>FSSH01000031.1_pt1 | contig 229534 bp, 194 predicted proteins | sample 1166101 | NCBI WGS metagenome assembly FSSH01 (sample SAMEA32972668, study PRJEB13176) | freshwater metagenome | biome: Drinking water system; feature: Biomass in drinking water that filtered by 0.45 um membrane; material: drinking water | place: USA | collected 2012-12-20 | depth 0 m
CAATTCTCTTATCAACCTCAAATTAATCGTCAGGTGAAATAGCGTGGAAAATCAAGCCATCGACATCAAAGACTACCTAAAAATCATCAAACGACGTAGAAAGTTTTTGATTATCCCGTTTATTGTGATATCAGTGATCAGCATGGTTTTGGCGGTGCTACTACCGGCTGTTTATCGCTCTACTTCGACCATTTTGATCGAAGCGCAAGAAATCCCCGCCGAGTTGGTACATTCTACCGTCACCACTTTTGCGGACCAGCGGATTCAGATGATCAGCCAAAGGATCATGACCAGGCCTAACTTGACAGAAATCATCAAGAAATACGATCTATATACTGATGAACGCCAAAAAAAGCCGGAAGAAGTGATTCTGGAAAAAATGCGTAAGAGTATTAAGGTAGAAACCATAAGTGCTGACGTTGCCAACAACAAAAGCGGCCCTGCCCAACAAGCCACCATCGCCTTCACGCTGACTTTCGACGACAGATCGCCTGCACTTGCGCAAAAGGTAGCTAACGAATTGACCTCTTTGTTCCTGAAAGAAAACATCAAGTCGCGTACCGAATCCGCTGAAAATGCGGCATTGTTTTTAAGCGAAGAATCAAAACGCCTTAAAGTTAAAATACAGGAAATTCAGCAAAGCTTAGCGACATTTAAAGAAAAAAATCTCAACCAACTGCCGCAAATTAGCGCGCTGAATCAACAAGAGCTCACCTCTTTGAGTAACCAGCTGCTACAAATGGATAGCCAGGAACGCTCATTGCAGGACCGGCGTTATTACTTGGAAGGTGAGTTGGCGCAAATCGACCCCAATTCAATGGCCACAAACGCCGTAGGCAATCGGGTGTTCGACATGAAAGACCGCCTGAAGGAACTGCAGTCGCAATATCCGTCAGTGTTATCCAGCCACTCCGCCAGCCATCCCGATGTCATCAAAATCAAACGGGAAATCGACTCGCTGCAGAAGGAAATCGGTTCCAATACCGATTTGAATGCGATGAACGGCGAGCTAACCGATAGAAAAGCAGAGTTGGCACTGCTGTTGAAACAGTATTCAGAAAAACATCCAGACGTAGTCAAACTGCAAAAGCAAATCACTGCATTACAGCAAAGCCTGGTGAACGCCAAACAAAGCGAATACAGCAACACCAATATTCAACCTGATAACCCAGCCTATATCACCTTGAAATCGCAATTGGCTTCGGTGAATACCGAAATTGAGTCTTTAAACTTCACACGCGGTCGCGTGCAAAGCAAAATGGAAGAATTGCGCCAAAGTTTGCGGCAGTCTCCGCTAGTTGAAAAAGAATATTTGGACTTGATTCAAGATCTCGACAATACCAACATACGCTACCGGGAAGTGAGCGCCCGCGAGATGGAAGCGCAAATCTCCCAACAGTTGGAGATGGAAAGAAAAGGCGAGCGTTTCACCTTGATCGACCCGCCACAAGAACCGCTGCAACCGGTTAGCCCGAATCGCATAGCGATTATGGTACTGGGTGTAGTGTTGGCACTGGCCAGCGGTTTTGGCGCGGTAGCGTTGACTGAAATGCTCGATTCGACTATCAATAGTTCCAAAGCGGTTACCGCGATTCTCGGCGTGGAACCTTTGGCTTCTATACCCTATTTTGAAAGCCATAAAGAGTATCAAAGCGACAAAACCAGACGGCGTACGTTATTGATAATAATGGCTATAGTAGGCATCTTAGCTGTCGTTGCCTTTCATTTTATCGTGATGCCGCTGGATGTATTCTGGTACAAACTACTACGTGTCGTGGGCAATTAATCATTTAAGGGAAAATTTATGAACCCCATTGAAAATCTCGTGGAAAAAAATAGTCCCACGGCAACTTCATTAGCCAATCAACCGGGCGACAAAGTCAGCATCGCTTATACCCAAACCCGGGTACACAATCCAGACCAGAACTTGCTGAAGCAAAACCGTATTATTTCGGCGGCCCAACCTGGTAAATGGCTGGAATCCTACCGCATGTTGCGGACCCGCTGTTTGCAGCAAATGGATGCCATGGAATGGAAGACGATAGCAATGACAAGCACCAGCGAGGGCACAGGCAATAGTCTGACCGCGGCAAATTTAGCGATAAGCATGGCAATGGAGCTAGACCGAACCGCCCTGTTAGTCGATGCTAACTTCCAAAATCCCAGCATCAACAATTTATTCGGCATTCAACCGGGCATAGGCTTGAGCGATTATTTGTTGAACGATACCGAATTAAGCTCGATGCTGATTAACCCGGGGTTTGAACGTCTGGTAGTGCTGCCGGCAGGTAAACCCTTGTTTAACTCCACGGAAATGCTGCGCTCGCCGAAAATGGTAAGGCTGGTTAACGAGCTAAAAAGCCGATACCCATCTCGCATCATTATTTTTGATATGCCGCCAATTTTATCGCACGACGATACGCTAGGCTTTTCGCCTTATGTGGATTGCGTGTTGCTAGTGATCGACGAAGGGCATACCAAGACCGATCAGTTGAAGCACGCGGCGTCCTTGTTAAAAGACACCAACGTACTAGGGACAGTATTCAATAAAGCCACCGACAATAAAATCGGCTATACCGGGGTTTAAACTGGCAAACGGCAGTAGCCACGTCAAAACAATTAAACAAATAGCAAAACCCTGCAAGTTTGCCCCTCTCTTCTGATGGAGAGGGGCTTTGGGATTCCAGCTAAATATTACTCCGCGTCTTAGAGTTTACTTAAAACATCCTTCGCTTCATTCACGCCATCGAATTCGACTTTTTTATCGACCGCTTTTTGTAAATGCTCGCGGGCTTTCACTGGGTCATTTTGCTTGTAATACACCATCCCCAAATGATAATTGCTGATCGGTGATTGCGGATCGCTTTCAACGACTTTCAACATAATTTCTTTGGCTTTATCGTAATTACCTTGTTTATAAGCCACCCAAGCAGCGGTATCCATCATGTTGGGATTATTCGTCTGCAATAAAGGCTCAGCCAACTTTGCCGCCCGCTCCAAGCTATCCGGACTGGATGAAAAATCCGTTAAGTAACTTGCCAGATTGTTCGCCGCAACCGCAGAATCGGGATGCAGCTTGTAGGACTCCTCGTAAAGCGCCAGAACCTGCTCATGTTGACCATCGCGGTGATATAAGCGCGCTAGATCGTCGACCAACTCCAACGCCCCTTTAGATTTTTCGATACCTTTTTTGTAGATATTAATTGCTTCGGCTTTATTTTTTTGCGCCAGTTCTATTAAGGCCAAGTTTCGGTAAGGGCTGTACCACTCCGGCTTAATCTCCAATGCTTTTGCATAGGCGGCCCTAGCTTCGGTAAACTTTTGGTCGTTAAGATACGCACCGCCCAACAAGTTGTAAGCAATAAAATGATCCGGCTGCTGTTTGATAACTTGCTGCAATTTTCCGACAGCCTTGTCCGACTGTTTCAATACCAGATAACTCTTAACCATTTCAGTCAAAGGTTCAATCGCATCGGGCTTACGCACGAGGGCTTGCTGAAAGGCCTCGGTGCTGGCTTCCAATTTACCTTCTGCCTGATAGCCTAAGCCGGACATATAAAAACCGGTCGCATCCTTATCAGCCAACTGCTGCACCTGCTTGGCAATTTCCTGCGCCTTATCCCAATGCTTTTGCGACAATTCGATTTTAAACATCGCTTCCAAACCTTTCAGGCTTTTCGGATTGGCTTTCATCAAGGCTTCAATCTGCTGCTTGGCTTGATCTTGATGACCGGCTTTAAGATGCAAACTGACCAGATCGAGGCGGGCAGCTTCGTCACCCGGTGCCGCAGCGACGACTTTTTCCATGTTCTCTCTCGCCAGCTCGTCCTCCTTGTTACGCAAATGAGCCGCAGCCAGCATTTTCAGCACGCCGATGTTGTTGGGTTGATCGACCAAAACCGAGCGAAAATCCGCAATCGCATCGGGAATTTTGTTTTCGCCCAAGGCAAATTGGCCACGCAGGGTCAACGCGTCGGCATCACGCGGATTGCTATCCAACACTTCCTTGATCAAAACTTTAGACTCGTCGCCGCGCTTGGTCATTGCATACAAGGCAGCCAACTTGTTCCGCGCGGTAATACCGCTCGGTCCTAATTTGTCCTGTTCGACCACTTCTTTCATAGTCGCTTCGGCTTTATCGATTTCTTTCTTGGACAGCTGGATATTGGCCAGTTTGAACTTCAACTCATAGGCTTGCGGCTTCTGTTCTATCATCGGCAGCAACTCGGCGATGGCCACTTCCGGGCTACGCTTTTCCAGAAGAAAATCAACTAAATAGGTTTTCGCGGTATCGTTATCCGGCAATTTGCTAACTGCATCGCGCAATGTTGCTTCGGCCTTATCGATTTGTTTGGTACCGACCTGAAACAAAGCCAACGTACGATAGTGTTGGAGCTGCAAGGGTTCCAGTTTCACAACGTCCACCAAGGTTGTCTCGGCTTCCGCGATCTGATTGTTTTTAGCGTACAAGCCAGCCAGCATGCTACGCAATGCAACGTTATCAGGCTTCTTTTCAACCGTTTGTTTCAACAAAACAATCGCTTGATCGGTTTTATCCAAGCGCGCCTGGATTGAAGCCATCATCAAGGTAGCCGGCACATCGTCCGGACTTTGTTTCAAGGCTCGCTCCACGGTCATAATCGCGCCGTCAGTGTTGCTTTTGGCAGCTTGGACACCAGAGAACAAGACCAAAGCCTCGACATTATTGGGATCTTTGGCCAGCGCTTCACCGACCATTTTTTCCGCATCGTCTACCGCTCGGTTCAGCAATAACAGCTGCCCCACCCGAACCCGAGCCATCACATGGTTTTCATTGCCGGCAACCACGGTACTGTATTCTCTAAAGGCGTTTTCGATTTTGCCTTGCTTACTCAGCGCTTCCGCGATCTGGAAGTGAGTTTCCCAATCCTTGGGATCGATTTGCAGCACGTTTTTATAGGCAAGCAACGCTTTCTCATAATCGCCCGCTTGATATAGCTGCTTGCCTTCTTCCATGTATTTCGCTTTCCGCTCATCGGCGCCGTTACAGGCCACCAAGCCGGTCGATAACACAACAATGCCTAGATTTTTTAAAAAACTTTGTTTCGTTGTCATTAGTCTCTCGATAATTCGTGCGTTTGATTATTTAGCTGCCATGATGGAGCGCCGCTTTGTGGAATTCTAACTTATTTACGCGACCAAACCTCAAGGGTTTCGGTAAATCGGCGGGACTCGAGGTGCGGCATGTTGCCGCACCTGACTAGAGATACTATTGGACGCTAGCCGGCGCTGCAGCAGAATCCGCAGCGGATTGTTTTTGATATTTGCTCGCGCTTAGCTTGTCTTCGTATTCCTGGACAATGGTTTCCATTTCGACGCTATTAAACTGTAATAAGGCTTCACTCTGCAGTACGCTAGCCAATGCGCCTTTGTGTTCATAGCGTTCTAGTAACTCCTTTGCGGCTTCGTAAAGCTTCACATTGTGAGTATCGCACACCCCCAACTGCTGCTCGGTTGCTTGTTGTCTAGCGGTGAGTGCGGATAACTGAGTCTGCAAATCCGCTTTTACATGGCTGACTTCCTTATGTTTTTCAATAAGCTCCGTGAGCCTAGCATTGGTTTTCTCCAAGCGTTCACGTACTTCGCCGTTAGAGCTTCTCTGTGCAGACAACTCGCTGCTGATTTGTTCTTTAGCCGCAACAGCCGCCGAATGCGCCTTTTTAACTTGTTCCAGTTCCTGCAATTGCTCGGCTAACTTAGTCGATTCGGCTTTGGCCGCATCGCGCTCGGCAGTCAGGCTTTTAACCATGGATTGCAGCTTTAAAACCGCCCCGTCATTCTTAGCGGCTTCCCGCGGCGCGGCAAGGCTCGACATCGGCCATGCGCTGGTTACTAACAAAACGATGACTAAACTTTTACTGACGTAATTCATACCTGCCCTCTCATTTTAGAATTGGGTGTTGATATCCATTTGTAAGACATCAATGCCCCAAGCCGGGCCAGTGATAATGTCGGCACTTAACCAGCGTCCGGTTAACCAAACATTTTTCATTAAACCGAAGTTTCCGCCGATGAACCAACCCTTGACATTAGTACTTCCCAAATGAAAGTCTGAGTCAGTAAAGGCGTCAAGTACCGAATCCCGCCCGACATATTTATAAGCTGCGAATACGTTCCAATGTCCCGCCACTTCGGCTTTAGGCCAGCCAAAGTCTGCCCTTGCTTGCCACGCCGTCGTTTTTTCATCCACTTGCGCGCCATTGAGCAAGCGGCTAATTTGCTGCTGATTAAAACCGATGTTTTTCGCGTAATCCGCGCTTAACCTCAGATGATAAGGCGCGAAGAGAGCGAGGTCGTAGGAAACGTTGGTATTCAATATATTGAAGTCGGATGCCAGCCCAACCGTTGCGGGCAATGTTCCAGGCGCCAGTCTTGTCCCTTCTCTACAAATAGTCGCCAACGTATTACCACCTTGCATAAATTCAGGTCGGGATGCGTTATTCGCTCGCGTATTGGTGTCGCAAGTCCCGGAAGGTGTTGTATTTGGATTGGCTGTCGCATTGACGTAGTCGAAATAACCGACGGAAAACTTAAGACTATCTTGATTGACGAAGCCCCAATCTAAGCCGGCCTGCCCGCCAAACAACCATTTATCGTTGCTGAAAGCGGATTCCTGCAAGGGAAAGACACCAGCCGTGAAATACATCGAGTGCGAATGGTCACCCGACTCCATCAGGCTATCCGAACTACCCAAACGATGTCTTACGGTAGCCGCAAACCCCTCAAAGGATAAGTCGGTATCCCACAATAACTCGCTACCCCCGGTAAACTCGCCACCCCCCACATACCAAGGGCTTTTGATCCGGCCACCGAGCAATGTCAGCCACTTGAATTTCACGTCATCGTAGGCATCGTATTGCAAGTAGGCCCGGTCAACAGTGAAATCATATCGGTTACCGTAATTGGCCAATGTCTGGTTGGTCGATACAGGATCACGCTGATTACCTGTCGCCAAGCGCATCCCTGCCTTAAGGCCTTCAGTGATATTCGCATCGATACCCAGCCTGACCCTCTGGCGAAATTGTTGGCGATCATTCGTAGTATTCTCGAAGCGGTCTAAGCCGGCATTAGTAAAGCCACCTCTATCGTTGATAGCTTGATAGTCGAAGTAAGAGTTTTCGGTATTGTCTCCCGCCATATAGTCATGCTGCGAACGCAGACGAATATCGCCAGACAATTTGAAGCGTTTGATCCAGTCAGGTAACGCATTCGGCATGCCCCATTGCTCGTTCTTGGCCTTTTGCATGACGTCGCCGACCACTTCCTCACGTAATTCCGTACGCACCTGTTGGCGAATCTCGTCTTTCACGAAATCCGGCACGTAAGCCACCCGCACTTCATCGGCGGGCACGGCGTCCTTGGCACCGGAGGCCTTGGATTCCGCTACTTGCTGAACGGCTTCGACCTCAGCTTGCTTGATCATCTCGTTGGCAGCCTTGTCGGTAATCACCCCTTGTTTAACCAATTGCTTGATCAGATTGGTGGTGGTATTGCGCAGCTTCAGCAACTCTTCCTTTTCACCGGCCTGCACCGCACCGATCAGCCCGGATAGCGCCAGGGCCATCAGCTGTTTCTTATTCGCCATTGTTCTACCTAAGTTTTAATTTAAATACGTGATGAAATCTTCAGCTTGATCGGCTGCTGCATTCCGGGCGGCGGCGCCTCGGCCACTCTGTCGAATTTATTCAATAAGCGGCTAAGCAATTCATCAATATCGGCATCGTTACTGCCTTTGCTTAATTCGATCCGCTCCACCGACCCATCGGCTTTTAGCCAGACTTTGACGATGGCTGTATAGCCTTTGCGGCGTAGTTCTTCGTGGCTACTCAATACATTGAGAATGCCGTTTTTAACCAAGCCGCCGTACCAGGCATAAGGGTTTCCGGCGCCGCCACCAAACAAACCGGTGCCGCCTTTCCGTGCGGCCACCCCAAAGCCGTCAGAACCGGCTGTGCCTTCGGCGTCTAGGCCCAAATCGCGAGCCGGAGCTTCATCCGGCGGTGTTTCCGGCATCGGTTCCGGTTCGGGTTCCGGCTGGTCAATTTTTTCCTTGATTTCGGGCTCGGGCGGTTTTTCCACTTTCGGCGGTGGTGGCGGCGGCGGAGGTGGTTTCACCAACGTAATCGGTTGAATTTTCTTCTCGCTTTTCGCTGGCTTTTTATCGATCAAATCCACGATGATTTTCACCACGTAAAAAATCGCTAACGCGGCCAGCAAGCCACCGATAATTCTCGGGATATAAACCCGTAAATGTTTCTTTTCAGACATGGTTGATTGGCGCTATTTGACAAGACTTTGCGTCACCAAACCCACCTGGGTAATTTCCAGCTTGCCCAGCAAAGCCAAAATATCCACCACGCTTTGATACTGCACCGTGGCATCGCCTTTCACTACTACCGGCAATTCCGGATTAGCGGCCTTGTATTGCAACAAGGTCGATTCCAATTGCTCCATCGTCACCGGAAAGGTATCCAGAAATAGCGTGCCGTCCGCGGTGACCGTGATAGCTTTGGTTTGCGGTTTAGCCAAACTGGGCGTGTTACTGGCCTTGGGGAGATTGACTTGCACGCCCTGCACGGCCGCCGTGGTCATTAAAATAAACACCACCAGCAGCACGTAAGCCAAATCCAGCATCGGCGTAACATTAATTTCGTCGTACGCGGCGTTTTCTTCTTGAACTTTCATTGAATATTCTCTTGATCCACAGATCAGGTTTCGTGGGTCGGGTTCGCTCGATAGAGCGTTATCCGACACCTCGAAGCCAACATGTCGGGTTACGGCTAACGCCGAATCCGACCTACATTTTTGTCAAACTAGCTATGTTGTTCGGCCAATTTAGCGACAAATTCATCGACGAATACGTGCATGTCGGCAGTGACCATTTTGATCTGGCTACCCAAATAGTTGTATCCAAACAGCGCCGGAATCGCCACCGCCAGACCGGCCACCGTTGCTACCAACGCCGCCGCAATACCCGGCGCAATTGCGTTGACGTTAACCTCGCCGCTGGCGGCAATCGCGGCAAACGTGATCATTACCCCGACCACGGTACCCAGCAAACCTAGGAACGGACCACCGGAAATAGCGATAGTCAGCAGCACCATTTGCGAGTTCAGCTTTTGGAGTTCCCGCACCAACACGCCATCCATGGACGCCTTGACCGCGTTCAAGCCTTGGGCAGTCAACACATGACCTGGGGCATCCGCGCCCACTCCTTTGGGCAGTCGCTTATTCATTTCCTGCACACCAACATGATAAATCCGGTAGATGGACGAACCGGCAAATGCGGCATGATTGCCGGTTAAGGACAACAGCAACGGCGACGCGTCGAAGTCTTCCTGACCTTCCTCGTCTTGGTGATCCAAATTAGTGATATTTGCGGCTCCCAAGTGGCTAAAGGCTTCCTCAAACTTCTTGTTTTCGCGGCGCGTGCGGCCTAACACGATGCCCTTGCTGATCATCACCAGGGTACTGATCACAAACATCACCCCGAGAATCCCGATGATCACCCAGCCGTCGATGGTGACATTGTTTAGCGTCGAGACCAGATAAGACTCACCGCCGCCTTCACTATCCGGCGTACTGTCTTCACCGTAATTCAACAAGGCGGAAGATTGACCCTGCAACATAGTCGCAAATTGCAAGTAGTTCTGATCGCGAGTGATCTTGGCAATACCAAACTCGTCTATCGCGCCGACAAAACCTCGAGAACCGTCTACAGCGGCGCCGATGCTAATATCGCCCAGCAATGCCGCGCCGCTGGCCGGCAAGATGCCGACGGCCTTGCCATCGATATATAGGGTAAAACCCTCCTTGTCTCCGGCTACCGCCAAGTGTTGCCAAGCAGCCAAATTTAAGTCCACCGGGCTAACCAATTCCTTACGATTGACCTCTAAAACCGGCGTTTGCCCTCTAACAGATAAAATCAGGCCATCGCGTTGAAACACCACCCCGTTAGTTTGCGCCTGATCGATTTTCAACCAACCGGAAACAGTCCAGCCAAATTCCACCCCCATAGGTAAAGCCGGGGTTGCGGCAATCCGGATCGATTGACTGCCATCGAATCCAGCGGCCGCACCCACCGCGCCGCCCTCAACGACGGTCTGTGTGGCAGTTGCCGGTTGATTCACATAAGCCGTGGCATCTTTGATCGGACCGGCCTCGAAATGATAGGCAACCGCTTGCGCCACATCAAAAATGCCCGGTGCATCCTGACCGTCTACAGCTTTGGGATTACCGTAATACATCCAGAACATCGGCTCCTCTGCGGTCGCAATATCCTTGGGCAGTTTCACCCAAATCAAAGCCATCTCATTCAGCGGGTCGATTTTTTCGATATAAAACTTCAAAGGGGTTTTATCGTCGCCAGCCATGAAGCGCAAATCCTTGCCGTTCTCACCCAAATCGGCGAAGAAACTGAAATTACCGGTATGCAAACGCACCAAAACCAGGCCTTCCGCCACCGGCTTAACGCCAGCTTGCTGCAATTGCTGGGTATCGATGGTTATTTTCTTTCTATAGCCCCATTCATCGTTCCACCAGGCTTGAGCTAAATTTGGCATCGCCAACAGCGCCAAAACCAATAAGACAATCCGCTTCATATTTACTCTCTGTTAAATCAATATCCAGAATTATCCCCGCATTTTTTTACATTTTTATGACAAGAGCCTGATTGAAAGATAACGAGTTTGTGAAGGCTCGTTTAGCGTCGACCCTGAAGCGCTAAACCGACGAATTCAATTCGATTTCCCTCAGATCCAGATAGCCGCCGAAAACACTCTGGCTATTAAAGGCATGAGCCTCCACCCGAACGGGGACGATACGGATGGACAAATAAATCAGCAGCTTGCCCGATAGCATTGGTGCGCGATTAAGGCGGAGTCGGGAGTGATTGGAGAAGCATCCTAAGACAAAGCCCGCTTGCCACGAGGCAAACGGAACTTGTCAGTTGGGGGTTTTACCCCTAGAACACATGCGAGCGAAGTAGCAAAAATCAGTCGCCAAAGCCTAGTAATTCAACGCTTAACATACCCAATACCGCTTTGGCGATTGAATTGCCATTGTCTTTGGCGTTATTACCGGCAACCGAGCTCTCGGCCATCTGACTCACACCTGCGGCCACATTGCTGGTACCCGTCAAACCCGCCGCAACACTGCCGGTCGCGGCCACCGGTACACCGGTGCCCACGCCGCTGACTTGAATATTATTAGCACCCAATACCGCGGTAGCGGCGATGAATACGTTCTTGCCGCCTATACCCGCTTCGCCGGCATCCACTACCCCTCTGGGGGCAAATAAGAAGACGTCACCGGGCACGGTGCCGATTGAGTTGGCGGCGGTTCGAATACCACTGCCGGAAATAATCGCCGGTGGCTCACTGGTCAAATTCCCGTTTTGATCGTAGGTCGGTTCAACCGGTGGAATTGAGAGCGCCGATTTCGCACCGCGTCCGGCATCGATGTCGCCCTCGGATGACCAGATCAGAATATCGCCGCCATCCAGCACAAAAGCGCGCGAGGTGTTGACCTGAAAATCGTCGCGCACCATCGCACTGATGTCGCCTTTGCGCCAGGCTACGATACCCAAGTCCGAATCATCCTTCTTGCCCGCAAATGACACCGCCAAGCCGACATTGACTTCACCGCCAGGCACCACCAAGTTGATATTACCGTTGTCTAAGGTATGAATCTTACTGAAAATCATGCTTAAATCGCCCTGCCAGGCAGATCCGGGAAACAGCGTGTTTATGGCGTTAAAACCGCGTTGATTACCCAAATCGTCCGTACCGGCTGACGCTGTACCTGAGGCTTTGATTTCGTTGAACAACACCGGAATCACCAGAGAATTCAGACGCGTTTGGATGCCGGTTAAGTCGCGATTTCCAATGTTGGCAAATTGATTCAGGGCGTCAGTTTCGCTTAATAAATTATTCTGCGTCCTGTCGCGCATGAAGCCGACAATCAGTAACTTAGCCCGCTCAAACTCACTGCTGTACTCCGGGTTATCGCGCAAATACGCACTAACAAAACCGGCGTAATCGACTTCGCCGTTGGCGCCAACCAGAACCGTCAAATTCGCACCGGAATCGACCAAACTGGTATTGAAGGTATTGCCGGCACTGGTGATACCGCTAGAGGCTCCCAAATCCAGGTGCCGACCGGATTTGATCAATACTTCACCCAAGCCGCCTATCTCAATTTTGTTTTCATTGCTGCTTAAAATACCCGTGTTCGGGCTGCGTTTAGAGCTGTAACGAATATCTCTAAGCGCTTCAATCATAGACACATCGTCAGCATTGACATGTTGGGCGATCACCGAGAGATCGACAATATCTCGGCCCGCCTTGATCAACACATTTTTCGGCAGTGTAAAGACGATGTTTTCGATATTGCCGGTTTGCGTAACCATGCGCACGGGCTCCAGGTCACCCCGATGTAACGGCGTAGTCGCGTTAGATTGAGCAATGTCTGCGGAAAGTTTGCTCATGAAACCTTCGTCTTTCTTGATCGGCGCATTTCGGTTAGGTAGCAACGCAGGGTCGAAATCTGACATATAGAATTCGTTTCCTTCTGCACCGGTAATATTCTCAGCGGCAAACAGATTCAACTGCGCGCTAGCCGACGGGAATAACGATATCTTGTCGCCGAGTTTAATACTGCCATCGGTAGCGACAACATGTAAGGATCCCGGAAATACTTGGGCCAGCCTGCTTTGCGCACTATTCGCCGGCGGCGGCGCAAACACACTGTTATCGGCGTTAACGTAAACATCACCGGACAACGATTTCACGTCCAGACTGCTGTTGGCACCGTAACTGAAGAAGTTCACGTCACCGCTGTGCAACATCATAGGATCGGAAACCCCGGCCAAACGCGCTCCGCCGGCAGCACTTACCTTAAATTGGGTATCGCCCAGCAATAAACGTGCGCCATCAGCAAAGCTCGTACCGCCGACTACTTGACCGCCGGCGTTGATAACACCAGAGCCCTTCCCTAATAGATAGGTACCGCCAACGACGTTCAAACCCGCGTTTACCAAAAGAGTTCCACCGCCTTGTACCTCGACTTGGTTGCTGACATAACGATTGACGTTGATCCCGACCGATGGGTCGACCGTGCCGCGCTGCTTGCCGGTAGTCGGCATCATCACATCCAGATTGGCGATATTACCGCCGGCTTCTACCGAAACATTGCCGCCACCAAAGGAACCGAGGTTTTGTTGAAACAGCGACGTTCCTGACCTGGCCGCATTCGCACCGGTCGTGATATATCCTAAAGCCGCGCCCCAGGCATACGGCTGGCTAGGATCGAAAATTTGATTGCCATTGCCGTCGTTAACGAAAGAGGCTACCCGTAACAACCAGTTATTGAAGGTATTTTCAGCTGCCGCCACACCCAGAATATCGCCGCCAGCGGACAATGCCAAATCACCACCGGCAACCGGATATTCGACATAGAAATTCAAACCGACAAATCTGTCTCTTAGCGTACCAAACGGCTCAAGCTCCGTTGGTCTGCCGCCACTGTAAACGGACGAGGTGTTGCTGGCAAAACGCATGTCACCGCCAGCGCTTAACTGGATATCCCCTGTACCGGTCCGCACCACAGTATCGGCGCCTATCGACAAGTCGCCCGCATTGCCGACCGAATTAAGATCGGCGCTGCCGGAATCGGCACCCGCCACGATATTGAAGGACCACGACTCGCCGCCCTGCAATTTGTCCTGAATCGTCGTGGTTCTGAAGCTGCCGGCAGTCGGACCGGGGAATCGGAATACTATGGTCTTAAAGCCATCGGTTAAAGACTGATTGACATTGAAGCTGCCGGTGGTTTTGATGGCCAAACGACCGACTGCATCGTTCCAAACATTTGTGTCGGGTACTGCTTCGTAACGCCAATCCACTAGATCCCAACGATCCTGTAAAGCCAAATCGCCGGTGTAATTGATCTCGACGCCGGCAAGCAACTGCAAACCACTCGCAAGAGCCGCTACATTTTGTATGTTGGTGGCTGTCATGTATGCGGCGGTATCGGCTTTTATTTGTGCAATATCGGCAAGGTTGATTTCACCGTCAGCAAGATTAATTTCGCCGAATTCGCCATCATCCAAGTTCGAATATTTCTTTACACCCTCCGCTTGGAATTTGGTATAGCCGGACACATCGGCGGCGATAGGTTGAATTTCCACACCACTATCCGTGCGTAAGGCCCGTAACACAATCTCCCCGCCTTCTGCACCGACGCCTGCCACCCGGATACTCGATCCGCTTTGTAAGTCAATGCCCGACACACCGTCACTATCGGCATCAACCGAAGACAGCAGCACACGACCACCTTTAGCACCAACGTCAGTGCCATTGGCGGACAAAGAGGCTCCGCTGGCGAGGGTAATGCCATCGCCAGCGTAGAGCTCGATACGACCGCCTTGCTGCTTGCCGTCCGCATTAATAGCGCCCGCAAGGGTAATGGCACCCTTATCGCTCACCAGCGTAAGGTTTCTGGCTTTAATGCTGGAACCAACCTCCTGGGATATATTGGCTTCGCGAACCCGGAAATACAGGTTCTGATCGATTCCGGCAGAACTCAGTGTCTGCATCAGCTCAGTAAAGTTTGTAGAGGGATCAAAAGTATTGACATCCAAGGTGGCGCTACCTGATTTCGCTTGGATCTGCCCATTCATGAGCACCGATTTAGTCGGGGATCGTAAAACCAGACTACCGCCAGCAGCGTTGCCACCGCCACTGTCGATGTCCACCAATGAACCGGCAGACACAGTAACGCCCCCATTATCAGCTGTCGCTTTAAAACGCCCGCCATCGGTGTATTCGATGCGATCAGCAAACTGCAACCCGCGACCGGCCAAATCGATTTGCGCCGCACTGCCGACGCTTACATCACCAAGCAAAGCATGCAAATCCAGGCTACCGGAGGGTAATAAAGTCCTGGTATTAAAATTGATAGCATTCGCTAACACACTTACCGCGCCACCCAGACTACCGGTAACACTATTTTGGCTCTCTAAAAATCCGAAGTTAGCTTGGTAGCCACGCGCATCGATTTTCAGCCGCGCACCGCCATCAGCGGTAATCAGCGGTGTCGCAAGATTAAGATTGCCGCCCACTTTCAGCGTGCCGTCTCCGGCGGCGCGGAATTCGTTGATCGCCTGAATATTGACTCCCGAGAAACCCAGAATGGCAAAATTACCATCTGCCACTCTTACCGAGTTGGCAATCAAATCCAGTCGCCCTTGCCCATCCACAACATTTTGATTAACCTGATTGGCACTGTTCTGAATCAGCAAGGTATCAGCTTGCAATTTGGCTAGGTTATTGGCAGTGCCGTGTCCTACCAAACCGGCGGTGTTAAGTACCAAACTCCGGAATGGAACGGCTTTGATCACACCATCGTCACCCAACGCAAACGTCCCATCCGGGCTAATCAATCCAACGTTGCCGTAAACCCCAATGCTATCGTTTGCAGTCAAAACCAACTCGTCAACAGTCAAATTGGACAGTTTCTGATTGGACCAATTGAGTGCGTTGCTGCTTAAACCGCTTACTTCACCGATATTGATGGTATTGGCTGCTAGATTCAACGAGCCACCCTGCATATCGATGTTACCCGACAGAATCGTAGAGCGGCTCGCGCCCAACAGCATAGACTCGGACGCAGCCAGTGTGGCACTCTCGGCAACCTCCAAGCGCCCATTCACGCCAGTACTGTTGGTTCTATTGAAGGTTACCTGTTCGCCGCCGGACACGCGCATTACCGCACCGTCCCCTTGAACATTAAATACGCTATCGCCGCTATTCGCCGGGCGATCAGCGGCAAGCGTTGCATTAGCCTTCACGTCGATTAAATCAGACGCTACTGCCATGATCTCAGGGCCGCGCAATTGGGTATCCGAGTTAAAAATCACCTCAGTCGCCGTCACTTGCAGATCGGTTTCGCCTAAGTTAACGCTATTTCGGCTTCTGGCTCCACCCAATAACAGGCTGTCGGCATTCAGCGCGACCAGGTCACTGTCCAAAATTTCCAGAGTTCCTGCTGCGGGCGAGTTGCTAAACTGCTTAACAACACTAATTCGGCTGGATGCGATATCGACTTTGGCCCCTCTACCCCCGCTCACGGCATCGACCATAAACTGACCATCCATGATCAAGCGAGTCTGCGCGACTAAGGAAACCTGCCCGCTATCGGACGGCAACAGCGGCAAGGCCGATTCGGTTTTGCGGGCGCGTTCAGGGTAGAAGCTACTTGACAACTGGATATCGTATTGCGACTGTTTGCGCACATCCGCACCGGTTTCAATCAGATAACCACTACTGCGCGGGCTCTCGATATCAGTGCCTGCCTGCAACAATTTGCCCGGTGTTATTACCCGGCCATCGACAGTCGCCCTATTGCCCGGTAAGTCTTGATAGCCTGCCAACGGCGTTATCAAATACGCGCCAGGTAGCAAGGCATAACGGGCCGGCAGGATGACGTAATCGCCCGCAGCCAAATCAGCACTGCCGCCTAAACGAATCTTAGCGCCGGGAGCATAAGCAAATCCCTGGCTTTCGTAATGATCGAAAGGTGCCCAGGCTGCGTCCAAACTAGGCAAGATGGCGAAACCACCCTGGTAGCTGGCACTGCCCAATTGCAAATAGTCATTATCACCGCCAGCGCCGGGGACAAATTCGTAAGACTGCAAATTACCCCCGCCAGCGACGTCGACCACGCTACCTTGTTGAATATCGACTACCGGCGCCGACAACACCACACGTTTTTCCGGCGGTGCACCGTACACTAGTCTGCGCCCTTGGTCGTCCAACGGATAAAGCCAGTCCAGTCCGCCTTGGGTGATACCGAAAGGAATCACCATATCTTCGCCGACCACCCAGCGTTGTGCATTGCTGTCAAAGCGCACATTCTTGGCCGACACCGAAGTCAAGCTACCGGGGTCTAAGGTCAGTTCTTGACTGGCATTGAAGGTAATCGTGCCCAAAGGCGCTTTAACTGCGCCGGCTTGGCGGATATTAGGTGCTTCAAAGATCAGTTCACCTGCCGCAGAGAGTGGGGTTTGGTCGCTGTTGTTGCCGCTAATATCGATTCGACCGTCAGCGTTGTTTTTTACTGCAAACACAAACTTGGTTAATGTGGAAGGATAAATCTGGCCCGCGCGCGGGGATAAATCAGCCGCGGTTACTAAACTACCCAAGTAATCACGATCATCACCACCCAAGCGTATCCCCACCGTGCGGATATCATGTTCGCTATTTAACGATAGGCGGTTAAATCCGTTCCAAGTCGTCGCACCTTTCAGTTCGATCCAACCTGCCTCAGCCGTTAAGTTGTGATGTCCTGCACTAGCGCTGGTCGCCAATGTTCGGTTTAGGCTCGCACCCAGCTCCAGGAAACGGGTTTGCAGGAGAATGTCAGCCGGTATGTTGTCAGGACTACTGGCCGAAAAACGAGCCGCATCAAATTTCATATGCTCGGCAGTGGTCAGCCTTACATCACCTTGAAACACCACTTGCTCCGCCATGATGCTCAAATCCGCAAAACCGCCGGCTGAAACCCGATCGGCACTGAGCGTGATTTTGCCGTTCAATTGTTCCGGAAAATCATCCCCGTAAACAATATCCTCATTAATCGATCGTCTGGCGGTTTGGGTGATATTAACGATCAGAGGCGTCTCGGGGAACGGGTTCTCGGGGTCGGGCAAACTGGGCGGGAAGCGTCTTAAACGATCCAACACCAACTCCAACTTCCCGCCGTGCATCAGCGGCGAACCCGCTGCTCCGCTAAGTTTGGCGTCTATTACAGCACCTTCAGCCGCAACGATTTTGATACTACCGGCATTTGAAGCAATCTGCTGCGTAGCAAAGTTAAAACTTACGCCACCCGCGCTCTGCAAAATATCAATGGACTCGCTGGTCCCGGAAACCGCGAGTTCGGCACCCTCTTCCAGGACAACCGCGCCGCGCCAAGCCTCCAGTGTAATCTGACCGCCATCCAGTACATCGCCGGTGCGATTTCCAAATTCATCGATGGGATTGAAACGTGTGGTGGCATTGGCCAATAATTGACCATTCTTACCCACCCAAATCACCTGCTTCGGATCATAAGCCTGATCGGTAAAAGAGCGCGTCGATAAATAGATTTTCCCGGCGTCTGCTTGTAGACGACCATCCACGAAAATGCTGCCTGCGCCGCTTAGTACATTGATGGTCGCCCCGGTATCCGCGTGGATTGAACTACCGGTTTCAATTTTCACAGCTTTGAAGCCGTTTAGCGCTAAATTCAAGGGCTGGCGTTGAAAATCGCCCAATGCCTGCACCGAGGTGAAATCCGCTAATCGGGTCCCGGACGGCTGTGCCAGATAGTCGCTGTTCAACACCCGATTAGCTGCCCGCAACGTGGTATTTACCGACGATTTGACGGTCAATTCCTCGCTATTTGCCACCAAAGTCACGTCATTGAAACGGGCAAAATTAGCTAAATCGTAACTGCCAGTGCCGCCACCTAAAACTAGCGCATCTAAAGCCTCAGCCGCACTGCCCGGTTGGCCGATAATAATTTTCCCGCTGTTCAGCGTGAGCGAGCCGTTCTTTTCCAAACCGTAAGCCGACAGGTTTCCCGCCAAACGCAACACCGGAAAACCCAAACCACCACCTACAGCCGCCAACTCGATGTCACCTCCCTCGCCTGCTGCCAATTCACCGCTTAGCGCTAGCCAAGCCCCGCCATCGGCGAATATGGACGCCCCCTCGTTCACGGTTAAATTGCCTGCCGCTTTAGCGCTTACCTTACCGCCGTTAATCACCACGGGATCAGACAAAACAGCCATCAGGTCTTGCTGCGCATCATTAACCCACAAGCCCGACACATCGATGCCAGCCTGTGACCCTATGACCAAATTACCTGAATCCGCCACCAAACCAGTACTGACACTGTTCAAGGCTAATTCACCACCAGCTGACTGGAAATTAGCATCGAAAGCTATCGAACTGGCCTCTACCGCCAGCGAACTGTTGGGTTGCATTGCAATACGCACGCCTCGCCCTAATTCCGCCCGCCCTAAGGTTTTAAGCGATACATCCTTAATGCCGGAATTATTCAGCAACTCAGCGGAGATAACCAAATTTTGGCCGGTAGGAATCACATCGTCTGCATCCAGGGCGCTAGAACTGCCGGAATTCTGCAACAGTAGGCCTTGCAATGACTGGAATACAGCCATATCAATACTGAAACGCCCGCCATTGGGCAAATTCGCCAGGCTTCGTTGATAGATGCCAACCTGGCTACCGGCTTGTAAATTGCCATTCCAAGCGACTCTGGCCCCTGTGATTTTCAGGCTACCGGCATTTTTACCTTCGACGTAGCCGCGTTCGAACTTCATCAAGCCGTTTTCGCCGAGTAAATCCCAAATGGTTTCCACGCCCCATTTTTTGTGGGTTTCGGTGACAAAGCCAAAAATCGAAACGTAAGTCTCGTTGGGATCGGCATCGCTGATATCTACGATCCGACCATAATCAGTCAATAATTTGGTAGTGTTAACGAAACCATCTTGATAAATAACCGAGCCGCCGGAAATATCGAGTCGAGCGTTATCATTAATGATGACGTCACCGCTGGAGGTGAGATTAATTTCGCCGCCAGCGCCCAAGCGCTCGTCGATACTCCGACTAATCCGGGCCACTGCGCCGCTGGTATCGACCACCTGCGAGCCTTTGCGTAAATCGACCCTAACGGTTTCGCCCCGCAACACGCCATTGCGTTGCAGCGGCGCATTTCGTAAATCAAAACTCTGCGCCGAAATTTCACCGACGTTACGCTCCATGGCTACCGACACATCCTTAATGCCGGACACGTCGATCAGCGCATTGCTGTCGATAAAAATTTTGCCTTTCGTACCTTGTAGCGCGTTATATCTATCCGATGCTTTGATATCGACTTTACCGCCAGGCACCCGCAGGGTAGCACCCCCAGCCACTTTTACCGTGTTGGCGGTGATATCCACATGCGACGTCGGCTGCAATTGACCGTCCGGCGAACTACCGCCCTCCTCATCCGGCAATACCTCAGTGACGCTGCCGGACCTTAAATTCACTTCCGCTTCCACGCCCAAACCGTCACCCAGATCGTTGACACGATTGGTTTGACTGTAAATCAATCTTGATCCGAGCCGTTCTTGTTTCTCCCTCGCCTGGAGCCGGATGGAGCCATTCACGTTTACCGAGGTGGTCGCACTGACACGCCCCTCTTGGTTGACCGCAAAACCGGCCATGGTGATGTTGCCCTGCGGCACACGCAGCGAACCACTGGCAGTGTTGGTGACTTTGCCGCCGGTTTCGACTTCAACAATTAAACCGGCAAATGGGTCGTCTTTATTGGCGGTCTGCATGTAGACCTTGTCCTGGCTGGCTGCCAAGATAATCTGACCTTGTTTACCGGTACTCAACGCGCCGCTGTTTTCTATCGTCGGCGCAACAATGACTATCCGGCCATTGTTGTCGGTAGTGATTTTGGCCCCGGCTTCTATCAAAATTTTGCTGGTTTCCGGGCTTAGACTTTCACCATCGATGCCCAATGCCGCCCGATTAGATTCGTCGTAGACGCGGGTAATCCCGCGATTGAACACTTCATCGGTGATTTGCAAGGTACTCGCCAGCACGGTATTGGCGTTGATTACCGAGTCTTTACCAAATACGAAGCCGTTTTTGTTGTACAGATAGATCTGGCCGTTAGCGATGATTTGACCGAAGATTTGACTGGGGTTTTGATCGTGAATTCTATTCAACGCTATTGAGGAACTGCCGGGCTGCGCGAACTGCACGGTATTGTCCTTGCCGACATTGAATTCTTGCCAATTCAGGATCGCCCTGTCGGTATGCTGATCGATGCGCATATTGACACCGTTAGAACTCAGGGTCGCACTACCCGATGTCACCCAACCCCCGGCAGTAGGCACCGGAATGGGCAACTCCGCTTGCGCCGTAACAACCGAACCGACCATCAAGCCGCCGGCCACCGCCATGCGCACGCTGGCGGCCAAGGGCGTTAGTCTGAAACAAAGCTCGGATGCATTGCCCGCAGTCGATTGCCTTTTTTGGGTCATGGTTGTCACCTGTGTCGAAAACGATTAACAAAATAATGTGGTGGCAACCCGGCTGTCTTGTCGGCAACAAGACCCGAAGCTTTCCGTCCTCGCCTCACAACGAGTTTGGCTTTTGCTTAAAATAAAACGAATATATCCACTTAGTATCAAAATACTAAGTGGATATATTCTGTAAACTTTATCTTTAATGATTTTAATTACTTTTCTTGGCATTTTAACTGTACCAAGGTATTAAAAAAATTTATTACAAATAAATGACAAAAAATAAAAAACCTACATATTTACTTATGAGTTTCAGCCGCATAGAAGCCCCTTCAAATAACCGTCATACCCTCCGGGGCACAAGTGGATTGCCGGTATCCAGCGTACACGGATGTAACTGGCTTATTGTGAGCAGAGTGATCCCGGCTCGCATCCATGCAGTTTGGACCCCGGCAATCCACTTGTGCCCCAGAGGGTATGCGGGGGCGACGCGACCTTTAAAACTCATAGGATCACACTATTTCAGTTTCGGCCGAAGCTTATACGTAATCAGGAAAACCTAGGCGATTTCGCAATTAACAATCTCTAAAAATTCGTGAATGTTTAACGCGAATCACTAACTGATACCTATATAAATTTACCTAATTTCGTACCTGATTATGTATAAGCTTCAGCCGAATAAATCCAATATCAAATTATTAAACATCATTCTATCTATGTAACTATTAATACCAACGGGAAAAATGCGCGGTTTATCCACCCTGCAGAGCACACTGACTGACTAGCCTGCTATTTATTAAATCAATATGACAAAAAGACTCTTACCCCGCGATGGCAAGCAAATTAATGATCCGCGAATTGCTAACCGATAAATCCGATGAACCGAGCGAACTAAATAAACCTAAAACTCCGTGGCGATATTGAAATGCACTTTCGGATCACCACTTTGCACCGGCGCGATCGAGGTAAAGGGAATCCCAATGTTTAACACCCCGCTCAAATGCTTCCACATTTGGAACTGAAAACCAAAACCGCCGCCGCTCAGGAAGCTGCTGTTCGCATTGCCCGCCAAGGTATTCTTCACCCAACCTTTGCCGACATCCAAAAAGGCCAGGAGCTTCAATTTGTTCAGAAACTCCCAATCATCCAAACCTACATGGGGCGAATGCAATTCCAAGGAGCCGAATACGGCATCATCCGCCAGCGCTTGGGTTTCAAAGTAACCGCGCACGCTCTCCATACCACCCAAAGAAAATTGCTCGTTACTAATGAGCGGCCCATCCGCCGCTTGGCCGGCGAAATGCGTTTGTACTTCCATACCGAACGGTAAATCGTGTCGATGCTTGAGATCGCCGGTCAAGATCATATAGTTGGCCTTGGCCTTGAAGCGCTTGTCCTCGAATTCCTGCTGACTATTACCTAGGCCGCGCATGGAAAAACGCATCCCCAGATCAAAGCTGGTTGTCGACTCTTTGCGACTAAAAGTGCCGCTGTATTGAGCCATGAAAGGTAAATAGCTGATGGGCGTTTTGATGGTATCGGCACCGAGCAAATTTAAATCTTCCTTAAAATCTTTGTAATCGACGCCTAATGTGGCGTTGTGATAATAGTCAGTCAGACTTTTAAACGGTTTGACCAAGCGGGCACCGTAAATATTACCGATACCGATTACCGATAAGGCCCCAGCCGCAGCGATCTGAGAATTCGACGAGGAACTCACCGCATAAAACGCCAGACGGCTATCACTATCGAATAAGGGCAAAGCATAAGTGCCGGCCCAGACGTCAACTTGTTTATTGTCCTCGGGCGATACTTGATACATCAGCGAGGCGCTGTGCATTTCCTGCCATAAGTTGTCGTAGCGCAAAGAGGTGATCAAGCGCAACAGCGAGGTGTTGGCCACATTACGCCCGTTTAACTCGATCTTGCCGTGAAACGGCAGTTCGTCCTTCACTTTTAAATCCACTTCCAGCGTACCGGGGGTTTCTCCGGCCCTTAACACCGGCACGACTTGCCGGTCCGGGCTTTGCATCGCCAGGTCGGTCAACTGTTTTTGCATGGTTTTAAAATTGGGGACGTTGCCTTCGGCCAACTCGGGCACACCGGCTTTGATCTTACCCAACGAAAAATAGCGGCTGTCCTTCACCCGCAGTTTTGAGACCTTGCCTTCTATGACTTGCAAGTACACCACGCCGTTTTTTACATCCTGCTCCGGGATGTCCACCGCCGCGGTCTGGTACCCGGTGTTTCGATACAGCTCTTCCACCGCCGCTCTGGCCAATTCGACGTTATCGATGCTTTTGTTGGGCCCCAGAAACGGGTAAACGGTACGTTCTAACTGCTTTTTATCGACCAGAGTGCTGCCTTTTACCCGCAATTCCAGCAGATCGAATTGCGCTGGCTGAGCAGGCTGGGCCGCTTGTTGCACCGGGGCTGATTCGGGCGCGGCGTCTTGCGCGCGGGATTCCTGGGCCGCCAGCATCGCTGCCGCCCCACACACGAGCCACAGCCAGGAGCCGCCCAATTTGATTCTTATTAAACGCATAAAAGCTTTGGTAGTACCTATAAAACCGGTTTTCAGATTGAAAAACCAACAATCGCCTATTCTAGGGCGCAAACATGAAAGTTTTATGACAGGAAAACCTCAATCGGTGCGCTGCGTGCCTATCTGAAAACAAAAAAACCAGCCGTCCGAAAACGGCTGGTTTTAGTGGGTGAGTCATCCTTGACTCAAGCCGAGTTTGCCTCGGCCAGCTCTAGCTTACAACTTCCAAGGCGCGCCGCCCCAGTTAGTTGGTCTGCGGCAGGCATTAGACGGTACAAAGCTGGTTGCACCAGTTCTAACCGCGTGCGAGAAGGGCACAACCGGTCTGGCAGCGTCAAAGCGACCATTGCTAGGCGCATGGTTGGAAGGCACGGCCAAATAAGCGCCGTTACCGAAACCGTGCGGGAAAGAATTGTTCAAATCCGCCATCACACCCGGTGCACCGGCTGATTTGATAATCGCATCAGCCAGCGTCAGTTTGGCACCCGCCAACGCGTTAGTAGCAGCACCCGCTTTGCGATATTGGAAGGTATTTTCCACCCAGTCTTGGTATTTACCTTCAACCGTGTTGTTCAGAGTCGGTGCGACATCGTCGATTTTGACGAACTCGTAAGTGGCTCTGGTTTTTTCCAATGATTGAAGACCGATCGCCCAACGTTTACCGTAGGTGTTGCTGAAGTTAGGCGCGGTATCATTACCGTTTTGCAAATCGTCCATACAGGCATCCACACGGCCTGAGCTGCTCATCGCGTGTATCAACGCTACGCCTTCGCCTTCGCCGAAATCAGCATCGTTGCCTGCGGCAGGTCCAATCGCTGCAGCAGCTTCTGTGCAACCTGTACCCAGAAATTTGATGTTAGATTGGGCTTGGGTACCGGAACCGTTCTCGCGGCGGCAGACATGCATGGCAGGGTCGCCTGGCAAGTCGTTAACCAAAGCCGGTTGGGTCAAGGCCCAAGTGTACAAGCCTGGCGCAGTCGCGCTGTTACCCACTTTAATCGCATCCCAATCAAGTACGCCACCGGCATGGATAGAGGCAATCGCATCGCTGCTCAATGACGGCAAGCAGGCTTCAGTGCGCGAATCAACGACACAAGTAGCAGGCAAATCGCCAGTACTGATTTGCGCCGCTTGCAGTGCACGGAACAAGCTCGTCGTAACCGGGGCACCAAACACCAACGCCGAGGCGGATTTCACTGTCAGCTTGTCCACATCGGCTTGGGTAATATCAACACCGCCAATGGCGTTATCGCCTTTGAACTGGATAGGGTCAACGTCGGACAAGCCCAGTTCAGGAATTTGCGAGTTGTTGATATTGCTGCAAGTTGCCACGCCCAGCACACCCACCGCCGCAGTCGTATTTTCGACGCAACCGCTGCTCAGGTTTAAGAAAGTCAGCGGCGTGTTTTGCGCGACAGGGGTTACGCCGGCGCCGGAACCGCCGGTGTTGCGTTTATAGATCAACAGGTTGGCATTGGCCGGGCCGGTTGGCAGGGCAGGATTTCTGACGCCGACCGCACCTGTGTTGTTAGCTTTGCAATAAATTGCAAACTGCTCGGTGTTCGGTACATCGCGGAAACGCCAGATCGGCGCCGAGCTATCACAAATTTTGTCGACTGGATCGACCAATGTAGACGTCACCAATCTGTCGATGAAGTTTGCCGCTGCGGTCGCGCCGGAGATATACAAGGTCAAGGTGTTAGTGTTATCGATCACCGGCAGTGCCGCTTGGGCACCGGATGACAACAAAGCCGCAGCAACAGCCGCGCCTAATGTAATTTTTTTCATGGTATGGTCTCTAAATAAATTTAAGAATGGTTTCTCGTAAAACGGTCGCCCCAAGCGGAGCGACACCCCGAGCAGAGAATTTACTCTACTGAATGTTTACGACGAGTAGCGCCCAATAAGCCCATTAAACCGGCGCCGAACATCCATACGGCAGCAGGCAACGGGATTACAGTCGGTTGAAACACTTTGTATTCCAGTTTGGTAGCCGACAACAGCCATTGACCTGGCAGTAAGAAAGTAGTAGTAGGAACGCCGCTGAACGCCGCCCAAAAATCGGCTTTCTCACCGAAATTAACAGCCGCTTCCGATCCGCCGGTGCTACCCCAAATGCTATTTGGTGTATTGCCCAGGCCGGTTGCCCATTTCGCGGTATCTTCATCAGTGTCCGCTACCAATTTGCTGACGTTGATAGATTGGTCTTGCACCAAGCCGTAGTTGATCTCTTGAGCGTGGTTATTGACGGCGCCGGCTGCATTACTGATATTAGAGGTGGCGTTGTATTGCGGCAAAGGGTTACCAACTTTTTGCGTAACATACAGTCTACCGGCGCGACCAGTTGCCAACACATATTGGGTAGAAGCTGGGTTAAAGCTTTGCGGGTTGGTGAAAGCGATCCAGTTTGGATCAACACTCAAATCAACGCTGATTTCATATGCAGCGTTTTCACGATTGGCGTGCAAGGTAGCCAGAGTAATGCCCAAATCCAAAGAATAAGTTTTTTTCTGGACGCTGTCATACGCTTGCATATACAGTTCGCGAGTTGCGTCGGTTGAACCTACACCGATGCTAGCGTTCGCCGCACCGGCACTGGCTGCCAGCGCTACTACCAATAAAGTTTTTGAAAAATTGTTCATTTTTGCCTCATGATTAAAAATTTGTATTTAACACAAGGTGATAACCCAGCCGCCTATCTCCAAGGCCTGTGGCTTTCCGTCCCCGCCTCTCGACGGGTTTGGCTTTTACACGCTTCCTAATTACTATCTAACACCAAGACGGTGCCGCTCTCCCCGCTACCATTTTGTAGAGATCCTTACCTACTCCCTAACCTCATCCATCGCTTACTCCCTCCGCATGTCATCCGTGTTCCTTTCAAACTCCATCGGGTCGATAGCCAAACCGCTTTAGGCCATCCTGTTTCTGAAGCAAATTATTCCAAACAAATTCGAGGATTTTGGTTACATGATTGTTACAGTTTGGTTAAATGTATTACACGCACTAACAAATTAACCCTGCCGACTCCTGCCGCAGCGCTTGACTTACGCGGTTTTTTACTGGCAGATGCCGGCTTTTTCACACACTCGTATAAGCCGGTAAAAACTGACTTAGCCCTTGTTTTGGCTGAGAATTTATTTGTCGGGTAGCTGCTGAGGCACATAGCGAGGGTTTTAGAGACCTAGCCGCAGCGACGAGATCACTACCAAAACTCAGCAGGGCCGATTCAATGCGGGCTGCAAACGGCAATCAGCTTGTGAGTTTTTGAAGCCAACTGCTAAAGTTAAAGATTAATTTTTTTGACTGGACGCCCCCTGGCACTGTGCTTATGCAAGAATCTCAATTACTCCTAAAGCGCCTCTATTCCGACTACACGCAGCAACTCGATATAAGCAGCTTGGCTAAGGCCTTGCAGGTTTGGTATCTGGATTACCCGGCTCATCATTTCCTGCACCCTTGCGTGATCGATGGCAAACCTGCCTTAGTTTGCCGAGCCGGCTTAAGCCGAGAAGACAATCAGGCTTTCGCCGAACTGCAAGCCATCGCGCTGCATTACGGTATTTATTTAAAAGAAGACAGTCGGCAACGCGACGACGCCTCGCTGATCAACAACCGCCGGCGCAGTGTCGGTTTAGTGTTAAGTTTTTGCCTGAGTATGCTGGCTACCTCCAGGGTGGTCACGGCTCAGGACTTACAATCGGTGGGAAAGGTTTCGTCAATTGCCAGCCAACTTGCCGACCAGACTCATGGGATGCAAGCCAACCTATCAATAGATAGCAACGGGACCAAGGTGATTCGGATACGGCAATCGCAAGCGCCGTCAGCTGCCGAGGTATTGGCTGCCTACAGCCAAAAGCAAGCCACGCTGACCAGCGACAAAATCCAGATTGACAAGATCGCCGGCTTTTTGAGCACTGCCTACCAAGCAGAGCCGGGTGACCCTGCCCATATTGCCGACGACCTTGCCACCATCGCCGACTATTACGCGCACTACCCCCAAGTAATCGATTTACTGAGCGAACTCAGCGGCCACAAATTGGTATTAAAGTACCGGCAGAACACCTGGCAAGCGCAAGCCTGGGGCAGCCAGTTTACAGTGGATAGTGTGACGATTTACTTTGACACCCGCTTGGGCGCGCAATTGCTGAACGATCCGGGTTGCGACAGTTCGCCCGCTTGCAGTATCTCGCCCGCCGATGCCTTATTACATGAATTGCTGCATGCCAAATTGATGCTGCTGGATAGCCAACATTTTATCGACGGCGGCGGTATGGCCCAAACCCTGTACCCGTTCGAGCACGAACGCGAAGTGATCAATCACGAAAACCGCTTATATCAGGACATGAACCAGTTGGATGGTCGTGCTCGTCCGTTGAGGCACAGACATAGCGGCGAGTTACTGCAAGTCTCGTGCCCGGCCTGCAATCCAACAAAGCAAGTTGCGTCAAGTGATCCAAATCTGTAAAACTAGCGAAATTTCGTGATAGACATAACAAAAACCACTCAACACAGGAGACTTACAATGACGCCCCTATCTAGCCGAAATGCTGCCGAAAAATGGCGATTTGCCCGACTAGGCGGTTTCGATCAGGTTGAATTGCAGCGCGGTAGCGATGTAATCGGACTGCCGGAACTGGATCAGAAATTATGGGCGGCGTTGAGTTGTCCGACGCATGGTTTGTTCTTCAACAAACAAACCCTGGCGCTGTTGGATACTGATAACGATGGTCGGATTAGAGCCAACGAGGTAATCGAGGCCGTGCGCTGGGTCAGTAAAGTACTGAAAAACCCGGCCGATTTGATGCAAAAGAACGCGACCCTGCCGCTGGCGGCGATCAATACGCAAGACCCAGAAGGTCAGCAACTCCTGACGTCAGCCGTCGAGATCTTAAAAAATCTGGGCAAAGCGGATGCCGCCGAAATCACCGTCGACGATTTGGCCGATATGACCAAGATCTTCGCCAACACCCAATTCAACGGCGACGGCATAATTCCAGTTAAAGCCGCCAGCGACGACGCCGGCCAGCAAGCTATCACGGACATCATCGCCTGCTTGGGCGAGATTGAGGATCGTTGCGGCGAACCGGGCATTAATCTGGAAAAAATCGAGCAATTTTTTAAGGATGCCGGCGCTTACTTCGATTGGTGGCAACAGAGCGACGCCGAAGCCGTGCGGATTCGTAATCAAATCGCCGACACAGAAGCGGCAGCCGCGTTGCTGGCCGAAATAAAGCCCAAAGTCGACGACTTTTTTACTCGCTGTCAACTGGCGGAGTTTGACGATGGCGCGGCCACCTTACTCAATCCGGCGGACAGCCGTTACGAAGAGCTGGCCGGCATCGACTTATCGGCAAGCAATGCAGAGCTGGCTAAATTGCCGCTGGCCGCTATCGTCGCCGGCGCGAGCCTGCCACTAAATGCCGGATTGAACCCGGCTTGGCGGGCAGCAGTAGATCAGTTAAAAACCCTGGTGCTAGGCCCATTGCTGGGCGTAGCGGACAGCTTATCCTATGCGCAATGGCAAAGCGTGGTCGGCCAGTTTGCTGATTATCAAGCTTGGCTACAGAAAAAGCCGGCCAATGCCGTCGAAGGCTTAGGCCTGGAGCGCATCAAAACCCTATTGCAAAGCGATGCACAAGCTAAATTGACCGGCTTGATTGAACAGGATATGGCATTGGAACCGCAAGCCACCGCCATCGACTCGGTCGTGCGCTTGCTGCATTACTACCGTGACCTTTACACCTTATTAAATAACTTCGTGTCGTTTCGCGATTTTTACAGTGCCGAGCCGCACGCTATTTTCCAGGCCGGTACCTTATATCTGGACGGCAGAAGCTGTCAGTTGTGTGTAAAAGTGGATGACGTGGACAGCCACAGCAAACTGGCGGAACTGAGCAAAATCTTTCTGGCCTACTGTATATGCCGTCGACAAGGCAGTAACGAAACACTGACCATCGCCGCCGCCGTTACCGGCGGCGACAGCGACAATTTGCGCGTCGGCCGCAACGGCGTGTTTTATGACCGCAACGGCCTGGATTGGGACGCGACCATTGTCAAAATCATCGAAAACCCGATCAGTATTAGAGAAGCATTCTGGTCGCCGTACAAACGCGTCGCGCGAATGATTAACGAACAAATGGAAAAAAGCGCAGCGGCCCGCGACAAGGCGGCTAACGCCAATGCCTTTAAAGGTGTATCCGAAGCCGGCGCCAATGCCGGACAAGGCAAGGAGCCGCCGGCACCCTTCGATGTCGGTAAATTTGCCGGTATTTTCGCTGCCATCGGTTTGGCAATTGGCGCGATCGGTACCGCACTGGCCGCCGTGATGAGCAGCTTCATGGGCTTAGTTTGGTGGCAAATGCCGCTGGCCATCATCGGTGTGATGCTGGCGATTTCCGGCCCCTCCATGTTTATCGCTTATTTGAAACTGCGCCAACGCAATCTGGCGCCGGTACTGGATGCTTGTGGTTGGGCGGTGAATGCCAAGGCCTTTATCAACATCCCGTTCGGCCGCTTGTTGACCGGCGTCGCCAAATTACCGCAAGACGCGGAAATGCAAATGGTCGATCCGTTCGGCGAAAAGAAAAGCCATTGGAAAAGCTATGTGTTTTTGCTGATCCTGCTAGCCGGCGCGGCCTACGCCTGGCAAAAAGGCTATATCGGGCCTCAGCAAGAACCGGACAAAGCTGCTCAAGTTGAGGAAAAAGCGGCACCTGCTGCAGGCGAAGCACCTGCTGCAGCGGCTGCACCCGCGAAACCTGCAGAAGCCGCTAAGTAATCATTTGATTGTAACAAGGCCGGAGCGGGAGCAATTACGTTAGCATGTCATTGCTCCCGCCCCAGCAATTTTAGAGATGGAGCATGACTAAGCGAAGCGCATCTAGCCGATTATTTTGTAGGCTTTTTGCGGCAGCATTCGCTGTCTTAGGAAGGCAAACCAGACCTAGAAACCAATCGTGAATTAACCACGGTTCAGTAACATTCCATCTAAACCCTCTGCAAGCCCCGCAGAGGGGGATTCGGCAGTTTAGTTAGAATGTTTGGCCCTTCGTCACCTCGCTTTGTGACGACCAACTTCACTGATTCGAAAATCAACTCGAAGAGCAAGTACCCTTAGCGTCTCGCCCGCACTTCCTTTGACAGCCCGTTTTTATGATCGGCATTACCATACGGATACACTCAGAAAGCATCGGACCACGCCAATCCATTTAGGCTAGTCGGCGCGGCGAACGTCAAAAGGCATAAAAAAGCCGCCGGCAAGTGTGACGGCGGCTTAATTTAAAAGATTAGCGAAATGTCATTCTTGACATCTATCCCGAAAACATCCGCTAAAAGGTCCACTTAAAGCCACCCATCATCTGAAAGCCTTGACCCGGCTGAATGCCGTCAATGCGGCTAGCAATAAACTTTTTGTCGCTCAGGTTGTAGCCGTTCATGAACACATTGAAGCTCTTGTTGACTTTGTAGTTGGCAGACGCATTAAACAAGGTATAGCCGGCAATGATACCCCGCTGTCCGTCGGCGGTTTCTCCGCGCGTATTTTCGTTGTCCGAAAACTGCTGAGCGATGCCTTGCACACCGAAGCGGATATCCAAGCCCCAGGGCGTTTCAAATCCGATATTAGCGTTGACTAAGTGTTCCGGCGCATAGGCTAGGCGGTTGCCTTTCAAGATGTCCGCAGTCGGAACAGTGCTATCGAAATAAGCATCGGTATAGGTGTAAGACGTGGTCAGGTAGTAATTGTATTTAGTCCCGAACAATTCATCCGAATCCAAGCGCAGACCGGTTTCCATACCTTGATGCACGCTATTGCCGGCATTGATCCATCTGTCATCGTCGACCAAAATTTCGTTGACGATTTGATCTTCAAAGTCGATGCGGAAGTAAGTCAATTCCGCCTTGATGCCTGGGATGGGCGTTGTTCTGATTCCCGCTTCGTAATTCAAGCTCATCTCGGGATTCACCTGATTTAGAACGCCGGTGTTAGACAACACGTCATCGATACGCGCGGGTGCAAAGCCGCGATGAATACCCGCAAACAGTGTCACATTATCGATCCCGTTATAGGTGGCGCCGATGCCGGGCAGGGCTTCAGTCCGGACATAGGATTCGGAAGCACCGCTGATATGGTTGATATTATCCTGCTCATAATGCTCGATACGAATCCCAGGCGTTACTGTGAAATTACCCAGGAACAAACGGTTCTGACCGAAAAACGACATTGCCCGGGTATCAAGCGAGTTGTTTTGATGACGGTTACGGCCTCTATTATTGATGGTGCCACGGGTCTGATCTCTTACACCGGCATTGCCGACGTAACGCTCGCGGTCCGCCCATTCGAAATGGCCGCGCACACCTAAAGTGGCTTCACTTTTTACACCAAAAGCGTTGTGTAGGAAGGTCAGCTTGGGTTCGATACCGAATACCCGGTAGGTTCTCGGACGCTGTTCGTTACCACATAATGAAGCGTTTTCCAGATTGTCCCGATCGATACCGCTGGCACAATTGTTGAGTTCTGAAGAGTCATTCGCCTGCCTTACCGACTCCCTGAACATGTAATTGCCGTAAATATTGGTGCTGAACGTCATCTTATCGGATATATCGAATTCATAAAGCGCCTGTCCCGCATAGCGGCGCACTTCAAAAGTATCGTTCAACAAGAAATTGGTACGTCGATTTTGTCGGAACATTTCGCTGGTCAAACCCGCTTCACCCATGTTGGCAAACTCATGAGTCAAAATGCCCTTCAGCATCAAGCTTTGGCGGTCATCAATTTTTATCAGTGACTTTAAAGCCAAATCGTCAACTTCTTGATGCTGACCGTTACGATTGCCCCCGGATTCCTGGCGGATATAGTCCGCAGACAGGCCGACGTTATTTGCAGTACCACCTAAACGCAGATGGGTATCGTAATAACCGTTGTTGCCGCCGGCACCGGAAAGCGATCCACCGAATTCCTTGGGAATGGATGGGCTGACAAAGTTGATTGCCCCGCCAACCGTTTGCGGACCGTACATAAATTGGCCGGAGCCTTTCAGCACCTCGATGCGTTCGATCCGTTTATTGGATGGCATATAGTGATTACTTGGGTCGCCATAGGGCGCCAACTGAATCGGAGCACCGTCTTCCAATAACTGCGTGCGAGCAGAACGTCTGGGGTCAAGCCCGCGGATACCAATGTTAATTCGTCGACCCAGGGCATCTTCGTCGACGATGTGAATACCCGGTACGGTTCGTAATGCATCCTTGTTTGACATGGGCCTTGCCGCTCCAGTGTCACGGGGTCGATGACAAAGGCTGAACCCGGAATATGATCCAGATGATTTTGCGACTGCCCGATAATCTCCAGGCTAGGTAATTCCAGGGCAGCTTTATCTTCCCCGATACCGGCGGCATTGGCATTAGCACTGATCAACGCAAGACTAGCCAAACTTAAACACATTGAAAACTGCGTTAGTGAAAACGGTTTTAAAACAGCATTTATAGCTATTTTTTGCTTAGCGTGACCAGACATCATTTTTCCGAAAACAGGCGATTTAATAAATCACTTATTCTATATGACCGATCGCGCAAACCAGATAGGAAAAATTCCTGAATATATTTAACAATAACTGGGGAGCCTATCAGCCATTAGTTTCAGTGACTTGGTAGACAAGGGTGACTGGCCGCCCGCAAATACCCAGCCATTCAAATCTAAACCATTAGTTTAATGTTCTAAAAAACAGGTTTTTATTCTTACCAGGGCGCAATCACAGTGGGTACAAAAAATAGTTTTCAGCGTTTTAACAAGGCTCTCAACACAAGCAGTGTGGCGATAATCAGTATTTGTCTCCCCGACCGGTTCCTTTCCCTTGCACACCTCACGGCGCAATCATGCCATTATGCAAATAGCTTTCTTCGTAATTAAACACGATATTCGCATCCGGCAAGACCAGCGCTTCGTCCTTTCCCTTGTAATGCAAACGGAACAATAAATCCTTGATGATGTTGATCCGGGCGGATTGTTTATCGTCCGATCTGACGATGGTCCAGGGCGCCGATAAATGGTGGGTTCTGGCGAACATGATATTGCGGGCTTCGCTGTATTGCTGCCAGTGTTTCTGGGCTTCCTTGTCGATGGGGCTGATTTTCCATTGTTTTAAAGGATCTTTTTGGCGTTGCTTTAAGCGTTCTTTCTGCTCGGCTTTGCTAATGTCCAGATAGTATTTCAGTAACTTGATGCCGGAGCGCACCAGGAGTTGTTCGTAATGGGCGACGGTTTCGATGAACTCGTGATATTCGTCATCGTTGCAAAAGCCCATCACCCGCTCTACGCCTGCACGGTTATACCAACTGCGATTGAACAACACCATTTCCTGTGCAGCCGGCAAATGTTGGGTGTAGCGCTGAAAATACCAGGTACTCAGGTCACGGTCGGACGGTTTGCCCAGCGCCACCACCCTAACTTCTCTGGGGCTAAGGTGCTGAATGATGCGCTTTATGGTGCCATCCTTACCTCCTGCATCACGGCCTTCCAGAATAATCAGAATTTTGTCGCCATGCTTGATGATGTGATTCTGCAGCTTGACTAATTCCACCTGCAATTGCTGCAAGGTGTCTTTGTAGACTTGCTTATCGGCTTTTGGGGGGTGTTTTTTGCTCATATTTACCTGCCTGTCTAAAAGGGTTTCCACGCTACCGGCCAATTCAACTGCTTTGTTGACCACTGCCCATTCTTACCCGCAAAATCAGGTTTTTCTTGTGCTTCCTGAGTTCAAGAATGTCCTCGACGTTTTTTTCGTTGAGAATCTGATTCTTTAAATACAACACGTCATTACAAATAATCTCGGTGGCTTCCATGCCGGGTTGCAACTGGGTCCAGGAAATTTCGATAATCGGTCGTTCGTCGACAGTTTCCGATTCGGCGAGCAGCGCCAGGAAGGTATCGACCACCAGCGGATCGTAGTCTTTGGCTTTTTTACTCAGCAGGCGCACTTTCACTTGCTCGGTCGTCATCGCCGCGCCAGTAATCGAGCCGTCCAGATAATTGATATAGTCGCGCACCAGCGTCAGGATCCTCGCACCCAAGGGTATCTCCAGACCAACCCAACCCAACGGCTGACCGGAACCGTCGAAATGTTCGTATTGCGCGGCGATTAGTTCGGCGGCGTTATGCAAGGGTTCCAGGCCTTTTAATAGCGATTGCCCTTCCAGCGCATGGTTTAAATAACGTTTACGTTGCTGGCTGTTCATGCTCAATAAGCACTGCGTCAGCAAACTGTCCGGCAAACTCATTTTGCCGATTTGCAGCAATAGGCCGGCATAAACCAAGTCTTTCAGGGCGGCGGCATCCATCCCCAATCGCCGTCCGACTTCTCTGGCGTTCTCCGCAACATATTTGGCATGCCCGCTTTTGATACCCGGCCGCATTTCGATGGTTTTCGCGAACACCTTAACCGAATCGGCATACTGCTTTTTCAAGGCATCGTGGGCTTGATCGATCATCTGCAAGGACTTTCGTAGCTGTTCGGTGCGTTTTTCGACCTTTTCCTCCAATCCGGCATTCAGTTCCTTCAACTGCTGATTTTGCCGGTTGATAATTTCAAACAGTTGCCGGCGCTCGTCGCGCAAACGCTTTTGTACCAGCGCGTTGTTCACCAGAATTTTTAACTCGTTGTCTTCCCAAGGCTTGCTGCAATAACTGTAGATTTTGCCTTTGTTGACGGCGGCAATAGTCGATTCAATATCGGCATAGCCGGTCAATAAAATCCGCACGCACTCCGGCCAGCGTTCGGCGGCCCTAGTCAGAAACTCCGCACCATCCATCTGCGGCATGCGCATGTCGGAGATAATCAGATCGATAGGATGCTGCTGCAGAATTTCCAGGCCGTCGGCGCCGCCCTCCGCCATAAATACCTGATATTCCGCACCACGAAACAAGCGTCGCAGCGCCTTTAACACATTGGGCTCATCATCGACGAATAACAAATTGGCAATGGCGGGGGTGTCTTGAGAAGGCTCGGTCATGGCGCGGCTGCGATAATTATCAACTAACTGGCAGGTTTACGGATGGGCAGATAAATGCGGAATCGCGTTCCTCTGCCAAGCTCGGAATCTATTTCGATGCGACCATGATGATCCTGGATGATTTTATACGACAACGACAGACCCAGCCCAGTGCCTTTACCGACTGGTTTGGTGGTAAAAAACGGATCGAAAATTCGCGTTCGGGTCGCCTCGCTCATACCCTGCCCGGTGTCCTCCACGTCCACCCAGATCCAGTCGGCGTCCTGATAGCCGGTACGCACCGTAATTTTGCCGAAATCGGGGATGGCTTGCGCGGCGTTCACCAATAGATTCATGAACACCTGATTCAATTGCGCGCCCACGCATTCGAAGGGCTTGATACCAGCATAGTCTTTTACTACTTTGGCCTTGTATTTCAGTTCGTTATTAACGATATTCAAGGTGGCATCGATACCGGCTTCCAGGTCGAAGAACTCTCGATCCTGCTTATCGATCCGAGAAAAATCCCGTAAATCCTGGACAATTTTTTTGGCCCGATTGGCACCTTCCAGAGACTCATCCACCAGGTCGGCGGCGTCACCTCTCAGAAAATCCAAATCGACCGCTTTTTTAAACTGCTTAAACGCTTGCACATCCGGGTGATTCTCTGCCAAATGTCCGGCCAGACGCTCAGCCAATTCGGCAGCTTTGCTGAGTTCTTGGATGTACTGTTTCAGGCTATTGAGGTTGGAATAAATATAACCAAGCGGATTATTGATCTCGTGCGCCACGCCTGCCGCTAATTGGCCGATTGAAGCCATTTTTTCGGATTGCACCAAATACGCCTGGGTTTCCTGGAGTTGTTGATTGAGTAAGGTTTGCTGGTTTTTTTCCAACTCCAGGGTTTGATTAGCCTCTGTCAAGGCTTGGGTGCGTTCCCGGACACGCTCTTCCAGTTGTTGATTGAGTTTCAGCAAAGCGGCTTCCGCCTGCTTTTGCGTGCTGATGTCCATGCCGCAGCCCATCAAGCCGGCAAATTCGCCATTCTTGCGCACCCTGGGCACGGCGGTTTCCAGAATCCAAATATCCCTGGCATCGGCATTGCTCAGTCGATACTGAATCTTGAACTTAGTCAACTCCAGTGCGGCTTGCTGATATGTCTGCACGACTCTGTTTCTGTCGTCCGGGTGGATTGTGTCCAGCCATTGCTGGCGGTCGACAAATCCGCGTTCGATATTAAAGGTTTTGAACCAAAAACGATTACAAAAAATCGGCAGATTTTTGGCATTGGTTATCCAGATCAAAGCCGGCAGGTGGTCGGCAAGTTCCTTGAAGCGCTCTTCGCTTTCCCGCAAGGCAGAATACAAATTACTGTGCAGAATATCGACATGCTCATCCTTATCGATGCTGACTTGTGCAGCATCGACTCCTTGCATGAGGCTAATCGCCATCAATTTGTCGGTTTTTAAGATATGGTGACAAAGCCAGGCGACCAAAAAATCCAGCAAATCTTTGGAGAGAACCGAAACATCCGATTGGGCTTCGATCTGCACCTGCTGCACTTTGTCGATAAAATCTTGATGTTGCTGACGATGCTCGGCTAGCATGCTCGGATTAAACTCTACCTCCGCCATCAGTTGCTCTTCGTGCTGGAAATGATAGACGGTGTAATCGACCAGTTGCTTAACCGTATCGACGACGGTTTGCAGATCCGCGCCTAATGCGTTTAGTTCGTCCAGACGATTAATCAGCGTGACCAGGTGCCGATGCTGATTATCCACACTGTCTATACCGACCAGCAGTTGGTCATTCCACGTTAAAATACTCATCCGCGATCCATTATCAGGAGGGCCAAGTCTGACTACCGACCTCTGGCATTATGGCACAATGCATTTACTCTGCCGGATTTTTCAAGACTCAGATTTATTGGTATGGATATTCAAGATTTCGACGGTTTGCGCGCCTTGCTAGACTCAACCTTTCCAAAAACCTGCGGCAGTTGCGGTTACGTGTATATCTCTGCTGAGCAGTTTTTTATCGAAACCCAAGACATGCCCCGCGGCCGGTCATCGCTGCGGTCGGCCATCGAGGACGATGGTTTAATTCTGGTGGAAGTATTCAGAAACTGCCGCTGCGGCTCCACGCTAATGGACGAGTTCGGCTGTCGGCGTAACCAAAGCGAAAACGGCCTGAAACAGCGCCTGGCTTTTGAAACGATGTTGCGCGCCCTGCAAGCCCGCAACATTAGCAAAGACGCTGCGCGCCTGGAGATCGTCAGATTCCTGCAAGGGCAACCCAATACCCTGGTCGCAATCTTAAATATCGAACCATTACCCTAGCGCCCCGTTTCCCAACGAAACCCTCAGCCTTGCATCGCTTCCAATTCATCCCAACGCTGATAAGCCTGGCTCAGATCAGCTTCGGCGGTCTGCAATTGCGTGAGTTTGGCCGCCACTGCGTCGGGGCTTTGTTTGTAAAAATTTGCGCCGTTCATTTCTGCAGTTAGCTGGCTTTGCAGCGTTTCCAATTGTTCGATCAGTGCGGGCAGTAATTCGAGTTCCCGCTGTTCTTTAAAGCTGAGTTTCTTGGCCGGGCCGGCTTTGGGTTTTTCCTTTTTGACCGCTTGTTCGGCGACTCTCACCGCTTCAGCTTTTTTATTCTGTTCCATCAGTGCAAACCAATCGGCATAACCGCCGATATATTCTTCCACCCTACCCTCGCCTTCGAACACCAATACGCTGGTGACGACGTTATCGAGAAACTCCCGGTCATGGCTGACCAGCAATAAGGTGCCTTGGTACTCGACCAACTTCTCTTCCAGAATTTCCAGGGTTTCCAAATCCAGATCGTTGGTGGGTTCGTCCATCACGATCAGGTTGGCGGTCTTGGTAAACAAGCGCGCCAACAGCAGGCGGTTTTTCTCGCCGCCGGACAGGCTTTTTACCGGCGAACGAGCCCGCGCCGGGGCGAATAGAAAATCGGCCAGATAAGACATTACATGTCGCTTGCCGCCAGGGGTATCCACAAATTCGCCGCCGTCCAGCACGCTGTCCGCCACCGAGATTTCCGGGTCGAGTTGTTCGCGCAATTGGTCGAAATACGCGATTTGCAGATTGGTGCCTAGTTCGATGGTGCCGGTGGTTGGCTGCAATTGGCCGAGCAGCAATTTCAATAAGGTGGATTTGCCGGCGCCATTGTTGCCGATCAGACCGATCTTGTCGCCGCGTTCGATACGCAGCGAAAAATCCCTGATGATGGGTTTATCCTGATATTGAAAATTGACATCAATAGCTTCGACGACTTTCTTGCCGGAGGCTTCGCCTTTATTCAGACTCAGTTTGGCGGTCCCTTGGGTGTTGCGCCGCTCGGAGCGTTCGTCGCGCAGTCTTTTCAAAGCCCTTACCCGACCTTCGTTACGGGTACGCCGCGCCTTTACACCTTGTCTGATCCAGACTTCTTCCTTAGCCAGCTTTTTGTCGAACTCGGCATTTTGATTGGCTTCATCTTCCAGGGCTGCGGCCTTGCGCACCAGATAATCCTGGTAATTGCCGGCCCAGGACGTCAATTGGCCGCGATCCAAATCGATAATGCGGGTCGCCAGCTTTTGTAAGAACGCCCGGTCATGGGTGACAAACATGACCGCACCCTGGAAAGCCAGGATTTGTTCCTCCAGCCAGGCGATGCTTTCAAAATCCAAATGGTTGGTCGGCTCGTCCAGCAATAACACTTCCGGATCGATTACCAAAGCCCGCGCCAAGGCCACCCGCCGCTTCCAACCGCCGGACAGGCTGCCGACCAATACATCCGCCGGTAATTGCAATTTGCTCAACACCGCTTCGACGCGGGTTTGAAACTCCCAACCGTTTTCGGCTTCCAGTTTATGCTGCACATCGCCTAAGGCTTGCAATGACTGTTCGCTGCCGTCCATGTGATGTAACAATTCGTGATAGCGAGCGATCACCCGACCCAATTCGCCCAGGCCACCGGCGACGGCTTCGTAAATGGTTTCGCTCTCTTCCAAATTGGGCGACTGTTCAAGCCAAGCCAAACGCAGCTCCGGCTGTTTCCAGATTTCGCCGTGATCGGCATGAATGTCGCCGGCGATGATTTTCATCAAGGTCGATTTACCCTCACCGTTGCGGCCCAGCAGGCCCACCCGTTCGCCGGCGTCGAGTTGAAAGGCGGCGTTATCGAGCAGCGCGTGGGTGCCGAAGGCGATGGAAACATTGGTTAAGCGGATTAAAGGCATTTGTTTTGAATACGTACTGGCATAATTATGAATATAAACAGAATTCGATGAGCAAGTATCATCTCTTACCACTCGTGAAACTCATTAAATTTAAAGCGTACATGAAATTTGATTACGATTTTATCAGCTTGTAATGAAACATTTGTTTGAGCGAAGCAACAGCTAATTTAATTGGGAAATCGGCTTTTTACGATCACTTTGAACTGCTCCAGTGTCACCGGTTCTCCCATTGCTAGTTCAAACGCAAGCCGGTAAATCTCGTCCCGCTGATCACATGTAAAATCCTGCTGCAAAGACTCCATTACAACCTTGGCGTTATTAAGCGATATCAATATTTTTTCATGCCTAGGGCAATATTTGGTTTCTGGGTAGTTGTATGTGGGCAATCTACCCGGATCTATTTTTACCAACGAATCCCCATCAAGCCACTTTAAAGGCATACCCGCTTGCCTTTCCAACTTCCTGACCTTCTTTTCACCGAATGCCTTGTTCTTTAACAAGAGAGACAGCTCTCCAGAGCTAATCACTTTGTCTTCATCGTCAACCGGCACTAGCCCTCTGATAAAGTCAGCTTGGCTGCCACCGTTGTTTGTTTTTAACCAATGTGCTAGCCGTGACCGTCTGTTAGTCACTTCTTGAGTATCTACTTTTGTAGTTGTATTAATGGTCAAAATCTAAAACACCGAATAATTTAAATACTTACCTGATGGCAATACGCTTACTTAAAGATCAATCAGTAGGACGTAAACCACATAAAAAAATTGCTTACTATCTTCAATTGCATTTGTTTTGTAGGTAACGTCTGAGTAAGTCCAGCGCCAATGAGGCTGCCTGGTTTTGTTTGGTTTTAAGGGCGCCGTAGGCATTGAGCTGGCTAGAGACCACGCCGCTGGGTGTCGCTAAGGCATTGTAAAGGACAATGGCTTTATCTTTATCCCGATAGTCTGCGGCGCTACCGTTATAAAGCTGCACCAAAGCAAAATCGGTTTGCTCGCGGGCTTTGAGTTGCTCGGACCAGATTTTGGCGATGGCCGGTAACTCGTCGGCGCCCGCGTCACCTGTCCCTGTGTTGCGTCCCCAATCCAGATTGACTTCAACACGCGTCAGCCAGTCGCGTCCTAAGCATTTGGCGGCTAACTGGCCCTGACTAGCGGTTTCCAGCAAAGCCAGGGAAGCGGACTTCAGACTCATGGCCTTGGTCACCACGTCCAGCAGATCGCCCTGCTGTTCGTTCAGTCCGTCGATGGCAAACACATAATCGCCGATCCGCTCCGCCACGGCTGTCACGCAATCATGCTTTTCTTGCTCGGGAAAACCGGCAGAAAATAACAGTTTGGTCTGCACCTCATCGACTGCGGCACGAAAGCCCAGTTGCACCCCATCAGGCCAGGCAAAATTGGCTAAGCATTGCTGAATCGCCGACTCGCCTATGCCTATGCTGCGCAGGCTAACCAAACACTCCGGCTGCAAATCAAAGCGCTGCAGTAATCGCTGCCTGACTAGCGTGGTGAACATATGCTTCATTTCCGACGGCACACCGGGCAAAAAAACAAACCAGCAACGTTTAAAGTGCAAGGCAAAACCCGGCGCGGTGCCGTAGGCATTGTCGATGCGGATTGCAGACTGCGGCAACAAGGCTTGCTTACGATTTGCTTCCGGCATCACTCGGTTGCGCCGCGCGTAATACTGTTGAATGTCCGCGAAGGCCTGGGCGTCGAATTGCAAAGACTGGCCGCTGGCAATACTAACGGCTTCGGCAGTCAGATCATCGCTGGTCGGCCCCAGGCCGCCGGTGCAAATACAGCAATCCGCGCGTTCACCGATTTCCCTAAACAGTGCAACCAAATCTTGCAGATTGTCGCCGACCGCCGTATGGCGTTTCAGCGTAAAGCCCAGTTCGACCAATTGCTGGGATAACCAAGCGGCGTTGCTGTCCACGGTTTGCCCGCAAACGATTTCCTCGCCTTGCGAGAATATTTCGGCTATATGTTTCATAACACCTGATACCAGAGCGGTAAGCTCACTAAACTCAAGGCCGTCGTCACCGTCACGGCCATCGCATATAACCCACTATCCAGCTTATAACGGTCGCACAGCACAATGCCCAGCACCATGCTGGGCATGGCTAGATCCATGACAGCAGCCGCTTTAATTTGGCCGGCTAACTGCAAATGCGTCGCCAACCAAAAGGCAAACCCAGGCATAACTAATAATTTTATGACCACGATGGGAAGCACGAAAGGCAAATTGCGCACATGCAGTTCCCGCCAACTCAACGCTAGGCCCAAGGAAAAAATCATCAGAGGGGCTACGGCGCTGGCGCAGGTTGTTAGCAATCCAGACAACCAAACAGGGATCGGTACTTGATTCAAGTTTAAGGCAACAGCCAAAAACGCCGCCCAAAAGGGTGGCGCGTTTAAAAAACCCAATATGGATTTAGGCTTAGGTTCGGCTGTTTCGCCATAATGGCGTGCCGCCATAATGCCGATAGTAAAAACCAAGGGTGCCACTGCGAACAAATCGATCTGAATCACCACCGAGCGCGCCCAACTACCAAAAGCCTGCTCCAGCACCGGTAAGCCCAAATAGGTGACATTGGGAAAAGCTGCCGACAAAATGACCGCGCCGGTTTGCGGATTTTTAAACCGAAAGATTTTGACGATCGACCAACTTAAAAGAAATGCCAGCAACACGCTGGCACTGCCCAAAGCGCTTAATTGCAGGGATTCCCACCCGATATTGGCCTGCCACAATACATCCAAAACCATGACCGGTAGAAAAAAATAGTACACCACACTGGTTAGCACCAACCGGGTTTGGTCGGCCGAAAGACGGTTGGGGGTCAAGACCCGCCAACCGGCACCGCACAGCATCAGCACGGTCATTTGTATCAAGGTTGTATTCATGCCACGCATTTTATCAGGCTGGCGCTGGCGATAGGTGGCTAAAGCGTTAGCCACGCCTAGCTAAAGAGTCAAATAACGGTGGATCGACGACTCTTGGGGCTAATTAGGCTCATCACCAGGCGGCGCTGCGGCTAAAGCCTTATCGAGTAGCCTGGCGAACTGATCGGCGGGAACCGGCTTGGAAATTAAGTAGCCTTGACCGTAATCGCAGTCCATCCGTTTCAGTAGTTCGTACTGCTCCGCAGTTTCTATGCCTTCAGCGACAACTTTGATACCTAGCTTATGCGCCATCACCACAATGGCTTCGCACAAGGCCATATCGCTGGAACCAGCCACCAGACTCCTGACAAACGCTTGGTCGATCTTGATGTAATCAATGTCGAATTTTTTCAAATAGGCCAACGACGAATAGCCGGTGCCGAAATCGTCCAAAGCCACCTGCATGCCTGCCTCCCGAAACCCCAACAACTGTTCGCGCGTGCTGCTAGTGGCGTCCAAGATCAAGCCTTCGGTAATTTCCACAATCACGCTCTGGCCCGGCAAATCGAGTTCCTGCAGCAATACTATCCATTGATTGGCTTCCATCGCCTGCTTACGGAACTGCACCGGCGATTTATTCACGCTGATCTGGAAATCCGAGTGATAGTCTTGCCGCCACTGCTTAGCCTGACGCACGGCAGTTGCGAAAACCCAATCGCCTATATCGACGATCACCCCTGTATCTTCAGCCACAGGAATAAATTCGGCTGGGCTAACCATGCCCAAAGTCGGATGCTGCCAGCGCAGCAGAGCTTCCGCTTTGGCGATAACACCACTGGCGAATTCGATGATCGGTTGGTAATACAACAAAAACTGGCTCCGAGCCAGTGCACCGTGTAAGTCGTTAGCCAGACGCATGCGCAGCTGGGCGTTTTGCTGCATCAAAGCCGTAAAATAATGATAACGGTCGCGACCCTGATTTTTAGCGGCATACATTGCCTGATCGGCGTTTTTTAATAGTGCTTCGGTGTCCAGTGCGTCATCTGGATACAGCGCAATACCGATACTTCCTGAAATGTAGGCGGTCTCATTTCCCAAACGAAACGGCTCTGCTAAGCGTTGTAAAATATTTCTAGCGATTCGGTTCACGCCATCGACTTGGTCCAATTCGCCCAAAATGACCGTGAATTCATCGCCGCCCAGTCTAGCGATACTGTCGCAATCCCGCACGCAGCTGCTGATGCGCCGCGCTGCTTCCTTCAGCAAAACATCGCCCATGAAGTGGCCCATGCTGTCGTTAACGTCCTTAAACCGATCCAAATCCAGAAACATCAAGGCTACGTGCTGACCGTGTCTGAAAGCCTTTTTGATTTCCTGATTTAGTCGATCTAAAAACATATTGCGATTCGGCAAGCCGGTCAGCGGATCGAAATTGGCTTGCCGCCAAATCAGTTCCTCGGACTTTTTCCGTTCGGTAATATCCGCAATCAAGGCCACCCGTCTATGCACACCACCATTCTCATTCAGAATGGAGTTGATGGTTACCCACTGAATGCAATCCTCGCCGTTCTTACGGCGGCCACTGATTTCGCCAGCCCACTGCCCATTGGTATTGATCACCCGCAGTACGGTTTTATAAAAAGCCTGATCGTGATGTTCCTTAGTGTCGCCGATAAAAGCACGGCCTATCACGGCTTCCGCCGAATAACCAGTTACCGTAGTAAAAGCCGGGTTTACCGTAATGATGGTGCCCTGGGCATCGGTCACCATCATGGCTTCGCTGCTGTTCAAATACACCAAAGCCGCCAGTTGCATCTCCTCCTCGGCACTTTTCCGCGCGCTAATGTCCTCGTATACGCCCAACACGCCAATGATCTTTTGCTGCAGATTACGCAGGGGTACCTTAGAGGTTCTGATGCACATCAACTTCCCTTGTGGGCCGATTTGCGTCTCTTCGTAACCCAATTTTGCGGTATTGCTGTCGATTACCTGCTTGTCGTCGGCACGATATTGTGGCGCTAAATCTCGCCAAACCAATTGCTCGTCCGACTTGCCGATCAGATCGGCGGGACTGTCGAGTCCGGCATCGTTACTGAAGGCCAAATTGGCTCCGAGATACCGAAAATTGAGGTCTTTCCAGAACACCCGGCTTGGGATGGTGTTAATGACGGTTTGCAGCATGTTTAACGAGTCTGCCAATTTGTGCATGGCTTCCAGGCGCTCGGAGACGTCCCGCAAAATCAGCAACTGATTACCGGCCAAACTATCGCCCAACAAAACGATATTGATCAAAACCATACGGGCCCGACCATCTTTGCAGCGTACCTGCAATTCCACGCTCTGGGCAGATGGCTGCGTGGAACCAGGCACACAGCGATAGGTATGCCAATTAGCAATGACTTGCTGCCGATATTCCGCGTCCGGATGGGCATGCCACCACCATTCCGCCAAGGTCGGAATATCGGTCAGCGTATAGCCGAAGGTTTTAAGGAAAGCCGAGTTCAAGTAGCTTATATTGCCTTGGCTATCGTGCAATACATAAGCAATTGGCGACTCTTCAATAATCGCGTGGAACTTGGCCTCACTGCCTAACAAGGCCTGATGGGTTTGATACAGTCGCTGGTAAGGCAGTTGGATACTGTTAAGGAAAACCGAACGGTAAATCAAGGCATAAGCGACTACCTTATAGACGTGCCCGAGCAAAATATAAATATCGGTGATATCGGTATAGAAGGTCACGAACAATTCGCTCATGGCCATGATAGCCGCCGCAGCGGCCAAGCCAGCCGGATCGTAAGAATGTTGCAGCCGAGTTTGACGTAAATAACCGATGGCGCTTAGCGCATAGATGCCCGCCAATAAATATTCACAGACTTTTTTAAACGGCGTTAAGCCCTGGTTTTCATGTAAGGTAGACGGTAACCAATCTTGATGAAAAAACACCAACCAACAAGCCAGGAAGGTATAGAGCAGCACACCGTTTAACATCACTGAACGCGATACCGGTGTTATTTGCCGACTCGGCACCAACAAACCCATCAGCAAGCCTATCGCTGCAAATCCCCGAGCCATCAGCCAAAAAGCAATGGCTTTTTCCGGATCGCTCTCAGTAATAAAGGCCGGCATGCCGCTAAAAGACAGGGTATGCATTAGATCAAGGACCACTACGCCTAAGAAGCAGCAGGCCAGCATCATGAAGCCAGCGGAGTTCTCCTTTTGGTAAACGCTCCAACCCACCGCGAAAACCAATGCGGAAATGACGATAGAGATACCTTCCATCAAGGTATGCACGCCCAAGGATTGGCTGGCAAACGGCTGCAAGTGTTCTGATAGTGGAAAATACAAGCTAAGCAACTGCACCAGTACAAGGAGTATCACCGTCCACAGCAGAGGCCTCGCCTGGTGTTGTTCGCTATATTGCTCCACAGTTTTCCCTTGCTGTTTGCCGGTCTGCAGCCGACTTTATGTAGACTTAAGCCTGTTAGCGGCTGGTGTTATTGTAATACCTTGTCAATAGTGCTTCGGACACTGTAAGTTGATCAGCAAGAGCATTCAACACGCTAAAGCTCGCCAATGTTCTCTAAGTTTGTCGATTTGCGTAACATCAAGTTGGGCGGTGCGGGAATGTTGTCGACATAGGGCGCCGCGAAACCCCAAATAATCCGGACCCAACTGCAGTAGACCCGCCACATCCTCTGTACGCAAGGAGCCTGCCAATCCACTCAGCAAGCCCGCACTCGCGACTCTATCGACAAACTGTTCTAATTCGTCGCTAGACATCAAACGGGTCAATGAGCCGAGTTGTTTATCGGCGGTATCCATCATCACCCCGCGAAAACCGGCTTTGGCTAAGACATCGATAATCGCAAAATCCGGCTGGGTATCGGCGAACAATACCGCCACCAAGGCCACACCCTGCCCGGCAAGTACTTGTAAACTCTCGATGCAGGCCAGCCAATCGCCGCCTGGAAAAAAACCGATTTTCACATAATCGATGCCGGTAGCCGCCATTGCCTGCACCGCCGGCACTATTAAGGCCGGCTGCATCGGTAGATCGCCGATGGTAGCGCTAACACAGCTATCCGGCTGCAAGCGGCGCACAATCTCGGCAACCGTGGCAATATCCAAGGCACCCAAGGCGCCGCGAGCCGGTTGTTTTAAATCGATAATATCGACGGCAGCGGCTTCAACCAACAAAGCCTCGGCCAAGCTGTTCACACTAGCCAACATTGCGGTCATGCTTGCACTCCCTGCCGATGTTGCTCGATAGCCGTCATCAACCAGTCCCAAGCTTGGCGTTCCCGTTCGCCGGCGGTTTTATCCAGGCCGATACGTAAATAATCCAATTCCGCTTGAATTTTCTCCCAAGGCAATCTATCCAGCCGGCTGATCAATATCGCTGCTTCCAGCACCGAATATTGCGCCCGGTTAAAACCTTGAAACGGCTTATGATTGACGGTGTGCACAAGCTGGCAAAACAACTTGGGTCGGGTAGTGTCATCTTCGATCCGAACCAGCCTCAACTCGGCATGCGCCAAGCTGTCGGCTAGATAATACCCCGCGACTTCTTGGGTGGGCAACAAGGGCCAAACCCGGCGTCCCGTCAGACAACCGGCAAAAATCCGCACATCGTCGCAATAATTGATCACAGCGGTCTCGGTTGCCAGCAGGTTATCCAGCGTAGTCGAGGGCCGAAACGGCAAGATAATGTATTGATCTTGTTCAACATGCACCCCCATCGGCGCGATATGCGTATCGCCTTGAAGATTGACGGTGGTAATGAGGGTTTCTTGAATCATGGTTGTTTAGGTCTATCCTGAAGCGTGAAGTGTCGCCGGTTTACCGGCACAGCAATGCACAATTTTAATCTCGCCGGCTACCCTTGGGGATTTTTTTTCTAGCTGACACATGCAGGATGTTATTCCGTTCAACATAAACCAGGCCACACGATTATGCACGCCATAGATATTGCCGACTTATCGATCTTGCTGATCGAACCTTCGACCACACAGTTAAAAGTCATCATGCAGCATTTGCGCGACGAAGGGATTGCCAACATAGAGGGCGTTGCCAATGCAGCGACCGCGCTGGAAAGCTTGCACAATCATCGCCCGGATTTGATTATCAGCAGTTTGTATCTACCGGATATGATGGCTACCGAGCTGGTTGAGCATCTGCGTAGCGACGAAGCCTTGAGCCATGTCCCCTTCATGCTGATCTCCAGCGAATCCAGCTTCGCAGTACTCGACACCATCCGTCAGGCGGGTGTGGTGGCCATTTTGCCTAAGCCGTTTGCGCATGACGACTTAAGAAACGCCTTACGGGCGACTATCGAGTTTATCGATCCGCAAGAAATCAGCCTGGAGCATTACGATATCGAAAATGTGCGGGTTTTGGTGGTTGACGACAGCCCACTGGCCCGCAAGCACATCAGCCGGGTATTGAACAATATGGGCATCGTCAAAATCACCCAGGCTCAGGACGGGAAGGAGGGTGTAGACATTTTCAGTCAAGATCAGAACGCCTTCGACCTGATTGTCACCGATTACAATATGCCGGTGATGGACGGCCAGCAATTGATCAAAACCATCCGCCAGGATTTAGGTAATTCCATCGTGCCGATCTTGATGGTCACCAGTGAAGAAAATGAAACCCGGCTCAGCAATGTCCATAAAGCCGGCGTCTCTGCCATTTGCGACAAGCCCTTCGCCCCACAAACCGTTAAAGAAATGTTGTTTCGAGTGTTGGAACCGGATTGAAGCTTGCTTAAGCTTTATCCTGTTTAACTGCCCCGGCCGAACCGGCTACCCATCTCTATTCATCGGCCATAACTCATCCTTGGCCTGCACTCTTGTGCTCTGCCGATCTGCATCAAGTAAGCGCCTGCCTGGCCAATGTTTGAACATATCCCCAACTAATTAACTCCCATTCAAAATCCAAGCTATCGCTGCCGCGTGCCATGCAAGCGGGCGTGTATTTCCATTCTGACCGCTTGCGTCAATCCGATCGATAGCACTATACTGCACATAAAAGCAGTAACTATAAAAACAGTATGAAACCACTGACCGACCGCCAACAAGACATCCTGAATTTCATCGAACGCAGCCTGGTTCAAGACGGCTTTCCGCCGACTATCGCCGAAATAGCCGCCGCCTTTGACGTGCGCTCCACCAACAGCATCCGCGGCCATTTGCAGGCCTTGGCGCGTAAGGGCGCCATCGAACTGGTGCCGGCTGCCTCGCGCGGCATCCGCCTGCTCAAACCGATACCCGACCCAGACCAAGGCTTACCTCTGATCGGTCGAGTAGCCGCAGGACAACCTATTCTGGCCGAAGAGCATATCGAGCGTTATTGTCGACTGGGGCCGGAGTTGTTCGATAATCGCGCCGATTATCTGCTGCGGGTACAAGGGATGAGCATGCGCGACGCGGGCATCTTGGATGGCGATCTGCTGGCTGTGCAACGCACGCCGGAAGCGCGAAGCGGCCAAATCGTCGTAGCGCGCATTCAGGACGAAGCCACGGTAAAACGTCTGCGCCTGGACAGCAAAACGCATATGGCTTATCTGGAGCCGGCTAATCCGGATTTCTCGATCATCGAAGTAAATTTGCAACGCGAACCGTTGGTGATTGAAGGCCTGGTGGTAGGCGTGATTCGTAGCGGGCTATGAGCATAAGTGAACTAGACCAACTCTTAGGTTCCCAAACCGGAATCTGGCGCGGGCTGCGCTCCGAAAACCAAGCCTGGCCCGTGATTGCCAGCGGCTTTGCGGAACTGGATGCCTTGCTACCCGGCGGCGGATGGCCCTTAGGCGGCGTGCTGGAGATTTTATCGCCCTGCTTGGGCATCGGTGAATTAAGCCTGTTGTTGCCGGCCATATCCTACCTTACCCAAACCCAACGCTGGATAGCCTGGATTGCACCGCCGCACCCCCCTTACGCGCCAGCCCTGCTGCAAGCGGGTATTGATTTGAACTACGTCTTGGTTGTGGACTGCCGACAAGCAAACGACATCCCCTGGTGTTTAGAAAAATTGCTGCGTAGCGGTCGCTGCGGGATGACGCTCGCTTGGCCGAATCGGCTTGGCGATCATCAGATCCGCCGCCTGCAACTAGCCGCCGAAACCGGCTCGGCGCTGGCAGTGCTATTTCCGAAACAGCGCAACCTGGGGACGGGTTACACGGCCTTGCGCCTATCAATCAAACCAACAGCCACAGGTCTTGTCGTGCAGATTCTGAAGGCACGTGGCAGTTTACAGCGCGCTTCAATCACCTTAAATTTATAAGACGACGATGGCTGCAATTGCCAGGGCGCTATCGCCAACCCCAAAGGTCCGAGCCGACCCCACCGCCAACCCCAAGCCGACCCATAGCCAGCTCTGGCTGTGTGCCTATTTCCCCGATTTAGCATTGACTGCATTGCAACTTGATTTGCAGCAAACTGTGGCCTGTGCGGCACAGTACCAAGGCCAAACTCGGTTGTATGCGGTTTCAGAGCCTGCCCGCCAGGCTGGCGTTGAAGCGGGTATGGCCCCAGCCGCCGCACTAGCCTTGTGTCCGGGCTTGAGTATTCGCAACCGGGATGCGCTGGCGGAACGCCAGGCATTAGTGCAATTAGCCGAAATTGCCCTGAACTTTAGCCCCTGGGTAAGCCTTGATCAGCCGGATTGTTTACTGTTGGAAGTGCGTTCATGCCTGACACTATTTGGTGGCGCGGCCAATTTACGCGATAGTTTGAGGATCGCGCTGCAAGCCAGTACTTACCGTCCACTTATCGCCCTTAGTCCTTCCCCAGTTGCCAGCACTTTGATGGCAAAACTCAAGTTGGAAAGCATAATCACCGACCGCCAGGCCCTACGTTCGGCATTGGGGCCGTTGCCCATCGCCGCCCTGGAACTGGACGATAAGCTGTTGCGTCGACTATCGCGCATAGGCATGCGTCAACTCACCGACCTGTGGCGCTTACCGCGCGACGGCCTGGCCAAACGTTATGGCGCGGAATTGCTACAACAACTAGACAAGCTCGCCGGCCAGCATACTCAGGTTTTACAGGCCTTCCATAGTCCGCCGCGTTTTCAAGCCAGCCGGGAAATGCCTATCGAACTGGAACGTATCGAACACTTCTTTCCAGCTATCGAGCAACTAGCCGGGGAATTTGCAGCATTTCTGAAAAACCGCGATGCCACGACCTTAGGCATTACCCTGGCGTTGCACCACCATGGCCGTCCAAGCACGTGTTTACCATTGGCGTTTCGCGCCGGCAATCGCGATCCACAATACTGGTGCCGTTTGTTGTACGAAAAACTGGAACGTTCGCCATTACCGGCCCCGGTGCTTGCTGTTAGTTTGCAGAGCGATGCCATAGCACCGTTTCAACCGGCAGATTTCAGCCTATTCGACGATACTGAACAAGCTAACAGTGAAGCAGAATGGCAAGCTGTTTTGGATCAATTGCAAGCCCGACTCGGGCATCAAGCCTTGCTATTTCCAAGTACGCAAGCCGATCATCGTCCGGAATGCGCCAGCAGCAATAAGCCCAAGCAGGTAAATTCAAATCCAGGCTTAGCCCCGCGTCCCTTATGGCTAATGCCCAATCCCGCTCCGCTAAAGCTCACCGATATTCGTCTGCTATCGACAGCAGAACGCATCGAATCCGGTTGGTGGGACGATCAGCCCATACGCCGCGACTACTACCTTGCCCAGGACAATCAAGGCCGCAAGCTCTGGATTTACCGCGATTTAAGCACCAAGCAGCAATGGTTTCTCCATGGTTTGTTCGGCTGATGCCAGCGATCGGCACAGCGGTTTTGCGGAACTGCATTGTCTTTCTAGTTTTAGTTTTTTACGCGGCGCCTCCCATCCGGAAGAACTAGTCGCAGAAGCGGCCCGACTTGGCTATGAAGCTTTGGCTTTAACCGATGAATGCTCGCTGTCCGGGGTGGTGCGGGCGCACCTTGCCGCCCGAACGCACTCTATTAAACTCATCATCGGCAGCGAGTTTGTCTTAGAAGAGGGACTGAAAATAGTATTGTTGGCCACCGATAGAACCAGCTACGGCAACCTATCCGCCTTGATCACTCTGGCCCGCCGCCAAGCCGACAAAGGCAGCTATCGACTGACTAAAGCGGATTTAGCGGGACATGTTCCGCAAGGTTGTCTGGCCATCTGGTTAGCTGGCAACAGCTATCGACTAGACGATGGCCTGTGGCTGAAACAGTTATTTAGCAACGATCTTTGGCTAGGAGTTGGCTTATTTCTATCCGGACACGACCTGGATTACGCTCAACAAGCCACAGCCGTCGCTGAACAAGTGGCTATTCCGATTGTTGCCTGCAATAACGTACACATGCACCAGCGTTCGCGCCGGGCTTTGCAAGATACCCTAACCGCGATTCGCCTCGGCCAAGCTCTTACACAATTGGGCTATGCCTTGTTTGCCAACGGCGAACGCCATCTTCGCCCCCTGCCCCGCTTGATTCAGCTCTATCCGCCGGAATGGCTAACCCAATCCTTAGTCATCGCCGAGCGCTGCCGGTTTTCCTTGGATGAATTGCGCTACGAATATCCGCGTGAACTCGTGCCTAATGGTCATACCCCCAGTTCCTGGCTACGCGTTTTGACCGAAGCCGGGGTCCGCAAACGTTGGCCGCAAGGAGAGCCGGTCAAAGTACGCCAACAAATAGAACACGAGTTGGCTTTGATTGCCGAGTTGGCTTACGAACCTTATTTCCTGACCGTAGATGACATTGTCAGATACGCCCGCGAACAAGGCATTCTTTGCCAAGGGCGTGGCTCGGCGGCTAATTCGGCGGTGTGTTTTTGTTTGGGGATTACCGAAGTCGACCCGGCGCGGATGAGTCTGTTGTTCGAGCGTTTTTTATCCCGGGAGCGTAACGAACCGCCGGATATCGATGTCGATTTTGAGCACGAGCGCCGCGAGCAGGTCATTCAATATATCTATCAGAAATATGGCCGGCATCGCGCGGCCTTGGCCGCCACCGTCATCACTTACCGCACTCGCAGCGCCGTGCGCGATGTCGGCAAAGTCTTAGGATTAAATCTGGCGCAGGTCGAACGCTTAGCCGACAGCGTGGACCGCTGGGATGGCTATCAGCTGATGCCGGAGTCTTTACAAGAATGCGGCTTCGACCCGGACAGCCCCATCGTGCAACGCTTGGCGCTGCTAGTCGAGCAAATCCGCGGGTTTCCGCGCCACCTGTCACAACACGTCGGCGGTTTCGTAATCGCCCGCGATGAGCTCTCACGCTTGGTGCCGGTGGAAAATGCGGCAATGGCCGAGCGCACCGTGATTCAATGGGAAAAAGACGATCTGGAGGCGATGGGCTTATTGAAGATCGATGTGCTGGCCTTGGGCATGCTCAGCGCGATTCGCAAAACCCTGAGCTATCTTGGTCAATATACCGGTCGCAGTTGGACCTTGGCAGATATTCCTGCCGAAGATCCAGCTGTCTACCAAATGCTGCAACAAGCCGACAGCATCGGCGTGTTTCAAGTCGAATCCAGAGCGCAGATGACCATGCTGCCGCGCCTGAAACCGGCCAATTATTACGATCTGGTCATCGAAATCGCCATTGTCCGCCCCGGCCCGATTCAAGGCGAGATGGTGCATCCGTATCTGGCTAGACGCAAAGGCTTGGAACCCGTCGATTATCCCAGTCCGGAAGTCAAAGCCGTGCTGGAGCGCACCTTAGGCATCCCGATTTTTCAAGAACAAGTGATGCAATTGGCTATGGTCGCCGCCGGTTTTACAGCCGGGGAAGCCGACGAATTACGCCGAGCGATGGCGGCATGGAAGCGCAAAGGCGGCTTGGAGCCGTTTGAACGCAAGTTGCTGGACGGTATGCGAGTGCGCGGGTATAGCCAAGCGTTCGCCCAACGGATATTTCAACAGATCAAAGGCTTTGGCGACTACGGTTTCCCGGAATCGCATTCGGCCAGCTTCGCCTTGCTGGCCTACGTCTCGGCCTGGCTAAAACGCCATCATCCGGCAGCGTTTTGCTGCGCCTTGTTGAACAGCCAACCGATGGGATTTTACGGGCCGTCGCAACTGGTGCAAGATGCGCGTCGCCATGGCGTAGAAGTGCGCCCGGTGGATGTGCAAACCAGTCAACAGGAGTGTTCCTTGGAGTGTTCCTTGGAGTTTTCCGATCAGTTTGCGCCTGCACTCAGGTTGGGCTTTAATCAAGTCAAAGGTTTAACGGATTCTGCGGCGTTTAAGCTGGTCCAAGCCAGAGCTTTACGACCATTCGCCCATGTCGCCGATTTGGCGGCTCGCGCCGGTTTGGACCGGCAAAACCTGGAATGTTTGGCGGCAGCGGATGCTTTAAAGTCTTTGGCCGGGAATCGGCATCGGGCCTTTTGGGCCGCCGGTGGCGTGGAAGCAGCCACGCCGTTATTTGGCGTAGCGGAGATCGCCGAAGCCACACCATTGTTAAAAGCCCCCAAACCGGGCCAAGAAGTATTAGCGGACTATGCCAGCACCCGACTCAGTCTACGCGAACATCCGCTAGGGCTGCTCCGTGAACGCCTAAGTCGCCGCGGCGTCACCACCGCCGCCTCTTTGTGGCAAAGGCGCAACGGCAGTATCGCCCAAGTCGCCGGTCTGGTGATCTGTCGACAACGACCGATGACCGCCGCCGGGGTAACCTTCGTTACCTTGGAAGACGAAACCGGCCAAGTCAATCTGGTGGTCTGGCCCGCTACCGCTCTGGCGCAACGCAAGCCATTGCTCAAAGCTCGTCTGCTATCGGTAACCGGGACTATCCAGCGAGAAGACGGTGTGTTGCATTTGGTGGCCGGGAAGTTGGAGGATTTGAGTAGCTGGATCGGCGAATTGGCAAGTCAATCCAGGGATTTTCATTAAAACAGCAAACAATGCTTTCAATGCAAGAATAAGATCAACGTCTCTGTGCAACTGACGCGATCTATTGCGTTTTGTTATTGGCTTTGTACCACCAAAGCCCCGCCAACCCCGTTACACCAGCCATCGCAACAAACATTAGCGTTGGATTTTGATATAAAGCATCGAGAAAAGCGCCGATGAATTTCGGCATGCCGCGATAGCAAGTGGTATCCATGATTCGCTCCGGAGAATTATAAAAACGCAGCTTATTGCCAAAAACCGGGCTTGTCTAGTTCGCCTGTTTTCGCCGGCACTTCGCCATTTCATCGGACTTAACAACGTTTTCGGCTAGGTTCCATGCCCTATTAGCCGACCGCAGGCAAGGCTTGACTATCTAAATTGGCCGGCATTAAGCCCATACTTTTTCAGTTTGCCGTATACCGCACGCGAAGTCAGCCCCATAGCGGCGGCAACTTGTTTGACGTCGCCGCGATGGCTTTGCATGGCTTGCTTCAGAAACACTTGTTCGGCATCACTTAGCAGATTTTGCTTGTGGGCGTTCCAGTCGTTGCCAGCCGCGGCAAGCGGTTTTTGATCCAATTCCAGTCGGGTCAATTCAATACCTTTGCAGAACAATACACTGCGCTCCAGGGTATTCTCCAACTCGCGCACATTGCCGGGCCAAGCGTAGGCGCGAATTTGCCCCATCACCTCGCGACTGACCGTTTGCACGTTTTTCGTGTATTTTTCGTTCAGACGTTTCAGAATCAACTGCACCAGATGCGGCAAGTCTTCCGGGCGTTGCGCCAACGGCGGTATCCATAGCCGCACCACATTCAGACGATAAAATAAATCCTGCCGAAATAAGCCTTGCTCGACGTGTTGCTCCAAGGAGCGATTACTGGCGGATACGATACGCACCTCGACATGCAAAGTGTGTTTGCCGCCAACTCGCTCCATCTCGCCTTCCTGAATGACCCTCAATAATCGCGTCTGCGCGGCCGGCGATAAGGCATCGACTTCATCCAGAAACAATGTGCCGCCCTCGGCGCGCTCGAAGAAACCTTGATGGACTTCGATGGCGCCGGTAAACGCGCCTTTTTCGTGGCCGAATAGCGCGCTTTCTATCAAACTTTCCGGAATCGCTCCGCAGTTGATCGCCACGAATGGTTTGTGGCCGCGGTCGCTCATCGCGTGTATCGCCCGGGCAATCAATTCCTTACCCACGCCGGTTTCGCCGTTGATCAACACCGTGGCTTTGGTCGGGGCGATCACTTCCACCTGCTGTAATACTTTTTGCATCGCCGGCGACTTAGCGATGATGGCTGGGGCCGGTTTAGCGGCATGCTGTTTTGGCAAACTCCACCAGACGTTGCGCATCCGTTCCTCTATGCGCGTATGCAACGCCACCATTTCCTGTTTTTCTTCTGGTTGGTCCTCGCGCCGATATTCCAGGCCTGGCTTGTCGATAGCCGCATCACGGCGGGTGTGAATACAAACTTCACAACCGCCGTTTTGCTTGGCGATACTCTGGCGAATTTCCACCTTGGCGTAGCCAAAATTACGCGCGGCAATCCCACCAAATACGCTGGAGGTCATCCGGCACAGCTCAGGAAAATTGGTCACACCATCACCGAATGGACAGCGGCTATTCACCACAGTGATAGTCCCGGCCTCGACCGAGGCCAAGGAAAAGTTACCGCCGATATGATTCTTTAGGGCCAGAATCAAATCGATGTATTCTTCATTGCCCAATTCGCCTTGGCGTTGATACTCATCTCTGTAAGTCTGCTCGAAATACAGGCCGGCACTCTTGGCAATCCGCTCGATCAGCGATTCGCAATAATTACCGCCCTCCTGCTCGCAAGCATGCATCAGCTCCAGGATGAAGGTTTGCAGGAAAAACACCGGTGAAATCTGGGAGAAATCGTGTCCGCTCATAAAGGCCTGAAAAAAATGAAATTAAGCTTCACATATTGAAGCACAAATTCACTACTCTACCCATAGCATTTTTATAAGCATTTGATTTTTATAGTGAGTAAGCGCTTTTTAATGTTGGCCCACGGATTGCTAAAATACTGATGAAAACCGCCGTAAGCGGCTTTTACCGCCAGGGAGTGACACTGGCTTAACGATAATAATCTTTCCAGGAGACCATCATGAGTGACAACAAACCGCCATTGAACCCGCACCCGCTGAGCGAATACGTGGCTTGGGCCGGCCATCGCAACCGCGAACCGATCTTGGGCGTATTAAAAGAAAAACTCCCCAAAGACCAAGGTCGGGTTCTGGAAATGGCCACAGGTAGCGGCATGCATATCAATTTTTTTGCGCCGCACTTCGATCACTTACACTTTCATCCGACCGATAAAGATCAAGAAGTATTCGATAACATCAAAAAATTAACCGGCGACCACGGCAACGACAACATCGCCGACCCGGTGCATCTAGATTTAACCGATCCCGACACCTGGTTCAACCCCGGCGACAAAGGCAGCTTCGACGCGATTTTCTGTATCAATATTTTCCAGGTCGCGCCGATTTCGATAGCCGACGGCATGATGGAATGTGCCTCGCATCTGCTGAACGACACGGGCATTTTGTTGATTTACGGTCCGTTCAAAGTCGAAGGCAGCTTTACTACCGATTCCAACGCAGAGTTCCACAGCACCCTATCGTCTTACGAGGTACCGGAATGGGGCTTGAAAGACGTCGCCGATTTACGAAAAGCCGCTGAAAAGCATGGCATGGAATTGAAAGAACAAATCGACATGCCTGCGAATAATTTCTCGCTGATTTTTGGCAGAAAAGCCTAAGGAATATGTAATGAGCGAAGTGCGTGCAGCCGTGGTAATGGGCGTGGGACCGGTGCGAGGATTGGGAGCCGCGCTGGCAACACATTTTGCAGCACAAGGCCTGCATGTGTTTATTGCCGGTCGCAGTGCCAGCAAACTCAGTGTGGTTGCCGACCAAATTATCCAAAAAGGCGGCCAAGTCACCGCAGTGGTGGCCGATGCCAGCCTTGATCAGGATGTCGAGCGGCTGTTCGCTTCGCTTCGCGCACAAGCCTATTCGCTGAGTATTGCTGTTTACAATGTAGACAGCAATATCTCGGCACCGCTGTTGGAAACCGATAGCGAACTGTTTACCCGCTTGTGGCGGCAAAACTGTTACGGGGCATTTTTGTTCGGGCAACAAGTCTTGACCATCATGCAGAAGCAAAAGTCCGGCACCCTAATTTTTACCGGTGCCACAGCCTCAATGCGGGCCAGACCACCTTTCACTGCGTTTGCCACTGCCAAAGCCGGCTTACGGGCTCTGGCGCAAGGCATGGCGCGCGAATTTGGACCGCAGGGGGTGCACGTCGTGCACACCATTATTGACGGTGTGATTGACGGGGAACGGGCGCGAAGCCAATTTGCGAACTTTGTGGCGGCGAAAGGCGATGACGGCTTGCTGCAGTTGGAGGCCATCGCCCAAACCTATTGGGCGGTTCACCAACAACACCCCAGCGCCTGGACCCATGAACTGGATTTAAGACCTTTTAAAGAGCCGTTTTGAAACCTTGAATCGGCTAAAACTCAATAACTTGCAGAGATTAACTGATGAAAACATTTTTGTACGCGGAATTTCAAGTAGCCATTCCTTTCGATCAAATCGATTGGCAACCTATCAACGTGGAGATGAAAAAGTATCCGGGTTTGAAATCGAAAACCTGGTTAAGCGGCGTTAACAATAAAACCGTCGGCGGTTTTTATGAATTCGATTCGATCGAAAATGCCCAAAACTATATCGACGGTTTGTTGCTGCCGTTTACCAAGCAGGTCAACGGCAACTTATCGGTGAAATTGTTTGACGGCGACATCACCCAAGACGCCAACATCGGTATGCTTTCGCCGTTCTATCCAACAAACTGAACCGCGTCAGGCCAAGCTGCTGAAAAGCAGTCGCCTGATTACCCCGCCCCGCCAAAACAAAGGTATTTATTAACAGTGGATCACACTAGTCACTCTCCAGCGGGAGAGTGAACAATTCCTCGAAGAGTTGGCAAGTTTTGCAATTCCCTGAAAAATTAGGAGCAAAGTTGCCTGGGATCGCAGGGAGAAAAACTACGATCCGCAGCAACTGGCGAGTCAGCCAACATGGCTTTAATGACCAAACTCCAGCCTTGGCTAGGCATGCAGAACACACTCAACCAAGGCATTAGCTTATTTTCTCCGTCGGCGTGTGCTCAATTTATCCATTTTATTCGAGGCCTGCTCGAACGATTGAAGCATATTGTCGAAAGCAGTAGCACTGCCGCTGCTGGTTACGGAAGGCTGACTGGATACAGCGTTGTCTTCTATATGGCTGGCCGCATCTACCAACGGGTCGGTAATTCCAAGACTTTTGGGCTTCGATTCAACTGAACCCTCACTAGGATGATCAATATCCAGATCATAGCTCGCAACGTCACTTTTACCGTCGTTGATCAAATTACGCCGATATTGCAGAAACGATTCGCGGGTAAACACATAAGGATCCAAAGCGGCTTCGTTGATAAAGTTCAATGCACCTTCAGCGTTTGCACGTTCGCTAACCCCCTCAAGAATGCCGGTGCCCGGCAAGTAACTACCTGGATTGGCGGCCCTGTCGAGGATACCCGCCCCACCATCGCGAATGGTGGTTGGTCCAAAAACCGGCAAGACCAAATACGCCCCCTGTCCAACTCCCCAAACAGCTAAGGTTTGTCCGAAATCTTCGATGTTGTTTTTTAATCCGACTTCGCTCGCTACGTCTATCAAACCACCCACACCGAGAGTGGTATTGGTTAAAAACCGTCCGGCGTCCGAAGCGCTTTGTTCGAATTTGCCCTGCAGCACATCATTAAGAACCACATTGATGCCCTTCAGGTTATTGAAAAAATTATTGACGCCGGTTTCCATAAAATCGGGCGTGATAAATTTATAACCATCGGCAACTGGCTTTAAGAAATATTTGTCCAGTGACATATTAAAGCCGTAAATAGACCGATTAAAGCCTTCATACGGATCGGCATGACCTGCCTCATGAACTGCTAACTCATCGCGCTTTTCTGTATTCGCGCATCCGGGCATCAGCAATGCGCTTGTCAATAAACACACTTCGATTAAAAGTGCGTGGTTTTTGCCTTGATGCAATTGGATAAACATTGCTTAAAAATCCTGAAAATATATTGTTTCTGGAAGCTTTAAGTTTAGAGCTAAGCCTTAAGCCATTCTAAACTAAAGAATCGATTCGCTATTATAACTCGTGCCTCGTCTTTCCGTACGGTCTTCTCAGTTTTCCATGCTCTGCAGGGAAATTCCACCACCACGCTTTAAATCATACTGCGTCTGGCATATTTGGCTAGACTAAACCCGTACATAATAGCAAACCAGGCGCATGCGGGAAGAACACAAATCGGAAGACAGAAAGCTGGACATCAACCAAGTCATCGTATGGCTGGCAGAAGATGGCATGCTGTCAGCCAAAGATATGGAAAAATGTCAGCAGTATGCGGTCGCCAAAATCAATCAACATAAACATCCGTTAAAGGTTTTGGCCGAGTGCGAACTCGCCGACCAAAGCCAGTTCGGCAACTTATTGACTCAGGAAGACTTGACGCAATGGCTGGCGAAAAAGCTGGCTATGCCGTATTACTATTTCGACCCTCTAAAAATCGACGTCCCTATTGTTACAGCCTTATTCAGCAAGGCTTACGCCGGCAATTACAATATTCTACCGATTAAGATCGACGCGGATGAAATCGTGGTGGCGACTGCCGAACCTTTCATACACGCCTGGCAAACTGATCTGGCAAAGATGCATCAGGGCAAAATTCGCTGCGTGTTTTCTAACCCGGACGAGATCAAACGCTATTTAGACGAATTTTATAATTTCTCTAAATCCTTGAAAGGCGCGCAAACTCATAATGATGGGCGGGCTGCAGAGGGCCAAAATTTCGAACAATTGGTTGAACTGAGTAAAAGCGCCGACCTGGACGCCAACAACCAACATGTCGTTAACCTAGTCAACTGGCTGCTACAGTATGCGTTCGATCAGCGCGCCAGCGATATTCACATCGAGCCTCGCCGCCAGCAAGGTAATGTACGGTTTAGAATCGACGGCATACTTCACAAGGTTTATCAGCTACCGATGCCCATTACGAATGCCGTTTTGAGCCGCTTAAAAATTCTGGGCAGGATGAACATCGCGGAAAAGCGCCTACCGCAGGATGGCCGAATCAAGACCCAGACTGGCAATGGCAAAGAGATCGAATTGCGGCTTTCCACTATGCCAACGGCGTTTGGGGAAAAGCTGGTGATGCGGATATTCGACCCGGAAGTGCTGCTGCGCGACTACGAGCAACTGGGCTTCAATAAACAGGAACTGGCAATCTGGAACCGGATGACCAACCAAGCCCACGGGATCATTCTGGTAACGGGCCCAACCGGTTCCGGTAAAACTACCACCTTGTACTCGACCTTAAAGCGGCTGGCTACATCGGAGATCAACCTCTGCACAGTCGAAGACCCGATAGAGCAAATCGAACCGGCCTTTAACCAAATGCAGACCCAGGCCAACATTGGTTTGGACTTCGCCAGCGGGATCCGCACTCTGCTTCGGCAAGACCCGGACATCATTATGGTTGGTGAGATTCGCGATCTGGAGACGGCGGAAATGGCTGTGCAAGCGTCGCTGACCGGGCATTTGGTAATCTCGACTCTACACACGAATAGCGCACCGGCTGCGGTGACCCGTTTGTTAAATCTCGGCGTACCAGGCTATCTTATCCAGCAAACTCTCCTGGGAGCGATGGCGCAACGATTGATTCGCGTGCTTTGCCAGCATTGTAAAGCCCCGACAGCCCTGGACGAATTGCAATGGCAGGCTTTAGTCGCCCCATTCAAAGTCGCTATTCCCAAGCAAATTTATAAAGCCGTTGGTTGCCGGACTTGCCGCAATACTGGCTTCGCGGGGCGTATAGGCATCTACGAAATCTTCGAAAATAACCCTGCTCTGCAAAAGCTGATTGTGGAAGGCTGCGACACGCTTTTGCTGCAACGCCAGGCTATCAGAGTGGGGATGCGCCCTTTGAGGCTGAGTGGTGCGGAAAAGGTCGCCGCCGGAATAACCACGATGGAAGAAGTTTTGCGAGTGGCGCCGGAGCGGATCGAGTTTTAAGGCGGTCTATCGGTTGTACATCGTTTTCGGTGCTGATGGGGTTAATTCTCAATCTATTCAGTGAGCTTGGGAAAACACCCGGCCTTAGCCGATGCGTTGTTTCCCCGCTAAACACGATAGGCGGATGAAACCGTCCTATTTCAAACTAGCTTAGTCGCAGCTTTTCTTCCGATTTACGTTGATATTGCTGGCAACGGTTGTTGAGGCAAATAAGGCTGATGAAATGATAAATTCGCCCGACATAAAACCGATCACACCGGTGATAAACGCCAAACCGTTCAAAATATCTTTTTGTAAGTCATTCATTTTTTCTACTCCATAGTAAACACAGTCGCACTATAAAGTAGATGAAATTCATTAACAATACCGTTAAATAAGCATTATTTGTTTTACACAAGGAAACAATAGTCGCATTACAGCTGACAATAATGATCGACAACACCTTTAACTAGGCTAGAAACGCTGAACTGCATGAACCTCCCTCTGAACTGACTAAGCGCCATCGAGTAGTGCTGTTAAAACTCGGCATCATGAAAAACGCTTTGGACATCGTCCAACTCGTTCAACATGTCCAAAAACTTTTCGAACATGGCCACATCATCGCCGCCGATAGGGGTCACGCTTCTGGGTATAAATTGAATTTCATCCACTTCAAAGTCGATCTCCCCTAACAAATCCGCTAAGGCCTGCTTTGCCTTGGCGTAGTCAGCATGGGGGGTAAATACAGTCAATTTGCCATCTTCGTTTTCCATATCGGACACATCCACATCCGCACTCAGCAAGGCTTCCAACACCGCATCTTCGTCGTTGTGTTTAAAAGCCAGGATTGCCGAATGATCGAACATATGGCTGACCGCACCTTGGGTGCCGATCTTGCATTTAGTTTTGGTGAAACACAGACGTACATCGCCAAACGTGCGGTTGGGGTTGTCGGTCAGACAATCGACGATCACCATGCAGCCGCCGGGGCCAAAACCTTCATAACGAGCAGGCGCGAAGTCTTCTCCACCGCCGCCCTTGGCTTTATCGATGGCCTTTTCGATGACGTGGGTCGGCACTTGGTCTTTCTTGGCTCTATCGATCAAGCCCCGCAAGGTCAAATTGCCGGATGGATCGATACCGCCGGACTTAGCGGCCATATAGATTTCCCGACCATATTTGCTGTATACCTTGGCCTTGGCATCAGCGGTTTTGGCCATGGACACTTTACGGTTCTGATACGCTCTACCCATTCGACTTTTGCTCCCTAGATCGTTTGGCAAAAAGCGCGATTTTACAGATAAGTATTTGCAGTGGGAATTTTTTGGCGGGCATCGCCGCCCGGACTGGCAAGGTTCGAACCGATTTTCATGGCTGAAAAGCGTTGTTGAGCGCCCTTATTTTAGCAATTGCTCAAAAACCTCTAAGATCACTGGCTTACTAAACAGATAACCTTGAAACAGACCGCAACCGTGAGATTCCAGAAAAACCCGTTGCGCTTCCGTTTCCACGCCTTCGGCTATCACATCCAATCCCAAATTATTAGCCATGGCGATAATGGTCTGGACGATGACAGTATCATCATGATCGATAGAAATATCCTGAACAAAGCTTTGATCGATCTTCAGTTGATCGATGGGCAATTTCCTGAGATTGGATAGAGACGAATTCCCGGTACCAAAATCATCCATCGAAAACCGCACCCCAATTTCCCGTAGCGCATGCATTTTGCGGATGGTCTCATCAATGTCATCAAGCACCAGACTTTCAGTTAGCTCCAACTTTAACCGATTAGGATTGATGTCCATCTCCCGAATTATTTGCTTTACGACTTCAACGAAATCACCTTGCCTAAATTGCCGGGGGCTGACATTCGCAGCCAACTGCAAATACTCGGTGTGCGGACTGCTCTCCCAAACTTTCAACTGGCGGCAAACGGTCTCCAGCACCCAACGCCCTATCGGCACTATCAAACCAACGTCCTCAGCCAGTGGAATAAACTCCGCAGGCGAAATCAAACCGCGCTCCGGGTGCTTAAAACGAATTAATACTTCAGCACCGATTATCTTTAGACTGTGCGCTACCTGTGGCTGGTAGTGCAGTTCGAATCGGCCTTTTGCCAAAGCCGCGCGCAAATCATCTTCTAATTTGACTCGCGCATTGATACTGGCCTGCATCGTCGGATCGAAGAAACGCACGGTATTCCGTCCGGCTTTCTTGGCCTGATACATGGCGATATCCGCTTGTTTGAGTAAGCTTTCTATGTCGGTTTCATGGTCATTGAATAACACAGCGCCGATACTGGGCGAGTTATGATATTCGTGTTCAAGCAGCCGGTAGGGCTGCGTCAATGCGCTCAATATCTTGCTGGCAATGATTTCGGTTTGTGCGCCAGCATCCGCCACTTCATCGCTTAAATCGGTCAACATCACGACAAACTCGTCCCCGCCCAACCGGGAAACCGTATCGCCTTCTCGCACGCAAGCCACCAAGCGCTGCGCGACTAATTTCAGCAACAAATCGCCCATGTCATGACCGAGGGTGTCGTTTAGGGTTTTGAAATTGTCCAGATCAATAAACAGAATGGCTCCCTCCCTGCCACTGCGCGCACTGGCTATCAAGGCGCGTTTCAGACGATCTTGTAATAATCGCCGATTCGGCAATCCGGTCAGGGCATCAAAATAGGCCAGGCGCTCAATTTCCTCAGCCGCCGCCTTGATCGACGTAATGTCCACGAACGTGGCCACATAGTTTCTGACCCAACCAGCCTGGTCTTTGACTGTAGATATAGCCAAATGGATCGGAAACACCGAACCATCCTTACGCTTACTGAAAATTTCGCCCTCCCAAGCCCCGGATTTATTCACCCTTTCCCACATTTCCGCATGGTAGCCAACCTCCTGCAAATCCAATTCCAGCAGACGCGGGTTCTTGCCCATGACTTCCGCACTCAGATATCCGGTAATCCGAGTAAACGCTTGGTTTACCCGTAAGATAAGGCGATTCTCATCCAAAACCATTATCCCTTCCTGCGACTCAAAAGCCGTCGCGGCAATCCGCAACTCCGCGTCCAACAGTTGCTGTTGCCGCAGTGATTGCTCTAAGCGACTCTTCTGCGCCAAGCCCTCCGGCAGAGTCATCGCCAACATCCTGGCAATGTCGATTTGCACATGCGACCACGGCTCGCTACGACCACGCCATAATTCCGTCCACATTTCAAAAGACTTACGCGGCGTGAGTTGATAGCTCCCATCCAACGCTCTCACCAAGCCTTTCTCGGCCTTACCGGCCCAATTCACAGTACGCGGTTTTTCCTGCCGCAACCAAACGATGTAATTCCGCCTATCGCTGGGCAGTGGCGTGGTTAGTAGACCCGACGCGATATCTTGATATTTCTCGGCCGGCGGAAAATCCTGAGAAAGATGACTAGAGCTATAGATCTCACCACTGGCTTGTTTGCCCAGCCAAAGTAACAAAGCCTTCAGTTCGGAAGACTTCAACACGTCGCCGTAGACATGCCGCTTACCTTCCACAACGGCGACTATCCCGCTCGCATCGAGTAAGCCCATTAGTTGCGGCAGCAAACGTCGTAAGACGGCTTGTTCATGGTCGGTAAAAATATAATTCAGCAATTCGCCAATCACGTGGTTGGCTGTGGTCACGGCCTTGTATTGTTCCAGCGCCTCGATTGACGATAATTTCGACGAAACCAGGCGACTGATCAAGGTAACAGCCTCGCGCTGGGCAATTGACACGCGTTTTGCCGTAAAGTGATGACAGGCAACCAAGCCCCATAAACGCCCGTGTTGCAGTAAAGAAATCACCATCGATCCCTGCACACCGATATTGCGTAGGTATTGAATATGAATAGGCGACAGACAGCGCAGGGCCGAATAGGTCATATCCAATGGCTTTTGGGTAATGGGATTCAGGCTGGGGACTATGGGCACTGGGTCAGCATCAATATCGGCGACCAAACGCACTAAGTTAGTGACGTAAAGCCGGCGGGCTTGTTCTGGAATATCGCTGGCAGGAAAGTGCAATCCCCGATAGGACGGTGCCTGTTCGACGCTGTTTTGGCTGATCACCTGACCATTCCAATGTGAATCGAAGCGATAGATTATTACACTGTCATAGCCGCTTAGACGCCGCACCAAGACCGCAACTTCTTCGAAATAGCGAGAATAATCACTGTCGGTGTCGTAGCGCAGCAAGGATTCTTGCATCTGCGCCAGAAATTCCGACAAGCGGCCCTCTTGGTCTGCGTCGCGATCAGGCACTAGTTCCAATACATTTAAGCCGTCGCTGATATAAGCATGCGCTTGCAGCTCCAACATGCATTGCCGTTGAGGGATACTGAGTTTACCGGTGGCGGTATTTTTGCGCTGTGCCACTTGGAACAGTAGCTCAACTTGCAATGCATTTTGCTCGCCAAACAAGTCTTGCAGCGGTTTACCGCAAACATCGTCGATCAATTCGACGAAAAACTGGCGAAAGTTGGCGCTGGCCTGCAATACGTTATACGGCGGGTCGGCACTCAATACCAGCAACGCTCCATGAGATTGGATTTGTCCAATCTGGTGGATGGGCTCCGCCGCGCACTTTTGCAGAGCAATCTGAATATCTTGTTGATTTATGTCATCCATTCGTCAAGTTCAGGAGCGTGGAACCTAAGAGTGTGCATAGCAATCCAGCACGTTGATAAAGAATTGAAAAGTATGGCAGGCAGCGCGCTCGGCTAACCGCCGCTCACCCGCGTCTTCGGCAATACTTTCCGCAAAACCGAGAAAATCTTTCCACATAGTCGCTGTATTCTTACCGTAGCCATGATAGAAACAAGCGCCGGTTTCGCCGCTTAGCCCATGGTTTTCCGCGAGACTACGCGAAATAAGTTGTCCTCCCAACATCGAGCCCTCGATCACGTATAAAACCCCAGTGTATTCGCCAATACTGGAGGCAGTTGGCACAGGTATCGTTAATGCAGTTGATTTGATAGTGGCAATCGGCTCGATACCCAAGAAAGCCAGATCGTTGCAGATCCACGGCAGCTTAATGCGTTGAGAATAGTCCAGTTGACCGGATTGCGGTGACTGAAAGGCAATTAATCGACTTTCCAGAGCTTGATAGAGAATATAGTAGGCGGATAACAAGGTTCGGTACATGTCTAGCGAATAGCTTGGCTGGGTTAATCCGGCCAGTAAATTGTGTTGGTTTAAACGGTTGTGATAGTCATTGGTTGCATCTTTCAATGCATCGCGTACGGGCTGTTTGGACTTACACGGATATATATCGGAGGACGTCATACAGAATCTTAGCAACCTAATTAAGTCAAAAATAGCAGTAACTATTCATTGCCTCGCAAAACTCTGCCAAATCCGCGGTAAATTGCCGCCCTCTTGATGCAAAGGGCTGGGGAGAGGAAGAATTAAACTAGCATCGGTCAAAATATACCAACAATTCAGCGGAAAACCAGATGCATCTCACCTTCATAAAGCCAGCAATAAACCGGCAGAGCCGCTTCAGAGGCAGAATCGGTAACGTGGTTAATCACTATCAACGCGACCGTAAGTACGACTGGCCTGTCAAACGGTAAGTCGCGACTGGTTTCAAAACGTTCCGCCCGAACGGAATGTGACTAAACGGGTAAATACATTTCCTGCAACTCTAATTCCTAAATAGCGACCAATTGCTGTCGCGCAGCGAATCTATCAGGTCAATTGAGCGCTAACTGGCGCGGTGTTTGCCGGCAGGCTTAAAAATAGGGAAAACGCTCGCTCCAGACAATGAAATCTTCTATCGGCACCGGTTTACTGAACAAAAATCCCTGACAGGCATCGCAGCCGTGCTGCTCCAGAAACAAACGCTGGCCTTCAGTTTCAACCCCTTCGGCGATCACCTCTATCCCCAGGTTTTGCGCCATTCCTATGATGGTTTGCACGATCACGGCATCGCTGGTCTTGGTCTCTATATTGCGAACAAAAGAACGATCTATTTTTAATTGATCGAATGGCAACTGCGTCAGATAGGAAAACGACGAGTATCCGGTGCCGAAGTCGTCCAAAGAAAAGCGCACCCCGAGATCCCTGAGCGCATTCATTTTGAGGATGGTATCGTTGATATTCTCCAGTACCAGGCTTTCCGTAAGTTCAAGCTCCAGCAGTGCCGGGTTAACTTGACGACTAGCTAACGCCCGTTGCACGCTTTCGACGAAATCGGTGGCCCTAAACTGGCGGGCGCTGACATTAATAGCCAAGCGAAGCTGCCGGGAATGTGCACTACCCTCCCACTCTTTAAGCTGCGCGCAGGCCGCTTCCAACACACACTGACCGATCGGCAGAATCAAACCGGTTTTTTCCGCCAACGAAATAAATTCCAACGGCGACACCATTCCGCGCTCCGGATGAAACCAACGCAACAACGCTTCGGCACCCACTACTTGGCGGTTTCGATACATCTGCGGTTGAAAATACAATGTAAATTGCTGCCCAACTAAGGCGCGGCGCAAGTCTTTTTCCAGATCGGCGCGGGCACTGGCCATTGCCTGCATACTGGGATCGAAGAAACGCACGGTATTGCGTCCGGCTATTTTGGCTTGATACATGGCAAGATCAGCATGTCTGAGCAGTTCTTCCGCAGACGCCTGATCGCGATACAAACGAATACCGATACTGGCCGAACAATGAAACTCATAACCACTCAAGTCATACGGGTGAGCAAGTGCTTCCAGCAGTTTCTCACCGACTTGCTTGGTCTGAAGCGCAGCAAGCTCGGCGTCAGCGCTCAAATCCGCCAGTAACACCAAAAATTCATCGCCGCCTAGGCGTCCGACGATATCACACTCGCGCACACTGGATCGCAAGCGCCGGGCCACTTCGACCAATAATTGATCACCAACATCGTGACCCCGTGTGTCATTTAGGGTCTTGAAATTATCTAAATCCAAAAACAGGATGGCGCCGTACAAGCCATTGCGGGCACCAGCGACCAGTTCCTGACCCAAGCGATCTTGCAGCAAACGCCGGTTAGGCAAATGGGTGAGCGGATCGTAATAGGCCAAACGGTGGATTTCTGCGACGGCATCCTTATTCTCGGTTATATCGGAAAGCGTACCGACGTAATGGGTGAGCCGGCCATCCGGTGCGACCACGGCGGCTATAGTCAGCCACTCAGCGACGATCAGGCCATTCTTGCGGCGATTCCAGATTTCACCTTGCCAATGGCCGGTTTCCTGCAGTAAAGCCCACATACCGGCAAAGAATCCCTTGTCGTGCCGCCCGGAGTTGAGTATTTGCGGCGTTTTACCCAACACTTCCCCGGCCTCGTAGCCGGTCAGCGCGGTAAAGGCTCGATTCACACGCAGTATCTGTGCATCAGGCGATGTGACGATCATCGCCACCTGGGATTCGAAGGCGATGGCGCTAATACGGAGCATTTCTTCTGCCTGCTTACGCTCGCTAATATCCCGGATAATAGCGATGCCGCCGGCAATCTTGCCCGTGGCATCGCGGTAAGGCGCGCAGGCCATATCTATCCATGTGCCGGAGGCAGCAGGCGACTGCTTGTATTCGCCCTCATAAACCACCTTTTCACCTTGCAGCGCTCGCTGCAAGGCTGCGAGTATCGGGGCGTCTTTAAAACTTTTAATATCCAGTCCGACGATGGCCTGGACTGTATTTTGCAAACTATCGGCGAACGGTTCGTTGCAGTAAGTGACTATCAGATCGGTATCGTAATGGAAAATGCCGATGGGCGAATGTTTCAGCAGCAAACGATAGCGTTGCTCGCTGGCCCGCATGACTTCCTCTCGTTCAGCGGCATCGAGATGCAGCCCAATATTCTCGGAAATACTTCGATTGATACGCCGGAGGCTGACAAGCATGAAAACTAAATATAACAATCCCGCCATGCTCATCGCCACAAACAACGAATTGCCGGATACGAACAAGCGAATAATCATGGGCAGTAGCGAAGTAACCGAAAATAGCACTGCGCTGGTTAAATCAGCGCAGAACGCCACCACGCCCCCAGCCGATAAACCCGCCAGCATAAAAATCAGAAACAGTTGATGCTGGGCGCTGTTAGCCGGGAACATCAGAAAGCCGGCTGCACCCCAAACCATTCCCACAGCCAATACGCCGATTCGAAACCGTCTCAACCAGAATAGCGTGGCAGCACCCGCAGCCGGCGCAGCGGTTCGATAGGCCTTGACCAGCAATGTGCGGGAAACCGCAACCGATACAATCAACGTCAACCAAGTAATGACGACGGACCCGCTGATTACGTCGCGCTGCATATAGGCAAGAATCCCCGCCAGTAGGGTGCTGCTGATCAATGACGCATTGCTAGCTGAAAACAGTTGGCGTAGCTGTGCTGCTTGAATTGCAGCCTGTTTGTTCGGGTTACTCATCACTTATGATTTAGCGGCCGGATGCTGACTAACGACTGAAGTGGGTTTGGAACGACTTCGGATAAGCTCTTCGGATTTTACGCTAACCGGATTACCAGGCAATGCTGATTTTCGGAAAGTCGCTTTAAAATCGCAAACTGCAATTGGACCCTTGGCTCTGGAGAATAGCAGTTCCAATAGTTCGAACAGGACCGGCACCTGTTAGACGCTGAGGGTTGCAGTTTGAGAGAATGGAAAATTGTCAGCAATTATTTCGGTCGGACTATTGAAACTTTCGCGGCTACCCCCAACTGTGAAAGAAACTTTAAAGCCATTTGCCTGTATTCGCCAACGCCGGCCGTTCGCCGGGATTTGCCCATGAAAGGAGTAATGATATGAATTTACAGGAGCGCAACCAGCTCAGCCAGTTTCTAAGTCAACTGAACGAAGTGAGGCTACCCACCAAGGATACTGAAGCGGAGGCTCTGATCGTTGAAGCTGTCGCCAGACAGCCTGATGCGGCTTATTTGTTAGTGCAACGCGCCATGTTGCAAGACCAAGCTTTACAGTCTGCAAAAGCGCAAATCGCTGAGTTACAGAGCCAACTGCAAAGTGCTGGAGCCTCACAACGTAGTGGATTTCTGAGCAATGACCCTTGGGCGCAACCGGCCACCAATTCTGGTACAACCGGCGCAGTGCCGGGAGCAGGAAATTATCAAGTGCCGCGAGGCCCGGTTCCTGCGCAATCGCCCGGCTTTTTCGGTGGCGGCGCAGGCGGTTCAAGCTTCTTGGGTAATGTCGCCACAACTGCCGCCGGTGTGGTGGCCGGTTCTTTTTTGTTCCAGGGCATCGAAAGTCTGATGGGGCACCATAGCGCTGGCGGCTTGGGCCAGCAAGCGCTCGGGGAACAGGGAGTGCCCGAACAAACAGTGGTCAATAATTACTACGGCGACGAGGCCATAGAGCAGGCACGCAGCTCGGATAATCAAGACGATTATTCGTTCAACGATGCAGACTACAGTGTGCCGGACGAAAGCGACGACTCCGACTGGATTTAATCAAGCGAGTCTGCCGCCTATCACGCCTATCGTTGGATTGATTTTTAAAACGCCAGCCCAAATGAGGCTGTGCTAAAAACACCCCCTCCTCCACACCCGCGCTGCGGGCTCAAGGAGAGGGGTTGGATGTTTACGATAGCCTGCGAGGGGCGATAGTTTGGATTGACGGAGGCTGCGCGTCGCCCCGACATACCCGTTGGGGCACAAGTAAATTGCCGGTATCACGGTTATTTGAAGGGCCTTCCATTCGGCTGAAAGTGATACGCTATCAGATAAGCCTTTTTGCAAGGCACCCAATCTCGGTCAAGTTGGGCACCTTGCATACAGGTTAGAATTTGTCGAAACGATCCAATTCCATCACCTTAGCCCAGGCAGCTGCAAAATCCTGCGCAAACTTATTTTTGCTATCGTCGGATGCATAGACTTCCGCCACTGCGCGTAACTCGGAGTGGGAGCCGAAGATCAGATCGACTGGCGTTGCCGTCCATTTGACTTGGTCACTGGCTCGATCCCGCCCTTCGTAAACGCCCTCGGTAGCCGACTTGGTCCATTTGGTGGACATATCCAGCAAGTTAACGAAGAAGTCGTTGCTTAAGGTGCCGGGCCGGTTGGTGAGTACGCCGTGCTTAGCTTGGCCGGCATTGGCATCCAAGGCCCGCATCCCACCCACCAGCACGGTCATTTCCGGCACGGTCAGGGTCAGAAAATTAGCGCGTTCGACTAGCATCTCCGCTGGCGAATGGGCATTCTCTTTGCCGAAGTAATTGCGGAAACCGTCGGCTTTAGGCTCCAATACCGCCGCAGCCAGCACGTCGGTTTGCTCTTGAGTAGCATCCATCCGGCCTGGTTTGAACGGCACTTCCAGCTTGATACCGGCTTTCTTGGCGGATTCTTCCACTGCAGCCGAACCGGCGAGCACAATCACATCAGCCAGCGACACCTTTTTGCCGCCTTTCAGCGTGCGGTTGAAGTCGGCTTGAATAATTTCCAACTTAGCCAGCACCTTTCCCAATTCCGCAGGATCGTTTGCTTCCCAATCCTTCTGCGGCGCCAAGCGAATGCGGGCGCCATTCGCACCGCCGCGCATATCGGTGCCGCGGAAGCTGGCTGCCGACGCCCAAGCGGTTCTGACCAATTCCGGAATGGTCAAATCCACGGCCAAGATAGTCGACTTCAATTTAGCGACATCCTTGCTGTCGATCAGCTTGTGATCGGCTTTGGAGATTGGATCTTGCCAGATGAAGTCTTCGGCAGGCACTTCGGCCCCGACATAACGGGCCTTAGGCCCCATGTCGCGGTGGGTTAGTTTGAACCAGGCCTTGGCGAAGGCCACCTCGAATTCCTTGGGATTATCCAAAAAGCGTTTGGAGATTTTTTGATAATCCGGGTCCATTTTTAAAGCAATATCGGTAGTGAACATGATCGGCGGGTGGCGTTTGCTTTGATCATGCGCATCCGGTACAAAATTTTCGCCTTTGCCGTCTTTTGGAATCCATTGCGTCGCGCCGGCTGGGCTTTTGGATTGTTGCCAATCGAAGGTATACAGCCAGGTCAAGTAGTCGTGGGTCCAGCGGGTGGGGTTGGTCGACCAAGCGCCTTCCAGGCCACTACTGACCGTGTCCACACCGCTCCCTGCACCGCATTTGTTAGCCCAGCCCAAACCTTGCTCTTCAATGCCTGCAGCGGCGGGTTCTTTACCGACGCAATCGTCCGGTTTATGCGCGCCGTGTGCTTTGCCGAAGGTATGGCCGCCGGCGATCAATGCCACGGTTTCTTCGTCATTCATCGCCATTCGCGCGAAGGCATCACGGATATGCTTGGCAGCGGCCAATGGGTCAGGATTGCCGCCCGGTCCTTCCGGGTTGACGTAAATCAAGCCCATTTGCACGGCGCCCAACGGTTTCGCTAACTCGCCTTTGGCATCATGGCGCTCGTCGGCCAGAAATTTCTTTTCCATACCCCAATTGACCACCTCGGCTTCCCAGTCGTCGGCGCGGCCGCCGGCAAAACCCAGGGTCTTGAAGCCCATATCTTCGAGTGCGACATTGCCAGCCAGCACCATCAAGTCAGCCCAAGACAGTTTAGCGCCGTATTTTTGCTTGACCGGCCACAACAAACGCCGGGCTTTATCCAGATTGACGTTATCCGGCCAGCTATTGAGCGGCTCGAAGCGTTGCTGACCACCGGAAGCACCGCCGCGACCATCAAAAATCCGATAGACGCCGGCACTATGCCAAGCCATGCGAATGAAGAACGGCCCGTAGTTGCCGTAGTCGGCAGGCCACCAAGGTTGGGAGGTATGCAGGACGTTGGCGATATCCACTTTCACCGCTTTCAGGTCTAAGGTTTTAAATTGTTGGGAATAGTTGAAAGCTTTGCCTAAAGGATTGGATTCAGCCGAGTTCTGGCGCAAGGGCTTCAGATCTAGTTGCTCCGGCCACCAAAAGCTGTTGGTCGTAGGTTGCGGCTCGGCAAGAACCGGATTGGCAGTGAGCACTGCAGCGATGGCAAGCGCTAAGGCGGAAGCCGTTAGATTATGTTTGGTTTTCATGGTGGTGCACCTCTGTTTCTTGTTGTGTGTTGTACGGAAAAGGATACCGTTTAATTCTCGGCTGATAAGTCGATTGCTATAAATATCCCCGGCCAGTCAAAATTCATCTGCCTTGCTGCTCGTCAAGTTATTCCGGCGATAGCAGCAATCTACACCGCACTGCTGTTTTTTACCGGAAATCTTTCCTGCCGCAACACGCTTATTTGGATCTTGCTTCTGACGATGCTTGTGTAGGCACGCATATTCAAGCGAATATCACTTGCAATTTGAAATTGATTTGATCGATAAGCTCATCTTCAAAATCAATGGGCTGCGGCGACAAGGTGCTATTATTCTGGTCAAGCGGCATCATGCGGATGCCTAAAGTCGAAGCGGTAACAGCATCCATGAATCTGCGTGATTTAAGCTACCTGGTAGCAGTAGCGGAATTAAGAAACTTCAGCCAGGCGGCCGATCAGTGTTCAATCGGCCAGCCCACCTTGAGTACTCAAATCAAGAAGCTTGAGGATTATTTGGGCGTGGACTTGTTCGTGCGCGAGAAAAATGCGGTGGAGATTACCGAGGTTTGTCGCGACATTCTCCCCGTTGCCCACAGAATTCTTGACGATGTCCGTTTCATCCGACAAATCGCAGCCCATGCCAGTGATCGGCATCGCAATATGCTCTCGTTGGGGGCATTTCCTTCTCTGGCAAGTTATGCATTGCCGGAATATGTGTTTCGGATCAAACAGCACTATCCGGATCTAAAATTGCAGTTAGTGGAGGAAAAAACGCATTCGCTAATTGCCTTACTGCTCGACAAAAAACTGGACGCTGCCTTGTTGGCCTTGCCTGTGGAACAGGCGAGTTTGGAGTCTCGTGCTTTGTTTGAAGACCCGTTTACACTGGCAGTCTGCGCCGACCACCCGCTTGCCGATTTGACGGAGGTGGATTTGGGGATGGCGGCGAAAGAGAACCTGCTGTTGCTGGACGAAGGCCATTGCTTGCGTGATCAGGCTTTAAAACTGTGCGACCCGTCTCGATTCGTCGAACACGATTTTCGCGCGTCCAGCCTGGAAACCCTGCGCTTCATGGTCAAAAACGGGGTTGGTGTCACCCTAATACCCTCCGTCGCCGTTCAACCGGATGACAAAGACATCCGCTATATCAATATTGAGCAACGACCCAGCCGAACCATCGCGCTGGTCTGGTTGAAGAATCATCCCCGTAGCGAACTATTGGAAACATTGGCCGGACTGCTGGCATATAAACCGCTTCCTTGAAACTGAATTTAAAACGCAAGCCACGCAATCAGGCGAGCTAACAACCGCTGCTAGCGTGACCGTGCGCATTTAATCGCTCAAGTTATTGACATTAAAATAACTTTTTGAAAAGAAAAAGGCTGCCGGCGCGCTCTGAAGAGCATAGGGACTGCCAGCAACTTACTGAAAAAATCCCCGATCACAAAAGTCTAAAGTCATTCCGCTTGACAAGCGGATGATAATCATTATCATTTGTATCTGACAGCCTTCTCTCGTGCTGTCATTGCCGCGCCTGTTCAGCCTCCTAAGTTAGCCAGTGTGCGGCAATTTATTCTTTTAGTTTAGCAACCCGAGGTCATCATGTTCGAAGACAACTCTATCAGCCCAGCGAACGGAGGGGATGTAGCGCAGATTCATGCCGCAACCTGCTTGTTAATGACCCAATTCATCAACGGTCACCACAACCCGAAGTTAGCGCATCTAATCGTACAGCAACTGGGCCGCCTGCTAAGCCACCCGGAACTGGCACACAGCGCGTCCAGCCGAGATATGTACCTGCAACTTCTGGAGCATTGGCAAACAGTCACCCACCTGTTACTGGAACGAAAAGCCGTTCCCCAGCAGCCGGTGGCAGCGCATTGAGCGGGTTTAGCCTTTATTCGTCAGTATTTTTAGTCCTATGAAAAACCCGTCCAACCAGCCGAATTCTGGCCTGTTAAGCACCGCAACGGCTTCAGAAACACCTCAGGGCCGGCAACGGTTCGATAGCCGTTTATTGTTCGGTACGCAAAACGAAATTGTCATCGAACACAAGGGCGACGAGTATCGCCTGCGCATAACCAGTAACGGCAAATTAATTTTGACCAAATAAACTGCCAGACCCAGTAACAGCCAGCCAACCTCACGGTAGCCAGCCAATCGTTTTTAGACAAAATATCGAGAGGCCTGTATGTTCCCGACTGCCAGTTTTCGCCAGCTCGCCTGCCTGGCCCCCATGCGCTTCGTAGCCAGCGAAGGGCCTTATAAATCGATATCCACGACACAAAAAGCCGAATATAACGAACGCGGCCTGGGATTTGTCATCGCCCTCGGCCTGCATTTAGCCTGGTTCGGCCTGATGCCGAACAGCGAAAAGCAAGAACTCCTCACCCCACCGCAACCCATCATGGTGAAGTGGATAGGCGACAGCAAAACTCAACAGCCACCGACTAAGTCACCGGTGCAGCAAGCCCAACAACCGCCGGAAAAGCCCGTCAGCAAACCCAAAACGCCATCCAAACCGGTTAAAAAACCAAACCTACTGACGATCGCCGGCACTGCGCCGGCGGCAATCTCGGCACCCGGCCTCACACCAGAGCCACCGCTTACCGAACCCGCGCCAACGGCCTCTGCTTCGGCCTCTGCCCCGGCACCCAGTTCAGCCAGCGCCAGCGAGGCCACCCCGGCCCCGATGACCTTGCCTAACTTGAACGCCGATTATTTGCACAACCCCGCGCCAGCTTACCCTAGCGCCTCCCGGCAACTCGGCGAGCAAGGCAAGGTGTTGCTTCGAGTGCTAGTCAATAGCGACGGTCAGGTCGAACAAGTCACGCTAAGACGATCCAGCGGCTTCGAACGTCTTGATCAAGCCGCCCAGGAAACCGTTCAAAAATGGCGATTCGTCCCCGCTCGCCGCGGCGAACAGGTGATCTCCGCCTGGGTCGTGGTTCCCGTTTCATTCTCTCTGGAAGGATAAATCATGGCACTCAATCAAACGCTCGACCATTTCCTGGCGCAAACCGATAGTGTCGGCGCCTTCTTGTTTAGCTTGTTGCTGATCATGTCGGTGGCGAGTTGGTATTTCATCGTAGTCAAAGCCTGGAATGGCATCCAGGTCCGCCGCCGCGCCGAGCTGTTTTTACAAAAATTCTGGGCCAGCGACACCCTGGCCGATGTCACCGGGCACCTAGCGGCGGGCGCTCAAGCGGACCCGTTTTCAAATCTAACCCGCCACGCGCTGGCCGCATCGCAACATCACGCCCGCCACGGCAACCACGGATTACAACAGGCGGGTTCAACCGCCGAGTTCCTGACCCGCTCAATGCGCCGGGTTATCGACGAAGAAACCGCGCAACTGGAATGGGGCTTGACCGCCCTAGCCTCCATCGCCAGCACCGCCCCGTTCATCGGCTTGTTCGGCACGGTCTGGGGGGTTTATCACGCCCTGGTCAACATCGGCCAAGGCGGATTGGGTGGACTCGATCAAATTGCCGGTCCGGTCGGCGAAGCGCTAATCATGACCGGCTTAGGTCTGGCGGTAGCGATTCCAGCAGTCCTGGCATATAACGATTGCGTGCGCAGCAACCGGTTGTTGTTGGCACGATTGGACGGCTTCGCCCACGACCTGTTCGCGTTTTTGACCACCGGCGCCACCATCATCAATACGACAGCTGCTACACCAGCAGCCATTCGTAGCGCTGAACTTGTCTACGCAAACGGAGCAAAATAATGGCTTTCGGCAGTTTTGATCAAAACAAGGGCGGCGGCCATACCGTTGCCGAAATCAATATGATCCCGTTAATCGACGTGATGCTGGTACTGCTGGTGATTTTTATGATCACCGCGCCGCTGATGACCCATGCGGTGAAAATCGATCTACCCAAAGCCAGCAGTTCGCCGCAACAACACAGCGACGATCCGGTTGCGTTATCGGTGGATGGCGAGGGCCAATTGTTCTGGAATCAGGAAGCGATCGACCGCAGCGTTTTGAATCAACGCTTGGCGGACATTGCCCAATCGGCGCAGCAACCGGAATTGCATATCCGAGCCGATCAAAACGTGCCTTACCACTTCGTCGCCGAAACGCTGGCGGATGCGGCCAAAGCCGGGGTCAGTAAAATCGGTTTCGTTTCCGAACCGGACAAAAAGTAATACCAACAAACCTTGGCCTTCTTGATAACGAAGGCCAAACAAAATATCGACCGGTTTCGGGATATCTGAGGTAGGCAAGGCACGGACGCGACCTTGTAACGGCAAACAAATCAGGAAGCCTACAGCAGATATCCCGAAACCGTCCGAGGATGCGTCGGCATATCGTCGCCTCATCTAAACTAAACACAATCCAGCCACCCAGCCCTTCCCGCCAGGTAGCCATGCCCTCTTTCGAGACATTACTAAGCAATCTGGGAAAACCATGCATGATTCACAACGCGCCAAGGGCCGACAAACCGTCACCGGCAACTGGCCCTTCCTCGCACTAATTCCGCTGGCGGCTGCGCTGAACGGCGCGGCGCTGGCCACCGAGACGGATTCCGACCGGAAACAGTCGGCAGACAAGGAAGTCACCTTACCCGTTGTCGAAGTTAAAGACACTGCCCGGCAAGAAGACAGCGACTATCGGGCCGTCAATTCCAGCACCGCCAGCAAAACCGACACGCCGTTGCTGGAAACGCCGCAAGCGATTTCGGTGGTCACAGACGCACAAATGGAAGCGCAAAATGTCGGCACGCTGGCCGAGGCCTTGCGCTACACGCCCGGCGTACAAAGCGAGACCTTCGGTTTCGAGCCGCGCATGACCCAAATCAGACTGCGCGGTTTCGACGCCACCGAAACCGGGCTGTATCAAGACGGCTTGAAACTGGTTAACCCCGGCTTTGCGGTTAGTCATAATTTGGAACCGTTCGGCGCCGAGCGCGTGGAAGTGCCGCGCGGCCCGGCCTCGGTGCTATATGGCCAAGCCAGCGCCGGCGGTCTGGTCAACTTTATTTCAAAAAAACCGATCTTCGCGGCCGTCGGCGGCGACATCAAATTCGAGGCCGGCAATTACGACCGTTTACAAGGCGAATTGGATGTGCACGGCACGCTACGTGATAAAAAAGACCTGGCTTATCGTCTAGTGGCGCTGGGTCGCGATAGCGACACTCAGATCGACTACATCACCGACAACCGCGTTTATGTGGCGCCGTCCTTGACTTGGCGGCCCAGCGACCGCACCACACTGACTTTTTTGAGCCATTATCAGAAAGACGAAACCCAACCCTCGCAACGCTATCCAGCCATCGGTACCCTGTTCGGCAATCCGAATGGCAAGATACCGAGCAACCGCTTCACCGGCGAACCTGGCGTCGACCAATACAACCGCGAACAGTTTTCGGTGGGCTATTTGTTCGAACATCGCTTCAACGACCTGCTGACGGTGCGGCAAAATACCCGCTACTTCGACACTGCGCTGGATGTTCGCAGCGTGTACACCGCCGGTCTGCAAGCCGACCAGCGCAGCATCAGCCGCTATTACTACGAGATCGACGCCAAGTCGCATGGCTTCAGTCTGGATAATCAGGCCCAGCTGAATTTCGCCACCGGCCCGCTGGCGCATACCCTGCTGGCCGGCCTGGACTTTCAACACACCAATGCCAGCAATGTCTTGCCGTTCGGCGGCGCGCCCGATCTGGATATTTACGTCCCGATCTATGGCGCCACGGTGCCAGCGGCATCGCCGTATCAAAACGATTTGTTAACCCAGGATCAGGTAGGCCTGTATCTGCAAGACCAGATCAAAATTACCGAAAAATGGCGAGCCACCTTGGGCGGGCGCCTGGACAAGGCCGACAGCGAAACCACCGACAAACTCACCGGCACCGCAACCCAACAACGCGATGAAGAAACCACCGGTCGCGCCGGCTTGGTGTATCTGGCCGATAACGGCTTTGCGCCCTACTTCAGCTACGCCCAATCGTTTCTGCCGGCGCTGGGCAAAGACGCCTTGACCGGCACGCCCTTCAAACCCGAGACCGGCGAACAATACGAGTTCGGCGTCAAATATCAACCTAAGAACCAGAACAGTTTCATCACCTTGGCCTATTTCGACCTGACCAGACAGAACTTCCTGACCCTGGACCCGATTTCGTTTCTGAACGTGCAAAAAGGCGAAGCCCATTCACGCGGCGTGGAACTGGAAGGCGTGGCCAGTTTCGATAACGGCCTGAATCTGACCGCCGGCTACAGTTATCTGGATGCCAAAGTCACCAAAAGTTCGTTTGCCTCGGAAGTGGGCGAACCGCTGGAATACGTGCCCAATCACAAAGCTACCCTGTGGGCCGATTACACTGTGCCCAGCGGTCCGGCCAAGGGCTGGGGTATCGGCGGCGGCACCCGCTACATCGGCTCGTCCTACGGCAACACCTATTACGACCGCAATACCATCGAAGTACCCAGTTACGTGCTGTTCGACGCCACTGTGCACTACACCTGGAAGCAGTTTCAACTGGCTTTCAACATGCAAAATGTGTTCGACAAGGAGCATGTCGCCACTGCCTTCGGCGATTCGGCAACATACGGGGCGCGGCGCGTCGTCACCGGTTCGATCAAATACAGCTTTTAAGCTCACTCGGTTCGGATAACACCCATGTCGATACGCGTTTCGCCGAAAACCTGGTATCTGATCCACAAATGGACCAGCCTGATTTGCACGCTGTTCATGCTGCTGCTGTGCCTGACCGGCTTGCCGTTGATATTTGCCGAGGAAATCGATCAAGCACTGGGGCGTAGCGTAGAACTTCCGCCGCTAAAGGCCAGCGAAGCCCGCGCCGATCTGGACGCCATCGTCGCCGATGCGCAAGCGCGCAAGCCAGGTCATGTCGCCCAGTTCCTGTTGGGCGACGCCGAGGAGCCAAACTTGTTGTCGGTACGATTGGGCGAAAGCGTCGCCGCCCCTGACGCCTCGGCCTTTTACAGTTATGACGCTCGGAGCGGCGCGTTTCTATTGGATTATCCGTTGGCCGAAGGCTTTATGAATATCATCTTGCGCCTGCATATCGATATGTTCGCCGGTTTGCCGGGCATGCTGTTTCTAGGAGCGATGGGCGTATTATTGGTGACCTCGCTGGTATCCGGCGCCATCGTGTACGGCTATTACATGCGTAAATTGCCGTTCGGCACGGTACGCCGCCAACGTTCGCCGCGACTGAAATGGCTGGATCTGCACAATCTGCTCGGCATCGTCACGCTGGTCTGGTTTCTAGCGGTCGGTTTGACTGGCGTCGTCAACACGCTGGCCGAGCCGATCTTCAGTCACTGGCAAGCCACCGAGCTGGCGGAGATGCTGGCGCCTTACCGCAACCAGCCTGCACATAGCGGTACGCTATCAGTGCAAAAAGCCTGGGCCGCCGCGCAACAGGCCGCGCCGGACATGAGCTTGAGCTTCATGGCTTTTCCCGGCAACGACTTTGCCGGCCCTAACCAGTTTGTCGCCTTCATGCAAGGCACTACGCCGCTGACGTCCAAACTGTTGTTGCCGATCATGATAGACGCCTCTTCCAGTCAAGTCTTAGAAACCCGCAATTTGCCGGTTTACGTCAGCGCGCTACTGCTGTCCAAACCGCTGCATTTCGGTAACTACGGCGGACTACCCTTAAAAATACTCTGGACCTTGTTGGATGGCATTTGCATCGCGGTGCTGATCAGCGGTTTATATCTGTGGTTGACAACACGCAAAACTTTATTCGAAACCCGCTTTGACCAACTGGATAGGGAAGCGAAAGATAACTTGGCACTTAACCCGCAGGAACAGGCCGAGTGAAGATGAAGAGAGGCCGGACCCGCCTGCAAATTTGGGGGATGCCTCTAGTGCTGGGCGTCGCCAGCATGAACGGTTTGCTATGGGCACTGCTATCCGACGGCATCGGCGATGTGCTGTCCTGGTCAATGCTGGCGATGCCGATAGCTGTCGCTTATTGTTTTGGCTTGGGCCTGAATAAATAGTGCTTTAGAACGAAGAAACGCGGAAAAAGGCGGGAATTGAGCCTCCAGCCTCTATAACAAATCTCGAAACATTAATAAACCAGCCACCTAGCAATTGCGTGCCAGGCAGCCATCAATTTCAAACCGAAGCTGATCGCTGGAGCTGCCATGCAAACAGTCGAATACCCTCGTTGTAAATCCGCCGCCAAACCGACGGGACTTTTAAAAAAACTAGCGCTGAGCAACAAAACGCGCACTGCTGACTCCGTCAGTGCCGAGGACACAACATGGCGTTCGCGCTAAAAAGCCCGGCAATGCTTGCGTTTTGTTTAACGCTGCTGAGCGTCGATGCCAAGGCTGCTGCGGAATCCACGCCGCCGCAAGTCGGCGATCCGCAAGCGGACCCGGAAGCCATCGAACTGGAAACTGTCAACGTGAAAGCCAGAGTGGAAAAGCCGGCGACTAAACTAGCCCCCGGCACCGAATCGACCATAGACGCCGCAACGATAGAACAGCGCATAGTGCGTAACATCAAGGATCTGATTCGCTACGAACCCGGCGTCAATGTCGGCAACGACCCGCAACGTTTCGGGGCCAGCGGCTTTACCATACGCGGACTAGGCGGCAACCGGGTTTTGATGCAGATCGACGGCGTGCGACTGCCGGAAGCCTTCCGCATCGGCTCGTTTGCCAGCGCCAACCGTAACGCAGTGGACATGGACGCCTTAAAAGCGGTGGAAATCGTCCGCGGTTCCGGCTCGGCTTATTACGGCGGCGACGCGATGGGCGGCACCATCAACTTCGTCACCAAAGACCCGCAGGATTATCTAAGCGTATTTGGCAAGGATTATTACACCGGCGTGAAGATTAATTACAACACCACCGACAACGGCTTCGTGCAGACCGGCACCATCGCCGGCGCGCTGGGTGGCTGGGAAAGCATGGTGCTATTCACCCACAATCAAAGTAACGAGACCGATAACAAGGGCACGGCGGATTTCGCCGACCGCCGCCGCACGACGCCCAGCCCGCAGGAAAACGGCAGCTATAACCTGCTAGCGAAGCTGCTGTACCGTTTTAACGACGACAACGTGTTGCGCCTGACCGGCGAATGGCTGGACAGTCGATCCGATATCGACGCGTTGTATCTGCGCGGTACCGACATCAGCCTGCGCAACGTCAACAGCATGCTCACCACCGATACCCAATCGCGTTGGCGGCTGACGCTGGATCACACCTTAAAGCATCTGGATACGCCGCTGTTCAACGATGTGTTGTGGAAGTTTTACACGCAAAAATCCGCTACCGGGCAACTCACTCTGCAAGATCGCACCGCCAACGTGGACGGCAACACGCTCACCGAGCGGATTTTCGATTTTGCCAACGACGACTTCGGCGGCGAATTAAAACTGGGTAAAACCTTCGGTCTCGGTGAAAGCCTGCATACACTGCAATACGGCGGCCAAATCAGTAAAAACAGCATAGCGCAACAACGCGACGGCAGCTTTATCTGCGTCAGCGGTTCGGTTAACCCTCGCACCGGACGCCCCAATATGATTTGTCCCAAAGGCCGGATCAGCAAGTCCGTAACGCCGGACGAATTTCCGGTACGGGACTTTCCGCTATCGACGGTAACCAAAGCCGGCGCGTATATCGAAGACGCCATCAGCCTGTTTGATAAACGCATCGAACTGATCCCCGGCGGTCGCTGGGAATATTTTCGCTTGTTGCCGAAAACCGACTATCTGTTCGACAAGGCGTCCGCAGCAGCTGTCGCGGAAGGCTCCGACCCGATAGTACCCAGTATTATCGATGCCAACACCTTTTTACCCAAATTCGGTGCTTTGCTGCATCTGAACCAGATATTCACTGTGCACGGCCAGTATACCCATGGCTTTCGCGGCCCGAACTTTAGCGAAAGCAATCTCGGGTTTACCAACATAACCGGCGGTTACAGCAATCTACCCAATTACAATATTCAGCCGGAAACCAGCGTCGGCGCCGAAGTCGGACTGCGCGGACAAGGTGCCGCCGGGACTTTCGACGTAAGCCTGTTTCGTAACGATTACGAGCAATTCATCTACAACGCAGTGATTTGCAACCCGGCCACGGCGTCTTGTCCGCCGCTGGGCTTTACAACTTACCAGACCATCAATAGCCCCGACCCAATTCGGATTCAGGGCATCGAAATGAAAAGTCAATTTTATCTGGACTGGCTAAATCCTTCTCTAATGGGTACCAGTCTGCTGCTCAGCGGCTCCTTCAGCGAAGGCATGAATTTAAAGACGCAACGTAGCGACGACGAAGCCCTCAGACAGATTAGCCCGATGAAAGCAGTTATCGGCCTGCGCTACGACCAACCCGGCAATGACTGGGGCACGGAATTGAATCTGACCTTAGTCGGAGCCAAACAAGCCAATACCGCGCCGACGGACGCCGAGTTTCTGCCTAGCGGTTACGGCGTGATCGACTTCAACGCTTACTACAACCCCAGCAAGCATATCGGCTTCAACTTCGGGGTATTCAACCTATTTGACAAGAAATATATCGACTGGGAAGACATCAATACCCGAGCCGGCGACCCGCATACCACCTTAGGAAATTTCGCCGATGCAGAATATTGGGCCGACCGCTTCTCGCGACCAGGCCGTAATGTGGGCGTCACGGTAAAACTGGCTTTTTGATGGAGAAAAATCTTATGTCCAGGGGATACAGGGCCAAGAAAGAGGCCCAAAAAAAATTGGAAACGCTGTTCGAAGAATTACTGGAGCACGAAGGTTTCGGCGAGCTGCGGGTAGACATGCGGCTGTTAAAGCGCGGGCAAAAGGAAGTGATCATCTATTGCGGCAAACAGTACCGGTATGTCCTGGACTTTCAGGTGCAAGACGCAGCGACCGGTAATCGCGATACCAACCTGAGTATCGAATGCCTAGAGTAACACTGAGTTGTAAATTTCCGCCACCGCAAAGCAATCAATTACTGCGGATAGCCGGCTTGGGGCCGAAACGACGGAAGGTATTTTTGACGAAAGCAACGGATCGTCTTCGCGGTGAAGAGATACGTCAATTTATTCACATAGGAAACAAACCATGAAAACTGTAAAAAAACTGACTCTAATCGCCGGCCTGTTGGCCGTTTCCGGCAGCGCTTCGGCCGACTTGACCAATGGTCCCGACCCCTATGCCACGGCCTATGGTTTCGATACCCCAACCGAAGCCGCCTGGGGCGGCTGGACCCGTGGCGATACCGGCACCCTTTATGCGGAATGGGATACCTTTGTGGATAGTTCATATCCCGGCACCCGCACTGCCGCGCCAGATGTGGGCAGCGCCGGCACCACCGACGCCAATATCGGCTGGAATGCGGGCACATTCGCGGCCGGATCGGGCAATTTGTACAGCTTTAGCGTCACTCAGAGATTCACAGCCTCGCTTAGCGGCTCTACCAACAACGAGCCCTTAAGAGCAGCCTTGCAATTCGAAACCTGGGGCGTGCAGATGGACTACAACAGTTTGCTACTGAATGGCGTAGCGCCGACCTTCGCGACGCAAACTTTCTACGATGACGGCTACGAAAGTTCGTTCGGCCCCGTCGAATTGGTGCAATACCTAGCCTATTGGGACCTATCCGGACCGGCAAGCAATTATCTGTTCTCGTTCAACAGCGCCGGACATAGCTTGAGTTTGGGCCAAGTCGCTATCGACATCGGTCCCAGCACCGCTCCAATAACCGCTGTCCCGCTGCCGGCGGCTGTATGGCTGTTCGGCGCTGGCTTAATGGGCTTTCTGGGTTTGAATCGTAAAAAACACCTGGCGGCATAGACGTCGACAAGTAAACGCTTTGCATCCGAGCCGCGCTGCCAGGATGCAAAGCCCCCACTTGCGATGCCCTGGAAACAGACATCGCATTCGCTTAACGGAGCTCAGCGTAATGGCAAAATCCATGACTAAACATCCCGTACCCATCGCGGACACTTTGAAACAAGCTTGGCAAGATCTGCGCGCCGATCATCCGCATATGCGGATTCGCGACGCCGCAGCGACATTGGGGGTCAGTGAAGCCGAATTACTGGCAACCGACTGCGGCAACCGGGTCACCCGTTTGCAGGAAGACTGGCCCGCGCTATTAAGCGCGGTCGGCACGCTAGGCCCGGTCATGGCTTTAACCCGCAACGCTTTTGCCGTTCACGAAAAAACGGGGCCCTACGAGGATTTACTCTCTTGTGAACACTCGACTCTGATTTCCGGACACAATATCGACTTGTGTCTTAGAACCGGCGTTTGGCACTCTGGTTTCGCAGTGATGGAAGAAACGCATATCGGCCCGCGCCGCAGCCTACAATTTTTCGATACAACCGGCGACGCGATGCACAAGATTTACCTCACCGAGTATTCCCATGCCGACCGTTACCAGGGAATGATCGACATTTTTCGTGCAGACGATCAGTCCCCCCATCTGGAACTACCCACCGACGGCGCCAAGCCGGCGCTCGACGCCCTCGCCTCATCACAGGATTTGCCGGAACGCTGGCGTCGTTTGCTGCTTGCCGACACGACCGAGGCTACTCTGATAGGCCGCATTGCCGCGTCGGCGCTGCGCGAGCTCATGGGGCAACTGTCTGGACTGCTGTTGCCGATCCAAATTCTAGTCAGCAATGGCGGCGCCATGCAACTGCACGACGGCCCGATTGAAAAACTGAAAATTACCGGACCCTGGTTCAATGTCCTCGATCAGGGCTTCAATCTACATCTTAACGAAATGGCGATGGCCGGCGCGGACATCGTCCGACTCACTTACCAACAGCGGGATTTGACCGGCCTGCTGGTTCGTGACCAAAACCAGCAGACCATCTTGACCATTGCAGGGCAATTCGACGAAGCCGATGGCGAAAGCACTTTATGGCGCGACTTGCTATTAGCCTTGCCTGATATAGCGCGAGTTTAGAGTAGCGACGAAAATTTTTCGCCTCTAGCTAGGCCCATGGCCATTGCATTTTATTCATACCCTCAAAACAGGAAATCAGCATGAACGACAAAACCATCGATCTCGAACAAGTCAGAGCCGCCTATACCGCGCTGCCACAAACATTTTCCTCCACATTAATGGCCACGGTCAGCGCCTCCGGCGAACCCGAAGCCAGTTACGCCGCCTATGTAAGGCACAACGGTCATTATTACGTGTATGTCAGCGAACTATCGGCGCATACCCAAAACCTGTTAAGTAACGGCCGGGTTTGTCTGTTATTCGTCGAGGACGAAGACAAAGCCGCACATTTATTCGCCCGACAGCGGGTTACCTATCAATGCTTGGCCGGCGAAATCGACCGCGATACCGACACGTTTGAATACATCATGGGCTTATTCGAGGAAAAGTTCGGCGCATTCATGAAGCAGCTACAAAAAATGCAAGACTTTCATCTGTTTCGCATCAAGCCGCAGCGCGGCAGTTTCGTGCAAGGTTTTGCTAAAGCGTTTTCGATAGAAGGGGACGATCTGGCGCAAATCCGCCACGTCAACGATGTCGGCCATAAGGAGCGTAAAACCGAAGCCGACGCCCCGGCTTAATTGCAAACCGAGATAACGCGTTAAGGCAAGGCATTCAGTGGGAACGGATTTTGGGCGATTCGGGTGACTTTTAATAAGGCAATCTCTAAAGCCCACGGCCGACTATTTCCCGCGCCTACGGACAATTTAGAAACTAGTTAAAACTTCACAAAAGACCCTTATGAAAAAGACTAACCCCCTGCTTTACCGGCTCGCGGTCATCGTCTGGCTATACTCGACTGCAGCGCCGGCCATCGCGGACAGCCCAAAGCGCATCGTCTCGGTCGGCGGCGCTTTGACTGAAATCATTTACGCCTTGCAAGGCGAAGCCAGTCTGGCCGGGGTGGATACCACCAGCTCGTGGCCGGAAGCCGCCAAACACTTGCCGCAAGTCGGTTACATGCGCAGCCTTTCAGCGGAAGGTATTTTGTCTTTAGCACCCGATCTAGTGCTCGTCAGTGCTCACGCCGGACCGCCTGCGGTGTTGGAGCAGATTCGCTCAGCCGGGGTCCCGGTGCAAACTATATCCGAGGAGTATTCCGAGCAAAGCGTGCTCAACAAAGTGTCGACGATTGCCGCCATAATCGGTAAACCGGGGGTCGGCGAAACCTTGGCGGCACAAATTCATGCCGATTTCAGCCACTTGGCGCAACTGCGCGGCCAATTTTATCGGCAACCCAGCGTGATGTTTTTCATGGCAGTCTCGCACGGCGCACCCTCGGTATCCGGTCGCGAAACTGCGGCGGACGCGATGATTCGATTGGCCGGCGGTGTCAATGCAATCGGCGATTATGCCGGCAACAAACCTATCGGCAGCGAAGCCATCATCGCCGCAGCACCGGAGGTGATACTGCTGACCGAACTCACCCTAAACGCAGTGGGCGGCCTGGATAAGTTTTACCAACTGCCGGGGATTGCCCAAACCCCGGCAGGCCTAAATCGGCAGGTAATAGTGATGGATACGCTGGCGTTGCTGAGCTTCGGGCCGCGTAGTGGTCAAGCAGCGCTGGAACTGGCCGACCATTTACAAAAACCGGCCAATACCGCCACCACACCTTGATCAAAACATGACAACCAATTCGATTTACCTATCCAATTCGGCCACGGGGCAGCGGCTCAATGCATTTGAGCAACGCCGCGCGGTTCTATTGATCGGCTTAGGATTATTGCTAATTCTGATCAGCCTACTCTCTTTGGGAAGTGGCGCGGTGGCCATTTCTCCGGGCCAAGCCGGGGCGATTTTGGCCAAACTACTCCGCATAGACCTACCATGGACTTACGCCAACGAACAACGCGCAGTGCTGGTTTCGATACGAGCACCGCGCTTACTAATGGGTTTACTTGTAGGCGCTACGTTAGCGATGTCCGGTGCGGCGATGCAGGGCTTGTTTCGCAACCCGCTGGCCGACCCAGCCTTGATCGGTATTTCCAGCGGCGCCGCACTGGCGGCAGTCGCTGTCATTGTTTTACAAACCAGTTTGTTCGCCATTCCGAGCCGATTGTTGGGACACTATCTATTGCCTGTCGCGGCGATAGCCGGCGGCTTTGTAGTCAGTTGGCTGGTCTACCGCATCGCCAGCAGCAGCGAACGTGTCGATATTGGTTCCTTGTTGCTGGCCGGTATCGCCATCAATGCCTTGGCGGGCTCCGCCACCGGCTTACTGGTCTATATAGCCAACGACGACCAGCTGCGTACCCTGACCTTCTGGAGCATGGGCAGCCTTAGCGGCACCACTTGGGCCGACCTGATATTGGCTGCACCGTTTCTCCTGCTGAGCCTTTTGCTACTGCCGTTGCTGGCCGACGCGATGAATGCCTTATTGCTTGGCGAAGCGGAAGCCGGTCATTTGGGGTTTCCGGTGGAGCGGATGAAAACCACAATAATCGCCCTCGTGGCGCTGGGCGTAGGAGCAGCGGTGGCTTTGACTGGGGTAATTGGTTTCGTAGGCTTGGTGGTACCGCATATATTGCGTCTGGCGCTCGGTCCGGATCATCGCTGGCTCTTGCCCGGCTCGGCTTTGCTCGGCGCGTTGTTATTGCTGTGCGCTGACTATCTGGCCCGCAGTCTGGCAGCGCCCGCCGAGGTGCCCATCGGTATTATTACTGGCGTCCTGGGTAGCCCTTTCTTCTTGTGGCTGCTGTTCCGGCAAAAAATCATGGGACATCTATAGATGCTGACAGCCACGAATATTTCGGTGCGTATCGGTGCCAAAATCCTGCTGGACGACATATCGATTGAATTGCATCCCGGTGAAGTCCTGGCGGTGATTGGTCCCAACGGCGCAGGTAAATCCACGCTACTGCGAACCTTGAGCAGCGAACTGAGCCCTCAGAGCGGCAGACTGTTGATGAATGGTCGCCCCTTAGTGGATTGGGACGCCCTAGAAGCCGCCAAAATGCGCAGTGTGTTGCCGCAAGCATCGGCGCTGGCGTTTCGGTTTTGCGTGTTGGAAGTGGTCATGATGGGCCGCAGCCCACAGCGGCAAAGCCGGAACCATGCCGACAACATCACCATTGTCTGGCAAGCGCTAGCGTTAACCGATACCGCCCATCTAGCGGAGCGCATCTACACCACACTTTCCGGCGGCGAGCGCCAACGCGTGCAACTTGCCAGAGTACTGGCACAAATCTGGGAACCATGTGATCCATTGCATCGTTACTTGCTGCTGGATGAACCGACTTCGGCGCTGGATCTGGCGCATCAACACACGGTATTGGCGATTGCCCGGCGCTTTGCCGACGCTAATGCCACCGGCGTTCTGGCGATCCTGCACGATCTCAATCTGGCTGCTTTGTATGCAGACCGCATCGCCGTATTGCATCAAGGCCGATTGGTCACCGTCGGCACCCCCGGCCAGGTTTTAAACAGCGAATTGATCCGGCAAATTTTCAATTATCCGGTGACAGTCGGCACTCATCCTTTATATCCGGATCGGCCATTGACGATTCCACACCAGATGTAGGCAGTAGACCCGACCAGTTGGGGACGCGTTGAACGGCAAACAGAAGGCTAGTCTAAACGCTTGACACTGACTTGAATGAATTGCCCTAGGCTTACAAGCGTGATTGGTTTTTCCGTAAACGATACCAACCTTGGGAGCCAGACCAGTGGCTATACGATCCTGATGCTTACCTGGAAGGCATCGACGAGGGGGATTTTGGTAAAGCGGGTGCATTGTCGAATTGGTTGGGTCATTTTGAACTCGGCTACATGCAAACCGGACATCTTCGCAAGTCTGCCAAAGCGGATTTTATGGCGGCGCTAGAAAAATACAATAAGGCGGGTTGATCATGAAAGCTACGTAAGCCAATCTACTTAAGTTCTCAAGAGCGCGAAGGAAAAAATGGCTGGGCTTGGAGTGTAGTTCGGTCTTGACTTTGCAGGCAATCCAGTGCCGAAAAAAGGAAAAATGCCGCCAAACGCAGCGCTGCACTGTTCTGACTGCGGTTGCCAATCGGCTCGGAGACGATGTAAGGGCAACGCCCCTGGCCATGACAACGCAATACTTTAACAGACTAAAGCAGCCTGTCGGCGTGAAATGTAATGGTCACGCCACACGAAACGGATTGCCTTCACTTGCCATTTGCGGCTCCCGATGATTCTGCTGAGGCAGTGGCTTACTTTAGTCCGGCGCTCTGACGGTATCGAAGATGCAATCAATCTTTTTTCTTAAAAAAACCGACACTTAAAATTGATTCCGCGACTTCTTGGATAGTGGCCTGACCGCTAAGTACGCGGTCAATCAGCCCTATATTGCTTTTAGCGTAGATCACCACGGCTATCGTTACCGCTGCTAACGCTATCCACATGACCTTCGCGCCTTCGCCGCGAAATTCAGCAGCAATGTTAACGCTAGTGTCGGGAAACAGAATTGCCGTAATGACATAAAAAGATAGTGCTGCTGAAATCAGAGCGATAGAGATCAACACGGGATGATATTTCACGAGAAACCTCCATTTCACTGTTAGTCAGAGGTAAATTCTTCAATTTAGCCTGGTGCTGGATTTAACGACGGTAAAGCCGGCGCCTTTGCTTTTGTCTTTTTGACCGGCTCTGGCTTGATGCGCGGCTTCCGCCATGGTATCGGCAAAACTCAGGAACTCGTTGACCTCCAGGCGCAAGGACATGTTTTGCACATGTAAATGCACCACACCACATTCGCGGCAAATCAAGACTTTACTGAATTCGGTGGCCGCCAAACATTCGTGGGTACAAGGTTTCTTGCTCATCATTTTACTCCTCCATAAAACAGCTCAAGCTGTATAAAAAATTCGGTGCTGGCCACTCAATGCCGCTCCGAGTGAGTTTGATTCCCACCCAATTTCGACATCGCCAGCAATAGGAACATCTTCCAGACTATCCGCTTCGATCTCAAATCTAGACATCTAAAATCGGTGGCACGCAATTCACCTTTTTCAACCAGTGTCGCCAACACCTCTGGAGCGATCGCTAACCTGACGGTGGAAGGTACCTGAAAAAATGCCAACAATTTGTTCACGACAAAACATCCTGAATTGAATTTCATATAAATGATAATCATTCGCATTAAAAAAGTAAAGCACTACTTCTCTTCGGATAGTTCAGCAAAAACCAAGACTTTGCATCGCAATTCACGAAACTCCAGTCGCTACCCATCCCGACCCAGAAGTCTCTGAGTTGTATACGAACTGGAAACAACTGCTGCAGTTGACATTGGCATCAAAAAAATAAAATGAGAATCATTATTATTTGATAACAGCTGATTTCCAGCTCTTTTGGAATCCGTAAATCTCGAATAGAGATCGATTACCTGCCAACGATACACCCCGGCAAGCAGACCGAATATCTTAGCCACCCAGCATCCCCGCCAGGCAGCCAGCAACGTCATTTATGCTTATCAAGGGAATACTATGTCCGCAGACCATTCGACCACCCCAAAAACATCCACCGCTAAATGGCGGCTTGGGGCCCTATTGCCGCTGGGTGCGGCACTAAGCGGGGTAGCATTCGCCGTTGAACCAACCGCCGACGCACCGACTAGCGAAGAGCAAGAGGTGTTACTAAAAGACGTTAAGGTCAAAGCCAACCGCGATAAAAACACCCGCTTCAAGGCGGATACATCCAGCACCGGCGCCAAAACCGAAATGGAACTGCGCGACATTCCGCAATCGGTCAGCGTAGTGAAAAAGGAATTAATCGAGTCGCAAAACGGCTTCAATCTGCGAGATGCCCTGCGCAACGTCAGCGGCCTAACCATTGCCGCCGGTGAAGGCGGTCGTACCGGCGATTCGATTACCTTGCGTGGTTTTGCAGCCCACTCGGATCAATACCTGGACGGTGTGAAGGATAACGGCCAATACAATCGCGATACCTTTTTCATCGAAAGAGCGGAAGTCTTGAAAGGCGCCTCATCGGTATTATTCGGCCACGGCGCCACGGCGGGGTGATCAATCAGGTTGCGAAGAAACCGACCGGCAAAACCGGCGTCAACGGCAATTTCACGTACGGATTATACGACTTCAAACGCACCGCCATTGATGCGCAAACCGCCTATCAGGACCTGTCAGCTCGATTAAACGTGATGTATCAGGATGCCGGTTCGTTCCGCGATTACAATCAGACCAGCCGCTGGGGCATCGCACCGTCGTTTGCACTAAAGATTACGCCGGATACCGACTTATCATTGAACCTGGCGCACCAACAAGAGGAAGGCGTATTCGACTATGGTGTTCCCATGTACAACGGTCTACCGGCCGGCGTACCCATCAATACCTATTACGGGTTTCTCGACAACCGGATGATGGATACCAACGTCAACGTCGCCACTGTGGCACTGACGCACCGATCCAACGCCGATTTCTCGGTTAAAAACACGGTGCGTTACGGCGATTACGAACGTAAATTTATCACCCATTTATTTTCCGGTGCCGCCGCGCTGACGGGGGCCAATGCGGGAACGATAGCCCGCAGCCAGGCCTTACGGTTCAACAGTCAGGAAAACGTCTACAACCAAACCGATTTCGTCTACAAAAAGCCGTTATTCGGGCTTAACAACACCTTGATGTTTGGTAGCGAATTCGGTTGGGAAGATTACGCTTTCAAAGCGACGACACAGACAACTATTCCCGGGCGCATCCCCGTGTTCAATCCGATTGTCACCGCCTCAGCCGGTCTACCCACCGACTTTAATGCCAGCACGGTGCTGGGTACCAACACCTTGACCCATGCCCAATACCACGCCGGGTATGTGATGGACCAAATCGAACTGACGCCGGAATGGAAATTGCTCGGCGGTACGCGCTACAACATCTTTGATGCTCAACAATCCAACTTTCTTACCGCCAACAACGATTTCAGCCGCAGCGACGCCCAATGGAGCCCGCGCGGTGGCTTGGTTTATCAACCGATCAAGTCGCAGTCCTATTACTTTAGTTATGGCAACTCGTTCAATCCGTCGGCGGAAGCCCTTAGTCTCAATGCAACCACCGCCAATCTGCCGCCGGAAACCAATAACAACTACGAGATTGGCGCCAAACTGGACTTCCTGGACGGCCGCCTGTCCGCGACCGGCGCGTTGTTTAGGCTGGAAAAAACCAATGCCCGCGTCACGGACCCCACCACCAACTTACAGATAATGGGCGGTCAACAGCGCACTGACGGCTTCGAACTGGGTCTGGCCGGCGAAGTGTTACCGGCTTGGGAGGTTTCTGTAACGTATGCTTACCTGGATGGAAAAATCCTCAAATCCCCGGCCAAGGCTATCGGCCAGGTCAGCGGCTTGCTTAAATCCCTGGAAGGCATGACTTCGGTCAACGTACCAAAACATAGCGGCGTAGCCTGGACCAGCTATCACTTGAGCGAAAACTGGGAACTGGGCGGCGGTGTGTTTTACGCTACCGACCGCTATGCCGATAACGTCAACGAAGCGGTTCTGCCGGGTTACGCGCGGGTAGACGCGGCGTTGGCTTACCATCAAGAACATTACGATGTGCAGTTCAATGTATTTAATCTAGGCAATGCCGTTTACTACGAATCCGGCCAACAAAACTCGGCCCTGCCCGGTATTCCGGCATCAGGACAGGTACCGGTAAACTTTAAAATATTAAGCTATTGGCGCTCAGCCCTCGGAGATGAAATTTCGCCTTTCCAAGGGCTGGCATTGTTGTGCTCTAAGCCCTTTCTCTCAGTCATCTACAAAACCTTATGAATTCAGCAACCGATCCCTTGTTTACGCCAGCCAGTCGCCCGCCCAAGAAAACCAATGGCGGCTATCTGTTTTTACCGAAAAACCTGTCGCGTGGCGCCTTCCTGAAATGGCTGCGCCGCACCCATGCCTGGTTTGGGCTGTGGGGGGCGGCACTGGGTTTGCTGTTTGGTTTTACCGGGATTTTAATGAACCACCGCGACATCTTGAAAATCCCCATTGGTCGGATGGAACAGCAGGAAATCCAGCTGGCGTTGCCAGACCCTCACCCCACGGACCCCAAAGCGCTGGCTGTCTGGCTAGGCCAAACGTTGGGCGTTGATACCACTCATGCCAAAGTGCGCAAGGAAGCGGGCAAAACCGTGACCTGGAACAATCAACCGGTCCAGCAACCGGCATCCTGGCAAATCAACGTTCGTAACCCGCAAAAGATGTTTTCCGCCGACTATTGGGAAGGCAACGCTTTTGTCACGGTCAAGCAAGGCGAGGCAAACCTATTAAATACCCTGAACAATCTGCATAAGGGCACTGGCATGAGCGTCGGCTGGGTGTTATTGGTTGATACCTTGGGCGGCGGCCTGATAATGCTGGCCCTGACTGGCACTTTGTTATGGACCCGACTACACGGCAATCGACTGGCAGCGGCGGGCTTAGGGCTGGGCTCAATGAGTTTGGCGGTGTTTTTTGCGCTGCAAGCCATATCGGGTTAAACCATGTTGATCGAAATTCCTGAGGTCCTCTCCCAAGCCGAGTTGCAACAAGTCCGCGAGTTATTGGCCAACGTACCTTGGGCCGACGGCCGCATCACCGCCGGCAGTCAGTCCGCCCAAGTGAAAAACAATTGGCAATTGCCGGAGCAAACCGAGCAAAGCCACGCCGCCCGCGCCATCGTGCTGGGAGCGTTGAATCACAACCCGCTGTTTTTATCCGCCGCGCTGCCAAAAAAAGATTTTCCCGCCCCTGTTCAATCGCTACGCAGGCGCTCACAACACCTTTGGTAATCACATCGATAACGCCATCCGCCATTGCCAAATCAGCGGGGAACGCGTGCGCACCGATTTGTCGGCGACTATTTTTTGACCGATCCACACAGTTACGACGGCGGCCAACTGGTCATCGAAGACACTTACGGCGAACATGCTGTAAAACTCGCCGCGGGCGACATGGTGTTGTATCCGGGCTCCAGTTTGCACCGCGTCGAGCCGGTGACGCGCGGCGCGCGCTTGGCCTCGTTTTTCTGGCTGGAAAGCATGGTGCGCGAAACCGAACGCCGCCGGTTATTGTTTGAGATGGATATGGCTATCCTGCAATTGCGCAGTACCCAAGGCGACAGCACACCGACTGTTAACCTCACCGGTTGTTACCATAATTTGCTAAGGATGTGGGCTGAGGTCTAGCGAGTTCATCCTTGTTCCCCGAATCGAGCTCCCCAAACAGTCATTAGCCAGCCAACTTTTAGTGAGTCGACTGGCAGCAGATTGGATTCGTCAGCCTAATGTTTGGCCAAGCGCCAGAAGCAGCCAGCCTTTAGACAATATTTCTCAAAAATCTTGTGAAAAATACCAGCTAAACTACATTTATCATTTTTACTTTAAGCCGCGAATTGTCTTGCCTAAAGTCCCGTCTGCTTTACTGAACATGAACAAAGTCCTCAGCGCCGCCTGCTTGGCGAGCTTCCAGTTTGCTCTGCTAGTTGACACAGCCTCAGCAGACGCAGATTTGACCGAGTTGGGTTTAGAAGAATTACTGTCGGTAAAGATCACTTCGGTTTCCAAAAAAATCCAGTCACTCAACGATGCGGCCGCTGCGGTGTTTGTTATCAGCAATGAAGATATCAAGCGTTCCGGTGCTACCAACATTCCAGACGCATTACGTCTTGCACCCGGTATCGATGTCGGTCGCATCGACGCCAACAAATGGGCCGTCAGCTCGCGCGGTTTTAACGGCCGGTTCTCCAATAAGTTGTTAGTGCTGATCGACGGTAGAAATATCTACACACCCGCGTTTTCCGGCGTGTATTGGGAGATGCAGGATGTGATGATGGAGGATGTGGAGCGCATCGAGGTCATTCGCGGGCCTGGTGCAGCCCTGTGGGGTGCCAATGCCGTGAATGGCGTTATCAACATCATCACTAAACATTCTGCGGATACGCAAGGCGGCTTGTTCGCTGCTGGCGGTGGTAGCGAGGAACGCGGTTTTGGTTCGTTCCGTTATGGCGGCAAACTGAACGAAACGACCAGTGGTCGGGCTTACGTGAAAGGCTTTGAACGCGACGCCCTAAGCAGACCGGCCGGCCAAGCTGCTGGCGATGCCTGGAGCAAAATGCAGGGTGGCTTTAGATTAGACTCAGACTTATCCTCCGCCGACTCGGCGACACTACAAGGCGACGTCTATCACAGCGATTTGAATCAACAAATCGGGCTAGCCTCGCTCACGGCACCGTATCGAGAAGCCATCGCCGACCAAGCCCAAGCCACAGGCGGTAATTTGGTCAGCCGTCTGCAACACCAAATTTCAGACACCTCAACCTATGCACTGCAACTCTATTTTGACACCTATGACCGCCGCGAAGCTTTTATCGAAGAACAGCGTCACACCGGCGATGTCGATTTTCAACACCGCTTTGCCTTCAACGATTGGAACGACATTGTCTGGGGAGCAGGCTATCGCTATACCTATAGCGAAGTGACGCAGATTAAGGCGAGCGTGTTTAATTTTAATCCCATCGCGCGCGGCGAGAGTTATTTCAGTACCTTCTTGCAGGACCAATTAACCTTGGTTGATGAACAGCTGTGGCTCACTCTGGGTTCCAAACTGGAGCATAACGATTACACCGGCATAGAAGTGCAACCCACGGCCCGCCTACTCTGGGGACCGGACCCCAACCACCGGCTGTGGGCGGCGGTCTCCCGCGGCGTGCGCATTCCGTCGCGGGTGGATGCGCATATGGAGTTGATCGGCCAAGTCGTGCCGCCGCTGACCAGCCCCAACAGCACACCTTTACCGCTCGCGATCTCGGTAACCGGCTCCAATGCTTTTCAAGCCGAAGAAGTGCTGGCGTATGAAACCGGCTATCGCTATACCCCCAGCAACAATTTTTCCTTGGATGTTTCGCTGTTTTATAACGATTACCAAAATCTGCGCTCTTACCATCCCGGAGCAACAGACCCGTCAAATGTGCCGTTTTTTATAAAACAGCCTTTGATCATCGACAATACCGGCAACGGCAAAACGTACGGTGTGGAAACCGCAGCGGTTTGGAAAATGTTGGATTGGTGGCGCTGGGATTTGAGTTATAGCGTGTTGAAAACCGAGCTTTCGAGCAATCAGTATTATAAGGAGGCCGTATCGCCGCAACATAAAACTTCATTGCGCGCGCTGCTGAACATCACCCCGGATATTACCTTGGATGCATGGCTGCGCTATGTGGACAACGCCAGCGCCTTTACCCTAAGCGGGCCGGCATACATCAAGGCCTACACCACCCTGGATCTGCGACTGGCCTGGAAGCTCAATCAGGCTGTCGAATTATCGCTGGTCGGGCAAAACCTGGCTGACTCCCAACATCTGGAGTACATTCAGGAAACCTTCACCCAAGCCACCGAAGTACAACGCGGGGTTTACGGCAAAATAGTCTGGACGTTTTAACTGCTTTAAACCAGCCAAGCTGAACTAGCTATTCACTGGTTTTTAAGCAATGTTGTTCTGCATGCGGCAAGCCATCAGCAAGTTCCCCAGCCAGATAAGCCGCTACGGCTTTGGCTGGCGATTTCTCGACCGTGGTGTACAGATGGGTATTTCGCTCCAGCAAGTTGCGCTTCACCCCGTCCCCAGCTGACCCGGCGATAGCCACATCCACATAATGCAATGGATGACGATTGCCATCGCCACGCACATGCCATTCATGCAGACTGCCGATATCCGTTAAATCAAGCGTCCAAGCCAGACTCGCCTCAGGTTCCTTCCCCGCAACATACACCAGCCAGCGCGACGCTCTGCCGGCATGTGCTGCAATGCCCCCGTCCGTTTCCACAGCCACGGCAATCAGTATTTCGATCATAGATTTGGCTCCATTTAACACAGAAAATTTAGCACTGAGTAAACGCGTTTAGACAGTCATAGTCAACACTCTCAGCTTCCCTCAGCGATTGAAACAGCTCCAATACCCTATCGCTTGCGCGCAGTTCGAAGCCCAGTTGCCGCAGTAAATTCTCCGTTGTGAAGGCGAGCGGATTTTGCCCAGGCCCCTAATTCTTTCGAATAACACTGCTCGCAGTTTCAGGCTTTAGAAACCGCAAGGTCATTCGATCACTTTCACCAATCGCGGCATATTTATCCCTATTCTTGCTACCTTGGCTAAAGCCTGGCGGTAAACTCCAGACCCCGCCCTCGTGATCTTTGCTGTCGGCCGGGTTGGCGTTGATCTCACTGGCTGCCTGCAATACAAAGCCCGCTGCAGCGGCCCAGGCAATCAGTTGATTTTGACCAATATAGCCAGAGCCATCGTCGTCGGCCACCGCACCGTTAGCCCGGTGTTCCACCAAACCCAAGCTGCCGCCCGGCTTCAGTACTTCGAAAATACCCTTAAACATCAACGCGACGGTATTGGCTTCCCGCCAGTTGTGGACATTGCGAAAGGTCAACACCAGATCGGCTGAGGCAGGTTCGCCGAAATTCGGCTTAGCCTCAGCAAAAAGGCGAACGTCCGGACTACCGTAGATCTCTGCTGACGCATCGAACTTGCGCTGCAGCGCCTTGAGTTGCTTGCCGTAATAGCCCTTGTCGCTGCCTTTAACGGCACTATCCGGGGAAATCACTGCAGCAATGTAATGCCCATGCTCTTTGAGCAACGGGGCCAAAATCTCGGCGTACCAGCCATAGGCCGGGGTAATTTCGATAACAGTCTGCTGTGGATTCACGCCAAAAAATGCCAGTGTTTGCAAAGGATGCCGCCATTTGTCGCGAGCGACGTTTGCCGAATCTCGCCAGCTGCCGGCAACGGCAGATTCCAGCGTCATTGCAGGCTTGGGGCCCGCAGAATTAGGTTCCTGCGAAGGAGAGCAGGCAACTAGCGTTCCAAGAAAGGCAATGGCAATTGGTAGTCGAATCACGGTAGCTTTAGGTCACTCTGTTGTCGGCTTAGATGCTAGGTAACCCAAGGTAACACCCGCCACGCAGAGCCCTTACCTTCAAGCCGATGCACTAGTTTCCAACCAATATAACAACCTTTTGTAAAGATTGGCCGGATCAAACGGTTTAGAGAAAAAATCATTCATGCCTGCTTGCAGGCAATGCTCACGGTCTTCTGCAAACGCATTCGCGGTCATGGCAATAATCGGGACATTTTGCCAGCCGTCCAGCAAGCGGATCTGCCGAGTCGCCTCAAGCCCATCCATCACCGGCATCTGCATGTCCATGATCACTAGGGCAAATGACTGTTGTTTAGCCAATGCCAGGGCCTCTTGACCATTGTCCGCTACCGTGACCTTAAAACCTGCCTCTTCCAGCAAAATAACGCCTACCGCTTGATTGATCGGTTCATCCTCCACCAGCAATAAGCGGGTGCCGAGATACTGGCTGCGCAGAGTCTGCTCGGCTGTGTTTTCGCGGCTGTCGAGCAATTCCCGCGCCCCGGCTTTATGACTACCCTTGCTTAGCCAAGCGGTAAACCAAAAGGTGCTGCCTTCTCCGACCGAGCTAGTAGCCCCGGCTTGACCGCCCATTAACTGCGCGAGCCGTTTGCTTATCGCCAAACCCAATCCCGTACCGCCGTGCTTGCGGGTGATGGAATTATCCACTTGCTCGAACGCGGAAAACAATTTTGGAATCTGCTCCGGCGCAATCCCCCGCCCGCTGTCCCGCACTTCAGCCCGCAGCAGCACCCTGCCCTCTTCCTCGCAGATCGAGAAAATCCGAACCTGTACAAAACCTTGGTCGGTGAATTTGATTGCATTACTGATGTAATTGAGTAGCGCCTGATTGAAACGCAGCGGGTCTCCGCACAGTTGATAGTCAAAAGCGGAGCAATCCACGCTTAACTGCAAACCTTTGTTCTCCGCCAATTCGTTCATGATCGCCTGAACCTTGGTCGCCACTTCACCCATATCAAACTCTGACGACTCCAGCACCAACTTTTCAGCCTCGATCTTGGACAAATCGAGGATATCGCTGATCACGCCGAGCAGATGCTGGGCCGAGTCGCCAATCTGCTTCAGAAAACTGATTTGCTCAGGGTCGCTGGCCTTACGGAACAAAATATGGGTGAGGCCGACAATCGCATTGAGCGGGGTGCGAATTTCGTGACTCATATTCGCCAAAAATGCGGTTTTGGCCCGATTGGCGGTATCGGCACGCAAATTGGCTTCTACCAGATCATCCAAGCGCTGGTGCATCTGCGTGATATCGATATGGCAACCTACCATGCGCATAGGTTCATCGTTGTCCGTCCACTGCACCACCCGACCGGCGCAGATCACCAAAACCGTGGAGCCGTTCTTGTGCCGATACCTTACTTCATTGTAATAAGGTACTTCACCATGACTCATTACATGACGTTGGAAACTTTCGAGGACACCGGGCAGGTCTTCCTTAAAAATGAGCTTTTGCCAGGTATGCGGGATATTCGGAAATTCGTCATTCGCGTAACCCAACATGCTTCTAAAGGTCTCACTAAAATATTCGGTGCCGTTGGAGACGTTCCAGTCCCAATAACCCGCAAACGCGGACTCTAAAAGCCCCTGCAAATGGTTGAGTTCTTCTTCCAAAAGGAGATTTTTGCGTAATTGCTCTTCGGATTTCTTCCGTTCGGAAATATCAATCACCACGCCGATATATTTGAGCACACTGCCATCATCATTCAGAAGCGGTCGGCCCCGCGCCATCAGCCAACGCGACTCCTGAGCAGGCGAAAGCAACACCCGCCATTCAGTTTCAAAAGCCACCGAGCGTGAGACCGCCTCTGCATTAATGGCTTCAACCTGGGCTATGTCGTCTGGATGCACCGTTTTGCGCCAGGCCGCGTAACTCGGTTCCAGAGAACCGTAGGGAATGTTATACAACTCCCATATTTCGTCAGACCAATAATTCCGATTGGTCCCCAACTCCCATTCCCAGGAGCCGCCTCGCGCGGCGTCCATGACCAAACGCACGCGTTGCTCGCTCTCGCGTAACACCCGTTCTGCCAAGCGTTGCGAGGTTACCTCTGTGGCCACGCCAGCAACAAAACAGCGACCTTCCACATCGCAGAAACTAAATTTGCTGGCGTGCCAAATTTGCTCGGTACCGTCTGTTTCGACAATCGTTTCATCTATTTCCAACGCTTGACCGGTCTGCATAACCCTCAAGTCGTTGGCGCGAAATTGTTCGGCAACGCTTTTCGGCCACATCCCAAAATCGGTTTTACCCTGCCAGTCTTGCAATCCTTTATGAAAGCGCTGCTCAAACACTCTGTTCAAGTACACATAACGACCTTGCTCGTCTTTAATCCAAGCGGCGGCGGAACTATTATCCATGAACAGCCGAAAACGGGCTTCAATGTTTCGTTGCGCTTCTTCAGCAGAATACAATTCGGAAATGTCGGAAAAGCTCAATACTGCGCCGGCAATGTCGCCCACTTCGTTCTCAAACGGGTCGATCTGCATCAGAAAATGAAACTCGCCGTGGTGGATCTGTTCCACCACCGAGTCGCCACTCGCCACCACATTCGTGACGTAGTCTCGTAACTTGGGTATCGGAATATGACAGGGAATGCCGTACAAAAACTGGCCAATATCGTCTGGCACCAAGCCGAACACCCGGGTGGCAAAAGCGTTATAGCGCGTCACATGCCCTTCCTTGTCGACCAGCACCAAGCTGCTGCGCAGGGAATTTTGAATACTGGTCAGCGTGGCATTGAGTTGCGCAGACTCCAAAGACTTGACCCGCAATTCGTCATTTAGGGTGGTTAATTCTTCATTCGAGGCCTGCAGTTCCTCATTGGACGCTTGTAACTCCTCACTGGAGCATTGCACTTCCTCACGCAGCATTTGCAACTCGGTATTCGCCGATTCGAGTTGGCTAATGACGCTGTGCAACAACTCCCGACTTTCTGCCAATTCACGGCGAGTTTGCGCGACTTCGTCATAGGGCTGCTCAGCCACCGCCAGCGGTTTGTCAGTTACTTGACCAGGGGTAGACTCACTAAACGTGATCAGGATGCCAAACTCTTGGCTACCGGGTGTCTGCTCAATACGGGTCACTTTAGGCCTAACCCGCGCTGCTGCGCCATCGATCAGCAAATCCAGCGCAATCCCTTCCACCGCATTCAGGTTTTCTTGCATCAACCTGAAGCAAAGCGCTTTTAATTCATTGCGTAACTCCGGCAAGCATAGAGAAAACACCGAAAAATCAGTACTTTCCTCTGGCAAACCGAAAAAGCGCCGACCATTCCCAAAAAAGCGTAAGGGTTCAAACGTGTCATTGATCAGCACACCGGCTGGCGCGTAATCCCGCATCAAAGCGCTAATGGCTAAATCGGTTAGCACTTGCCGATAACTCACATTCCCCATATTAGACTTGGCTCCGTTGCCTTCCACAGCGACATTAAAGGGTGAATAGCGCAGCGCGTGCCGCGCATCCACAGCGCGGCGGCGATAGAGTTTGTTACTGCCATCCAATACCTCGAACAAGGGCGAATTTAGCCCGACTGATTCTGATTTGCCTAAAAGTAATAAGCCGTCAGGCTTCAATGCGTAATGAAAAGCGTTGATTAAGTCTGTTTGCTGTGCCGGTTTAAAATAAATCAGCAAATTCCGACAACTCACCAAATCCATATTAATAAAGGGCGGATGATGAATAACGTTGTGCGTGGAAAATATACATAGCTCGCGGACTAGCGGCTGGATCCGCCAACCGCTCCCCTCATTTTTAAACCAGCGCTGTTGCCGCTCCGCACCTAAACCGGCCATATCCCTGGATGCGTATATCCCGGCCCGCGCAGACTCAATCGCTTCGTCGCGAATGTCGGTAGCAAACACCCGCACCTCGAAAAGGCTCAGCCTGTCTCCTAAGATTTCGGCCAGGACCATCGCGATGGAATACGGCTCTTCTCCAGTCGCACAGCCAGGCACCCAGACCCTGACCGAATCGCCGGCGGCTTTACCTGCGACCAAAATCCGTAACGCAGTCTCCAAGGCAGCAAAGGCTGAATCGTCTCGAAAAAATGACGATACCGACACCATAAAACATTGTTGCAAGCGGCTGAGTTCTTCCGGGTGTTCGTTTACGTACTCGACATAGTGTTCCAAGGAGTCGATTTCCAAGCTGCGAAACCGGCGAAATGCCTGTCGCCGCAAGGTGCCTTCCTTGTAACTGTTGACGTCCAAACCAGTCGTGTGGTGCACCAAGCGGATTAGCTCAGAAAATGCATTCGCCGAACCCATGACTTCATCGTTGATGACCCGGCCAATGTCTTCGGTGTGATTCAACCAGTCAGCAATCTGCTGGGAGCTGCCCACTAAATCGGCCAAACCTAATTTGACGACCGACTCCGGCATGGCGCTATGCACGGCGTCTGCCGGGTTTTGTAAGATGACCAAGCCTTCCACCGCAGCCACCGCTTCTGTGCCCAAAGTGCCATCATGTCCCGAGCCGGATAGCAAAACGACGATAGCCTTTTCCTGGCGACTGTCAGCGATGGAACTAAATAAGCCATCAATCGACGGCGAGATGGGTTGGGTATTTTCGGACGGAAACACTATCAATTTGTGATTCGCCACCTCGATATTGTGTCTCGGTGGGCACACGTACAGGTGGTCGCTTACTAAATCCATACCATCCTCAGCCCAGCACACATTGAGCGAGGATCTGGCTTGCAACAGCTCGGTCAATAAACAGGGTTTATCGGGAGACAAATGATGAGCTAACACATAAGCAAACTTCCCTTGCGGCTGTAAACCGGCAAACACCGGCATCAGGGCTTGTAACCCGCCGGCAGACGCGCCGATACCGACGACTTCGCAGCTTCTCTGTTCGCCCTCGCAACCCACTGCCCCCCCCTTTGCTTACTGTTTTTATAATTTTTCCTGTTATCTCAGGATGATAATCGAACCCAAACCATGGCCTTCGCTAAAAAATAGCATAAAGCTCGGGCGGCTTTTGATTTTAATGCCTCGAGCTACAGTCAGACGTGTCCCGATTTATACGCTCCCAAAATGCCAGGACTCGACTATCAATGGCTTGAGTGGGCGTTCGGCGATGGCAACCAACCGAGGAAGCTGACACCTGCGACGCAATCAATCGGCTTGCTAAGCGGGGGTTAAATACTAAGAATGCGCTGCCCTGGCAGCTTAGCCATTTTTGTCTTCGAGGAATTGCACAAACTGTGAGGCTGGCATGGGCTTGGCGAAATACCAACCCTGGCCGAATTTGACGCCTTGCGCGAGCAGATAGTGCATTTGGTGTTCATGCTCGATACCTTCCGCGATCAATTGGTACTGCATGGCCCCCGCAATGCTCACAACATGATCGATCAAACCCCGGCTGAGACTGGCAGTTTCAATACTGTCCACAAACACCTTATCGATCTTTAAATAGTCCATCGGAAACCGATGCAAATAACTCAAGTTGGAATACCCGGTACCAAAGTCGTCCAGCGCGATTTTAGCCCCCACATCGCGCAGCTCCTGCATGATTTTCTTGCAGCACACGGCGTGCTCCGGCATCAAGCTGTGCTCGGTAATTTCGTAGATAATTTGTTGCTGCGGAATATGACTGAACAACAGCGCGTCACTGGCCAAATCCTTGCCATCCGCCCCCAAATCCAATGGACTCAGATTGACACTGACGTGAATATCCGAATTTTGCTTTAGAAAATCACCCAGCTCAGTATCGATACGTTCGATCAGCCAGCGGGTGATGTGACGGATCATGCCGTTTTGCTCCGCAATCAGGATAAACACCAACGGCGGAATCATCCCCCGCTCCGGGTGCTGCCAACGAATCAGGGCCTCTGCACCCACGCAGCGCTTATTAACCATGTCCATCATGGGTTGGTAATGAACACAAAACTGATTGTTCTCGATAGCTTGCCAAAGCTCGTGTTCCAAGAGGCTGGAATGGCGGCGGTTTCTTTTCAGCAACAGCACCAAGGCTATCGAGATTATCCCGCCCATAACCAGCAAGTACAGCGCCTCACGAGTCCATTGCCGAATGATGAAAGCCGGTGAGGCCGATACGACTGCAAAAATGGGATAATCGGTCGACTTGTAGATCGACAGCAGATTGCCGCGATAATACCTAACGTGGTCGGTCGTATCGGAAAGCGGCGGTATCTCTTGCTCGGACATCGACCCAAAACTGACGACGGCTTTGCCATCTTGACGCACCAACAATACGTCGCTCACTTCACCAAGACGCACATACTCATGAAATTCCGCAAAAATGTCCGGATCAATCAGCGCATTGACGTAGCGGTTGGCATTTACCCGATAATTTACAAGAATTGATTTGCCGCCTTGCAATGTCGGCATAGGCGGCACCAAAGCAATGTCGCCGTCCTTTTCCGCGATCGCGGTTTGCTCAAGCGTAGTGATTAAGACCGGGGGCTCGAACATTTTTACATCGTTGCAAATCAATTTCTTATCGTTGATGATGCCAATCTCGCGGATATACATCACCTTAAAAACCTTATCACGCATAAACGCCATAGCAGACTGATCGCACTCGGCTTTCGTTTGCTCCGCTATTTGCTTTAAGTTTGCTTGGGTTACTTTCAGGATTTTGTCAGCCCGTCTGGCTGTCGCGTCAGCAAGAAAAGACATTTCGCGCTCAATACGGTTTTCAATCCAGAAATAGGACACTCCCAACATCAATACTTCCGGTAATAAAGCCAGGAAGAGCATGATCGGCAATTCGTGTCGTAAAAAGAGGCGATCAAGCAACTTTCTTCCGCGATATTTGGGCATAGAGTCAAAAATTACGAGTAGACAAGACTAAAAGCTGACAACGTTTATGAGTTTGTTCTTCAACTTGATGAATGAGGCAGAAACAGCTTTTGTTAATCTTTGGCAGGGTTGCTCAAAAACGCCGAAATTTGCCTTGTTTTGCGCAATCTATCAACGAGCCTGACTCAAAACAGACGCCAAATTCACGCCCTTGGGGCTAGAAATACACAAAATGATAGGCCCGACGCTGAGCATAGCCAGTTTGTTGACGGCACCGATGATAACGATCTGTTCGATCTCGCCGAGGCCTAGGGAGCTTTCGCCGTGCTGAGCGGCACGGATCGTTTCCTGGATGATCGCCCCGAATGCATCCATATTGGACGCTTCGGCGGATTGGGCCAAAATCAGACCGTCGTGGTAGGCTGCACAGGCGCTGACGCCCTTGATGTTCACAACTTGATCCACCACGGCCTGCACGGCATCAATGAATGCCGCGCGCTTTAGCCGGGTGGCTTCGCTGACATTGACGATGTCGGCCGCTGGTTGCCGGCGCGCAGCGAGATAGTCGTCGGCGAGCGTATCCAACTGCGCCAACTGCGATTCAAACCAATGCATGTTAAGGCTCTAGGCAGGGGTTAATTGGCCAGATAACTGGTGAACAATTTTTTCAATACCGGAATGGTTTCTTTCAATTCAAAGCGCACCCGGCCCAACAAGGCTTCCCGTTGGGTTACCAGGGCCAAAATGAAGCCCCCGTCAATCGGCGTGGATAGAATATAACCATCGTTGTTTTCGCAGATCACCATATTAGTCAAATGATGGCCGACATGTTGCGCCGCTTTGGCCGCCGCGCCGAATACCACCTGCACGGAGGCGCCGATGGCGTCGGTGTTGATTTCGAAATCGCGGTGAATATGCGTGACAAAGCCGTCGCTGTCGACAATGGCCGCCGCCGACACACCCTGGATGTTCATCAGATTACGCAGAATGGAATCTATTTCGTTGTTCTGAGATTTTCGCGGGTCGAGAAATTGGACATTACTACTCATGCTGTTCTCCTGATTCTTATAATATTTATCAACCTACAGTAAATCGACGCGGATCAAACACGTTTTGTCGCCTAGTGCGTTGCACTTGGTTTCGGTCGCCTTCACGTTGCGATTGAAAAAAGTTCTGACGATGCCGCCGACCATACCCGCCTCGAAATGGCAGATAGGCGCGGACACGTTGTGAATGCCGGCGCAGGACACGCATTCGTCCACCCGCAACTCCAACACCCCTGCCGAAAGGTCCACTTTGTCGGGCACGACTAAACCGATACTGAGCTGCCGACAGAGTAATTTGATTTTGCCGACATAGGTCTCCAAGTCCTTGTCGATATTAGCAGCGGCAATTTGGCCCATGGCCAAACCCAAGCTTTGGCCGGAATGGTAAACCAGCGAGGGTGCACCTTGGCCCAGTATATCCTCCACGTTGGACCCTAGCGCCACCATGCGTAGTGCTTGAAACAAGCGGATCGGAATCAGCGGTCCTAGATCTTTTCGATTTTCGATGTCGAACTCGCCTGAAATAATACCGTCGAGAATTTGCTGCTGGGCAATCTGATAGTCTGATTTACTGTTTTGTATCATGGCGTATATCCTCTTAAATTCGGTTAATTATCCACACACTGCAGTTCGACCCGCCGATTTAAGGCCTGGCCCTGTTTGGTATCATTAGCTTCTGCCGGTTTTCTCAAGCCTTCCGAGGCGATAAGGATGGTATTTGCGGCAATACCGTTGGCGACTAATAATTTTTTTACCGCTTTCGCCCGCGACAAACCCAACTGCAAGTTAGCGGCATCACTCCCCAAATTACAGGTGTGTCCATTCAGTTTGATGCGGTTCCGACAGCTTTTTGCCGCCACCAGCAACTCGGTAGAGTTGTTAGTCGATTCCGAAGTCAACTGGATGGAATCGAATTTGAAGTAGACGGTAAACGGCAGCGCGGCAGAAGCCTGTGCGGCGTTACCCGAGGCAGATTTGGGAATACCTGCCGCTGTTGGCTCGGTGGGTAACGCCGGAAATGACTCAGCCGTCTGTATTTCCCTATCGCTGGCGCCGGATTGTTGCGGGTGTTGACTATCCACCACGGCACTCTCAGGCTTCGTCTCGGCAACCGAGGGTGAAGGGGCTGCGGCCAAAGGATTCGGCGCTTTGCCATCAAGGTTAGCGCTGGCTACAAGCTGCTCTGAGGCAGGGTTGACGTCTCGGGTGGTTTGCTTATTCAGGGCCGAAGTCTCGACAATTGCTTCCGATTTTTCCGTTAAATCCGGCACAAAAACCACGGCTAAAGCCAGTGAACCGATCACACCCAGCAACCAAGGCACATGACCGTCCCTAGGCTTTTTAAAGGTTTTGTCTGCTTTGCCTAGCGGCTTACCTGATTTCAACCGAGCTTTATCGGTAGACGGAGTAATACCGTCCAGGCCGTCGTGATCGAGCGATCGAGGTTTTTTCATGGAATTCCCTTACGTTCCGTTGCCGGAAGCCTGCGTAATGTTAGCCGGGACAGTGTGAGCAAGCACCGACTTAAATCTGATCGGCTATCATATGCAAGTTTCCTTGCAGAATCAAAATTGATACTAGTTCAAATAATTTTATTTTAGAATTTGACACGAAGCCGTTCCAACCTTCTCTAAAACATTGCTGATCACGAACCGTCAATCTCGACTTATATAACCGACCGGACCTGATTGAGCCGGCATGCTTATTAGTCTTTGCCCAGCAGCGATCGTCCACTTTTTGCCCTAACCTGAGCCGCCTAAAACTTTATCGACAGGCGTTTTGCACCCCAATTGCCCGGTAAGGGATTGAATACGCCCGCGCAAGCGCTACCACAAAACCGGCAATTGCCGGCATCGTCCAAGTTCCACTCCGACAGCTCGTACCAATCCCGACCGATCAGTAGCTTGCCGCAACCGTGGCAGTAAGTGCTCTCAGCCGATTTGTCGTGAACATTACCCACATAGGCGTAACGCACACCGTTTTTTAAAGCAATGCTGCGCGCTAACAATAAGGCTGAACGTGGCGTCGGCGGCGTATCCTGCATTTTCCAATCTGGATGAAACGCGGTGAAATGCATGGGTACATCCGGCCCTAAATGCTCTACTACCCATTGCGTCATCGCGTGCAACTCTGCCTCGGAATCATTGGCGCCAGGGATCAGCAATGTAGTCAACTCCAACCAAACCGGAGTTTCGTGTTTCAGATATTGCAAAGTCTCCAACACTGCTTGCAAGTGGCCGCCTGTAATCTTGCGATAAAACTCCTCGCTAAAAGCTTTTAGATCGACATTGGCTGCGTCGATGTAACGGTAAAATTCGGCGCGCGGTTCCGCGCACACATAGCCGGTCGTCACCGCCACGGATTTCAAGCCCAGTTCGCGGCAGGCTTGAGCAGTATCAATCGCATATTCGTGAAAAATCACAGGGTCGTTATACGTATATGCGACGCTGGCGCAGGCGTGCTCCAACGCAGCCCTAGCTATGGCTACAGGGCCAGCACGACTCATTAAGGTGTCCATTTCCCGCGACTTACTGATATCCCAATTTTGGCAAAACTTGCAGGCCAAATTACAGCCGGCGGTGCCGAAAGAAAAAATCGGCGTGCCGGGCAGAAAATGATTGAGGGGCTTTTTCTCGATAGGGTCAATGACAAAACCGCTGGAGCGACCGTAACTGGTCATTACGATTTGCCCATCCCGATTTTGGCGCACAAAACACAAGCCGCGCTGACCTTCGTGTAATTTGCAAAAGCGCGGACACAAGTCGCACTGCACTTTGCCATCGTCAAGCAAATGCCAGTAGCGACTGACAGCCGTATCTGGGCTGAGTAATCTAGTCATGGCGATGCTCCTTGAGCCCCAAACATAAAATCGGTTCCTTATCTTTTAGAGTTAGCGGTAGAATAAACCCAAGGTTAGCGTGGTATTAAATTATTTTTATCCTTCCAGATGCGCTAGGCCCCTGATCGTATTAAAAACTTTAAAATAAAAAAGGATCAGCGAATGAACAGAAAACCAGCCGTGGCAGGACGGTTTTATCCTGCCCACCCACAACAACTCCATGACGCAGTCTCCGGTTATTTGCGGGAAGTAAGCCGAACCGGCAACGTGCCGAAAGCCATGATTGTGCCGCATGCCGGCTACATTTATTCCGGGCCAATAGCCGCAACCGCCTATGCCCGTTTAAAGCCCGCCGCAGCCAGTATTACTCGCGTAGTTCTAATCGGCCCTTCACATCGGGTGGCCTTTCGCGGCCTAGCGGTTAGTAGAGCCCAGGCCTACAACACCCCACTGGGCGATGTCCAGACAGACCGAGCGGCTATCGAGGCCTTGCTGACGCTACCGTTTGTCGAATATATCGAACAAGCTCACACCCTGGAGCACAGCCTGGAAGTACATCTGCCGTTTTTACAGGAAGTTCTACAGCAGTTCACGCTAGTTCCCATCGTTGCGGGCGACGCTAGCCCCGAGCAAGTCAGTCAGGCTTTGGATCTGCTGTGGGGCGACGATGACACCTTATTGGTTGTCAGTTCGGACCTCAGCCATTATCACGACTACGACACCGCTCAACGACTGGACCAAGCAACCAGTCGGATGATCGAGCATTTGCAGTACAAGGAAATCTGCGGCGAAGCCGCTTGCGGCAAGGTACCGGTCAGCGGCCTGTTGAAACTGCTAAAACAAAAAGGCTTATCGATTAAAACCATCGATCTGCGTAATTCCGGGGATACCGCTGGCGATAAGCAACAAGTCGTAGGTTATGGCGCCTATGTCGTTGACTGAAACCCAGCAAAATCAGTTACTGACTCTGGCCCGACAATCCATTGCTCACGGCCTGCAAACTGGTCGATCTCTAGCGATAAACCTGGACGAGTATCCGGCGGAATTGAACGAAAGCCGCGCAACATTCGTCACACTGGAACGCGGGGGACAGTTGCGCGGCTGCATCGGCATGCTGGAAGCGGTGCGGCCTTTGGCGGAAGACGTGACCCAGAATGCCTTTGCCGCGGCTTTCCGGGACCGGCGCTTTCCGCCAGTAGCAGCCGATGAACTGACCGAACTCGATCTGCACGTCTCCGTGCTTAGTACCGCCGCTGCGTTGAAATTCGGGTCGGAAGCGGATCTGATCGCCCAGCTGCGTCCTGGCATCGACGGTATTATCTTGCAGGAAGGCGGTCGGCGCGGCACCTTCCTACCTTCAGTGTGGGATGATTTACCCAATCCCAAACAGTTTTTGCAACAACTCAAACTAAAGACCGGCTTACCCGCCCTCTACTGGTCGAACACACTTCAGGCCTTTCGTTACACCTGCGAAATATTTGGCTAATCAACGCCATTCCCAAGCGCCGCAACCCAAGCAATATCGGCCCTAGCGGCCTTTGATCTTGTTCCAAACCGGCAACGAACATTATAATAGCTGCATTTTCGACTGATCCGGGCCCAGAGTTTCCTGTAACGCGCCGCTTTTTGCGCGCCTAAATCGACATGCCAAAGCCGATCAACCCTCTTCTTCATTCCTGGTATCACTGATGAAAAATCAAAATTACAAACCCTGCGACCTGGTGATTTATGGCGCGTTGGGTGATTTATCCAAGCGAAAGTTGCTGATTTCGCTGTATCGGCTGGAAAAATCCAACTTGCTCGAAACCGATACCCGCATCATCGGCGTTGATAGGCTGGATGAAACTAGCCCCGGTTTTATCGAAATCGCCCATAAAAGCCTGATCGCACATTTAAATACACCCATTGATGAAGAAATCTGGGGGCGCCTATCAAATCGACTCTCTTATTTAAAAATCGATCTAACCCAACCGGAACAATATTTACAGCTGAATCATGCCGTCGATCCGGAACAGCGGGTGATGGTCAACTATTTTGCGGTAGCGCCATTTCTCTTCAAAAGCATTTGCCAGGGTTTGCAAAGCAGCGGCGTGCTGACAGCCGAATCGCGCATGGTCATGGAAAAGCCCATCGGCAACGACCTCAAGTCGTCGAAGGAAATCAACGACGTAGTCGCCGACGTTTTCCACGAAGACCAGGTCTATCGTATCGACCATTACTTGGGCAAAGAAACGGTATTAAACCTGCTGGCCCTGCGTTTCGCCAATTCGATCTTCACCACCAACTGGAACCATAATACCATCGACCATATTCAGATTACGGTCGGCGAAGATATCGGCATTGAGGGCCGCTGGGAATACTTCGATAAAACCGGCCAGTTGCGCGACATGCTGCAAAACCACTTGCTGCAAATTCTGACATTCGTGGCCATGGAGCCGCCCGCCGATCTGGAAGCCGAGAGCATCCACATGGAAAAGATCAAGGTACTCAAATCCTTGCGACCTATCACTGCACGCAATGTGGAAGAAAAAACCGTGCGTGGCCAATACACTGCGGGCTTCATTAAAGGCACCCAGGTACCCGGTTACTTGGAAGAGGAAGGCGCCAACAAGGAAAGCACTACCGAAAGCTTCGTGGCGATTCGCGTGGACATCGACAACTGGCGTTGGGCCGGCGTACCGTTTTATATGCGGACCGGCAAGCGCATGCCCAATAAACGCACAGAAATCGTGGTTAACTTCAAGCAATTGCCGCATAACATCTTCAAGGATAGCTTCCGTGATTTGCCAGCCAACAAACTGGTAATCCATTTGCAGCCCAACGAAGGCGTGGACGTGGTGATGTTGAACAAGGTGCCGGGCATAGACGGGAATATCAAATTGCAGCAAACCAAACTGGACTTAAGTTTTTCCGAAACCTTCAAGAAGAACAGTATTTTCGGCGGCTATGAAAAACTGATTCTGGAAGCCCTGCGCGGCAACCCGACGCTGTTTTTAAGCCGCGAGGAAATCGAGCAAGCCTGGGCCTGGGTCGATTCGATTCAGGATGCCTGGGAACAAAGCCACAGTGCTCCAAAGTCTTACCCGGCAGGCAGCTGGGGGCCGATTGCCTCCGTGGCATTGCTGGCCCGCGACGGTCGCGCCTGGGAAGAGTAATCAATCTGTACCCATCACGAGAACAACGAATATGGTTAGAGAATTTTTTTTCGAACAACGCAGTCACCTATTTACCGCCCTGGTCGCCGAATGCCAGGATGTTTTGTCTGAAGCTATCAGCAAACACGGTATGGCGACATTATTGGTGTCAGGTGGCAGCACCCCAGCCCCACTTTACGAAGCTTTATCCAAATCCGATTTGAATTGGAAAAAAATCAAAGTGGCGTTGGTGGACGAACGCTGGGTGGATAATCAACACAGCGCCAGCAACGAGGCCCTGATTCGCCGCAGTCTGCTGATCAACAACGCCAAAAACGTTGAATTCATCGGCATGAAAACACCGGACATTACGGCCAAGCAAGGCCAAGCCGATACGGAAACTCGTTACGGCAAACTACCGCAACCGTTTACACTGGCGATTGTTGGCATGGGTCCGGACGGCCATACCGCCTCCCTGTTTCCGCACGCCGAAGGTTTGGCAAATGCCTTGAGCGAGGATAACCAGCAACTGACAGCGGCGATCACCGCCATTCAAAGCGAAGTAACAGGCGCCAATACCGAACGCCTGACCTTGACCCGTAGCGCATTGTTAAAGTCCGAACGCATCGTCATTCTGTTCACCGGCGAAGATAAATTGGCGGTTTTCAATAGCGCCCAGAAACCGGGGCCTTTAGAGGATATGCCGATCCGGGCTTTATTGAACCAGGAAGACGTGCCGGTGGAATTGTATTGGGCACCTTAAATCAAGATTGCCTTACTAGTTAACCTGGATTTGACCCAAGCCGTCTGGAGAGACAGAACCCAGCCCTGGAAACGTTTGTCAACATCAACGCCCGATTAACCGAGAGACGCTTTGTATACCGAAAATATAAAAAAAGACCTACTCTTGTTCGCTAAGGCCACGCTATCCAACCAAATAGCGCGGTTCCTGCCTGGCTTTTATGTGCGAATTACGGCTCAAACGGGGCGCGGCGAAGGCGACGACAGCAGCGACGAGATCGCCGAGTATTTCCACCAGTGTTGCCAAGATTATCGGAAACAGCTCGGTTACGATGAAGCGGCGTTCAAAGCATTCTTGGCGGATAAAGCCGTTCTGGAGTATGGCCCAGGCGATATTCTTGGCGTAGCACTGTTGCTTTATGCCTACGGCGCAACATCCATCCACTGCGTCGACCGCTTTCCGCTAAACAAGATCAGCGACAAAAACAGACAGGTATACCTTTCACTGCTTAATCGCCTGCACGGCGATGAAAAACAAAGAGCGATGACGGTTTTCAACATTCCGGGCGATCCGGACAGTGGTTTTAACTCGAAGTTGATCGAATACTCGGTGAAGAAAAACGGTTTGTCCGGAGTAACCAACGCCTACGACCTGATTCTTTCCAGAGCGGTCTTGGAACACGTCAACGACTTGGACGCTACTTTTTTGGATATAAAAAACGCCTTAAAACCCACCGGAAAATCGATACACAAAGTCGATTTAAAAAGCCACGGGCTAGACCGTTATCGGCCCTTCGACTTTTTGACCTGGTCTGACACCTGCTACCAACTGATGTATTCGCACAAAGGTTTCCCCAACAGGTGGCGAGTCGATAAATATGTGCAAGCAGCTAAAAATACAGGTTTAGCCATCGCTCACCTGGAACCGGACCAAACCCTGAGCCTGGAAAAAATCGACCACATTGCGCCTTTTCTGGCCAAGAACTTTCGAAACGTTCCCAGAGAACAACTCAGTTGGCTCAGTTTCTGGACGGTCTTAGAGCACGTCAACTAGCTGCTGGGCCCCGGATACAAGCCACTTTATTTCGCCAAGCGATCGCAAATTCCATCGAGTATTTGCGAGTTATTAACCCCTAAATTAGGACATTGCTCATGCATCAGACATTAGAAAAAGTGACCGCCGACGTGGTGGAACGCAGCCGCGAAAGCCGAGCTGCCTATCTGGCTCGCATCGACGCTGCCGTGGAAAACGGCCCGCATCGCGGCAAACTGGCTTGCGGCAACCTAGCCCATGGCTTCGCAGCCTGCTCCAGTGAGGAAAAAAACGATTTGGCACAAACTCAAAAAGCCAACGTCGGCATTATTTCCGCCTACAACGACATGCTGTCCGCCCATGAACCTTACAAAGACTTCCCCGCCTTGATTAAACAAGCGGTGCGCGAAGCCGGCGGTGTGGCGCAGTTTGCCGGCGCAGTCCCAGCCATGTGCGACGGTGTCACCCAAGGTCAGCCCGGCATGGAGTTATCGCTGTTCAGCCGCGATGTGATCGCACTATCCACCGCCATCGGCTTGAGCCACAATATGTTCGATGCGGCTTTGTACTTGGGCGTCTGCGACAAAATCGTACCTGGCTTATTGATCGGCGCTTTGACCTTCGGCCATTTGCCGGCAGTATTCGTGCCAGCCGGTCCAATGCCGAGCGGCTTGCCGAATAAAGAAAAAGTCCGCATTCGCCAGCTCTACGCAGAAGGCAAGGTTGGCCGCCAGGAATTGCTGGAGTCAGAATCGCAGTCCTACCATAGTCCGGGCACCTGCACTTTCTATGGCACCGCCAATAGTAACCAAATGATGGTCGAGATCATGGGCCTGCACTTACCAGGCAGCTCTTTCGTCAATCCCTACACCCCACTGCGCGACGAGCTGACCAAAGCCGCCGCCAAGCAAGTCTTGAAATTTACGGCGCTGGGTGACGACTTCCGGCCAATTGCCCATGTCATCGACGAAAAAGCGATTTTGAACGCGTTGATCGGTCTACTGGCTACCGGCGGCTCGACCAATCACACGATTCATTTGATCGCCATCGCTCGTGCAGCCGGCATAATCATTAACTGGGACGATTTCGACAGGCTGTCGAAAGTGGTGCCTTTGTTAACCAAGATCTATCCCAACGGTTCCGCTGACGTCAACCACTTTCATGCCGCTGGCGGTATGGGCGTATTGATTGCGGAACTATTGCGTAGCGGCCTGCTGCATGGCGATGTTCTCACCATCGGCGACCAACGCGGTATGGCCCAATACAGCCAAGAACCAAAACTGAACGACGGCGTGTTGCAGTGGCAAGAAGGCCCCGGCACGTCGCAAGACGAAGCAGTGATCGGCTCGGTAGCCAAACCGTTCGCAGCCGGCGGCGGTTTGCACGTCATGCACGGCAATCTAGGCCGCGGCGTCTCAAAAATCTCCGCTGTCGCCGAGCAACATCAAGTCGTCACCGCGCCAGCGGTGGTGTTCGACGACCAAGACGAGGTGGTTGCAGCCTTCAAACGTGGTGAACTCGAGAAAGACTGCATCGTGGTGTTACGTTTCCAAGGCCCGAAAGCCAACGGCATGCCGGAATTGCACAAGCTGACACCACCCCTAGGCGTATTGCAGGATAGAGGCTTTAAAGTCGCTTTGATAACCGACGGCCGCATGTCCGGGGCCTCCGGCAAAGTCCCCTCGGCGATTCACATGTGCCCTGAATGCCTAGACGGCGGCCCGCTGGCGAAAGTCCGGGATGGCGACATTATTGTGATGAACACCCAAACCGGCGAAGTCAATGTCCAAGTTGATCAAGCCGAATTCGATGCCCGTGAGGTAGTAGCCAACAGAGCCAAGGACCATCATTACGGCATGGGCCGCGAATTGTTCGGTGCCTTCCGCGCGTATGCCTCGTCGGCAGAATCCGGCGCAACAAATCTGTTTTTCGTCGATTAAAAATAATAAAAACATCTATGCGTTTACGCCTTGGGTTTAATAGCCCGGCGTAAGCCAACCCACCCACAGGATGAAGAAATGAGCGTATCAATTAAAGAAGTCATGACCACCTCGCCGGTAATGCCGGTGATGGTTATCAATCAACTCGATCAGGCCGTGCCTCTGGCACGCGCGCTGGTGGAAGGCGGTTTGAAAGTTTTGGAAATCACCTTGCGCACCCCGGTAGCGCTGGATGCCATCCGCCGCATTAAAGCCGAAGTGCCGGGCGCGATTGTTGGTGCAGGCACCATCATCAATATCCAAACACTGCAAAACGCCATTGATGCCGGTGCAGAATTCATCGTCAGCCCCGGTGTCACTGATAGTTTACTGGATGCGGCATTGGCTTCCGGCGTCCCAATTTTACCCGGCGTCATCACACCCAGCGAAGTGATGCGTTTAATGGAGAGAGGCATTACCGCGATGAAGTTTTTCCCAGCTGAAGCGGCGGGCGGTATACCTATGCTGAAATCCATCGGCGGCCCCTTGCCGCAAGTGACCTTCTGCCCGACCGGCGGCGTCAATCCAAAAAATGCGGTGGAATATCTGGCGCTTAGCAATGTCGCCTGCGTGGGCGGCTCTTGGATGGCACCGTCCGAACTTGTCGATGCCGGGGATTGGGCGGAAATTACCCGTCGCGCAGCAGAAGCCGCTGCTTTGAAAAAATAGGCCCAAAAGTCGAGGTGCGGTCAGCGCCTAACCCGACGCAATGCCGATGCCGCAGAGCATCGGCATTATTCGATAAAATCGTAAACCTTATATTTGTCCACCAAGGGCCTCAGCACCTGTTGCGCCACGCGCAGATAGTCCGGATTCTGCAAAAAACCTTCGTAAGCCTGCTGACTTTCGTAAACGCTGGACACTGCAACATCGTAGCTCTCGTCCAGCGCAGCATTTGGGCGGCCACGATTAATCGATGCTGGCGTACCGACATCGTAAGCCAACACCCCCGGTAATTTAGCCAAGCCTTCGCTTTCTTGAATATAGTGTTGCCGGGCGTTTTCATCGCCAGCCTGTTTCAACCAAACGATAACCAAGTGATGCACCTTGCGATGTTGCACATGATGAGCAGGCTTAGCATTGTAGGCGCAGCCGGTTCCACTGGCAGTCAGCAAACACGCTAGCACAACGGCGTAATGACGTTTCATGGGTTTTTTATTCTCCTGATGCTGATGAACTCACAGGCAGAATAATACCACCCACCAAGATTTCACAACTCGCGCAAATGTTTGATCCGCGCCTCGGTAGCGGGATGGCTGGATAGATAATCCATTGCCCCGGCGGACTCCACCGGCTGATTCGGCGCTGTGTTTCGCTGAGCAGCTTCCAATTTCTCCAAAATATCCGCCAGTCGGCTAACCGGAATGCCGTTTGCGCGCAGTAGCTCCGCCGCAAAGGCATCGGCCCGGCGTTCGAAATCTCGCGAATAGCGGGTTTCCAATATTACGGTCGGTGCGACGGCTAACAAATTGCTGACATCGCCAATATACCAAGCCATGGCTAAGCCGATTACTGAAGCCTGCAGCATCTGCCGCAGAGCATGTTTTTCATAAACATGACCCATTTCATGGGCCAGCACCGCCAAAATTTCCTGGTCGTTACTCGCCAAATTTACCAGGTCGTCGAGTACCAGCACGCTGCCGCCAGGCAACGCGAAGGCGTTGGCGCCCAATGTCGGACTACCGCGAAATTCAATGTGCGCCAGTCGGTCCTCACCCGGCGGCAAGACCAAGCGCCGCAAGCCATCCTCAAGGGTGTGCCGACGTTCCTCGGCTAGTTTACTGGGCATCAACAAGGTTTGATCGAGGCTGGCGAAAAACTGATTATCCATCCGCTCCAGCAGATGAACCGGCACCCGGTCCGCCACAACCCGCGCCGCATAAGGCAATCCAAACAAATACACAACGCTAAGCAGGATCAAAGTTAACAGCAGCGCCGCCAACGCATGCCACCAGCTATTCTCCATCCCCGCCACCACGCTCTTACCCGCATCCGGCAAAATATCGGCAAAGCCTTGCCGATCGGCCACTTCGCAACGGCCGCCGTCGGCGAACAAAATCAGGCGCGGCGTGCTGCCGAGCGGCGGCGGAATTTTCAGACTGGCTAATTCTTCCCGCCGCACAATGTCCCTGCCCTGCAACAACAGTTTGTCGCCTTCCACACAGAGAGTAACGGGATGCGGTCGGGCTTGCCGCCCGTCGTAGTAAATCGCCGTGAGCCACATTTACAAGGCAATATCGAAATCAAACATCTCGGCCATCTCCTCGCCAGCGGCGGATGGCTTAGTCTGCAAACCAGCGACGAACTCGTCGAGACTACCGCGCGGCAATAATGCGACATGTTCGATGCGATAACGCGCCAAGCGAATATCGGCAAACGGTTTGTACAAACCCAAGGTCAACACCGTTAACAGCACATTGCCAAACATAATGCTCAGCAACTCGCGAGCCCGCAGCTGGGCATGAAAACCATGCGGCCCCAGTTGCGTTCTATTCCAAACCAAGTTCTGCAGACGCGCCGCGACATAGGGATACGCCAGTAAAAATAAGGCCAGATAGGTGCCAATCGAGGCGACCAGCACACTCATCGCCACTAATTGGCCTGCCTCGACCGCAATCAGTTCTTTACTACCGAGCAACATGACACTAACCATCAGAGCGGCAAACACCAGTACGCCGATAAAGAGGGTCATAAAATAGATCCGGTAGTAAGCAGTGCTGCCGGCAAAAAATTTAAACGCCTCGTTACCGTAAGTGCTGTTTTCCCGAGTGTAACGAGCCATCCTCTGCTGCGCCAAAGGCCAGAGTAAACCCAAGGTCAACGCCGATAACAGCGGCAATAGCAGAAAGTTCAGATACGCCGCTCCGGTACTGCCATGAAAGGCAAACCGTAAGCCCCGGTAACTGGTGTTATGCAGCCTAAAGCGGAGTGAACGCATCAGTAGCCAGGGCATCAACGAGACAATCACCAACAGAATTACCAAGCCCGCCACCTGATCGAGTTTCCCGACCAAGGTATAACAAGCAAATAGTAAAAAGGCCACGACCCGTCCAGTCAAAATTGCCTTAGGATCGCCATGATAATCAAAGCTCGCGCCGGCCAGCGTGGTGTGCCGGTAAAAATATTGATTGCGCCTGACTTTGGCCCAAGCGGAATAGATTCCCAAGGTGATAATACTTAAGCAGACATTGACGATCCATATCCGGAAGTACTCGCCACCGCTACCGCTGAATTGCAACTGCCGTGATTCATGCTCTGTCATTTCCATCCTCGTTTTTCGGTTTTTGCGTTGCAAGCATAGTGCATCGCCAACATCTAACAACAAAAACGGGTGGGCACGGCGATATGCCCAGGATTTCGCTAATTTACTCTACGCGTTTCCATTTGATGTTGCAGCCAATACTGGGAATTTGTTTCGCTACGACAGCCTGCCCTGCCAGCAAGCTATCCAAGGCATTGCGTAAATCCTCACCGGTCACCGGCACATCGTTTTTCGGTGTAGCGCCATCCAGCCGGCCTCGATATACACAGGCCAAATCGGCATCGAACAGATAAATATCCGGTGTGCAGGCGGCCTGATAGGCTTTGGCCACCGCCTGGGTTTCGTCGTACAAATACCCCGCAAAAGGATGCCCCCACTCCACCATCATCTGCTGCATTTTATCCGGCGCGTCCTGCGGGTAGTTTTCGATATCGTTGGCACTGATGGCCACCGTCGCAATCCCTAAGACCGCGTATTGCTGAGCAATCGCGATCAGTTGCTGTTTGATGTGCAGCACATAGGGACAATGGTTGCAGATAAACAAAATCAGGGTGCCGCGCTCGCCTTTTAAGTCCACTAACGAGTAAAGGTGACCGGTCACGGTATCCGGCAAACAAAAATCAGGGGCGATACTGCCCAGAGGCAGCATATTGGAGGCTGTCGCGGCCATGGCAAATCCTGCTGAGTGAAAACGAGACTGGAATTATAAAACAGCCCACCTGCGGACTCACGGCGAAAATCACCTACCTATTCCCAGCCGCCAACAAATGATCGAGACGACCAGCACAACTGCTCCCCTAAAAGACCCGCCGCAACTGGACAGCTATGTGCTGATCAAGAAGCTCGGAGAAAGCCTGCAAGCTAAGGTTTACCAGGGCTATCACAAACACATTCCGGAATGCCCGCTAGTGGTTAAATACCTGAAACAATTATCCAGTTGGGACAACCAATCTCGGCACCTGCGGCAAAAGATCGACCGGCTGAGAGTATTGCACGACCCGCGTACCTGCACGCCTTTGACGCTGGAATCTAACAACAACGATCAATTCATCATCCAACCCTTGCTTAACGGCCAACCCCTGAATGTCTGGACCGCGCGCCAGCAGACCTTGAAACTGGCCGATTTTTTTAGGCTGGCCTGTTCCTTGGCCAACACAGTGCGATCCGTGCATGATGCCGGGATCCCCCACGGCGGCATCAAACCGCACAATATTTTGGTGCAAGCCGGTAGCCTGAATCTGCGTTTGATCGACTTCATCACCTCACTCGACAGCCGCGATGTCAGTCATTTCATTTACGACCCAGAGTTTGTAAGTAATACACTGGCTTATACCTCGCCGAAGCAATCCGGAGGTATCAACTACCGGGTTGATTTCTCTACCGATTTATATTCACTGGGCGCGGAATCTCTATCTTGATGCCATCGCCCTGTCTTTGGTGCAGAATTAGGGCCTACTGACCGGCCATCTCTACTAAACGCCCGCCGATCTCATGCTGAACCATGGCCTGGGCGATGCGGAGCTGTATTACGGCGAAGCGCGCCGCTATTAACCTATAAGGCGCGCGGATGCAAAGAACAATAGGCTGCAGCAACGACATCACGACATTAGCAAAGAATCGGGCGCCAGAGTAGTTCAAACCCAACTCGCTCAGGCTACTTTACCCCGTCTGGACATCAGTAATTTGATGAAATCCGCACCTGCGCTGTCGGCGGAAATTGATCTGACTCAACTGATGCAAAAAATCATGGCCGTGGTGTTGGAAAGCTCCGCAGCCCAACACGGTTACTTGTTGATCAAACAAAATGACGAGCTATTGGTCGCGGCAGAACAGCACGTCGGCAAAAAGCGCACGATACATAAACACTATTACAGCTTGAACAAGGTGCGCGGCATCTGCCACGCCATCGTCAATTACGTGCAACGCACCCACGAAAAAGTCGTGTTGAGCGATGCAGCCAGTGAAGGCGATTTTCAAAGCGCCCCCGAGGTAGCAGCGTTCGGCTTACACTCGGTATTATGTTTACCGGTAATTAAGCAAAGCGAATTTATCGGCCTGCTGTATCTGGAAAACCGGTTATCGAAAGGCGTATTCACCCCGGAAAAAATCAGTATGACCGAGTTATTGACTGCTCAAGCCGCTATTTCGCTGGAAAATGCCCGCTTACTGGAACAAACTCGCCAAGCTTATAAACAATTACAAGAAAATCAGGACCATATGCTGCAAATGGAAAAGCTGTCGGCACTGGGTACTCTGGTCGGCGGCGTGGCCCACGAGATCAATAGCCCGCTGATAGGCGTAATGAACTTCGTGGAATTTGTCTCGGACCGCACCGAGGATCCCAAATCAAAACACGTACTGGGCCAAGCGTTACAACAAATTCAACGCATCAAAAACATCGTTTCGAGTATGCTGGTGTTCATGCACCAAAAAACCGCGCAAACCGGCAGTTGCTCGCTAGAAGAGGTGTTGGATCAAACCCTGTTGTTATTGGCTGGCGAATTGCGCAAACACTCTATCCAATTGCACACAGAGATACCAGCAAACTTACCCAATTTCGCCTGTACAGCGGAAAGCATGCAACAAATTCTGATCAACCTGTTAATCAATGCCCGCGATGCGCTGAGCGGCATTGCGCAGCCAGCCATTGAAATCAGCGTGAGCTCTGCGGAAAAAATGCTAGAGTTAAGCATAAAAGACAACGGTCCGGGCATCCCTGAAGCGGTGCAAAGCCGGATGTTCGATCCTTTCTTCACCACCAAACCGCCCGGCCAAGGCACCGGTTTGGGTTTATCGGTCACTCGCCGTCTGCTTCAGGATATCGGCGGCTCGATAGTGGTAGAGAGTCGCGTTGGCGAAGGTTGCCGTCTGAGGTTAAGATTTCCCCGCTTTTAGTATTTTTAACGGATTGAGATAGAGGCAATGGTAAACAATATCCTGGTGATTGACGACGACCCTGCGGTTCGCGGCGCCTTCAAGCTAATTCTGGAAGAGGAAGGCTATACGGTGCGTGAGGCCGATAACGGCCTGCAAGGCATCGCCATGGCCGCAGCCGATCGTCCCGATTTGATATTTTTGGACTTGCGCATGCCTGGCATAGATGGCGTGGAAACCTTGCGACGCCTGAAGACGCTGGACACCCAGCTGAATATTTATATCGTCACGGCCTTTGCCGCCGAATTCATGGATCAGCTAAAAGACGCCCATGAGGAAGGTTTACAATTCGAACTGGCCAGCAAACCCTTGTCGGCTTCGCAGATCAGAAACATCGCCCAAGTCGTGCATATTGCCAAAGTCCATGAAGGACGCCGCGCCAATCACCATAAACTGGTCCTGACCTTATACGTGGTGTCCCTAAATCCGGAAACCCGCAAACTGGTCGAACAAATCAGCGCGGTGCTAGCCGGTATCTACGAACCCGGACACTGGGTATTCGATGTGGTCGAAGTATTGGGTATGCCGGAAAAGGCCTTGGAAAAAGAAATATTCGCCACCCCCATGTTGGTGCGAGACCTACCGGAACCGGTCTTAAAACTGCTGGGCGATCTGTCCCGCATGTCTTCAGTGATGGCGGCAATTACTACTCAAAATGTCGGTACAGGTGCCCAGACCGTGATCGTTTGATTCTTGGTCGCTTACCTCGCAATGACCCAAACACTCAAACAACTTAATCTGATCCTCGACACCATTACTGATGGGGTAATGGTGGTCGACCCGCAAGGCATTGTGTTGTATGCCAATCAGGCGGCAGAACAATTATTTGAACGCGATCGCCTAATAGGCCATTCCTTAGCCATTCCGATTCCGGCGGACAAGATTCAATTTCAAGATATTAATCTCATCCGGCCTACTGGCATTGCCTGGGCGGAAATGCGCTCTACTCCTCTGGAATGGGAAGGCGCGCCGGCTTATGTAATCGGGCTGCGCGATATTACAGCCCGCAAGCAGGCGGAAATTGCATTGCAGGAGAGCGAACTACTCTTCCATACGCTGTCGAAAATTGCCCCGGTTGGCATTTTCCGCACCAACGAAAAAGGTGAATGCGACTACGTCAATCACCGCTGGTGCGAGATCACCGGCTTGCATTTTATTAGTTCGCATGGCGACGGTTGGATTTCCGGTTTGCTTGCCGAAGATAGGGAGGCGGTAATCGCTGAATGGCAGCGTTGCATATCGACCTTACAGCCATTCAATATGCAATACCGTTTCCAAGTGGCCGACGGCAGAGTGCGCTGGGTGGTGGGCCGCGCGGAGCCGGAACTGAACGAGGCCGGCATATTGAGCGGATACGTCGGCACCATTACAGATATCTCCGACATCAAAGCCAACGAGGAGCGCTTGGGACAAGCTGCCGCTGTGTTCGAAAGCACTCGCGAAGGCGTGATGGTTACCGATGTCCGCCGCCGAATTACGATGGTGAACAAGGCATTTACCGATATTACCGGCTACGACCAACAGGATGTCATCGGGAATAGTCCCGGCATCTTGAGTTCCGGTCGCCATAACGCCGATTTTTATCGGGATATGTGGGCCAATATTGCCGCAACCGATTATTGGCAAGGCGAAATTTGGAATCGCCGCAAATCCGGAGAAGTGTATCCGGAATTATTAAGTATCAGCACCGTGCGCGACGGCAATGGTGAAATAAGCCACTATGTCGGGGTATTTGCCGACATTTCCAAGTTGAAAGCCTCGGAAATGGAGTTGGAGTTTCTCGCTCATCACGACCCGCTAACTAAATTGCCGAACCGAATGCTGTTCCTGTCGCGTCTGCAACACAATATTGACAAATCCCATCGCCAGGCTAACAAGATGGCGGTGTTGATGCTGGATCTCGACCGTTTCAAGGACGTGAACGATAGTTTCGGCCATTTGGCCGGTGACGATTTACTGCAAATGGTGGCCGAGCGCCTGACTACCCGACTGCGCAGCAGCGATACCATTTGCCGACTCGGCGGCGACGAGTTCGTGGTGCTGCTGGAAGAAGTTAACCAACCCGAAACTGTGGCTCATGTCGCGGCCCAAATCATCAGCGCGTTGAACCAAACCTGGCGACTGCCCAGCGGTCACGAAGTGCGCATCGGCGTCAGCGTCGGCATTGCGATGTATCCCGAGCACGGCGCGTCGCCGGACGAGCTAATCCAACAAGCCGACACGGCCCTGTATCAAGCTAAAAACGAAGGCCGCAATCGTTTCAAATATTTCTCGGAAGATTTAACCCGCGCCGCGCGCGAACGCATCGATATTGAAATCCGCCTGCGGCAAGCTATCGAGCAAGGCGAATTGCGGGTGTTTTTTCAACCGCAATTTTGCGTTAATAATGGCGCGCTAGTAGGTGCCGAAGCTCTCATAAGGTGGCAGACTGCCGATGGCGAACTGATACCCCCGCTTCGCTTCATCCCCATTGCCGAGGAAACCGGTCTGATTACCACTATCGGCAATTGGGTTTTGAGAGAAACCTGCCGCCAAGGCCAACGCTGGCGAAAAGCCGGTTTTCCGCCCTTACGTCTGGCGGTTAACCTATCTCCGCAACAGTTTCTGCATAACGACATCAACGATGTGGTCGCCAAGGTTCTGGAAGAAACCGGTTTTCCAGCCGAGTATCTGGAGCTAGAGCTCACCGAAAGCGCGTTGATGAAGCGCGAAAAAGAAGCCATCGAAATACTGCATAAACTGCATGGATTGGGTGTGCATCTAGCCATTGATGATTTTGGCACTGGCTATTCGTCACTAGCCTATTTAAAACTTTTTCCTTTGGATGTATTAAAAATCGACAAGAGCTTCATCGAAGACATTCCCCAACACACCGACGATATGGAAATCACCGCCACGATTATCGCCATGGCGAAAACGCTGCGTATGCGAGTGGTTGCGGAAGGTGTGGAAACCGCCGAACAACTGGCCTTTCTGAAAAGCCGGCAATGCGATCTGTATCAGGGCTTTTTGACCAGTAAGCCGTTACCAATAGCGGAATTCGAAAAATTCCTTACCGATTACCAGCCTAACAACAGTCTTGAGCCAGCAATTAGCTAACAATTAAGGCGCGAAACACTCAGCGGCAACACTAAAAAGCTCGATCACTGTACTGTTTTAGCCAAACGCCGGAAAAAGTTTATAATGGCTGTTTTCAACCTTACCAATAGGATCAAAAGATGGCTGACAATCTGATTGCACCTTCCATACTCTCCGCAGACTTCGCGCGCTTGGGCGAGGAAGTTGTTAATGTCTTGAATGCGGGCGCCGACGTTGTGCATTTCGATGTGATGGACAACCATTTTGTGCCAAATCTGACGATTGGTCCGTTGGTTTGCGAAGCCTTGCGTAAACATGGCGTCACCGCGCCTATCGATGTCCATTTGATGGTGGAGCCGGTAGACCGCATCATTCCCGATTTTGCTAAAGCCGGTGCCAGCTACATTACGTTCCACCCTGAAGCCTCCAGACACATTGATCGTTCACTACAAATGATCAGAGATCTGGGCTGCAAATCCGGTCTAGTATTCAACCCGGGCACCCCTTTACATTATCTGGACTACGTTTTGGACAAAGTTGACATGATATTGTTGATGTCGGTTAACCCCGGATTCGGCGGTCAGTCTTTCCTACCATCCGCGCTGGACAAGTTGCGGCAAGCCAGAAAAATAATCGACGACAGCGGTTTGCCTATTCGTTTAGAAATCGACGGCGGCGTGAACGTAGGCAATATTCGTGAAATCAAAGAAGCTGGCGCCGACACGTTTGTCGCTGGCTCCGCTATTTTCGGTAAACCGGACTACAAAAAAGTCATCGACGAAATGCGCGCTGAATTGGCCAAAGCCCAATAAACTCGCATCACAGCAAGCCGCTACGGGAATATCCCATAGCGGCTCCTCTCCTCAAAAGAAACGCTGCTCCGATTCTTTAAAACGGAATTCTCGCCCCTAGTTCGATGGTGTGATCGGTAATATGCGTCTGCCCCAAGCGGTATTCGTATCGCAAAAAGCCGGCTCTTCCTTCCGGCAAACTTAATGCCAACGACGTACCGATATTGAAAAAATCTCGATCCGGCGCATCGGTTTTTACGCTGAAGGTACCGGCACCGGCAACCGCCTGACTAAAACGCGCTTGAATCAAACGGCTATTATCCAGGTATTGATGCACCCATTCAAAGCGCACAGCCGGCGAAAATACACCCCAGGAAGTACTAATCGCTCTGCTGGCTTGGCCACCGATGGTCGATGTCGCCGAATCGATGGACTGGCCGGCAAACTCCATCGCTAAACCACCGCCGCCGCTTTCCTGATAACTATCGACTTTGGTTTTGCTGTAATCCAGCCTTATATACGGATTAATCAGAAAACTTTGAAACGCCAAATCTTTACCAAATCCCAAACTAAATCCGTACTGATCGCCGTTTGCCGCACTGCTGGCCGTATTATCGAAACCGGTATATTGGATACGCCGGTTGATATCAAACGAATGCAGCGCATAACTCATTATCCAGTCAATATAGAACGACTGCGGCAAGAAATAACTGCCGTAAGATGAAAAATCGAAAGCATCGGTCGACATGCTACCGCTATTTAAATTGTAACTGGTGTCGGTAGAGCCGTAACCGAAAGCCGCACCCAGCACCAATTCATCTGTGACGCTGTAATCCAAACCAAAGGTAACGGCTTTTCTATCGGCTTTGAATCCCCGCTCATTAGCAGTGTTGGCTTTCTCGCCGACATTGAATTGACCTTTTAAAAAGAAACCCAACGGGCTATCGCGGAATGGCTGATCGTTTGGATCATCGCCTGCCGCGCCGCCGCGGGCCGGGCCCAATGCTGTCATCAGAGCCTTGCCAACCGGTATGGTTTCACCGTTAACATTGATGGTGGAATAGCCCAATAAGGAGGAGCTTTGCTGCTGGGAATTACGCAGATTAACGATGCGGCCATGCACCACGGAAAACTGCTTGTAGCCAAAATCGACGGCCGCCGCACCCTGCGCGGCAACAGCATCAGGAATCACTGCATTTAGATCGGCGTTGTTTATTTCATTGCAGCGCGCCAATAAATCGCCGCTCGCGCCGGAGCAAGCACTGGTTAAACCTTCGTAAATCGATTGTTGATTGGGGGTAAAGCCGGGGTCCTCGGTCAAATTGGGGGTTGGACTGTCGGTAGGCGGCGTGGTGGAGGGCGGGGCAACATCGTTATCCACGATATTTGCAGTTGCAGATGAAACGACTGACACAACATCATTGCCGCAGACGGACGATGCATTCTGAATGGAAAAACTCACAGTCTCGGTGCTTTCGGCAACGGCATCATCAACAATGTTAATAATTACCTGCGCGCTCGCGGTATGAGTCCCTCCAGAAACAATAGGAACAGTAAAAGAGAACGGGCCGCCCGAAATATTGTAGTCACTGCCTGCCGTCGCACTACCACCCACCGCGACAAGCTCGCCAGTTATGGTGCAGCCGCCGTAGTCGTTCGTACTATTCGCCAAACTGACGTTAACCTGGGCAAGCCCATCCGCTTCGTTAAAGTTATAGGACCTTGGCGAGAAATCCAGAGTCCAGGCCTGCACTGAAAACGGGGTGAAAGATAAGGCCGCGGCTGCTGCCAACAATACCTGTTTGGAACTGAATACTAAGGTTGGAATCAGGCGGTTTAGACTTCGACAGACTGTCATAGGCGGCGTTTCGCCCAATCCGCCTAAACCTGACGACTTTTCTGGATGCAATATAGGTAAGATCATGAGAAATTAGCGAGGTTAATGAAGATTAATTAAAGAATAAAAACCGAGTTAGCTAATTATGGCACCGAATTTGGGGAGTGAGTCTTAATCAAATCCAAATACGCTGATTTCGATTAATTACTACCGCTAGTTAGTCATAGATAACTGCCATCCAATCAGTTGATTAAACATTTATTTTGACAAAACCTATTCCCAATAGCCTATTAATCAAATTGCATCCATAACGATTTATGATTCGAATGCTAAACCATGAGTAAAGTACTTTATTGCTGGGAATTGGGGGGCGGCTATGGTCACACAGCTGCGTTTCTGCCCATAGCCCGACAACTTAAAGCGCTCGGACACGAAGTGATATTCGCGCTTAAAAATCTGGAATATGCCGGCGTTTTGCTAGCAGACGATGGCTTTGCTTATTTACAGGCACCGATACGCTGGCCGGACGGTGATCCGCAACCGCCCGCATCAAGCTATCCGGGAGTTCTGCTTAATGCTGGCTTTGACGATGCAACCGGTCTGTTTGCCCGAGTCAATGCCTGGCAATCCTTGTACCGGCACGTGCGTCCTGACCTAATTGTATTCGATCATGCACCGACGGCATTACTCGCAGCCCGAGAATTTGAGGTCCCGCGGGCTGGATTCGGCACGGGCTTTTTTACGCCGCCGCGCATCAGCCCCTTGCCCAATATTCGCCCCTGGCTGCGAGTAGCGGATAAGACTTTACATGCTATAGAAAGTCAGGTGTTGAGCACGGTTAATTCGGTTTTGCTAAACCTAAATGAGCCACCGCTGTCGATTCTCGCGGATTTATTCGATTTAACGGAAAACTTTATTAATACCTTTCCGGAGTTGGACCATTATCGCCAATACCGCACCGCAAATTATTGGGGACCGACCATTCTGCAAACTGACGGGATAGAGCCAAGCTGGCCAAGCATTGGCTCCGAAAAAATATTCGCTTATTTGCGCCCGGAATACCCCGGCTTGGAGATACTGTTAAAACAGTTGCGCACATCGCCCTGGTCAATATTGGTGCACATACCCGGTACCACGCCCGCTTTTATAGCAAAAAACAGCAGCGCCAATTTGCACATCACCCCGCAACCGGTAATGATCTCTGCAGCCGCTGAGCAATGCGATCTAGCTATTTGCCATGGCGGCGTGGCGACGCTGTCGGCATTTTTACTGTTCGGCAAACCCTTGCTGGCATTGCCTTTTCAACTCGAACAGCTGATTAGCGCTCAAAATATCGCCGCGATCGGCGCAGGCGCTTATATCTCTGCTGAAAGCAAAAACCCCAATTACAAAGCGCCGCTGACTGAACTAATGCGCCAAGCAAAATACGCACAGGCCGCCAGGCAGTTTGCGGCAAAATACACTGATTTTTCGCCATCGCAGCAAGCTATCGACATTGCCCAGCGTTGCGAAGTATTGATGAAAAACGCTTACATCAAAGGCAGTAGCTGATCGAGAATCTTGCCGTTTGTGGCAAACACTTGCTTTGGAAACACGCCGGGATGGCCTTTGAAGTCGGTGATCGTCGCCCCCGCCTCTTTAGCGATCAACACACCCGCCGCGATGTCATAAAGATTCAGCTCCTGCTCCCAAAATGCATCGACCTGACCATCCGCGACCGTGCATAAATCCAACGCAGCAGACCCTAAACGCCGTTGGCCGGTAGTGGCCTGAGCGATGCGAACAAAACGTGCCAGATTATTGTCTTCCAAATACTGGCGCAGGCAGGCGAACCCAGTGGATACCATGCTGCTGGCCAAGCTGGTTTCATCCGACACCCGAATAGGTTTGCCGTTCTTCCAGGCACCTTTACCTTTTTCCGCGCAGTAATAATCGTCCAAGGCCGGACCGTACACTGCCCCCAACATCAACTCGCCGTCAATTTCTAAGGCGACGCTGATCCCCCAAAAATATTGGCCTTTCGAGAATGAATGAGTGCCGTCGATAGGATCGACGATCCAGCGGCTGGTTTGATTGGCGGTTTGACCGCTTTCCTCGCCCCAAAAGCCATACTCCGGGCACCGTTCGCTAAGTGCCTGTTTCAAATAGTTTTCCACGGCGACATCGGCATCGGTGACCAAATCGCGCGCGCTTTTTTTGCTGATCGCCAGCGAGTCTAAATCGTTGAAATAGCGCATCGCCACTTCGCCGGCGGCGCGAACAACGGTTTCTAAAGCTTCGAGAGTGATGGGCATGATTTTCCTAATTTTACTGGGGACACGGCCATTACCCTGTCCCCGATCCAAGCGCTTAAGTCTATGCGCTAAAGTTTACAGATTGTGGTAGCCGGTTTCTTCGTGCAGCACGATGTCCAGACCTTGTTGCTCCTCATCTTCGCTGACGCGTAAACCGATCACCAGGTCGATGAGTTTCAATAAAACATAGCTGAAAAACGCACTCCAGATTACCGTCACCAGCACTGCCAATGCTTGTACGCCAACCTGCTCGGTGATAGTAACGCCGTTTAAACCTAAGCCGCCGAAACTTTCGGCGGCAAATACCCCGGTTAAAACCGAGCCGACGCAGCCGCCTACCCCATGCACCGGAAACACGTCCAAGGAATCGTCGATTTTTAGCCGACGTTTAACAAATTGCGTGGCATAAAAACACACGGCACCAGCAATAACGCCAATGACCAATCCGCCGATTGGCCCGACAAAACCGGAGGCAGGGGTAATAGTGCCTAGGCCGGCAACCATCCCCGTGACGATACCTAATACACTCGGTTTACTGAAACGTAACCACTCGATCATCATCCAGGTCAAGGCACCTGTAGCAGCGGCGATATGCGTCACTGCAATCGCCATGCCGGCACTGCCGTCGGCTTTTAAGGCACTACCACCGTTGAAACCGAACCAGCCGAACCAAAGCATCCCGGCGCCTGTGACCACCATGGTCATATTGTGCGGCGGCATCGCCACCGTGGGAAAGCCCTTTCTCCGACCCAACACTAAGGCCGCCACCAAGGAAGCAACACCGGCATTGACATGAATCACAATCCCACCGGCAAAATCCTTAACACCCAGAGCCGCCAGCCATCCGTTGCCCCAAATCCAATGGCAAATCGGCATATACACCACGATTAGCCAAAGTCCGCTAAACCACAGCATCGCCGAAAACTTCATCCGCTCCGCAAAAGCACCGACAATCAAAGCCGGGGTGATGATGGCAAAGGTCATTTGGAACATAAAAAACACGGTTTCTGGAATATCGCCGATCAAATTTTGCGTCGTCATTTCCGGCAAAAAAATCTTACTGCCGCCGCCCAGGAATTGCTGCCAGCTACCGCCGTCAGCAAAAACAAAGCTGTAAACGCCGGCCAGCCACAATATCGAAACCAAACAGGTAATCGCAAAACATTGCATCAACACCGACAGCACGTTTTTGCTTCTGACCAAACCGCCGTAAAACAGCGACAGCCCGGGGATGGTCATGAATAAGACCAGCGCGGTGGAGGTTAAAATCCAAGCGGTATTGGCTTGGTTAATGCCGTCGGCCCAGGCCTGCTGCGGCAACATTAAGCTGTATGCAATCAGCATCAGCGCTTTTTTTATTGTTGTCATTGTCTTTCACTAGATGTTGGTGTGTTGTTATTTTTAAGCAGTCTTTAAACAACAAAATCGCCCTGGTCTGCGTATAACGCGCAGACCAGGGCGATTTTTGATGTTTCGCTGCTTTTTTATTATGGTTTTGAAGATTTAAATAGCGTCTTCTCCGGTCTCACCGGTCCTGATACGAATAACTTGTTCCAGATTGGTGACAAAAATCTTACCGTCACCAATTTTGCCGGTGTTTGCGGCCTTAACGATGGTTTCCACGGCTTGATCGACTACGTGTTCTGCCACTGCGATTTCCAGCTTGACCTTAGGTAGAAAATCCACCACGTATTCAGCACCACGATATAACTCAGTGTGGCCTTTTTGCCGGCCAAACCCTTTAACTTCAGTTGCTGTCACGCCGGCTACGCCGATCTCGGACAAGGCTTCCCTGACGTCGTCCAGCTTGAATGGTTTGATAATCGCTGTAATTAATTTCATGCTATCCCCAAATTCGAATGATTAAAAAGCTGTTTCGTCACGTTTGCGGCCAATAATAAATAATTCCGATAGAACCTACAATTCAGGCTCGCAAAGCACCAAAGTAGTGCCTCATCATAACAAAAACGGGCAGCCATCGCCGACCACCCGTTTGTTTTCTCGTTAACCGCAGCTTTCAAGCCTAAACGTGATAAGCGGTTTCACCGTGCTCAGTGACATCCAGACCTTCGCGTTCGGTAGCTTCGCTAACCCGCAGACCCAGAGCCACATCGGCAATTTTGAACGCTATGAAGGACACGACCCCAGACCAGACGATTGCAATGCCGACCCCCCAGGATTGGCTTACAAGTTGGGTCATCACACTGTAATCAGGTAAGGTAGCGTTGGTCACATAATCCCATACTCCGGTTCCACCCAAGTCAGGGCTGGCAACCACTGCAGTGCCCAAAGCGCCTAGGATACCGCCGACCCCATGCACACCAAACGCATCCAGCGAATCGTCATAGTTCAGCGCATGTTTCAAAAAGGTTACCGACCAGAAGCATACCGCACCGACGACCAAACCCAAACCGATAGCGCCCATTGGGCCCGACCAGCCACAAGCCGGCGTGATGGCGACCAAGCCTGCGACCGCACCGGAAGTAGCACCCAACATGCTAGGTTTACCGCGCACGGCCCATTCCGCACCCATCCAGGCCAGAGTTGCCGCAGCTGCAGCCAGTAATGTGTTGACGAAAACCAGTGCAGCCAGACCGTTGGCTTCCAGGTTTGAGCCCGCATTAAAGCCGAACCAGCCTACCCACAACAGAGAGGCGCCTATCATATTCATTGTCACGCTGTGCGGCGCGATGAACTCTTTACCGTATCCGATACGTTTGCCTATCATTAAGCAACCGACCAAGCCGGCAACACCGGCGTTGATATGCACGACAGTGCCGCCAGCGAAATCCAGCGCGCCTTTTTGGAACAAAAAGCCCGCTGTTGCACCGGCAGTCTCGGCGGCCGCTGCATCGGTATACGCGTCAGGACCTGCCCAGTACCAGACCATATGCGCCATAGGCAAATAGCAGAAGCTAAACCAAATCACGGTAAACAACAGCACCGCTGAAAATTTAACCCGCTCGGCAAATGCGCCAATAATCAACGCTGGCGTAATAGCGGAGAAAGTCAGCTGAAACGCCACGTAAATGAATTCTGGTACATAAGCACCTTTACTGAAAGTGGCCGCCATCGAATCCGGCGTAATCCCTATCAAAAATGCTTTACTAAAGCCGCCGAAGAATGCGTTACCCTCGGTAAACGCCACGCTATAGCCGAAAGTCGCCCACATAATTGCTGTCAACGAAAAGATAACAAAGACCTGCATTAGAATGGACAGCATGTTTTTGGCTCGCACCATACCGCCATAGAATAAGGCCAAGCCAGGTATCACCATCAAGGCAACCAATACAGTGGCTACTATCATCCATGCGGTATCGCCTTTGTTAACCGTGGCTTGCACAGCTGGTGCAGCAACCTCTTCCGCAAACGCCATGCCCGAGAGTCCAAACAGCGCGAACAGCGCCATGCCTGTTAAATATTTCATTGTTGGTTTCCCCATCTTGATATTAAAGAGCTTCTTCGCCGGATTCGCCGGTTCGAATCCGAACCACCTGCTCCAGATCGGTCACAAAAATTTTGCCATCACCAATCTTCCCGGTATTGGCTACTTTCACAATCGCTTCGACGGCTTGCTCAAGCAAAGCATCCGCAACCGCCACCTCTATTTTTGCCTTGGGTAAAAAGTCCACCACGTATTCGGCACCGCGATAGAGTTCCGTATGGCCCTTCTGCCGACCAAAGCCTTTCACTTCAGTAACCGTTACGCCAGATACACCGATATCGGACAACGCCTCACGCACGTCGTCCAGCTTAAACGGCTTAACCACCGCTGTTATCAGTTTCATAGTTCAACACCTCTTTGCTTGAGTTAGTAAATTCCCGAAACTAGCAAAGCATGATGCATGCCACTATTTATTCCCATGATATTTAACGACTTGTTAAACATATCGACTAAAAGCACCGCAGAAACGCACTAAATTGGTGCGACGCCATTTGGATTGCACCATTGCAACTCAACGGCTTCCTGCAAGCCTTGATTCGCTTGTTTTTCTGATTTTTCATCCTAACAATCAAAGTAGTGTCGCTATCACACAACATTGCATCGCAATGGTGCAACAAAAAGAAGTTGCACCATTGCGATTCATGAACTAATCTACTTATGGTGTCTATGTTATTGATTTTCAATAAATCGAAAATGGCCTGAAAAATGCTAAACATTTAAAAGAAGTTACTGAACCAAGGGGATAACCACCATGAGAAACAACATAACGTTAACAAAACCATACACTCGCACTTGTTTAGCGAGTTTATTGGTGATTTGCAGCACAGCCGCTAGCGCGGATAGTTGGACTGAAGCAACAGGATTATTGGGTGCTGCGGGCATTGATCCAAACGCCTCAAAATTCATGACCGATCACAACTTAAAAGTTGGCGGTTGGCTCAACACCAGTGTCAGCGGTAACTTTAATGCCCATCACGACGGATTCAATGGCCCTGTGACCTTTAATGACAGGTCAGGTGAATTCCAAATGAATCAACTGTACTTGTATCTGCAAAAAGCTATCACCGTGAGCGGAGACTCATTCGATATAGGTGGACGCGCGGACTTCATGTACGGCTCTGACGCTATTTTTACTCAAGCTTACGGCAACCCTTCGTTTGATCCTTCTACCGGCAATCCGACAGGCGGTCGTGGAGACTGGGATTTATACTTATCCGGGGACCGTTTCTACAACCTCGCCATTCCGCAAGCCTATGCCGAGCTGAATCTGCCTATCGGCAATGGTGTTGGCGTTAAGATCGGTCATTTTTATACCCCAATCGGCTACGAAGTGGTTACCGCGCCAGATAACTTCTTCGTCACCAAACCCTACACCATGCAATATGGCGAACCGTTCACGCACACAGGTATGCTGGCTAGCTACACCGTCAACCCTAACTGGGCAATATCTGCTGGCGCTGTCACTGGTAGCGGCACCGGTGGCTGGGACGGCAATTTCAATAAAAACGTTGGCAATTGGTCATTCTTGGGGGGCGTAACCTGGACTAGCGACGATGCAGGCACCTCATTAGCGGTGACATCAACTGCAGGGGAGCAATCAGAGACTAATAGCTCTAAATGGGCTATGTATAGCATTGTTGGTAAACATAATTTTACCGATAAATTGCACTACATCATTCAACATGATCACGGATTTGCTGACAATGTGGTAACCGGCAATGCCTCTGCCGCAGCAGGGGCGATAGCGACGCAAAATGCAAGCTGGTATGGCATCAATCAATACCTCATCTACGATATTAACGACAAGCTTTCAGCTGGTCTTCGTGCAGAATGGTTCAGGGACAATAACGGCTTTAGGGTTAACGGCCCAGGACGTTGCGTTGCTGGAGCACAACCCAATGGTACCAACACTACTTGTGGAGCTGCTTGGGGCGGTTACTATGGGAACAACCCTGCATTTTTGTCCCAAGGAAGCGGCTATTACGGACTTACCGCCGGTCTGTCATACAAACCAGCTAAATGGTTAAATTTGCGTCCAAATATCCGTTGGGATCACAGCGATCAAGTTAACGCCTTTGCAGGTGGCAATAGCCAAGACCAAGTCCTGTTCACTGCTGACGCTGTAATCGTCTTCTAAATTACGAAAACAACCGTAATTTAGGCATCAAATAAACATGCCTCAGGTGCCTCACCTGGGGCATGCTTTGTTATAGCTCTTTCCGATATTTGATGATATTGTTAGCGCCGTTTTAGCTTCTATACCAAAACAACTATAACCTACGGAGACCCTCACTAATGTCTGTTGATCACGTTCTTAAATTAATCCAAGAAAACGACGTCAAATTTGTCGACTTCCGTTTCTGCGACACACGCGGTAAAGAGCAACACGTTACTTTCCCAGCGCATACTATCGACGAAGATACCTTTGAAGAAGGCAATATGTTCGATGGTTCATCAATCGCCGGCTGGAAACATATTAACGAATCCGACATGATTTTGATGCCGGATCCAAGTACAGCGGTTATCGACCCATTTTTCGACGACAAAACCCTGATCTTACGTTGCGATATTATCGAACCTAAAGACATGCAAGGTTATTCTCGCGACCCACGCTCAATTGCCAAACGCGCTGAAGCCTACCTGCAATCTACCGGCATCGCAGACACCGCATTCTTCGGCCCTGAAAACGAATTTTTCATTTTCGACGACGTCCGCTGGAGCACCGGCATGGGCGGTTGCTCATACCAAATCGACTCAGAAGAAGCCGGTTGGAACTCAGAAAAAGTTTATGAAAACGGTAACATCGGTCACCGTCCAGGCGTAAAAGGCGGTTATTTCCCTGTGCCGCCAGTCGACTCATTCCAAGACATGCGCTCTGCCATGTGTCTGGTTCTGGAAGAAATCGGCCAAACCGTTGAAGTGCACCATCACGAAGTTGCTACTGCTGGTCAGTGCGAAATCGGGGTTAAATTCAACACCTTGGTTAAAAAAGCCGACGAAGTGCTGGGCTTGAAATACGTGATTGCCAACATCGCTCACGCCTACGGCAAAACCGCTACTTTCATGCCGAAACCACTGGTTGGCGACAACGGCAGCGGTATGCACGTTCACCAATCCTTGGCTAAAGGCGGTGTTAACCTGTTCACCGGCAACCTGTATGGCGGCCTGTCTGAAACCGCGCTGTACTACATCGGCGGTATCATCAAACACGCTAAAGCCTTGAACGCTATCACCAACCCTTCAACCAACAGCTACAAACGTCTGGTTCCTGGTTTTGAAGCGCCTGTAATGCTGGCTTACTCTGCACGTAACCGCTCGGCGTCTATTCGTATTCCTTACGTCACCAACCCAAAAGGTCGCCGTATCGAAGTGCGTTTCCCAGACTCAACTGCTAACCCATACTTGGCCTTCTCCGCCATGTTGATGGCCGGTCTTGACGGTATCCAAAACAAGATTCACCCAGGTGAAGCGATGGATAAAGACTTGTATGACTTGCCACCCGAAGAAGAAAAAGCGATTCCACAAGTGGCATTCTCTCTGGACGAAGCTTTGGCAGCTCTGGATGCAGACCGCGAGTTCTTGACTCGTGGCGGCGTATTCACCGATGACGTGATTGATGGCTACATTGCCTTGAAACAAGAAGATGTGACTCGTCTGCGCATGAGCACTCACCCTGTTGAATTGGATATGTACTACAGCCTGTAGGTTTTAAGACTGTCTCAGGCAGTCACAAGCCAACTCAAAACCCCGCAAGTTATCTGGCTTAGCGGGGTTTTTTATGCCTCTATACTTACCTTATACCAATGCAATCGATCGTGTTTGATTGAATTGAACAATCACCCGCTATTTGTCATCCTCAGGCATTTCAGGCGCTTTCCATGAGCCGCGCTTATGCGCCTCCATTACAGTTTGCCAACCATCTTCCATCTCTTTTTCGGTTATGCCGAAATGCAGGAGAATTCCATTCAGCCCGGATGGCAATTCAAGAGCTGGCTTGGCATTATTATTTGTACCCGGCGTTGCCTTTGGAGAAGATGAAATCAGTACACTGCCATTGATAGGTTGGATGGCACCTTTCGCACACTGGGCCTGATCGTCGGTATACAAAGTTTTTCCATCAACGACACATTTCATCGGTTGGGCCATCGCCTGACAAACCGTTAAAAATGCGGATATGCTAAAGCCAATTAAAAACTGTATTTTCACGACCTGGCTCCAGTAGTTTAAAAGAAAGACATTCATGGCTAGAACCCGAATTGCTTCGGAAAAACCAAGACCTAGTTTGTTTTCGTTCGCACCCTTTACACATAAGTCTAGTTTGGAATCCACTCCATACCCTTTACTTTCCACATGCTGTTTATAAGCGAAACGGCGGCATATTTATTGCTTCGCTATCGATGGGAATGCAGATCCTTCATTCTTGAAACACTTTTCTCAGCACTATTTAGGCGATAACTATGGCTATCAGCGTCTTCGATATTTTTAAAATCGGTATCGGCCCCTCCAGCTCCCATACTGTAGGCCCCATGCGCGCAGCAATGACGTTTGTTAATAATCTGGAACAACAGGGCATTATTGGCGAGGTACAGCGCTTACGCATCGAATTGTTCGGTTCGCTGGGCGCGACAGGCAAAGGCCACGGCACCGACAAAGCAGTATTGCTTGGTCTGGAAGGCGAAGCACCCGACTTGATTGACCCTACCATCATCCCGCAACGCCTAGCGACTATCCGCGAGACCGGGGCAGTTAAGCTATTGCGACGTTACCCGGTGCCGTTCAACGAGAAGGCCGATTTGCTGTTTCAACGCAAAGTATTACCCTATCACTCGAACGGCATGCGTTTTAGTGTATTCGACTCAAACGGCACCGAGCTACTACAAAGCGATTACTATTCCGTTGGAGGTGGGTTTGTAGTCACCGATGCGGCGGCAGCGGCGGATCGGCTGAGCAATGACGATACCTGCCTGCCCTACCCTTTCAAAACAGGTGCAGCGATACTAAAGCTGTGCGCAACACATAACAAATCCATCAGCGACTTAATGCTAAGCAATGAAAAAGCCTGGCTGGGTGGAGAAGAAATTCGCCAGAAACTATTGAACATCTGGCAGGTGATGCAGGCTTGCGTCGAACGCGGGTTGCACGAAGAAGGGGTTATGCCGGGCGGCATGAAAGTCAGGCGTCGAGCAGCCAATCTGTATCGGCAGCTAAGCGGCGAAATACCCCGGCAAACCCCGAGCATGCCGGTAGGAACCATGGAATGGGTGAATTTATTCGCACTCGCGGTCAGCGAGGAAAATGCCTCCGGCGGGCGCGTGGTGACCGCACCCACCAACGGCGCTGCCGGCATCATCCCGGCGGTATTGCATTATTACTGGCGCTTTTGCGACGGCGCGAATGAGGAAGGTGTGATTCGCTTTTTACTCACAGCAGCGGCAATCGCGATCTTGTACAAAGAGAATGCTTCACTGTCCGGCGCCGAAGTTGGCTGCCAAGGTGAAGTGGGCGTCGCTTGTTCCATGGCAGCCGGCGCACTGGCCGAAGTATTGGGCGGCACGCCAGAGCAGGTGGAAAATGCCGCCGAAATCGGCATGGAGCATAACCTAGGCTTGACCTGCGACCCAGTCGGCGGCTTGGTGCAAGTGCCTTGCATCGAACGCAACGCGATGGGGTCGGTAAAGGCTATCAACGCCGCGCGAATTGCCCTACGCGGCGACGGCAAGCATTTCGTCTCCCTGGACAAGGTGATCAAAACCATGCGCGAAACCGGCGCCGATATGAAAACCAAATATAAGGAAACCTCCCGCGGCGGTTTGGCGGTAAATTTGATTGAATGCTGACAATCCAGGGCAATTAGAGCCCAAGCCTTGCAGATTCGTTAAAACCCCGTATCGCCCAACAAAAAACCTGCCTAGCCGACCAATCGAACAGCACCATTTAGCAATTTTCTAGCTTTAGACGATAGTAAAATTAACCATGCGTCCGGAAATCGGTCGCTATATCCCCATCGTCATAGATCGCCTGGCCTCTGCCAAGAATTCCGTCTCGACCCGAGGCCGCGAATGCCATAATCTGCGCAGTCGTTTCCTGCGGTACCGCCAATTGATTTAGGCTGTTTTGCAATAGCTCCAATACCACATCGTAGTTATCATCAATCGGCTGTAATCTTAAAAAATGGGAATGGCCGGGACAGAGCAGGGTTAGGTGGGGTTTCTCGTCGCTGCCGACAAGATCGCCGGTGACGAACATCTCCAAAAACGCAAAGTCTCGATTATTGACCAAACTGGGCTTGGCGTTCCCTCTGGCAAAAGCCGCGGCAAAATAATCATCAGCCAATTCGGAAAGTTTTTTCGGCTCGACCGGCTCGGCACTCAGCAAAGCGTTTATAAGCTGTTTTAGCGGTTCCTTTTGCTCCTGGATAGGTCTGGAGTAAAAATATCGGTTGATCCGATAGTCATCAAGCATACTGGCATAGAAAATATCCACAATTTTCGACACCAGGTTCTCGTCAATTTTAGGTAATAGTTTATTGTTCATCGTTTAATCCCCCCGCTTTATAGTTAACCAGCTTTTTTACTGAAATCAAATGCCGCATGAGTACATCCCTTCTGCGTCTATTAAACGCAGCGCCAAAGTATAAGTCCGATCCGGCACACTCCGCTTAAACGTTTTTCAAAAATCAGCAGTTGGCAGGCAAAGGCATGGCATTTGAAAAAAAATATTTAGCAAACAACATTAACGTCGAATGTTAAGTCTATGAAGATGCATAACAATGAAAAATCACGCGACAGATGTAGTTTAAAAACCACTTGAAATCCTCGTTTAACGTAGGAAAATCGCGCCCGAAGCGGAATTTTTTATGACGCTGTTCACACTTTATTCGATAAAAAGAGGGGGCATTATGAAAATCGCACTTGTAGCAATGGCTGGCGTCACCATCGGCGCACTGATAGCTATTTCAGCTTTCCAACTACTGAGAGTCATTTTTCAAGAAATGTGCAAAATGGCGTCTGAAGCTTGGTATAGCCCTGAGCAACATTAAACCTGAGTCTGATATTGCGGGCGGGCTCTTCAGAAGATCTAGTGGCAGACGGGAGCAGCATGACGGCTATGATTGAGATGGTTTTTGCTGGTCTGAATGCTTGAAATCGGCAACAGGCGGATCAAGGGATTAGTCGACATCAGACTGATTGTCACCAAAAACCAAGCAGAACCCCAAAAAAATGCCCCGCCGGTTTCCCGACGGGGCATTTTTGCTAATATCGCTTTGCTTAAATCAACCCGATTACGCTAACACTCGCACCGGAAAGCTTGGTTGACCAATCTGTCAATCATTACCGCCAAATACACCCAACAATTGCAGCAAGCTGGTAAACAGGTTGTAGATAGACACATATAAAGAAACGGTCGCCAATATGTAGTTGGTTTCGCCGCCGTGGATGATTTCACTGGTTTGATACAAAATCATTCCGGACATCAGCAACACGAACATCGCGGACACCGCCAATGACAGTGCAGGCACCGAGAACAATATTGCCGCCAAACCTGCAAAGAACGCTACCAGCACACCCACCATCAGGAAACCGGACATAAAGCTGAAATCCTTACGGGTAGTCAGCGCATACCCTGATAACCCAAGGAAAATAACGCCCGTCCCACCCAGTGCGGTTAAAATCAGTTCGTGACCGTTACTGAATGCCTGCACATACATATTTAAAATCGGTCCCAAGGTCATACCCATGAAACCAGTTAAGGCAAACACGAACACCAAGCCCAGTGAGCTATTGCTGAAACGGGTAGTTAAAAACAGCAGACCGAAGTAGCCCACCATCGTAATAATCAGGCCTGGATGCGGCAAATTCAGCGTCATTGCCACTGCTGCCATGGCGGCGCTGAACAGCAATGTCATGGACAGCAATAAGTAAGTGTTCTTTAAAACTTTATTGGTCGCCAGTATGCCGGCTTCCGAACGAGCAGTTGCAGTATTTAAACGCATGATCAGTTATCCTCTCAAAGTTACAGGTAATGCTATGACCGTGCAATGTCCCGGGAGTTTCAAAGCATTGTCGGTACCGTCTGCTAGTATACCTAAAGAAATTGCATATACGAGGTTAAATAGGTAATGAGCCCCACCCCCTACGAGTTGATCGGCGGCGAGCCTGCGTTGCGCAGCCTGGTCGACAGATTCTACTTTTACATGGATATTCTACCGGAAGCCCAGGGCATACGAGCCATGCACGCCCCCAGCCTGGCGTCCGCCAAAGACAAATTGTTTAAGTTCTTCTCCGGCTGGCTGGGCGGCCCGAATCTGTTTATCGAAGAATTCGGCCATCCAATGCTGCGAGCCAGGCATTTCCCATTTCAGATCGGCGAATCAGAGCGCAACCAGTGGATGCTATGCATGAACAAAGCCTTGGACGAAGTTGAAATGGACCGGCGTCTGCGCGAAAACATCCGTACCGCCTTGCAACAACTCGCGACGCATATGATCAATCAAGAAGCCACGGGAAGCTGAGCCTCATGTCATTATCCAAACAATTATTAATCCTGATATCGGCGCTGTTCTTGATGATCTTCAGCGTCAACTTTGCGTTAAGCGTCAACAATATCAAGGACTATCTGGAAGGCGAAGCAAAAAATCATGCCCAGGACACCGCGACCTCGCTGGGTTTATCGCTCAGTCCTCACATGGTCGATAACCGCGATCCGGTAATCAAATCCATGATGAGCGCTATTTTTGATATGGGTTATTACAAGGAAATCAGGTTAGTCGATGCTGACAATGAAGAACTGGTAGCCTTGATTAGCGACAAACGCATTGAAGGCGTGCCGGAATGGTTTACCGATCTACTACCAATGACATCAGCGACCGCCGAAAGCGAGATCAGCTCGGGCTGGAACATGAGCGGGGTTGTTTACGTCACTGTAAACTCCGGCTACGCCTATTTAAAACTGTATGAACAAGCCAAATCCGGATTTTATTATTCCCTTGCGGCATTTTTGTTCTCCATCGCGCTACTGGCGCTGCTATTACGCGTCACACTGGCATCGCTCCACAGAATCGACCAATTAGCGCAGCAAATCAGCGACGGCCATTTCGAAAGCATAGAAGACTTACCCTGGACCCGCGAAGTCCGCAATGTGGCGGCGTCAATGAACACCATGTCGCATAAAATCAAAACCACCATTAGCGCATTGCATGGCAAACTCGACCAAATGGGTGCTAGCCTGTTGCGTGACGACTTGACCGGGCTCTATAAAAAAGCCGTGTTCGAAACCGACATGAAAAACCTGGCTTTGGAAGACGCCGATGCCTTTGTAGTATTAATAAAAATCGACAGCTTGGTCGACCTGGTGAAAGAGCGAGACAGCGATGCGATCGATCAATTCTTGCAGGATTTTGCTGCCATTCTGGAAAACATTGTCAGACTGGCCGGGGAACCATCCGGCAAAGCGTATCGCTTTTACGGCGCCGAGTTTGCGCTGGTGCTAAAAACCGGGAATGCGGAACATCTCGAAGGCCTGGTAAAAGCCCTCAGTCACGAAGTTACCAAACTGGGCGAACATTACCAAAAAGCCGATTTAGCCCACATCGGCGTGGTTGCTTTCAACCCACTGATGACCACAGAAAGCCTATTGGAAGCCGCTCACGAAGCATACGAACAAGCACATCTGATCGGCACCAACAGTTATTTCATCCGCACCGGCGATAATTTAGCCCGCGATATTGCCACCTGGCGGGATTTGGTCTTCGACTGCGTCGACCACAACGGTTACTCGGTTTGGTACATCGGTCAGATCGCCGCCTTCAATAGTGGCGAACTATTGATGGAAGAGGCTTTTATCCAGGTGCATGATAAACAGGGCGGTCTGGTGGCCATTGGTCCGTTCATCTCGATTGCTGAAAAATTCGCCAAAATCGTCGATCTGGATAAAGGCGTAATTCGCATCGCGTTGGAGCATATTCGACACAATCATGTCGAACACGCCATCGCCGTCAACGTATCGACCCGCACCATCAAAAACAGCGACTTCCGGCTCTGGTTGGAAAAACAAATCAAACAAAATCCGGCGGAGGCCAAAAAGCTGGTATTCAGTTTATCCGCTTATGCCGTCGTCAAGGATATAGTCGCCTATCAGGCCTTCATAGAAAGAGTGCATCAATGGGGCGCACGGGTGATGATAAAACGCTTCGAAACCCAATCCATGTCGGCGGAATTGGTCAAACGTTTGAAACCTGACTTTATCCGCCTGGCCCGCGACATCGGCAACGGCGTCGACAGTTCGTCACAAAAACACGCTTTCGTACAAACCATGCAAGAAATTTCCACGCTGTTGGATATTTCGATACTGGCCGAAAACGTGCAATCGGATAAGGATTATCGTAGCTTAAAGGCGATAGGAATCGTCGGTGCCAGCCGTTAGCAAGGGCGCACTAAATGCTGCCGGAATAGCTATTGTCGTCTTCAGCTTATGTTGCGGGATTGGGCCGGCAGCGGGCTTATTGATTGATCAAAGTTTGCTGGACAGAGTGGAAAATAAATATGGGTCGGATGCGAAGCAACGCTTTGTGAGCTGGCAAAACTTGATTGAGAACGGTAAAAACTGGCCGGAAGCTGAGAAGTTGGAGCGGGTCAACGACTTTTTCAACGGCAACGTCGAGTTTGCTGAGGACATTATCCTATGGCAGAAAACCGATTATTGGGCAGCGCCGACCGAGTTTCTGGCCAAAGGTGCGGGGGATTGCGAGGATTACTCCATCGCCAAATATTTTACTTTGGTGGAAATGGGCGTCGACGAAAATAAACTGCGCATCACCTATGTCAAGGCCCTCGAACTAAACCAGGCGCATATGGTACTGACCTATTTCGACTCACCGCGTGCCGTGCCTCTGGTGCTGGACAACTTGAAACCGGGCATCGTCCCGGCTACACAACGCCGGGATTTGCAGCCGGTTTATAGTTTTAACGGTACCGGCTTGTGGCTTGCCAAAAGCAAAGGTTCGGGGCAACATGTCGGCGGATCCGATCGCTTGAGCATGTGGACCGAACTCAAAATAAGAATGCTGGAATCGCCGTTTTGAACAAGCAAACCGCCCCCTTACTTTATAGCCTCCGCCGCAGCAGCCGAGCCAAAAACACCCGCATCGTAGTCACGGCCAACAAGATAGAAGTGGTAGCACCGCTAAAAGTTTCCGAGCAGCGGATTCAGGCTTTTGTGCATGCCCAAAAAGACTGGATAGACGCCGCGCTAAAACGCGTCGCCGGAAAAGTGCAATCAGCTATTCCCCGACTAGCGCCAAGCGAGTATCTGGATGGCGCACTCATTCCCTACCAAGGCCGACGCTTGCCGCTGAAGATCAGCTCCGGGAAAACCAAAACCGTTCGCATTGAGTTGCTAAACGACGAAATATTCTGGGTAAAGTCGCCGACTGAGATTGCCGGTGCGCATTTATCTGCACTTATCCAGCAAGCCTTAACACGCTGGATGAAAAATCAAGCCAAGCAGCAGGTACAGCAACTAGTGGATCTGCATGCACCCCGCTTTGCGCTGTTTCCGCGCAGCATCAGAATAAAAACCCAAAAAAGCCGCTGGGGCAGTTGCGGACCGAAAAACGACATCAATATGAACTGGCTACTGCTGCTAGCCCCGCCCGCAGTTTTGGAATATGTGGTGATCCATGAACTTTGCCACATCAAACACAAAAATCATTCCCCGGCGTTTTGGCAACTAGTTGGCGAACACCTATCCGACTTTAAACAACACCGGCTCTGGCTTAAACAGCACGGGGCCAGCGTGATGCAAGGCTTGTAATGCTAAAAAAGCTGGGGTTTTATATTTTTGCGGCGTTATTTATCTTTGCCGGGCAATTTCTGGTCAATCAGGATTTAGCCAGCGGTACGCCACCGGCCATCGTCCAAACCACACTGAGCGGCGAAAGTGCGATGCAACGCATAAGCAAAGGTCCGGCGCTGCTTTATTTCTGGGCGGAGTGGTGCGGTATATGCCGCAGCATGCAAGACAGCGTCAGCAATGTATTACAGGATTATCCAGGCTTGACGGTAGCAGTGCGCTCCGGCGACGACAGCAAATTACAACACTATTTGAACCGCAACCAACTTAATTGGCCAGTGGTAAACGATAACGGCGGCAGTCTCGGCCAAGCCTACGGTATTAAAGGTGTGCCGGCGTTATTTTTTACTGACGCCGCCGGCGATATTGTTTTTGCAACGGTAGGTTTTACCTCGGAATGGGGAATGCGCTTCAGACTTTGGCTGGCTGGATTGATCTGACCTATTTAGGGGACAATCCTTACTGATGGGCGGCGTGTTCCGCCAGATCGCCCAAAGCCGCCAACTCCCGTTCTAGCAGCTCGCTATCGCCCAAATTGAGCTCGACCAATCGGCGTAAGCTGGAAATACTATCGATATCTATATGTAGGCACTTAAAACCGACTCTGTTGTCTTCGGCATGCGTTGCAGACACTTCCATGGTTATGCTGATTTCTTCGGATAAATCGAATTTCAAAGAATATAAGGCATCGGCCTGACCGGCTAAGGGCTCCTCTAAATCCAACAGACAACCGCGCAAAGACAGATCGATAATTTTGCAAGGATAGTCTTTACCTAAACCGGTTAACACCGCCCCGGTATGATAAAAAATCCTGTGAAAACGGCGTTTATCATCGTTTTTTTCAAATGTCATACGCTTAATCCAAGAAAAATTGCATGGAGGTACTATCAACGACAATCACATCATTGGGTTGCAATTGCACGGTGCGGTCACCTAAGGGCTCATCGTTAATCGCTAGGCCATCGTGCCCTTGCAAAGCGGAAAGGAAATAACCGTCCTTCCGCCTAGCAATCACGATAACCCCGGCGCCTTCATGGCCTAACCGTGTCATGGCTTTCTTCAAGCGCAAAATACGACCGATATGCATACCGTTCATGACTTGTAAATTGGCATCCGGAGATTTTACGGCGTCTTCCAACTTCTCGTTTAACGCCCGCACATCAGCATCGCCAAAATCAGCCGGTTTGGATATCAGAACTTTTTCAGCAAATTCCTCGGTGGTGTTGTATACAATGTAGTGCTTGCCGATGTTGATGATGTCGTTATTTTGCAGACTCCATTCCTTGGTGCGCTGATCGTTTACCAATAACGGAAATTTCTCATTCAGTTGCTTCACAACGCAAGTACCGTCTTTAATCACTACCACGGCATGCGCGGGCGCAACGGCTAGACTGTCGACCACTAGATCACTGGTTTCATCACGACCGATATGCACAACACCAGATTCAAAAACCCCTGTGTGGATTGCATTGTCTTTAAAATAAACGGTAAATTTCGCCATCTCTGTTGTTCAAGTAATCCCTGCGCCCGGCTAGTAGTATAGCCATTAAAGCCGAGCTTGCAGATTAATCAATATTTATTTCGGTATTACATTATTTTGTAGATCCAAATCTATGATAGCCAACGACTATTTACAGGGGTTCGCCTTCAGCTGGATGCTTACGAAAAAAAATATACAGTCGCCAAGCGGCGCGCCATGTGGCAACATTCTTATCAGGACTTTCCCATTCATTCATTAGCCATCCATCATGAATCCAACTCAGTCCAATCCGCACGGCGAGCCCCTTATTTCGCAAGACATTTATATTGCCGGGGTCGACGAGGGCAGCGGTAAATCCTTGATCATGCTGGCAATTATCGAAATGTTATCCGGCTACGCCGACAATATCGGTTTTTTTCGACCGATTATTCAAGGCGATCCCGAGAAAGACGATTTGATTGAATTTATCAGCCACCGTTACCAACTGCCTACCCCGTACCAAGCGATGTATGGCTGTACCAGCGCCGAAGCCAGGCAATTCTTGGCCACCGAACAGTACGACGAACTGTTGAAAACCATTCTGGCCAAATACCGAGCATTGAAAGCCCGTTGCGATCAAGTGCTCTGCGTCGGCAGCGACTATCGACACGGCAATGCCATCTTCGAATTCGATTTCAACGCTGATGTCGCCAATAATTTGGGATGTCTGATGATGCCAGTCATGCAGGGTGAAAATCGCAGTGACGAACAAATTTTAAATGGCCTGGCCAGCCTGAAACATTCCATGCAAGAGCACGATTGCGAATCGCTGGCCACGGTTGTGATCGGCGTCGATCAAAGTCAAATCGCCAGCTTGCGGCACTGCTTAAATCACTCCAGCGAATTTCCGGTATACGTGGTGCCCGCCGAATCGTCCCTGGAAAAACCGACGATTGGCAACATCGCCAAAGTGATCGGTGCCAAAGTGTTCTCCGGTGATAACACGACGATGAGTAGAGAGGTATACCATTACAAAGTGGCCGCCATGCTGGTGCCGGACTTTCTGGATTACGTGGAAACCGGCGACTTGGTTATCACGCCAGGCGACCGTTCGGACATCATCATGGCCAGCCTGATGGCCTTCAAGTCCAGCAATTATCCGCAGATTGCCGGCTTACTACTAACCGGCCATCAACAACCTGCCCCGCAAGTTCAAAAGTTGATCGATGGCTTGGGGGATACACCGTTCGCCGTGCTCGGCGTCGATTCCGACACCTTCACCACCGCGATGCAAGTGAGTCAGGTGACCGCCCGCTTACATTCTCAAGATGATCGTAAAATTGCCACTGCGCTGGGTTTAATCGAAAGCAATATCAATTTGGTGGAATTGCGGCTGCGCCTGTGCAGCAAAGTCTCGCATAAACTCACACCGCTGATGTTCGAGTACGATTTATTGCAGCGCGCCAAAGCCAGGAAACAACACATTGTGCTGCCGGAAGGTAACGAAGAACGGATTCTGCGCGCGGCAGAAATTCTGCTGCTGCGCGATGTCGTCAAAATCACCTTGCTAGGGAATGAGGCCGAGATCCGGCAGAAAATTCAGGCCATGGCCTTGAAAATGGATAATATCCACATCATCGACCCGATTAAATCGGATCTGCGGCCACTATTCGCAGAAACCTTTTACCAAGCCCGGAAACACCGGTGCATTGTGTACGACACGGCTTTCGATTTGATGGCCGATCCCAGCTATTTCGGCACGTTGATGATTCATCTGGATTACGCCGACGGCATGGTTTCCGGCGCGGTACATTCGACTCAACATACCATACGCCCCGCTTTCGAGATCATCAAAACCAAACCGGGTGCATCGATTGTTTCCAGCGTGTTTTTTATGTGTCTGGAAGATCGCGTATTAGTCTATGGCGACTGTGCGGTGATTCCAAACCCCAACGCCGCGCAATTGGCCGATATCGCCATTAACGCCGCGGAAACCGCGCGGATGTTCAACATTGAGCCGCGCGTGGCCATGCTGTCCTATTCCACAGGCGAATCAGGCAAAGGCGAGGCAGTCGATAAGGTCAGAGACGCCGTCAAAATTGCCCAAACCTTGCGTCCTGATCTGCTGCTGGAAGGTCCAATGCAATACGATGCCGCTGTCGACGCCAGCGTCGCAAAAACCAAATTACCCGACAGCCAAGTCGCCGGCCAAGCCACCGTTTTAATTTTTCCGGACCTTAACACCGGCAACAATACCTATAAAGCCGTGCAGCGTTCATCCGGCGCAATCGCTGTCGGCCCGATACTGCAAGGACTGAACAAACCGGTCAACGACCTTAGCCGAGGTTGTACAGTGACTGACATCGTCAACACCGTGGTTATTACCGCGATTCAAGCTCAGGAAGCCGACAAAACATGACTAGAAAAACGCTATTAAGTAGCTTGCTGCTGTCTCTGCTGAGCTTTAGTTCGCTAGCGGAAACCCGCATCGCCGTTCTCGATTTTGAATTAAAAGACCTAACACTGGCACCGGGCATCCCCGCCGAATTGCAGAGAACGGCATCGATCAAGCCGCTGCTGGAGCAGGAATTAAAACGCGCCGGTTATACGGTCATTACCATACCCGGCCACGCACAACAGGAAGCCAATAGCGGCGTCGGCTATTTGTTCGACCATGCCGATGCCGCCGCGCAATTGGGCAAACAGTTTCAGGCCGACTATATTTTGGTGGGGCGGCTACATAAGCCCAGCTTTTTGTTCGCTTATCTGATGGGACGTTTAGTCAAGGTAGACGATGCCAAATTGGTCGGCGACTACATTTCCGAATCCAAAGGCCCTAACGCCAGTCTTACCATCAAAGCCGTGGAAAGTTTAACCACTAAAATCGACCATGACTTGGATAGCCGTTATAGCCCACCGCCACCGGCTAAACTAGTGCATTAGTTACTCCACCCTTTCGAGATATTCATGAAAATTCTGGTGCTCAACGCCGGCAGTTCTTCGGTTAAATACAGCTTATTCGACATGCTTGATCGCTCGGTATTAATAGCCGGCATCATCGAACGTATCGGAGAAGAGGCACCCAGCCATAGTTACGCCTTGGCTAGCAACAACCGAACACGAGACGAAATCGTCTGCCTAAATCATAAACAAGCTCTACAACTGCTGTTCGAAACGCTAACCGCGTGCGGCGTCTTGAACGACCGTAGCGAACTGGCCTGCATTGGCCATCGAGTCGTGCACGGCGGCGAACATTTTCGCGAACCGGCTTTAATCGATACGCACGTCATCCAGCAAATTGCCGGGGTAATTCCATTGGCACCGCTGCACAACCCAGCCAATCTTTTGGGAATTGAGGAAGCGATCCAGCAAATGGGCGGAACACCACAAGTGGCTGTATTCGATACCGCGTTTCATCAAACCTTACCGGATTATGCCTATCGTTATCCCTTGCCGGAATATCTTTATACCCAACATGGGGTCAGACGTTACGGCTTCCACGGTACCTCGCACCGTTATGTCGCAGAGCAGGCCGCACAATACCTCGGGAAACCATTATCGGAAATCAATCTAATTACGCTGCATCTGGGTAACGGTGCCAGCGTCACGGCTATCAAGCACGGCCAGAGCATCGATACATCGATGGGCATGACACCGCTGGAAGGTTTGATGATGGGCAGCCGCTGCGGCGATATCGACCCGGCAATCCATTTTTACCTGAGCCGCACGCTGAAGCTGTCCAACGAAGCCATCGAAACCCTGCTTAACAAAGAAAGCGGCTGCAAAGGGATTTGCGGCGAAAACGACATGCGAGCCATTCACCGGCTGGCGGAAACCGGCGACGATCAGGCCCGGTTGGCGCTAGCCATGTACGCCTACCGGATTAGAAAATACATCGGCGCTTATTGTGCGGTGTTGGGCCGGGTCGATGCCTTAGTCTTTACCGGCGGCATCGGCGAAAACGATGCCTGGCTGCGCGAACAAGTTTGTCTGGATATGACAATCTTTGGCATTGCCTTAGACCGAGAAAAAAATCTAAAACCTGCTCGACCTTCCAGCACCATCAGTCAAGCCAATGCAGGATTAGCGGTGCTGGTAATTGCCACAGACGAGGAGTTGGAAATTGCGATTCAGGCCGAGCGATGCCTGGAGCAACCGTCGCGATAAATCATCATAGCATCAAGCTGAATTAGCATAGCAGTCAGGCAGATTATTGAACAAACCAGCGAATTCTGCGGCCATAGCATTGCACCCGCAATCGTTATAATATAACATCTGTGACATGCTTTCTGACTGCTCCGCTTAACATGAAAAAAACCACTGCCCTGACTTTAATGCTGTCCTCTTCGGTTCTGATGGCTAAAGAACCCGCTATTCAAGCACTGGACGACGTAATTGTTACAGCGCCGCTGCAAGATAGAAGATCAGACAGTCCAGTGCCGGTGACAGTGTTGAGTGACGACGAGCTTAGAATGAAAACCGGCCATAGCATCGGCGAAACCCTCAAAGATGAACTGGGTATCAGCAGCCAATCCTTCGGCCCCGGCGTTGGCACCCCGGTGATTCGCGGCCAAGCTGGACCACGGGTGCGCGTATTGAACAACGGTATCGGCAGCAACGACGTCTCGGCGATCAGCCCCGACCACGCCACCAGCGTGGAACCGCTATTGGCCGAACGCATTGAAGTCCTGCGCGGCCCGGCCACCCTACTCTACGGCAGCGGCGCGATTGGCGGCGTTGTAAACGTCATCGACAACCGCATTCCCGGTCGCCAGTTCGACAAACTGGTAGGTGCCGCTCTAGAACAACGCTTCGATTCCACTTCCGACGAAACCAGCACCGCCATGAAAGTCGAGGGCGGCAAGGACAACATTGCCTATCACTTGGACGGCTTTTACCGGCACCGTAATAATCTGGACATTGGCGGCGTTGGCATAGACACCGCCAAAGTGGCGATTACCGACCCTAGTTTGGAAATTATCGATAACCCCAATGGCTTTCTGAACAACACCGGTGCCGAAGCGATCAGCGGCTCCGCCGGCTTGTCCTGGATCGGTGCGCCCGGCTTCGCTGGCGTATCGATCAATAATTTGAATAACAATTACGGCATCGCTCCAGACGGTACGGGTGACGAAATCGTGCGTATTGCGATGCGGCAAAACAAATACGATTTAAAAAGTGAATTGTTCAATCCCTTACCGTTTGCCAAGAGTCTGCGCACACGCTTGGGATATACCGACTACCAGCACACCGAAATTGCCAATGGCGAAGCCGGCGCGCTGTTCACCAACAAAAGTTACGAAGGCCGAGTTGAGTTGGAACATCAAAACATTGGCCCGCTGCGCGGTGTGATTGGCTTTCAGGCGCAGAGCAGCGATTTCTTTGCGCAGCATTACCATACTGACAACCACGAAGAAGAAGCCCACGAAGAACATGGCGCAAATGAAGAACCTGAGCAACACGACGGACCAACGGTGGAAAACATAGTCCCCCGCTCCGATATCAATAGCTACGGCGTGTTTGCAGTGGAATCCTTTGATACCGGGCCGCTGAGTTACCAGTTTGGTAGCCGTGTCGAGCAGACCGATATTCGCCCAGACGACGGCCAACATTTCAGCTACACGCCGGTTAGCGCCTCGGCCTCGGCCCTCTGGAAGCTGGACCAGCGTAATAGCTTGAACCTGGCTCTCACCCGCTCATCGCGCGCACCGCAAGTCCAGGAATTGTTGTCCGATGGTTTTCACCACGCTACCCGCAGTTGGGAGCGTGGCAGTACCTCGCTGCGCGAAGAAACGTCTTACAATTTGGACGTAGGCTACCGCTTCAGAAGCGACTGGATACGTGCCGAGTTTGATCTATTTCATAACTGGGCCAGTGATTACATTTACCAACGTCGCACCGGCGAATTTCTCGACGAAGAAGGGCACGCTGAACATTGCGACGAGAATTATTGTGTCCCGGTAATGCAAAGCAGCCAGCAGGATGCCATCTTCAAGGGCTATGAAGCCAAACTGATCGTACCGATGATGGAAAACCATCTCGGATTATTGGAGATGACATTATTCAGCGACTACACCCGCGGCGAATTCCTAGATGGTAGCGACGTGCCGCGCATGCCGCCTTTACGCTATGGCCTGCAAGTGGATTTCAACCGAGACAAATTATCGACCTACTTGCGTTTTGCCCGCGCGGAATCACAACCGTATGCCGGCGATTTCGAGACCTCCACTGCCGGCTATTTCTTGCTGAATGTGGGCGCCAACTATCAAGTCAAAGCCTATAAAGACACCAAGCTGATGGTCTTTGCCAAAGGAAACAACCTACTGGATCAAAACATCCGCAACGCAACCTCCTACTTACGGAATTTTGCACCGGAAGCAGGGCGTGGAGCGGAAGTGGGCATGAGACTCAGTTATTGATATTCGCTTGAATAGGCGCTGTGTTTAGTCTCAGCGCCTTTTTTTGGACACCCAAACGCTATAATATAACATCGGAATCACCATGTTTTTTGACCAAACCTTATCCAGAAAACTCCCAGTCACCGTGCTGTCCGGCTTTTTGGGCGCTGGCAAAACCACTTTACTGAATCACATTCTGACTAACCGGGATAGCCTTAGAGTAGCTGTGATTGTTAACGACATGAGTGAAGTCAACATCGACGCGGCGACGGTCAAAAACGAAGTACAACTGAATCGTGGCCAGGAAAAACTGGTCGAAATGAGCAACGGGTGCATTTGCTGCACCCTCCGCGAGGACTTGCTGATCGAGGTCGGCAACTTGGCCAAGGAAGGCCGCTTTGATTACTTGGTGATCGAATCCACCGGCATCGCCGAGCCCTTGCCGATTGCAGAGACTTTCACATTTAGCGACGAAAATGGTGCGAGCTTATCCGACCACGCCCGCCTGGATACGCTGGTTACCGTTGTCGACGCCGTGAATTTCATGCGCAATTACATGGAAGCCCTCAGTTTAAAGGAAACCGGCGAATCCCTGGGGGAAGACGACGAACGTAACGTCGCTGATTTACTGGTCGATCAAATCGAATTTGCCAACGTGATCCTGATTTCCAAAATCGACCTAATCGCCAGCGACGAAATCCTCAATCTAAAAGCCGTGTTGCGCAGCCTTAACCCGGACGCGGAAATCGTGCCTATGGTGATGGGACAAGTGGATCTGCATAAAGTCCTCGACACCGGCCTGTTCGATTTCGAAAAGGCCGAACAAGCGCCAGGCTGGTTGAAAGAATTACGCGGCGAACATATCCCGGAGACAGAGGAATACGGCATCGGCAGCTTCGTTTACACCGCCCGCCGGCCTTTCCATCCACAGCGCTTCTATGACCTTCTACACGAAGGGGAATGGGAAAACGGCACATTGCTCCGTTCCAAAGGCTTCTTCTGGCTGGCGTCGCGCCCCGACCATGCCGGCAGTTGGTCGCAAGCCGGCGGAATGATGCAGCATGGCTTGGCCGGACGCTGGTGGGCTTCGGTGCCTAAACAGGAATGGCCGGAAGAGTATTTACAGGACATTCAATCCCAATGGGCGGAACCCTATGGCGACCGCCGACAAGAACTGGTGTTTATCGGCCAAAACGTCGATGCGAATAAAGTCCGCCGAGAACTCAACGACTGCCTGCTAACGGATGCCGAGCTAGCTGCCGGCCCGGAGGTTTGGCATCACTATCCCGACGAATTTCCCCAGTGGTTTGCCGATGGCTAGCATCGATAGTTATTTGCACCTGATCGGCCTTGAGCTGTTGGCGATCTTGGCCATTGTCTTATCCTTGGTTGACGCAAAACTGCCCAGACTGATTCTATCCAGACTATTTCTGACCATACTGGGGTTCATGCTGGCACATTTCGCCACTCATGCCTTACCCAACAAAATAGCCGGATTTATCTACAGCTCTAAGCACGAATACCATTCCATCAAGTCTGACGGACCACATCGCACATGACTATAGCCCTCAGCACCATTGCCGGCGCCGTTGCTGCCTGCCTCGCCGTGAGCCTTTGCTCCTTATCCAGCGTGTTTGCATTGTGGCTTAAACCCGCTGTCCTGAATCGAGTGGTGCCTTATCTGGTTGCGCTGGCGGTGGGCGTACTGTTAGGGGATGCGTTTATTCATTTGATTCCCGACGCGATCAATCGCCACGGTGCTGCCAGCGATGTCTGTCTGACCGTCTTGGTGGGTGTGTTCGGTTTCTTTGTGTTGGAGAAACTGGTGCGTTGGCGCCACGACCACAACGTCGATATCACGCCGGAGAGTGGCGAGATTCTGCCTTTGGCAAAAATGAATCTGATCGGCGATGCCATGCACAACTTCGTCGACGGCATATTGATCGCCGGCAGTTTTCTGGCCGATCCGGCGCTAGGTTTGACCACCACCCTGGCTATCATCGCGCACGAAGTTCCGCAAGAACTCGGCGACGTCGGCGCACTGCTGCGCGGCGGTTATTCACCCAAACAAGCCGTACTCTACAATTTTTATTGCTCGCTGACCGTGTTACCGGGGGCGATCTTTACCCTATTGCTCAGTCAATTGGCCGAATCGTCCTTGACGCTGTTGTTACCCATCGCTGCCGGCGGCTTTATTTATATCGCCGCCTCCGACCTGATTCCGGTATTACACGAACGTTGCAGTTTCCCCAGCCTTAGCGGGCAAACCGCCGCGTTCGGGGCCGGCATCGGTTTTATGCAATTCATTGTGTTTTTCGAACAGATCCTAATCGCTAATTAAGGAGTTTTTTGTGTTTGCTCGCATCCCCTTTCGCCAATCGACCCTCTCACCGCTAAGTGGCCTCGGCTCGTTCCAGCCGGTTTCTTACAAACCGTCGACCCGAACTGTAGTATCGAAGAACTTCGTTGATTTGACACGTATCTACGAGGACGGTGTAAATCTTTGCCTGGTAGAACGCTACTTTCCTGCCGCCATTGAAAGCTTTATCTACCAAGCCTTAAAGCAATTCGGTAATCTGGAACTGAGCCAGCCGGTGAATCCCGATCAATTTGATTTTGGCAGCCTCTGGCCGCAAACCAGCCAACTCGATGGTTATCGCGAATGGCTGGACGATATCGAGCTTTTGACCTCTGCTTTTTGCGAACTATTCGGCCTGAAACAAGCCGGCTTGCGCTTGCGGACTTTGCAAAACGCCATGTGTCCGCGCTTTCATGTCGATCGGGTACCCGCGCGGTTAATTTGCAGTTACGGCGGCATCGGCACTGAATGGTTGCCGGAATACGCCCTGGACAGACAAAAACTGGGCATGGGCAGCGGCGGTTTGCCGGACGAACACTCCGGCCTGATCATCGACGCGACAGCCATTCGGCAAATGCCGGCTTATGCCGTCGGTTTGATGAAAGGCGAAGCTTGGGAAGGCAACGAAGGTCAAGGTTTTGTGCATCGCTCGCCGACCCCAAACGCCGTCAAACCGAAGCGCCTGGTACTGACATTGGACATGCTGTGAGGGCTAGACATTGCTGATCAAGTTAGCGGGCGGGCAGATTTACGATCCTGCACAAAACCTGCATGGCGAACTGCGAGACCTGTTCATTCAAGACGGACTGATGGCAAATGATCCCGGTCCTGATGCCAAGTTCGACGCGGTTTACGATTTGGCAGGCCGAATCGTCATGGCCGGCGCCGTGGATATACACAGCCATATCGCCGGTGGCAACGTCAATACTGCCCGCGTGCTGTTGCCGGAACAACACCGCAATCACATGGCGCGGCGCTTGAATCAGGCGTTTAGTACCGCCAAGTGGTCGACCACCGACATTGGCTACCGCTACGCGCGGATGGGTTACACCACCGTGGTCGAACCCGCCATGTTGCCGGTCAATGCGCTGGATGTGCATCTGCAAATGGCCGACATTCCGATTCTGGATACCGCCGCACTGGCCATATTGGGTAATGACGATTTACTGCTGCGCTTGATGCGAGCCAAGGCCAGTCAGTCGCAAATTAACGATTACGTGGCCTGGACCTTACATGCCACCCGCGCACTCGGCTTAAAAGTCATCAATGCCGGTGGCGCCAATGCGTTTAAAAGCAATGCCCGCCAATTCGATTTGGATGACAGGGTGCCGGAGTATGGCCTCAGTTCCCGGCAGATTCTGCAGACGCTGCAAACTGCCGTGTGCCAACTGGGTGTGCCGCATCCGGTACATGTGCATTGCAACAACTTAGGCATTCCCGGCAATGTCGACACCATCGTTGCGACCATGGACGCGGCGCAAGGTTTGCCGATGCACTTGGCTCATGTGCAGTTTTACGCCTATGGCAACCAAGGCGCGAAAGGCTTTTCCTCGGCGGCCGCACAGCTACTGGAAGCCTTCAACCGCCACCCCAACATCACCATGGATGTCGGCCAAGTATTGTTTGGTCAGACCGTGACGATTTCCGGCGATGTCATCGCTCAATACAGTCGCCACGCCGATGCCAGCCCCAACAAGTGGGTGATGTGGGATGCCGAGTGCGAAGGCTCCGGTGGGGTAGTGCCTTACCGCTACCGCGAAGCCAGCTTCGTCAACACCCTGCAATGGGCGATTGGTCTGGAACTGTTTTTGCTGGCTGACGCACCGGAGCGGCTGTTTTTCACCACCGACCATCCCAACGGCGCGCCGTTCACCGCGTATCCGGAACTGATCCGCCTGTTGATGGATGCAGATTACCGGCAAGCCTATATGACTCATCTGAATCAGGAGGCATTGGCCTTGACCCTGCTGCCTAACCTAAGCCGGGAATTCAGCCTGAGTGAAATCGCCACCATGACCCGTTCAGCCGCTGCCCACCTAATGGGCTTGAGCGACCGAGGTCATCTTGCCCCCGGCGCCATTGCCGACATAGCTGTATACGACCCACAGGGATGTGGGAAGTGCGGCAAAACGCCGGGAGCGTTTGCTGCCCGACCGCAAGCCGATTATCGCGCCATGTTCGCCGATGCGGCCTTGGTGTTCAAAAACGGTCGCTTGGTAGTCAAAGATGGCGACGTCATTGCCCGCCCGGCCGGACATGCTCAAACCGTGCAGCCGTATTTCGACCGACACATAGAACGCGATATTCAAAACCACTTCGACCGCTTTTACAGCCTGAAATTAAACAATTTCAAAATCGATGATGTCACGTTTAACCACGACGATACGCAGCGCTTCCGCAGCGTCGCGAGCCATTAAACCTAGTTGTTAACCATGAATTCCCCAGTAATCAAAACCGACGAGGATCTCGACACCTTACGCCACGATACCGCGCATCTGTTGGCCCAAGCCGTCAAGGAACTGTATCCAGATACGCAAGTAGCGATTGGTCCGGCCATTGAAAACGGCTTTTATTACGATTTTGCCTTTGCGGAACAGGTGTCTACCGATATCTTGCCCATCATCGAACGACGCATGCGCGAAATCGTCGAGCGTGCAGACCTTATCACTCGTGAGCAATGGAGCCGGGATCAAGCTATGGCTTTTTTCAGCCAGTGCAACGAGCGTTTCAAAGTGGATTTGATTAAGCGTATTCCAGAGCATGAGACTATCTCGGTCTATCGCCAGGGGCAATTTACCGACTTGTGTCGCGGCCCGCACGCTGCGGATACCGGACAAATAGGACTAGCCTTCACGCTCCTCAAATTGACCGGCGCCTATTGGCAAGGCGATCACAATCAGCCGATGCTACAACGCATCTACGGTACGGTGTGGCCGACGCAAACCGAGCTGGATAGCCATCTCAAACAACTGCAGGAAGCGGAGTTACGCGACCACCGCCGTTTGGGCAAAGAGATGGATTTGTTTCATTTTCAGGAACAGGCGCCCGGCTCGGTATTCTGGCATGCCAAAGGCTGGCGCTTGTTTCAGCGTTTGATCGGTTATTTGCGACAACGGCAGACGTCGGCGGGCTATGAGGAAATCAACACGCCGGACGTGATGGATATTGCCTTGTGGGAAGCCTCCGGCCACTGGGAAAAATTCGGCGAACACATGTTTACCACCCAAACGCCGGATGAACGGGTGTTTGCTCTTAAGCCAATGAACTGCCCCGGCGGCGTGCAGGTATTCAAACAAGGTTTGCGCAGCTATCGGCAACTGCCGCTGCGTTTGGCAGAGTTCGGTAAGGTACATCGTTACGAACCCTCCGGCGCTTTGCACGGCCTGATGCGGGTGCGATCCTTCACCCAGGACGATGCGCATATCTTTTGCAGCGAGCAGCAGATTACTCAAGAAAGCCTGAGCATTTGCGAACTGATTTTAAGCATCTATCGCGACTTCGGTTTTCATGACATTCGCATCAAATTTTCCGACCGCCCGCCACAACGGGTCGGTAGCGACGCGGTTTGGGATCAGGCCGAACAGGCCTTGATTCAAGCCATGCAAACCAGCGGACTGCCGTATACGCATAATCCCGGCGAAGGGGCGTTTTACGGGCCGAAGCTGGAATTTGTGCTGCGCGATGCGGTGGGGCGCGATTGGCAATGCGGCACACTGCAAGTCGACCTCAATCTGCCGGCGCGACTAGGCGCTTATTACATCGACGCAGACGGTAACAAACAAACGCCAGTGATGCTACATCGGGCTTTGTTCGGCTCCCTGGAGCGTTTTACCGGCATCTTGCTGGAGCATTACGCCGGTTGGCTGCCGTTCTGGCTAGCGCCGCTGCAAGTCGTCGTCGCGCCTATCGTTAGCCAAACCGAAGCCTATGCCCTGGAAGTGGCCGAGCAATTAACCAGCGCCGGTTTAACAGTGGAAACCGACTTACGCAACGAAAAAATCGGTTACAAGATCCGCGAACACAGTTTAGCCAAAGTACCGCTGTTGATCGTAATCGGCCAGTGGGAAATGCAAGACGGTCAAGTCACACTGCGCTGGCTGCACGGCGGAGCTCAACAAATCTTGCCGCTGGCGCAAGCCTTGACCGAACTGACCGGGCAAAACCAATACCCTTCATACCTATCAGATAAGCAAACAGGACACCCTGAATACCCATGATCCTCTCAGAACAAACGCCAATGAATGGCGGATCCCATACCCCGAACGTCCGCGTACAATTTTGCTCCGCACTTGCCGAGCGCCATTATCCTGGCGATTGCCGCCGCCTGCATGGGCATAGTCGGCAAGTAGACACTAACGAGACCCATGTCCGCTACTTGGAGATAAGCGCATGAACGCTTGCAGCATCGAAGACATCCAAGGCCGCGCCGACAGCCGCCGCATCGCCATCGATAAAGTCGGCATCAAGGACATCCTGCATCCGGTAAGGGTTAAGGACAAGAGCTGCGGCGAACAACATACCGTCGCCCGCTTTGATATGTACGTGAATCTGCCGCATGACTTCAAGGGCACCCATATGTCGCGCTTCGTGGAGATATTGAATAGCCACGACCGAGAGATCAGCATTGCCTCGTTTCCGGTCATGTTGCAAGAAATGCTGCAGCGACTGGAAGCCGAATCCGGCTATATCGACATGCGCTTTCCTTACTTCGTCGAGAAAGCCGCGCCGGTCAGCGGCGTGCGCAGTTTACTGGATTATCAGGTGAGTTTTATCGGCGAAATTGACAGTACCGGCTGTCAGATTAAGGTTAAAGTCGTGGTACCGGTCACCAGCCTGTGCCCGTGTTCCAAGGAGATTTCCGAACGCGGCGCCCACAACCAGCGCTCGCATGTGACGATTACCGTGTCGGCCAGCGAATTTATCTGGATTGAAGAGCTGATTGCGCTGGTAGAGGCCGAAGCATCGTCGCCGATCTACGGCTTGCTGAAACGCCCTGACGAAAAATACGTCACCGAATACGCTTACGACCACCCCAAGTTTGTCGAGGATATGGTGCGGGATGTGGCTGCCAGACTGGATGCGGAAACCCGCATTCAAGCCTATACGGTGGAGTCGGAAAACTTCGAGTCGATACACAACCATTCGGCTTATGCATTGATCGAGCGGGTGAAATGAACCTGTTCAGGCGTGCGGAAACCCTGACCCTGGGCGACAGTTTACCTTGGGATGCCGTATTGGCCGCACTACCCTTCAATGCTGACGGCCTGTTGCCCGCTATCGCCCAACAAGCAGACAGCGGCGAGGTATTGATGCTCGCCTGGATGAACCGCGAGGCTATTCTGGAAACATTGAGTAGCGGTCGGGTTTGTTACTGGTCGCGTTCTCGACAGACGCTGTGGCGTAAGGGTGAAACCTCCGGCCATCAGCAATCGCTTAAAGAACTACGCATCGATTGCGACGGCGATACGCTGCTGTTATTGGTCGATCAACAAGGGCCAGCCTGCCATACCCGGCGTGCCAGTTGTTTTTATCATGCCGTGCGCGGTGAGCAGGTCGTGGTGATCAGCGAGCCCCAGCGGATTGATGAATCGCGGTTTAATCAACCCTAACTTCTATTCCTTCTGGAGATTCAAGATGAGCGCAAGCCCAAAACTCAACTACCCGGTACCTGTCACCATTTTGACCGGCTTTCTCGGTGCCGGTAAAACCACCTTACTGAACCGGATTCTGACCGAACATCACGGTCAGCGCATTGCCGTGATAGAAAATGAGTTCGGTGAAACCGGCATCGACAACGAACTACTGGTGCAGGCCGACGAGCAAATCGTTACCATGAATAACGGTTGCATTTGTTGCACCGTACGCGGCGACCTGGTGCGTATCCTGGGCGAATTGTCCGAGCGGCGCGAAAGCGGCGATATTCACTTCGAACGAGTTATCATAGAAACCACCGGTCTGGCCGATCCGGCGCCGGTAGCGCAAACCTTTTTCATCGAGCCGGACATCGCCGAAAACTACAAGCTGGATGCCATCGTCACCGTGGTCGACGCGGTGCATGCCCACATGCAATTGGAAGAGCATCACGAAGCTCAGGAACAAGTCGGCTTTGCCGACCGAATTTTGCTGTCAAAAACCGATCTGGCGGAGACGGAAATTGTGGTCGACCTGGAAGCCCGATTAAGGGCGATGAACCCCAGAGCGCCTATCAAACGTGTACATTTCGGCGAAACCGAGTTACACGATATTCTGGACATCGACGGTTTTAATCTGGACGATATACTGAAAATCGAACCGGACTTTTTGGAGGACGTCAGCCACGAACATGAAGACGACATCAGCTCCTTCGTGTTCCGTGCTGATCGGGAACTGGATGCGGCGCGCATACTGGCTTTTCTGGACATCATGGTCCGCGACTACGGTAACGACCTATTGCGCTATAAAGGTATTTTGAATATCGCCGGCTGCGAAAAACGCGTGATCTACCAAGGCGTACACATGCTGATGACACAGGATTTCGGCGCCGAGTGGCAAGACGGCGAAGCTAAGACATCAAACCTAGTGTTCATAGGCCGTAATTTACCCAAAGAGGATATGATCGAGGCTTTGGAATCGTGCCAAGTAGCGGCTTGATGATGGACATTATGTGCATACTCGTTTAAGGTCCTGATGACATCTATAAGCCTGTTAGCAAATCTTTTGTGTCTCGTATTTTGAGGGAATTGCCCAAAATCCCCGTTATCGTTATCACGGGTTTTCTCGGTAGCGGTAAGACTACGCTGTTAAATCGCTTGCTGGCGGACGGCGTGAAAACGGCAGTGGTGATCAACGAGTTCGGCGCTACGCCAATCGATCAGGATTTACTGCAAAATCAGGATATTCCGATGACGGTACTAGCGGGCGGTTGCCTGTGCTGTCAGATCAAAGGCACTTTAGCGCCAACTTTAAAAAACCTTTGGATGGCTTGGGATCAGGCCGAAACCAAGCCATTCGACCGAATGATTATCGAAGCCAGCGGCGTAGCCAGTCCGGAACCGATTCTGGATACCCTTTGCCGCGAACGCTGGCTAGCCAGCCGTTACCGTTTGCAGCAGGTAATCACCACGCTGGCGATACCATCCGCCATCGCCCAACTGGATAGTTTCGCGGAAGCCCGTTCCCAGGTGGCTTGGGCAGATAACTTGCTGCTCACCCATGCAGATCTAGCCGATGCCAAGCAACAGATCGCACTAGACCAGTGCTTACAAAGCATTGCGCCAGCTACTCCGAGACAAATGGCAATGCTTGGCGACTATCGTGCGGATACCCAGTTGACCCAAACCCAACCGCCGATCCGCCGCTTGCCCAACGCCGAGCTGTCTTCGGAACACCGTTTCCAAAGCATCTCCCTAAATTTGGCGCAAGCGCTACCTTGGCCGCAACTCGAAGCGATCCTAAAAGCGTTGTTGGTGCGCCATCCCGTTGACTTGCTGCGCATCAAAGGGGTGGTGTACCTGGAAAACCAGGCAGAACCGGTGGTTATACAATCCGCCGCCAATCGGCTTTACCCGCCTATCGCGCTGCCCGCGCGCCCTAGCGACGATGGCCGAGGCCGACTGGTATTCATCGTCAATGGCGACATTTCAATGCTGGCCGAAGACCTAAAACAAGGTTTTGGTTCATACATTTCAGACAATGCCATCCGCATACACGATTGACCCGGTAAACACACAGCAGCCTTGAGAAACTAAGCGGATTGACCGTTAGCAGTCGCCAGAAGGTATACATTCTGCGATCTGCGGTTATCGAATAGGCGGGCATGGCAGCGATACGGAATTTGAGTAGCGGGTTTAATCAGCAAATAAACGCTCTCAAATCCGGAAAACCTGAAGTTGTTTGTATTACCATAAGGCATGGCAAAACTATAAATTTTAAGCGGGAGACACCGATGCAAGGCGACAAACAAGTCATAGCGTACTTAAACGAATTATTGGCGGGCGAACTAACGGCAATCGACCAGTACTTTATCCATTCCCGAATGTATGAAAACTGGGGATTCGGCAAATTATACGAACGCATCAATCACGAAGTTCAGGACGAAACCAACCATGCCGATGCCTTGATCAAACGGATTTTGTTTCTGGAAGGCACCCCGGATTTATCTAAGCGCGACCCCTTGGCGGTCGGGAAAAACGTGCCGGAAATGCTGAAAAACGATTTAGTCGTCGAGTATAAAGTGGTCGCGGAATTGCGCAAAGTCATCGCCTATTGCGAAAGCGTGCGCGATTATCAAACGCGGGAAATTCTGGAAGTGATGCTGGACGATACCGAAGAAGATCATGCCCATTGGCTGGAACAACAATTGGGTCTGATCGACATCATCGGTTTGCCAAATTATCTGCAATCGCAAATGTCCTAAACCGGCTAGGCCGCAGACGCAGCAAATGCCGCAGCTTGAGTGACAGCTGCGGCTGTTTGAGACGCGCCAATTAAACACCTATCAAGCTGGCAGCCTAACTATTCGGCAAACCGAGAATTCCGCCAGACGGCTGAAAGCCTTCAGCCGTTTCTAATAATATAAAGGGGCTGTCTTAGCGCTAGATCTGCTTCTCCTCGGCATTCAACGTTGATAAAGCAGCTTGATAGTCGAAGGTATCGATTTGCCGTGCAAATTGCGCATAAGACCTTCCCAATTTAGCCCGCAACAATCCCGCATATTGACGCGCCATGGGGCTGGCTTGTGCGTCACCAATTGCCAGCAGACTAGAGAGCGCGGCAACTATCTGCTGCATATTTTCTGCATCGATTTCCTCCTCGATGGCGTCTGCGGCTGCTTGCACGGGCAAAGCCTCGATCGCGCGCAGCAGATGCGCCAATTCACTATCGCACAAAACCACCCACTCCATGCAGACTGCCAAATCGCTGTTATCGGCTATCGCCTTATCCAACTTGGCGGCCAAATCAGCAACCGTTTTAGCACCCAAGGTACTGGCAACGCCTTTTAAACAGTGGCTAATCCGTTTTGCTTGGTCAAGTTGACCATCGACCAAATAGGCCTGCACTTGTTTTAAGTCTTCGCCGTGGGTATGGGCAAACAACCTCAGCAAGCGTTGATACTTATCCAAATCCCCCTTCACCACAGCTAGACCTTGCCTAGTGTCAAGCTCGCTGATAGCCAATATAGCTGCCGATAAGGCATCGGCGCTGCCCGGACAATTCGGCGAAGGGGGCAACACTGTAATATCTTTGTCCAAGCCGCCAACGCGCGGAGTGGAAGGTGGCGCTAGCCAACGCAACAAGGCCGCGTAAAGATCTTCCGGGATGACCGGCTTGGCGACAAAATCGTTCATACCGGCGGCCAGAGAAACATGCCGGTCTTCTGCAAAAGCCGCAGCGGTCATCGCCAAAATCGGCAACTGCGTAAAATCGGGCTGCGCGCGAATCGCTCGCGTCGCCTCCAAACCATCCATGACCGGCATTTGCACATCCATCAGCACCAGATCGTAAGGATGCTTGCCGATTTTCTCCAGAGCGATCCGACCATTCGCGGCGGTATCCACCGCCAAACCCACCCCATGCAACAGCTCCAGCGCTACTTCCCGGTTAATCGGATTGTCTTCCACCAACAATAGGCGCGCGCCGGCATAATCTCGGCGCAGCATCATTTCGGCGTCGACCGGCTTGTCCTTGGTTTGCAAAGGCATGTCCCCCTGACCGCGCTCGACCTGTGCGGTAAACCAAAAGCGACTGCCTTGACCCACCACACTATCGACGCCCGCTTCGCCACCCATCATATTGGCCAGACGACGGGTAATCGCCAAGCCCAAACCGGTACCGCCGTATTTACGCGTCGTAGAGACATCGGCCTGCGTGAAGGCCTGAAATAAACCCGATTGTTGGTCGGCTTCGATACCGATTCCGGAATCGCTCACCTCGAAACACAACATCAACCCCGCTACGGTTTCCGCTTGCACCGCCGCCCGCAACCAAATCGTACCGCTATCGGTGAACTTGACTGCATTGGTGGCGTAGTTGAGCATCGCCTGACGCAAACGGGTCGGATCGCCGCGCAGCCATTGCGGGACACCTTGGCTATCTACCTTTATGGTCACAGCCTTAGAGCGTGCCTGATCCGCAATAATCGAGCGGATTTGCTCCAACATTATCACCAGAGAAAAGTCGGTTTTCTCCAATTCCAACCGCCCGGCCTCGATCTTGGATAAATCCAGCACGTCGTTAATGATGGACAGTAGATGCTGGGCTGCGCCATCTATTTTATCGAGACGTTCGCTTTGTTCCGGGTTGGGGCTGCTTTGTCGTAACAAATAAGTCAGGCCGATGATCGCATTCATCGGCGTCCGAATTTCATGACTCATATTGGCCAGAAAGGCACTTTTGGCTTGATTGGCGGAATCAGCCAACACTTTTGCCGCCTCCAGTTCAGCGGTACGGCTGGCTACCAAATCTTCGAGGTGATGCCGATACTGATCCAGCTCCAGCGCGACGCGCTTTTTCTCGGTGATGTCTTCCTGTACAGCCACGAAATGGGTCACGCTGCCATCCGCCTCCCTAATCGGAACGATAATGGCAGAATCCGTATACTCGCTGCCGTTTTTGCGCTTGTTGATGAATTCGCCTTTCCAGGTCTGACCGCGACCGAGCGCGGACCAAAGACTCCGATAATTTTCCATTGGCGTTTTTTTCGATTGCAACATACTCGGATTGCGACCAATGACCTCGTCACGCTGATAGCCACTGACGGACAAAAACGCTTGGTTAACGTATTCTATATCGCCGACCAGGTTAGTAATAATGATACTGGCCGGACTCTGCTCCACCGCCTGCGCCAGTTTACGCAACTGCTGTTCGGCCTGCTTGCGCTCGCTGATATCCAGATTGATCCCAAATAGCCGCAAGGGCTTGCCATCTGCGTCGTATTGAGCGCGGCCCTTGCTACTCAACCAGCGGTTTTCCCCGCTCGGTAACCGATAGCGAAACTCGACCTCGAACGGCTCACCGCGCAAAACATGGCTGTCCCACTGATCGTCGATCAAATGCAAATCGTCTGGATGCACGTTGGCTCGCCAATCGTCGTTAGAACGCAACCCGCCGGACTCCAGGCCATACAGACGCTCGCACTCCGGCGACCAATAATTCTGATTGTTAACAATATCCCAATCCCAAATGCCGACATGCGCGCCTTCCTGAGCCATCAGTAAACGCTGCTCACTCTTGCGCAAGGCCTCTGCGGACGCTTCGGCACGCCGCCGCGCAGCGATGGCATCCTCCATCAAATTCAGGGCTGCCAACTGCGCCTGCTGCTGCTCCAACAGTGCGCGCTCCTGGCTTTGCTGTAAGGCCTCTTCAGCCGCGCGCTTATTCCGGCGTTGATCGCGCTCCTCAAGAGCCCGACGGATGGACTGGGGCAACTTAAGTAGATTGTCTTTTGACACGAAATCGACCATACCCAGCCGCAGCAACTCCATAGCCACGTCGGCCCCCATACTGCGGGCTACCAGAATCACCGGCAAATCCGCAGTGCGGGCTTGAATGGTTTGCAAGGTAACGCGAATATCCATCCCGGGCAGGCTGAAGTCGGACAGCACCAAATCCCATTGCTCCGCTAGGGCAAACTCCAGAGCGGCGTTGCTGTCGATGCGACGACATTCCACAGCCATGCCACTCTCATTGAGGTAACGCTCCAGCAGCAGAAAATCGGTCGGTACTGCGTCGATGACGAGTAATTTCACTAGAGGACTCATAACTGCATCAACACCATCTCTGCGGCTGGATGACTGCTGAGCAATGGCCGCCCAAGCGCGCCAGCGTCGGCAAAGTCCGGGGGTATGCGCAAGAAGCGCTGAGCAGCGCTCCGGTCGTTTGGTCTGCCGTCCCGCTTTTCAGCCAAATCCAGAAAAATGACTAACTGCATTTCCTTCATGCACCACTCGAAATACCTCCGTCGTGGGCTTTCAAAGTCTGACGCATCAAGCGCTGGCCTAAATTTACTACCCGGCAGACCACGTATCATGGCAGCGTGTCCGGTTTCGGCGCTATCTGGCTATCATCCAAGAAATTCAAAGGATACGGCTGTTCTTGTCCAAGCTGACGGCATAGCCCGTTGATGGTTTGCTTTAGCGCAATCATGTCCATTTCCCGACCGACCATGGCCCGATTGAAGCGCTGCAGTGCATCGGTCTGTTCTCGTAACGCCGCCTCGGCTGCTTTGCGCTCGCTAATATCCAAGGCATAGGCCACACGCCTAATGGGCTTGCCATCCGCTGACTTGATGATTGTCACATCAATCATCACCGGAAAACGGCTACCGTCCTTACGTTGATGCTCTGTCTCAAACACGCTATGACAACTAGTGTCCAGGCGATTGATGCGTTGGTACAACTGCTGGACCAAATCAGCCGGATAAACCATCGCGACCGGTTTTCCGATCAATTCTTCGGCCGTGTAGCCCCGCTCTGCCGCAAATACCGGGTTCACCGCCAAAAATGCATTGGTCTGCGTGTCGGCAATTGCCAAGCCAAATTCCGCGTTTTCGAAAGCCTGCGCCCAAAGTTTGAGCTCGGTTTCGGCATTTTTGCGCTCGGTAATATCGATACAAATACCGTACACGCGTTGTGGTCGACCCATCTCGTCGTATTTGGCGCCACCCTTGCAGTTTAGCCATCTAATTTGCCCTGGCTCCGGCACCACTCGAAAATCGAAATCGAAAGTACGACGAGCGGCGACCGCCGAATCTCGGCACCGCTCCAAATCCTCCAAATCCTCCGGGTAAACACGCCCGGAAAAAGCCGAATACTCACGGGGAAACGTGCCCGGCGCATAACCAAACATGGCCTCAAGTTCGGCAGTCCATTGCAAATTATTGCTGGACATATGCCAATCCCAGATACCGATGTTGGCGCTGCTTTGCGCTAAGCGTAAGCGTTCCTCGCTCTCCATCAGCGCTATCTCGACCAATTTACGCTCGGTGATATTGGCATGAGACACTACAGCCCCGCCTTCCGCAACGCCCAAGGGCGTAATCACCATGGAAAACCAACGCTGTTGTTGTAAAGAATGGCAAGCATAATCGTAGGTAAAGCGCGGGAGCCGACCTTCCAAAACAGCGGCCAAGCCAGTACTCACTGCCAATGCCCCCTGGGTGTAAGGACCTGATGCCTCTCGGCAAACGCGTAAATAATTGGTTCCTATTCCGCATACATCGCCGGCTTGCTCACCCGAGACGGCATTATCCTCGGCAAATTGCTGCCAAGGTCGATTAACCGAGACAATCACCCCATTGCGGTCTAATACCGCAATGTTAGCGCTCACCGAATCCAAAATAGCCCGCTTGAATTCTTGGCTTTCGCGCAGTGATGCGTTGGCCACTTCAATCGAATGCCGAGCCGCAAGAGCATCTTCCATCAAATTAAGTGCGGCCAATCTGGCCTCGCGCTGCGTTTCCAGAGTAGTCTGTTGGGCATCTCGTAGCGCTAGCTCGGCCTGCTTGTTAGGGGTTATATCTTGCACCGTACCGTGCAAAGCCACGACATTATCCTGCTCATCGCGAACCGGCTCGCCGCGGACCATTAACCAGCGGCGCAGCTCGCCAGCGGTTTGTAATTCTGCCTCGCATTCGTAAGGCACACCGTTGGTGCGGGCCTTAGCAAACGCCGACTGCAAGCGCCGCCAACTCTCGGGCTGAAAATACCGACCAAGCTCGTCATTGTCGGCTGGCGGTAACTTAGGGTCCCGACCGAATATCCGGTAAACCTGTTCCGACCAGGTCAGTTGGCCGGTGCGCAAATCCAAAGTCCAGCCACCCAAGTTGGCTAGGCGCTGCGCAACCTTCAACGCGGCCTCGCTGTTGATGAGCGCCAGCGCTTCCTGCTTCCGTTGCTCGATATCCTCTATGGCTGAGATAAAATAATCTGGACTACCGTCCGCTTTGCGCACGATGGAGACACTCAGGCTAATCCAACTGAGGCTGCCATCCTTGCGAATAAAGCGCTTTTCCCTGGCAATATCATCGAGCTCGCCGGCCAGCATCCGCTGCATAAGTTCGGCATCGATACTTTGTTCGTCTGGAGAGGTAATATCCGAGAACCGGCGCGTTATCAGCTCATCCTGACTGTAACCGACCACATTGCAAAATTTGCGATTAACCTGAAGCCAACGACCATCAGGCGCTAATATCGCAAGCCCCATCGCCGCATTTTCGAAAGTAGCCTGAAATAAAGTTTCGCTGCTGCGGAGTTTGTCGCGCGTTTCCAGTAATTGTTGCCAATGAGCAGTTTCGCGTTGCCGGGCACCGAGCAAGAATTCGCTGAACAAACTGATCAAAACCCCATTGGCAATCAATATCGTCCACTGCAAGACATCGTAAATACCGGCAATCGCCAAACTGCGATACGGCGGCAGCAAAAAGTAACTGGTGACCACGGCCACCATTACCGTCGCTGATAAGCCAGGCCCCAAGCCGCCAAGCAAGGCACTGACGATGACCGGAAACAAAAACAGTAGCAGCAACGGGCGTTCGCCAAAGGATGCCGGTAAATACAGACGAATGGCCAGCGCGACCAATACCAGAAGCACTGCCAACGGATAAGCAAGTGGATGTCTGCGCTGATAAGCAGAGCGCAAGGGCTTGGAAAAATCCGCAAATGCTCGTTCGACGCTACTCATGAGACATCGTCTTCCGCAGTCGGTATAGCGCCGTCCATTGACTCGATCTCAATTTTTGCGGGCATTCGGTTCGAGCTGAGCATGTCGGCGCCAGACTCGGAGGTTCCTTCGGTAAGCTCTATATTCGCGGGATTTGCGGCCGGGGGCGATAAAAACGTCAGTGCGTAAGGCGACTGCCGGCCAAGCTCGGCCGACAACTCATTGACCTGCTGCTTTAGCTTAATCATATCCAGTTCTCTACCAACCATAGCGCGATTGAAGCGTTCTAATTCATCGTTACGCGCCTTTAGTTCTTCTGCCTGGAGATTGAGTTGGTCTTCATTGGCTTTGCGGGCGCTGACATCCAAAACAAAACCAATCACGGCCGGCTGGTTTTGATAGACAAAACCGCGCCCATGTACCTCGACAGCAATGCCGCGTCCGTCACGACTCACGCCTTCAAAGCGGTAATTAATGTCATCAACCTCGCCTGCCATGCGGCGCCGCAAATTTTCGGTAACCATGGGCCGATCTCTTGGGCAGACCAGATCGGACACCGTCTTTCCGTCGATAATATCGGCGGCTTGCTCATAACCGAAGATCGCCGCAAATCCGGGATTGACGTACACGAAACGCCCGTTTTGAATAATATAAATGCCCGCCAGCGACTGTTCGACCAAACCGCGAAAGCGCGCTTCGCTTTCAAGTAACTCAAGCTCGGCTAGCTTGCGTTCGGTAATATCCCGCGAGATGCCGAACAGGCCTATGACTTTACCGTTTTCATCGCGCAACGGCCCTTTGGTGGCCAAAAATACTCTGGGCCCGGACAAAGTATCGAGCGCTTCTTCATTTGTCAGGGTTATATTTTCCGTCATCACCCGGCAACCGATATCCTTCAAGTAATTGGCTTGTTCCGCAGGAAATATGGCGCTATCGTCCTGGCCGATCACCTCCTCTGCCGGTTTGCCGACAAAATGGGCGGCAGCGGTGTTAAACAGGATATAGCGGCCCTCAAGATCCTTAGCAAAAATAGCGTCGACGGATAAATCGGATATTGCGGCTAATAAGTCGAGCGCCCGCAGACGCTCTGCTTGCGCTTGCTGCACGGCTTTGGCCAAGGCCAAACGCTGATTTTGCCGCAATAGATAAAAGCCGGCGCAGACTACAAAAATGGTCAAGCAACCCACACAGACAATCCAGATCACTTCGCTCCTGGCCTTGGCGTAGATTTCGGCGTTGTCCAGTTTGGTCAGTAAATACCAATCGGTACGGCTAATCGCCTTCACCAGACCAATAACAGACGCACCCCGATAATCCTTGGCCTCGAGGATTTTATCGCCGCTCGCTTTACTTTCCAGTGCTTGCACCGCCAACAAATTTCTGTTTTTAAGGGGCAGACGAAAGGATGCCGCTGCATCCGGCCTAAAGCGCAGCGGCGAGAGATAGAGAATGTCAGTGTTATCGCGACAAAACAGCAAGCTTTCGCCGCTGACACTGGCTACCGGCCAACTCTCCAAAACCGGAAAAAGCCACTCCCGCAGATCGATATGTAAAATAATCAAGGGCGCAGCCAACGGTTGACTGGTCAGCGGCGCGACGAAATCCAATAAAACCGGTCCAAGGTCGTCTCTGTAAGGATCGACCAATTGAACTTGCCGCGTGCTCGTCGATAACTCGGCGGCTGCACGATGAAGAGGTAATACAGTGGCAGGGGCATTGTCGGAGCGCCACAAAAGTTGGCCTTGCGGATTAAGTATACTGACAGCCGAAATCCCCCGGCTTTTGCGAAATTGTTCCAAACGGCTTTGCAGAAGTTCGGCGCTTTGCATATCGCCATCGACTTGCCAGCGCTGGTAATGCTCGATAAAAAATTCGCTGGTTTGGATAAAATCCGCATCGCCGCGTCGTTCATTCAGCCAGTCGGCAATTTGTCTGGACTTGAGGTTGCCGACTGCCTGAAGCCGCCCAAATTCTTCTAAGGTATGCTCTTCGATTGTCAGAACAACGCTGACTGCTATCAAAACTGAGATTGCGGCTATCAACAGCCCCAGCGCAAACAGCTGACGTCTAGGCGTGGAAGGCGCGTCTGTCGACTCAGCGTTGCGTCCGAACCAGCGCTGCATCAAGCCATAAAGCAGGAAGGACGTTACAAGCACATAGACCCAGCCCTTTAGCATGCTGGCTATAATGAGTTGGTCCGGGTCTTGGAAAAAATGGTTGATTAGCTGATCCGACAGTAAAATCCAGCCGGCGGCGGCGATCGCGTATACCAAGACGACGGCTAAAATGCTTTTGCGGCTGACCTGTACGGGTGTTGAGTGAGCGGTGGTCGGCAACATCGGCTTGCTAAATCGAATCAATTCTCGAAGCCGTAAAAAGAAGATACTCCGTTGACTACAGCGGATACCGTGTTGCCGTTACCCTGATATTCCAAACGATCGAAGCTCGTCAATCGCGCCATTGCTATCCCGCGACCATGCAAATCGAACACGCGTTCGGGGGAAAAATCCATAAAATCTTGCCAATCGAAGCCGTCGCCCTGATCTTGAACGGTAAACACGATTTTATCCGGCAGACGCTGAAAATGCACCATAACAAACCGCCGGTTAAATTCTGGGAGGCTTAAGCGCCTTTGGATTTCGTCTAACCAGGCGCCCGACAGCATCAGCTCGCCTTTCTCCGCATAAGAAATACCCAGATTGCCATGTTCCACCGCGTTAATCATCAGCTCTTGCAGGCCCTGGATAACGCGCTCCGGCTCCGGACAAGATTGGGCTAAACAATGACTCAGCATCTTTGCCTCGTTGAGATCGCGAAAACGAAATACGGCGGAGTAAACGGACGTCCGGCACTATTGACGGCTTCGGTCATTTCCTGCAACTCATGACGTTGCTGCAGCGCTGCATTGATAACGGCGATCAATATTTCGGGCTGAATGGGTTTAGTCAGATAATAATAAGCCCCCTGTCCAAGTCCTTCCTGAATGCTTTTCTTGTCGCTTCTAGCTGTTTGCATAATCACCGGGATCGCAGCCAACACTCGATCACCCTTAATCAATCTGAGCAGTTCGATGCCATCCATCCCCGGCAAGCCCCTGTCCAACAAAACCAAATCGTAGCCGTTTGGTTCTTGTTGCAAGGTTTCCCAGGCTTTAAAGCCATTGGTGCAAACCGTCACCAGAAAGCCTTCGGCAGCCAATAAATCCCGAATAACGATGGCGATAATTTCCTCGTCTTCAACCAGTAATATACGAGCGTTTTGATTCATCACTAATTTACTCCACGGTTGAATCGAGATGTCGCTGGGCAATATCGCAGAAGGCATCGAAATCGGCTAAAAATGCATCGGCGATATCCGGATCAAAGTGGCGACCGCCTCCTTGGGCAATAATAGCCTTGACCTCATCGAAAGCCATCGGCTCCTTGTAGACACGCCGAGAAATCAATGCGTCGAATACATCGGCCAATGCCATTATCCTGGCGGAAACCGGGATGGCATCCCCCGCCAATCCGTCCGGGTAGCCGCCGCCATCCCATCTCTCATGGTGCCAATGTGCAATTTCCTTGGCCAAAATCAAAAACTCCACAGAGCGGGTGGCATCACGCTCGGCCATTTCTATCGCATCGCTGCCCAATTTGGCATGGGTCTTCATAACACTCCATTCTTCGCTGGTTAATTTGCCCGGCTTTTGCAAGATAGCATCCGGTATGCCGACTTTGCCTAGATCATGGAGCGGCGCGGAGCGTGTCAGCAATTCGATGTAATGATCGGTCAAGGTCTCGGAAAAACGCGGATGGCCCTGCAGGGCTAGGGCCAAATGCTGGACGTAACCTTGGGTACGCAAGATGTGATTACCGGTTTCCGGATCGCGAATTTCCGCCAAATGCGCCAAAGCCCGAATGCTGACTTGTTGAATCAACTCGTTTTCGCCCATCCGCTTCGCAATCTCGGCCTCGAGATAGGAATTCTCGTCACGTAGCCAATCTCTAGCCTGCTTCAATTCCAGTTGAGTGCGGATCCGCGCCAAAACGATGGGCGGCAAAATGGGTTTAGTGATGTAATCGACCGCTCCAACATCCAATCCACGCAGTTCGGACTCCATGCTGTCCATCGCCGTGACGAATATCACCGGAATCCCCCGCGTAATCGGATCGGTGCGCAAATGCTCGAATACTTGGTAACCGTCCATGCCCGGCATCATCACGTCGAGCAGGATCAAATCGGGATAAGGGTAATTGGCGACCATCTGCAACGCTCTCTCCCCCGAGGTTGCCACTCTGACGCGGTATTGCGGTTGCAGTAACTCACTAATAACGGTGAGGTTTTCTGGAGAATCGTCGACTACCAGAATGGTTTTGCTGCTTGTATCAAACATTGCCCCCCCGAGAATGGCCGATCTTATTATTAATGACCTGAAAAATTCATCGACGTCACCAAGGCAGCAATGAAATCAATAATTGCGCGATAATAAACAAAAATACCAAAAAAGTGATGTTTGAATGCAAAAGCTGCGTTAATTCGATCAAATTTTTGATCTTAACCACTTTATTCCTACATTTGTCCACCGCAAGACAGCCAAAAGGCGCTTATTCGGTGCCCAACTACAACTCCTCTGGCTTGCGCGGTGAAAAGGACCGATAATTCCGGCTTTTTTCGTTTGCCGGATTTCCATGGAATTCACACTCAAAACCACCGACGGACACGCACGTCGCGGCCAACTGACTTTTGCGCGCGGCGTTGTGGAAACGCCGATCTTTATGCCGGTCGGCACCTATGGCACGGTCAAAGCGTTAACCCCGGAAGATTTGACCGCGTTGGGGGCGCAAATCATCCTGGGTAATACCTTTCATTTGTTGTTGCGCCCCGGCATGGAGGTCATGAAAGCTCACGGCGACCTGCATGATTTCATGCGTTGGCAAAAACCGATCTTGACCGACTCCGGCGGTTTTCAAGTATTTAGTTTAGGTGCATTGCGCAAAATCAGCGAACAAGGCGTCACATTTAAATCGCCGGTCAATGGCAGCAAAATATTCATGGGCCCGGAAGAATCGATGCAGGTGCAACGCGATTTAGGTTCGGATATTGTGATGATTTTTGATGAGTGCACGCCCTATCCGGCCACTTACCAAGAAGCTGCGGACTCGATGCGGCTGTCGCTGCGCTGGGCGGAACGCAGTAAACGCGCGCATGCAGGCAACCCCGCCGCCTTATTCGGTATTGTGCAAGGCGGTATGTATCCACAATTGCGCGAAGAATCCATAGCCGGCTTGACCGATATCGGCTTTGACGGTTATGCCATTGGCGGCCTGTCGGTGGGCGAACCCAAGCACGAAATGCTGGCAACGCTGGAGGCGATTCATCTAAAAATGCCGGTGGATAAACCCCGATATTTGATGGGCGTGGGCACCCCGGAAGATTTGGTAGAAGGCGTTAGACGTGGGATAGATATGTTCGACTGCGTAATGCCGACCCGCAATGCGCGCAATGGCCATTTATTCACCCGCCACGGCGTCATCAAAATCAGAAACCAACAATACCAATTCGATACCCGGCCCTTAGACGAAGACTGCAGTTGTTACACCTGCCGCAACTACTCGCGCTCTTATCTTAAGCACTTGGATAAGTGTAAGGAAATGCTGGGCTCCCGGCTTAATACTATTCACAACCTGCACTACTATCTGGAGCTGATGCAAGGCTTGCGGGACGCGATCGAAAATCAAACCTTCGATGCCTTTGTGGCGGCGTTTTACGACCAACGTGATAGTCGAGTGCCGAGTTAAAAGCAGATATTCGCTATAAAACTCGGGTGTTTGTCTCAGATTGCATCGGACGAACTAAGGACCGCTCAACATTTCTAAAGCCAATTCCGCCATATTTCTTGAGCCGCCGCCGTCGCCGAGTTGCTGTTTGACTGCCTGCAATTCGGTAAGACAGCGTTGCCGATAATCGCCATCTGCCAACAATTGCACTATCTCGGCGGCCAAATTGTCAGGGGTCAATTCTGCCTGAATCAATTCCTTGACGATGGTTTTGCCGGCGATGATATTCGGCAACCCAATAAACGGAATTTTCACCAAGCGCTTGCCCAGCCAGTAACTGAAGCCGGCCAACCGGTAAACAATGACCATCGGCACGCCCAGTAAGGCAATTTCCAGCGAGGCGGTGCCGGAGGTGGTCATTACCGCATCGCAACATTGAATGGCATCATAGGGCTGCTGTTTTACTATCTTGATGGCAAGCGCACTATCGCCCAAATGCGCAGCCAATTCCGCATCGCTGATCGAATCCGCTTGCGGCAGGACAAACTGCAATTCCGGGCGTTGCGCCGCCAATTTAGCCGCCGCAGCCAGCATCACCGGCAATATGCGTTTGATTTCGTTACCCCGACTGCCAGGCAAAATACCTACTACCGGCCTGCCAAGGTCCAAGCCGAATAATTCAAAATCTGCGGATCGACTGCGTTGCGGATGGACTTTATCGACCGAGGGGTGGCCGACGTAGCGTACGGGTACGTGTTCGGCTTCGTAGTATTTGGTCTCGAAGGGAAAGATTACCGCCATCATGTCGATGGCCTTGCCGTAGGTCACTACTCTGCCTGGCCGCCAAGCCCAAACCTGCGGGCTGACGTAAAACAACACTTTTACACCTCTGCTTTTGGCAAAGCGTGCCAGTTTTAGGTTGAATTCTTTGTAATCAACGCAGACCAATAAATCGGGTTTTTCCTGGACAATGATTTGTTTGAGCAAATTCAGCGCCCGCCGAATTTCCCCATAATGTTTTAGGATTTCCACCAAACCGATCACGCCGATACCCGCCGAATCGTAACGCACGTCGATACCGGCCTGGCGCATTTTCGCACCGCCCATCCCAAGGCCGCGAATCGCTGGAGAGCACTGCTTTAGCTCGAGAAACATATTGGCGGCGTGTTGATCGCCGGAGGATTCGCCGGCGCTGAACAGCACCGAGTAGTCTGCTTGAATGGTCATTTAAGCGTTGTTGGTGGGCTGGCTTTGCTTAGCCCACCCGACATTTTTGAACTAAGTTGGGAAAACACCGCGAATCACATCGACGATTAGCTTGACGGTATCGTCGCTGAGATTAGAGCAGATCGGCAAAGAAAAACAGCGCGCCGCCACCGATTCGGTGACAGGCAAGGACAAGCCGGCACACTCTTCCTTGAAGACATTTTGCTGATGGAGCGGCACCGGATAATAAACCGCACAGCCGATCTTTTGCTCTTGCAAAGCCTTCATCACCTCGTCGCGACGGTCGGATAACAAGGTATATTGATGATAGACATGTTTACCAACGCCATCCTCATGAGGCGTCGTCAACGGCAAATCCGCCATCAGTTCGGAATACAAATGCGCGGCATGGCGACGGGCTGCATTGTATTGATCGATGCGTTTTAATTTGGCGCGTAACACCACGGCTTGCAACTCGTCCAACCGGCTGTTGTAGCCGATGACATCGTGGTAGTAGCGAACATCCGAACCGTGATTACGGTATTGCTTGATCTTCGCTGCAGTCTCGTCTGAATCGGTGGTTACCAAACCGCCGTCGCCGAAGCAGCCCAGATTTTTACTGGGAAAGAAGCTGAACCCGGCGGCGTTGCCGAAACTACCGGTTTGCTTATCATGCACTGTTGCGCCGAAGGATTGCGCGCAATCTTCAATCAATTTCAAACCGTGCTTATCGCAAATCGCTTTGATAGCGGGCAAATCGGCGGGCTGGCCGAATAAATGCACCGGCATTACGGCCTTAGTTTTGGCGGTAATTGCTTTTTCGATATTGGCCGGGGTGATATTAAAAGTGCCAGGATCGATGTCGACAAATACTGGCTTGGCACCGACATATTTGATCGCTTCGGCGGTGGCGATAAAGGTAAACGCGCTGGTAATGACTTCATCGCCGGCGCCTATGCCTTCGGCTAATAAAGCCAGATGCAATGCATCGGTACCCGAGGCACAGCCAATAGCATGTTTAACACCCAGATAGGCAGCGGCTTCTTTTTCGAAAGCCTGAACATTCGGCCCCAGGATAAACGCGCAGTTGTTAAGGGTTTCTGTGAAACCGCCGACGATTTCATCTTGAATGTCTGCATATTGCGCTTGCAGATTGACCATGGGGATCATAGTGGCAGCTCTTTATCGATGTGTTAAGAATTTAGAGATTTCTATCGCGGTAGCAAGGGCTTTGCGGCCCGCTTCGCCAGGAACCAACGGATTTTCGCCGGTCTTGATGCAATTGACAAAATGTTTAATCTCATCAAGCAAGGCATCGCCACTTTCGAATACCGATTCCTCGGTGACGATTTCCGGAATTCCGGGAAACATTTCCTTCTCGCCGGTTCGATGTTTAATCAAAACGCGGTTCTGAAAATCAACGGAAATATAGGAACACGGGCGAAACATGCGCATCTTGCGTTCCATTTTCATACTGATACGGCTGGCCGTGACGTTGGCCACGCAGCCGTTTTTAAATGTGATACGGGCATTGGCGATGTCGGTACCCTGGGTCAATACTGCCGTACCGCTGGCGTCTATTTTTTCTACTTCCGAATCCACCAGCGCCATAATGATATCGATGTCATGAATCATCAGATCTAGCACGACGCTGACATCGTTGGCACGCGGATTAAACGGCGACAAGCGGTGCGACTCGATGAACAGCGGCTTGTCTTCCATTTTTTCCAAACCGCGCACGGCTGGATTGAAGCGTTCCAAATGCCCAACCTGCAAAATCACGTTTTTTTCCTTCGCGATAGCGATTAGCTCATCGGCTTCTTCCACGGTCGCCGTAATCGGCTTTTCCACCAAAACGTGGGTGCCGGCAATTAAAAAATCCTTGGACACGCTGTGGTGGTAGATGGTGGGCACCACGATACTAACCGCGTCTACTTTACCGAGTAATTCGTGATAATCCGTCAAGGCTTGCGCACCGGTTTTTTCGGCAACTTGTTGAGCCGCCTCGGCATTGATGTCGACCACCGCCACCAATTCGCAATCCTTCAGTGATGCGTATTTTTCCGCATGAAACTTCCCTAAATACCCGGCACCTATCACGGCACATTTCAGTTTATTCATAAACGACCTAAGCTTGATTCGCGGATTCCCAGCCTTTGACAGACGCGCGCCGGGCATAAAACCGTTCATTGTAACATTAGATTCTGTGTTGAATAAGCCGCACCGTCGCTCGTAAGCAGCTCTTTCAACTCACCAGGCCAATATCCACCAACTTGTAATGCTTACAAAAGCAACTAACCTTGCCTCATGACTATAACTCCTGAACAAACGTAGTCTTAAGCTTACACCCAGAGACCGATATGCATCCAAGAAACCAGCTAATAGCTACCGTCCTGATTAGTCTGGCAGCCCACTCCGACACCCAGGCAACGGTCGCTGACGATGAGCATATTCGTCAGATTGTCAAAGGTGTGCTGCAGGAAAAAGACCAGAAGATCGAACAGTTGGAAGCCCGCATCAGGCAACTGGAGCAAGAAAGAAACGCTTCTGTCTCCAGTGCGCCAAACCAAACAGTCACGCCAGCCTTAGAACCGGTCCCCGCACCTGTTAAGACCGCCACAAAAGGCAAACCGGAACCGACCGTTGATACCAAATTACAAGCCCTGGACAAAAAAATCGCCGCACTCAAAGAAGCCGCAGAAGCCAACGGCCTACAGATGAGCGGCTTTTTCGACATTAACGCGAAAACCGGCAATTCCACCGACCAGACCTTCAGTGTCGGCTCGGTGGAATTGGATCTGGATTATGTCCACGATGACCACTTTGGTGCCAGCTCGGCCTTGGTCTTATGCGGCAATTCATCGAATGCGGATTATGGCGCCCCCAGCGCGGTATTTTGCGGCAATAGCGGCCCCGGTGCATTGAGCGGCGGCAGTAGCATGGCCGGCATCGCTGTCGCACTGATTGACTTCCATTCGTTCAATGATCGTATTCCGCCACGGGGTCGGATTTTTAACAACAAAGGTTTTCATCTCCAAGCCGGGCGTTTCGACTTACCGTTCGGTAACGACTACCAATATTTTGCCAACAAGGACCGCATCACTGTTACCGCACCCTTAACCACATCCCGTATGCAAATGGGTGGATACAATGCCGACGGTATTCGCTCCTACGGTACCTGGGATGTCGTTAATTATTCGGTGTTCTGGACCGATTCGCTCTACGCCAACGACGGCCATACAATCGGCGGCCGGGCGGGTCTGGCCTTGGGGCAAAATACCTATAAGATCCACAACGCCAACCCCGAAGGCATAGAAATCGGCGTCTCGCATCTGAGCGAATTAGATGGCGAAAACCAAATCCGCAACACCGTCTATGGTGCAGACCTGAGTATCGGTTACGGCATGTGGCACTTGCAAAACGAGTTTATGCTGTTGAATGCACATCAACAGGTATTTTTGGATGGCGATGGCAATATTGTGCCTGATCCGGAAAATAGCCCGTTCGGCAAGGGCCATCAGTTGGGCTATCACTCGACGCTGACTGTGGATTTGGAAAGCCTGATCAAACACCCTGTGATCGCATTTGCGCGCTATAGCCGCTGGGATCCATCACAGCATTTGGGGCTGGATTTCGACGGCAGTACCGTCGCAATTAACGAACTCGCTATGCTCAGCCTTGGATTTAACTACAAGTTAAACGACCATTTACGCATCAAATTTGAGTATAGCGATTCGCTCGGCACGGAAACAGCAGAACGTTACTTCGACAGAAAACTCGGCATCGCCCAAGTCGTCATGTCTTTCTAATCATGAAGAAACTCCTACAGAAATCCTTACTGGCCAGCATCACCGCCCTTCCTTTGCTGCTGTTCGTTGGCGGCGCGCACACTGCCAACGAAAATCCACACCTTGTTTCCAAACAAACACCCCAAGCCGGCTGCGCCGATTGTCATACCGCGACACCGGAAGTAAAGGATGACGGCATTTTACTCACTAAGAACCTCACCGCAGATCAAGCGACGTTCAGCAAGGACGGTGTGGCAATGTGTTCCTCGTGCCATAATCCCAACCAAGGCCACAAAGTGGGTTTGAATATTGACTTTCCGGTACCCGCCGACTTGCCGCTGAACGAGGAAAACGACATCACCTGCCTGACCTGTCACTATACGCACGGCAAATTGGATAGCGAGCGACCGCAAGCCAGTCATAGCTTCATGGATAAACTGATGAATGCCGAAAGGCTGAAAAAAAGCTTTTTATTACGCCGTAACAACAGCGACGGCGAGCTCTGTTTAACTTGTCATAACGTCAATTAAGGTTCCTGCTAATGAACACTTCCGATTCCAAACGTAGCCGCGTATTTATCAAAAAAGACTTCCAAGGTCGCTTTATCCTTGGCGCTTTTGCGCTGATATTGCTCGCCGGCTTGTGCTCGGCGCTACTCATTTACTGGATGACCGGCGGCGACTTACAAGCCCAATCCCAATCGGCGCATGCCAATATCGTCAATGCCGCAGAACGGCTGGGGATATCGATTTTGATAGGTAACTTGGTCGCCATTTTGGTTGCCGGCGGCATTGCGGTAAGTACCGTGTTGTATGCCTCGCATAAAATCGCCGGGCCTTTGTACCGCTTCGAAACTTTGTGCCAAGAAGTAGGCGACGGCAAACTCGATACAGTCACACACTTGCGTGAACACGATCAGTTACAGGATTTAGCGTTATCGTTTTCGAACATGGTTGCCAAACTACGCAGCCGCCGCGATCACCGCGCCCGCTTGCTTGCCGAACTTAATCGACAACTCGGCCTCTATGCCCTAAACAACGGCGATGCGCTCTCCGAAACTCAACACCACGCGGTCGCCTCAATGGCTGCACTGGTAACCGATTTAGAAAAACTAGAAAAATAACCTTTGTTGAGCCTATATGTTTAAAAACACCGCAATTAAGTCTTTACTAATCATCATTGCTTCGATTTTAGCAATCGCTAATCTGCTATTTGTCTTCTCATTGTGGCATGCATTTGAATCCATAGATCAGAGCCTAGTATCAGCCACCACCAAGCAAAATACCTCGAATGCTATGCAACAAGCGCGTTTTCACATAACGCAGATCCAAAACTTCCTCACTGATGTGGGGGCCACTCATCGTGAGGAAGGGTACGCAGAAGCGGAGCGCAATTTGGCTGCCGCGATCAGCAGTCTGGAGCTAGCCGCTAATTCTGAGCCCGATTTTCGTGGCCGCTGCGAATCGTTGAAACAATTAGCGACCAAGATGCACGATACCGGCGTAAAAATGGCTCAGGATTACATCAAAGTTGGGATTGAGGCCGGCAATATCAAAATGGACGAGTTTGATTTGGATGCCGAAAACCAAAAAAAGGAATTGAACGAGCTAAGCGAGCAAATCAATCGTGGGCTTGTAAAAGCAAACCTAGAACTCAGGGACTCGTTGGACAACTACAGCTTATCTAGGATGATTTTCGCCATCGGCCTAATGCTGTTTATGGTGGTCTGTTTGAGCCTACTTTATTTCAAAATAGAACCGCCTTTAACCGCCCTGCAGAAATCACTGCAGCTATTAAAACAAGGCGGCGGCGATTTGACCCGGCGGATTCCCCATAGCGGCAGAGACGAGCTAGGCAGCATCGTTACCCAATTCAACGAATTCATAAGCATGCTGCACGGTTTGATGCGCCAAGTGGCAATGGAATCCGAACAGTTAAGCACCGCTTCGAACCGTTTGAGTCAGATGTCGGAGCGGGTACAGCAGGATATTCTAAAACAACAAATGGGTACCGATCAGGTAGCAGCGACGGTTACAGAACTATCCGCCACTGTCAATGAAGTCTCCAACAACACCGCCAATGCCGCGCAAACTGCGCAAAGGAGCAGCGTAGCCGCCAACAATGGCAAAGCCGTGGTCACCAATACAGTGCACTCGATTCACGCCCTCTCTAACAATATCGACAGAGCCAGCACGGTAATCGGTAATGTCGAACAAAATTGCGTGAATGTCAGCTCAGTGCTGGATGTGATTCAAAGTATCGCCGATCAGACCAATTTATTGGCCCTGAATGCCGCGATTGAAGCTGCCAGAGCCGGTGAACAAGGCCGGGGGTTTGCGGTGGTAGCAGACGAAGTGCGCACACTAGCCAGCCGAACCCAGGATTCCACGCATGAAATTCAAGCCATGATAGAGCGTTTGCAACAAGGTTCTCGAGAAGCGGTTAAAGCCATGGCGGAAAGTCAGAATCAAGCAAAAGAGACCGTTGAAGTGATCGAAAGCACCGGGGACTTACTGGATAATATTTCGAATATGGTGGCGCAAATCTCGGATATGAACACGCATATTTCCAATGCGGTAAAAGAACAAAAGATCGTAGTGGAACACATTAACCAGAACATCAACTCGATTAATGACGTGACCAGCAACAACTCAAGGGACGCGGAGCAAACCGCTCAGGAAGCCCATCATTTGCAAAAAATCGCCGGTAATTTGCACACCACGATTTCACAATTCAAGCTCTAAACGCCTATCAGCTGTTCGTGCCGCAAACGGCACGAACAGCAAATTACAACTCAAATACCTCCGCCAAAGGCAGAATCAACTCCGGCAAACTCAAGAGGGGCAAATCTTCTTCAACACCAAATATGTCGGCATTGGCATAGCGGCCGTCCGCGCCCAGGAAAAAACGTTGCACGTAATTTTCCAAGGGGTCGATCACCACATATTCCCTCACGCCGGCACGTTCGTAGAGCGCTTTCTTCTCTCGCATATCCTTCAACGCCGTGCTGGGGGATAAAACCTCTACGACCAAATCGGGTGCACCGTGTATGGCTTTTTCGCCGATCTGTTCCGGGTTGCAGACCACTAACAAATCCGGTTGCACTACGTCATGCTCGGAGAGAATTACGTCCACGGGTGCTATGAAAGGTTTGCAAGGCTTGCCTTTCAAAGCGGTTTTTAACTTCGCGGCAATTGTTATCACCACGTTTTGGTGTTTGATACTCGGCGCGGGGCTCATGTTGTGGGCAACGCCGCCGATCAACTCCCACCGCTCGTCGTCCGGCCAAGCCAGATAGTCGGCGATGCAGGATGGCTGCGTAGAGGATTGAGGGACGCTATTCATGTTTGGTGCCTAATCATTACCCAGTTTAATCCAGCGCAAACGATTGGCATTGCTAACCACCGTTACCGAAGACATAGCCATTGCCGCGCCGGCTATCATCGGGTTAAGCAATATGCCAAACAACGGATATAACAAGCCGGCCGCAACGGGGATACCAATGGTGTTATAGAAAAACGCACCCAACAAGTTTTGTTTGATGTTGGCAACCGTCAACTTCGAAAGCGCCATAGCCTCGGCTACTTTTAACAACGAGCCTTGCAACAACACAATATCGGCACTTTCGATAGCCACATCGGTACCCGTGCCGATGGCAAAACCGACATCCGCTTGCGCCAGAGCCGGCGCATCGTTGATACCATCGCCCACCATGCCGACAATTTCGCCTTGCTGTTGCAAAGCCTTTACGACAGCGGCTTTATCCTGCGGCAATACTTGCGCACGGACTTCGGCGATACCGGCTTGTGCAGCGATAGCTCGCGCCGTGATTTCGTTGTCACCTGTCACCATCAGTACGCGAATACCGCGCTGCCGTAATTGCTGCACCGCTGCGGCAGAATCGGCTTTGATCGGGTCTGCCACCGACACAATGCCAACCACCGCGTTTTCCACCGCCAAGAACATTGGCGTCTGGCCTTTTGCCGCCAGTTCGGCCATTTTGTCGCGATAACTGCTCGCGTCGATGCCATGTTCCGCCAGCAACACTTCATTGCCGAATAGACACTGCTGATCGGCAATACGACCAACGATGCCATGACCTGCCACAGCCTGAAATTTTCTGACCTTATCCAGCGTCAGCTGCTTTTGTTCAGCTGCACTTAGTATCGCTGCGGCCAAGGGGTGTTCGGAACCAGATTCCAGACTGGCGGCGTACTGTAACACCTGGGTTTCGTCATGATCGCCAAACGCGATGACCTCAGCCAGACTGGGCTTGCCTGCGGTGACGGTACCGGTCTTATCCAAAATCAGACAAGTCAGCTTACCCGCGCTTTGCAAAGCTTCGCCCTTGCGGATCAATATACCGATTTGCGCCGCGCGACCGACCGCGACCATCACTGAAATTGGCGTCGCCAAACCTAAGGCACACGGACAAGCTATCACGAGCACCGTCATTGCTGTGACAAATGCATAACCCAGTGCCGGGTCGGGACCGATGCTTAACCAGATTAAAAAGGTCAATACCGAGATAGCCACCACTGTGGGGACAAAGACCGCCGAGATTTTATCGGCCAGCTTGGCAATAGCCGGCTTGCTGTTCTGCGCTTGTCGGACGCTTTGAATAATCTGCGCCAAAGCCGTGTCTCGACCAATCCGCGTGGCTGTGAAAAGAAAACTGCCTTGCTGATTGATCGTGCCGGCCGCAACACGGGTGCCCTCCACCTTCTCAACCGGCATCGATTCGCCAGTCAGCATGGATTCGTCGATAGTGGAATGGCCTTCCAACACCAAGCCATCCACAGCAATTTTTTCGCCGGGTCTGACCCTTAAAGTTTCGCCAAGACCGACTTGCTCGATAGGGATATCGATCTCCTGACCCTCACGTACCACCCGGGCGGTGCGGGGTTGCAAACCGATCAATGCACGTATCGCCGCCGAGGTTTTACCCCGGGCCCGAGTTTCCAGCGCACTGCCCAGATTGATAAACGCCAAAATCACTGCCGAAGCCTCGAAATAGGCATGGGCGGAAAGCGAAGGCAACTGGCTGGAATAATCGATGACAATACACGAATACAACCATGCTGAGCCGGTACCCAGCGCGATCAATGTATCCATATTGGCTTGCTTGACCAGCAGTAACTTGAGTGCGCTATGAAAAAAATGCCCGCCGGAATAAAACATCACCGCCAGCGTCAGCAAGGCCACTTCCGACCAAAACAGCGTGCCGGCAGCACTGCCCATTGCCGGAAACAAGTCCAGATGCGCACCCGCCATCAAAGGCAAACCCAGTGCGCCAGCCGCTACGGCCTTACGCAATAAAGTGCGATAGCGCTGCTCTTCCTGTCTTTCTTCTTCGCTCGGGTCTTCCAATCCTTCCATCACCGCCGCATCGTAGCCCGCAGACTTCAAGGCCAGTTTCATGGCTTGAGGGTCTGGATTGCCGCCGACTGTGGCGGAATGATCGGCAAAATTGACGACAACGGAAGCAACCCCCGGTATCGATTGCAATGCGGTTTCCACCGCACTGACGCAGCCGGCGCAACGCATGCCCAGTATGGAAAGGCGTATGTCCTGTTGCTGATTCGTCGAATGATCTAAAGTCATGATGAGGATTCCCGAGCAATACCGTTTTGATCCGCGCCCAAACGCGGCGAGCCGCTGATACAGGCTTTATTCGACCTTGAAGCCAGCGCCGATGATGACGTCTTCGATTTCATCCAGATCGGTTTGCGCCGGGTCGAATTCGACCTCGACCCGCTTGTCTTTGTGCGAGGCCTGCACCGCTACCACGCCGGCAATGGCCGAAACCTTGCTGACGATACTATTTTCACAACCGCCACATTTCATACCACTAACTGTTAATGACGCTGATTCGGACATATTTATCTCCTGATGATTCTAATTTAGACTGGCCCGCCATTCTCGACTTAAACGGATTGAACATGGTATAAGGCGCGACCTATTCTCATGATAGTGCAATGATCGGGAGCCCGTAAATAAATGACAGATTTTCTGATTGGCAGACAGCAAATCCTGGACCGCCATCTCGACACTTTCGCCTATGAGATTTTATTCAGGGGCAAAGATTTCGATCTTAGTTTGAAAGATGGTGCTGCCAGCGCCACTAATCAAGTCATCACCGACACTCTCTTGGAAATCGGCCTAAACGAACTGGTCGGCCCACACAAAGCTTTCATCAATTTCACCACGCAAAACATACTGGACAAAACGCCGCTACATCTCCCCAAAGAGCGTATTGTCATTGAAGTACTGGAAAGCGTTGCTATCGATCAACATATCGTGGCCAACCTGAAAGAGTTATCGGAACTCGGTTATACCATCGCGCTGGACGATTTCGTGCTGTCGCCCGAGTGGATGCCCTTGCTCGAATTTGCCGACATTATCAAGCTGGATATCATGGCCGACGGCCTAGAAGGCACTCGACAACTGATCGAGCAGTTAAAGCCCTATAAACTCAAGTTGCTCGCAGAAAAGGTCGAAACCCATCAGGAATTCGAAACGCTATGCGACTGGGGCTGCGAGCTGTTTCAAGGCTTTTTTTTTAGCAAACCTAACATCGTCGAAGGCAAGCGTTTAGGTGTCAGCCAAACCGCCGCCATCCAATTGTTGTCCACGGTCAATAAAGCGGACGCCAGTTTCGCGGAAATAGGCAAGATAGTCTCGCAGGACGTCGGCATGAGTTTTAAATTGCTGCATTATTTAAATTCCGCATTCTTTGGCCTACCGCAAAAAATAGAATCCATTCAGCATGCTATTGCCTGTCTGGGACTGGTGGAAATCAAACGCTGGGTGAATATTCTGGCTTTGTCTTCCTTATCGGGCAAGCCGCCCTCGGTGCTGCAAAACGTGCTGATCCGCGCCAAAATGTGCGAATTGCTTGCGCGCGAAATCAAAGACGATGAAGAGCACTATTTTTTAATAGGTATGCTGTCCGGTTTAGACAGTCTGCTGGACATGCCGACCATCAAAGTGCTGGAACAATTGCCGCTGGCAGAAGATGTAGACGATGCTATTTTGAAATATCGCGGCAAGGCCGGCGAAGCGTTACAATTCTGTATCGCCTATGAGCGTTGGGAGCCGGGTCTAAGTAGCTTCCGCGATATAAATCCCGAGCGCATCGCCAATATTTATCTGGAGAGCATAGACTGGTGGGCAACGCGCATTTTACCTTTCTTGGCTGCTTAAGCCATTTACCCTACCGACATCACCATGAAATTGAGACTGACTTTATTCTGGCTAGGCTGCCTTTTCACAGCCCAGCTGTTTGCCAACGAACTTGGCAAGGTAACCGCGGAGCAACTGCTCCGTATGCAACAAGAACACAACGCCTTAGTTGTCGACGTGCGCACCGCGCCGGAATGGCAATCCACCGGTGTGATTGCCAACAGCCAGAAACTGGAATCGTTTGACAGCAATGGCCACTTTGACCAGGAAAAGTGGCTAGCGAATCTGGAAAAACTGAAATCGTCGCCGGACCAACCGGTTATTTTGGTTTGCCGTTCCGGAAATCGTAGTGGCAAGATCGGCCAGATTCTCACCGAACAACTGGGCATGAAGAATGTTTATCATTTATCCAACGGCATCCAGTCCTGGATCAAAGACGGCCACCCGGTTAAAGCCGATTGTTTGACGACTGCCTGCAAATAATATGTCCCTAAACACACTCAGTAACCAAACCATCGCGCTGGCCGGCATCGCCCAGGCCTGTTCCTTGGTCCATCAGCTTGCCGGCACCGGCAATTGCCAAAATGCCGCATTCGAAGCCAGTATCACCAGCCTGCTGAAGATAGATGCTGATAGCGTGGTCGATGTCTACGGTGGCTTGCTTGGGGTCCGACACGGCCTAGAACAACTCACGACCCAACTGGGCAGCCGGGTGCTGGCCAGCCCGGAGCAAGCCCGCTACGCCGCGCAGATTGTCTATTTGCAAAAACAACTGATCAAGCAGCCGAATATGCAAAAAACCATACAGGCCGGCGTCAGCAAGGCCCAAGCTCAAGCCGAACATTTCGGCGTACTGCATGAAAATGTGCTGGCCAATTTAGCTGATGTCTATCACAGCACAATCAGTACCATGCAGCCACGCATCATGGTGCAAGGCGATCAGCAATATTTGGGTAATCAAAGTACCGTGAACAAAATTCGCGCTTTGCTGTTAGCGGGCATTCGCGCCACTTTGTTATGGCGGCAATGCGGGGGTAGCCGTTGGAAGCTGTTGTTCTTCCGCAAAAAAATCCAGGACGAAGCCAAGTTTCTACTCTCCCAAATCTGACGCCAATATGCCGGAATTACCCGAGGTTGAAACCAGTCGGCGCGGTATAGAGCCGCACATTTCCGGAAAAACCTTTAAAGCTGTCATTGTTCGTCACCCGCAACTGCGTTGGCCGGTCCCTGATGCCTTGGCCGCTGATTTACCGGGGCAGCGTCTGGACAGCGTCGAACGGCGCGGCAAATATTTATTGCTCAGCACGCCTCGCGGCACCCTGATCTTGCATCTGGGCATGTCCGGGAACTTGCGGATCACCACTGCCGATCAAGCCGTTCGCAAGCACGACCACATCGACTTCATTTTTGCTGACGATACGGTGCTACGTTTTAACGATCAGCGCCGATTCGGCGCGGCGTTATGGACTGCCGAAGATCCGCTGTTACACCCCCTGCTGGCAACGCTAGGACCTGAACCCTTATCGACGGCGTTCAATGCCGGCTATCTGCAACAGCGTGCGGCCAACCGCGCGGTACCGATCAAATCCTTGATTATGGACAGCCATGTCGTAGTGGGTGTAGGGAATATTTATGCCAGTGAGGCCTTATTTTTAGCGGGGGTAAAGCCGATTCGTTGCGCGGGGGAATTGGCCGCGAACGAGTGCGAAGCATTGGTAACCGCGATCAAAACGGTACTGCAGCAAGCCATCGACAAGGGCGGCACCACCCTGCGCGATTTTAGCAATGCCGAAGGTAAACCGGGGTATTTCAAGCAATCCTTACATGTGTATGGTCGCGGCGGTCAAGCCTGCCTGCGCTGCGAGGAGCCGATTCAGCAACTCAAAATAGGTCAGCGAGCCAGTTACTATTGTCGCAATTGTCAACGCTAAGCAATACTCATCAATGTTGCCAATCAAAAACCGCGGTTACCCGATTTCCGCGACCGTGGTAAACCAGGCTGCTACATAAAGTTTCCAGCATGGTTATCCCGCGACCACAGTAGGCTTCATCACTGTTGATTACGCTTTTGCGCCCCCGCCAATCAAAGCCGTTACCGCTATCCAGGGCTTTAACGACCAGGCGCCCCCCCTGTTCCGTCGGTTGATGACTAAACGACAAGCGCACTCTACCTTGCTCAAGCTGTTTCAGGCGTTCGTCTTTCAGCGCGTAAAACCGCATAAAACCATCCGGACTGCTCTTCAGGCTGGAATCCAACCCCAGCACCCCATGATCCAGCGCATTCGCGAACAATTCGCTGATGATCATGAAAATATCTTGGCGATAATTCTGTAAACCTTGTATTTCCATTAAGGTGTTGACCATAACCGGCACTGGATTGATATGCCGCAGACTGTCGATGCCAAACTCCATCACCTGCTTCCAGGTCGTCGCTGCGATACGCTGCCGAGGCATATGCGACTCTTTGCGTCCCCACGGTACGCTATCGACAGCACAGTTCAAAATAACCAGAGTGTTGTCATCTTTTTGAATCGCACCGCCGGTGTGCGCCTCAAGGCTAGCTTGCAGATTATTGATGGCTTCGCGTTTACCTTGCCGAATAGCATTGAGTATCCGCTCCCCGCCGAAAAGCTCGCCTTCGGCATTTTCCGCCTCAAAAATCCCATCGGTCAGCAGATAGAGACGCATGTTCTCGCTTACTCGATGCAATTGCTCTTCGATGTCTATCGAGGCCTGAATACCTAGCGGGATATTCAGAGAACGTATCGCCAAAAAGCTATTGTCGGCGTGGTTCACTAAAAAATGCTCGGGTAGCCCACAAGTAATACACTTCATCGATGACGACTCAGGATAAAGCGCAATCACCGTCGCGGCCAGAAAGCGGTTGGCGGGCAACATTCGATGCAATTTGGCGTTAATTTCGGTGACGATTTCGTTGATATCGAAACCTTTGCGCGTCATGCCATAGAAAATATCGGCTAGCGGCGTAGCGGCTATCGATGCAGACAAACCGTGACCGGTAAAATCGCCTAGTAGCACATGCAAATGATTTTCTGGGGTTTTGGCAACCAAAATCAAATCACCGTTAAACAAGGCCATGGGCGACATCACCACTTCCACGGCTTCGGTTTCCAGAAAGTCGGCTTTTAAGACATCGTTAAACAGTTTCGCCGCGACTTCATGTTCAAGGTCGGATGTCTGCCAATAGCCGAGCAATTGGGCTTTTTGCTCGCGCTCATGCTCATACAGCTGGCGCAGCTTTAAGGACGAACGTATTTTTAACAGCAATAAATGCTGATTGACCGGTCGGGAAATCACTGAATCGATCTCAACCGTTGCACAATGATAGAACAGCGACTCGGTTAACTCATCGGCAATCAATATAATAGGCAAGTAAGAGTCGGCGGCGTCCCGTATATCGTCAATGCGTTGCCAAGGGCACTCAGGACAGGCAATGATCACTAAATCCACAGACTCGCTGGTCAGGAGTGTGATCACCTCATCCGCACTCGACACCACAGAGCAGCGAAAATCCTGCTCACACAACGCGCCCTGCAAGCTGTCGGCATTTAAATTGGTGCCGGCGTCATCGAGCAAAACGATGGCGGTTTGAACGGGAGAAGGAAACGAGTTAGCGTTAGTCATTGTTAGGATAGTGATAGGGACTTGTGAAAGCGTATTGATTTATAATCCGCAGCTCAAACACCATACGGCTGGCTATGACGATTTTATTTTTCTCGCTTAGAGGCGTGCCGACGGACGAGGCCGACGATGTTCGGCAGTTATTGGCCGACAACGATATAACATTTTATGAAACATCGGCAGGCAACTGGGGCATTTCCATGCCGGCTATTTGGCTTTATCAACGCGATGACGTCGACAAAGCCAAGCGATTATTCGACACTTATCAGCAACAACGCGCCCTCACTCAACGCGCGCTGTATCAACAATTAAAGGCCCAAGGCGAATACCATGGCTTTTTGCGCCACAACCGCAACAGACCTATCCGATTTCTCGGCTACAGCCTGGTCATAGTTCTGATTTTTTACGTGTCAGTAAAATGGTTGTTCGAGCTGGGCCTTTGAACCGTCTTTAATTCGATTGCAATATCGTCAACATCCGTTGAGTGTGCTCCGCTACTTCTATACCCAGATCGGTCAAGTACCCGCCGTCATGCTGAGTCACCAAACCTTTGTCGAACAGGCGCTGCGCCGCGTTAATCAGCACAGGGTCGGCATTTCCATGCACCTTTACACCTTCTTGCACAGACTCCAGGTTGAACAAGGATAAAAATTTAATTTCCGCGACCAATTCGTCGGATAAAAGCATGTGTTACACCCTTTGTAATAATTATTAATTTTCGCTGACCGTTGTGGTCAGCCAACTGTATACGCGCTTTACAAGCAAATCGTAATCTTGTTGATAGCCGTGATCTTCGCCATCCATTCTTATCTGCCGATACACCGGATTGTCCTTGCCGGCCATGCGCCGCTGTCTGGCGCTGTCGAGCACGGTCGGCAAATCGAACTCGGCATACACATCCAAAAAAGGCAATTGCACTTTTTTAATCAAGTTTAGGCTTTGTGCTGGCGATGCGGTCGTTTGCGGCACCGGCAAACTAATCGATACCAGAGCCATCACGTCATTGGGTTTGTCGCCAAGCCGATAGGCAGCCATCAAAGCCCCCATGCCGTAGCCGACTATAGCAATATGCTTCGCACCGTTTTTCAACAGATGCTCCACAGCTGCATCTATGCGCCCACGCGCCTCGTCGAACAGGGGATAATAGTCTTCAGCCGGTGCACCGCTTTCCCTGATCGGCATTTGTAAAGCAAGCGTAGCCCAATTATGCATCGGTAGCGTGGTTCTGAAGCGATGGATTAAAGGTTTTGCATCGGGATGCTCGCCCATATCATGCAGCAGAATTACAACCTGACTGTTGTCAGTTTTTTCCGCTTCAGTGTAGAGCGCCAGATAGGTTTTATCAGCGGATTTTAACCAAATCGCTTGCCCTAGGGACAATTGCGGCTGAATGTCCGCCGCGAAGTCCTGCTCTCGGCGGCTATCGGTAGCCAACACCGCCGCTGAGGCTAGCAACAATGTCGCAAATAACGACACACCGCGCATAGCGAACGCTAACCCTTGCTGTAAAAACCGCTAAAGGTATAGCGTTCATGGATATGCCGCAACAGCACCATAATCACCGACGCGACCGGCAAGGCCAACAATACGCCTAAAAACCCAAACAGCTGACCGCCTGCCAGCACGGCAAACATCACCGCTACCGGATGCAGACCAATTTTGTTGCCGACCAGCCAAGGCGTCAACAACATGCCCTCCATGCTCTGCCCTATGCCAAAAACAATCAAAACCGGCAATAGATGCATAGCATCCTGAAATTGCAGCAACGCAGCGATACACGCGAAAACGATACCGGTGATGGCCCCCATGTAAGGCACAAAACTGACCAAACCGGCCATCATGCCTATGACTAAGGCTAACTCCAAATCCACTAACCACAGGCCAACGCTATAAATGAAACCCAATGCAAGCATCACGTAAAACTGGCCGCGCATGAATGCGCCTAGGACGACGTCGGCTTCGCTGGCCAGTTTTGCAACGGTGCCGGCAAAGCGGCGTGGAAACAAATCGTGGATCCGCGCCACCAAATCGTCCCAATCGCGCAGCAAGTAGAAGGTGATTACCGGTATCAACACCAGATTCATGACCCAGCCGACAATCACTGCACCTGAATGAGAGACCGATTCGATCAGATTTTCGGCAACACCACCGCCGTTTTGCCAATGACTTTTGATAAGATTGATCAACTGATCTTCGCGCAACGGCCGAATTGTACGCCCCAGATATTTTTGTAAAACCGGTACAACCGATTTATTTATCCAATTCAAATAAGACGGCAGTTTGTCGATGAATTCGCCGATCTGATATTCCAGGGCCGGAATAATCACGATCAACAATGCCGCGATGACAAAAATGATGCCGGAAAAAACCACCATCACCGCCAGCGTCCGATTCAAACGCCAACCGCGAAACTGCAAGGTTTCCAGCCTATCGACCAACGGATCGCCAAGATAGGCAAGAATAGCCGCAAACGCAAACGGCATCAGCACCGGCGCCAACACATACAGCAGGCCGCCGAACGCCAGTACAAAGGCCAATACAAACCACTTTTGCGAATCGTTCATGCTAACCTATTGCTTGGCTTGTTTACGAGCCTTCCACACTTCCAACACGATTGGCATGATCGAAATCAACACAATCCCTAAGACCACTAACTCGAAGTTCTTTTTGACCAACGGAATATTGCCGAAGAAATAGCCGGCAAACACGCAGATCAAAACCCAAGCAATCCCGCCGACAATGTTGTACATAATGAACGTGCTGTAAGGCATTTTTCCTATTCCAGCCACGAACGGCGCAAAGGTGCGCACGATCGGCACAAAGCGGGCCAGCACGATGGTTTTACCGCCGTAGGTATCGTAAAAGGCTTGAGCGCGATCCAAGTGTTCATGGTTAACCCAACTCAGCGTATAGGCGCTCTTACCAATGCGACGGCCTATCCAATAGTTGACGGTATCACCCAGCACCGCCGCCGCCGCCAAGACGCCAAGCAATACCGGCAGATTGAAAGCATCCAAAGCCACGAATGCACCGGCGGCAAACAGCAGTGAGTCGCCGGGTAAAAACGGCATTACCACGAAACCGGTCTCCACGAAAATCACCGAAAACAAAATGACGTAGGCCAAGGTACCGTAGTCACTGATGATATTGGCCAAATGTTTATCGATATGCAGCAGCGTGTCGATCAGATAGTGTAGCCAGTCCATGTTGTACTCTTTGGGTTGAATGTATCGGTCAATAGTATCTGCTAACGATGACAGCTTCTCGTCGCGTTATAAAAAATACGCCGCTACTGCTGCACTTACCAAGGCCAGCGCCACCAGTGATAGCCACAACCAAATTTTAGGCTTAGCAGATTTTAGCTCGTAAGCAACGCCTTCGATTCGCACGTTAACAGCTTTTAATTTTCCGCCGGTATCGCGCGCTACTTCGTAAAACATGACATCGCCGCGCACCGGACGGCGGGCCATGCCTTTCAGCGAAGATATATGTACAAATATATCTTTATCGCCATTATCGGGTTGAATAAAGCCAAAGCCTCTATCGTCTTTCCAGGTTTTTAAAACACCTTTTAGGATGGTCGTATCCGCCATCTTTTCACCTCTAGTTAATTATTATTCTTGTGTATTTGCTCTTAAACATCCGGGAAACATCATATTTATGCTTTTCGCCCCAGAAAAAAAATAGCGCGGCTTGCCCAGTTCCCGCTAAAACCATGCCTGTCTCTATGAGCAAAGGTAAACCGAGAGTCGCTCAGAACGAGCCGTAAGATGGTTTTCCCTAGGCTATGATCGCCAGCCAACTATGTCGCCAGTATTCTTTCGGTTGTTTATATGCGAATGACGACAGACAAGCCCTGCGTCGATGTTCAGAAAAAATCTGACAAATCGGTTAACGACATTTTTCCCCGATAACCGATCTGATTTGGAGACAGGACGACGTTTCCAGCTATCGCGCAAAACGCCGCCTTTGCTTAAAACTTCTTGTCTATTAGAACTTTATCGTCGATAACCAGCTTCGATACCCCACCCAATGCTAGATGCAAGGTGCACGATGCTGTTTTGAAGTTAGAGTCTTTCTCGCCTACCCATTCCATTGTTACGTAGGTTGCTTTATCGGTATCGGTTTTGGACGGGAAATAAACCTGAGTACCGGTTTTGTTTTCGATCAGTTTAGGACATTTTTGCGTGGCCATTTCCTGCATCGCCACTAAAGTGCGGATTTGCGCGGCTGCTTCTTTTTCCTCGTTGGATTGATCCTTGCTTACGCCCACCATGATAAAACCGGCTACAAACACCCCCACGACAGCGATCATCAATTTTTGTGTTTCACCCATTGTTGCTCTCCTCTGTTTTGTAGTTATTGTTTTCGGCGAATCCGAATTGTAACCCTTCGGATTCTATGCCAATTAACCGGTGTCGGCAATGAGCCAGATAAAAGCTTTACTGCGGATCGACTTGCGCAATCCAATCGCCAAGATTGTAATAGTTTGTGATACGCGCAACTTTGCCGTCGCGGATATCGAAAAAGGCACCGGCAGGCAGACGATATTTTTGACCATTGGCTTCTGGCAGACCCTCGTCGGTGTTCAGGTATTCGCCCAACACCACAAATTCAGCCGCGCCGCGTGTACCGTCTTCGCTAGCCATAATAACCATATCGACTAACTGTTCTTTGTAATGGTGATTCATCTTTTTCATAAACTCGCCGAACGCGGCTTTGCCCTCTTCGCGGTCGCCTTGATTAATGTCGTGTACCACATCGTCAGTCAACAAGCTTAGAAAGGTATCCATGTCGCCGCTGTTGAATGCTTGATAGTACTGTTCGATAAGTTTTTTTGCTTGTTGCATAGTGAATTGGTTGCCTAGATTAAAAACCGGCAATTTTGCCAGAAGCCCGGTTTTTTTTCAGCTTAAAATTCCACGCCCTGCTCGGCCTTGATGCCGGTCTCGAACGCATGTTTGATTCTGGTCATCTCGGTGACGGTATTGGCAACATCGATAACTTCCGGTGCTGCGTTTCGACCTGTCATTACCAAATGCAGCCAATCAGGCTTGTCGTTTTTGATGAAATCGGCGATTTCCTGACCGCTGATCCAACCATAGCCACAGCAGTAATTAATTTCGTCGAGTATCACCAGATCGAATTCTTCGGAAAGGATCTTCTGCTTACTAAACTCCCAAATCTCCCGACTAGTTTGAATATCCTGTTCGGGATTTTTGGTATCCCAAGTAAAGCCATCACCCAATGCATGCCATTCGATTTCTTCAAAACGCGTCGCGGCGCGTTGCTCACCCGTTTGCCATTGGCCTTTGATGAATTGGATCACGCATACTTTCATACCCCAGCCGGCAGCTCGGAATACCATACCAAAGGCGCTGGAGGATTTGCCTTTACCTTCACCGGTGTGTACTAGCACAACACCGTGTCTTCTATCTCTCGTTTTCATTGATTATGCTTCTCTGGCCTTTGTATCAGCAGCTTGTTTAAGTTGATCGAGCATTGTAACAACTAAACACCTGTATGGCAGACTGGAGCTGAACCGTATTTTGGAGAATTAATCGGCGAGGAAGAACGGTAAAAGCTCGAAAGTTATACTGCTTTTACCGACCCTAACAACCAGAAAAGGTAATGACTAGCCTTATATCCGCCTGCGCAGGAAGGAACAACCCAATGCGCACAAACTTGTCGCAAAACTCCAAAAAGCAGTCGGCAATGGCACAGGAGCGTAGGCAAAACCGCTGCCAGTCACCAAATCATAACGACTATCGGTAATGCCGAGATACACCAACCCGGTGCTCCCGAAATCGGCGGCGGATTCGGTTAGTGTAGGCTTAAAATAACTGGTCGCACTGGCCCCGACTTCCAGTATGGCTAGCAAAGAAATCAAGGTATTCACCGGCACCGAAAATGTCGCTACACCACCACAGGAAGCCATCCTTGAGCAACTGAAGCTACGCGAGGTGTAGCCGTTTTCCGTAAAAGAGATTCGATCGCCCGTGCTTAGTTCGACGAGACCACTAGCAGCAGCAGTTCCCGCCAGCGCACCTGACACTAAATAACTCAAGGTTAGATCGATATTTCGTCCGCTGGGCCCTACCAATTTGAAATCATCGGCAAACGACACTTTGCTGCTACCACTGGCGAGATTGGCGGCGTAGGGGGTCGCGCTGGCACTGGCGCTGGCTTTCAACACACCGGGGCTGACAAAACCGCTGGCGGACGAATGATAAATCTCCGAGAGACTGCCCGGCCCACCGGTATTAGGTACCTTATAAAACGCATTGACGGAATCCGCGGACTGACTATCGATGTTATTCACAACCTTGGAATCGGCATCATAGGATTGACTGCCGTAGGCAGCATTAGCGCTGGCTATCACGGTCAAGGACGTGGTGTACGCGTCAACTGTTGGCACATACGCCAATACCGCGCATAACGGCAGCAAAATGGGGAAACGATTCATAAATAACCTTTGATTGATGTTGTTAAAATTGGTAGTTGGCTCCGGGGCCTATAGCGCTTAAGCTTTAGCAAAATGACCAACCTCTGCTTTAGAAAACCACGAGCGTTTCAGATGCTGGTCCCCGCTGTAAATTGCCGGCGATGCGCCCCAGCCAACGCAAGCAAAGCTGATCCGAACAGCCAAACCGCCGATGGTAGCGGAACCTCAGAAACGCCGGAAACGTTCGCATACGCGTGAGTGGTAACCTTAAAGGAGACCCGACCGATACTGGTGGTTGGTAAGGTGACCGATAGGGTCCCCGTAGCCTGGGTCGGCAAGCTACCGAAGAGATTGGCATTAAGGAATAGATCCTTACGGCTAGACAAAGACCGATTGGGATCGCCGAAATCGTTGACCACCAGCAACACCCAAGCCGCCGCGACGTCATTCGTCCCGCTGCCCGGCACCAAGCCGATATTCATGCTGTAGTTGACCGAGAACGTGGTCGCCCCAGTTCCAGCGCCGGTGAAACTGCCGGTGCGATAGCTCTCCGTAGTCACCGCATCGCCAAATGCTGGGTCGACATCCTGGGAATAGGCGTGCAGCATGTAAGGATCAACATCGGCTTTCGAGGTAAGCAAACGAATCCCGCTCCCAGTTTGTAAGCTGGTCAACGGCGTCACCCAATCGGATGAATAAGTACCTTCACCGTAAGGCGTGTCCATACGCGTATCCACGCGCGAAGATTTATCGTACCAAGCGATTCCGGCATTGACCTCAGTTCCAGAAGTCACTCTAAAGCTACTCCAATCGACGGTAACCTCGGCAGCTGCGCTGGCGTTCGCGGCGGCACCGGTATTGAAACCGGTCAGACTAATGACGGTCAGGGTGAGTAAAGAAATTTTGAATTTCATGGCTTTTCCTTTGGGTATTTAGAGCTCGGGTTTACCGACCAACTTTAATTACTGAACTAAAGCAGTAGCGATTTACACACTCGGGCCTACAGCCAGGTAACTACAGACCACATTCACATCAGTCTCTAGCCCGGTTTCGGTATTAGCCGCAGAAATGGCAAGCAAATCCCACCCACCGGCTGCGCCTTCCGGGACATACTCGATAGACCAGGGCGCGAATGTGTGACCTGGGTTAGCCATACCTTCGGCGGAATAAATGCTGATGGTGATATCCGGCCGTGAAGAAAATGGCGGCACGCTTGCCCACAAGAGCCGCGTGTGAGCGCCACCTTCACCCGGGGTCATGTTTTCAGTGCCACTCACTATTTGGGTGTTATTGATATTCAAAACTTGTTGAGTCATGGCTGATTCTCCATTTTTTTGGTATTTAATTAAGGAACCATAGTAATACCATTGTGATTTTTTTGCGTCAATCGTAAATTATTGGATTTAAACCGGTACTATTTCACAGACTTTTTCCACGAACGGGAGCACGCGTGTCCATCCTAGTTTTAGCCAGTTATGTCCATGCTCACTGCCTGAATGTTGAGCGCTTGCCTTGTCCCGGCGAATCTTTGCAAGCGACCGACTTGCTTCAGGAACATGGCGGCAAGGGTTTGAATGTCGGTTTAGCCGTGCATCGACTGGGTGCAGAGGTAGCAATGTTATTGCCGCTGGGAATGGATGCCATTGCTGACGAAGTAACTAAACTGATCGAAAACGCCGGCATAGACAGCCGTTGGCTTCTAAAAACCGGCCCGCAATCGGGTTTTGGCGTCGGCTTTATCGGGCCGAATGGCGAGAATTTTTTGGCCGTCTATCCTGGCGCCAATGCTCTGCTGAATAAGGAACATGTCGAAAAAACTCTAGCCGCCCTTCCATCTGTAGAGCTGGTTTACGCCCAGTTCGAGATTCCGGAGGCAGCGATCCGGGCAGCATTCGAGATAGCTCATCAGCGCGGAATCCGCACCATGCTCAATCCATCGCCCTGGCGAGCAACTGATCCGGGTTTATTGAACTTAACCGATATTTTGGTGATGAACGAAACCGAAGCCGCTGCGCTGTTCGATTTAAGCCATCAGCAGATATACCTAGAGCAATGCCTGAACGGCATATCGAAATGGGCCGAGCAAATTGCATGGGCGGGCGAATTATTGATAGTAACGCTCGGCGAGCATGGCTGCGTGGCCTTAGCGAAAAATCAGGTTTTACATCAAACTGCGTAGCCGATCGCCGTGTTGGACTCAACCGGCGCAGGCGATGCGTTTAGTGCCGGCCTGGTAGTTGCTTTACTGAACAACTTCAATCTGCCTGACGCTCTAAGCAGAGCCTGTGCCTGTGGCGCTTGGGTTGCCAAGCAGCATGGGGTATTGGGGTGTTTGCCTAGCCTTGCAGAGATTGATCACTTTATTGAAACCAATCCCAGACCAAAAGCAGTTTAACTCGGTCGAATTTTCAGATTGACCCGATAGGTGTAAGCATCGCCGCGAAACGTGCCTTCGACATATTCCACGATCTGGCCGTTGTCGGCGTATGTCTTGCGTTTTAATAACAAGCACGGTCCTGGTTCGGTGAAACCAAACACGTTGGCTTCAACCTCATCGCTTAGCACTGCTTCAATGGTTTGTTCGGCATGTACTAAGCCCAACTGACAGTTTTTTTCCAGGAATTGATAAGCTGAACCATCGCCATCCCATTCTGATAAACCCGGCGCAACGGTCAAATCGTACCAAGCCACTTCGCGGGACAATGGAATCCCATCACCCAAGCGCACACGCACTAACCGCAGAAACCGCGCGGAGGCCGGACGATTGAAAATTGAAGCTATGGTGCGATCGGTAATAAACTGGTGTTCAAGAATCTGCGTAGACGGCGTAATACCTAGCTCACGCATCTCCTCGGTAAAACCTTTCAGCTTACCCATCTCCGGGTTGATCCGTGAAGGCGGCGCTTTGACTGTGACCCCTGATCGGCCGTGTGTCTCAATACAATCCTGAGCCCGCAGCTCGTCGTAGCAACGCCGCACCGTGGTGCGACTCAGGTCGAGTGCTTCCGCCAATACCCGCTCGGAAGGCAAACTAAAGCCATCTCCCAGTTCGCCGGACTGGATCATATCGACGATGCGTCTTTGCAATTGTTTGTAAACTGGCTCGGAAACCCCGGTATTGGGCCGAATTTTCTCTATGAACGCATGGCTGTCGTTGGCCGCACGACTATCGGTTTTGATAGGTAAATGCTCGGAAGCGTTTGAAGTCATTGTCACCCACGAATATTTATTTACGCAGCATATTGTGAATCTTAAAACACAAGATAGCCGCGGCCAGCATGAAGGTGATGGCGTTAGCCACGATGATGGCTATATTGGCCAGATAGAGACCATAAATCAACCATAACAACACACCCAAGGTAAACATGCTGTACATGCCTAGCGATAAAGATTCGGTATCGCGGGTTTTAAACGTCATAATGGCTTGCGGGAGAAATGAGGCTGTAGTCAAGGTCGCCGCTAGATAACCGATCAACTCGGGGATAATGTCCATAAAAGAAAAATCAATTCGTAAAGTGTTGCCAGCCAGCGTAACTTAGGGCTATGAGCAAAAATTGGGCGAAAGCCAGCAGCCAAAAATAACCGACGAACATCATTATTCTGACTGGCTTCTCCAGTGTCTGTTTCGCGCTAAACCACCATCCGCCAATCCCAGAAATGAAAGCGACAGCCAGTAAACTCAGGATAACAATAGTCATCGCTATTAGCGCGGCGGCGGTGCTAACACCTCGCGAGAGCCGTTGGTTTCCGGCGTGCTCACCACACCGGCATTTTCCATATCTTCAATGATGCGCGCCGCGCGGTTATAACCGATTTTGAAGCGGCGTTGCACGCTGGAAATAGAGGCTTTGCGCGACTCGGTGACAAACGCCACCGCTTCATCGTATAACGCATCGGACTCGCTGTCTTCGCTGTCCAAACCGGCGACTTCTCCGCTATCGCTGCGTTCTTGGGTGATTTCGTCCAGATAATTGGTTGGGCCGGTTTTTTTCAAGAACTCCACCACCCGATGCACTTCGTGATCGTCCACAAACGCACCGTGAGCACGCAAGGGAATGCTGGTACCGGACGGCAAGAACAACATGTCCCCGTTACCCAGCAAGGCTTCCGCACCGCCTTGGTCGATAATAGTCCGGGAGTCAATCCGCGACGACACTTGAAAAGAAATTCGAGTCGGTACATTGGCTTTAATCAAACCGGTCAAGACATCCACCGACGGACGTTGCGTCGCCAAGACCAAGTGAATACCAGCAGCACGGGCTTTTTGCGCCAAACGGGCAATCAGTTCTTCGACCTTTTTACCGACGACCATCATCATGTCGGCCAACTCGTCAATCACGATGACAATGCTGGGCAGAGTGTCTAGCAACGGATAATCTTCCAAAGCCACCGGCGTTTCTGGACGGAACAAAGGATCGCGAATCGGCTGACCGGTCGCTTCGGCTTCTCTGACTGCCTGGTTGTAGCCAGCCAGGTTCCTGACGCCCACTTTAGACATCAATTTATATCTGCGCTCCATTTCCGCCACCGCCCAACGCAAAGCGTTTTGCGCGTCTTTCATGTCCGTGACCACGGGTGTCAACAAATGCGGAATGCCTTCATATACGGACAATTCCAACATTTTCGGGTCTATCATGATCATTCGCACATCTTCCGGCTTGGCTTTGTACAGCAAGCTGAGGATCATGGTATTGATCGCGACCGACTTACCGGAACCGGTGGTACCGGCTACCAGCGCATGCGGCATTTTGCCCAAATCGGCTACCACCGGGGTACCGGAAATATCTTTACCCATGGCAATACTGAGTTTGGATTTCGCCCGTTCGAATTCGTCCGAGACCAACAAATCGCGCAGCGAAACCATTTCCCGTTCCTGGTTTGGAATCTCCAAACCGATGACGGACTTGCCTTCGATGATCTCAACGATACGCACGCTAGTCACCGACAAACCACGCGCCAAATCTTTGGCCAAACTGCTAATCCGGCTAACTTTAACGCCAGCCGCCAAACGTAATTCAAAACGAGTAATGACGGGGCCGGGCAATACTGCTTCTACTTCGGCGGCGATACCATAATCTTGCAACACGTCTTCCACCTGCCGGGAAATTTCTTCCAGCTCGATTTTGGAATAACGTTTCACTTTAATTTCGCGCTTATCCAACAAGGACAAGGTTGGCAATGCATTGATATAGGCACCGGGCTCCATATCATCGACAGGCTTGTTATCTTTTCTGCGCAGAGGCCTAACTGCGGCGGCAGGGGAAGGTTGTGCGGTTTCCAGCACTTGAATCTGCGGTTTTTTCGCGCGGTCTTCGCTTTTAGCCTCCGGCTGCGGATTACGGGGTTTTTTAGCTTCTTTTGCCGATTCAGGCCGCACCGATCTGTCAGCGCGGTAGCGTTCGGGTGCTGCCACCGCTTGCCGACCCACCACAGAACAGGCAGTCATCGCGCATTTGCCGATAAAGGCCATCATCGTCAGCCACGATAAGCCAGTAAATAAAGTCACCCCGGTCATAAAAATAGCCAGCAGCAACAATGTAGAACCGGAGTTACCTAACAGGTGCACCAAGGCGTCGCCGATTTCTCTCCCCAAAATACCGCCAGGACTCTCCGGCAAATCGACTTTGGTCCTGAGAAAGTGCAGATGCAAAAACAAAATGGCTGATCCAGAAATGATCGTGGCGAGAAAGCCAGTAGAGCGCGCAGCCATCAACCATTGCCGGCCTTGCTGCTGATTGGCGCCGCGATACAGCATATAGCCGTTCCAGAAAATCATGATCGGGATCAGATAAGCCATCAAGCCCAGGAAGCTCAATACAAAATCCGCCAACCAAGCACCGAACAAACCGCAGGCATTGCTGATCGATTGATAGGATGTACTATGACTCCAGCCCGGATCGTTAGAATTGAAAGTGACTAGGGCAATTAAAAAAAACAAGGCACAACTTGAAAACCCCAGTAATGCGATTTCGCGATAGCCTCGCGCAGCTCTCTCTTCCACTACAGCAACCATAGTTGTCGGCTCACAATAAAAGCGTCACAAAACATGATTATAGATGATGTAAATCGATTTAACATTAGCTTAACGAGCCACTCCCTTAAAAACTAGTTGGTAAATCGGTTTTATCCCAGGGGGAATGCCCTTATAATTTTGGCACCCTAACCCGCATGGAGACTCGACATAATGGCTGCCGCAAAACATTGCAAACTTTTAATCCTAGGTTCCGGCCCGGCCGGTTACACCGCAGCCGTTTACGCAGCGCGCGCCAACTTGAATCCGGTAATGATCACCGGCATGCAACAAGGCGGACAATTGACCACCACCACCGAAGTCGATAACTGGCCCGGCGACGTTGAAGGCCTGCAAGGCCCGGACCTAATGGAGAGGATGCGCTTACACGCCGAGCGTTTTAACACCGAAATCATTTTCGACCACATTCACACCGCCGATCTGTCGCAAAAACCGTTTACCTTGACCGGCGATGCCGGCGTCTACACTTGTGACGCCTTGATTATTGCCACTGGCGCTTCCGCTAAATACCTTGGCCTACCATCCGAAGAGGCCTTCAAAGGTAAAGGCGTTTCCGCCTGCGCCACCTGCGACGGTTTCTTCTACCGCAACAAGCCAGTGGCCGTAATCGGCGGCGGCAATACTGCCGTCGAGGAAGCCTTGTATCTGTCCAACATCGCTTCCGAGGTGATCGTGGTACACAGACGCGATAAATTTCGTTCCGAGAAAATCTTGTCCGACAAACTGATCGAAAAATCCAAATCCGGCAATGTGCGTATCGAATGGAACCATCAACTGGACGAAGTATTGGGCGACGACATGGGCGTGACCGGTCTGCGCATTAAAAACAGCCAGGATGGTTCAACCAGGGACTTGGATGTACATGGCGTATTCATAGCCATCGGCCATACCCCTAATACCGATATTTTCGCAGGTCAATTGAAAATGGAGCACGGTTACATTGTGGTGAACAGCGGCATTCATGGCAACGCCACGGCAACCAGTGTGCCCGGCGTATTCGCGGCTGGTGACGTGATGGACTCACATTACAAACAAGCTATAACTTCAGCCGGCGCCGGCTGTATGGCAGCCTTGGATGTGGAAAAATATTTGGATGAGTTGGTTGGTTAGCGCGTTGATTTTGTAATTGATCGGGGGAGGTGACAGGATTTCACCTGTTACCTCCCCCACGCCGCGGGACATGCGGCTTTCGCCAGCCTAAGATTGAGCCTAGCGCGTTTATTGGCCGCAAAATCTGAAGATAAGCAAAGACCCAGCGCAGCACTGGGCATTGTTAAGCACCGTTTGCATCATGATATCAGGCGTAATCAGCCTAGCGGCTAACGAATTACTGGATTGTTCCAAAAGATACGGCTTGGCTTTCAACTGTCGCGCCGCGTTTTTCGCACTCGCCGCTTTGGCCAAACGTATTTGCGCAGGTGTCTAAACATCCTGCTTTCTTTTATCTTGACCATTTGCCAAATTTGGCAGGTTCCACAGGCCGATTAGTAAAGCTGCCAGTTCAAAACACGATTTACCAGATTTATGTTGATCTTTTGCCGCACGCCAATACTGGGGGGCATCTGCTCATTCACCTTCTCCAAACCGGCTTCTGCAGTGCCGATGCGTCAGTAACTGGCAAGTCGCTTAAATTGGTCCGCTATGCCAGTTACCCCGGCCATCCTGCGATGATGACAGGATGGCACGCAGTCGTTAAACTCTAAGTAGAGCTTTAGCAAGTTTTTCTGAAAGTTGCTCTTCAACAAATTGGGGCTCGTTAGGTGGATACAATTCGTCCTCCTCGATTTCAAACCCACTTTCCTTAGCCAATAACAGCATTTCCTTAATTTTGACGCAGGCTTTCAGCTTTTCTTTCAGCCCCTCATCAGCTTTGGCTTTTTCAGAAAATTCTTTGATGACCTTAATTGACATTGATAACTCCGTGATAACTCTGAAGGATGGATAAAATCCAAAGTTATCCATGCAAAATTACGGCCATTTCCTACAAAAATATATTTATGTTTAAGTTCATGAAGTTACGAAACAACGAACCTATAAAAAAACGTTTATTCACGCACAAGCAATAAGTTAATTGTCGCAGACCCTACAATTGTAAGGAAGTATCAAACTGACAGACGACTAAAACTCTTAGCCTCGATCTGCCACTTTTCGATACCCGGAAGCGTAATACAACAGGGGATCGCCTTCTCGACACACCACATTATCCACCTCGCCGATAATCACCCAATGGCTGCCGGCTTGAACTTGCTGCACCACTCGGCATTCCAGTACTGCTAAGCATTCCGAAAAAACCGGCGCGCCGTTTTCGCCCATTTGCCAAGCGACACTGGCAAACCGCTGCTCTTGGGTAGTCCCACCTGCAAATTGATTAGAAACGTCTTCTTGCGCGCTATTTAGAATATTAACTGCGAAGCGGCGACTCTCCAGCAAAGCCGCGCCCGTATCAGTCGCCTGGTTCAGACAAACCAATACTTGCGGCGGCTCCACCGACACACTGCTGAACGCCGTCGCGGTCATACCCCTAGGCTGATTGTCGCGGCCCTGGGTGGTAACCACCGTCACACCACTGGCCCATAATTTAAGGGCATTTTTAAATTGCATGGCTTCAACGCTCATAATTTTCTCTTGGATCCAATAGCGATAACACGGAATACAGGTCAGTTTGCCTGTTCAGTTTTTAGGACGCATGTGCGGGAACAGCAGGACGTCGCGAATGCTAGGCGAATTGGTAAATAGCATCACCAAACGGTCGATACCGATGCCCTCGCCCGCCGTTGGCGGCATACCGTGTTCCAGCGCAGTAATGTAATCGGCATCGAAATGCATGGCTTCGTTGTCACCGGCTTCCTTTTCTTCCACTTGTTTCTGAAAGCGTTCGGCTTGATCTTCCGCGTCGTTCAACTCGGTAAAGCCGTTGGCGATTTCACGACCGCCGACGAAAAACTCAAAACGGTCGGTGACATGAGGATCGTTGTCATTGCGTCTTGCCAGCGGGGACACTTCGACCGGATAAGCAGTAATGAAAGTAGGATTCATTAGACGGCTCTCGACGGTTTTCTCGAAAATTTCGATCTGTACCTTGCCCAGACCGTAGCTATCCTTGACCGGAATTTTCAGGCTCTCGGCAACTTTTACGGCGGCTTCACGCGTCGTCAAATTCGCCAGCGATAATTCCGGATTAAAATGCAGAATGGATTCCAACACCGTCATACGCACAAACGGCTTACCAAAATCGTATTGATCGCCTTGATATTCAATTACCGAACTACCCACCACGTCTTCGGCTATGCCTTTCAGCATCGCTTCGGTGAGATCCATCAAGTCGCCGTATTCTGCGTAAGCTTGGTAGAACTCCATCATCGTAAATTCCGGATTGTGCCGGGTCGATAAACCTTCGTTACGGAAGTTGCGATTGATCTCGAACACCCGTTCGAAACCACCGACCACCAGCCGTTTTAGATACAGCTCTGGCGCGATGCGAAGATATAACTCCATATCCAATGCGTTATGGAAAGTAGTAAACGGCCTAGCGGTCGCGCCGCCTGGGATGACTTGCATCATCGGAGTTTCCACTTCCAGGAAGTCGCGGGCGATCAAAAATTCACGGATGTAGTTGACGATTTTCGAACGCATCAGGAAAGTCTTGCGCGTCTCGTCGCTCATGATCAAATCCAGATAACGCTGGCGATATTTGATCTCCTGATCGGCGATACCGTGAAACTTTTCCGGTAAGGGACGCAAGGCTTTGGTCAGCAACCGAATGTCGTCCAGTCTGACGCTCAACTCGCCGACCTTGGTTTTAAACAACGTGCCCTCGGCACCCACGATGTCGCCAATGTCCCATTTTTTAAACTGGTCGTTGTAAACGCCTTCCGGCAAATTGTCGCGCGCCACATAAACCTGGATTTGCCCTGACATATCCTGAAGATGGCAAAAACTGGCCTTACCCATGATGCGGCGCGTCATCATCCGCCCGGCGATCTTCACTCGAATCGGCTCGGCTAACAGCTCTTCTTCGGTTTTTTCACCGTATTCAGCCAGCAATTCACCGGCCACCACATTACGCCGAAAATCAGTCGGGAATGCGATGCCTTCTTCGCGCAAGGCGTTTAGTTTTTCGCGGCGTTGTTTAATCTGCTCTTGTTCGTCGTGTTCGAGTTCGGACATGTGTATTCAAAAAAAATGTTTTGTTCAAGCTGCTTCACTATTCAATGCTTCAGTTTCGAGGCATCTATGGTCAGCTAATTAATAGGCGAAACTTACAACCCGCTCTTCAAACTAGCCTCAATAAACTGATCCAGCGCACCATCTAACACCGCTTGGGTATTACCGGTTTCGACGTTGGTACGCAGGTCTTTGATCCGGGATTGATCCAGCACATAGGAACGAATCTGGCTACCCCAACCAATGTCGGATTTAGAGTCTTCAATGGCCTGCAAACCTTCGCTGCGTTTCAGCATTTCCATCTCGTAGAGTTTGGCTTTGAGTTGCTTCATCGCGGTGTCTTTGTTTTTATGCTGAGACCTATCACTTTGACATTGGGTAACGATGCCGCTGGGACCATGCGTAATCCGGACCGCAGATTCCGTTCTATTGACGTGCTGACCACCTGCACCGCTGGCCCGATAAACGTCGATGCGCAAATCGGCTGGGTTGATGTCCACTTCGATATCATCGTCGATTTCCGGCGACACGAAGACCGAGGCAAACGAAGTATGCCGACGGTTGCCGGAATCAAACGGCGATTTTCGCACCAAACGATGTACGCCGGTTTCGGTGCGTAACCAGCCGAAAGCATAAGGGCCTTCAAATTTGATGGTAGCGCTTTTGATGCCTGCCACGTCGCCCGGGGATTCTTCGATTAATTCGGTTTTAAAACCTTTTGCTTCGCCCCAACGCAAATACATCCGTTCAATCATCGATGCCCAATCCTGTGCTTCGGTGCCGCCTGAGCCGGATTGGACGTCCAGGAAGGCGTTATTGGCGTCCATCTCGCCGGAGAACATCCGTTGAAACTCCAAAGCAGCTACTTTCTTTTCGTACTCTTCAAGATCGAGGACCACGGTATCGACCGTTTCTTCGTCGTTTTCTTCTACCGCCATCAACAACAATTCTTCGGCGTCGGACAAACCTTGTTCAAGCTCAATGATCGTGTTTACGATGCCTTCCAGCATCGCTCTTTCCTTACCCATGGCTTGCGCTTGTTCCGGTTTATTCCAGATAGCCGGATCTTCCAACTCGCGCAGCACCTCCACCAGACGCTCGCTTTTGCTGTCGAAATCAAGATAGCTTTTTAGGCCAGCACTCCGTTCGCGCAGGTCGGCTATCTTGTATTTAATCGGATTAATTTCTTGCATGAACCTCAAAACCCAAGCCAATACCCACACGGGGCACGAGACGCCGAGATTTGCCCGGCGCATTCAAAAAACCGTGGATTATAAACGATTACGCCGCCGGGTTGGGTTGACGGTTTTTTAAAGACCATACGATGCAAGCAATGCCCACCAACACAAACGGCACGCTAAGCAACTGGCCGGTGGTAAACATTACCCCGGTATCGTACATGGCTTGCTCGGTTTTGAAGTATTCCAGGAAAAAACGCACCGTGAACAACATGCTGATGAAACAGCCGAACACGAACCCAGGCTTATCGGCCTGCTTTTTGTAAATCGCCAGCGAAATCAGATAAATCAACAAGTAACAAGCCGCTTCATAAAGCTGCACTGGATGCCTAGGCAACGGATCGATCCGCGAAAACACCACTCCCCACGGCAAATCCGTAGGAATACCTAGAATCTCCGAATTAAAGAAATTACCAATGCGGATTAGTGCGCCGGCCAAGGCGGTGGGAATACTGACTCTATCCAACAACCAAAAATAACTGTCGCCGTATTTGCGCCGATACAAATACAAGGCCAGGATAATACCCAGCGTGGCGCCGTGACTCGCTAATCCACCTTCCCAGACTGCTAGAATTTTTAAGGGGTGAGATAAATAGTAGGCTGGATCGTAAAGCAGGGTATGCCCCAGACGCGCGCCGACGATAGTAGCGATCACCATATACCAAAGTAGCGTATCAAGCTCTTCGATATTTTTGCCTTCGCGCTGATAGATCCATTGCATAGTCAAAAAACTGCCGACAAAGCCGGATGCGAACATCAAGCCGTACCAGCGAATTTTCAGAAAGCCGAAATCGACAAGAATGGGGTCAATATTCCAGATGAAATGTTCCATGATTATGCGGAAAGTAGGTACGGTTTAAGCAAATGAGCGGCGATTCTAACGCCGACTGAGATTTTTCGCCGTTTATCTTGCGCTGGTCACACAGGTTAATTTGGGTCGGCTACTTGAATTCTGCCGTCGACGATCCGTACCGTAAAGGTGGCGACATCTTCATACGCCGGCGCACACTTGACGGCGCCGGTTTTAACGCAAAACCTCGCCCCATGCCGCGGACAGACAATTTCATCTCCATCCAGCTCACCGCTGGCGATTTCAGCACCGTCATGGGTGCACACGTCTTCTATCGCATAAAGTTGATCATCGATTTTAAAAATTGCCACATCGGTACCGTCGACATCAACCAGCACATGTTCGCCATTTGCCAGTGCCGTTTCGGCTACCACATCAATCCAATCGCTCATGCTTGCCTCGTTTGGGTTTAAGTTTCGTCTGCCAATTTATTTCAGATAAACGTCGTATCTTAGCAATTTGCCCTGATAGCTTTCACTCGGTTTGCCGCCTAAGGGTTCCGCGTAATCGGGACTTTTCACCACCACGCGCTTAGCGGCCGCCTGCCATGCCGCAGCGAACAAATCCGCTCTATCTAGATCGTCGCCCAAAATATCGCGCAGGATTGCCATCGACTTTCGAGTGGCTGCGGTTTGTTTTCGCTTGGGGGGAAACATCGGGTCGAGATAAATACATTCCGGCGCTTCCGACAAACCGGCCAGCAATTCGATGGCGTTACCTACTAGTAATCGGGGCGGTTGTAACTGCCGGTTTAACACCCACTCCTTTTGCGCCAGACGGCTAAAACCATCTTGTATCAATTCCGCCATCACCGGCGAGCGTTCTATGCACTGCACCTCATACCCCATTCGGAACAGCGCCAAGCTATCTTGCGCCCAGCCTGTCGTGGCATCGAGCACAGTTTTGGTTTTCTTGCCTATCGCCTGCGCCAACAAGTCTTTTTTGGGGGCCGGGTAGGAGTGTTGTTCGCCGGGACGCGGATCGATTTCGACTATCAAGCCGCCTTTTTTCAAGGTTTGCTTGTCCAGCAGTTTTAGGCAGCCGTCCCGATAACAAAGAAAACACCCTTGCAGGAGTTCGGCAGGTAGCTCTGACAAAGCCACCAAGGGCCAAGCCAAGCGCTCGGATAGCGCCTGACTGGCGGACAACACTGAGTCATCGGCATAGACCACCGCCCCCTTGTCCGAGAACCCCACCACGAGCGATAAATTACTCGGTGGAAATCGACTGGGCTTCGTTTTTCAAAGCAGCATCTAAAGTATGCCAAGCCAGCGTGGCACATTTCACCCGGGCAGGATATTCGCGCACCCCAGCCAACACAGCCAGTTTGCCGATGGCTTCCAGATTAATATCTTCGGTTTTACCCGTCGTCATTTCATGAAACTGCTTGAACAAAGTGTCGGCCTCGGTTTCAGTTTTACCTTTGACGATTTCAGTCATTAGTGACACGGAAGCGGTGGAAATCGCGCAACCGGAGCCTTGGAAACTGGCGTCGCTAATCACGTGATCGTCAATTTTTAAAAACAGCGTCAGCCTATCCCCGCACAAGGGATTGAAACCTTCCACTTGGCGATTGGCATTTTCCATCACCCGAAAATTACGGGGATTCCGGTTGTGGTCGAATATGACCTCTTGATATAGATCGCGTAAATCTTCAAACATAATTTGTCCCAAAAAAATGCAGGATATAGGACTTAGAAGCCTAGGAGTAAAAGTAAAACATCAAAAATTACGAAAATGGTTTTACAAAATAATTTGAACCCTTTTGCTCTAATTTCCCATAAATCAGATCTGGATAAATTCTTTGTATTCTCCGCCTTTCATCCTTAGGATCAATAGCTTCATGACGCAGCACACACACTTCATAACTTTCTTTTCTTACATAGTCATTGATATATTCTAGCGATACTGAATACCCAGCTAGTCTACGACCACTTTTACCAATTTGCCATTTATCAGATAAAACAAGATATCCATCTTTCTGATCAATCAAATCAATCCAGCCGGTAAAACAAACTTGCTTTCGTTTATGATTTACGAAACTCCAATTATTGCTCCAGTTATTACATTCAAACCCTTGGCTAGAAAGTATTGATTTTCGTGAAGGCATAATAATCCTCAAAAAGTAATAACATATATAGACTATCCACGTACGCCATCCACGTAAGCCATCGCATCGACACCGGCAAAACTTTCCAGCGGTTTTAAATTCACAAAAAAATCAGCTAACTCATCATTTTGTTGACGTTGCAATTCATGCTGAATTGCTTGCTGGACAAATTGCTTAAAAGTCTTGCCCGTACTAGTCAACAAACATTGCACCTTGTCGGCCACTTCATTGCTCAAATCTATTTCTGTGTGATACATCAGCCAAATACCTCTATCAGCGATTTTATCCCCTGGATTAAAACATCGATTTCTTGGCGGGTATTGTACATGGCAAACGAGGCTCGCGCCGTGGCGGGTACGCCGTAAAAGTCCATCACCGGCATGGCGCAGTGGTGACCTGCGCGAATTGCGATGCCCAAACTGTCCAGCATGGTACCGATATCGTGCGGATGAATCCGATCCAGGGTAAACGACAGAATGCCGCCCTTGTGCGCGGCCTGTCCTATGATATTGAGACCTTTAATCTTCTCGGCCTGCTGGGTGGCATAATCCAGCAACTCGGCTTCGTAAGCGGCGATCTTATCCATACCAATGGCGGTGATGTAATCGATGGCCGCGCCCAAGCCGATGATTTCGGCGATTGCCGGCGTCCCTGCTTCAAATTTATGCGGCAGGCCGGCGTACTCGGTTTTTTCGAAAGTAACCTGCCTAATCATGTCGCCGCCGCCTTGGTAGGGCGGCATGGCTTCCAGCAAAGCTTGCTTACCATACAGCACACCGGTGCCGGACGGTCCATAAAGTTTGTGGCCGGAAAACACATAAAAGTCGCAATCCAAGGCTTGTACATCCACCGCCTTATGCGGAATCGCTTGCGCACCGTCCAGCAGCACCGGAATGCCTTTAGCGTGGGCAGCGGCGATAACTTTTTCCACCGGGTTGATCGTACCCAGAGCGTTGGACATTTGAGTGATGGCGACCAGCTTGGTTTTGGCGTTCAACAACTGTTCGAACTCGTCGAACAGCAACTCGCCTTGCTGATTCATAGGTGCCACCTTCAATACAGCACCCATTTGCAGGCAAAGCATTTGCCAGGGCACGATATTGGCGTGATGCTCCATCGCGCTAATCACAATTTCATCGCCGGCTTGGAGTTGCGATTTGCCGTAACTCTGCGCGACCAGATTGACCGCTTCGGTCGCGCCGCGCACGAAGATAATCTCTTTGGTGCTGGCAGCATTAATAAACGCTCTAACCTTTTCCCGAGCGCCTTCAAACTTGTCCGTAGCCCTTACGCTTAAGGTGTGCACGCCGCGATGGATGTTGGCGTATTCGTGGCTATAGGTGTAGACGATACTGTCGATCACCGCTTGCGGCTTCTGGCAACTGGCGGCGTTATCCAAATAAACCAAAGGCTTGTTACGGATGGTTTCGCCGAGGATAGGGAAATCGGCGCGGATTTGTTCTACTGGAAATATGCTCATCGCTAACTGTTTGGTTTAATTGATTTCGTCTTTAGTAAACACTAGAATCGAGATAGTCGATTCGATAAATGGATAAAACTATGGTCGCTGTCTTTCCGCAAAAACACCTTACTGACATCGCCGAGTGGCACCGCATGGGGGAAGCCGGGATTTTCCCGCCGGAAACCCGTATGGAACTCATCGAAGGAGAAATCTTACACATGGCGCCGATAGGATTTAATCATGCAGGACATGTTACCCGGTTAACTCGTTACTTCTTTCGTTTGTTGGATGACGCCGTTTCGATTCGGTCTCAAAACCCCATCCAACTTGGCGATCTATCCGAACCCGAACCTGATTTAGTTTTGGTAAAGCCGGATACCGACGACTACACAACCCACCATCCTAGTGCTGCCGACGTCTTCCTAGTGGTGGAAGTCTCAGACAGTACTTTACGCTTTGACCGCGCCCAAAAACTGCGCCTCTATGCCGGTCACAACATCCCGGAATACTGGATCGTTAACCTGATCGACAACTGCCTAGAGGTTTATCGACAACCCCAGGACGGCGACTATCTGGATAAATCCGTAGTGACAAAAGCCGATAGCATCAATCTCGTGGCTTTACCGGAGCTTCAAGTCTCTATCGCTTCGATCTTATAAACTGATCGCCGGAAACCGCTCCAACAACTCTTTCAACAGCAAGGCTTTTAATTCGGCGTTCTCAACCTTATCCACCATCTCATTGGCAAACGCAAAGGTCAGAATGTTTCTGGCCGCATCTTCATCCAGCCCGCGTGATTGCAGATAAAATACCGACTTTTCTTCCAATTGCCCAACCGTAACGCCGTGCGAACACTTTACGTCGTCGGCATAAATCTCCAACTGCGGCTTGGTGTCTACTTCAGCGTCCGCCGATAACAGTAGGTTGCGGTTATTCATTTCCGAATCGGTCTGTTGCGCATCCTCGGCCACGAGTACCCGACCTTGAAACACCCCGCGCGCCTTGTTATCCAAAACACCTTTGTAAAACTCGCGACTAATACCGTGCGGCTTTAGATGGTTGATGCGGGTGTGATTGTCGATATGTTGGCGTTTATTGGCCACGAACAAACCGTTCAAAGAACATTCCGCTGCGGTATCCAAATCGCTATGAATATCGCTGCGCGCTAAACCGCTACCCAAAGCAAAATTATGATGATTAAAGCGGCTATCTCGGGCCTGCTTAACGTAAGTGCCACCAAAATGCTGGGCTTTTTCGCTTTCAAGCTGGACTTTGTAAAGCGTCAAACCGGCATTATTGCCCAATAGACATTCATTAACCGAGGCGGTGAAATAGCTATCGACGCTGCCGACATAGGTTTCGACAATTTCCGCTTCGGCTTGCTCATTCAGGACAAACAAATTCCGGGTTGCTGCCAGCGCATCGGCTTGGGTAACCACGTGCAGAATCTGCAGAGGCTTTTCCAATTGCTGCTTAGGCCCCACTTCGATCACCACACCGTCGGCGAACCAGGCATTATTGAACGCCACCAGATTATGTTCAGCACTGGTCACAGCTTGTCCCAAACGACTTTCCAGCCACGCTGGCTTATCTTGCAAAGCCTGTTTCACACTGGAAACAGACACTTTGTCTGACAAATCTTGCAGCCGAGACAAGGAGGGCGAAAACAGTCCGTTGACGAATACCACACTCGCAGCATCGTCCAAGCGGTATTGATTCAACCAGTCCTCATCGACAATTTGGCTGGAGTTGGGTGCAAACAGGGTTTTATTTAGCGCCGACAAATTGGTGTAACGCCACTCTTCCTCGCGATTGCCAGGAAAGCCGCTGACGCCAAAAGCCTGCAAGGCCTGCTTTCTAAAGCCTTGCAGCCAAGGCAAATCCAGCCCCGGCAAACTCGCCGCCAAGCCGGAGTATTCTGTTAAATACGCTGCGCTGCTCATGCCGCTTGCCCTTCCAGCCAGCTATAACCACGTTCTTCCAGCTCCAATGCCAGTTCCGGTCCACCGGATTTAACAATCTTACCGTCGGCCAACACATGCACCACGTCAGGCTTGATATAGTCCAGCAGACGTTGGTAATGGGTGATCATCAAGAACGAACGTTCGGGGTTACGCAAGGAATTCACGCCTTCGGAGACGATACGCAGCGCGTCGATGTCCAAACCGGAATCGGTTTCGTCGAGGATGCAAAGCTTGGGCTCCAATATCGCCGCCTGCAAAATCTCGTTACGCTTCTTCTCACCGCCGGAAAAGCCTTCGTTAACCGCTCGGTATAAGAATTTTTCGTCCATCTGCAGCAACTTGACCTTGCTTTTGACAATCGTCAGAAAATCCATGGCATCCACTTCCGGCAAGCCCTGATGCTTGCGCATCGCATTCAATGCGGCTTTCAACAAATAGATATTGCTGACGCCGGGGATTTCCACCGGGTATTGAAAGGCCAGAAACACCCCTTCGCGAGCGCGGATTTCCGGGGCCAATTCCAGCAAGTCCTTGCCGTTATAAGTCACGCTGCCTTCGGTAACCGTGTAACCGGCTTTACCGGACAACACATGCGACAAGGTGCTCTTGCCGGCGCCGTTGGGGCCCATGATGGCGTGGACTTCGCCTGGGTTTATGTCCAGGGTTAGGCCTTTTAATATGGGTTTGTCGTTGATGGTTACGTGGAGATTTTTTATGCTGAGCATACGTTTAGTCACCTAATTTTTTTTCAAATAATTCCGAACCTAATCGTTCCCACGCTCCGGCGTGGGAACGCAGCCTTCGACGCTCCAGCGTCATCGTTAGCCTGGCTAGGTTGAAGCCAGCATTTAAATCTTTTGTTTTTTGTGTCGCTGACGCGACGGTTTTTTAATGTCGGGTCTCGGCCCGACAACCGAGATACTTTTCTTTGCTTGTCCAAAGAAAAGTATCCAAAAGAAAAGACACTCGGATGCCGCTTATTCCCTACGCTCCTCGCTTTTGAACGGGATTGCCGAAAGGGGCTTCCTGCCCCTTCGGCAACGTGCGGCATCCCTGCCGCACCCCAAGGGCTGATCCGTTCAAAAGCTCCGGTGCTCGGCGCGCGGCAGAGGGGACAAAACCATCAGCCGCCGAAGCCACCCACCCTAAAAATCGAAATACGTAGGATGTGCTGAACGGAGTGAAGCGCATCTGTCGCGAGCGATGCGCCTCCTATCGTCTTCAGCATCCTACAATCCCTTCCCGCACAGCCATAACAAAAAATAATTTTGCCGCTACCAATACCGTGATGGGGTTATCCCCGTTTGCCGCGCCGAGCACCGGAGCTTTTGTCGAGATTAGCCCGAAGGGGCAGCGCATGGATGCGCTGCGTCGGCGGAGGGGCTGGGAAGCCCCTTCTGCCGACCCTCGACAAAAGCTTCGGAGCGCAGGATCAAAGCGGCATCCGGGTCGCCTTTTCTTTGGATACTTTCTTTTGGCGACGCAAAAGAAAGTATCGCGGCTGTCGGTCCGCGAACCGACATTAAAAACATCCGTCGCGACAGCGACACCTAAATAAAATAATGAAAGCTAGAGCTTTCAAGACCGCGTTCCCAAGCCGGAGCTTGGGAACCAGAAAAACCTAACCTACCGCGCCTTCCAAGCTAATCCCCAACAACGCCTGTGCCTCAACCGCAAACTCCATCGGCAATTCCTTAAACACTTCCTTACAAAAACCATTCACAATCATCGACACCGCATCTTCCGCAGACAAACCACGTTGTTGGCAAAAGAACAATTGATCTTCACTGATCTTGGAGGTGGTGGCTTCGTGCTCAATCTGAGCTGTCGGCTGCTTCACTTCCACATAGGGAAAGGTATGCGCGCCGCATTTATCACCAACCAACAGCGAATCACATTGGGTATGGTTGCGGGCGTTTTCGGCGGATTTGGCCACTTTCACCAAACCACGATAGGTGTTTTGCGCCCGACCGGCGGAAATACCCTTGGACACGATGGTGCTGCGGGTGTTTTTGCCGATGTGGATCATCTTGGTGCCGGTGTCGGCTTGTTGCAGGTTATTGGTCAAAGCCACTGAATAAAACTCGCCGACCGAATCATCGCCTAGCAATACGCAACTTGGGTATTTCCAAGTGATGGCGGAGCCGGTTTCGACTTGGGTCCAGGACACTTTGGAGTTATGTCCGCGACATTCGGCGCGCTTGGTAACAAAGTTATAGATGCCACCCTTTCCATCCTTGTCGCCTGGATACCAGTTTTGCACGGTGGAATATTTAATCTGGGCATTGTCTAAGGCCACAAGTTCTACCACCGCCGCATGCAGCTGGTTTTCGTCGCGCATTGGCGCGGTGCAGCCTTCCAGGTAGGAGACATGCGAGCCTTCATCGGCGATGATCAGGGTTCTTTCAAATTGGCCGGTGTTGGCGGCGTTGATCCGAAAATAGGTCGACAACTCCATCGGGCAACGCACGCCCTTGGGGATGTACACAAAAGAACCGTCGGTAAACACAGCGGCATTCAGCGCAGCGAAGAAGTTATCGCCGGTCGGCACTACGCTACCGAGGTATTGCTTCACTAATTCCGGATGTTCATGCAAGGCTTCGGAGATCGGGCAGAAAATCACCCCGGCATCTTTCAACTTACCTTTAAACGTAGTCGCGACCGACACGCTGTCGAACACTGCATCGACTGCGATACCAGCCAAGCGCTCTTGCTCGTCGAGCGGTATACCGAGCTTTTTATAGGTATCCAGCAACTCCGGATCGACTTCATCCAGGCTTTTCGGGCCGGCTTTCTTTGATTTTGGTGCCGAGTAGTAACTGATGGCTTGGTAATCGATAGGATCGATTTTCAGTTGCGCCCAGTCTGGCGATGGCATGGTCTGCCAATGCCGGAAGGCTTTAAGCCGATATTCCAGCATGAATTCCGGCTCGTTTTTGACTTTGGACAGCCGACGAATCACGTCTTCGTCCAGGCCTGGCGGAAACGTATCGACTTCCAGTTCGGTTACAAAGCCTTGTTTGTATTCCTGACTGATGAGATGTTCAATTTCTTGTGCGCTGGTAGACATAATCTTTTCAATAATTAGCGAAACAACTGGTTCACCGGAATGGAGACTTCTTCCGGCGGCTTAAACGGCAAAATCAAATCAGCCAAGGTTACCGATTCCAGTGCATTGGCGATCTTTTGGTTGATCAAATGCCAATTGCCTTGAATCCGGCAGCCGCTGGCTTGATCGCAACTCTTGTGCGATACGGTACATTCAGTCAGGGCAATCGGCCCTTCCAAAGCAAAAATCACGGTGGCCACGCTGATCCGGCTAGGCTCTTTAGCCAAGGCGTAGCCGCCTTTCGCGCCGCGCATAGACACCAAAACACCTGCCTTGAGCAATATCTTTAAGATCTTGCTTACCGTTGGCTGCGAGATGCCGGTGGCTTCAGCAATTTCTAAAGCTCCATGCACACGACTCCTGTCCCTGGCCATATAACTCAGGATCACCGTGGCATAGTCTGTTAGCTTGCTCAACCTTAACATTGCACTCCTTGGATATTTAGGACTATTTTAGTCTTATTTAATTCCCGAGTAAACAGCTAGGTTATTAAATTTTAGTCTTTCGTCGATGCTACAACTGCTGTACGCGACTACACTAACAAGCACTTCTAATTGTTCACTGGTCACCCGCCAAAAAACAAAATGCGCTTGGAGAATTTTTCCCTGAAATTCTTGGTTTTTTGCAATACACTTCTTGGTGACAAAAACATCCCGCCTCATTTGAATTAGAGCCATGACCCGATATCGCAGCCCCATCGTTTTGATGTATCACGGTACGCCAGATAGTAAGCCTGAGTCGCATTACTCGATTCGGGCGAGCTTGTTTGCAGAGCATTTGCGATATTTGCGGCAAGAAGGCTGGTCAACGGTTTTGTTCAAAGACCTGCAGAACCCCGAATCACTGCCTGAAAAAACCGTGGTGATAACATTTGATGATGGCTACGAAGACAATTATTCCGGGGCTTTTTTACCGCTGATGACAAATGGAATGAAGGCAACCTGGTTTATTGCAACTGATTGCATAGGCGGTCACGCGCATTGGTTAGGTAAACCATCAACGCAAACTCGGATGTTAAGCTCGGAACGCTTGTCAGAAATGCATGCCGCCGGAATGGAAATTGCTTCCCACACCAGTTCGCATCCCGACCTCTCAATGCTTAGCAAAGAGCAACAACAAATAGAGTTTTCAAAAGCCAAAGCCGTACTGGAAAATTTGCTGTCCACCCAAGTGACCAGCCTAGCTTATCCATTCGGCAAATTTAACGCTGACTCGGTGACTTTAGCAGAACAGACCGGCTATAGGATGGCCTGCACTACCCGCCCAGGCTGGTACGATAGCGAACCAAACCCTTACATGGTCAGGCGCATTGCCATATTTTCCGGTGACAGCGCAAGCACGCTGGCCCGCAAACTGAATTTCGCAGATAACGACGTATCCTGGAAAAAAATGACTCGCTACTATGCCGGGCGTGTTTGGGATAAACTGATAACCCAATTTTGATTGAAAATAGGGATGCATGTTATGGCAACCTTAGAAGCAATCCGCGATGGGCTTATCGCAAGCCCCCTTCCAGAATGCATAATCCTTGATGCATCTCCCTGACAAATCGAGCCTTAAGAACATTACTTTACGTGACAATTCAACACAACACTCTGCGCCTTGACATCGAAAATGAGTCCAGAACAAGCCTCCAAAAAACTCACATTCGCTTTTTGCACTTATAATCGTTCAAAACGATTAGCGAATCTGGTCTCGGCTATGCGCGCACAATCCTGCCCGATTCCCTTTGAAATACTTGCCGTAGACAACAATAGTAGCGATGCAACAGGCGATGTATTGAAACAACTTGCGCAATTGCCTGGCCCATTGCTCCGCTGCGTGCATGAACCCAATCAAGGTATCGTCGCAGCGCGTAACAGAGCCATACAAGAAGCAATAGATTCCGATATTCTGGTGTTTATCGACGACGATGAACTGCCTTTGAGCGGTCTCTTGGAAGCAGTCGTCGACGCATGCCTGAGCGAAGGCGCGGAATGCGTTGGCGGACGTATCGATATAGACTTTACAGACCATCAACAACCAAGTTGGCTTGATAGCGAATTATTAGGGTTTCTAGGGGCGTTGGATCACGGCGATCAGGCCTTTTGGATAGAAGACAATACTACGCCTGTTTGGGCTGGCAACATCGCTTATGACATGACGATGTTCCGTAAAGACCCCGCATTACGCTTTGACAGTAGGTATGACCGCAAAGGGAAAACCGTAGGAGGAGGCGAAGACGTGATGATGTTTAATGCTCTGCTCCAGCAAAAGCGCCGGATGCGTTATCGCCCAGATATGGCAATACTTCATGACGTCGAGCCATGGCGACTCCGGCGACACTATTTTCTGGAGGTTCATTTTCTGGCCGGCTATCGCGGCGCTGTTAATGATTTTCCTACCTATATCCGCACCTACCTGGGGATACCACCTTTCTTAATCTCGCAAATTGTCCGCCAAAGCTGGCAATGGCTTTTATTGGCATGCACCGCAAAAAATAGCCTACGCCAAGCAATGAATGTAAGCTATTCTCTTGGGCAAATCTGCGGATGTTTTTCGCGTTGGAAAAATAAAAAACCAACAAATAAATTAAATTAAGCCGATATTAAAAATCTGGATTTATTGTAATTTAACTTACCAAATCAAACTCCGTGCGTGACTTAGTTGTTCTGATCTTTCTCTTATGCTGCATAGGCGCCGCGATAAAAAAGCCGTGGTGGGGCGCGCTTTCTTTAGCGATATTCAGCTACTTAAACCCTCACGCCTATGCATGGGGCGCTGTTCGTTCTCTGCCCGTATATTATGTACTGTTTCTGGTAGTTATGGTGAGCACATTCACCACTAAAGATAAACAGCCTATTCCTAAAGATTGGCGGATTTCTACTTTCATAGCTCTATGGTGTTATTTTATTTTTACCACCACTCAAGCCCCGTTACAGGAGGTTTCCTGGAGTAAATTCTTGTTTGTAACTAAAGTATTTATACCGTTCTATTTCACATGGGTGCTAATCAATACTAGAGAAAAGCTTTACTATTTAATTTCCACCATAGGCGCATCCATCGGCATAGTTGCAGTGAAAGGCGGTATATTCGCAATTTTGACAGGCTTTGGCCACCGGGTATACGGCCCCCCCAACACGCAATTTGAAGACAACAACTTATTCGCCGTTGCAATGCTCATCGCGATTCCTCTTCTATTGGTTTGGGAAAAAGAATTACAGAAAACTTGGCTTAAAAAGGGAATATTGCTATCGATTCCAGTTATCTATGCCGCCTCCTTGTCGTCATGGTCTCGCGGCGCATTGCTTACCATGATTGCTTTAACGTTCACCCTAATTTCCAACAGTAAGCGTAAATACTTGATGATCCCGCTAGTAATTGGCGGCGCGTTTTTTGTCATCCCCTACCTGCCTGAAGAATGGTTCGGTCGGATGCACACCATGGAGACATATGAGGAAGATGCTTCCGCTATGTCGCGCATTGAAGCCTGGACAGATGGCTGGAATTACGTTCTTAGCAATCCGCTCACTGGGGCCGGATTTGACGGCTGGATGCACGTAACCATGCGCGACTGGCACAGTTCTTATATTGAAATGCTAGCGGAACATGGTTTTATAGCATTTGGTTTGTGGATTTCTTTAATACTGGGTAGCGTTTTCGGGTTAACCCGTCTGTCCAGACAAGCCAAACAGATAGAAGGTATGGAATGGGTCCGCCACTATTGCCTCATGGTCAGAACATCGATTGTTTGTTATATGGTTGGGACGGCTTTCCTCGGCTTATCCTACTGGGATTTAATATATCATTTGGTTTTCATATCTATGTTAATTAAAAAATTCGCGTTGCAAGATTTTTCGGAAAAAGCACTGATAAACGAACAGCAATATAAGAAGAACCGAAAGTTAGTACTTTGATCACCAACTGCATTAATCCAATCGAACAATTAGAGATGGAAAAAATACTGCTATCGTTCTACAGCTCATCCATTGCCGCACTCCTTTGCACTATTTCCTTAATATTATTAACACTACATAACTATTCTCGAACCGGACCTGGCATCCAGAAAGAGATAGAAAAAAAATTTGGTTATTATGTGGTTTTCGCCCTATCCCGTTTAGCTTTTTGGTTATTTATAATATTTTTTCTTACATCCTTACCTGGTTCTATAACAGCTTATGCCTTATCCAAAATTATCGACTTAGTAAATTATGAATTCGTTACAGACTTAATAGCTTGTTTAATATCCACAAGCTTGATTACCTCTTATTTTTTTCTACATCAACTACTATACACTCCGGGTACAATTCAGCTATCTTTCCAGTACAGATTTTCTAGGTTGTTTGTTATATGGAAAATATTATCCCCGGCGCTAATAACCGGCATAAAGATTTCTTTAATTACTTTTATGTCAATAGCATCTGCCATGGCCGTATTTTTTGCTAGGGATGAAAATAATATACCGCTAGCAATCTATATCTTAGGCTTGGCTACTTTGTACGCCTACATCTACTACGCAACGAATACTAAAGAACCAGCTGTCGCCATAGCCCCAAACCTTGGAAAACCTAATGTAGTAATGATAGGCTCTGACACATTGCGCCATGATAGATTAGGCGGCAGTAACTATCACAGAAACCTTACCCCTAATATCGATAAATTAAGCGCGAACGGTTTACGGCTCTTTAAATGCATAACCCCTGTTGCTAGAACCGCACCGAGTATAGCCTCGCTATTTACTGGACTCTGGCCTCATCACCATAAAATTCGTGACAATTATCCCTCCCTGGCCGACTGTAAATTGCCACAGCAGTCTTTGATTGACATATTGAACGAGCACGGCTACTTGACTGCGTCGATTTCGGATTGGTGCGGAGCCGATTTCGCAAAAATAAGTTTTAACTTTAAGGAAATCTCCGTCGCCGAAGATCAATGGAATATAAAGCTACTACTAAGACAAGGACCTTCTTTAATAAGAAACGTGTTGTCGCTATTCACAAATAATGCCTTGGGAAAACGTTTCTTACCCGAGTTCTATTATCTGGCTGGCGTGCCCTTGACCCGAAGCTTGGGCCGCGAATGCCGCCAGTTAATTGCCCGTTCCGCGAAAAACGCAGAGCCATTTTTTATAAACTTGTTCACTTCGGCTACTCATGTCCCGTTCAATTCGGAGTATCCCTATTACAACTTATTTACACCAAAAGACTACAAAGGTGAATCACGATTCATTATGACCCGACTCGCTTCAGCTGAAGAAATCATCAAGAAACAGGAAAAGAGCTCCGAATATTTCGATATACCCCAAATCATTAATTTATATGACAGCTGCGTCAAACAATTCGACGACGAAGTGGGAAAAATAATTGATTATATTGAAAAATCTGGCTTATTGGATAATACCATCGTAATCATATACAGCGATCATGGCGCAGATTTTTTTGAAACTGGATGCTGGGGACAGGGTAATACTTTAGTTGGGGATGATCCTAGCGGCAGAATTCCAATCGTCATAAAAGGCCCCGGCGTACCGATTGGGGTAAACTTTGAGCCGACTACCCGCTCTATAGACGTAATGCCTACTTTGTTAGATTTGTTGAATATCCCTATTCCAACGAATCTGGACGGTGTTAATTTGATCCCCTATGTGAAAGCGCAGAAATCGCCTGAACTTTTTGCCTTTCAAGAAACAGGAATTTGGCTAGGAAAGATACCCGGCTTACATCCCGAACAAATTTTATATCCCAATATTGTTGAATTACTAGATATACCCGATAAAAAATCCGGCACACTGGTGGTCAATGAAAAACATTATCCTACGGTCATTCGGGCTAAAAGCCGCTCTATACAAAACGAAAAGTGGAAATTAATTTACATCGCGACGTATAAAGCGCCTGTTTATCAGCTTTACGACCTAGAAAACGACCCCTATCTTGATGTAATAGAGTCTCACTCTGAAGTATTTGCAGAGCTTAAAAAGCTCTTGGATAGTCACATCGAAAGTGACCCATTATTTAAGTCTCATGATTGAATATAAATAATAAAGATAGTCAGGTCACCGAACTTAAAAATGCCACGCCCGAGACTATCGAAAATTATTCAGCCATAGTATCCAAGATACCAGGCAACAAACCGTTCAATACCCTTCTCAATTGTAGTATTCGGCTTATACCCGACATCCGCAACCAAGGCTTCTACATCGGCAAAGGTATCGGGGACATCACCAGGCTGCAACGGCAATAGATTTTTCTCGGCAGTTTTGCCGAGAAAACGTTCCAAGGTTTCGATATAAGACAACAATTCCACTGGATTCTGATTACCAATATTGTAGACCCGCCAAGGTGCTCTACTGGTGCCAGGATCAGGCTTCGCCCCACTCCAGTCTGGATTCGGCGAGGCGTTATGATCCATGGTGCGAATAACACCTTCGACAATATCGTCTATATAAGTGAAATCACGCCTATGCTTACCGTAATTAAATACATTGATTTTCTCGCCATTCAAAATAGCCTTGGTGAACAAAAACAATGCCATGTCAGGACGGCCCCACGGTCCATAAACGGTAAAAAACCGTAAACCGGTGGTAGGCAATTCATACAGATTGCTATAAGTGTGAGCCATCAGTTCATTGGCTTTTTTTGACGCCGCATATAAACTCAACGGATGATCGACATTGTCATGAACAGAGAAAGGCATCGACTCGTTTGCACCATACACTGAACTGCTGGAGGCATACACCAAATGCTCTACTTGGTTATGCCGACAACCTTCCAGTATGTTGATGAAACCAACGATGTTACTGTCTATATAAGCATGCGGATTCTCGATGGAGTAACGCACACCGGCCTGAGCCGCCAAATTGACAACTTTTTGTGGTTGATGCTTCTTGAATAGCGCATCCATACCGGCTCTATCGGCAATATCCAATCTGACATCGGTATAGCCGGCAAAATCCTTAATCCGATCTAACCGACTCAGTTTCAAATTGACATCATAATAATCGTTGAGATTGTCGACGCCAATCACTTCGTCGCCACGCTCCAATAATCTCAGCGCCAAATGATTACCTATAAAACCGGCCGTACCGGTGACCATAATCTTCATTCTTAAAGCCTTGCGTCTGTTTGATCCGTAGGAAATAAGTATTTTAGGTCATAGACAATCGCTTGCGGTGTGCCTAATGCCCTGATGTCCGAAATCGCCATTTTTTTGAATTGATCATGCGCCACAGCGAGAATGATCGCATCGTATTTCCCGGCTGCCGGCTTATCGACAGGCGTAATATCGTATTCGTGTTTCGCTTCCTCCGCGTTTACCCAGGGATCATAAATCTCGACATTAACACCATAGGTTTTCAACTCGGCAACTATGTCCACCACTCGGGTGTTGCGAATGTCAGGACAGTTTTCTTTAAACGTCAATCCCATGATCAGCACATTGGCTTCTTGGACATGCACACGTTTCTTCAGCATCAGTTTTACTAATTGCGATACCACGTATACACCCATACCATCGTTGATGCGGCGACCGGAGAGGATGACTTCCGGGTTATAGCCGATAGCTTGGGCTTTATGGGTTAAATAATAGGGATCCACCCCAATACAGTGTCCACCTACCAAGCCGGGCCGAAACGGCAAAAAATTCCATTTAGTACCGGCGGCAAGTAAAACTTCCTCGGTATCTATTCCCAGTTTATTGAAAATCAAAGCCAGTTCGTTGATCAAAGCGATGTTGACGTCACGCTGAGTGTTCTCAATAACTTTGGCGGCTTCGGCTACTTTAATGCTGCTGGCTTTATGCGTACCGGCGGTAATAATGCTTTTATATAACCCATCCACTTTTTCGGCTATTTCTGGCGTAGAACCCGAGGTAACCTTCAAAATATTGGTTACGCGATGTTGTTTATCTCCAGGATTAATACGTTCCGGGCTGTAACCGACGTAAAAATCTCGATTAAACTTCAAGCCGGATACTTTTTCCAGAATTGGTACGCAAACCTCTTCGGTCGCGCCTGGGTAAACTGTAGATTCGTAAATTACGATATCTCCAGGCTTTATGACTTTACCCAACAAATCGCTGGCTTTTTGTAGCGGCGTTAAGTCGGGTTGCTTGTGTTCGTTGATGGGTGTTGGCACCGTGACTATATAGACCGAACAGTCGGCTATATCTGGTAAATCGGCGCTATACGTAAGCAATTTCGCTGCCGCGAGCTCTTCTTCACTAACCTCCAGAGTATGGTCGCGACCTGCACGCAACTCCTGGATTCTATGACTGTTAATATCGAATCCTACGGTTTGGTATTTCCGGCCAAACTCTACAGCCAGTGGCAATCCCACGTAACCAAGCCCAATCATGCCGATTTTAATGTTATCTAACATTTAGAAAATCCTCCTCCGCCCCGCTCTGAGTATTAATGATTTGAATTACTTTTTCACTATGCAGCTCCAAGCAGTCAACCACGCTTGCGCCTGGTAGCTTTCCGCCGTTTTCGGCAAATTGCCGCTCAATACCAGCTCTAAGGTATGATTGATGATGCCGAAGAAGTAAGTGTAGGCCAATAATGGGTCTACCGCCTTCATCTCGCCGTCTTTCACACCATTCTGAAAAATCCGCTTTATTTTGGTAAACGCCGCAGTTTCCAACAGAGGTTTGGGCTCCGCCAAAAACTCTTCGCTCTTTACAAAAAGCAAAAATTCGACAATTTCCGGCGCGTCATCGGTTAACTTGAATAATAGATCAACTATTTCCCGCAATTGCTCGGCAGCTTTACGATTCCGGCGGCGAATATCGTCAATCGATATGCTCAGACTATCCAGAATATTTTCGTATAGCGCTTGCGCGATGGCTTGCTTAGTTTTGAAATGCTGACTAATGCCGGTACTGGTTGTGATACCCGCCGCATCTTTAATATCGGTTAATGAGGTATTGAAATATCCCTTCTTGGCAAACAGCTTTAAAGCGGCCTGCAACACTTCATCCTGACTGATAGTTTTATTCGGTTTATTTTCTAGTTCTAATTCTTGTTCCATGCTCTTATGTACAGCTTTACCTGCTGTTTACTCTCTGTTGTGG
>FSSH01000044.1_pt3 | contig 223041 bp, 218 predicted proteins | sample 1166101 | NCBI WGS metagenome assembly FSSH01 (sample SAMEA32972668, study PRJEB13176) | freshwater metagenome | biome: Drinking water system; feature: Biomass in drinking water that filtered by 0.45 um membrane; material: drinking water | place: USA | collected 2012-12-20 | depth 0 m
CATCGCCTGGATTCGGCGGCTCAGTGCTGGCGCTGACAGCGCGAGTTCTTCGGCCGCTGTCTTGACCGAGCCAAGCCGTGCCACCTGCACAAATGCTTCAATGGCAGTCAATGGCGGTAATCTGCGCAAGGGTCCCCTCCCAATGGCGACCTGTCAATTCACTCGACTGATCATAACAGCCAAGCTGCGTTTCGCGCCATAGTGAAATGCAATTTTTGCATTCGCGGTTTTTCTTTTCGCACTTGCACAATAATCTGCTGCACTGCACATAGAGCAGGCCTTTCAGGCATCCTCTCCTAAAACTTTCACGGCCGATCCCTCACGGGGTCGGCCTTTTTTTCAGTTTCGGTGTCGCTGCAGCGCAGGATCAATCGGGAACGGCTGGCGAGTCGCGCAGTTGTTCCCAGGCGAACACCAGCATCGCCAGCAAGGCAACCGACGCGATCAGATAGGGCAGCGGCTTGTAGAGTTCATACAAACCAACGCCAATCGACGGACCGAGGACAAAAGCTGCCCCATTGATGGAGGTGACCTTGCCCGCCACTGATCCCTGGCCTTCCGCACCCACTGCCAATGAAGCGCCTGCCGTAAAGCCGGGCCGGGTAAAGCCAAAACCAAGTGACGCCAGGCCATAGGCAAGCGCGATCCCGTAAAGCGAGGTCGCAATCCCCGTCAGCGCGGTGCCGATTGCGGCGAACACGAGCCCTATCAGCACAAGGCGGCGCGGATCGAGGTTGAGATTGGGGATGATCCCCCATTGCGCCAGCAGCGCAGCGCCCGCGCCAATGATCAGCACCAGGCCGGTTGGCTGCAACGCCAGCGCTGGGGCGAGGTGCAGCCGATCGATGACGAGAAAGCCAATCGCCTGGCCGGTCATTGCCTGGGCATGGCCCATAACTAGCCCGGCGATCATCCAGCCGCGAATCCGGGGGTCGAAATAGCCGATATGTTCGGTCGTCGGCGCGGTTGCCGCCGTGATGCTTGCCCCGCTGCTCTGGCCGCCAATCGACGGATAGGCGCTGACGGCGGCATGATGGCCGATCGCCACCCCGCGATCATCGGGCAGCATGCGATAGATCGTCACCACCATCGCGACCCCAAAGGCCGAAAAGATAAAGGCGGGCCCGGCCAGGCCGATTTGAACCGAGCCCAGCGAGCCGAGAATCAGATAGGGGGCAATCGCTGGTCCCAGGATCGTGCCCAGCCCGAATGCCGAGGCGAGCAGCGTGAGTGCCTTGGTTCGTTCTTCGCGGCTGGTGCGACCGGCGACAAGTGCTTGCACCGCTGGCGGTGCGGCTGCCCCAAATGTGCCGTAAATCAGCCTGCCGCCAATAAAGAGCAAAAACGCCAGGCTGCCACTGATCCAGCCATTGATGCCGGCCATCAGAAACAGCCCGCACAATCCCAAAGACACCGCAAAGCCGGCCATGCCGAGCAATATCATGGCCCGCCGACCATGCCGGTCCGATCGCCGCGCCCAAAACGGGGCGGCGAGCACCCACAGCAAGGCCGATACCGAAAACGCCGCAGCGACGCCGCTGTCAGGCACTTGCAAGGATCGGCCGAGCGCGGGCAGCACGGATTGCAACGCGGTATTGCCGGCAGCGATCGTCAGCATCACCATAAACAACAGCACGAAATCGCGATCAGGCGCGGGGCGGCTCATCGGGCGGTTCATGTCGCAGACCAGGCGTAATCGCGGGTGACCTCCGCCACGATGACCTCATAGCGGTGATACCAATGCGACCGTCCCAGATCGCGGATCCTTTTGTGGTCGGGATGGTCTCGCCAGGCCTTGGCCTGCACCTCGTCCGCCCAATAGCTGACGGTGATGCCGAACCGATCGGCCCCGCGGGCGCTTTCCATACCGCAATAGCCGGGTTGGGCGGCGGCAAGGGCATCCATGGCTGCTGCGGCTGCCTGATAATCGTCATCATGCGCCTCGGTGCGCACGGATAGGAAGATTACGGCAATCTGGCCCAATCGCTCGGTCATGTCGCCCGATTAGGCAGTTGGGGCGCGGGTGCAACCCTGAACGGGGTTAGCGGCGCTTGTCGGGCCCGAAATTAAGCCCCTTGGTTACATTATAGTCCAAGACGGTCATCGCAAAGAAGGCCACGGCCTGTTTGCAGCGCATCCACCAGCTGGTACGCGCCTTGTAGAGTGCTGCGGTGATCCGCTCCGATTGCGCGATTTCGCTATCGATATAGCGGCGCACCTGTGCGGCAAAAACCTGGTCCTCAATCCGCAGCATCATCTCCAGATTGAGAAACAGGCTGCGTACATCATAATTGGCCGAGCCGATATAGACGATGTCGTCGATCAGGAAGAGCTTAGTATGCAGCTTGGTCGGTTGATATTCATAGAGTTCAACGCGCTTTCTCAGCAGCCCGGCATAAGTGAAGCGCGATGCCCAGATTGCGGCGCCATGATCGTTCTTCGATGCCAGCACGATCCGTACCCGGCCACGCATCCCGGCAGCACCCAGCCGACGCAGCATCCCGGGGCTTGGCGCAAAATAAGCGCTGATCAGGTCAAGCCGCTTGGCCTTTTCAATATCGTTCTTGATCGCGCGCGCCCAGGGGGAAAGCCGCCGGGTCGGGCCGCCAAACACCCAGCGTATAGGCCCGGCCGGTTCGCTCCAGCTGCCCAGTGATCGCCTGAGCACGCGCAGCGGCGCGCGCGGTCGCCTGGTCCAGCGGGCAAGCGCATCGAAATAGCCCGTGATCCGCATCGCCGCCGGTCCTTCGATCAACAGGCCAAGATCACGCCAGGCTTGATCGGCGGGGGTGCCGAAATAGGAATCCTCGACATTGAATCCGCCAATGATGGCGCGAGGGGCAGCGCCATCGCCATCGGCCAGCGCCAGCTTTTGGTGATTGCGGAGCAAATAGCGACGCCCCCATCGCGGCTCGAACCGGCAAACGACAATCCCGGCTGCCCGCATCGGATCAAAGAAGTGATTCTGGTTTGCCGCTTCGCTGCCCAGTCCATCGACGATCAACGATACCTGGACCCCGCGTGCTGCCGCCGCGATCAGCGCCGCGCGCACCTGGCTACCGGCGCGATCATCGACATAGATGTAATAGATGATCCGCAGCGTTTCGCTGGCCCCGTCAATCAGGGCGATCAGCGTTTCAAGCCGGACCGGGCCATTGTCGAGCAGGGTCAGCTGATTGCCGTGGACGGTAAAACTCGGCTGGGGGGCGGATTCGGCCATTGCTTTGATCCATGCGGGGGGGCACGCGGTGGTGCAAGGCAGAATTCTTGACTCGTCGCCAGCCTTACCCTAGGTCGCCGCCTTTCCGTTACAGTGAAGGAAGCGTTCGTATGGCGCGCGTTACCGTCGAGGATTGCGTCGACAAAATTCCAAACCGTTTCGATCTCGTGCTGTTCGCGGCCCAGCGCGCGCGCCAGATTTCCGGTGGTGCAGACCTGACGGTCGATCGTGATCGCGATAAGAACCCGGTCGTTGCGCTGCGCGAGATCGCCGAAGAAACGGTGAAGCCCAAGCATCTTCAGGAAGCCGTGGTGCAGGGTCTTCAGCGCGTTCAGGTTGATGATGATGATGCGCCCGATGAAGTCGGCTCGCTGGCCGCATCGGCAGAGGCGCTTCGCCTCACGGCCGCTGCCCCGCCGCGCAACCAGAATCTGGGTAGCGATTACGAAGGCTGAGCATTTGGTCCAAGGCTGGCAGCATCAGCCAAGGATAAGCCGACTGTCGGCCGCGTGGGCGGCGGGTGCCAGTATTAGCTCTCGCTAATTCTGGGCCGCCCTTTGAACCCCTGGGCAATCACATACCATTCGGACGAATCCTTGCGGCTCGCCGGAGGTTTGGCGTGCTTTACAGCCGTGAAATTGCGCTTGAGTTCGCTCACCAGCGCACTATCAGCCCCGCCCGCCAGCACCTTGGCGACGAACGCCCCGCCGGGGCTCAGCACATCATAGGCAAAGGCTGCAGCGGTTTCGACGAGCCCCATCGTGCGTAAATGATCCGTCTGCGGATGGCCCACCGTGTTGGCAGCCATATCCGACAGCACCAGATCGGGCGCGCCGCCCAATTCTTCCATCAGCTTTTCGGGCGCGCGATCATCGGTGAAGTCCATTTGCAGGATGATCACCCCGTCAATCGGATCGACCGGCAGCAGATCAATCCCGACAATCGCGGCGCCCGGCGTCATCTTGCGCACCACCTGGCTCCAGCCGCCCGGCGCGATGCCCAGATCGATCACGCGCTTTACGCCCTTTAACAACGAAAAACGCTCGTCGAGTTCGATCAGCTTATAGGCAGCGCGGCTGCGATAGCCCTCTGCCTTGGCCTTGCGGACATAGGGATCGTTGAGCTGGCGTTCGAGCCAGCGGTTTGATTGCGGCGTTCGCCCGCGTGAGGTGCGCACCCGCACCCGGCCGCCTGATCCACCTCTGCTCATCGGTCACGCCCATTCATCAGTCGCCGCAAGATACCCTCGCGAATGCCCCGATCAGCCACGCCGAGCCGCTCTGCCGGCCAGATGTCCATGATCGATTCAAGGATTGCGCAGCCCGCCACGACCAGATCGGCGCGTTCATTGCCGATACACGGCAACAGCGCGCGATCCTCAATCGATTTCGCCGCCAGATCAGCGCTGATCTGCCGCATGGCCGGCGCAGGGACGATCAGCCCGTCAACGGCGCTGCGATCATAACGCTCAAGCCCCAGATGCACGCTGGCCAGCGTGGTGACCGTGCCGCTGGTGCCAAGCAAGCGGGGGCGCTCGATCCCGCTCGGCAAGCGCCGCGCAAAATCAGCGAAGCTGTCCGTCACCACGGCGCGCATCCGGGCATAGGCAGCCGCGCGCCCGCCTGGCCCATCGCCACCGCCCGTGCTCTCGGTCAGCGATACCACTCCCCAAGGGGCGCTATGCCAATCGATCACCGTGGGCACGGTGGTGGTCGTATCGACCAGCACCAATTCGGTTGACCCGCCGCCAATATCAAACACCAGCGCGGGGTCGTCCCCCGGCTCGATCAGGACATGGCAGCCAAGCACCGCCAGCCGCGCTTCTTCCTCGGCGGTGATGATATCCAGCGCTATCCCGGTCTCACGATAGGCGCGCTCGATGAACTCAGCGCCATTGCTCGCTCGGCGACAGGCTTCGGTCGCGACAGATCGCGCCATGGTTACATTACGGCGGCGCAGCTTGTCGGCACAAATGGACAGTGCTGCCAATGTCCGGTCAATCGCGGCATCGCTCAGTCGCCCGGTTGCCGCGAGTCCTTCACCCAGCCTGACGATCCGCGAAAAGGCATCGATAACGGTAAAGCCATTGGCGGCGGGGCGCGCGATCAGCAGCCGACAATTATTGGTGCCCAGATCAAGCGCGGCATAGTGGCGCGCTTCGGGCCAGCGGGCACGCGCTGTTTTGGGAGGGGCCGGACGGGCCGGACTTGCGCCCTGCCGGTGCGGCACGCGGGCGGATTGATCACCCATGGCCGTTGCTCACATTTATGTTCTGCGGTCCGGGACGTGCCGTCCCCACCGTGCTTGGGGCCAAGCCTAGCCGAGCGTGACGGCGGCGGCAAGCGAGCCTGCACGTTGACAGCCGATCACACGCCGCCTATCTCGCGCCCCGGCACTGCCCTGTCGTCTAATGGTAAGACCACGGACTCTGACTCCGTTAATTGAGGTTCGAATCCTCACGGGGCATCCAGCCTTTCCGGCTAGATGCCATTCTGCGGCGCTGGGACCCCATCAGCGTGATGCGGGAGCGGTGGTTTGCAGCGCGATTAGCTCGGCGATTAGTTTTGGGTCCTGCGCTGGATCGATGCTCGCTTTGAACACGCTGCGCATCTTGTCGATCTCGGCCTGCCATTTCTCCGCATTGAGCGGCGGCTGCGCCAGGATCATCTCGCCCGAATGGCAAGCAGTGCAATTAAGCGTCACCGCCTCGGCACTGGCCGGCAAAGTGACGGGCTCGTCTGGCAGCGCGATCGTCGTGCTGTTGAGCGCAAAATCGGCGGGCAGGGTGCCCTCGGTAGCCGGTTTCGTCCCGCATCCGGCCAGCAGCGCCAGCGCGAGGATCACGCCAGCGCGCTTCATGCGGCATGCACCGTGATCGTCTCAATGGTGTTGAGCATATAGCCGCCGGGGTTCCAGATCGGATCGGGCAACTGCGTGTCGCCGCTGGTGTTGGTGGCGCGCACTGCAATCCGGTGCGGGCCCGGTGCGAGCTGGGTGACCGTCATCTCCCAGCCGCGAAAGCTGTATTTGCCGTGATCTTTTCCCAGAACCGTCTTTTGCCAGGCCCCGCCATCGACTGACAGGTCGACTGCAGCAACGCCGCTTGCCCCACCCATGGCAATGCCGCGCAAATGTAGCGGAGCGCCTGCCTTGATCGGACCGCTGCCGCGACTAGTGACGAAGCTGCGCGGCAGCATCTTGTTGATGGGCAGCTTGGGAAACTCCTTGGTCCCCGGCGCAACGCTCGCGCGCGGCGTCGCGGGGATTTGATAGGCCTTGGCCATCCAGAAATTATCGTCTGGCGCGTTGAGGACCTCGATATGGTCGAGCGCCTTGATCCAATAGGTTGAATACCAGCCCGGCACGACCAGCCGGATCGGGAAGCCGTTGAGCATCGGCAGCGCCTGCCCGTTCATGGCAAAGGCGATCATGACCTCGCCGTCGCGCGCGTGATCGAGGTCGAGCGATTTGGCGAACCACGGGGCGTCCCCCGGTGGCCGGTCGAGCCCCGCAAAACGTACCACCTTCGCCTCCGGTTTTACGCCTGCCCGGTCGAGCACGTCCTTCAGCCGCACCCCGGTCCACCGCGCATTGCCCATCGCGCCGTGCCCCCATTGCGCACCCGGTACGCGCGGCGAAAAATACGCCCGCGAGTTGCCCGAACATTGGTTGATCGCGGTCAGGTCGACCCGCGGCAGCTTGAGCAGATCGGCGATCGAGAAGGCGAGGCGGCCATTCACCGCGCCATCGACCTTGAGGCGGAAGGCATTGGTATCCACCGAGAGCGGGATATCGTCATAATGCCAACGCACGAAAAAGCGGTCGTTGGGCGTGATGATACCCTGATCGAATAGCTCGAACGGCGTCTCCAGCAGCGGCGCGCGGCTGCGCTGGAGCAGCATTGCGCCCTTTTGCGGGAAGCTGCGCACCAGCGGCAGCGGGCGCGCTTGCGCCCAGCCAGGCAGCGCCAGCCCAGCGGCCGCGACCCCCAGCGCCGCGAGCGCATCGCGGCGGCCCCAATCAGCCATTGGTGGCAGCCGCCAGCGGCGCAAAGCGAGCGACCTGCTGGCCGACCATCACCAGTTGATCAAGCACGGCGGGCTCACTCGCGCCGCCCGCATCGTCGAATTTGGTGAGTTGCGTGTTGATCGCCGCTGCAAAGGGTGTCGGCCAGCCGCGCAGCGCGTGGACGATCGAGCGCAGCGCCGCAATCGTGCTTCCCGTCGCCTGCCAGCCATAAGCGGTGGCAATCAGCCCCACCGGCATGTCGGCGAGATAGGGCCGCGCATCGCCCGCCGTTTCCTCAAGCAAATCGAGCGCATTTTTCACCACGCCCGATATGCTGCCATGATAGCCTGGGCTGGCGATGATCAGCGCGGATGCCTGGCGCACCGTCTCGACGAATTCGCGCTCGGCATCGGTCCGGCTTGTCGCCTTGGGATCATAAAGCGGCAGCCGCGCCATATCGGCCCCGCCAAACATGCGCGTACGAAATCCCTCACGCCCGACACTGTCGAGCGCGATCATCAAGGCGCGCTCGGTGGAGGACACCCCGCCGATCGTACCGCCGATCCCCACGACAAGGGGCAGATCGGCGGGGGCAGTATCGGCCATCAGGGCATTCCTTTTAGGTCAGTAGCGCGTGATCGATGTTCGGCAGCACGTGGCGCGCGAACAGATCCGCCTCGGCGGCATGGGGATAGCCCGAGAGGATGAAGGCCTCAATGCCCATCGCGCGGTAATCGTTGAGCTTGGCGAGTACCTGATCGGGATCGCCGACAATCGCCGCGCCGCAGCCGGAGCGCGCCCGGCCAACGCCGGTCCACAAATTGGCCTCGGCATAGCCGTCATCGCCGGCATTGTCGCGCAGGGCCGCTTGCGCCGCGACCCCAGCAGATTGCGAATCGAGCGATTTGGCACGGATGGCGGCCCCTTGCGCATCGTCCAGTTTAGAGAGCAGCCGATCGGCTGCCGTCCGGGCCTCAGCTTCGGTTTCCCGCACGATGACATGCGCGCGGTAGCCAAAGCGCAGCGTGCGGCCATGCGCGGCAGCGCGGGCCTGCATATCGGCGATGATCGCGGCGACCGCCTCGCGCTTGTCGGGCCACATCAGATAGACGTCGCAGCCCTTGGCCGCTGCTTCGCGTGCATCAGGCGACAGCCCACCAAAATAGAGCTGCGGCGCCTTGCCGCTGAGCGTGCCGATCCGTGGTGGATCGAGCTTCAATTGCCAAAATTCGCCCTGATGATCGAGCGGCTCGCCGTTCAGCAATGTCTTCAAAATATGCATCGCCTCGACCGTCCGCGCATAACGCGGGGCAGAACCAAGCGTCTCGCCGGGCATTTCGGAGGAGATGATATTGACCTTCAATCGGCCCCCAAGCATCCGGTCAATCGTCGCGATCTGGCGCGCGAGCTGTGGTGGCCAGCTTTCGCCGACGCGCACCGCCATCAGCAGCGCCATCCGCTTGAGCATCGGCGCAATCGCGGCGGCAAACGCCGTGGTATCGATGCCGAGCGCATAGCCTGACGGCAGCAGGATATTATCGAACCCGCCGGTTTCGGCCTGCATCACGATGTCGCGGCAATGCTCCCAGCTTGATTTGAGCATCGGATCGGGCGCGCCGAGAAATTCATAGTCGTCATCGCAGAGCGCGGAAAACCAGCTAATCTCGCAAGGACTTGCGCTCATGGCAGCTTTTCTCCGCGCGACGCGACCAGCACGTCATACCAGCGCTGGCGGCTCCAGTGGCATTTAAAGGCATCGGGGATCTCAGCGATGCGGTCCAGATTCTGCGTGCCGACGATCGGGATCACCCGCGCCGGATGGGCCATGATCCAGCCATAGGCCGCCGCCGCGCGCGAGATGCCGGCTTCGGCCGCGACCACATCAAGCGCGGCCGCGACGGCGGTTGCCCGCGCGTCCTGCGGATCGCCGATGCGTCCACCGCCAAGGGGTGACCAGGCGAGCACGGCGAGATCGGTTTCCATCGCCAGATCGAGCAGGCCGTTTTCGATCGGCCCGAGTTCAAGCGGCGAAAATTCGGGCTGAGTCGAGGCGAGCGGGATATTCAGGAACGTCGCCAGCGCCCGGTGCTGCGCCAGCGTATAGTTCGACACGCCAACCGCGCGAACCTTGCCCGCGCTGACCATGTCCTCCAACGTCCGCGCCACTTCCTGCGGGTGCGCCAAAATGTCGGGTCGATGGATCTGGTAGAGGTCGACCGAGTCAACGGCCATCCGCCGCAGCGACGCATCAAGCGCTGCCGTGAGATAATCCCTGCCAGAATCATAGGGCACCGGCGGGGTAATGCCCCCCTTGGTCGCCAGCACCATCTGGCCGCGCAGCTGCGGCGCTTCGGTAAATATCTGCCCCAGCAGGCTCTCAGCATCGCCGAAGCCGCCAGCGCCATCAAAGCCATAAATATCGGCGGTATCAAACAGCGTAACGCCGACCGCAAACGCCGCTTCGATCAGCGCGCGCCCCCCCGATACGCCAGCGTGGCCAAAGCGCCACATGCCCCAAGCAATCGGGGAGACTAAAATTCCGCTCTTGCCCAAGGGCCGCGATTCGGGTGTATAGGTGCTTTCAGACATCGTTGTCATACATAGAGGCGAGACGCTTGGGAGAGCAAGTACGATATGGCCTGATCGGCACGGGGATGATGGGGGTCGAGCATTTGACCAACCTCGCCATCACCCCCGGCGCGGTGGTCACGGCGCTTGCCGACCCGACCGAGGCATCGCTCGGCTGGGCAAAGAACGCGCTTGGGTCGCGGGCAGAAGGCGTGCAGGCGTTCGACAGCGCAGCGGCACTCGCTGCCAGTGGCCTGTGCGATGCCGTGATCGTCGCCAGTCCCAACTACACCCACCGCGATGTCCTCACGCCCCTGTTCGATGCCGGTCTCCACATCCTGTGCGAGAAGCCCGTCGCGACCACGATTGCCGATGCCCGCTGGATCGTCGACCGCGCGGCGCAGACTGACCGCGTGTTCTGGACGGCGATGGAATATCGCTACATGCCCCCAGCGGCCGAATTCATCGCTGAGATTCACGGTGGCCGCATCGGCACGCTGAAAATGCTGTCGATCCGCGAGCATCGCTTCCCCTTCCTGCCCAAAGTTGGCGACTGGAACCGCTTCAACCGCAACACCGGCGGCACGATGGTGGAGAAATGCTGCCATTTCTTCGATTTGATGCGCCTGATCGTGCAGGCCGATCCGGTCCGCGTTTATTGTTCGGGCGCGATGGACGTGAACCATCTCGACGAAAGCTATCAGGGCGAGCGCCCCGACATTATCGACAACAGCTACACGACCGTCGATTTCAGCAACGGTGTCCGCGCGATGCTTGATCTGTCGATGTTTGCCGATGGGGCGGAAAATCAGGAAGAGATTGCGGCCGTCGGCGACAAGGCAAGGCTGGAGGTGTTGATCCCTGAAGGAGCGATCGTCTTTTCGCCGCGCGTCGGGTTCCGCAATCCCAAAGCAGCCACGCGGCGCGTGGTTGAGGTTGACGCTGCGGCGCTGAACGCTGGCAGCCACCACGGCTCAACCTTTTACGAACATCAGAAATTCATCGCCGCCGTGCGCGGTGAGGGGCCGGTCGAAGTCACCGCCCATGACGGGTTGATGGCGGTCGCGATCGGCACGGCTGCCGAGCTAAGTGCGCGGGAGAGGCGCGTGGTGACGATGGCGGAGTTGGGATTCTGACCAATGGAGATTGCGCGGGCAAGATTTTCTTCAAGCCAGCCAAGAACGCGGCGTTTGCCGTCAAGATAGAATAACCTATCAAAATAGTAGGACTTAGGGAGGGATAACCATGAAACGATCAATTCTGATGGCAGGTGCCGCATCATTGGCACTGTTGCTGAGCGCACCAGCCTTTGCGCAAGCCACCGATTCTGCGCCGGCAGCCGATGCGGCGAGCGATTCGGGCGAAATCATTGTCACCGCGCAAAAGCGCAGCGAGCGCCTGCAGGACGTGCCGCTGGCGGTCACCGTTGTGAGCGGCGATACGCTGGCCGCGACCGGCAAGGTGAGCCTGGAGGGCGCGCAATATCTTGTGCCGTCGCTCAACTTTCTCAAATCGGGTACCACGCTCAACCAATCATTGTTCCTGCGCGGTGTCGGCACTGCGACCTTCTCGATCGCTGGCGAACCGTCAGTGTCGACCGTGCTTGACGGCGTTGTGTTCAGCCGCGCTGGCGAAGCGTTTAGCGACCTGCTCGACATTGAGCGGATTGAGGTGTTGCGGGGCCCCCAGGGCACGCTGTTCGGCAAGAATGCCAGCGCTGGCGTGATCAACATCGTCTCGAAGCGGCCGTCGAAGGAACTGGGTGGCTATGTCGAACTCGGATTTTTCACCGACTCTGAATATCGCGCCCGCGCCGCGATCAACGTGCCGCTGGGTGAAAATGTTCGTTCGCGCTTGAGCGGCTATTACAGCAATTACGATGGCAACATCCGCAATACCGCGGTCAACAGGATCGTGAACGGCTGGGAGCATTACGGTTTCCGCCTGCAGGTCGAAGCCGAGCCGACGCCTGACCTGACGCTGATGTTCATTGCCGATTATCACCGCAACAACGATGATTGCTGCGCGCCCGTCGTCGGCACGCTGCCAATCGTGAACGCAACCGGTGCCACCACCACCAACGCGTCGACGCAGGTGCTGCCGACACCGCTCGGCGACCGGACGCGGACGATCGCCCAGAACCTTGTCACCGCGACGCGTGACACCGGCTATGGCTTCTCGCTGCAGGCCGACTATGCAGTAGCGAACCATACGGTGACGTCGATCACGTCATATCGCAACTGGGCCAACACCGAAATTCGCGACGGTGACTGGCTGCCAATGGCCTATATCGGGTTCAACCAGTTGCACGATTTTGGCCCGCAAACCGGGCACACCGTTACCCAGGAAATCCGCCTTACTTCACCCGGCAAGCAGTTTTTCGATTACGTCATCGGCGGCTTTTATTCGAGTGCGGTGTCCGAACGGACGTTCACGCGCGACGTCACGCGCTGCAGCGCAGCGGTTGGCGCGATCATTCCGGCGGGCAGCCTGATCCCGTGCACGAGCCCGCTGGCGGCACCATCGACCTTCCCGAGTGGGACGGCGGTCTTTGGTTCGACCTTCGATAACTTCTCGCTCTTCGGCCAGGGTACACTTAACATAGCCAGCTGGGTGCGACTGATCGGTGGCGTTCGCTACACTTCGGACAATCTCGACGTGTTTCACTCGCGCGTCAGCCGTAACCTGGACGTGGCGGGCGGGGTGCCGGTCGGCACCGGGGGTATCAATCCCAATTTCGATCAGGGCGTCTTCAATTCGCCCGGCGTGAACGGGGTCGTTACCGCCACCAATGGCATTCCGTTCACGGCGCGGACCAATTCGACCAATTTTTCGGGCAAGGCCGGTATCCAGGCCGATTTGACTGAAAACAACATCGCCTATTTCACCTATTCGCGCGGGTATAAGGGCCCGGCGTTCAACGTGTTCTTCAACCTGTCGAAGAACGGCACCAACGTGATCGCGCCGGAAACGTCGAATGCCTATGAAGTCGGCTTGAAAAACACCTTCCTCGATGGTCGGTTGATCCTGAACATCGCCGGTTTCTATGCCGTCTATGATAACTTCCAGGCGAATAATCCTGATCTGGTGGCGGGCGTGGTCGTCACGCGCTTCACCAACGCGGGCAAGGTATCGACGCGCGGCGTGGAAATCGATGCCAGCTTCCGGCCGATCCCGGACCTGAACTTCAGCGGCGGCATTGCCTATACCGATGCAAAGGTCGATGCGTTCCGCGCACCGCTTGGCGCAGCGGTTATCCCGGCGGGCACGCCGCTTGGCTTTGCGCCGAAGTGGAAGGGCAATGTGAGCGTCGATTACCGCATCCGCACCGGCGGACAGGTGGATGTCTATCTGGGGGCGCAAGGATCGTACCAGAGCTCGCAGCTCTCGTTGTTCGCGGCGGATGCCGTACAACGGCGGCTGGGGACGATCGGTGCTTACGGCCTGGCCAACCTCTCGGCGGCGATTGCCACCAACGACGACAAATATCGTCTGACCTTCCAGGTCCGTAATCTGTTCGACCAGAGCTTTGCCGCAACGATCGCCAATGGCGGTCCGGGCAACGCCTATCTCTTTCAGATCCCGCGTGACGCCGATCGCTATTTCGGCGTGACGGGTCGGGTGAATTTCTGATCTGATCGCAGAAATATTGGGGCCCGGTCGGCGCATGCCGGCCGGGCCTTCTATTGCCCGAAGCGGATTGAGATACCCCGAATCGCGCTGATAAAGTCGGCGCCGAACGCGGTTGCCGGGCTGTGAGCGCCAGCGGTCGGACGCTGCGCGAGGGTCCGCGCGATCGCTGCCATCGCGATGTCGACGGTGGCGGCAAACCCTTCTCCCGCATCGAGCCTGGCAGTCTCGATTGCCTTCCCCCGTCCGGCCATGATCCATACATGCGACTGGAAGGCCGTTTTTGCAGCGCCGGCATGCCCCCCCGCCTGCGCCATTGCGCGCCGAACCGGGGGCAATTTGAGCAGAGTCGGTAACAGCGGCGCGATGACCGACAGCAGGCGCGCCTGACCGTGCGGCATCGGGACGCCAGCGATGATCCGTCGCGTCCCAGTTGCCCGCCGCGCTGCCGCGAGATCCGCAAGTGGCGCGCTGGCGAAAGGATGCCGGATTCCATCGGGGCCCGTTTCGCGCCAGCGTGCCCGCGCTAATTTTCGCCGAATGATCGCCCCAGCGCGCACTTCGCGACCGCCGCCTGCAATCACGGCCACGGTGCTTTCCGCCACGGCTGGAGAGCCAAAACCCGAATCTGCGGCGACGGCAATTCGCATCCATTCAGCCCCGCCCAATCGCGCGCTGACCTGCATGGCCAGGCCGTCGCTGGCGGCGATGCCAAAGCCGACGCCGCCGACCAGGGCGACGCCTGCCGATCGGGCAGCCGCGTCCTGCTCGAACATCGCCTGCAGCGCCGAAAGTTCGCCGTTGAGGTCCAGATAGTCGATCCCCGCAGCAATTGCGGCAGCGATCACCAACGGCGCAGTAGTCGCGAACGGCCCGGCCGCATTCAGCACCAGCCGTTGGCCAGCCAAGGCCTGTTGCAGCGCCGTGCGGTCCCGCAGATCAACGGCAACCCAGTCGAGCTGGGAAGGCGCTGCGAGTGCTGCCAGCTTGGCGGGATCGCGACCGATCAGGCGCGGTCGATACCCCAGCGCCAGCGCACGCTCCAAAATCATCCGTCCCGTCACGCCGGTGGGCCCGATCAGCGCCCATGGCAGGCCATCAGCAGTAAAGTGAGCATTTGCTAACACATCAGACATGACTCAATTCTCCAGTCCACGAAACAACAAGGTCCATAAGGATTGGGCAAAATGCTCCGCCGGGTCCGGCAGCTCATCAAACAGCGCCAGCCGCGCCACTTGCCCAAGTGCGCCGAGCAGCAGGATCGCGGCCAAGCCGGGATCGGCACTGGCGCTGATCCGTCCGGCGGCCTGCTCGGCCTCAACCAGCAAGCGCATCCGGGCAGGCAGCGGCAGCGCGCGTTGCGCTTCGGGCAGGGTCGACCAGTAGCGACGAAGATTTTCCAAAACGAAATGCACCGCCTGTGGCGCTGCCTTGATCAGCGCTACACAGGCGATCAGCCGGTCTTGCAACGCCATGGCCGGTTCAGCGGTCAGGCTATGCGCTAGCGCGGCGTAGCAGCGATCAAACAACGCTTGCGCCAGAGCTTCTTTGCTGGCGAAATGGCGGAAGATGGCCGGGTTGGTGAACCCAGCGCCAGCCGCGATGTCGCGAATATTGACGCCATCGACGCCGTGCATCGAAAACAGCTCAAGCGCGGTCGCAACAATTGCGCGCTTCGCGGGTGGATCGAGCTCGCTCGACAGATGGAAAGGCGTCGTCATGATCAGCGTGTTAGCAAATGCTAACTTAACCGTCAATCCTCCAAAAACCGATCCACTATTGGCTGAAAATGCTGCTTAATGCGCCATCGCCAATCCGTCGCCGCGCTCGCTTTCATCAACGGGCACAATCACGGGCACCAGCAGCTGGATGCACAGCAACGCCAGCAAATAGCTGCCCGAACAAATCGCCAGCAGCGGGCCATAGCCCCAGCCCTGTGAGAGCGAATAGGCAGCGAGCTGGATCAGCCCGATCGACCACATATTGCCGCAAAACGCCGCCATCCCAACCGCCGAGCCGACAATCCGCGCCGGAAACACATCGGTCGCAAAGCCGAACAAATTGGTCGAAAAACCCTGATGCGCGAACAAGCCAAGGCCCAGCAGCAGCGCCGCGCTCCACGGGCTGGACACCAGCAACACCAGCGACACCGGCAGGATCAGCACGGCATAGATCAGCAATGTCGTCTTGCGGGCACGGTTGACGCTCCAGCCATGGGCCATCATTCGCGTTGGCAGCCAGCCGCCAGTCAGCGCCCCCAGTGCGGCAAAGACATAGACCAAGGCGACCGGCAACCCCACCGTCCCCTGCGGCAGGCCGAACAGCCGGTGGAACAGATCAGGCAGCCAGCTCAGCATGAAGAACCACACTTGATCCGAAAGCACTTTGGCCACTGCAAGGGCGAGGATCTTGCGATCCTTGAGCAATGTCGTCCAGGCGATTGGTGTCGGCTGTTCACCATCGACCGCAACCGGCTGAACGCGGATTGCAAACCAGACCGCGACCCATACCAGCCCAAGTCCGCCAGCGATCAGGAATGCCGCGCGCCAGCCAAACGCCACCGCCAGCGCCGGAATCGCCAATGGCGTCACGATTGCACCGATATTGGGCGCCGTATTGCCAATACCCAGCGCGATCGAGCGCTCCTTCTGGCTGAAATAGGTCGCAGCCGATTTCACCGCTGCCGGCGTTCCAATCGATTCCGCTGCCCCCAGCACGACCCGCGCCGCGACAAACCCGATTACCCCGGTCGCAAAGGCATGGGCCATCCCGGCGATGCTCCACACCGCGACGCCAATCGCAAAGCCCAGGCGCAACCCCACCCGATCGATGAACCAGCCGGTGCCCAGAAATGCGACCGCTGCGGAGAATTGAAAGGCTGAAACCATGTTGGCGTAATCCTGGTCAGACCAGTGATACTCCGCCTCCAATGTCGGCTTCAGCAGCGCCAGTATCTGCCGATCGACATAATTCAGCATGATCGCGAAGAACACCATCGCCACGATCACCCACCGGGTGGCCCCGCTCTTGCCTGACATCATCGCTCTCCCCATGGCTTTTCAGATAACGTTGTCATACCCGCGACGCTTCGGCTAGCCCTTTGCAGCAATAGCGATACATAAGGGATGTTTCAGGGCGGGGTATGGCAAACACGCGAACCAAACCGACAAAACGGCCACTGCCCATGGCAGCGGACCTGTATGGCGATATCGAGCCGAGCCCGCCATCCACCTGGCGGGGGCTGCTGCCCGGGCTGGCGGTGGTCGCCGCCGGAACGCTGTCGGCGGGGTTTATTTCCGATCATTATGGTGCGCCACTGACCCTGATGGCGCTGCTGATCGGCCTCGCGCTCAATTTTCTGAGCGCTGACGCCCGGTTGCATGACGGGCTGACCTTTGCTTCGCGATCATTGTTGCGCTGGGGAATCGTGCTGGTCGGCGTGCGCGTGACCTTCGGGCAGATTATGGCGCTGGGCCCGGTGGCGCTGATTGCCGTGGTGGCGATTGTGGCGCTGGTAATTGGCAGCGGCGTGCTGGCGGCGCGGCGCTTCGGTTTCGATAGCGCGTTTGGGGTGCTGGCGGGCGGCGCGGTGGCGATTTGCGGTGCCTCGGCGGCGCTCGCGCTGGCGACAACGCTTGGCGAAAAGCGCGCGAGCCAGGCGCAGCTCACCATCGTGCTCGTCGGCATTTCGGCGATGAGTGCGGCGGCGATGGTCACCTATCCCATCCTGGCGCACGCGATGATGCTGACCGATCTGAAGGCCGGCTTCATGCTCGGTGCGTCAATCCATGATGTCGCGCAGACTCTGGGCGCGGGCTATGCTTTTTCGCCCGGTGCGGGCGACATCGCCGCCATCGTCAAGCTTACCCGCGTCGCGCTGCTTGCCCCCGCGCTGGCGGTGGTCGCGCTCTATTTTCCCAAAGAAGGCAGCAAGACCAAGGGCCCCGGCATCCCCTGGTTCGTTATCGGCTTTTTCGTGGTGGCGGGCATCCACTCGCTCGGCGTTATCCCGCCAATTGTGGCAACCGGGGCCGAAAAACTCGCCACCGCCGCCCTTGCCGCTGCCGTCACCGCGACGGCGATCCGATCGCCGATGCGCCAATTGCTCGAGGCGGGGCCGAAACCGCTGTTGGTGATCGGGGCAGCGACGCTGGCGGCGTTGGTGCTGTCGGGGTTGGTGGCGGTATTGGTGATCGGGTGAGCAGCGGCAGTTTCGCTATGTGGAGCTTTTGGACTTCCCGCGTTTGATTGTGAGAGGCTGCTTGCGCCCAAGTACTTTATCGCCTGCCTTTTTCCAGCGACCGCTTTCGATCAAATATGATTTCGAAATCACAATTTTTGAACAACCTGGGAGTGCTCGCAGCGTGTCCTTGACGCTATCAGCAATCGATTTTGGCAGCCATGGATTCAGATAAATTCGATTAATTAAGTTAACAGGTAAATCAATTTGAATCGCTGGCTGCTGCTGTTCCATAGTTTCAGCGATGATACGGTATTCATCTTCAGGTTCGAAGCCAACTCTCTTAACGAATGGCAGACGATCGGCATCTTTAAGGCCGAGTTGTTCGACTTCTTCTAGCTTTAAGTAGCTTATAACACCGTAATTCACCCCATTAAGCTGATCGAGGCGATCTTCAAGTGCGTCTCTTTTTATTTCAATACAAGCACCATCCGCTGCGTTGGTGAAAACTCGCCAGTGGTGATAGGTTTCTGAGCAGGTCGCAGCACATAGCCCATAAAGACCCCTGATGTCTTTGCTCTCTTTATAAAGATCCATAAAATAACGGTCGTTGCGATCGTCCCAACTTTGAGGATCGAGAAGAGAAAGCTCTTTGCGGCGCAAAATGTCGATGACCGCCGCGATCGAAGTGTAACGGCGAACAAAGTTGCTGAGCTTTACCAAAATGTGCCTCTACCGTGCATGTTAGACAAAATTCAGTGATACCAATTCTAACTTGGGTCAATGGCAGATTAAAGTACTGGTTAATGTGGAAAGTCCTTTATTCAAAAGGTGCCCTATGATTTATCGATTTGATTTCGAATCGCCCGGCGCCATTTTCGGCCTATTCTCTAAGCGCCCCAGTCGATTCCCGCACCACTAGCGCATGCGCGATCTCACGCCGCTCTGGCGCGCCATCAGCTTCGCTCAGCAACAAATCTGCCGCCGCGTGCGCCATTTCGCGCGTCGGCTGGCGGATCGTCGTCAGGGGCGGCCAGACATAGCCAGCCAACGCTGTGTCATCGAAACCCGCCACTGACAGATCGCCCGGCACGCGCAGCCCCATCCGGTGGGCGACGGTCAGCACCCCTGCGGCCATGTCATCGCTCGCGGCGAAGATCGCGGTCGGGGGCTCGGGCGCGGTTAGCAGTGCCTCGGCCTCGCGCGCGCCCGACGCGAAATTATAGCTGCCGCTGCGGATCAGCGCTGGATCGATCGCGATCCCGGCACTGCGTAAGCTGTCGAGATAGCCCTTGGTCCGCTGTGCGCTGGTCGCAAAGCCGGGGTCGCCGGCGATGAAGCCGATCCGCTTGTGGCCGAGCCGCAGCAGATGCGCCGTCATCGTCGCCGCTGCCGCGCGATTGTCGATAAAGGTCGATGGCGATAGTTCGACCTGGGTGCCCGGCGATACCCGCACGAAGCGCACGCCGCGACGCGCCAACAGCTCAAGCACTTCGGGATGGTCGCTGACCGGCGGAGTCAGGATCAGCCCGTCGATCTGCGTCGCCTCGACAAGGCTTTCGATCTCATCGATCAGCCGTTCGGACCCACGCGCATAGGGTTGCGCGATCATCCGGACGCCGTCCTGCTCGCAGCGATCGCGGATGCCCGATTGCATTTCATAGACATAATAAGGCGAAGGATTGTCACAGATCAGCGCGATCTGGAACGAGCGCCGCCCGGCCAACGATCGCGCCGCGACATTGGGCCGAAAGTTCAGCCGAGCGACGACTTCGGCGACCTTCGCGCGCGTCTCTGCACCGACATATTTCTCGTTATTGAGCACGCGCGAAACGGTCTTGATCGAGACGCCCGCCTCTCGGGAGACATCCTTGATGGTGACGCGCACGCTTTTCCCCTCCCAATTCGCCTGCAGTTTCGTGAGCCGAGTTGACCTGCTAGGCGATGTGCATGAGCGACGCGCGCCCGTCCAGTCCGGCTTCCCCTCTGGCTCCCCATGGGGGGGCAATCCTTGCCCGGGGTGGTGCTGGGGATCGGCTCTTGTCGGGACTGTATCATTGCGATAATACAGTTGACCGTCCCGCGCTTGGCTATCTGGATCGAGATCATGTCTTCAGGACCCGTTGATCGTCCCCCGCCTGGCCGCTGGCCGTCTGATCCGGCAGAGCCGTTCGAGCTGACTGATGGGATGCCACCGCCGAGCGGCTATCGAGATCGCCACAGCGCAGATCGCAAACCAATCGACGATGACCTCGGCGATGGGGATTGGGAGGATCAGGAGTGGCAGGATTGGGACGAGGCCGATGACGATCGCCCCACCGACGCAGCGCGCCAAGGATATTCGACCAACCTGCCGGTGGCGTACCGCCCCGGTCGCTGGCGCTGGACGATCCGCGCGGTGGCCGCCGTTGTGGTGTTGTTTGTCGTCGCGGTCGGCTGGCTCGCGCTGACGGCGCCACTCTCCAAGTCGCTGGAGCCACCCGCGCCGCCCAGCGTCACCCTGCTCGCTGCCGATGGCACGCCGATTGCGCGGCGCGGGGCGACGATCGGCAAGCCCGTCGATGCCGTCAGCCTGCCGCCGCATGTGATCAACGCTTTTCTCGCGATCGAGGATCGCCGGTTTCGGTCGCATTGGGGGGTTGATCCCTGGGGCATTACCCGCGCGATGTTCCATAACATGGCCGCCGGGGGCCTGCGCGAAGGCGGCAGCACGATCACGCAACAGCTCGCCAAAAATGCCTTTCTTGATTCAGACCGCACCGCGGGCCGCAAGATTCGCGAGGCGATGATCGCGCTTTGGCTGGAGGCCTGGCTGACCAAGGACGAGATTCTGTCGCGCTATCTGTCCAACGTCTATTTTGGCGACAATGCCTATGGACTGTCGGCGGCAGCGAAGCATTATTTCAGCACCACGCCCGACAAGCTGACAATTGGCCAAGCGGCCATGCTCGCGGGGCTGGTTAAGGCGCCATCGCGGCTGGCGCCAACCGGCAATCTGGCTGGTGCGCGCGCGCGTCAGGCGGTGGTGATCGTGGCGATGGTGCGCGGCGGTTTTCTGGAAAAGGCGGATGCGGCGGATATCGGCCCGGTTCGGCTCCGCCCGGAAAAGGTGAAAAGCCTGCCCGATGGCACCTATTTTGCCGATTGGGTGCTGCCTGCCGCGCGCGATCAGGCTGGCGCGATCAGCACCGAGGCGCGCGTCAGCACCACGCTGGACACGCGATTACAAAAGGCGGCCGAGCGCGTGGTGCGCCGCGCCGGGCTGAACAAGACGCAGGTCGCGATTGTGGCACTCCGGCCCGATGGGCGGGTGGTGGCGATGGTTGGCGGCAAATCCTATGCCGACAGCCCGTTCAACCGCGCGACGCAAGCGCGCCGCCAGCCGGGATCGGCGTTCAAGCTTTTTGTCTATCTGGCGGCGCTGCGCAGCGGGATGACCCCCGATTCACTCGTCGATGATTCGCCCGTGACAATCGGTGATTGGAGCCCCAAAAACAGCGATGGTCGGTACAAGGGGATGATCACCTTGCGGCAGGCCTTTGCCCGGTCGAGCAATGTTGCGGCCGCCCGGCTCACGCAAAAGGTTGGCGTCCGCGCGGTGATCAAGGCGGCGCGTGATCTGGGCATTTCAACAGAGCTGCCCAATGAGGCGACGATCGCGCTGGGATCGGCGAGCAGCTCGTTGCTAGAACTGACCGCCGCTTACGGTGCGTTCGCCGCCAATGGTTATCCGGTACGCCCGCACGGGCTGAACGCGCCAACCGAGAAAAGCTGGATCGAGGCGCTGGGTGACCGGTCCAATCGCTTTGGCGATCGGGTGCACGGGGAAATGCTCGATCTGCTCCGCGCGTCAATCAGCACTGGCACCGGGCGGCAGGCAGCATTGTCGATCGACAGCTATGGCAAGACGGGCACCAGCCAGGATAATCGCGATGCGCTGTTCCTGGGGTTTGCCGAAGATCTGGTGGTGGGCGTCTGGGTTGGCAATGACGATAACTCGCCCAATCCCGGGCTTTCGGGTGGCGGCATCCCGGCGCGGATCTGGCGCGATTTCATGCAGAGCGCGTTGCGGCTGTCGCCCGTAGCGCGCCCGCCGGCTGAGATTGATGTCGATGAAACGGATGACGGCGACTTCGGCAATATTGGCGATGTGATTATCGACGGGCTGCCAGCGGGGAATAGCCTGGGGATCGAGGGCAGCGTAAGCGGCTTTGGCCTCAACCTGAAATTCGGCCGGGATGGCAGCATCGCCATCGATCGAAAACCGCCGCGCGATCGCCCTGATCCGCCAGCGCCGGCCACGCGCGATCGACCGCCGGTTCGCGATGAAGAACTTTAGTCGGCGGTAACGGTTGACGTACGCGTCCGGCTGCCGTTATGGCGACGCGATGCGTTTCTTTTCAGACAATGCTGCCCCGGCCTGTCCGGCTGTGCTCGCCGCGCTTGGTGACGCCAATGTTCTCGACACCGCTTATGATGGCGATGGCTGGAGCAAGGCGATCGACGCGCGCGTTTCTGCGCTGTTCGAAACGCCGCTGCGCGCCTTCTGGTTGCCATCGGGCACGGCGGCCAATTGCCTGGCGTTGGCGGCAATGTGCCCACCTTATGGCGGCATCATCTGCCACCGTGATGCGCATATCCAGAATGACGAATGTGGTGCGCCCGAATTTTTCACGCATGGCGCCAAATTACTGCTCGCCGATGGCGAGGGCGCCAAGCTGACGCCCGCCAGCATCGGCGCCTTGATCGACTCGATTGCGCCCGATGTTCACCGTGTCCAGCCGCGCGCCATTTCGATCACCAACGCGACTGAATATGGGCTGGTTTACACCCCGCAGGACGTTGCCGCGATCGGCGATCTGGCGCGCGCACGCGGTCTGCGGTTGCATATGGATGGCGCCCGCTTTGCCAATGCAGTGGCAACGCTTGGCTGCACGCCCGCCGATCTCACTTGGCGCGCGGGTGTCGACGCGCTCAGCTTTGGCTTTATCAAAAATGGCGGCATGACCGCGGAATTGCTGGTCTTTTTCGATGCCGATCTCGCCGATGGCACGGCGGAGCGTCGCAAGCGGGCGGGAATGCTGCTGTCCAAGGGCCGCTATCTGGCGGCACAGATATTGGCGATGCTGGAGGATGATCTGTGGCTGGCCAATGCGCGCGCCGCCAATGCGGCGGCGGCCTTGCTGGCGGCGGCGGCGGGCGACCGGCTGCTCCACCCGGTTCAGGCCAATGAGGTGTTTTTGCGCGTGAGCCCTGCAGAGGCTGCCGGGCTGCGCGCGCTGGGTTTTGATTTTTATGATTGGGGCCCGGGCGAAGCGCGGCTCGTGACATCGTGGAACCATCAGCCGGCCGATATTCGCTCGCTTGCCGATGCCATTGCCCGCCTTTGACCGAGGCTGCCGCCCCGCAATCCACCCGGCTCGCCATCTTGGTGCCGTTTGCGATCGTCACCCTGATCTGGGGATCGACCTGGATCGTGATTCGCGACCAGATCGGCATCGTCCCGCCAAGCTGGTCAGTCAGCTATCGGTTCTTGATCGGCGGCGTGGCGATGGTCGCCTATGCGGCCTATCGGCGCGAACGGGTCATGCTCGATGCGCGCGGATGGGCTTTTGCGACCGCCGTTGGGGTGCTGCAATTCTGCTTCAACTTCAATCTTGTTTACCGGGCGGAGGAACACATTACCTCTGGCCTGGTCGCGGTGGTATTCGCGCTGCTGCTGGTGCCCAATGCGGTCCTTGGGCGGATCTTCCTTGGCCAGCAGCTCGGGCGGCAATTGCTGATCGGATCGGGCGTGGCCGTGGCGGGTGTGGTTTTGTTGTTTGCGCATGAGGCGCAGGTTGACCCCAATGGCCCGGGCGAAGCGCTGATCGGCGTGGCAATCACCATGGCCGGAGTGCTGGCGGCTTCAGTCGCCAACATCCTGCAAGGTACCAAGACAGCCAAATTATACCCGATGATCTCGACGCTCGCTGTCGCGATGCTGATCGGTGCGGCCATCGACGCGGCGGGTGCCTGGATGCTTACCGGCCCGCCGGTGATCGAACTACGGGCGGGGTATTTGCTGGGGCTGGTTTATCTGGGGGTGGTGGCGTCGGCCATTGCCTTCACGCTCTATTTCGGCGTGTTGCGTATCATCGGCACCGCTAAGGCCGCCTATAGCAGCGTTATCGTCCCGGTGATCGCGATGCTGCTATCGACTCTGTTTGAAGGCTATCGCTGGTCGCCGCTGGCCGCGGCCGGGGCGGCGCTGGCGATGGGCGGGCTGGTGATCGCGCTCAGGGCGAGCAGACCGGCGCGATAATCGGGAAAGGCCGGTTTCCAGCCAAGCACGCGCTTGGCCTTGCCATTGGCCACCCGACGGTTTTCAGCATAGAAACCGCGCGCCATCGGCGAAAGGCCGGCGTCGTCGATCGACAGCAGCGGCAAGCGCGGCAGCCCGGCCAGACGGCAGGCAAAATCGATCACGTCATTCTGGCTGCACGGGTGATCATCCGCCAGATTATACGCCCCGGGCGGCCCGGCCAATCCCGCCTCCACGCCGCCGACAATATCGTCGACATGCACCCGGCTGAACACCTGACCGGGCAGGTCGATCCGGTGGGCACGGCCCGCGATCACCCGGTCAATGGCCGAACGACCCGGGCCATAGATGCCGGGCAGGCGAAAGACGCGGGCCCCGCGGGCAAGCCAGGCCGAATCGGCTTCGGCCCGCGCGCTGCGGCGGCCAGTACCGGTCGGGCTCGTCTCGTCGATCCAGGCCCCGCCTGCATCGCCATAAACACCGGTGGAGGAAAGATAGCCGACCCATTGCGTGTCCCGAGTGCCGTCCAGGGTCTCGACATAATGAGCGAGCACCGGATCCCGATCATCGGCAGGGGGAATCGACACAAGCACATGGCTGGCGCTGTCGATCGCCGCGCGGACCGCGGCGGTGTCGTCAAACGCGATCGTTCCCGATCGGTCGTCTCGGCTGGTGCCCGTCACCGTCCAGCCGCGCGCGCGCAGGCGTTCGGCGATCCGTCCGGCGCTATAGCCCAGGCCGAAGATCAACATTCGGTTCATGATCATTCCCTTTTGCTGATGGCCGGCGTTCCCACCCTATCATGATCATGCGATCATGGTCGTGTGGGCAAGGCCAGAGTGTGCGATTTCAGTGGCACACCCGCCCGACCAAGCCTATCTGGCGGTTATGCTTGATGTAAATGCCGCGCTCGCTCAGCCCCATGTCACGCGCCGTGATGCGTATCGCGCGCCCGATTGGTTGGTGCCGCAGATCGATCTGGATTTTGATCTCGATCCGGCCGCAACCCGGGTTCGCGCCCGGCTCCAGGTGGTGCGCAATGAGGCTGATGCAAGCGCGATCCGGCTCGATGGTGGCGGCCAGTCACCGGTGTCGGTAACCGTTGATGGTGTGGCGCGCAGCGACTGGTCGATTGACGATGGCGTACTGATCATCCCGCTTGCCGGCGATGCGCATCTGATCGAAACCGACGTCACGATTGCGCCCGAACGCAACACGCAGTTGATGGGGCTTTATGCCAGCGGCGGTCTGCTTTGTACGCAATGCGAGGCCGAAGGATTTCGCCGGATCACCTTCTTCCCTGATCGGCCTGATGTGCTCAGCCGCTATTTTGTGCGGATGACGGCGGACAAGGAACGCTATCCCGTGTTGCTCGCCAATGGCGATCCGATCGACAGCGGCGATCTGCCCGACGGACGGCATTGGGCCGAATGGCGTGATCCCTTCCCCAAGCCGAGCTATTTGTTTGCGATGGTCGCAGGCGATCTTGTCGCCAATCGCGCCAGCTTCACCACGCGCAGCGGCCGGCAGGTCGCGCTTGGCATCTGGGTGCGCGCGAGCGATCTTGCCAAGACTGGCCATGCACTTGCCGCGCTGCAGACGGCGATGAAATGGGACGAGGATGTCTATGGTCGTGAATATGATCTTGATGTCTTCAACATCGTCGCGGTTGATGATTTCAACTTTGGCGCGATGGAGAATAAAGGCCTCAATATCTTCAATTCGCGCTATATTCTGGCCGATCCTGATACCGCGACGGACTATGATTTCGATGGCGTGTCGGCGGTGGTGGCGCATGAATATTTCCACAACTGGTCGGGCAACCGCGTTACCTGCCGCGATTGGTTCCAGCTGTCGCTGAAGGAAGGGTTCACGGTCTTTCGCGACCAGAGCTTTTCGGCGGATCAGGGGTCGGCTGCGGTCAAGCGGATTGAAGATGTCCGCGCCCTTCGGGCAGCGCAGTTTCCCGAGGATGCCGGGCCACTGGCGCATCCTGTTCGGCCCGAAAGCTATATCGAAATTTCAAATTTCTACACCGCGACCATCTATAACAAGGGTGCCGAAGTCATCCGGATGATGGCGACGATGCTGGGCGCGGAGCGCTTCCGCGCGGGCACTGACCTGTATTTCGATCGCTTTGATGGGACCGCTGCGACTTGCGAGGATTTCGTCGCGTGCATGGAGGAAGGCGGCGCGGTTGATTTTGCGCAATTCCGCCACTGGTACAGCCAGGCCGGCACGCCGCGCGTGACAGCCACACTCAGGCATGACGTAGCGGCGGGCACGGCGCTGTTGAAACTTAGCCAGATGGTGCCGCCCACACCCGATCAATCGAGCAAACCCGCAATGGTGCTGCCGCTCAGGCTCAAGCTGTTCGGCAGTGATACCGGTCGGCCAATGGGCGACGAACAGCTGGTCCTTCTGGATAGCCCGAGCGCGGATATCGTGTTCGACAAGGTTACCGAACCGCCGCTGTTGTCGATCAACCGGCAATTTTCGGCGCCTGTCATCGTCGAAACCAATCGCTCGCCCGCCGATCTGGCACGGCTGTCGGCCTGTGATGACGATCCCTTTGCGCGCTATGAGGCGATGCAGCAGCTGATGCTCGACACGATTGTCGCCAGCGTCACCCATGGCCGCGGCGATCATGGCGCCGTTATCGCCGCGATTGCGGAAACGCTTGATGATCCGGCCCTCGACCCTGCTTTTGTCGCTGAAGCGGTGCTGTTGCCGGCTGACAGCTTCATTGGTGATCAACTGGCAGTGGTCGATCCAGAGGCAATTTTCCGGGCCCGTGATGCGCTGCGCAGGGAAATTGGGCGGACGCTGGAGACCAAATGGCGCGCCGCTTATGCGCAAGCGGCGGCGCTGGGTCCGTTTGAATATTCGCCGGTCGCCAAGGGGCATCGGCGCCTGAAATCGGTGTCGCTTGGCTATATTGCTGCCAGCGGCGCAGGTGATGCGGACTCCATCGCCTTTGCGCAGTTCGAGGCGGCCGATAACATGACCGATCGCCAGGGCGCCTTGACCACGCTGGTCAACGGCCAGTCCAACACTCGGGTGGCCGCGCTCGATATCTTTTATAATCGCTATTCGGATAATCCGTTGGTGCTCGACAAATGGTTTTCGACCCAGGCGCTGGCGAGCCGCGAGGATACGCCGACGATCGTGTTCGATCTGGCGCATCATCGCGATTTCACGCTGGCCAATCCCAATCGCGCGCGCGCGCTGGTCGGGGCGTTCAGCGTCAATCAGCGGGCGTTCCATGCCGCTGATGGGCGCGGCTATCGCTTCGTTGCGGATCAGCTGATTGCGCTCGACAAGCTGAACCCGCAAACGGCGGCGAAGCTGGTCCCCCCGCTTGGCCGGTGGAAGCGGTTCAATCCCGAACGCGCGGCGCTGATGCGCGCAGAGCTCGAACGGATCCTGGCGGTACCCGGCGTTTCGCGCGACATGTTCGAACAGGCATCGCGGAGTTTGACGGGCTAGGGCGTGCCGGGGCATAAACCCGCGCCATGGCTGCACAGTTTGAGATCCAACTCTTCACCAACCGGATGATCGTCCGCAATATCGGCACTGGCCAAACGATCGTGCGCGTCGCCACCCAGCCCTTTTCCTCGACGCGGCTGCTGATCGGTGACCTTGATGCCGCAGAACAGCTGCTCGGCGGGATCATCAAGGATATGGAAGGCTGGCGGCGTTTCCTGCGCAGCGCCGTGAAAGCAAGCTTTCAGCCGATGGAGCAATGCGAAGGCGGGCTGTGCCCCGTCGAAGCGCAGATTTTATGTGATCTGGGCGTGCGCATGGGTTTCACGCAAGTGGATATCATCTGAAGTATCGGTCTTTGTTCGGCCATCAGCCGGTCAACAAAGGCCAGGGCAGCGAATACCAGCCGATTGCTACGGCGTTCCACCCTGCCATTTGTCGGTCCGATTGAAGAAACCTGCCGCAAAACGCCCGCTCTAGAAGGTGATGACGTCCGATTGGATCAACCCATACCCCGCTCGCCCTGAGCGAAGTCGAAGGGCATGCGCAGCCCATGGGCTTCGACTTCGCTCAGCCCGAACGGGGGGCGAGATTCAAGCAGCCTAACCTCACCATGCGTTAAAATAACCGTCCGCCATTGGGTACCGGCGTGGTTGGTTGCACCAGCACCACCTTGCCTTCGGCATCGGGGAAACCCAGCGTCAGCACCTCGGACATGACCGGCCCGATCTGGCGGGGTGGGAAGTTTACCACCGCCGCCACTTGCATGCCCGGCAAATCCGCCAGCGCATAATGGTCGGTAATCTGCGCTGAGGAGCGCTTGATCCCGATCACCGGGCCGAAATCGATGATGAGCTTATAGGCTGGCTTGCGTGCTTCCGGGAAAGGTAGCGCCTCGATGATCGTGCCGATCCGGACGTCGACCCTCAAAAAATCGTCAAAGCCAATCACTGGCGACGTTTCAGCGGCCGGATCGTGGTTGGCGTGCATCAGAAATCGAAATCCACATCGTCATAATGGGCGGGCGGGGCGATGCCCTCCATCCGTTCCGACAGCATCGGGCGAAAGCTTGGACGGCTTTTGAAACCGCGATACCAGCGCGCGGTCTGTTCATGCCCCTTCCAATCGATCCCGCCGAGATAATCGGCGACAGAAATCTGTGCCGCCGCTGCCAGATCGGCGAGCCCCATCGTCGCGCCGCCCAGCCAGGTGCGATGATCGAGCAGGAAATCGGTATAATCGAGATGACCGACCGCCGCCTTCATCGCTTCGCGCAGTGCCTTGGCATCGGGGGCGGCGCGGTGGACTATCCGCTTTTCCATCCGCTCCTGAAGCAAGGGCGCGGTGATATCACGGTAAAACTGCGTATCGAACCAGGCGACCAGCCGCCGCGTTTCGGCGCGGTTGATCGCGGTGCCGTTGATCATCGCTGCCTTATCGACGGTTTCCTCGAGATATTCGCAAATCGCCATCGAATCGATCAGCACCAGCGACCGGTTGGGCTCTACCATGACCGGGGTCTGCCCGGCCGGGTTCATGTCGAGAAATTCATCGCGCCGGGTCCAGGGCGATTCGCGCACCAGATCATAGCCCACCCCCTTCTCGCCGAGCAGGAGCCGGACCTTGCGCGAAAACGGGCAGAGCGGGAATTGATAGAGTTGCCACATAGCCAGCGACTCTTAACGCCCGTGCCCGCCGCGTAAAGCGCTTGCGCGGTGAACCGCGCCGCTATTCCGCCGCCACGGCTTCCATGGTGTCATCAAGCGGATAGCTTAGCCGCATCAGCATTTCCTTCGGCACGACCTGCCAGAAATGGCCAACCACGCGGTCCCAATCGTCAAGCAAGGCCGCTGACCATTTGCTGTCGGTCTTGTCGTGATGGGCGTGGATCAGCCCCAGCAACACCGATTCCCAATGCCGAGAGGCAATGGGCTGCCAGACAATGCTTTCGGGGTTGGCGCGCGCCGGGAAATGGCGCTCGGGATCATAGACGAACGCCATCCCGCCCGACATGCCTGCACCGAAATTGGTGCCGACTTCCCCCAGCACGACAGCGATGCCGCCGGTCATATATTCGCAGCCATTGGCGCCGCAGCCCTCGACCACGACATTCGCCCCCGAATTGCGCACCGCAAAGCGCTCGCCAGCCTGGCCCGCCGCGTAGAGCTGGCCCGATGTCGCGCCATAAAGCACGGTATTGCCGATAATCGTGTTATGCTGGCTCACCAGCGTGGAACTGACCACCGGGCGCACCGCGATGATCCCGCCCGACAGCCCTTTGCCGACATAATCATTGGCGTCGCCGAACACTTCCAGCGTGATTCCCTTGCACAAAAAGGCGCCAAGCGATTGCCCCGCCGAGCCGCGCAGCCGGACATGGACATGACCGTCAGCGAGTTTCGACATACCAAAGGTACGGGTGATCTCGCTCGACAGGCGGGTGCCGACGGCGCGGTGGGTGTTGCGCACCGAATAAGTCAGCTGCATCTTTTCGCCGCGGGAGAATACCGCTGCTGCATCGCGGATCATCTGCGCGTCAAGGCTGTCGGGCACTTCGTTGCGCCAGGTCTTCAGGCTGAAGCGGCGCTGATTGTCATCGGCATCAACCTTGGCGAGAATCGGGTTCAGGTCGAGATCGTCGAGATGCTCGGCACCGCGGCTGACCTGGCGGAGCAATTCGGTGCGACCGATCACTTCATCCAGGCTGCGCAGGCCAAGCTTGGCAAGGATGTCGCGCACTTCCTCCGCAATGAAGGTCATCAGGTTGATGACCTTTTCCGGCGACCCGCCGAACTTTTCGCGCAAGCGTTCGTCTTGCGTGCAAACACCGACTGGACAGGTGTTTGAATGGCATTGCCGCACCATGATGCAGCCCATCGCGACCAGGCTGAGCGTGCCGATGCCGAATTCCTCGGCACCAAGGATGGCGGCGATGACAATATCGCGCCCCGTGCGCAGGCCACCATCGGTGCGCAGTTTGATGCGGTGGCGCAGGCCATTCAGGGTCAGCACTTGATTGACCTCGGACAAGCCCATTTCCCAGGGCGTCCCGGCATATTTGATGCTGGTCTGCGACGACGCTCCCGTGCCACCGACATTGCCGGAAACCAAAATCACATCGGCATGCGCCTTGGCAACGCCCGCCGCGACGGTGCCAATGCCTGCCGAGGATACCAGCTTGACGCACACCCGCGCGCGCGGATTAATCTGTTTCAGATCATAGATCAGCTGCGCCAGATCCTCGATCGAGTAGATGTCATGATGTGGTGGCGGGCTGATCAGCGATACGCCTGGTGTGGCGTGGCGCAATTTGGCGATGAATTCAGTGACCTTGAAGCCGGGCAGTTGCCCGCCCTCGCCGGGCTTTGCCCCTTGCGCCACCTTGATCTCGATTTCGTCGCAGGCGTTCAGATATTCCGCCGTCACGCCGAACCGCCCACTAGCGATCTGTTTGATCACCGAATTGGCGTTATCGCCGTTATCATACGGGGTGTAGCGCGATGAATCTTCGCCGCCTTCGCCCGACACCGCCTTGGCGCCGATGCGGTTCATAGCGATGGCGAGCGTCTCATGGGCTTCTGGGCTGAGCGCGCCCAGCGACATGCCGGGCGTAACGAAGCGTTTGCGGATTTCGGTGATCGCTTCCACCTGATCGACCGGAATGCCCTCGGCCGGATAGTTGAACTGCAGCAGATCGCGCAGATAAACCGGCGGCAGATCAGCCACACCGCGCGAAAACTGCAGATAGGTCGAATAGCTATCGGTGGCGACGGCGGTTTGCAGCAAGTGCATCAGCGGTGCCGAATAAGCGTGCGTCTCGCTGCCCAGCCGCTGGCGGTAAAAGCCGCCGATCGGCAAGGTGGAAACAGGGCTGTCATAGGCCGCATCATGCCGCAGCATCGCGCTGAGATGGAGCGACGCATAGCCTTCGCCCGATATCTTGGCGGGCATGCCCGGGAACAGATCATTGACCAGGCTGCGCGAGAGCCCGACCGCTTCGAAATTATAGCCGCCACGATAGCTGGAGATCACCGCGATCCCCATTTTCGACATGATTTTCAGGATGCCTTCCTCGATCGCGATCTGATGCCGGCGCAGGCAATCTTCGATCGTGCGATCGCCGAACAGCCCGCGCGCGTGGCGATCCGCGATTGCGGCCTCGGCCAGATAGGCGTTCACCGTCGTTGCGCCGACGCCGATCAGCACGGCGTAATAATGCGTGTCGAGGCATTCCGAGGTACGGATGTTGACGCTGGCATAGGAGCGCAACCCCCGGCGGACGAGATGCGTATGCACCGCCGCAGCAGCAAGGACGCCAGCGATGGCGACACGGTTTGGCCCGGCATTTTCGTCGGACAGAAACAGATCGCTGCGCCCTTCACGCACGGCCTGTTCGGCCTGGGTGCGGATTCGCTGGATCGCCGCGCGCAGCGATTCAGGGCCGCCATTTGGTTCAAAGGTGCAATCAATCTCTGCGGCCTGCGCCCCGAAATGTGCCTTTAACCGGTCCCAGTTGGCGCAGGTCAGCACGGGCGAATCGAGCACCAGCACCGGGCTTTTTGCACCGGCCAGATCAAGGATATTGGCAAGATTGCCGAAGCGCGTCTTCAACGTCATCACCTGGCGTTCGCGCAGGGGATCGATCGGCGGGTTGGTCACCTGGCTGAAATTCTGGCGGAAGAACTGGCTGATCAGCCGCGGCTTGTCGGAAATCACCGCCAGCGGCGTATCGTCGCCCATGGATCCGATGGCTTCCTTGGCCCCATCGACCATCGGCGACAGGATCAGCTCCATATCCTCGATCGTCTGCCCGGCAGCGATCTGGCGACGGATCAACTCGGCGCGATCATAGCGGCGGACCGGTTCGCCCGGAGGCGGCGGCAAATCGTCGAGCCCGATAAATTCGCCGATCATGCCGGCATAATCAGCCTCGCCGGCAATCCGATCCTTGATCTCGCGATCCTTGAATACGGCGCCTGATTCCAGATCGATGGCGATCATCTGGCCGGGGCCAAGCCGACCCTTTTCGATAATCGTCGTCTCCGGCACCACCACCATGCCGCTTTCCGAACCGACAATCAGCAGCCCGTCATTGGTGCGCGTATAGCGCAGCGGACGCAGCGCGTTGCGGTCCATGCCCGCTACTGCCCAGCGGCCATCGGTCATGGCCAGCGCAGCCGGGCCATCCCAGGGCTCCATCACGCTGGCCAGATATTCATACATGGCCAGGTGCGCGGGTGGCATGCCACTATCGGCTTGCCAGGCTTCAGGCACCAGCATCAGCTTGGCGGTCGGCGCGTCACGGCCCGATCGACAGATCGCCTCAAAAGTCGCGTCGAGTGCGGCGGTATCGCTCGCCCCCGCCGGGATCACCGGCTTGATGTCCTCTGAATGCTCGCCAAAGGCCAGGCTCGCCATCTTGATCTCGTGGCTCAGCATCCAGTTCTTGTTGCCACGGATGGTGTTGATTTCGCCATTATGCGCCAGGCAGCGAAACGGTTGCGCCAGCCACCATTGCGGAAAGGTGTTGGTTGAATAACGCTGGTGGAAAATCGCCACCCGGCTTTCGAAGCGCAGATCGCGCAGATCGGGATAGAAGACCGACAGGCTCTCCGCCAGGAACAGCCCTTTATAGATGATCGAGCGGCAGCTGAGCGAGCAGATGTAAAAGCCCTGAATCTGGGCGGCGATCACCCGCTTTTCGATCCGGCGGCGGATCAGATATAGATTTTTCTCAAATTCCTCGATGCTTGCCGTGTCGGGCATTGGCCCGGCGATCATGATCTGTTCGATTTCGGGCCGCGTCGCCTGCGCCTTTTGCCCGATCACCGACACATCGACCGGCACCTGCCGCCAGCCATAAATGGTATAGCCTTCATCGATGATCGCGCTTTCGACGATCGTCCGGCAGGCCTCCTGCGCCGACAAATCGGTGCGGGGCAGAAAGATCATCCCCACCGCCAAGCGATTGGGCATGGGCCGGTGGCCCGACATCGCGACCGCATCGTCAAAAAACGCGGTCGGCAGGTCGATATGCAACCCCGCGCCATCGCCGGTCTTGCCATCGGCATCGACAGCGCCACGGTGCCACACCGCCTTCAGCGCATCGATTGCCGATTGCACGACGCGGCGATTGGGCTTGCCATCGGTGGCCGCGACCAGACCGACGCCACAGGCATCGGATTCCATATCGGGGCGATACATGCCCTCTGCGGCAAGGCGCGAGCGTTGATCGATCATTTGTGGTTCCCGTCGATGCGCTTTTGGATGATGGCCAGCGTCACCTTTTCAATCTCGCCATCTTCTCCTGGCGCGGATTCGTTTTGCCAGTCGAGCGCGACGGTCTGAGTTTGCGAGGCGATTCCCTTCAACCGGGCGAGCAGGCCCGATTGCATCAATTTGAGCAATTCTCGTTCATCATCAGGGCCAAAGGTTTTCATGATCTCGGGCACGGCTGTCTTGATATCGCTCAAAACCGACGGCGCAGTGATGGCAAAATCCTTCGATTTCGCTGCTTCGGCCACCATTGCGGTTGGCTTGGCCTGGCCAAGTCCGGCGACCATCTTTCGCCCGGTCGGCGAATTGTAGAAATCGAACAATGTCCCCAGTTCGCCTGCATTGAAATTAGCCGCATACAGTGCCGCCTGCCGATCCCATAGTTGCGGCAACCGCACTCGCGACGAGCGGTTTATGATCGGCAGGACAGCGCGGGCGATATCGCTCATCACACCCGGATATTCGCGCTCCAACTTGACGACCTCTTCGTTGCCAGCGGTCATTTCCTTGACCAGCGCAATGGCCTTTTCGTTGGAGCCATCGTCACCGATGATATTTTCAGCGCTGTTGAGCAACTGGGCAAGCTTCAATGCTGCTGCCGCCCGCGCAGGATCGATCGTCGCGGTCGTCGAGGCGGGTTCGGACTGGGCATTCACCAATGCCGGCGACGTCAGCGTCAGCATCAGCACGGGCAGAAACAGCCTCACGCTGCCTTCCTTTCTGCTGCGGCCTTTGCCTTCAGCCATGCATGCATCCGCTCGCTCACATCGCGCGCATCGCGGATCGCCCAGACGACCAGGCTCGCCCCGCGGACAATGTCGCCGGCGGCGAACACGCCATCCAAATTGGTCATCATCGCCTTGGCTTCGGTGCGGACCGTGCCCCAGCGCGTGACGCCAAGTTGCGGCGCACCGAACAGCACGGGCAGCGCTTCGGGGTCAAAGCCCAGCGCCTTGATTACCAGATCGGCCGCCAGCACTAATTCGCTGCCCGGTTCGGGCTCGGGCGAGCGTCGGCCGCCCGCATCGGGCGCGCCGAGGCGCATCCGGCTCGCCCGGACCTGCGCCACCTGTGCATCGCCTTCAAAGGCCAGCGGTGCAGACAGCCAGACAAACTCGACGCCTTCTTCCTCGGCATTGCCGACTTCGCGTTGCGACCCCGGCATATTGGCGCGGTCGCGGCGATAGAGACATTTGACGGATGCAGCGCCCTGGCGGACGGCCGTGCGCACGCAATCCATCGCCGTATCCCCGCCGCCGACGACGACAACATGCTTGCCCGCGGCGTTGAGTTGGCCATCGTCAAAGGCTGGCACAGCATCGCCAAAGCCCTTGCGGTTCGACGCGATCAGATAATCAAGTGCTTCGACCACCCCGTCGCGTTCAACGCCCGCCGCCGTGATCGCGCGCGCTTTGTAGACGCCGGTAGCGATCAGCACTGCATCATGGCGCGCCCGCAAATCGTCAAGGCTGGCATCGCGGCCAACTTCAAAACCCTGATGAAAGACGATTCCCGCCGCCGCGAGCCGCTCCACCCGGCGCATCACCACGGGCTTTTCCAGTTTAAAGCCGGGGATGCCATAGGTCAGCAGCCCGCCCGCGCGATCATGCCGATCATAGATATGCACGTCATAGCCCAGTACGCGCAGATATTCCGCCGCGCTCAGCCCCGCTGGCCCGGCACCGATGATCCCCACCGATTGGCCACGCGCCTTGCCAATGGCGATCGGCTCGACCCAGCCATTGTCCCAAGCCGTATCGGTAATGTATTTTTCGACCGAGCCGATCGTGACCGCGCCGTGGCCGGAAAATTCGATGACGCAATTGCCCTCGCACAGCCGGTCCTGCGGGCAGATCCGGCCGCATATCTCAGGCATGGTCGATGTCGCGTTGCTCAGCTCATAGGCTTCCCGCAGCCGCCCTTCCGCGGTCAGCCGCAGCCAATCGGGGATGTGATTGTTGAGCGGGCAATGTACCGCGCAATAAGGCACACCGCATTGCGAACAGCGCCCGGCCTGTTCTTCGCCCTGGCTGGTGGCATAGCGATCGGCGATTTCGGCGAAGTCTTCGGCCCGCAACGCGGCTGCGCGCTTGGCCGGATAGGCCTGCCCGGTCCCCACAAATTGCAGCATCGTCTCGTCGGCCATCGTCTATCCCCAGTGAGGGCGATCTTTTACGGCAGAAAAACGAACGAGTCACGCATCTTTGTTGATTTAGGACAGTTTGCGTTACCTAAATAGCCATGAAACAAGACGGGCTGACATAAGGGCCAGTCGGGCGGAGGCAATATATGCCCGTATCGGCCCTACTTGGCCAACAGCCAGATCAGTGCCGCGCTACCCGCCACGATCCGGTACCAGGCAAAGGGCGCAAAGCCATGGGTGCTGACGATGCCGACAAACCAGCGCACCACGAGCAACGCGACGATAAACGCAACGACAAAGCCGATCGCAATGCCGGTGATGCCAATGCTGTTGGCGGCCGTCAGCTCCTCATGATGCTTGATCAGTTCCAGCGTGGTCGCCCCCAGCATCGTCGGGATGGCGAGAAAGAAGCTGAATTCGGCGGCCGTGCGCCGATCAACACCCAGCGCGCGCGCGCCCATGATCGTCGCGCCTGATCGGCTGACCCCGGGGATCATCGCCAGGCATTGCACCAGGCCAACGCCAATCGAGGTGCGTATCGGCAGATCAGCGATGCCTGTTACGGCGCCTGCCTTCACGACCCGCTCAATCACCAAAATCGCCACCCCGCCCAGGATCAACGCCACCGCCACGACAATGGGCTGCAATAACAAAGCTTCGATCTGCTTGAGGAACAGCAGCCCAATCACCACGGCCGGTATGAACGCGATCAGCAAATTGCGGACAAAGCGGATCGATACGGGGTTGAGCTTCACCAGCCCGAGCATCACCGCCCAGAACGTCCGCCAATACAGCACCACCACCGCCAGAATTGCGCCGAGCTGGATGACAATATTGAACAATTGCCAGCGCTGATCATCATAACCGAGCAACGCGCCGGCCAGAATCAGGTGCCCGGTTGAGGATACCGGCAGAAATTCAGTGATCCCCTCGACAATGCCGAGCAGGATGATGGTGATGAGATCGGTCACGAGGCTCCCTTGCGCTGATGTCGGCTTGGCCCGGCGGCCAATTCACCTCTTTGCCCGGATCAGGCGACGGCGTCGCTTGAAAAGCGTCCATTGCGGCGATAACGGACCAGCCAACTCGGCGCGACGCTGGCCAGCGGCGTCGGCACAATCCCAAAGCCGCTGAACTGCTCAGCGTCCGGTGCAACGACATTGTCGCTCTGCAACATCCGCCATTGGTCCTGGGTGATCGGTGCGCCGGGCAGAAATCCCAACATCGCGATTAGCCCGCCAAGCGAATCGGGCAGCTCGATGATCGCCGGATGGCGGCCGATCGCGTCCGCAATCCAGCGGATCAGCGCGCCCATCGAGAGGACGTCCGGGCCGCCCAGTTCGATCATCTTGCCGCCAAAGCGCGCTGGATCGGCCAGGCTCGCGGCAATCGCGCGCGCCACATCATCGACATAGACCGGCTGAAATCGGGTTGCGGCGCGCAGCACCGGCACCACAGGCGCGCTGGCAATCATCCCGGCAAAGCGATTGACGAACTGGTCTTCGCGCCCGAACACAATCGAAGGGCGCAGGATCGTCGCCGCGGGAAACGCCGCCCGAACGGCATCATCGCCTTCGCCCTTGGTGCGGCCATATTGCGATGCCGATCGGGAATCAGCCCCAATGGCAGAAACATGCACTAAGGCAGTGGCGCCCACCGTGGCGGCGGCGACGGCGACATTGCGCGCGCCGTCGGCCTGGATGGCCTGGAAATCTCCCTTCAGGATGCCGACCAGATTGACGACGGCATCGCTGCCTTGCAGCGCGCGCGCCAGCGATTCAGGTTTGCGGATATCCGTCGCGACGAACTGTGTCTGGCCAAGGCCACCAAGCGGCCGCAGAAATTCAGCGCCGCGTGGATCGCGCTGGGCAATCCGCACCCGCGCGCCCTGTTGAAGCAAATGCTGTGCGGCATATCGGCCAAGAAAGCCGCCGCCGCCAATCAGCGTGACCAGTTTATCCTGCATTGCCGTTTCATTCCTTGCCTGGCTTGGGCGCGCTTGCTCCATGCCGCCCGGACACCGAAACGGCAAGACCGTCCGAAAGTCTGTACCGCATGATTGACAAGCCCTTCCCCCCTCCCTAGAGCCCCGCCCCTACCTGATAGATAAGTCTCTGGGGCCCAGATGGCGGAATTGGTAGACGCACCAGCTTCAGGTGCTGGCGCTCGCAAGGGCGTGGAGGTTCGAGTCCTCTTCTGGGCACCAACATTTCCGAAATCGTTGAAAATGCAGAGAAATCGTCACCTCGACGGTTTCTTTATCGCGTCTCGCCTGGTGACCCTGTGCTGCCGTCAATTACCTCCAAGGTCGTTGATCCATGCCGTAAGGCATGGAACGATACGGGTTCAGCTGGGGAGGCTGCGCCATGACGACAATAGTGCCGGATACCCGCGCCGAGATCGGCTTCCCGCGGCTGCTGCGTGAATGGCGACAGAAATGTCGGTTGTCACAGCTTGATCTGGCGCTGACGGCGGGGGTCTCGCAACGCCATGTCAGCTTTCTGGAATCAGGACGCGCCAATCCCAGCCGGACAATGATCTTGCAACTCAGTGAGACGCTGCAGGTGCCGCTGCGGGATCGCAACACCTGGCTGACGGCGGCGGGCTTTGCGCCGCTATTCCGTACCCGGGCGCTCGACGATCCGCAGATGGGGCAGGTGATGAGCGCGATCCGGATGATGCTGACGGCGCATGAACCCTTCCCGGCGGCCGCCATCGACCGCGCCTGGAATGTCCGCATGTCGAATGCGCCCTTTGATCTGCTCGGGGGCATGCTGGGCGAGGATATTTGGGCACGAGTTGGCGGCGAGGCGCATAATTTGATGCGGTTGTTCTTTCACCCGAACGGCATCCGGCGCTTCGTCACCAATTGGGCGTCGGTTGGGCCGCTAATCTGGCAACGGGCGCAGCGCGAGGCCGACACATTGGGCGGCGCCGATATGAAAGCCGTGCTGGATGATCTGGGGCCGTTACAGGATGACGATATCCTCTGGTCAGCCGCCGAGACGGCGCTGCTGCCCGTTTTGCCGTTCAACCTGGCGATTGGCGATCTCCGCCTGTCGATGTTCACCGTGATTGCCACCTTTGGCACGGCCCAGGATGTCACCGCCGACGAACTGCGAATTGAAACCATGTTTCCGGCCGATCCGGCAACCGAGGCGCTTTTCCGGCAGGCAGCGACACGCCAGTAATCGCTCGCCCAGGCCAAAAACATGACCTGCCAGGTAATTGCTGAACGCCCGGTTTGCCCCGACAAGCAACACCGAACGCCTGAAGGAGACGACCATGACCATTGCAGCGCCTTCACCGACTGACATCGTCAAGCAGTTCCTGAAGGCGATGGAACCGCTCGATTATGATATCGCGCTCACCTGTGTTGCCGCCAATTGCATTTACACGAACCCGCCGCCAATCGGCACGGTGCATGGACCCGCCGGTATCCGGGCCGTGCTTGAACCCTTTTTCGCGCCGACGCTGGAGAATGAGTTTCGCATCCTCCGGGAATCGGCGACTGGCCCAATCGTTATTCTCGAACGGCTCGATCGCCACCGCCTGGCCGACAAATGGGTCGAACTGCCAGTGACTGGGGTGTTCGAGGTGCATGACGGCCTGATCAGCTATTGGCGCGATTATTTCGATGCGGCCACGATCATGTCGCAATGGCCAACCGGCTAAGGGAGCAGGCCATGCGATCCCAGGCGTTTCACAAATTCTGGCTGAAGATTACGGCGATCGTCGTTGGATCCTTCGGGCCGATATTTTTCCTCGGTACAATGGCGGCAACGCTGGAGCCCGCGCGGTTGACGCTGGATATCCTTAGCTGGCCGATTGATGGCGGGACGCGCTGGGATTCGCCCGACACGCGGTTCTTGTCTGCACTTACCGGCGGCTTTCTGTTGGGTTGGGGCGTGTTGATCTGGTGCCTTTCGTCCTGGGTCCATGACCTCGCACCAGAGCCCGTGCGCCGCTCGGTCCTGACCGGCACGCTGGCCTGGTTCTGCCTTGATAGCGCCGGTTCAATGGCGTCGGGCAATGCGTCGAACGCCTTGTTCAATATCATCGTGTTGCTGATCGCGATCGGCCCGCTTTGGCGGCCGGCAATCGATGCTGGCCGATCATGACCCGCCCAAAGCAGGATCGTCGGCCGCCCCCATCGCCATGACGAGATGGTCGATGAACAGGCGCACCTTGGCCGGCGGCTTGCGGCCAAGCGGCGAGATGGCGTGGACGTCGACGGTAGGCAGGGTAAAATCGGGCAAAACCTGCACCAGCTCGCCGCGCGCCACTTCCATGCGGCAGGCAAAGGCCGACGTCATCGCCAATCCAAAGCCGGCGACAGCGGCAGCCAATACGCCTTCGGTAGACGTGGCGACCAGCCGCGCTTCAAGCTTCACGGAGGTTTCGCCACCTGCCGCGTCGCGCAACGTCCAGATATCGATGCCAGGCGACCGCCCGCTGATGATGTCATGCGCCTGGAGATCGGCAATCGACTTCGGCGCGGATCGCTCGGCGAGATAGGCTGGGCTGGCCACGATATAGCGCGGCGCGGAGGCGATCCGGCGACTGATGAAACTTGAATCCGCTAATGCGCCGAGCCGGATGGCGAGATCGACCCCTTCGTCGAGCAAATCGACGCGGCGATCAGCCATTAACAGCTCGACACGCAGCGTCGGGTGCGCTTCCAGAAACGGCCCCAATCGGGGAGCGATTTCGCGCGCGCCAAAGGTCACCGGGGTTGCGACCTTGAGGACGCCGGTCAGCCCCTCCGTGCCGCGCACGGCGTTCTCCATCTCCTCGACATCGCTGAGCACGCTGCGCGCCCGTTCAAGCAGCAGCGCACCGGCCTCGGTCGGCACGACTTGGCGCGTTGTTCGCATGAACAGCTTGACGCCCAGCCGGGCCTCGAGCCCGCCGATCATCCGCGACACCGTGGGTTGCGCATAGCCCAGCTCGCGCCCGGCACGGGAGAAGCTGCCCGTGTCCGCCACGCGGACGAAAAGCGCAAGATCGTGAAACCGGTCACTCATAGCAAATGCGTATAAGTCATAGAGCAATTCAAGGGATACAAGAGAATCGCTGCATGAGCCATTTCCTGGTCACCGGCAACGAGCGTGTTGCTGGACACCATCAGGAGACCCGCAATGACCATCGCATTCCAGAGCTACACTGCCGATACCGCCCCAGAAGCTTCCAAGCCTTTGCTCGCTGGCGTCAAGAGCCAGTTCGGCTTCGTCCCCAACCTGCAGAGCATCATGGCCGAAAGCCCCGAGCTGCTCGCCGCGCACGGCGCCCTGTGGGCCGAATTTTCGAAGACCACGCTCAGCCAGCACGAGCAGCAGATCGTTTTCATGACGGCAATTTATGAAAATGACTGTCATTATTGCATGGCCGGCCACACCACGATGGCCAAGATGCAGAAGCTGGGCGATGACGTAATCCAGGCGCTGCGCAGCGGCAACGCGATTGCCGATGCCAAGTTCGAAGCGCTGCACCGTTTCACCACGCTCGTCGTTCGTGACCGCGGCTTTGTTGCAGATGCCGATGTCCAGGCCTTCCTCGACGCGGGCTATACCCGTCGCAACGTGCTCGAAGTCGTGCTCGGTGTCTCGATCAAGATCCAGAGCAACTATACCAACCACCTGGTCGGCACACCGTATGACGCCTTCATGGCTGGCAACGAGTGGACCAAGCCCGGCACGATGCGCGCTGCCGCATAAGCCCCAACCCTGTCCCCCTGGGCCGGCGCGCGTTCCTCCCCTTTCGCGCGTCGGCCAACTTTTTCGAAATGATTGTTCCGATGTCCCAGCACGCAGCCCTTACCCAGGAACTTGACGCGCTCCGCGCCCATTATGCCGTGCATATGCCGGCCGATATCGCCGCCGCCATGACGCGCGCCGATACGGCGCTTGCGGCCTCTGGCATCGTCAATCGCGCGCTGAAGGCCGGGCACTATGCGCCCGATTTCGCCGCACCCGATGCCAACGGGACGCCCGTTCGCCTGAGCCGCGCGCTGCGTGACGGCGCGGTGATCCTCAGCTTTTATCGCGGCGATTGGTGCCCCTATTGCAACCTGGAGTTGCGGGCATATACAGCGCTTGCCGATGAGATGCGCGATGCCGGGATTCAGCTGATCGCAATCTCGCCGCAAGAATCTGATAAAACGGTACAGGCTGCGAACGCTGATCCCTATCCTTTTGCGGTGCTGAGCGACTCAGGGTCGAAGATTGCCCGGAATTTCGGTGTCGCCTTTGACCTGCACGAGGAACTCCGCCCGCTTTACGCCCGGCTCGGCCATGCGTTGCCCGACATCAACGGCGGTGACTGGATCCTGCCGATCCCCGCCACCTATGTGATCGCGCCCAATGGCGAGATCGTGCTCGCCTTCATCGACACTGATTATCGCCGCCGCCTCGATCCCACCGACGCGATGGCGGCGGCAATCCGCGCCAACACCCCGCGCCGCAAGGCCGCGTAAGATGACCAGCATCGCCCTTTCACCCGCTGCGCCAAAGCAAATGGCGTCGCCCGTCCTGCAGGGCGTGCTGTGGGGTGGTGCCGCCGTTACCATCTGGGGCGTGTACCTGGCCTTTGCCCGCGCCAATGTCAGCACGGGTATCCTGCCGGTTGATCTCGCCTTTGTGCGCTATCTGACGGCTGGCCTGATCATGCTGCCCTGGCTGCTGCGACATTCGCCCGCCACGATGGCGGGGATGGGGTGGCGCAAGGCGGCGGTGCTGACGCTGTTAGCCGGTCCGTTGTTCATCCTGGTCAGCGCGACCGGGTTCAACTTCGCGCCGCTGTCGCACGGGGCCGTCGTTCAGCCTGCCGGCATCACGATTGCCGGGATGTTGCTGGGCGCGGCGTTGCTTGGCGACCGGCTGACCAAGCCGCGTGTGATCGGCGCCGGGATCATTCTGGCGGGGCTCGTGCTGGTGGCTGGCCCGAGCGCGCTCGGCGGCGGGCCGATTGCCCTGCTGGGTGATGCGCTGTTCGCTGGCGCTGGCGTGATGTGGGCGGTGTTCGCCGTCCTGTCGCGGCGCTGGGCGATCTCCCTCGTCGCGGCCACGGCCGCGGTGTCGGTTCTGTCGGCTGCTGTCTATGTCCCGCTTTACCTGGCCAGCCATGGTATTGGCGCGCTGCTCACCCAGCCAGCGACAACCATCGTGCTGCTAATCAGTGTCCACGGCGTTTTGTCGGGTGTGGTCGCGGTGTTTGCTTTTGGCCGCGCCGCTGAACTGCTCGGTGCGCCCCGCGCCGCTGCCTTCCCCGCCCTTGTGCCCGTCGTCGCTACGCTCGCTGGCATCCCGATCGCCGGCGAATTTCCCGCTGCCTGGCAGATTGCCGGGTTGCTGATCGTCACCCTCGGTCTGCTCGTCACCCAGCGGACCGCCAAGCCGGGAATGCCCGCCAAGATCGCCTGAAACCACCAAGCCCAACGGAAAGGAACACCCCCATGACCCGCACCCGTTTTCTCACCAGCGTTGCCGCTTCCCTGTTCGCATCGGTTACCGTTGCCGTCACAGAGCCAGCGCCCGCTGCCGCGCAAACCGCCGCAGCACCGGCAAACCCGGCCTATTTTACCCAGCACCCCTCGTTGCGGATGACGCGCGGGGCCGATGGCGTGCTGGTGGTCGAATTCAACACCCGTGGTGGCCCGATCAAATTCACGGCCCAGGACCATGAGGATTTCGTCGATGCCTTTTACCAGATCGGTCGTGATCGCGGGAACAAGGTCGTCATCCTGACCGGGGCCGGTGGCCAATGGATTGGCGATATCGACTTCCCCAGCTTTGGTGACGTCAGCGACCCCGATGGCTGGAGCAAGGTGCATGACGAAGGCACGCAGGTGCTGGAAAACATCGCCAATATTCGCGTGCCGGTGATCTGCGCGGTTGAGGGCAAGGCCTGGATTCACTCCGAATACTGCCTGCTCGCCAATGTCGTCATTGCCGGCAAGGGCGCGACCTTCAACGACGCGCCGCATTTTGCCGGCGGCATCGTGCCCGCCGATGGCATCTTTACCGCCTGGTCCTATTGGGCCGGACCCGGCCGCGCCCAGGCCTGGCTGCTCGATCCAAAGCCGATTTCGGCAGAGACCGCGCAAAGCTGGGGCGTTGTGTCCGAAATCACGCCAACCGGCGGGGCAGTTGCCCGCGCCCGCGTGCTGGCGGCGGGGTATCTGACCAAAACCGACGTCACCCGCCGAAACACCCGCATCCACTTCATCCAGCCCTTGAAGGAGCGGATCATCAAGGAAACGGGCTATGGCCTGCAACTCGAAGGCGCGAGCGCATCGGCGCTGGTCAAGGCGTCGAAGGCAGGTGCCAAGTGATCCTGCATGGCAAACGCGCGGTCATCACCGGCGGGTCGAGCGGCATCGGCTATGAAATTGCCGCGCAAATGGCAGCAAAGGGCGCTCGGCTGGTGTTGACCGGTCGGCGTGGCGAGCCACTGGTTGCTGCAGTCGACCGGCTGAAGGCGACAGGGGCCGAGGTGTACGGCGTTGTCGGCGATATCACCGATGGCGCGGCGCGGGCGGTCCTGCTCGACCAAGCCGTGGCGCTGCTCGGCGGTGTCGATATCCTGGTCAACAATGCTGGCGGCGTGCGCGCCGGGCGGTTGGAAGACATCAGCGAGGACGAGCTGCGCGCGATGATCGACGTCGATCTGCTCAGCCCCATTCTGCTCACCCGGCTGTTCTTGCCCGAACTGCGCCGGTCGGGCGACGGCCTGATCGTCAACATCGCGTCGGGCATCGCCCAGATGGGGGTGCCGTTTTACACCGGCTATGCCGCCGCCAAGGGCGGTCTGGCCCGCTTTGGTGAGGCGTTGCGCCGCGAGCTGAAGGGGGAGGGCGTTCACGTCATCACCGTGTTTCCGGGCGCGACCGACACGCCGATGATGGCGACCAACAAGGCCGATGCCCGGATGGGCTTCGCGCTTCAGCCCGTCGCCGATGTCGTCGGATCGATCATTCAGGGCATTGAGGCGGGCGCGTTTGAGGTCGTGCGCGGTGGCGACGCGCGCAAGGCGACGCTTGATCTCAATCGCACTGATCCCGCCGCAATCGACCAGCGATTCCTCGACATGAAACCAGCCCTAGAAGCCGCCGTCAGCGGTCACAGCGCCCTTTGAACTGGAGCCGATAATGTCTGCGCTTTTCTCTCCCTTCACCCTTGGTCCCGTTCCTCTCATCAACCGCATCGTCGTGTCGCCGATGTGCCAATATTCCGCCAATGATGGCTCGGCGAGCGACTGGCATCTGCAGCATCTGCCCAATTATGGCATGAGCGGCGCTGGGCTGGTGATGACCGAGGCAACGCATGTCGAGCGGCGCGGGCGGATCACGCATGGCTGCCTTGGGCTCTATTCGGATGCCAATGAGGCGGCGCTATCACAGGCGCTGACCGTCGCGCGCCGCTTTGCGCCTGCGGGCACAAAGTTCGGCATCCAGCTGGCGCATTCGGGCCGAAAGGGCGCGGTTACCCGGCCCTGGGAGGGCGGCAATGCGCTGCCCGACGATAAAGACCCGTGGATAACGGTCGCGCCGTCGGCGATTCCCTTCAAGCCTGACTGGAAGACGCCAGAGGCATTGGACGAGGCGGGGATTGAGCGCACCATCGCGGCGTTCGTCCAGGCCGCCGTTCGTGCGGTGTGGATCGGCTTTGACGTGATCGAGCTCCACGCCGGGCACGGCTATTTGCTCCACCAGTTCCTGTCGCCGCTGGCCAATCACCGTACTGACCAATGGGGCGGGTCGCCTGAAAACCGCGCGCGCCTGCTGCTGACCATTGCCGAGCGAGTCCGCGCCGTGGTGCCATCGTCGATCGCGCTGGGCGTGCGCCTGACCACGACTGATTGGGCCGATGGCGGCGTCGATACCGGCGATGCCGTGGTCGTCGCGCAGCAGTTGAAGGCGCTCGGTTATGATTATGTCTGCGCGACTGGTGGCTTTGTCGTGCCGCCGGTCGGCATTCCGTTCGGTCCCGGCTATCAGGTGCATCTGGCAGAGCGCGTCCGCCGCGAAGCCGGAATCGCCACGCGCGCCGTGGGCGGCATCAGCGACCCGCATCAGGCAGAGGCGATCATCGCTGAGGGCAAGGCCGATCTCGTCGCGCTGGCCACCGCCTTCCTCGCCGATCCGCGCTGGGCCTGGCGCGCCGCTGATACGCTCGGGGCGACCATCGCCTATCCCCCGCAATATGCCCGCGCCAAGGGCGTCCGCAAAACCGCCTGAACCAATCCCAAATCACCCTCAAACCAGGAGACCCATGATGATCGATCTTTACGCTTTCGCCACGCCCAACAGCATCAAGGTGCCAATCCTGCTCGAAGAGCTGGGGGCGGACTACACCTATCACCCCGTCAACATCCGCGCGGGCGAACAGAAGACGCCTGAATTTCTGGCGCGCAACCCCAATGCCAAGGTGCCGCTGATCGTCGATCAGGACGGCCCCGGTGGCGTGGCGATCACCGTCGTCGAATCAGCGGCGATCCTGCTGTATCTCGCGGAAAAGTTCGGGCGCTTCATCCCGACCGACCCCATCGCCCGCATACGCTGCTATGAATGGCTGATGTTTCAGGCCGCCGGCCTGGGGCCGATGTTCGGCCAGTCGGGCTATTTTCTGAAGCTCGCGCCCGAACCCGTCCCGGCCGCGATTGACCGCTTCCACACCGAAGCCAAGCGCAACATGCGCGTCCTCGACGGTCGGCTCGCCGAGGCGCAGTGGCTGGCGGGCGATGACTATTCGATTGCTGACGTCGCGACATTCGGCTGGATCTGGCGCCGCGCCTTTGCTGCGGTTGATTTCAGCGAAGCCCCCAATGTCGAACGCTGGTTTGCCGCAATGGAAGCCCGCCCCGCCATTGGCCGCGCGATCGCCAAGCTGGGCGGGTGACCGCACCCGCCCAGTCTGCGGGGCAATGGTTGCCTTGACCTGCAAAGGATTGCATTGTCGCGCCAATCAGGCTTCCGGAGGGGCAAGCGATGGCGCGGATCGAACGGCTAGTGATCCTGGGGGGCGGCACGGCGGGGTGGATGACCGCTGCCGCCCTGGCCAAAACCCTTGGCCGGACGGTTCAGATCGATCTGCTCGAATCCGATGCGATCGGCACGATTGGGGTGGGCGAAGCGACGATCCCGACGATCCACTGGTTCAACGAATTGATCGGCCTGGATGAAGCCGACTTCGTCCGCGCGACTAAGGCCAGCTTCAAGCTCGGCATTGAATTTGTTGACTGGGCGCGGCCCGGCCACCGCTATTTCCACCCCTTTGGCCGCTATGGGGTCGATCTAGGCCCAGTGCCGTTCCACCAATGCTGGTTGAAAGCCGGAAGCGACGGCGCGACCACGCCGCTGGCCGATTATTCGCTGGCCACCGCGCTGGCCGGATCAAACCGCTTTGCTAGGCCGGTTGATGATCCCCGCTCGATCCTGTCGACACTTGGCTATGCCTATCATTTCGATGCGTCGCTTTATGCTGCCTATCTGCGCAAACTTGCCGAAGCGCAGGGAGTGACCCGGCATGAGGGCAGGCTGGTGTCGGTTGAGCGCGATCCCGAAACCGGGTTCGTTACCGCGCTGACCAGTGATCGCGGCGATCGGCTGGCGGGCGATTTGTTCGTCGATTGCTCGGGCTTTCGGGCGCTGCTGATCGGTGACGAGTTGGGGGCGTCGTTTGAGGATTGGTCGCACTGGCTGCCCTGTGATCGCGCTATTGCTGTGCCGTGCGCGCGCGTCGCCGAAACCACGCCCTATACCCGGTCGACGCTGCGCGATGCCGGATGGCAGTGGCGCATCCCGCTGCAGCATCGCACGGGCAATGGCTATGTTTATGCTAGCGGCTTTCTTTCCGACGATGAAGCAACGGCGACATTGCTCGCCAATCTTGACGGTGAACCCCTGGCCGACCCGCGCCTGATCCGCTTCACGGCCGGGTTCAGGCGGGAAAGCTGGACAAAGAATATCGTTGCGATCGGGCTGTCATCGGGCTTTCTTGAGCCGCTCGAATCGACCAGCATCCATCTGATCCAGAGCGGGATCGCCAAGCTGATCGCGCTGTTCCCCAATCGCGATTGCGACCCTGCGCTGGCGCGCCAGTTCAATGCATTGTTCGGGCGTGACATGGACGCGATCAAGGATTTTCTGGTCCTCCATTATCATGCGACCCAGGGCCATCAGGCACCGCTATGGCAGCACACCCGCCACATGACGCTGCCCGACAGCCTGGTCGAAAAGGAAGAGCAGTATCGCCGCACGGGCCGGTTGATGCTGACCAGTGATGAGCTGTTCCGCGAGGCGAGCTGGCTGGCGGTGCTGAATGGCCAGGGCATTGTCGCTGAGGACCATAGCCCGATTGCTGACACGCTGGATGCAGTGACCAATCGCCGTCAGCTTGACCAGATCGCTGCCCTGATTGCGCGGGCTGCGCCGACATTGCCGCGACATGACGATGCGATTGCGACACTGATCGGCCAGGCAGCGCCACGCGCAGCGGTCGCCGCCGTGCCGTGATCCTCCCGAGCGTTACGCTGCACCATATTGGCCACGAACAGGAACCGGTCGTCGTCATCGACGATCTTGTCCCAGATCTAGCCGGTTTGCGTGCAGCAGCGGTGACGGCGGACTTTGATGCTGCGGGCGCGCATTATCCCGGCATCAGCGCTGCCGTACCGCCCGGCTATCTGGCGATCCTGCGACCGATATTGGGCAAGGTTTTTCGGGATGTTTTCGGCGTGACCGAAGCGGTATCGATCCTGGATATCCGGTTCGCGATCGTGACCACGCCGCCCGACCAGCTGACACTGGAACAACGGTTGCCGCATGTCGACGCGCTGGAGCCGGGTCGGCTGGCGCTGGTTCATTTTCTCGGGTCGGCAGAAGAGGATGGCACCGCGTTTTATCGCCACCGTTCGACCGGATTCGAAACCATCGATGCCGATCGCAGTGCAGCTTATTTTGCCGCGCTGAACGCTGATCTGGGCCGCCACGGTAGGCCGCCGCCGGGCTATCTGACCGGCGATACTGCCCTGTTCGAACGCATTGCGCAGTTTCCCGGCCGCCCCAATCGGGCGCTGGTCTATCGCGGCCGCTTGCTCCATTGCGGTGATATCGCTCCTGGTCGGGCGCTATCGGCCGACCCGGCAACCGGCCGTTTGACCGTTACTGGCTTCTTTGCCGGGCGTTAGCGCCGCCTGGGCGGGCGCACTGCCAGATAGACGGTGCTCCATAATTGCGCGGCGTTTGATTCATCGACATCCGCTTTGCCCGCACCAAAGGCGACAGGCTGATAGCGCCCGTTGCGATATTGCCACGACCAGAGTTCAGAGCTTTGCAGCCCGCGTGTGGCGCCGATTACCCGCCACAGAGCTGCTTGGGCGACAATCAGGCGATGGCGCACCGGCGCGGGCAGATCCTGACGGCGCAGCTGGCGCTCGAGCCCCGCCGCAAGCAAAGCCTGTTGCCATGACCAGATCACCGCGCCGTGATAGGCCCCCGGCGTGAAACGCGCCTGCACCGCTTCACCGGCAAAGGCGGCATTGGCGACCACCAGCCCGGCATCGGTCATCAACCCCGCCGGAAACGGGCGCATCAAAGCCGCGATATCGCGATCGAGGTCGGCGGACGGGGGATTGCCAAACAACAGCGCAAAGCCTTCGTCTGAATTGATGATCGGTACTGGCTGACCGGTCGCATCAATTGATAGTGCGTGGAAGCGCAGCGGCGCATCGCCGAGCGCCTTTAGGGCTGGTTCGGCGCGCAGATGCAGCGTGGTGGCATAGGCCTTGATCGCAGCAGAGGCCGTCACGGCGGCCATTTCCACGCGGAACAGCGGCGGCGCTTTGGTCTGCCATGTCGTCGTCATGGCGCCTGCATCGGCAAAAATGGCGCGATCACCGGGTTGCAGATAGGCGTCGAGCCGCCCCGATCGGTACAGCCGATCCGCAGCGGCGAGCGTGGCGGGGACCAAGGCGGCGTTGACATCATAGGGATAAATGCCGCGCCCCAGCCCTTCGTCGCTGTCGCGCCATTCGCCTGACATGCGGCCCGGTTTGATGGCGATCAGCGTCGCGATCGATGGATTGGCGGCGAACTTCGTCGCCTGGCCGATGACGAAACGCAGGTTGCGCACCAGCAGTGCGCCTGTGCTGCTATAGTCGCCGGGTCGCGCCGCGCTTTCGATTCTGGTGGCAAGGAACGCCGCGCCCTGATCCTGCCCGGGTCCCTCCAGATAATCGGCGACGATCGGCGCGAGCATATAATCATCATCGATCATGCCATAATCGAGTTCGGCACCGTCGCCGCTGCGACCAGCCTTGCGGTTCTGCAGCACCGCAAATTCGCCGATCCCCTCTTCATGCGCGACTTCCCCACCGGGTGAGAGCCGCGCAAAGACCGAGCCAAGCCCTGCTTCAATGGCGGCGGGCTGAAGCGCCGGCATCAGCAGCCGCACCGACATCAGCGTATCGCGCCCGAAATAGGTGTTGAAGCGCCAGGACCCGGCCAGGAACTTCTCGCGGTAGCTGAGGAACGCCAGCGCATTGCGGGCGGCGGGATCGGGCGCCGCATGCGCGTTGAGCAACTGGCTGATCGGCAACGGCGTCAACGGCAGATCGCCGGTCAGCGCGGTGATCTCCAGCCGGATGTGCCCGTTACGGCCAGCGATGATCGATCCGGCTTCAATCCGGCCATCAAGCACGCGCAACGCCAGATCATATCCCGGCGCACCGTCAAGCCGCGGTCGGCGGTACTGGATGGTGTCGGAACCGATCTGGGCGTCGGCCCCGACCTCGGGCGGGAAGCGGCTGACCGCCTGATAGTCCCGCAAATAGCGCACATTGGAGAGCACGGCCTGTTTCGGCGTCAAGCGCGCGGCGTTGATCGTCGCCACGGCTTTAATGCCCTGCATCGTTCCGTCGCCACTGGTGAACGGGGTTGGCGCGCGCTCCAGCGTCCAGCTGGCAGGGCGGTCAAGCGGCGCGAACCATAGGCCCACGCCGCTATTGCCCGCCGGGAAAGCCACCAGGATGCGCGGATCGCGCCCTGAACGGAGCAGCAGATGCGCCGCCACCTTGCCCTCGCGGACAAAGGCGTTGAGGTTTAGCCCCTCGACCAGCTGATAGCGGCGTTCGGGCGCATGGTCCCCCGCTGCGCCGATCGATAGCGTGCCTGCCACCAATGCGGAGGCAAGTCTCAGCGCACGCGCCATCTTCTCTCCTCCCATCAGCCGCGACCAGTGGTGCTTCAGAACCGCATTGTCACCGACCCGCCATAGGTAGGCCCGACAATGCCGCGGGCATAGAAGAATCCCGACGCGGCATTCTGGGTTTGGCCCTGGCGCGGATTGCCCTCGGTCAGGCCGATGACGTTGAAGACATTGTCGGCGTTGAAACCAAGCTGCAGCCGGTCGGTCAGGTTCAGATTCACGCCAAAGCTGGTGACGCCATAGGCAGGCAGCGAGATGCCGTTGCCTGAATCGGCGAAGATGTCGCCGATATATTTGTACCGCCCGTAAAATTCGCCAAGCTTGTTGGGCAGCGTAATCGTCGGGGTAATCGTGAACAGCGTCGATGGCGTGCGTTCAGGACGATTACCGTCAAAGCTTGGCTGGGGCACGCCGTTGAGCCGCAAATTGTTGAGTGTTGGTTGCTGGAACACACCGAAAAAGTCGATCGTGAACCAATCAATCGGCCGGATTTGCGCGTCAACTTCAACGCCCGTCGTGCCCAGATCGGCAAGGAATGTCGTCTGGATCGTGGGGTTCAAAGGATCGATGAAGTTATAGAATTGATCGCGGAAGTTGGTACGGAATACGGTCACCGAAGCGTTGATCAGGCGACGATATTTGTAGCGCACCCCGGCTTCATAGAGCTCGATTCCGGTGGTCGGGTTGACCCCATTGGTCTGAAACGCATCGGCATAGCGCGCATAAACGGATAGGTTGTCGGTGATCAGATAATTGACCCCGACCGTCCAAGCCAGCCGCTGCTGCGTGGCGCGGGTGATGCGGAAGGTACCGTCAAAGGTTGAGCCCACGGTTGGCACCACGGCCGCATTGATCAGGCCTGGCGGGACCGGCTGGTTGACCACCGCGCTGTTACCGTCGCGGAATTCGGCGCTGTCACTTTCCCAGCGGAGCCCGGCGTCGATATGGATATTGTCGCCGATCGCGAATTCGTCATTGGCATAGAGCGAAACAGAGCTGTCCTTGCTCTGGCGGATGCCCGCCCCCCAATTGCCATAGGAAATCTGGCCATTGTCGGTCAGCGTGCCGATCACGCCATTGGCAGCGTTCAGTGCAACGATGTCGTAAATGTCGCTGTTGTTCCGAACATCGTTGACGACGGCGGCGGTGGCTGACTGGTTCTGGAAGCGGCTGACATCATAATAGAGCACACCGGCTGTCAGCGAGTTGGTGAAGCCATCGCTCTTATATTCCCAGCGCCCACCGAAGTTGGAGCCGAAATCATGGCCCGACTGGAAATCATGGTTGAGCGTGGTCTGCTGCAGGAAGCCATTGCCGTTGAGGGCATTGAGCGTCGCGGTGTTGTTTGATCCCGTGACGATACCCGTGCGCAGGTTGCGGATACCGAACCGCACCGTCGTCGGGAAGGCCGTCTGTCCTGCGGCCAGCAGCCCGCTGATCGGCGATGCGGCACCAGGCGTCAGATAGGTAACGGCACTGGCGAGCCCGGCATTGCCGGTGCCCGATCCGGCAAAGAGACCGTTGAAATCATCGGTCAGCCCCAGATACCGGGCATGGGCAAACAGATCGATCGAGTCCGACACCGGCTTTTCAACGTCGATCCGCAACTGCTTGGTTTTGACGCGAACGCCCTGATCATAGCGGAAATCGCGAAACCCATCGGCTTCGACAAAGGTCGATACCGGTACCGAGATTCGCGAGAATGCCGTTCCACCGACATTGCCGAACTGCGTGTCGAGCCCGGGAATCCCGCTTGGTCGGCCATTGTTAAAGGCATAGGGCTGGGTGGCATAAAACGCCGCCTTGATATCGCCGATCTTGCCGGTCAGCCGGATATAGCCGCCACCGTCGAGCTGATATTCCAGCATCGCCTTCAGCCGATACCCGTCATAGCTGAACGGGTTGCTGCGGACACCGGGGTTGGTCTGGATATAGCCGCCAATGTTGAAGGCGAGCTTGTCAGTGATCGGCTGCGAATAATAGAAATCGCCGCGCCGCTGGCCGTAACTATAAGCGGTGAAGCGGGCGATCCCCTCCGCCTTTTCATGATTGGGCGTGCGCGACAGGAAGTTGATCGTGGCGCCCGCGCCGTTGACGGTCAGCACACCCGACGAGCCGCCCTTAACCGCTTCAAGCCGGTCGATCGTGATGTCGTTCGAAAAGAAAAAATCGGCGCCGCCGCCGCCATAGATGATCGGCAGCCCATCTTCTTCGAGCTGAATGAAGCGCTGTCCGCCACCCTGCAGACCACGCACCGAATAGTTGTTTGACAGCTCGCCGGCGGTGCCCTCGACAAAGATGCCCGGCACCAGCTCAAGCAAGTCCGCGGTCGATCGCGGCGCCTTGCGGTCGATGTCGGCGGCGGTTGCATAGGTGATGTCGGCAGAGGCCGTGATCAGCGCGCGGTTGCGAGTCGTCTGGCCGGTCACCACGATATCGGGGGACTGATCCTCATCCAGCGGGGAGGCGGCACTGGTCGCCGGGTCGGCAGGATCGGCGCTTTGCGCAAAGGCCGGCATGGCGAGGCAGGCTGAGCCAGCAAGAAGAACGGCCCGAATGGTGATCCGCGAGTTCATAATCCCTCCCAATTTGTTTTCTTTTTTTGTCGGCCCGCCTTGAACTGGCGATGGGAGTTGGGAGTGTATTAAATCGATTGCATCAATCTTGCAATCGTTTGTTTCGGCAGCGTCTACTGGCTCGATTCAGGCAGAATCGCGAACGATCAGTGTAGGTTGCATGATGGTCGACGGAGTCTCTGCGCCAGCCATCCGTTTGAACAGGGTTTGGACCATCGTCGCGGCCCCCGGCGCGATATCCTGCCGTACCGTTGTCAGCCGTGGCACGGTCTGGCTGGCAAGCGGCAGGTCATCGAATCCGATGATCGCGACGCGCGCGGGGACCGCAATGGCGCGATCAGCAAGCGCCCGCAAAGTCCGCATCGCGATCATGTCCGATGCCGCAAAAACACCGTCATACTGCCCGTCAATCAATCCGGCATGATGGGTGATGTCAGCTTCCATTTCGTCAGCGGCCAGATGCGTCGGCAGCAGCTCTACCGTCAGCCCGGCGGTTGCTGCCGTCGCGGCAAAGCCGGCATGGCGCGCGGCAATTTCTGGCGCACGGACGTCTCCCAGAAAGGCGAGTCGCCGGGCGCCGCGCGCGATCAGATGCGTTGCCGCCCGTTGCCCACCGGCGACGTTATCCATGCCAACAACGCAATGAATTTGGCCGGGGCGGTAATGCCCCCAGGCAACCAGCGGGGGATAGCGCGCCGCTACCTGTTCGATAATGTCGAACTGGTCCGACTGACCAATCAACAACACCCCATCGAGCATCCCTGAATCGACAATCCGCGCCAACCAATCAGGCGATTCAGGGATGACGCGCGACAGCAGGATGTCATAACCATTTTCGGTAATAAGATCAGCCAATTGGCCAAGCATTGTCATGAAGAACGGATCTGACACATGCTGACGCCGCTCATGCCCCAGCGGGATGACGACACCGATCAGCCCGGTCCGCTTGGTCCGTAACCGGCTGGCCATCTGGTTGGGGCGGAAATCATGCGCCCGGGCAATCGCTTCAATCTTTTCGCGAGTCTGCACGTTGACCAGCGGATTGCCGGCCAGCGCGCGCGACACGGTGCCCGGCGACACGCCGGCCAGCCGGGCGAGATCCACCAGGTTGCGCACCCGCGCCACTGGCGCCGGTCCATCGTTACCAATGCGGTCGTCAAAATCCCCCATGAGTGCCTAGGATAGACTTACCATTGAGGATCGCAACCGGATCGGTGCAATCAGTCATTGCGGCACCAGCATGGCAACATCGCCCTCCAGCGCAAGCTGGAGCACGGGGGCCGGCCCGCCGACAAAGGCCGCGCGGCGCGCGGCAGCATCAGGCGGCGTGTCGCCCGTTTCCGGCAGATCAGCGAAACTCCAGACCGAAAGATCCGGCAAGACCTGAAAGCTATAGGCCTGGGCCTGGGCAGACGCCGGATTGGCAAATACCAGCCCGGTGCCGTTGATCGGTCGCCAGGCGCCACCCCAGTGATCCGCCACCACGCCATAGAGCCCCGTCGGGCCACGCGGCCCGGCGGGGGCAAAAACCTTGGCCTGGGTTGACCAGAATAAATAGACCGCGCCGCGATTGATAATCGTATGCGGGCGCTCCAGTTCATTGTTGAGCCCTAGCGCCGATATGATCGGCGGTTGTAGCGCCCAGCCGTCGCCGATCCAGCGCGCTGCCCCAACAACCCCGTTCCAGGGTGATTGCGCGCCAGCCGCAGAGGCAGTGAACAGCAGCCAATCCTCGCCGCCGGTATCGCGAAAGAAAAACGGATCGCGAAACGCCTTGATCGTGCCGATCCCGCCGCCCCCGGCCATCTCAGTTTCATACTGGACGCCGTCGGGGCGGACGCATTCCGTTACGGTGTGCCAGGGGCCGATCTGCGGCAAACCATCCATGATGCACAGCGCAGCCGTCGCTTCGAACAGGCGCTGCGACACGCTGATCGCCGGTTCATGCCGTTCCCCGACGGCGGTAAAGAATAGCCGTAGTGAATCGCCGCTATCTGCCAGAACGGCGGAGCCAGACCATTGGCGGCTCCCCGGCGCGTCGTCCGCCGGAAAGAGCGGGCCCAGATCGTGCCAGCCTGCGTCCGTTCGGTGAAACAGCCGTAACCGCGCGACGGCGTGGCGATCTTCGGGATCATCGGACCGCGCCGCGGTCAGCGCGATGAGCAGCTGGCCACCGGCGATGCTGGCGATCGCGCCCGTCGGGGCCAGCACCGGCCAATGGTCCCACACATCATGGCCAGGCAAAATATCTGGCACCACCGCGCGTCCAAAAGCCGGCGCGACCGACATTGTGCGCGGACAAATGGAGGCAATGTGATCAGGCAACCAGAGGAACGGGGTCATTGTCGCTAGGGCCTGCTCGCGGTAAAGGGCACATCGAAGCGTCACGAATAGGCGCGTTGCAAACCTTTGCAATGGCAAAAGCCCTTGTGCTACCGCTGGCCTGTAGGCAGGCTCAAGCCCTGCCGCGAGGAGAGACGATGACTGCGGATGGTGCGCTCGAGCCTCGAATCGAAACCCAGCCCAAACCTCGGTTAAGTCTGGGACGTATCGTCCAGATGAACCTCGGTTTCCTGGGGTTACAGTTCAGTTTTGGCCTGCAACAGGCCAATATGGGGCCGATCTATAGCTATCTCGGCGCCAGCGAAGCGAGCATGCCATTTTTGTGGCTGGCTGGCCCGATCACCGGTTTGCTCGTGCAGCCCATTGTCGGTGCGCTCAGCGACCGGACGGTGACGCGGATCGGGCGGCGCACCCCCTATTTCCTGATCGGTGCCGTACTGTGCAGCATCGCGTTATTCGCCATGCCGTACAGCCCGGCATTATGGGTTGCGGCCAGCCTGTTGTGGCTGCTCGACGCCGCCAATAACATCACCATGGAGCCCTATCGGGCCTATGTCGGCGATCGCCTGGATGAGACTCAGCGCCCGATAGGTTTCCTCACGCAGAGCGCATTTACGGGGCTGGCCCAGACGCTTGCCTATCTCGCCCCGTCGATTTTTGTGTGGTTTGGCATGAACGCCGATGCGGTCGATTCGCACGGTATCCCCGATGTCACCAAGCTGGCCTTTGCGATTGGCGCGGTGCTGTCGCTCAGCACGATCCTATGGTCGGTGTGGCGCGTCCCCGAATTGCCGCTGACGCCGCCGCAACTGGCGCAAATGCGAGACCGGCCGATGTCGATCGCGACCACCTGGCGCGACTTTGCAGAGGCGGTGCGCGATATGCCGCAGCCAATGCGTCGGCTGGCAGTGGCGATGTTTTGCCAGTGGTTCGGGATGTTTTGCTATTGGCAATATGCCGTCCTGTCCCTCGCCCGCGCCTTTTTCGAAAGCGGGACAGCAGCGGCGGTGCGCGATGCCACGCTGATCAACAGCCGGCTTGGCGGATTCTACAACGCGATAGCCTTTGCGGCTGCCCTGATGCTGGTGCCGCTCACGCGTAAGCTTGGTGCGGGTCCGGTCCACGCGGCCTGCATGACGGCGGCAGGCTTTGCGATGCTGGTCCTGCCGACGATCACTAACGAAGCCTGGTGCTATCTGCCCATGCTGGGGATCGGCCTGGGTTGGGCCAGCCTGATGGGGACACCCTATGTGATGCTGGCCGATTGCATTCCGCCAGAACGGACGGGCATTTACATGGGCATTTTCAACATGTTCATCGTCATACCGATGCTGGTCGAAAGCCTGACATTGCCGTTTTTCTACACACCCTTGCTTGGCGGCGATCCGCGCCATGTCATCATGTTGGGTGGGGCGATGATGCTGATAGCGGCGCTGGCGACGTTGCGCGTTGGGCGGTCAGCGCCTGCCGTTGCAGTGGCGGCTGCAGGATAGCGCTGGCGAAATCGCCGCTCCTTCTTTCGCCGCATCCGGCTCAGCGTAGGGCGATGCCATGGGCGAGCAGCCCAGCGATCACATCGGCGACGGCTTCCGCACTGCGTTCATTGCCCCAAACGCCAAAGCGCAGGCCCAGAAACACGTTCATGCCCATGATCGCCCAGGCAAGCACTTCGGGCGCGTCGCCACGCACTTCGCCGCGTGCTGCCGCCGCCTCCAGCCGCTGGCTGATTCGATCGGCCGTGATCTGGTAATGGTCACGAAAACTGGCGGGATCGACAAATTCTGCTTCGTCGATGATGCGATAAATTTCCTTATGGCCACGCACGAAATCGATAAAGCTCACCAACCCGGCGCGTTCGGCGGCGATCTGATTGGGCGCAGCGCGGATATGGGGCGTCACATAATCGCGGACCTGATCTGACATATCGCGCACCAGCGCGCGAAACACCGCGTCCTTGCTGTCGAAATAGGTGTAGAAACTGCCCAGCGCGACCCCGGCCCGGCGGGTGATTCCGCTGATTGACGTGTCGTGAAATCCGCGCTCGCCAAACTCGATTGCAGCAGCGTCCAGAATCGCGCGGAGCGTCCGGCGGCCACGGTCGGTGCGCGGTGCCTTGCCTGCGCTGGCGGCGGATAGTGTTGCAGATGCGGCACGCTCACCGGCCATTCATTTGCTCCCCTCAAGTCCCAAGTTGAATCATGGTTCAGGTTTCAGTATAGCGTCTACCAACGGCGTTCAACCCATCAGAGGTGCACGCCACTTTGGAGGGGAGAATATCAACATGTCACGTCATCCTTTATCCGTCCGCAGCCTGTTGCAGCTTGGCGTTGCCCTTGGCGCGCTGAGTGCGACGCCGGTTCTTGCCCAAAGCGCACCGAGCGCAACCCAGGCCGATCGCCCAGCGGAGGACGATGGTGAAATCCTCGTCACTGCCCGTCGCCGCGAAGAAAGCGCAATCGACGTGCCGATCGCGATCACTGCGTTTTCCGGGGCACAGCTCAACCAGTCGGGTGCTGCCGACATTACCGATATTGGCAACTACACCCCCAACGTGACGCTCGAAGTTTCGCGTGGCACCAGCTCGACGCTCACCGCCTTTATCCGTGGTGTTGGCCAGCAGGATCCGGTCGCCGGGTTCGAAGCCGGCGTTGGCATCTATCTTGACGATGTCTATCTCAACCGCCCGCAGGCAGCCGTGCTCGACATCTACGACGTCGAGCGGATCGAAGTGCTGCGCGGGCCGCAGGGCACGCTCTATGGCCGCAACACGATTGGCGGCGCGATCAAATATGTCACCAAGCGCCTGGCCGATGTGCCCAGCCTGACGCTGCGCGGCTCCTATGGCAGCTATAATCAGGCAGACGGCGTTGCCAGCGGCAGCGTGCCGCTTTGGGATGGCAAGGTGAAGCTTGGCGGTGCGATCGCGCGCCTGAGCCGCGATGGCTTCGGCACGAACCTGACGACCGGCGAAGAGAATTACAACAAGGACATCTGGGCCGGTCGCGGGACGATCGAGATCGAGCCAAGCAGCGACGCCTTTTTCCGGGTGACGGGCGATTACACGCATGATCGCACCAATGCGCGCGGCGGCCACCGGCTGATTCCCGGCCTTGTGTCGCGCATTCCGGTGCTTGCCAATGTGTTTGACACCCGGGGTGGTCTCAACAGCCCCCGCCAGGATGTCGTCGCCTGGGGCATTACTGGCTTTGGTGAGGTGCATCCTGCGGATTGGCTGACCTTCCGCAGCATCACCTCCTATCGCCAGGATGATAGCGCAACGCCGATCGATTTCGATGCGCTGCCCGCCGTCGACGTTGATGTGCCCGCTTTTTACAACAACAATCAGTTCAGCCAGGAAATCCAGTTCCTGGTCGAAACCGGCGGGTTCAACGGCCTGATCGGCGCTTATTATCTCGATGCCGGATCGCGGACGGTCTTTGATGTCCGCCTTCCCGGCACCGTCACCGCGCTCACCTTTGGCAATGTCCGCACCGATACTGTGGCGGTCTTTGGCGACTTTACCTATGATCTGAACGACATGTTCAGCGTCTCGGCGGGCGGTCGGTATACCTGGGACAATCGCCGGTCGCAGATTCAGCGCAACGTCTTTCTTGGCGCGTCGCCCTTTTTCGGCGGCACCACCAACCCGATCGTGCGGCAGACCGATTTCCGGGGCACGCTGAACTTCAAACAGTTCACGCCGCGCGTCTCGGTGAGTTTCAAGCCCAATGCCAATAACACGCTCTATGCGAGCTATGCCGAGGGCTTCAAGGGCGGTGGCTTCGATCCGCGCGGTGTTGGCACGGCGGCGCCCGATCTCAATGGCAATGGCCGGGGTGGTGCACTGGGTGACCAGGACGACATCTTCAACTTCCTGTCGTTCGATCCCGAAGACGTGCGTACCTATGAAATCGGGTATAAGGCGTCGCTGTTCGATCGTCGGCTGAACATCGCTTTTTCGGCCTTCCATTCCGATTATCGCAATGTGCAGATTCCGGGTTCGGTTGGTATTGTCGTTGGCGGGATCCAGACCTTTGCCGGGATCACCACCAATGCCGGCTTGGCGCAGATTCGGGGCATTGAATTTGAAGGCAACGCCCTGCTTGCCAAGAATTTTGGCACGCCTGGCGGCCGAGTGAACCTGGCCTGGACGGTCGGCTATCTCGACGCCAAATATAAATCCTATATCGATTCGCGCGGCCTTCAGGTTGCCAATCGGCGCGCGGTGCAGAACACGCCGGATTGGACGGCCAGCGCCACGCTTGGCTATGACGTGCCCATCAACGATGGGTCGCTCAATCTCGGCGCGACTGTTTCTTATCGCGGCGATTCGCAGCAGTTCGAAATTCCCACCGCGATGCTTGATCAGCCCGGCTTCGCGCTGTTCGATGCCAATGCGGTATGGACGATCAACAAGACCTTCTCGGTCGGGCTGCATGGTCGCAATCTGTTCGACAAACGCTACATCGCCGCTGGCTATAACTTCCTGAGCCAGAATGCCGATACCGGCGTGTTTAATCGCAACGCTGCGGGCAACTTCATCTCAACCTTGGGCGCAGACGGCGTGCTGACGGCCTATTATGGCAACCCGCGCCAGGTGACGCTGACCGCGCAAGTGAAGTTCTGATCGATTGATCGCGGTGCGGCTGATGCCGCACCGCGATCACCGCTCGCGCGTGGCGGCGAATTTCACTTTGGGATAGCGATCGACGATATAGCCGACCTCCCAATTGCTCTTGGCCATGAACACGGGATTGCCGTCGCGATCCTTGGCCATCGCGCCGCGATTGAGGTCGATGAAGTGCTTCAGGTCGGCTGGCTCCTCGGCTGAAATCCAGCGCGCGGTTTCGAATGGCGCCATTTCCAGCCCGGCATCGACTTTATACTCCGCCTCCAGCCGCGACAGCAGCACTTCGAGCTGCAGCTGGCCAACCACGCCGATGATCCAGTTGCTGCCAATGTCGGGGTAGAAAACCTGCGTCACCCCTTCTTCGGCCATGTCGTCGAGCGCCTTGCGCAGCTGCTTGGTCTTGGTCGGATCCTTTAGCGCCACCCGGCGCAGGATTTCCGGCGCGAAATTGGGCAGTCCGGTGAAGCGCACATCGGCGCGTTCGCTGAGCGTATCGCCCACCCGCAGCGTCCCGTGATTGGGAATGCCGATGATGTCGCCGGGAAACGCTTCATCGGCCAGTTCACGGTTTTGCGCGAAGAACAGGATCGGCGAATGAATGGCGATCGGCTTGCCGTGCCCCGTTGGGGTTAGCTTCATGCCGCGTTTGAAGGTGCCCGAGCAGAGCCGCATGAAGGCGATACGGTCACGGTGTTGCGGGTCCATGTTCGCCTGCACCTTGAAGACGAAGCCGGTGACATCGGCGCGGTCGGGTGAAACCGGGGCGGGCTCGGCGGGTTGCGGGCGTGGGCCGGGCGCGTGGCGAGCAAGCGCATTGATCAACTCGCCGACGCCGAAATCCTTCAGCGCTGATCCGAAATAGACCGGAGTCTGGTCACCGGCGCGGTAAGCCTCGGCATCGAAGCTGCCATAGCCGCCCAGTGCCAGCTCGGCATCGTCGCGCAGTTTGGCGAGGCCGACCGGCGACAGCACAGCCGCCAGCGCGGGGTCATCAAGCCCGGTAAAGTCTGCCGCCTTGCCCAGAAATTCGCGGCTGCCGCCCTCTGGCTGCATGAGGCGGTTGGCCTGGAGATCATAAATCCCCTCAAACTCACCGCCCATGCCGACTGGCCAGCTCATGGGTGTGACATCAAGCGCCAGCATTTCGGCAATCTCGTCGAGCAGGTCAAAGGCATCGCGCCCCTCGCGATCGACCTTGTTGACGAAGGTGATGATCGGCACCGATCGCAACCGGCACACTTCGAACAATTTGCGCGTCTGCGCCTCGATCCCGCGCGCGGCATCGATCACCATCACCGCCGAATCGACGGCGGTCAGCGTGCGATAGGTATCTTCGGAGAAATCCTCATGCCCCGGTGTGTCGAGCAGGTTGAAGGTGATGCCGTCCTTCTCAAACGTCATCACCGACGAGGTGACCGAGATGCCGCGCTGCTGTTCGATCTTCATCCAGTCGGATCGTGCACGCCGGTTCGCCCCGCGCGCCTTCACTTCGCCCGCCAGATGGATCGCGCCGCCGAAATAAAGCAGCTTCTCGGTCAGCGTGGTCTTGCCGGCATCGGGGTGGGAAATGATCGCAAAGGTGCGGCGGTCGTTCAACTGGGTCATCGCGCGCGACTACGCGGGCGACGCGTGCAAGTCGAGAGCCCGCCCAAGCCAGCGCTGATTCGTCGTGGGCCGCATCGGGCGGCGGCGTGTTATCGCTTCTTTCTGTTCTTCTGCTTGCGCCGCTCGCGCTCCAGCTCAACGACCCGCGCGAAACAGGCTAGGATCTCCTTCGGCGTGTGGTCACTGGAAAGCTGGCGCAGGCGGAAATTCACATGCGCCATGCGCTGATAATAGCCCATGAACGCGCTGTTGATCGCTGCCCCGGCCACCGCCCCCACCAATGGCGCGGCCCGCGTCAACAGGCCTTCGCTCAGCGTCTTGCCGAGTTGCGGCACGACCGCGCGAATCGTTGCCGATACCGATTGGTGGCTCAGCGCGATTCGGCCGGCCCATAAGGCTGTATCAAGGCTGTCGTCATCGACCAGCGGCCCGCCCGTCCCGAACACCGCGATGCAGTGGGCGCGCACATCCGGATCATCGAGATCCTCGCCATAGCTGATGGCGATTTCCTGAATCGATCGCAGCACGAGCGTGGTGGTGAAGGCCAGATCAGCGAGCGTCGTGGCAATACCCCCGGCACCGCCAATCGCCCCGGCAACGCCCGCCAGAAAACGATGAAACCCCTCCCGATTCAGTCTCTTCCGGCCGCGCTTCTGGCGGCGGCCATGGGTTGAAAAGGCAATGGCGTAGGACTGGCGCAGCGCCAGATCGACCACGCCCTGCAGCTTGTCCTCAAAATTATCCGGCAGCCAATCGATCAGCTTGTCCGCGCCTTCGCCTGCCTTGGCGGCAAGCAACAGCAAACCACCGCCGGCATCCTCATGGATTTCGGCGATCTTCATCAGCTCTGCGAGTTCGGATTCGGTAAAGGCCGCGCAGGCATTTCCCGATTCGCTATCGGCCATACGCGCTTCCCTTCGCGCGGAACCTATCGCGCTTGGGGGGGATGGCAAGCATTCTCGTTAACCATATCGGGAATCGCTATCCCGAAACGGTCACGCGCATTTCGATCCGATGCTGCGCTGCGGGGGCAAGCATCATCACCCCGGGCTTGTCACAGAAATCGCCCTGATAGCCAACCGGATCCGCGATGCCTTGCCAAGGCTCAATGCAAATATAGTGCGCGCCGGGCCTGGTCCAGATGCCCAGCCGGGGGGTATCGGGAAAGGCAATGTCGAGCTGCGGGCCAGTGTTTGCGCCATAGCAGAGCTGCCGGGAGTGAATCGGGTTCCAAATCAGCGCGTCACGTTCGAACAGCGCATCGGCGAGGCGAAGCATTTTGCCATCGACCGGGGTGGGGCGATCCTCGGCGATCAGGCCCTCTGGGCTCAGGCCTTTCAGCATATCGGGTTCTTCGGTTTCAAAGAGGATGCGGTGATCGCCACGCGGGTGGCCATAGGGCAGCGGCCAGGCAAAGGCCGGATGCCAGCCAAAGCTGAACGGCATGGGCGTATCGCCGCTATTGCCGATCGTCGCGGTTATCACCAGCGTCGCGTCCGCGATCGCAAAGCTGATCTCCAGCAGGAAATGAAACGGAAACTGGGCGTAAGTCTCGACATTATCCGTCATCCTAAAGGAGGCGGTGGTGCCGGTCACATCGACGGGATCGAACATTGATCGCCGGGCAAAACCATGTTTCTCCATCCGATAGGAGTCGCCGTCCAGCCACAGCACATCGTCATTCAGTCGCCCAACGATGGGAAACAGGATCGGCGCGCGCCCCCGCCAAAAAGCCGGGTCGGCATTGGTCATCAACTCGCGGCCATCGGCATCGCGCAGCGAAGAAAGTTCGGCGCCGAACGGGTTGATCGATGCCGACAGGGTACCGTTCGAAAGCTGCACGAAAGGTGCTTTGTCTCTTGTCTCAGTCATCATCGCGCTGATCCACCACGGTTATCGGCAGATCAAGTGCCCAGTGGCTGCCGTCGAACAGGTCGTGCCGGTGGACGCCGTCCACCTGATACTGAAGCTCGGTGCCAATGGGACATCCCAGGCTTGGCAGATGCTGGCGCAGCAGCGTCCGCGCGCCGTTCAGATCATGGGTGTCGACATCGACCCCGCATCCATAGATTTTTTCGATGCCATCCGCATCTTCTGGCCCGGTCGCTGTCCCCCCGCCCGACACGCACCCCAACCCAGTGAGCTGGAGTTCTGCGTCGATCGGATCGCCATATTGATCACAGCGCTCTGTTGGTCCGATGGCCCCGGGCAGCATGATGTAGATGAAATGCGGCAGGTCCTTCGGCGCTGGCGGACGCTTTTTTTCGAACATCCGTCGCACTATATCCATCCTGCATCTCCGCTTCACCGTTGGTCAGCCGCGCAACATCGCTCCCAGCTTGGCTGCGGCCGCCACCACCTTGTCATTGACGATTTTCAGGTCCGCATCGGTGAAGCTCTTGTCGCCCGGTTGCAGCGTGATTTCAATGGCTAGGCTTTTCATGCCGGGCTCAACGCCGGTGCCGGTGAACACGTCGAACAGCCGCGCCGCCGTAATTGCTGCCTTGTCCGCACCCTTGACGGCGCGCACCAGGGCATCGGCGGCAAGTGTGTCGGACACCAGGAACGCGAAGTCGCGCGTGACCGATTGCAGCGCGGGCGGGGCATAGGCCGGGCGCATAAAGCCGCCCTCGCCCTTGGCCGATCGCCTGGCCGGGATGGCGTCAAGATAGAGCTCAACGGCGGCGACCGGGCCATCAAGGTCGAATGCTTTGAGGGTCAGCGGGTGCAGCATGCCAAAGCTGGCCAGCACCGTTTTTGGCCCCAGCCGTAACGTGCCCGATTGCCCCGGATGCCATGTCTCGCCCGCTTCGCCGAACACCTGGAGGTTGTCGACGGGTGCGCCCGCTTCGGCGAGCAGCGCGAGGGCTTCGGCCTTGGCATCGAACGCGTCGAACGCCACCGCCTTGCCGCTTTGCCAGCCACGCGCGCGCTTGTCGCCCGCCAGCACGACGCCGATCGTGGCGCGTTCGGCATCGGCCAGATAGCGGCGACCAACTTCAAACAGCCGCACGCTGGTGGCGCCGCGCTTCAGGTTGCGCTCGGTCGCCGCCAGAAGGCCGGGGAGGAGCGAGGGCCGCATGACCTTCAAATCCTCGCTGATCGGGTTGGCAACCCGCCATTCGAAATTGCCAGCGCTGCGGAACGGGGCCACTTGCGCGTCGGACAAAAAGCTCCAGGTGATTGCTTCGTTCAGCCCGCGCGCGGCGGCGGCACGACGGACCCGGCGTTCGAGCTTTTGCTCGGGCGTCGCGGTTGGCCTGGCAACGCCCGCCGCACGCGGCAGCGGGGTTGATGGCACCTTGTCGATACCTTCGATGCGGATGACTTCCTCGACCAGATCGGCTGATCCATCGACATCGCGGCGCCAGCTCGGCGGCGTGACCTGCCAGCTGTCGGTCACGCCAAAGCCCAGGCTTTCCAGGATCGCGCGCTGCCGTACCGGATCGATCGCCAGCCCGCCCAGCGTCTCGGCACGGCCGGGATCATAGCTGATCGTGCGTTCACCCAATGGGGGCATGCCGGCGCGCGTCACGCCGCTCGCCGTGCCGCCGCAATGCTCAAGCACTAGCCAGGTCGCGATCGCTAGCCCTTCATCAAGGAACGCCGGATCGACCCCGCGCTCGAAGCGGGTGCGTGCGTCGCTGGTCAGCAGCAATTTCTGCCCCGTCCGGGCGATGCTTTCAGGGTCGAAATAAGCGCATTCGATCAGCACATTGGTCGTCGTCTCGGCAACGCCGGTTTCCTCGCCGCCCATGATGCCGCCAATGTCATGCACCTTCTCGTCATCGGCGATGACGGTCATCGTCGCGTCGAGCGCATAGGTCTTGCCGTTGAGCGCGACCACGCTCTCGCCGCTGCGCGCTTTCCGCGCGACCAGCCCGCCGACCAGCTTGGCCTGATCGTAAACGTGCAGCGGTCGCCCGAGATCGAACATCACGAAATTGGTGATGTCGACCAGCACCGAAATCGGCTTTTGCCCGATTGCCTTCAGCTTTTGCTGCATCCAGGGCGGCGATGCGCCATTGGTGACGCCCGCCACCGTCTGGGCATAAAAGGCAGGGCAGCCATCGGGGTCCTCAGTCCGCACATCGGGGCCGGGGCCTTCGCCCGCGACTGCGGCCGCCGCCATGCGATAGACATCGGCAAGCGGGCGCAGCGTGCCCATGCCGCCCGCCGCCAGATCGCGCGCAATCCCGCGCACGCCCATGCAATCCTGCTTATTGGGCGTCACCGAAACGTCAATGACGGGATCGGTCAGCCCAGCATAATCGGGATAGGCGGTGCCGACCGGTGCGTCGTCGGGCAGCTCGATGATGCCGTCATGATCATCGCCCAGTTCCAGTTCGCGCGTCGAGCACATCATGCCATTCGACACGACGCCCCTGATTTCCGCCACCTTCAGCACCATGCCGTTAGCAGGAACAGTGGCACCGGGTGCACCGAACACGCCGACCAGCCCAGCGCGGGCATTGGGCGCGCCGCAGACGACCTGCATCGGCCCGTCACCGGAATCGACCGACAGCACTTGCAGCTTGTCCGCCTGCGGGTGGCGTTCGGCAGAAAGCACCTTGGCCACGCGGAACGCGGCCAGCTTTTCGCCGGGATTCTCGACGCCCTCAACTTCAAGCCCAATGCGGGTGAGGGCCAGGACGATCTCGTCGAGGCTTGCGGTCGTCTCAAGATGTTCCTTGAGCCAGCTCAGCGTGAACTTCATGCGCCGACTCCCGCGGACAAGGTGGGTACGTCGAGACAGGAGAAGCCATAATGCTTCATCCAGCGTAGATCCCCGTCGAAGAACGGGCGCAGATCGTCCATGCCATATTTCAGCATCGCCAGCCGATCGATCCCGCAGCCGAACGCAAAGCCCTGCCATTCGTCGGGATCAAGCCCGCAGGCGGCGATCACTTTGGGATGGACCATGCCGCTGCCGAGCACTTCCATCCAGCCGCCATTCTCCGTATCGCCGCCGCCGCCGATCACGCGCTTGCCGTTCTGCACGGTGAAGCCGACATCGACTTCCGCCGATGGCTCTGTGAAGGGAAAATAGCTCGGGCGCAGGCGCAGCACGACATCGTCGCGCTCGAAAAACGCCTTGAGGAAGGTCTCGAGCGTCCATTTCAGATGGCCAAGCGTGATGCCCTTGTCGATCACCAGTCCTTCGACCTGATGGAACATTGGCGTGTGCGTCGCATCGCTGTCTGACCGGTAGGTGCGGCCCGGCGCGATGATGCGAATCGGCGGTTGCTGGGTCATCATCGTGCGGATTTGAACGGGGCTGGTGTGCGTGCGTAGCACCATCCGCGAGGAACCGAGCGCGGACGGCGGCGAGCCAAGCTCGCCGTCCGACGACGGGCTTTGCCCGTCGCGGGCCGTGCTCGGTCCCTCGCAGTAGAAGGTATCGTGCATCGCCCGCGCCGGGTGGGTCTCGGGAATGTTGAGCGCAGTGAAGTTGTGCCAATCGTCCTCGATCTCCGGCCCCGTTGCGACTGCGAAACCCAGATCGGCGAAAATCTCCGCCAGCTCGTCCATTACCTGGCTAACCGGGTGGATACTGCCGACCAGTGCAGGCTCAGCAGGCAGCGTCATGTCGATCGTCTCGCGCGCCAGCCGCGCGTCGAGGTCGGCGCGTTCCAGCGCTGCCTTTCGGGTCGCGATTCCGGCCGTGATCGCCTCCCGCAGGCCGTGAATTGCCGGCCCCTTCGCCTGGCGCTCCTCAGGTGTCATCGCGCCAAGCGACTTGAGCAGGGTGGTGATCACCCCCGTTTTGCCCAGGGCCTGCACCCGCACCGCATCAAGTGCGTCGAGCCCGCTCGCGGCATCGATCGCGGCAAGCATGTCGGTCTGCATCTGGTCTAGCTCGGTGGTCATTGCATTCCCGTCCGTCATTCGCCTGCGTCCGATAACGAAAAGGGCGCGGGTGGCAATCCACCCGCGCCCCTTATCGGCGTGCTGCTCAGTCCGCTCAGGCGGCCTGGGGCAGGGCCGCCTTCGCCTGAGCGATGATGCCGCTAAACGCTGCGCCTTCGTGCATGGCGATATCGGCCAGGACCTTCCGGTCGAGTTCGACACCAGCCAGCTTCAGGCCGTGCATGAACTGGCCATAGGTGAGGCCTTCCATGCGGACGGCGGCGTTGATGCGCTGAATCCAGAGCGCCCGGAACGAGCGCTTCTTCACCTTGCGATCACGATAGGCATATTGCCCGGCCTTTTCGACGGCCTGGCGGGCGATGCGGATCGTGTTCTTGCGACGGCCATAATAGCCCTTCGCTGATTCCAAGATCCGCTTATGTTTGGCGCGGGTGGTTACACCCCGTTTGACGCGTGCCATTTCCTATATCTCCTAGCTTAACCGAGACCGTAAGGCGCCCAGGCCTTCACGGTTGCGGTGTCGGCCTTTGACAGGACCTTGGTGCCGCGGTTCTGGCGAATATATTTGCCGTTATGGCTGATCAGCCGGTGGCGCTTGCCTGCGACACCATGTTTCAGCTTCCCGGTCGCCGTGAGCTTGAAGCGTTTTTTGACGCCGCTCTTGGTCTTGAGTTTGGGCATTTTCGTCTCCTTGTTTGCGCGACGATTTATGAACGGCCACGGCAGCCCATACCGGCCGGGCAGTTCCTCTTACTCGCGGAAAGGCGGGCGCATAGAGCAAGCGTTCAGGCTTTGCAACCGGGCAGGCGGCTCTATCGCTTTGGCTGATATCGACTCAATGCCCGTGACAGCCAAGCGTCTCGACGATTTCCTCGATTCGCGCTGGATCGCCGGCGGCGATGACCTCGCCCGTGCTGTCGGCGGTCAGCGGATCGCCGGCCCAATCGCACATCCGCCCGCCCGCGCCCTCGACAACGGGGACCAACGCGACGAAATCGTGGATTTTCAGGCCCGCTTCGACAACGATATCGAGCTGTCCCGAGGCAAGGCAGCCATAATTATAGCAATCACCACCATAGATCGGCCCCTGCCGCATCTTGCCCCCGGCGGCGGCACGGGCAAGCGCCACGAAATGATCAGCCTGATGATCGTCAAAAGCATGCGGGCTGGTGGTGGCAAGCGCAGCACCTTCAAGCGCCGGGCAAAGGCGCGTTCGAGTCGGCGTGCCATTGAACAAGGTCGGTTGCCCGATGACGCCAAGCCAGCGTTCTTTCAAGATCGGCTGATCGATGATGCCCAGCATCGGCCAGCCTTCAATCATCAGGCCAATCAAGGTACCAAAAATCGGCCTGCCGGAAACAAAGGCGCGGGTGCCGTCGACCGGGTCGAGCACCCAGGCGCGGCCGCTGCTGCCGTGTTTGGTGCCATATTCCTCGCCGATAATCGCGTCATCGGGAAATGCCTGTTCAATCAGCGTACGCATCGCCGCTTCCGCTTCGCGATCGGCCAAGGTGACGGGTGAATGATCCGCCTTGGTCTCCAGCCCGTGCGGGCGACGGAAATAGGGGCGGATCGCTGCCCCGGCGGCATCGGCGAGGCGTTCGGCTAGGGCGATATCGGCTGGGGTGACGCGCATCCTCTGCTAGTATCGCGCTGGCTGGGCGGGGACCAGCGCGAATAGCGACTCCATTTTGTCACAATCGACTGACAGGAAAGGTGCTGATGCGATATTCCTTCCTTGCGCTGCCGCTGATCGCGGCCAGCAGCCCCGCCTTTGCGCAACTGCGACCGTTGGTCGAACCACCTGCCTCAGCCGCGAGCGCGCTGAGTGGCGTTGATGTGTTCCTAATCAATGAGGGCACGCTGCCCGCCGAAGTCGAGGCTCCGGCGACCATTCAGACCATCGCGCGCGATGGCACGACGCTGACGATCGAACTGATCCGGTCGACCGCCGATACCGCACCGGTTGCGCCGGGCGGTTTTGCGCGGCTCCGCTATCGGCTGGCGCCGGTTGCGCGGCCAGCCGCCCCCCGGAGTGTCATCGCCCAGGCATCAACCCCCACTTCGACCCAGGGGGAGGATGTCACGACCAGCGCGCGGGGTACGGCAAGCGGCTTTCTGGCGCGATTCAGCCCGTTCGAACCGACCTATGGCGTGATCGGATCGGGCGATGCCGGTGCCAAGGTGCAGCTGAGCTTTGCGCTCCAGCCCTTCGCCAGCACCGGGCCGGCATCTTATATCAAGGTTGCCTATACCCAGACGATCTTCTGGGCGCTCAACCAGCCATCCGGGCCAATTCGGGCGACCACTTATAGTCCTGAAGCCTTTATCGATGTGCCGGTTGGCGACAGCACGCGGCTGGCGATTGGCTATCGGCACGATTCCAACGGTGGCGGGGTGACCAATTCGGTTGATATTAATCGATTCTATTTGCGCGCCAATCAGAGCGTCGCGCTGGGGCGCGATTGGCGGCTCGATATCACGCCGCAGGGCTGGTTCTACGTCGGTAACCAGGGCCAGGCCGATATGATTGAACGCTTTTACGGCTATGGCGCGCTTGGGGTGTCGGTTGAGCAGCGCGACGGGATCAAGCTGGCGGTGTTGGCGCGCGGTAACCCGGTGACGCGGCTTGGATCGGTCGAATTGTTCGCCTCCTATCCGGTCAAGCGGTTCGGCGTCGGCGATGTCGGGATCTATCTCTTTGGTCAGGCTTTTCACGGCTATGGCGAGGCGCTTACTGACTTTAACCGCGTCGATACGCATGCCCGGATCGGCCTGGCCTTCACCCGGTAGCACGCCGGTATTGTGCTGCGGCGATGGTTACGCCTAGCCTGCTCCCATGAACACTGCCTGTTTCGATTTGGAGATCACGATGAAGCGCTCACCCACCCTGTTCGCCTGCGCTGTGGTTGCTGGCCTGGCCATCGCGATTGCTACCCCTGCCATGGCGGCGCTGGCCCCAGGGGCAAAGGCGCCCGATTTCACCACCCGCGGCGCGACGGCGGGCAAGATTTCGACCGTCAATCTCAAAGCGGCGCTGAAAAAGGGGCCGGTTGTGCTCTATTTTTTCCCGGCGGCATTCACCCCCGGCTGCAGCGCAGAAGCGCGCGCCTTTGCAGAAGCGATCCCTGCCTTTACCAAGGCCGGGGCAACGGTGATTGGCATGTCGGCCGATCCGGTTGATGTGCTTGCCGATTTTTCAGCCAAGGATTGCGCCGGCAAATTTCAGGTTGCCAGCGCTGGGGCCCAAGTGATTGCAGGATATGATGTTGCCCTGGGGCGGACGATGATCGGACGCGATGGTCAACCGCGCGCTATCACGACCAGAACCAGCTATGTGATTACCCCAGAAGGCATAATTTACTATGCCCATAACGACATGAGCTATGCCGATCACGTCCGCAACACGCTGGATGCCGTCAAACGCTATCGCGCCACCGCCCCTTGATCCCGAAAATGCCTGGCTGACGGTCACCTTATTTTAGGTGTTGTTGGCTAAGACAACGGCTCCAGAGGGTATCCGGGCGTTTGATCAAACACTTGGCGGAAATGGGGACGATGGTCGACAGGGCGTTAAAGAGCATTGATGGCGGGCAGCAGCTTGATCGTGAGGAAGCGACTCGGACGATTTTTCAACGAATCGGCGTTTTTCTAAGCGATAATCGGCTGGGCCCTGATCCGGTGAACTATGCCTTTGCCTATCGGGTGATGATTGATCCCGTTGGCCCGCTTGCCAAGGCGGTTGCAGCGCTCACCGATGGCGGTGTGCGGCTGACCAAGCGCGATATTTTGGCGCTGGGCGGCGATGTCGGCAACGCGCCGATCACGCCGGTCGCAGAGGCTGATCGCAAAGCCGGCGAAGGGCTGGTTGCGCAAACCCAGATGCAGGTCGAAGGCTTTCAGGATCTGGTGATGGCAATGCGTTCCGAAACGCGCGATTTCGGGCGTGATCTTGCCGCAAAGGCCGATGCCATTCGCGAATCATCTGGCGCAGGTGCGTCAGAAGCAGTGATGCGGATTACGACCGCGATGCTCGACCGAGTCCAGTCCGCCGAAAGTCAGCTCGAAGCCGCGACGCGCGAAGCGACGGATCTGCGCGCCAAGCTCGAAGAGGCGCGCGACAATGCCAGGCGCGATCCCCTGACCGACCTGCCCAATCGGCGCGCCTTTGAGGAATGCTATGCCGAGCATCTCGCCAAGGGCGACGCGATGTGTCTGGCCGTGTGCGATATTGATCGGTTCAAGCTCGTCAATGACAGTTTTGGCCATGCCGTTGGCGATCGCGTGCTGAAGGCGATTGCTGATGTTTTGGCATCGGAGTGTGACGGGCATATGGTCGCGCGCTATGGCGGCGAGGAATTTGTCGTGCTGTTTTCAGGCGTTGACGTGGCTGTCGCGAGCGATCTGCTTGAAGGCGCGCGCGCGCTCGTCGCCAAGAAGCGCTATCGCCTGCGCGAATCGGATGAGCCGCTAGGCGAAGTCACCTTCTCTGCCGGGCTGACGGCCGCTGGGCCCGGGGAAGAGGTTGGCGAAGCGTTCGTCCGCGCCGATCGCTTGCTTTATACGGCCAAGGCCGATGGGCGGAACCAGCTGAAAATGGGCTGAGGCTCGCTTCCCTGAAAAATTTTCCCAAATAATGGTGACCTAAACCAAAAAATCTGGCGTATTTTACTACGGCGCGGCCACTCTTTGGTGAATAACCGCTGAATACCGCCAAATTTTCAGTTTGGCACGCTCCCTGCAAAGGCTTTGGCATCGCCGGTTGGATGGTCCGACCGAGGCGATAAAGGGAGAAAAATGATGTTCCGTTTTGAAAATCTGTCGCGGGTCGTAATGTCGGCTGCCGGTGCTTTTGTTTTCGCGACCGTGATGGTCAGCGCAGCTGTGCCCATGGTGCCGATCGCCTGATCGGCACCAAACCACCCCCTGCTTGAATTCGAGAATGATGATGACACCCCTGCGGACGATGATCGTCGCCGTCCTCGCCTTTCTGATGACGACAGTCTTGATCCTGGCGCAACATGCGCTGACGACTCTGGCGGTGATAAGTTGATGCTGAGCAGAATACCCACCAATCCACGTCGGGATTGGCGACTATTGCCGATTTTGCGGGCTAAAGCGTTGTCACTGGCCTAGGTTGGTCGTGCCGCTGGCATCAGGCCGGCACGAAGGGACCCATATCCATGGCCAAGTCTCAAAAGAAATCGTCCAAGGAAGTCCGCAAACCCAAGGCGGAAAAACCCAAAAAGGCGAACGCTTCCAACCCGTCAACCAAGGGCGCGCTGTCGACGGCGCCAAAGAGCTGACCGGGACGATGAACAGCGCGGATGAGGACAGCTATGTCTTTGACGAAGCCAGCGGCGAATGGATCAATGCCGCTGAGGCCGCCGCGATCAACGCTGCGGCCGAAGGCCCGATGGAAGTGCGCGATGCAGTCGGCAATCTGCTCGCCGATGGTGATCAGGTAACGCTGATCAAGGACCTGACCGTGAAGGGCGCTGGCCAGACATTGAAGCGCGGCACGCTGATCAAATCGATTCGGCTAACCGGCGATGCCCAGGAAATTGATTGCCGATTTGATGGCATCAAGGGCCTGGTTCTGCGCGCTGAGTTCGTCAAGAAACGCTAGCCAGTGTCTGCGGCGCTTCGCATCGTGATCCGGCTATGGCTGGTCGGGGTGCTGATCGCCGGGGCCGTGCTGCTTTATGCCTATGGCGAAGCCCGACGGCTGCCAGTCGTGCGCCAGGCAGCGATTACGCTCACCGATTGGCCCGCCGACCTCGCGCCGCTGCGTGTGGTGCTGATCGGCGATATCCATATCGGCAACCAGACGATGAATGAACGCCGACTGACGGCGATTGTTGATCAGATCAACGCGCTTGCACCCGATATCGTGCTGATCGCCGGTGATTTTATTGCTGGCCATGCCGAGGATCCCCTCGGCACCACGGCCGCGCGACTGATAGACCCGCTCAGCCAGTTGCGCCCGCGAATCGCGACGGTGGCGGTGCTGGGCAATCATGATCATTGGACCAATGCACCGGCCGTCATCCAGGCGCTGGAACGGGCAGGGATCATCCTATTGTCGAACAGCGCTAAACGGTTCGGTCCGCTGGTGATTGGCGGGCTCGATGATGATTTCACCGGTCGCGCGCAGCCTGCCCGGATGCTCAGTCAGATGGCGGCGCTGGCCGGGCCAAGGCTGGTGCTGTCGCACAGCCCCGACCCAGCCGCGCGGATCAAGCCGCCGCTGTTGATGCTGGCGGCACACACGCATTGCAGCCAGATCGTGCTGCCGATCATCGGCCCGCTGGTCAGTGTCTCACGACTGGGCGATCGCTATGGCTGCGGCTTGATCCGCGAACCTGGCCGGACCGTGATCGTTACCGCCGGGCTCGGCACCAGCCGGGTGCCATTCCGGCTGGGCGCGGTGCCTGATCTTTGGTTGATCCGCTTGGGGCCGCCGAGCCGGCGCGCGGATCGCCCGTCTACCCCGGCTCCGTGACCGCTTACCCCTTGCGGCTGGCCTCAAACAGAAACCAGGCGCGCTCCTCGGCCTGATCGGTCCAGTCGTCCAGCATGCCGCTGGTGGCATTGTCCTTGGCCGCATCCACGATGTCCTTGGCGTCGCGCAGGGCGGCGACGAGCTGCAGATTATCCTCGCGCAGTTCCGCGAGCATCGCTTCGGGGGCGACGAAATCGGCGTCATTGTCCTTGATCGACTGATGGCGCGCAATGTCGCCAATCGAGCGCAGCGTGGTGTTGCCGGTTTTGCGGACGCGCTCGGCAATGGCGTCGGTCGTGCCCAAAATCTGAGTCGCCTGATCGTCGAGCATCAAATGATAGTCGCGAAAATGCGGGCCGGAGACATGCCAATGGAAATTCTTGGTCTTGAGATAGAGCGCAAAACTATCGGCCAGAATGCCGTTCAGCGCTTCGGCGACCGTCTTGGCGGCATTTGATTTGAGATCAGTTGGGGTTTTCAGCGCAGAATCTGTCGTCATGGGCGGGCCTCCTGAAGGTGATGCCAAGTCAACGGCTGACGCAAAGATTGGGTCCCGACGGCGACGCTGCAATATCATCCTTCAAGCAATATGCTGATCACCGTGATTGCCTGGCTAGATCAGCCGCATCGCGCCCAGCGCAAAGATCAGCCCCGTGACCATCAGCACCAAGCCAATAGTGATCCGAACCGGGCGATGCGGCAGCGATCGATAGCGTGATTCGCCGGCGAGAATGGCGGGGATGATCACGACCAGGCTCCCCAGCGTCGCGCCAATCGCGGCCAGGGCGGGAATCGGCGCGCGCGCCGCAAGCGCGGCCGTCAGGAATTGCGTCTTGTCCCCCATGCTGATCGCCAACAAGCAGATCAGTGCCGTCAGGAAAGCCCCGGCGCCGGTGCGTAAGGGGGCGGGCCGCTTTACCCGAAACAAGGCCGCGACGCCTGCCGATACCAGCGCAACGCCCAACAGCAGCGCGCGGGCATTGGGGGTCATGATTGGGGCAATCAGCATCCCGCCCGCCGCACCAACGCCATTGCCGATGGCAAGCGCGAGTGCGGCGGCGATGATCACTTGCCCGTGTTTTGGGTAGCGATCGCCCAGCATGGCCGCGAGCCAGGCGCTGCGATCGCTCGCCTGGCAGAGAATCGCGCCGACAAAAGCGGCCATCAGCGCGTCCATTGTTCAGAGGTCAGCCGGTCAGCCGGACTGAACAGGCCGCAACATAGCTCTCGCCAGCGAATCGGTCCTGGCGTTCGCTGTTGATTGCTTCACGCAGCAGCGCGATCCAGCCCGTGATCAGCGGACCCATGTCGCCCCGCGCCAGCGCTGATTCGAGTATCTGGGCGACGCTGGCGACCGGCATCATGCCGTTTTGCCGGGCGATCCGGCGAATCATGTCGATCTCGGCAACGAGCGCGGCCCGGCCTGGGCGCGCGCCGAGTAACGCGGCGCGTCGGAACAGTTCGGCTTGAACATGCGGGTCTATCGTCGCGGATTGGGTCATGTGCTGGGCCATGCGGCGTCCCCTTCGGCCTTGATGATTTCAGGCTGCACCTTTTACGGTAAAGATGGCGTTAACGGTGGTGCATGGGTGCAGCGCGGCCGGCATTGGCTTGACTTTGCGGCCCGGCTGGGCCAACGGCTGCGGCTTACCAAGCGGCGGGCACGCGTTCGTCGCTTTTTGCTTTTTTCAAACTCGCAGGATTTCAGGTCATGGCAAAGCCGACCACCGTCAAGATCAAGCTCGTCAGCTCGGCCGATACCGGCTTCTTCTATGTCACGAAGAAGAACCCGCGTACCCAGACCGACAAGCTCAGTTTCCGCAAATATGATCCCGTCGTGCGCAAGCATGTCGATTTCAAGGAAGCCAAGATCAAGTGACACGGCGGGCGGCGTAAGCCGCCGATCGATCATTTCGGCCAAGGCCAGGATCTGGAGCCGCAAGGGATATCCTTTGCGGCTCTTGTCATGCCTGACCTTAAAGCCCTGCACCTAAAGCCCAACACCTAAAGCAGCGCCTTCACCTGCGCGATGAACGCGGCCAACGCGATTGGCTTGGAAACATAGGCATTGGCCCCGGCCGCCCGGATCCGTTCTTCATCCTCGCGCCCGGCATAAGCAGTCACCGCCATGATGGGGATGCTGCGCAGCGCGAGATCGCCTTTCATCTGCGCGATCAGCTCATAGCCGGTAACATGCGGCAGCTGGATATCAGTGATGATCAGATCGGGCTGAAAAGCGCGCGCCCGTGCAACGGCCTCGCGCCCGTCGCGGACGCCTTCGGCCACAAATTCATGCGCGCGCAACAGATCGCAGAAAAGTTTGAGGTTCAGTTCGTTGTCCTCGACAACCAGCACCCTTTTTGCCACGTCCACATGATCCTTCCCTCAAGCCCGAAGCGAATAGGCAATGCGCGGCCCTGTGACAAATGAAGACGCAGCGGTGCTGGCGTTGGGGGCGCTCGGCTGGGCACTGGCGGTGCCTGATCGGGCCGAACGGCTGCTGGCGCTGACCGGGCTTGATCCACAGCGATTGCGGGCCAGCGCAGGCGATCCCGCGACGCAAGCGGCGATTCTAGGGTTTCTTGAGGGGCATGAGCCTGATCTGATCGCCTGCGCCACCGCACTCGCCACCACCCCCGCCGCGCTGGTCCAAGCGCGCCAAGTCTTGGAAAACCAATGAAGCCCTTGCTGATTACTGATTGCGACGAAGTCCTCCTCCACATGGCGCGCCATTTCGGCACCTGGCTGGGGGAGGAGCATGCGATCGATTTCAAGCTGGCGCATGGCGACATGGCCACCAGCATGACCCGGCGTGATGGCACGCCGCTCGCACGCGAGGAGATGTGGACCTATCTCGCCGGTTTCTTTCCGGCAGAAATGGGCCGGCAGACCTTGGTGCCGCATGCAGCCGAATCGATCGCGGCGCTGGCGGAGATTGCCGATATCGTCATCCTGACCAATTTGCAGGATCATTGCCGCCCCGCGCGCACCGCTCAGCTCGAATCGTTCGGCATCGTCCACCGGGTCGAGACCAATCAGGGTGGCAAGGGCACACGGGTGGCCTCACTGGTCGCCGAATTCGGCAATCCGGTGACCGTTTTTGTCGACGATCTGGCGGTTCACCTCGATTCATGTGCGACGCACGCGCCCCACGTCCACCGGCTCCACATGGTTTCCGAGCCCGATCTTGCGCCGCATGTGCCGCCTGCCCCCGCTGCGCACGCCCGGATTGATGACTGGCGGCTGGCAAAGGACTGGATTGCCGCGCGCTTTGCCGCTGCCGTGCCAGCCAGCGCTTGACCCGCCGGGCTCCGGCGTGGTTGAGCCTGATAGCATGACCGACCGAATCGACACCAAACTCGCCGAGCTTGGGCTCGCCCTTCCCGCTGCTGCTGCGCCTGTGGCTGCCTATGTGCCGACGGTTGAGGTGGGCGGGTTGCTGCATATCTCCGGTCAGCTGCCCTTTGATAATGGGACGCTGATGACCGGCCGGGTTGGTGAAGACCGCGATCTGGCCTTTGCCCAGAAAGCGGCCGAACGCTGCGCCCTGATGCTGGTTGCACAGATCAAGCAAGCGCTGGGTGGCCTGCACCGCGTTGAACGGATCGTGAAGCTGGGCGTGTTCGTCAACAGCGCAACCGATTTCACTGATCAGGCAAAGGTTGCCAATGGCGCGTCTGAATTGATGGTCGCCTTGTTCGGGGAGGCAGGCAAGCATGCGCGCAGCGCCGTGGGCGTCGCGGTTCTGCCGCTGGGTGCCGTGGTGGAAATCGACGCGATCATTCAATTATCGAGATAATTGCGCAATTAAGGCCTCTGTATTGAGCTCTGCCAGTTTTTCTATCTCCATTATTGATATATTCAAGTCAGTAATTTGCTTGGCTACCAATTCGACAACAAAGGTCTTCTCGTCATCAGTCGTGGCGTCACCCGGATTGGGCACCGATACCGTTATTTTTGTAATACCTGCAACCATGAGAGCGGCCACGGCTACGAAAGACACTGTCACGATAGGCACCACAGGGGCTGCCGCAACGTTAATGGCATTTTCGATATTGTTATTTATAGTAACTCGTTCATCCCATCGAGGTCCGAATCTTAGTACCGTAAAGTACATAATCTTCGCGTGAGCGACTAAAACCTGTGACGCTAGCATAGCTTCATAAAAAACTTTGTGTGTAGCTTGCCAACTTCGGGTTCGCCGATCGCAAAACCAATCATGAATTATAGAAGCTTTACGATATTTACCTTCAAACGGCCCACCAATGACACTCCAGAACAATTTCGGGATTGATGCACCGTCGACCACTGCCCCTTTCGGCACTGGCCAGCGCAAGCTATCAGCATCAATAAAAACAAGTTCAGATTCCAAGCGAACGTTTCGACCGTCGTCTAATAGGGTGACAGTTGCCTCTCCTTCATATTTCGATGTCATAATACTTCCTATCATCGTCAATTATATTAATCTTGAAAAGGGCTGCCGATGCAAGCAGAAATAGCTCGCTATACATGTCCAATTCATTTGATGCTGTGAGCGTCGCGGTATTTGCCCGGATCGCCCCCGGCGTCGCCAGCATTGCGCCCGCCGATTGGGATGCCTGTTCTGGCGCGGACAATCCGTTTCTTGCCCATGCCTTTCTCTCCATCCTCGAAGAATCGGGGAGTGTTTCCCCGCGCGCCGGCTGGCAATCAATCCCCATCGTCATTGACGGCGCTGACGGCAAACCGGCGGCGATCGCGCCCGCTTATGCCAAGGGTCACAGCCAGGGCGAATATGTCTTCGACCACGCCTGGGCCGATGCCTGGCAGCGCGCGGGCGGGCGTTATTATCCCAAGCTGCAGGTCGCAGTGCCGTTCACGCCGGTGCCCGGTCCGCGACTGTTATTGCGCGATACCGCGCTTGGCCCGGCATTGATTGGCGCGCTTGAGGCAGTGACGGTGCAGCAGGGGCTGTCGAGCGCCCACGCCACCTTTGTCAATCCTGACCAACTGCCCTTGTTCGAGGATGCCGGCTGGCTGATCCGCGCCGGTACCCAGTTTCATTGGCGTAATGATGGCTATGGCTGCTTCGACGATTTTCTGGGGGCGCTCGCCAGCCGCAAGCGCAAGGCAATCCGCAAGGAACGCAGCGCCGCGGTGGAGGGGCTGACGATCCGCCATGTCAGCGGTGCCGATCTGACCGAAGCCGATTGGGATGCATTCTGGGTTTTCTATCAGGATACCGGCGCGCGCAAATGGGGCACGCCCTATATGACGCGGCGTTTCTTCTCGCTGCTCGGCGAGCGGATGGCGGACCGGGTGCTGCTGATTCTGGCCGAGCGCGATGGCCGACCGATTGCCGGTGCGCTCAACCTGATCGGTACCGATACGCTATATGGCCGCTATTGGGGCGCGACCGAAGACGTGCCCTTTCTCCATTTCGAGCTGTGCTATTATCAGGCGATCGATGCAGCGATTGCGCGCGGGCTGCAATCCGTGGAAGCGGGCGCGCAAGGCGAGCACAAGCTCGCGCGCGGTTATGCGCCCGTTGCGACCTGGTCGGCGCATTTCATCCCGGATGTCAATTTCCGGCGGGCGGTTGCCGATTTCCTGGTCCATGAACGCGAGGCTGTCGCCAGCGACCGGGAATTTCTGGGCAGCATGACGCCGTTCAAGAAGGCGGCGGCGGGGTAAGCTCTTCGGTCGTCAGGGTGACGGCGGGCTTGGCATGATCGACCCGGAATACCGCGCTGCGCCCGTCGCGCCACAGCGGGACCAGCCCCGCCTCAAGCTTTTTGTCATAAGCGGGCGGCTGGATCAGCCAGACATAATCAAACGCCTCGCGCGGGAACAGGGCGAGCGAGCGGGTCACCGGGCGCCACCATTCGCGCGGGCACTGCACATGGGTGACGATTTGTGACGGATCATGCGCGAAACGGCGTGCTGCTTTGTAGCGCGTCGTCATCAACTGCGCGCCCGCCATCGACCATTGATCATTGGTATAGGCCAGCCGCCGTTCAAGCGCGATTGCCGGCAAGTGCTGAAGCCTGCTCAAAAACCATTCATTATTGCAGGTTTCACCGACGAAACTGACGAGCCGCGCGCCCTTGGGCACATGATCAAGCGCCTTGAGCTGGCGATCATAGCTTTGGTCATACAACCAAAAGCTCACCGTGCCTGCGCCGATCCGCACCAGAAAGAAGCTCAGCCCCACTGCCGCCACCGTGGCCGCGCCGCGAATCGACAGGCCCTTTTTGGGGCGCAGCGCGATCAGCGCGATCGCGATCATGAACGGGGCCAGCCGCATATCGGCATAGGCGGAGCCGAAAACGATCCGGGGCAGCAGGACGAAAACGGCCAGCAGGAACGCAGCCGACAGCGTCAGATTGCGCGAATATTCGATATTCGGATCGCGAATGCCCTTGAACAGGATGAAATAGATTACCGCCGTTGAGGCAATGTCGAACGCTTGCCAGCGATCGCGCAGCACCATCGTCACCCAGCCGGCCTTGGCACGCCAATTGAACCAGTCGCCGGTCTGGCCGCTGACTCCGCCGCCGGAGCGCCACAGCACCATGAGCCCCATTGGCAGCGCAAGCGGTAAGCAACCGATGCAGGTTCTAAGCCATGCATTGAACCAGCGATGGCCAAGATCATGCTGGCGGATCAGTTCGGCGGAAAAGGCGAGCACGCCCAGCACGCCCCAACCAAATGTATGGCACAGCCATAACAGGCAGGAGAGCGGCACGAAGATGATCGCGCGCAACCGCAAATGGCCAAGCCGGGCAAGCCGCAGCCACAGCCCAAAGGCGTTAAGCGCAAGCGCCATCGACAGCGCGAAATTGACGAAGCCGAAATGGAAGGGGAAGCTATAGGCCAGCGGCAGCGCGAACAGCGCCGTCGCCGGGATGCGGCCATGCACCTCGCGTGCGATCCACAACAGCCCGGTGACCACCATCGGCGGGATGGTCAGCACGATCAGCTTGACGGCAAGCTCAAGCCCGAAAATCTTGGCGAGCGGGATCACCAGAAGATCAACGCCGAGATTGCCGATCAGCGACCAGTTAAAGTCATACCAGTCACGCAGCCATTGATGCTCCTGGAGTTCTAGCTGAACCCGGTATCGCCCCATATGGCCCGGCAAATCGAGCAACGGCGGAATGTCCGGCCACAGCAACGGGATTGCCGCCACCAATGCCGCTGCCACCACAAACCAGCGGGTTTGCCACCAATGAAGCCTGTCGGCCGTATCTCCCTGCATCCCGCCGCTCTAGAGCGGCTTGGGGGGCGACGACAAGTCGCGTTCGATCCTGAAGATCTGGGCTGGACTGTTGGCGGCGTCGGCACCCCGGCTAATCGGGTGCAGCCAGGCGGGATGGTGGCCCTGCCCCAATTGCCCGATCAGCCGATTTGGATCACTGCGCCATGCCGGATCAAGCGCGGCGAAGCCGGCCGAGCAGAATACGACATAATCGGCACCCAGACCGGCGGCGATGCCCTGGGCCGCCGCGGCGGGACTGAGGAAAAAACGATACATCGCGGCGTTGCCGGCATTGTTGCGATGATAGGGGGCCGCGATCAGCCGTTGCCGGGTGGCGGCGATCGCATAGGCCCCCAGATCTATCGGCGCGATGACGGTACCTGTTGGCAGCCGGGCGAGCGCTGTCATCATTGCTGGGCTGGTGCAATTGCCGCCGGCACCGCCAAAATTGACGGGCGTAGTCGGGGCGGGAGGCGATGGCCCCATGGCAAAGGCCTGCGCGGCGATCGGATACAGCATCCCCGCTGAACCGACCCACGCCCCCGCCAGCCAAAGGGTCCCCCGGGCCCGGGCGAAACCAATCATCGCCGCCAGCGACGGGGCGGCCAGAATTGCCCCCAAATAGGCACCGCGCAGCTGCGCGAAACACAGCGCCAGCGACACAAGCTGCAAGCTGATCACGATTGCCCAGCGGAAACTCGGTCGACGATAGGCGCAGGCCAGGCTTGCCAGCAGTCCGGCACCGAGCAACCCGACATAGCCGAGTGCTACCCGCGCCGGTGCTGCCAGCATTGGCTGCGCTTCACCGACATTCTCCAGCCACAGCCGCGCCAGCAGCGGATCGACCCCGGCATAGGGGCTGACACAGGCTCGGGCGACGGGAAACAGGATCGCCGCCCCGGCCAAACCAATCAGCCCGCTGGCGGCAATCCGGTGTCGCGCAGAGGGGATCAGCGGTCCGGCCATGGCCAGGATTACCGGGGCAAAGCTGGCATATTGCGCACCCTGCCAGGCGATCCGGGTAAAACCGTCACAGGCCGGATAGGCCCAGCCATCCGGTGCGAAGATGATTTTGGCAAAGCCAAGCCCCAGCCCGCAAGCCAGCCCAAAGCCCAGCAGTTGCGCGCCCCCCCGCCCGGTTGCCCAGAGGAGCCAGACCAGCGTTGCTGCCACGAGCAGGAAGGGCGCGGTCTCCAGCCCGATCACCAGGCTGGCACAGGCCGCCAGGCCAATGATCGCGCCGCTGACATGACCAGCCCGGGCCAGCAGCGCGCGGACGATGACGAGCAACAGCACGATCTGAAAACCGTGATGATCGATCCGGCCGGGCATGAACAAGGTCGTGGCCGGATAGCTGATCGCAGCGACGATGATGGCGGTGCGGGCAATCGCCGGATCAATCGCGCGGGCGATTCGGCCGATCAGCAACAGGGCGGCGGCAAAAAGCAGGCCTGGCCACAGGATCACAGCGGCCAGCTCAGCACGCGCCTGGCCGACCATCGGCGTCAACTGGGCAATGATGGCACCGGGCACCAGATCGGGCAGGCGCGACCAGTGCATCAGCAACCCATTTGGTCCCAGCCGATGCTGGCTCAGATCGCGAAAATCTTGGCCCGCGAGCCAGTCCCTGATCTGCTGCAGGCGCATGACATCATCGGTATCGGGCAAATGCAGTTGCGACAGCAGCGGCCAGTCGCGCCAACACCAGCCGATCGTCAGGATCGCGGCAATAGCAATCGCCAGCGCGGCATCGCCGGCGATCGATCGCCAATATCTCTGCCGCACCATGGCCCAGCGATAACGCGACGGCGTTAAAGCCTGCTTAGCGCGCCTTGGCCAATTATCCCTGGTCGCGGCGGCCGAGCAGACGCAGGCGCAGCGCATTCAGCTTGATGAAGCCAGCCGCATCGCGCTGATCATAGGCGCCCTGATCGTCTTCGAAGGTGACAACCTTTTCCGAATAAAGCGAATAGGGCGATTTGCGGCCGATCACATAGACCCCGCCCTTGTACAGCTTCAGTCGTACCGTGCCCGTCACCTTGGCCTGGCTATGGTCGATCGCGGCCTGCAGCATTTCACGCTCTGGGCTGAACCAGAAGCCGTTATAGACCAGCTCGGCATAACGCGGCGCGAGTTCGTCCTTCAGATGCGCAGCCCCCCGGTCGAGCGTCAGCTGTTCGATGCCGCGGTGGGCGAGGTGATAGATCGTCCCGCCGGGCGTTTCATACATGCCGCGCGATTTCATGCCGACAAAGCGATTCTCGACCAGATCAAGCCGCCCGATGCCGTGGGTGCGCCCGAGATCGTTGAGTTTGGCGAGCAAAGTGGCGGGCGACATGCCCTCGCCGTTCAGCGCGACGCCGTCGCCACCCTCGAAATCGATTGTGATGATTTCCGGTGTGTTGGGCGCATCTTCGGGGTTCGCGGTCCGCGAATAGACATAATCGGGCACTTCCTCCCACGGATCCTCAAGCACCTTGCCTTCGGATGAGGTGTGGAGAATGTTGGCGTCGGTTGAAAACGGCGCTTCGCCGCGCTTGTCCTTGGCGACTTCGATCTGGTGCTTCTCCGCAAATTCGATCAGCTTGGTGCGGCTGGTCAAATCCCATTCGCGCCACGGCGCGATCACCTTGATGTCGGGCGCCAGCGCATAATAGCCGAGTTCGAAACGGACCTGATCATTGCCCTTGCCGGTCGCGCCATGGCTAACGGCATCCGCGTTCACTTGGCGCGCAATCTCGATTTGTCGCTTGGCGATCAGCGGCCGGGCAATGCTGGTACCGAGCAAATACAGCCCCTCGTACAGCGCATTGGCGCGCATCATCGGGAAGACATAATCCTTGACGAAGGTCTCGCGTAGATCATCGATGAAGATATGTTCGGGGCGGACGCCTGCGCGCTCGGCCTTGCGCCGCGCAGGTTCCAGCTCCTCGCCCTGGCCCAGATCGGCGGTGAAGGTCACGACCTCGCATCCATAGGTCTGCTGCAGCCATTTCAGGATCACGCTCGTGTCCAGCCCGCCTGAATAGGCAAGAACGACTCGGTTGATTTTGTCAGTCATTGGCATGATCCTTCGGCGGGTAACGCTGCGCGCCCTAAGCGAGCCACATCGCGCGCGCAACCGGGGAGGGGTTGATGGCAGACAACAAGACAAAGCCGACCGATGTTCCAATCGATGCCTATCTCGCCAGCGTCGAACCCCCGGTGCGGCGGCAGGATGCCCAGGTGGTAATGGCCATGATGAAGCGTATTTCGGGCGAGGAAGCCCGGATGTGGGGCCCGTCGATCATCGGCTTTGGCTGCCACAGCTATGTTTATGAAAGCGGGCGATCTGGGGAGACGCCGCGCATTGCCTTTTCACCGCGCAAACCGCAGCTGGTGCTCTATGTGGGGGCAAGCGCCCCCGAAACAGTCGCGTTGCTGCCTGCGCTCGGCAAGCACACAACCGGCAAGGGCTGCCTTTATATCAAGAAGCTGGCCGATGTGGACATGGCTGTGCTCGAACAGATCGTCCAGCTGGCCTTTGACCGCCGCGTTTGACGCTTATTCCGCCGCCTGCAACCGTGTCGGTGGCTGTTCAGCGCGATAAGCCTGTTCGCGTTCATACATATAATCACGGGTGATCGGCAGGGCGTGGCGGTTCTTGGCAAACTGCACTTGGTAGTTGACCAGCCCGCCATATTTGAACGCGCATAAGGCGCCCGCCAGATAGAATTGCCACATCCGGAAAAAACGTTCGTCATACAGCGCGATAATCGCGTCGCGTGCAGCCGTCGTCCGGTCATACCAATGCTGCAGCGTATAGGCATAATGCAGCCGCAGCACTTCGACATCGGTCAGGTAGAAATTCAGCCGCTCATTGGCCTTCACAATCTCTGACAGCGCAGGGTTATAGCCGCCGGGGAAGATATATTTGACGGTCCATTTATCGGTGACCGACGGTGGCCCTGCGCGGCCGATGGTGTGGAGCAGCATCACCCCGTCATCGTTCAGCAGGTCGCGGCACTGGCGCATGAAGGTGGTGTAATTGGGCGTGCCGACATGTTCGAACATGCCGACCGAAACGATCCGGTCGAACTTGCCGGTGACATGGCGGTAATCGATCAGGTCGAAGCGCACCTTGTCGGCGACGCCGGCTTCCTCGGCGCGGCGACGCGCCACCTTCAGCTGTTCTTCGGAAAGGGTAACCCCCAGCACCTCGGCGCCGGTTTTCTGGTGGAGATACAGTGCCAGCCCGCCCCAGCCGCAGCCAATGTCGAGCACCGTCATGCCCGGTTCGAGCGCGAGCTTGGCGGCGATATGCGCTTTCTTGTCGTCCTGCGCCTGTTCCAGGCTGTTGGCGGGATCAGTGAAATAAGCGCAGCTATATTGCCGATCGGCATCCAGGAAGAGATCGTAGAGCCGATCGGACAGATCATAATGATGCGCCACGTTGCGCTTTGATGCGCGGGCACGATTGATCCGGCCAATGCGGTGGGTAATTGCTTCGATTGCCCGTGTTGCGGGCGATGCTTGCAACGCGCCTGCGCCGTCCTCCCACAGATCATTGGCGGTCATCAAGGTGACCAGGCCGAGCACATCGCCATTATCGACCGTCAGCCGCCCGTCCATATAAGCTTCACCGGCACCGAGGCCAGGATCGCGGATAATCGCGCCCGCAGCCCCCTTGTCAGTGAACCGGATTGTTACATCAGGCATCGCCGGATCAGCGGTGCCAAAGGTGCGAAGTTGGCCATCATGATGCACTACGGTCAATCTTCCGCGCCGAACCCGGCGGGACAAGAACAAATCAATAATGGCCATATGCTTGTATCATTGCCCTTAAATTGGCTTAGATGCCAGCATAGGAGTCATATTCGACATTGTCTTCCCAATACCCGCCCTGGCCCAATCCGAAGCCCTGAAGCGATTCCACTGCCTCTATGCCCATTACATATTTGGCCTGCTTATAACCGAGAAGACGTTCAGCCCGAAGCCGGATGGGCGCGCCATGGGGGATGGTGATCGGTGCATCGTTCATCATCCAGGCAAGAATGGTTTGCGGGTGGAACGCATCAAACATGTCGACCGATTCATAGTAATTCTTGCCATGAAACAGATCGGCACAATGGAATACGATATAGCGCGCACTTGGCTTTACATCGGCGAGTTTCAGGATGTCCCCCAGCATCGGGCCATGCCATTTGCCGATCGCTGACCATCCCTCCACACAATCGTGGCGGGTGATCTGGGTGCGGGCCGGCATCGACTTGAGCTGCGCCAGTGACAGCGCCATCGGGCGATTGAAGAGGCCCGTTACCTGCAGCTTCCAGTTGGCGAACTTCTCTGCCGCCATGGCGGTGTATTCGGGCGTACCCGGATTCAGCGTGCCGTTGGCGCGGAAGACGGGGGACATCTGGTCCGGCCGGAATTCCTTGGCCAACGAATGCCGGTTGGAAAGCGCGCGCTGCAGACCGCGATGGACATCATCGGCCGAAAAGAGGATTTTGCGGAAGCCCTCATTCTGCGCCAGCTTGTCGCAGCCCGACAGCAGCAGCCCGGCGCCTGCAGCGGCACCGCCAACCAGAGCGCGGCGAGTGATCAAGTTAGACATCAGTGATTATCCTCAGGAACGCGCCAATAGCCGGTAATCATCGAGCGTATTTCGCCGATCGGGCCAGCCAGAATGACCAAAGCCAGATGGACGATGATGAAGCCGATGAGCGCAACCATCGCAATGAAGTGGATCGAGCGCGCCGATGAGCGCCCGCCGAAGAGGTCGATCAGCCACGGCCAAGCGGCGTCCATACCCGGCGACATGGCGAGGCCGGTGAAGATGATTGCGGGGATCATGATGAAGATCGCGCTGGCATAGGCGATCTTCTGCAGCACATTGAACGCACCCGGATCCTTTGGATCATGGAAACGCAGCGCCAGATGTTCCTTGATGTCATACCAAAGATGGCTTGGCGTAATCTCGTGCGCCTTGATCGTCAGCTGCTTTTGGAAATGCCGGTTGATCAAGCTGGACAGCATGAATCCGAGCAGCGCAAAGCCGAGCACCAGCGCAAAGAACAAATGCCAGCGCCGCGACAGTGCGAGGTTATAATTGCCCGGAATCGTCATCCAGCCCGGCCAACGCGGCAAGTGAATCCAGGCAGGATCGGGATTCGCGCCGAACTGGCCCCAATAAAGGTGCGGATGGGCGTTCAGGATGCCCAGCCCACTGCCGATCATGATGAACACGGCAACGACGTTGATCCAATGCCAGATCCGGGTTGAGACATTATGCTTATAAATCCAGCGCATCGCCTGGCCGCCTTTCGGCGCCATCGCTGGCGGCGGTGGAGGCGCGGTTGCGTTCGGGTCGGTCGTTACGTCCATGTCTGCCCCTTCGTGGCGGCGATAATCCGTCGTTATCGCCTGTTACCCTAACCGCCAATACAGTGCCATAGAACCTTCGGTGACAATCGAAGCGGGGCGTTGGATGATAGAGCACCATTTCTACGAACCAGGGCACGGAGGCGCACAGGCCATTGGCCTGGCGCATGATCCCCTCAATGCCATTATTGCCCCCCGTCCTATCGGATGGATCAGCACCTTAAGTGTTGATCAACAGCGCAATCTGGCGCCGTACAGCTTCTTCAATCTGTTCAATTACACCCCGCCGATCATCGGCTTTGCCTCGATCGGCTGGAAGGACAGCGCAGAAAACATCGCCAAAACCGGCGAATTTGTTTGGAATCTGGTCACCACTGACCTTGCTGAAGCCATGAATGCTTCATCGGCTGCGGCCGCACCGGGGATCGACGAATTCGATCTGGCCGGGATCGAGGCGGCCCCGTGTCGCCGCGTCAAACCGCCACGCGTCGCGGCCAGCCCGGTCAGCTTCGAATGCCGCCACAGCCAGACTCTGCGGCTGACAAGTGCTGCCGGTGCCGCCACCGATAGTTGGCTGATCCTGGGTGAGGTGGTTGGTATTCATATCGATCCGTCGATGATCGAGGGGGGCGTTTACCAGACCGCGCGCGCGCATCCTGTTTTGCGGGGCGGGGGATGGGGCGATTATTTTCAGCTGGGCGATATGTTCCGGATGACGCGTCCCGGGTGAAATTGGGACGGCATGTTGCAAATCGGCGATTGGGCTTCATAAAACTGTCATGATATGGAAGATCGGTGGTGCTGCTTCAGGGGGCTGGGGCTGCGTTGCGATTGGCCAAATGATGACGGGGGTAAATGGAGCAACAAAGATCACTCACTGTACCCGGCTTGGACGACACCGTCTGGGGCCAGGATATGGCCGATCCCCGTCGAGATGGTTCGCTAGCGGCTAGGCTGGCCGCATTTTTGTCCATGTCTGCCAAGGATGTTTTTGCCGGTTCAATCTGCGGCATGCTGTCGATCCTGTTCGGCATCTCTTATGCAGCGTTGATCTTCGCCGGGCCGCTGGCCCCTGGCTTGCCTTATGGCATTGCTGCGACTTTTCTGACGACCGCGGTTGCCGCGACGGTCGTCGCCCTGCGCAGTTCGCTGCCGTTCATGATCGCCGGCCCCGATTCTTCGACCTCAGCGGTTACGGCTGCGCTGTCGGCAGCGCTTGCCCATAATATGATCATGAACGGTGCCAGCGGCCCGGCGATGATCGGACCGGCGTTGATGATTATCGCGATGGGCAGCGGGCTCGCTGGTTTGTTCCTTTGTCTGCTTGGCCTTGCTCGGGCCGGTCGGGCGATCCGCTTCATCCCCTATCCGGTTATCGGCGGCTTTTTGGGGGCGACTGGTGTCTTGATCCTCACCGGATCGGTGCAGGTGATGACCGATCACAAATTCGCATCGGCCAATCTAGCAGCGCTGACGACGCCAGACAGCCTTGCCAAGCTGGTCGTCGGCGTGGCGATTGCCGCCGCGATCATTGCCGCACGGGCGCGATACAAAAGCGCCTTTACGCTCCTCGTGGTTTTGATTGCGGGTGGACTCCTTTTTTATGTCGTGCTGGCCGCCTGTCGCATTCCGATTGCGGATGCGCAGGCGGCAGGCTGGACGTTCTCGCGGCAGTCAGCTGTCGGGCTCAAATCGCCATGGTCGTTCGATTCTCTGGCGCAGTTTCCCTGGACAGCCCTTCCTTCGCTCGCCGGCGATTTGTTTGCGGTGATGTTCGTGACCACGATCAGCGCACTGCTGAACACCGCCGGCATCGAGCTCGCCACCAAGCGCGAAGCGAATCTCAACCGCGAATTGAACGCGCTGGGGGCGGCTAATCTGCTGTCGGCGGTGTTCGGCGGCTATGTCAGCTGTATTTCACTGAGCCGGTCGACGCTGGGCTATGTGGCAGGCGCAACGGGGCGGGTTACCGGGTTGACGGTTGCCGTTGCTGGCGCAGCGATGCTGGTGATTGATCCGGGATTTCTCGCCTATGTGCCAAAAAGCGTGCTTGGCGGCTTGCTCCTCTACATGGGTATTGACCTCATCTATCGCTGGGTCGTGCAGTCGGCGAAGCGGTTGATGCTGATTGATTATCTGTCGTTGCTCGCGATCGTCATCATCATTTTCTTCTGGGGTTTTGTTTTCGGCGTGATGTTCGGCATCGCCACCGGTTGCGCGACCTTTGCGCTGAGCGCCAGCCGGGTGAACGCGATCAAGTTCAGCTTTGACGGTGCCCGGTATCGATCGTCGCTTGACCGCGGCGGTCGGGATCTTGATCTGCTCAACAAGCACGGTCACGAATTGCAGGGCCTCAGCCTGCAAAGTTACCTGTTTTTCGGTTCAGCCAATGGGCTTTATCAGCACACCAAGCAGTTGATCGCGGCAAACCGCGATTGCCGGTTTCTGCTGTTCGATTTTCGCCTGGTGACCGGTATTGATTCATCTGCCACCCATAGTTTCAATCAGATCAAGCTGTTCGCTGGGCAAAATGGCGTTTCGCTGGTGCTGGTCAATCTTTCCACGCCGATCCAGCAGGCCTTTCGCATCGCTGGCTTTCTGGGCGACGATATCATCCTGGGCGACGATCTCGATCATGCGCTGGAGCATTGTGAAAACATCATCATCGCGCGGCATCGGCAGTCTGCTCGTGAATTTCAAAGCTTTGTCGACTGGCTGGCCGGTGCGCTTGGCAGCCGTGAAGATGCCGAATTGCTTGCGCTTCAGTGTCGGCGGGTCGAAGTGACTCAGGACACCGTCATCGCACGGCAAAATGCGCCGTCAGATACGATGCATTTCATTCTCGAAGGACGAATCGGCGTGGTCGTCGATATCGGCGAGGCACGCTCGGTACGCGTGCGCAGCCTGGGCGAGCATACGACAATCGGTGAAATGGGCTTACTCACGGGCAAGCCGCGCAGTGCCAATCTGGTCGCTGAATCGAACAGTATTCTGTATGAACTCAGCGATACTAGCTACCGGCGGATCGGCGCCGAACATCCGGCACTGGCACAAGCCTTATTGACCTATGTCATTACGATCATGGGGGAAAGACTCCGTTTTGCCAGCCAGGCGATTGGCATTCTGCAAAACTAGGTTCCTGCTGCCGGTGGCCGCGTTTACCCCAGCGCCGCCTGCTTCTCGTCTGCCAGCGCATCCAATTCCGCCCGGCTCTTTTTCTCGCTTGCCGTCTTCAACTGGCCACAGGCCGCATCGATATCGCGCCCGCGCGGGGTGCGCACGGGTGCGGAAATCCCGGCGCCGAACACAATGCTCGAAAAGGACTTGATCCGCTCAGGGGTGGAGCATTCATAATTGGCACCGGGCCAGGGGTTGAACGGGATCAGGTTCACCTTGGCGGGCAGCTGATATTTCTTGATCAGCCGCACCAGCTCGCGCGCTTCGGCATCGCTGTCATTCTTGTCCTTCAGCATCACATATTCAAAAGTGATCCGCCGGGCGTTGTTGGCACCGGGATAATCGGCGCAGGCCTGAAGCAGTTCCTCGATGCCATATTTGCGGTTCAGCGGCACGATTTCGTCGCGTACTTCCTTGGTCACGCCGTGCAGCGATACGGCCAGGTTGACGCCAATTTCTTCGCCCGCGCGCGCCATCATCGGCACCACGCCTGAGGTGGAGAGTGTGATCCGCCGCTTGCTGAGCGACAGGCCGTCGCCGTCCATGATCAGCTTCAACGCATCGCGCACCGCATCGAAATTATAGAGCGGCTCGCCCATCCCCATCATCACGATGTTGGTCAGCAACCGCCCCTCGGGCTGGCTCGGCCATTCGCCCAGCCCATCGCGCGCGAGCATCACTTGCCCGACAATCTCACTTGCGGTGAGGTTGCGCACCAGCCGCATCGTGCCGGTATGACAGAAGCGGCAATTGAGCGTGCAGCCGACTTGCGACGAAACGCACAGCGTGCCCCGGTCTGCATCGGGGATGAAGACCATCTCATAATCCTGGCCGTCGTCGCTCCGCAGCAGCCATTTGCGGGTGCCGTCGGTCGAGACCTGCGCCTCGATGACCTCGGGGCGACTGATGACGAAGCGCTGTTCGAGCCAGGGCTGCATCGTCTTCGAAATATCGGTCATCACCGCAAATTCGGTCGCGCCGCGATTATACATCCAGTGCCAAAGCTGCTTGGCGCGCAATTTGGCCTGTTTGGGCTCAAGCTGCGCGGTCTCCAGCGCCAGGCGGAGATCGGCCTTGCTCAGCCCGATCAGGTCGATCCGGCCATCAGCGCGCGGGGTGAAGGCGCGCGGCACGGGCACGGGATCGATGTGCCCGGGGATGGACATGGTCAGGGTGTCTGAGGTTTGCATCGCGGGCACATAGGCGAATTCGTGCCAGATTTCCACTGGGACGCGATTACTTGCCCACGCACCCCAAAGCCGCCGCATCAATAGCAGTTGCCGCGCCGCGTAGCGCATAGACATCGGCAAAGGGCCGCCCGCTTTTGCCCAGCGTTTCAACCGAGAGACTTCGACCCGATCGGATCGCGGCGACGATCGCTGCATCGGTGCGCGAATCAGGGGCCCAGGCATCGGCATTGCCGGCGACAAGCTCGAACCGGCGCTCCCCCACGCTGATCGTCACGCGGGCGCGGGGATCGCGCTCGTGGCTCAAGCGGATGTGGAGCTGGGCGCGGGCGTTCTGGCCCGGCCAAGTGGCGATGCTGGCAAAGGGTCGCCAATTGCCGCCGCTGCTGCTTGGCTTGACCGGCGTGGAAATCGCAAAGCATTTAAGCGGAGAGGGATCACGAAACGCACCCCAGCGATCGAAAATGCCAAGCGGGTCGCGCGCGAGGGCAGGCGTCGCCGCGGCCAACAGCGACACAGCGATGATCGCCCGCTTCATGCCGGGGCAAAGCCGGTGCCGCGATGCACCAGCGTTTCGACCCCGCCAGCCACCATCACCAGCGATCCTTGAGGTAAACTGGACGCAGCGGGAGCGTCGATAGCGGGGTGGGGCGCCATCCCGGCCATGATCCCGCGCATGACCCTGCTCGACAGGCCATGCATGATGATCAGCCGGTCGCCGTCATCATCATGGGTATCGGTGAGCCATGCCGATAGGCGCGCCGCCATTTCGGGGTAGCTCTCCCCATCCGGCGCGGCTTTTAGTAAGCCAGTGCCGGGATGCACCAACTCGCCATATTCATCCGCGAGCTCGGCATAATAACGCTTCCCCCAACTGCCTGTGCCCAATTCGGTCAGGCGTAAATCGGTGTGCGCTTCATGCCAATCGAGCCCGAGATGCTCGACGACGACCGCTAAAGTCTGCAGCGCCCGCCCGGTTGGCGAAGCCCATAAGGTCAAGCGTGGCTGCCGCCCCAGATACGCAGCGATCGCCGCACCCATCTCGTCAGCCTGCGCGAATCCGGCGCGTGTCAGCGGGGTGTGCGCGGCCTCGCCCTGAATACGGCGGGCGGCGTTGAAAACGGTTTCGCCGTGCCGGGCAATGAAATCGCGGCCCTTGCGGTCGTGGTTCTGGTTCATGACTGCGGTTTCCCCCGCGCAGCCCGCAAATGCAACGCCGGAAATCTGCACCAGAAATCGCCCCGTACAGGTACGGTCCAAGGCGGCGCAGGTGCTTGCCCCGGCCCTGTTTATGTTTAAGGAAAGGAAAATGGCGAAGTGTCCCCGGCGCAGTTCTTGCCCGGGCGGAAATGATGGGCGGCCGCCCGGGGGAGACCAATGAAGGCCACGATCGAACGCGCAACCTTGCTGAAGGGCTTGAGCCACGTCCAGTCGGTGGTCGAGCGGCGCAATACCATCCCCATCCTGTCCAACGTCCTGATCGAGGCGACCGCTGACGGTACCATCAAGCTGATGGCGACCGATCTCGATTTGCAGATTAACGAGCATATCGCCGCCAGCGTTGAAACCCCCGGTGCCACCACTGTTTCCGCGCACACGCTGTTCGACATTGCTCGCAAGCTGCCCGAGGGCAGCCAGGTCAGCCTGAGCGCTGCCGAAGGCCGGATGACCATCATGGCCGGGCGCGCCAAGTTTCAGCTCTCCACCTTGCCGCGCGACGATTTCCCGGTGATCGCCGAGGGCGAACTGCCGACCAGCTTCGAGCTGCCTGCCGAAACGCTGAAGCAGATCATCGACAAGACCCGCTTTGCGATCTCGACCGAGGAAACGCGCTATTATCTGAACGGCATCTTCCTGCATGTGTCGGATGATCCGAGCCCGGTGCTGAAGGCCGCCGCGACCGATGGCCACCGCCTCGCGCGCGTCACCGTCACCCGGCCCGACGGCGCAGAGGGCATGCCCGACGTGATCGTGCCGCGTAAGTGCGTCGCCGAATTGCGCAAATTGCTCGATGAGATTGACGGCTCGGTCGGTGTGTCGCTGTCCGCCACCAAGATCCGCTTCGATCTCGGCCAGGCGCTGCTCACGTCAAAGCTGATCGACGGTACCTTCCCTGATTACAGCCGCGTGATCCCGACCGGCAACGACAAGATCCTCAAGATTGATCCGCGCGCCTTTGAAGAAGGCGTCGACCGCGTCTCCACCATTGCGACGGAAAAGACGCGCGCGGTGAAGATGGCGCTCGATCGCGACAAGATCACGCTCTCGGTCACCAGCCCCGAAAACGGCACCGCGGCGGAAGAGGTCTCGGGCGATTATGCCGCCGCCCCGTTCGAAATTGGGTTCAACAGCCGCTATTTGCTCGATATTTTGGGCCAAGTGCATGGTGATACCGTCGAGGTTCACCTTGCCGACGCGGCGGCGCCAACGCTGATCCGCGAGAATGACAAGGCCGCAGCACTTTACGTGATCATGCCGATGCGGGTGTGAGCGTCAGACGTTCACCAACCCGCGCCTGACTGAGATGGTCACCGACGTTACCAGATAAGCCCCCATCAGGATGGTCATCAGCGTCCAGCTATCGACCTCGGCGACGAGGTCGAGCCGGGCGAGGGCGGCCCAAATGAACAGGCCAAGCTGGAGCACCCAGAAGCATAGTGCCCCAGTCTGGGCGATCACGGCGCGGGCGAGTTCGTCGCCGTCTTTCCATATTCTCCAGTTGATCAAACACTCGACCAGCAACAGCGCGCCCAGCGAGAGCGCAACGACGCTGCGCATTTCAGTCCCCAGCCCGGCATGGGCCGCGATTGGTGGTATCATGATAAGCAGCCCGCCAAGCGCCGCGACCAATGCCCCACGCCGACCCTCGACCAGCGCGGCGGGATCGACTTCGGTGTCGGCCGGCTGTTTTTCGACCATTTCGTTCCAGCGTTTCCTGCTGGTCGTCGCCCAGGCTGCATAGCCTGCGCTGATCAGAAGCGTCAGCGCGATCAGCAGGCTGCACAGATCGGCCAGCGTCCAATCGAGCAGCGGGGCGATGGACCCGCGCTTCAGCGCTCTGCCGACGAAATAGCCGGCCACCCCGCCAATCGGCGCGCCGATCGTCCCCGCGATCAGCATGCGTCGCCAAAGATTGCGCGTGGTTGCAGGGGCATCAGGACCGTTCATCGGGGCTCCAATCGTCGAGGAAGATGGCATCGACAGGCACTCCAAAAACTTTGGACATTCTGAGTGCGAGCGGCAGGCTCGGATCATATTTGTCGGTTTCAACCGCATTGATCGTCTGGCGTGACACACCCAACCGGATCGCCAGATCGGCCTGACTCATCCCGGCTTCGGCCCGCAAAACGCGCAGACGATTTTCCATGATCAGCAACCCACCCGATAACTGCTGCGAAACGGGAAGGTGTGCATGACCATATGACAAGAGCTCTTGTCATTTTCGAGTCGAGATGTCAAGAGCTCTTGTCTCTTGGTATCCCTATCGCGGTCGCAGGAAGCGACTTGCTGCTCAGTGGATGTTACCAGTCCGTCCCTTGGCGGCCGTCCCAAGGGACCGCTTGACCGCCCGACGTCGATGATTTATTAACATAAGTGTCAGTAAGGATCGATTCTATGGCCAAGCTCCCTCCCTTTCCCGGTACCACTGGTCGGCGCGACTGGAAGACGGCGTTTGCGGCGATCCGCAAGCTGCTCAACAATGGCGATGACACCACGCAGGTTTTTCTGATCATGCGCGCGCTCAACGTCGGCAATGCGCCAATGAATTATGCGCGCTTCATCGCCACCGCAGAGGGCGGCCGCATGGCCTATGAGCGCGTCGAGCTCGCGCGCAGATTCGCGGAGCCCGCCTATGTCGCGCAGTTCGCCCCAGGCACGGTGGGCGCTGCCTATCGCGATTTTCTGGTGTCGACCGGCTATTCGGCGGACGGGCTGGTCGAGGTCAGCCGCGTGATCAGCGAAGACGATATGCTCCACCCTTATGCCTGGTTTGGCAGACGCGTCCGCGACACGCATGACATCTGGCATGTGCTGAACGGCTACAAGGCCGATGAGTCGCTCGGTGAGGGCGCGCTGGTTGCCTTTTCCTATGCCCAGGTCGGCGGGCTTGGTTGGGCGTTTATCGGCGTGGCGGCTGCGCTGAAGAGCATCAGCGTGACGGGCAACTTGTTGTTCGCGAAAGCGGTGTGGGAAGGCTATGTCCGTGGCCGCAAGGCGCAATGGCTGGCAGGTGAAGATTATGAGCAATTGCTGCACGAGCCGATCGAGGCAGCACGGGCGCGGCTCGGCCTGAGTAAGCCGGTCGCCTATCTGAAGGCGCAGCGCGAGCTTGGCGCAATGGCCTCTTATCTCAGCCGGCCCAAGGGCGGCGAGACGGCTATCGCGGCCTGACGCGCCCATGACGCGTCTGCCCAGGCGGATACTGCGCCGCTAGGCTGCGCGAAAGGCGCGCGACACCCGCCCGTTCTGCGCTAAGGCAAGGGCGATGCTTTCCCGCCTGGTCCTTACCGATTTTCGTAACCATGCCGATGCCGTCATCGCACCCGGTCCCGGCTTCGTGGTGCTGACGGGCGAGAATGGCGTCGGCAAGACCAACATTTTGGAAGCAGTGTCGCTGTTGGCGCCGGGGCGAGGGCTGCGGCGCGCGGCGCTGGCCGATATGGCGCGGCAGGGTGGGGCCGGGGGCTTTGGCGTTGCCGCCAGACTGGACGACGGCGTCGATATCGCCACCGGGACCCAGGCCGCAGCGCCCGATCGCCGGATCGTCCGCGTTCAGGGCGCTGGCACGGCCGCCACCGCTTTGGCGGAATGGCTAAGTGTGCTGTGGCTGACCCCGGCAATGGACCGGCTGTTCGTCGAGCCTGCAGCGGAGCGGCGCCGCTTTCTCGATCGGTTGACCTTGGCGCTCGCACCGGGCCACGCTGTTCATGCCAATCGCTATGAGGCCGCCATGCGCGCGCGCAACCGATTGCTGGGGGAGGACGGCCCGCTCGATGTGCCCTGGCTTGCCGCGCTGGAAGCGCAAATGGCTGAGCATGGTGCCGCGATCGACGCCGCGCGGCGACAGACGGTGGCGCTGCTTGCCGACATGCTGCGCGATCAGGTCGCCGGGCCGTTTGCGCGCGCCGGGCTGGTGTTGGAAGGGTGGGGCGGTGCTACCGACAGATTGGCTGCGGATCTTGCCGCGGGGCGTCGGCGCGATGCCGCTGCCGGGCGAACGCTTATCGGCCCACATCGCACCGATCTTGCCGTCACCCATCTCGACAAGGCACAGGCGGCGGCGCTGTGTTCGACGGGCGAGCAAAAGGCGCTGCTGCTTGGGATCGTGCTTGCGCATGCGGATCTTGTAGCCGCGCGGACTGGCCATGCCCCCGTGTTGCTGCTTGATGAGGTGGCTGCCCATCTCGATCCGCGCCGCCGTGCGGCGCTGTTCGAGCGATTGGCGGGCCGTGGGCAGATTTGGATGACCGGTACCGAAACAGCCCTATTTGATGACGTCCCCGGGGAAGCATCACGACTGACGCTGCAGGGCGGACAAATTTGTCAATAATTTACAACCTGACTTAGTTTTTGGGCCGTTTTTGAACAGTAACACCCGATAGCGTGCAGATTTCCGATCATGGCGGATGTCAACCTGTGTACCGGACGCTCCAGATCCCATTCAATAAAGGCCTCCCCATGACCTACCAGACCCATATCGCGCAGACTGATGCGCTCATCAAAAGCCAGAATGGCACATGGGATGGCATTTCCGCTGAATCAGTCGCCCGGATGCGGCTGCAGAACCGGTTCCAGACCGGGCTCGATATCGCGCGCTACACGGCGAAGATCATGCGGGCTGATATGGCCGCCTATGATGCTAACCCGGCCGACTACACCCAGTCGCTTGGCTGCTGGCACGGCTTTATCGGCCAGCAGAAGATGATCAGCATCAAGAAGCATTTCGGCTCGACCAAGCGCCGCTACCTCTATCTCTCGGGCTGGATGGTCGCCGCACTCCGCAGTGATTTCGGCCCGCTGCCCGATCAGTCGATGCATGAGAAGACGAGTGTCCCCGCGTTGATCGAGGAACTCTACACCTTCCTGCGCCAGGCTGATGCCCGCGAGCTTGGCATGATGTTCCGCGACCTCGACGCTGCCCGCGCGGCCGGTAATGAAGTTGAGGCAAAGCGCCTGCTCAATGCAATCGACACTTACGAAACGCATGTCGTGCCGATCATCGCTGACATCGATGCTGGCTTCGGCAATGCCGAGGCGACCTATCTGCTCGCTAAGAAGATGATCGAGGCGGGTGCCTGCGCGCTGCAGATCGAAAACCAGGTCAGCGATGAAAAGCAGTGCGGTCACCAGGACGGCAAGGTCACCGTGCCGCACGAGGACTTCCTCGCCAAGGTCCGCGCCTGCCGCTACGCTTTTCTCGAACTCGGCGTGGAGGACGGCATCATCGTCACCCGCACCGACTCGCTCGGCGCCGGCCTCACCAAGCAGATCGCCGTTTCCAAGGAGCCGGGCGATCTCGGCGACCAGTATAACAGCTTCCTCGATTGCGAGGAGATTGATCCATCGACTGCGCGCAACGGCGACGTCATCCTCAACCGCGATGGCAAGCTGCTGCGCCCCAAGCGGCTTCCCTCGAACCTGTTCCAGTTCCGCGCTGGCTCGGGCGAGGATCGCTGTGTGCTCGATTGCATCACGTCGTTGCAGAACGGCGCCGACCTGCTGTGGATCGAAACCGAAAAGCCGCACATTGAGCAGATTGCCGGCATGGTCGATCGCATCCGCGAGGTCATCCCGAACGCTAAGCTCGTTTACAATAACTCACCCAGCTTCAACTGGACGCTCAACTTCCGCCAGCAGGTGTTCGATGCCTGGACCGCAGCAGGCAAGGACGTGTCGGCCTATGATCGCGCCAAGCTGATGAGCGTCGATTATGATGGCACCGATCTGGGCAATGAAGCCGATGAGCGCATCCGCACTTTCCAGAAGGATGCCGCCGCTCGTGCCGGCATCTTCCATCACCTGATCACGCTGCCGACCTATCACACCGCCGCGCTGTCGACTGATAACCTCGCCAAGGAGTATTTCGGCGAACAGGGCATGCTTGGCTATGTGAAGGGCGTCCAGCGCAAGGAAATCCGCGAAGGGATCGCCTGTGTGAAGCACCAGAACATGTCGGGCTCCGATATCGGTGATGATCACAAGGAATACTTCGCGGGGGAAGCGGCTTTGAAGGCCGGCGGCGCACACAATACGATGAACCAGTTTGCTGCGTAAGCGGTAACGAGTTTGCCGCCCTCAGCGCGGCAATTTCACCGGATCGCGGGATAACGCGACCGGATACGACTTTCCTGGGGAGGAAAGCCTGGCCCGTCGTCGCGGTAACGCGGCGGCGGGCCTTTCGCGTTTCAAGGGTTGGAAGAGTCTGGGGCATGATTGGGCACCGGATCCCGTGCCGCATCAAGCGCAATCCGTACTCGGCGCAGCACGGGGAGCACCAATGCCAGTTCCTGCGGACCGATCACGGCTTCCAGCAGCGGCAACAGCGGCGTGATCGCCCCCAGTGCCGATTCACGGGCCGAGCGGCCCTTGTCCGTCAGCGATACCAGCTTGGCGCGCCCGTCGGCCGGGTCGTCGCGGATCGTAACCAGACCGTCGCGCGCCATCCGTGCCAGCGTGCTCGTTATCGTCGGGCGGGTGACCTGAAAGGCATTTGCGAGCTGCGCGGGGGAGCGTTCATGATGGCCTAGCCGCACGAAATGATTGAGCACCGTGAACTGTGCCCGTGTCATCCCGGCGGGCAATGCCCGTTCGAATATCGTGCCGGACAGCTGATCGATGATGCCGATTTCGTTGAAGAATTCGAACGTGAGCGGGTCATTCGGCGGCGTTGTGGTCATACCAGATGTTTTTCTAACGGCCAGCGCGGGGCTGGCAAGGCGGGCGGCGCGGTGCCGATCCGCGCGAGCATCTGTACCCGCTCGCTGCCGCTTGCCCCCAGCAGCCGGTGGACGCGGACATAGTCAGCCGTCATTTCGGGATATTCCTGCAGTGCCTGGCTCAGCGGGTGCATCGACAGCCCCAAGGTCGTCGCGCGCAGCTGGGCGCGGACATAGCGCCGCCCCGCCTCGAGCTGTTCGGTGCGACTGTTCCCGGGTGTGGTGATCCAGAGGAGCGCGGGGATCGATCCGCAGCTGTCCTGCACCTGTTTCAGCCCCATCTTGAAGGCATCGGTGCTCGGATCGGCGATCAGTTTCTGGTTGAGCATCCCTACCGCCTGCAACGCCTCCACCGCCGGGCCACCGATCGGCAGGCCATCGGGGTTGGCGTCCATTTCGTCAGCGCCGATCCGCATCAGATCGACGCTTTCCATGAAGGTACGATGCGTCACCGTCTCGATCGTCATCGCGCGCACCGCGAGCGGGCGCATCTGCGCAAGCAGGGCGGGATCAGCGCTTGTCACGACATTCTCACGCGCCACCGCCTGTAGTTGCGCGGGTGTCGGCGGTGCGGGCGCGTAGAGCGCGCGGTTGGTGTGGCGGTGCGTGATTGCCGAGAACAGCGGATCGCGGGTGATGCTGGCATCCTTGCGGAAAACGAGCTGCGCCACCGGATTCTGGGTCAAACGGGGCTGGGGCTCGCCCGCCGGGAATGGCGTGACATCGATCGCATAACCGCGCTCGGCCGCCGCGATCCGCGCAACTTCGATAAAGGTACCGAAACCCATGATGATCTGTCGGTCGAACGGATCGGTTTCGGGCAGGCGCTTGTCGAGATCGCAGCGCAGCAGCACGCGGTCGCTGCCGACTAGTTCGATCAGCCAGGGCTGGCGGTTATGCGGGTTCGGCGCGAGGATAGCATAGCGCAGCGCATCGAGCCGGGGATCGGCAGGGCGGCGCGGGTCGATGGTCCACGGCGCGATCGCGGCGGTGGGCGTGCGCATCACGCGCCAGGCGGCGCCACCCCCCACCAGCGCAAGGCCGACCCCACTGGCACCAAGGATGATCGATCGTCTTGAAAGCGGCATGAGACACCTCATCTGATTAGGTATCAAACTATCTGGTTCGATATCTAATCAGATGCAAGCGCGGATTCGTCCCACTGCCATTTTACTTCCGTTTTTCAGGCGTGGACCCTATATGCTGTTCCATGGCTGAAGACACGAACACCCCCCCCAACGTCCCCAACGCAAATGATTACGGCGCTGATTCGATCAAGGTGCTCAAAGGGCTTGATGCGGTCCGCAAGCGACCTGGCATGTATATCGGCGATACCGATGATGGCTCGGGGCTTCATCACATGGTGTTCGAGGTATCCGACAACGCCATCGATGAGGCACTGGCCGGCCATTGCGACCGGATCGACATTACGCTGAACCCCGACGGGTCGGTTTCGGTACAGGATAATGGGCGCGGAATCCCGACGGGCATCCATACCGAGGAAGGCGTCTCCGCCGCCGAGGTGATCATGACTCAGCTCCATGCGGGCGGGAAGTTCGAAAACACGTCGGATGACAATGCCTATAAGGTGTCGGGCGGCTTGCACGGCGTCGGCGTTTCTGTCGTCAATGCGCTCAGCGAATGGCTCGATCTCACGATTTGGCGCGACGAGACTGAGCATTATATGCGCTTTGCGTTCGGCGATGCAGTCGCGCCGCTGAAAGTGGTTGGCTCGGCACCCGGTAAAAAGGGGACCAAGGTCACCTTCTTCCCCTCACCCGCCACCTTCAAGATCACCGAGTTTGATTTCGACAAGCTCGAGCATCGCTATCGCGAGCTCGCCTTCCTCAATTCGGGTGTGCGCCTGTTTCTAAGTGATGCGCGCCACGCCGACGTGAAGACCGTCGAGCTGTATTATGAAGGCGGGATTGCCGCGTTCGTCAAATATCTCGATCGCAACAAGGTGCCGCTGATGCCGGAACCGGTCGCGATCAACGGCACGCGCGATGACGTCACGATCGACGTCGCGCTGGAGTGGAATGACTCATATTATGAGAACGTTCTTTGCTTCACCAACAACATTCCGCAGCGCGATGGCGGCACGCATCTGGCGGCGTTCCGCGCGGCGCTGACCCGCACGATCAATAACTATGCTGAAAAGTCGGGGCTCCTGAAAAAGGAGAAGGTCACGCTGACCGGTGACGACATGCGTGAAGGGCTCACCGCGATCGTCTCGGTCAAACTGCCCGATCCTAAATTCTCGTCGCAGACCAAGGACAAGCTGGTCTCGTCCGAAGTGCGCCAGCCGCTCGAAAGCCTGATGGCCGACAAGCTCGCTGAATGGCTCGAGGAAAATCCGGCGCATGGCCGCGCGATCGTCGGCAAGGTGATCGACGCCGCTGCCGCGCGCGAGGCCGCCAAAAAGGCGCGCGAGCTGACCCGGCGCAAGGGCGTGATGGACATCGCCTCGCTTCCCGGCAAGCTTGCCGACTGCCAGGAACGCGATCCCGCCAAGTCCGAGCTGTTCCTGGTCGAGGGCGACTCGGCTGGTGGCTCGGCTAAACAAGGTCGCGACCGGCATTTTCAGGCGATCCTGCCGCTCCGCGGTAAAATCCTCAACGTCGAGCGTGCGCGCTTCGACCGAATGCTGTCGAGCCGTGAAATCGGCACCCTTATCCAGGCGATGGGCACCGGCATCGGCCGTGACGATTTCAACGTGGAAAAGCTGCGCTACCACAAAATCGTCATCATGACCGATGCTGACGTCGATGGCGCGCATATCCGCACCTTGCTGCTGACGTTTTTCTACCGGCAAATGCCCGAAATCATCACCCAGGGGCACCTCTTCATCGCCCAGCCGCCGCTCTACAAGGCGACGCGGGGACGGTCGGAAGTCTACCTGAAGGACGATAGCGCGCTCGACGAGTATCTTGTCGAAAACGGCGTTGCGCTGTCAGTGCTTGAGGGCGCAGGCGGCGCGAGGTCGGGGGCCGATCTGCGCAGCCTGGTCGATCATGCCCGGCGCATGCGCACCTTGATGCGCTATGTGCCGCGCCGCTACGACCCGACGATCGTCGAGGCGATGGCGATGGGCGGGGTCCTCAATCCCGCCCTTGATGCGAATACTCGTTCGGCGTTGCTGGCAACTGCCGTCACCGGGCTCGACGCGGCTGATGCCGATGCGCGCTGGTCGGCCAATCTCACCGAAGAGGGCAGCATCCACTTCAAGCGCGTGTGGCGCGGCGTGACCGATCACCACATTATCGAAGCCGCGTTCCTTGGCTCCGCTGAAGCGCGCAAATTGCACGCGCTGGCGGTGGAACAAGGGGATGCCTTCGCGCAGACCGCCAAGCTTGTGTCGTCAAAGGCTGCCGCTGCGGCACAGGCCGAAGCCGATGCGGCAGCGGATGAGGATGACGATGCCCCCGTTACCCTGGGCAAGGGCGAAACGATGGTTGCGCGCCCCAGCCAGCTGCTCGATGCGATCCTGGCCGCCGGGCGCAAGGGCCTCGCCATCCAGCGCTATAAGGGCTTGGGTGAAATGAACGCCGACCAGCTTTGGGAAACCACGCTGGATCCGCAGAACCGGTCGATGCTGCGCGTCGAGGTGGAACAGGCCGATGTCGCGGATGAAATCTTCACCCGCCTGATGGGCGACGTCGTCGAGCCGCGCCGTGAATTCATTCAGGAAAACGCGCTGTCGGTGGCCAATCTGGACGTCTAAGCGGCGCGATGAGCGGCTAGAGCAACGCGCGTTGCAGGCTCTGCCGTCCAATCTCGCCGCCGCCGCGTCGCCTGGCCTGTTCCTGTTCGGCGGTGTAGCGCACATCGGGATCGCGATCGGCGGCGAAGGTCGCCAGCACATCCTCTTCAAGCTCGCGCCAGTCCTTGCCGCGATCCGGGCCATTGCGCACGCGCGGCAACAGGCCGGGCAAGCTCGACCATTCGATTAACTGCGCCACGCTGGCGATGTTGAGCATGTCGCGCAGGTGAAATGCCGTGACATAGGCGTCGGGAAAGGCGCGGTGGGCGGGCAGGCCGCGTTCATGGTCGATGCCTTCCGGTCGCCGCCAATAGCGCAGCACTTGATTGGAAAAGCTCGGACTCTCCGGCCAAAGCCGCAGCGCGCATTTCCAGGTGCAGATCCAATCGGCGCTGCGCGTCATCGCCGCCGAACAGAATTTCATCTCGAAATCGGCGCGGTGTGCGGCGAGCGCCAGGCGGCGGGGGTAAGGATCAAGGATCGGCCGCGCGCAATCATTCCAGCTGGGCGCGTCCGCTACCTCCTCATCCAGGATATGGTGAATCGCCTGCGTAATCGGCGGAATTGCGCGACCGGGATTGACCAGAAAGCCGCCCCCTTCCCCCATCAGCGCCCATTGGCCATCGCCCCCGAGTGCCACATCCTGCCAGCCAATCTCGCACACGCCGTGCAGCGGCGGGGCCTGGCCGGTGGTTTCAAGGTCGATGACGCGGATGATCTGGGGTGGCGGGGGCATGATGGGACAAGTGGCGGTTTGAAAGGAAAAATGCCAGCGTTTCGCGCATGGGTGACCAGATGGGAGTCGCATCGCGAAAAAAAGCGATTGTAGCAGAGGGGTTAGCCTGCTTGAACCAGCATCGCGCAGCACATGCCAGCCGGGGAGCATCCAATGGCCACCAGCACGAGCACCTATCTCAATCGCAAGACTCCGGGCGTTTACATCACCGAGATTGATGCGTTCGGGACATCGGTCGTCGGCGTGGCAACCGCAGTGCCGATCTTCATCGGCTATACCGAAACCGCGATCGACCCCGCCACCAGCGCATCTCTGCACAATGTCTCTGTGCTGATTTCGTCGATGGCCGATTATCAGAGCTATTTCGGGGGCGCCGCCCCGACCGCCTTTACGGTCGCCCCGGCGACGACCGCAGCGGGCTGCGTGGTGAGCGCGAGTGATGCCGCGACGCGGTTCGACTTATACTGGCAGATGCAGCTGTTCTTCGCCAATGGCGGCGGCGCTTGCTATGTCGTTTCATGCGGGGGTTATGGGGCACCGGCGATTGCCGCAAGCGACTTGCAGGCCGGACTAACCGCCGCTGGATATGCAGTCGGGCCGACGATAATTGTCATCCCCGAGGCGTGCCAGCTGTCGGTGAGTGACGGCAGTTATGCGAAGGTCGTCCAGGAGATGCTGGAGCAGGCGGGAACGCTGCAGGACCGGGTCGCCATCCTTGACCTGCCGGGGTGCCGCGGCGCGGATAGCCTGGCCGCGCTCCAAAAGGCGCAGCAGCAATTATGGGATGCGACTGCTCCGGCGATTTCCAGCGCGAGCTATGCTGCGGCCTATGCCCCGGCGCTGGTCACCACGATCGTAAGCGCGAGCGACGTGCCCTATAGTGATTTTGTTGCCGCAGACGGCGACAACAGGGCGATCAGCGCGCTGATGAACGCAGAGGCAGCCGCGTTCTATGGTGCAATTCCGGCGAAACTCGCGGCGATCCAATCGGCGATCGCCGCGCTTTTTCCGACGCCGACAACGGCGGGCAACAGCATCACCGCGCAGCCTGCCGCCGCGATCGACACGATGCTGATGGCCGCGCTGCCGCTATACCAGGCGATCAAGCAACAAGCGGCGCAGCTGATGAACATCGCGGCGCCGAGCGGCGCGATGGCGGGGATCTGGGCCAAGAGCGACGCGCAAAACGGGGTATGGAACGCCCCGGCCAACATCGCGGTCTCCGCGGTCAGCGGCCCGCTTTATGTTATGAACGACATCGAACAGGCGAGCTTCAACCTGCCCGTCAACGGCCAGGCGATCGACATCATTCGGTCGCAACCCGGGCGTGGCACCGTGGTTTGGGGCGCCCGGACGCTCGACGGCAACAGCCTTGATTACCGCTATATCCAGGTCCGCCGTACGCTCATCTATATCGAGCAGTCGATCAAACAGGCGCTGCGCGGTTATGTCTTTGCCGCCAACGATGCGACGACCTGGGCTACGGTCACCTCGTCGATCGAGGCCTTTTTGACCGGGCTGTGGCAGCAGGGCGGGCTGATGGGGGATAAGGCAAGCGACGCCTTCTCGGTGAGTTGCGGGCTTGGGTCGACGATGACGGCGCAGAATATTCTGGACGGCTACATGATGGTGGCCGTCACCGTGCAGATTATCCATCCCGCCGAGTTTATCGCGCTGACCTTCCGCCAGCAGATGGGCGGCTGACTGCCCTTCCTCCGGCGGTGGATCAGTGCGCCGCCTGCTCGCCGCGCACCAAGCCGCTCGCCGCGAGTTGCGCATCGATCATCGCCAACAGCCGATCAAGCCCAGCCTGGTCCCGCGCCTCGGCGCGCGCGACCAGCACGTCCTGGGTGTTGGAGGCGCGCAGCAGCCACCAGCCATCGGGTGTTGTCACGCGCGCGCCATCGGTGCGGTTGACGTCGGCGCCCTCGGCTTCGAGCCGGTCAAGCACTTCGTCGACCACTGCAAATTTGCGGGACTCATCGACCTGAAAGCGCATTTCGGGCGTGTTGACGAAGGCGGGCATCGCGCCCCTGATCTCGGTCATCGACTGGCCGATCATATGGACAGCGCGAATCAGCCGGACGGCGGCATATTGGGCATCGTCAAAGCCATAGAAATCATGCGCGAAGAAGATGTGCCCGCTCATCTCGCCGGCGAGCGGAGCGTGGGTTTCCTTCATCTTGGTCTTGATCAGCGAATGCCCGGTTTTCCACATTAGCGGCTCACCGCCCAGCTCGCGAATGCGATCAAACAGCATCTGGCTGGCCTTTACATCGGCAATAATCGTTGCGCCCGGCAGTTCCTTCAGCACAGGTACAGCCAAAATGGATAGAATTTGATCGCCCCAGATTACCCGGCCTTCGCCGTCGATTGCGCCGATTCGGTCGCCGTCGCCGTCGAAAGCCAATCCGAAATCGAGCTTTTTGTCCGCGACCAGCCGCTTGAGATCGGCCAGATTTTTTTCCTCGGTGGGATCAGGATGATGATTGGGAAAATTGCCGTCGACTTCGGTGAACAGCAGATGATGCTCACCCGGGAGCAGCTTGGTGAGCTTCTCGATCACTGGACCCGATGCGCCATTGCCGCAATCCCAGCCGATCCGATAGGCGCCACCGCCATAGCCTGCCATCAGCCGCCCAACATAATCATCGATGATATCGGCCTGGCTGACGGTGCCCGCGCCGATTTCCCAATCCCCTGCGGCAGCAAGCCGGGCGAGGTCCTGAATGTCCGCGCCAAAGAACGGCGCGTGCTGCAGCACCATCTTGAAGCCATTATACTCGGCGGGATTATGGCTGCCGGTTATCTGGATGCCGCCGTCCACTTCTAGGGTCGCTTCGGCGTAATAGAGCATTGGCGTTGGCCCCATGCCGATGCGGACGACATCGACTCCGCTTTCCGTAAGGCCGGCGATTAGCGCTGTTTCAAGCGCGGGCGAGCTATGCCGGCCATCATAGCCGACCGCGACCCTGGTCCCGCCCACGCGCCGAACCCGGGTGGCAAAGCCCCGGCCGATCGCCTTGGCATCGGCTTCCCCGAGCGTTTTGCCAACGATGCCGCGAATGTCATATTCGCGAAGCGATGTGCGATCGAATTGGTGCGACATCGGTTTAAAGGCTCCTGGATGATCAAAATTAGCGGGCGGTCAATGAAGAGGAACGCGCAAAACATGAACGAGCGATGGTCTTAATCGGGCCCACGCTTGATCAGTAAATCGCGCGCGGCATTTACGCGTCGGGCGAGTTCGACAGAACCGCCACGATCGGGATGGACAGCCGCGGCAATGCGGCGATAGGCGGCGCGGATTTCGCTTTCATCAGCAGATGCGTCGACCCCCAATAAAGCGCGCGCCGCTGCCATTTCAGCGTCGCTATTGGTGTCAGCCACCGGCACCCGGCGGATCGGCTGACCGGGGCCGCGCCACATCAGCCATCCCGCATAGACGACCGCAATACCGATGAGCAGCTTCAGGATCATGCCGGGACGGGAATCGCGCGCTGGGTTAAGCGACCATGGGTCAAGCGAATAGCGGCATGGCAGGCTCTGGGAGCGCCAATGCGCCCATCATCTCGCGCATTTCCTGACGCGCAGCGACATGGGCCAGCCCCATTTCGCCAAAATCGCGCGAATCGATCATCGTCAGCCCCTTGGGGAATAACTCACGATAGATAACGCGCTCGCCCAGCCCCGGAATGATCCGAAAGCCAACGCGCTTGGACAGCTGATCCAACGCTTCGGATACACGCCGCATGTTGCGGGCTTCAATATGCTGCAGCCGGTTGCGCAGGACGACCCAGTCAATCGTGGAGCCATCGGCCTTTGCGCGGGCCTTGCGCGCTTCCCAGATCAGTTCGGCATAAAAACTGGGGCGCGTCACCTTGTAGGTAATCGGATCCACCTGGCCGATCAGATCGAAATCGACAAAACTGTCGTTCATCGGCGTCACCAGCGTGTCGGCGCGCTGTGCCGCCATGCGGGCAAAGCGATCGTCGCGCCCGGGCGTGTCGATCACCAGAAAATCGACATCGGTGGTTAGGTCATCGAGCTGTTCGGTAAAGCGCGGCAGACTGTCGCCATCATGTGTCAGATAACGCGGCATGGGCAGATCGCGGCCAATCCGTTTGATCGTGTCGGCGCGGTTGTCGAAATAGCGGCCCATCGTGCGCTGGCGATGATCCAGATCATAGGCTGCAACGCGAGCCCCCCGCCCAGCGAGCGCGATGGCGACGTGCACTGCCGTCGTCGATTTGCCCGTGCCCCCCTTTTCATTGGCGAACACGATGACATGGCACTTTCCCGGACCGGTGGACAACGCGCTGGCATCCCTTGCTAGGTGAATTGGGTTTGTTAACTGATTTGCTGTGTTGATCATGTCTGGCGGCGCCCATAGAAGGCCCGCCCCGTCCATATCGAAGGCCAACCATACGTGCAAACCATCCGTCAGCTTCAGTCCCTGCGGGAGACGATTGCCGCCCTGCGCCTTCAGGCGGGGCGCGAATCGAGCGTGCGGATTGCGCTGGTGCCAACCATGGGCGCGCTGCATGCCGGGCATATTGCGCTGATTGAAGCAGCAAAGCGCGTGGCGGACATTGTCGTCGCTTCGATCTTCGTTAACCCGCGCCAGTTTGCCCCCAATGAGGATCTTGGCCGCTATCCGCGCCGTGAAGTTCAGGATTCGCGGATGCTGGCGGAGGCAGGCTGCGCAATTTTGTGGATGCCTGGGGTTGAGGAAGTTTATCCGGCCGGCTTTGCGACCACGATCACGGTGGCGGGGGTCAGCGACGGATTGGATGGGGCCGCACGCCCCGGCCATTTCGATGGCGTTGCCACGGTCGTGACCAAATTGTTCAACCAGGTCCGCCCTGATGTTGCGCTGTTCGGCGAAAAGGACTTTCAGCAGCTCGCGGTGATCAGGCGGCTGGTGGCTGATCTTGATCTGCCGATCGAGATTGTCGGCGTGCCCACGCAGCGCGAGGATGACGGGCTCGCGCTCTCCTCCCGCAACATCTATCTCGCGCCCGAAGATCGCGCCCGGGCAATCGCGCTGCCCCGTGCGCTGGGCGAGGCGGCACGCGTGATTGGCAAGGGGGGCGATCCTGCTGGCGCGCTGGCCGTGGCCACGGATGCGCTGATCGCCGGCGGTTTCGATACGGTTGATTATGTCGCGCTGGTGGATGCCGAGACCCTGGAACCCACGCCCGATGCGGCGCGCCCGCGTCGGCTGCTCGCAGCGGCGACGATCGCCGGGACGCGGCTGATTGATAATGTGGCGGTAGCGCCAACCGTGGGATAATTTCGACGTTAACGGTTTGTTGACCATAGTTCGCCCAAAACCCGTGATGCCAAATGGGGCAACAAAGGGGTGGCGAAGATGGGCAACAGCCTGAAGAGCGCAACGTTCCTGATCGAAAGCCGGATCGCCGATGCGGCGCGGGGTGATTTCAACGCCTGTTATGATCTGGGCATCATCTATTCGACCGGGGCAGCCGGGGTCAGTATCGACCTGATCGAGGCGCATAAATGGTTCAATCTGGCAGCGGTTAGCGGCAGTGAGGCGGCGCAGCAGTGCCGCGCTGATATTGCCGAAGACATGACGGCACGCGAAATCGCCGAGGCGCAACGCGCCGCGCGCGCTTTCCTGCAGGCAACCAGCCGACGCGCTGCCTGAATCTTGCGGTTGATTTGCTGCCCTGATTTACCGAGGGGCACAATGCGGCTAGTTCCGTCCCCGACATAGCGGGGAACGACCATGCATTTGATCATAACAGCACTGACGGCGTCGGCCCTTGCCGTGATGCTGGTCATGCTCGCGCTCAACACCATCCGTCTGCGGATGAAATATAGCGCTGCCTTTGGCGACCACGGGCATCAGGATCTGACCTCCTCGATCCGGGCGCATGGCAATCTTTCCGAATATATGCCGATCGGCATCACCCTGATCGGCCTGCTCGAAGCGAGTGGTGTCGACTTCATGATTTTGGCCGGACTGGCGGCGGGCTTTGTCGTCACCCGCGGGCTGAACGCGATCGGCCCGTTCAACCCGCCAGGGCCGCCGGGACCGGCACGATCGATCGGCATTGTCGGGACGTTGCTGATTTTGCTGGGGATGGCGGTGTGGCTCGCGGTGACGGTGCTCGGGCCGATACTGAGCTGACCCACGCCAAGGCCCCGTCCGGATGCGGGCGGGGCTTCGCACCTGCCCTGAACAGAGACGGACAGCGTTTAGGGGTTCGAAAGGCCCTCCCCTGAAGGGGAGGCTTTAGGCTCACACCTTAGCAGCCTTCTTTGCCGCCGGTTTCTTCGCCGCTGTTTTCTTCGCTGGCGCCTTTTTCGCCGCCGCCTTCTTCACTGGTTTCTTGCCCTTTTTCGCCGGCGCCGCTGCGGCGCGCGCATCGATCAGCTGGGCAGCCTCCTCCAGTGTCAGCGCGTCTTTGTCGATCGTCTTGGGGATCGTCGCGTTGGTGGTGCCGTCGGTGACATAGGGACCAAAGCGGCCCTCCATCAGCTTGATCTCCAGCTCGGTGCGGGGATGCGCGCCGAGCACCTTCAGCGGCGCCTGGGCGCCCCGTTGCGGCCGCCCGCCGCCTGCTGCTGCCTCGGCCAGTTTCACCACGGCGGCGTTCATACCGGTTTCGAACACTTCGGCGGTTGAGGTCAGCCGCCCATATTTGCCGTTATGCGCCAGATAGGGGCCATAGCGCCCGATTGAGGCGGTGATGGGCTCGCCCGTTTCCGGGTGCAGGCCGATGGTGCGCGGCAGGCTGAGGAGCTTCAATGCCCAGTCGAGATCGAACTCGCCCGGCAGATCCTTGGGGATCGAACCGCGCTTCGCCTCTTTGCCGTCGCCGAGCTGGACATAGGGACCGAACCGGCCCGATCGCTTCGATACCTCAAGCCCGGTCTCGGGATCGGTGCCGAGCACTTCGGGCCCGGTATCATCGCCCTCGCCGCCGCCCGGTTGGGCAAAGCGGCGGGTATATTTGCATTCGGGATAGTTGGAGCAGGCGACGAACGCGCCGAATTTGCCGCCACGCAGCGCGAGCCGCCCGACATGGCAATTGGGACACAAGCGTGGGTCCGACCCGTCTTCCTTCACCGGAAACAGATAGGGTTCGAGGAAGGTGTCGAGTTCGGCCGTCACTTCGGAGGGTTTGAAGTCCATGACTTCCGTCGTGCGCGGCTTGAAATCCTTCCAGAAGGCATCGAGCACCGCCTGCCACTGCGCGCGGCCGCCCGACACTTCGTCGAGCTCGTCCTCCAGCCCGGCGGTGAAATCATAGCCCACATATTTCTCGAAGAATCGCTCGAGAAACGCCGTTACCAGCCGACCGCTCTCCTCGGCGAAGAAGCGGTTCTTCTCGACGCGGACATAGGCCCGGTCTTTCAGCGTCTTGATGATCGACGCATAGGTCGAAGGCCGGCCGATCCCGAGTTCTTCCAGCCGCTTGACCAAAGATGCTTCGGAAAAGCGCGGTGGTGGCTGAGTGAAATGCTGCTCGGCATTGACCGCCTTCTTGGCGGGCGCATCGCCCTCGCGCATTCGCGGCAGGCGGCGCGCTTCCTCATCGGCAGTGTCGTCACTGCCTTCTTCGTACAGCGCCAGATAGCCGGGAAAGAGCACGACCTGACCGGTCGCGCGCAGGCCGTGCTGGCCGCTGCCATCGACGAGTTCGATCGTGGTACGCTCCATTCTCGCGGACGCCATCTGGCTGGCGAGGGCGCGCTTCCAGATCAGCTCGTACAGCCGGGCATGGTCACCCGACCCGCTCTTATCCCTGCCGAAATCGGTCGGGCGGATTGCCTCATGCGCTTCCTGCGCGTTCTTCGCCTTGGTCTGATATTGGCGCGGCTTGTCGGGGACATAGCTCGCGTCATAGCGGTTGGCGACCGCCAGTCGCGCGGCAGAAATCGCGCTGCCGTCCATCTGCACGCCATCGGTGCGCATATAGGTGATAGCGCCGTCCTCGTAGAGATTCTGCGCGATCCGCATCGTGTGATCGGCGGAGAAACCGAGCTTGCGCGCCGCTTCCTGCTGCAGCGTTGAGGTCGTGAAGGGCGGCGGTGGGTTGCGCGTCGCGGGCTTGGTTTCGACCGAGGCGACAGCAAAGCGCCCCGCCTCGACATCGGCCTTGGCGGCGAGCGCGTCGCCTTCCTTGCCGATCGTCAGGCGATCGATCTTGTCGCCGCGCCATTTGGCCAGCCGCGTGGTGAAGGGCGTGCCGTCATGCTCCATGTCGGCGGTGACCGACCAATATTCCTGCGGGCGGAACACATCGATCTCGCGCTCGCGCTCGACGATGAGGCGCAGCGCCACAGATTGCACCCGCCCTGCCGACTTCGCACCCGGCAGCTTGCGCCACAAAACGGGGGAAAGCGTGAAGCCGACGAGATAATCGAGCGCGCGCCGGGCGCGGTACGCATCGATCAAATCGGTATCGAGTTCGCGCGGGTGCTTCATCGCCTCGGTCACCGTCGCCTTGGTGATCGCGTTGAAGGTCACGCGCTGGACGTCCTTGGGCAGCGCCTTCTTGGCGCGCAGCACTTCCTGCACGTGCCACGAAATCGCTTCGCCCTCGCGGTCAGGGTCGGTCGCGAGGATCAGGCGGTCGGCGGTTTTGGCGAGATCGGTAATCGCCTTAAGCTGCTTGGCCTTGTCAGCGTAATTTTCCCATTCCATCGCGAAGTCATGGTCGGGATCGACCGATCCATCCTTCGCGGGCAGATCGCGGACATGGCCATAGCTGGCGAGCACGCGGTAATCGCTGCCCAGATATTTCTCGATGGTCTTCGCCTTGGCGGGCGATTCGACGATGACAAGCTGCATGCGGGTTTCAAGCGTCCTTACGTGTACGCGCGAGGGTGGCGACCCGGCGGGCGGTTCGTCAAGCGGTTGCCAGATAGACGTGGGGGGTGCCCCCTGACAATCGCGATACCGGTAGATTTACGGATTGTTAAGGCGCGTGCGCCAGCCTTATCTCGCTTGAAGTTCGGTGTGGCGGGGGCGTTCGATGCTGGTCGAGACGATGATTGCAGCCGTGCTCGCCTTGGCGCCGGCCGATATTGGCGCTGACCCCGGCTTGACCGAGCAAGTGCTGATCGAGCTCAACCGGGCGCGCGCCGATCCGCAAGGCTATGCTGACGAACTTCGCACCTATCGCGACGGATTTGACGGTCTGGTCGTGTATTCCCCCGAAAGCCCCGACGGCATCATGACGCGCGAGGGCATTGCTGCCGTGGATGACGCGATCGCCTTTCTCGATCGGCAACCCGCGCTTGGGCCACTTGAGGGATCGCGGGTGCTGGCGCGCGGGGCCGGGGCGCTGGTGGCGGATCAAGCCACCAGCACGCGCGTCGGCCACCTGACGCTGACGGGGCTCGATCCCAGCGCAAGGATGCGGTTACACGGTGGCAACATCTATGTGGGTGAGGTGATTTCTTATGGCCCGCCCGACCCGCGCAGTGTCGTCCGGCAGCTGATCGTTGATGATGGCGTCGCGCGGCGCGGTCACCGATCGCTGGTTTTCTCCCTGCTCTATCAGTTTGCCGGGGTCGAATGCGGCGCACATGCCCGCTATGGCGCGATGTGTGTGATTGATCTTGCCGCGACCCCCGATGGGAGCCCGAAACTGCCGGGGTCACCGCCGCAGATGGCGGCATTGAGCGACGCGCAGTAAGCAACCCTGCTACCCGGTAAGGCTGACGCGGCCACCGGCATGCCGCTCAAGCCGTCCAGCCAGCTCCAGTTCCAGCAGCACGGTTTGCACAATCGCTGGCGCTGCACCTGATTGCCGGATCAGCTCGTCGACCGGCACCGCGACCGCCCCCAGCAATGCCGTAATCGCCCGCCGTTCTGCATCGCTGGCATCCTCGGGCGGTGCCCCCGCAAAGGGGCTGGTCAGCATCCGCACCATGCGCGGATCGATCGGGCGGACCTGCTCCAGAATATCGGCGACATTTTGCACCAATGTCGCGCCGTCGCGGATCAACTGGTTGCACCCTTGCGCGCGCGGATCGAGCGGGCTGCCAGGGACGGCCATGACCTCGCGGCCCGCCTCTGCTGCCAGCCGCGCGGTGATCAGCGATCCTGATTTGGGCGCTGCCTCGACGACGACGGTCCCCATCGCCAGTCCGGCGATGATCCGGTTGCGATAGGGGAAGTGGCGCGCGCGCGGTTCGGTGCCCGGCGGCTGCTCGGCGATCAGCAGGCCATCGCGCGCAATGCGCTCCTGCAATTCGGCATTTTCCGGCGGAAAGGCGATGTCGATGCCCGTCGCCACCACCGCGATCGTGCCGCCGTCATCGGTTTGCCCGCCAAGCGCGCCGACATGCGCCGCGGTATCGATCCCGCGCGCCAGCCCAGAGACGACCACGACGCCTTCATTGGCCAGATCATAACCGAGTTGTCGAGCGAAGCGGCAGGCCGCCGCTGAGGCATTGCGCGCGCCGACCATGGCGATCCCCGGTCGGCCAAGCAGCGTCCGGTCGCCGCGAAGGATCAGGGCCGGTGGTGCATTCTCCAGCGCCGCCAGCAACGGTGGATAATCGGGGTCGTCGCTAAACAGATACTGCCCACCGAGCCGCGCGACCGTCGCCATCTCGCGGTCGATCATGCGCGGGTCCGCAAGCACCGGCGCGCGCCCACCGCCGCGCGCGGCGAGCATCGGGATCGCGTCGATTGCTGCAGTCGCGGTGCCGAACCGCGCCAGCAATTGGGCATAGCTTACCGGGCCGATATTGGCCGATCTGATCAGCCGAAGGCGATCGGCGGCCATTTGGTTAGGCTTTTTTCCGGCCGATCCGGGGTTCGGTGCCGCTGATCAAGCGATCGATATTCTCGCGATGCTTCCACACTACCAGCAGCGCCAGCGCGAGCAGCAGCAGGACAAGATCGAATCGGCCAAAATAGGCGGCGCTCACCGGCGCGCTGGTCGCCGCCAGCATCCCGGCCAACGATGAAATCCGCAGCGCCGCCAGCAACCCAAGCCAGATCACCGCATAGACGATCGCACTCGGCCAGGACAAAGCGATCAGGATGCCGAGCAGCGTCGCCACGCCTTTGCCGCCCTTGAAGCCCAGCCAGACCGGATAGAGATGGCCCAGAAATGCCGCTGCCGCCGCGACCACGCCGTGCCCCGGGAACAGCCATTCGGTTAGGAGGACGGCCACTGCTCCCTTGGCGGCGTCGAGCACTAAGGTCGCGGCTGCCAGTCCCTTGCGCCCCGTGCGGAGCACATTGGTTGCGCCGATATTGCCTGAACCGATCGTGCGCAGATCGCCCGCCCCCGCCGCCCGCGTCAGGATCACCCCGAACGGGATGGAGCCCAGCAGGTAGCCAAGCAGCGCTGCACCGGCCGGTGCTGCCCAAAGATAATCGGTCGCCAAATTATACCCCTCCGCCCTGCTAAGATAGACGAGACTGCTGCTGGCGCAATGATCTCGATCACTGTTGCTTTGCCAACCGCGCGCCGCCGGTTATGCGGGGCCATGGCCGCTGACCATCCAGTGTTGTTTTTCGATTCCGGGGTGGGCGGGCTTTCGGTGCTCGCCGCTGCCCGGCTGTTGTTGCCAACCGCGCCCGTTATCTATGCGGCCGATTCGGCGGGCTTTCCCTATGGTACCCGCAGTGAGGCGGAAATCGCCGCGCGCGTGCCTGCATTGCTCGGGCGATTGGTGGAGCGGTATCGCCCGCGCCTTGTCGTCATTGCCTGCAACACCGCCTCGACAATTGCCCTGGCGGCGGTGCGCGCGGCGCTTGATATCCCGATCGTCGGCACGGTGCCCGCCATCAAGCCCGCAGCGCTGTCCAGCATCACGCGCACTATCGGCGTGCTCGGCACCGAAGCAACGGTGCGCCAGCCCTATGTCGATGATCTTGCCGCGCGCTTTGCCGCCGATTGCACGGTGATCCGCTTCGGTTCGGCCGATCTGGTTGAGGCGGCTGAGGCGCGGTTGCGCGGCGAATCGGTCGATCCGGCCCGCTTTGCATGCGCGCTTGCCGGCCTGTTCGATCAGCCTGGCGGCGACCGGATCGATACGATCGTGCTCGCCTGTACCCATTTCCCGCTGGTCGAGGCCGATCTCGCCGCGGCGGCAGGTCGGCCAATCCATTTTGTCGATGGCAGCGCCGGCATCGCGCGACGGATCGTCTATCTGACCCAGGGTCAGTCCTGGCCGACAATGGCGGGCGACGGATTGGCGATATTTACCCGGCTCGACGCTGCCGCGCATGCCCTTACCCCCGCGCTGGCAAGGCGCGGTTTGGGCCAGATCACCGCGCTTTAGCGCGCGTTCAAACCCCGCAATTCGCGCCTTTGCGAGTCGTTTGCACTGGCATCGCGACGGCAATCGCCGTAGGGGCCCGGCCACGATGCCACAGGATCAGCGACAGGATCAGCCGCAGGGCCGCCCGGGTTCCGGGTTCGCGCCGACGGTGAATTACACCCGTGTGTTCAGCCAGGCGATAGACCGGCTGCACAGCGAAGGGCGCTACCGCGTCTTCATCGATATTCTGCGCAACAAGGGGGCCTATCCCAATGCGCGCTGCTTTGCCGGACATAACGGGCCCAAGCCGATCACCGTTTGGTGTTCGAATGATTATCTCGCCATGGGCCAGCATCCGGATGTGATCGCGGCGATGGAGGCCGCTTTGCACGATGTCGGCGCAGGATCGGGCGGCACCCGCAACATCGGCGGCAACACCCATTATCATGTCGATCTTGAGGCCGAGCTTGCCGATCTCCACGGCAAGGAATCTGCGCTGCTGTTCACCAGCGGCTATGTCTCCAATGAAGCAACCTTGTCGACGCTCGCCAAATTGATGCCGGGCATCATCATTTATTCGGATGCGCTCAACCATGCATCGATGATCGCGGGCATTCGCCAGTCGGGCTGCGAAAAGCGCGTGTTCCGGCACAATGACCTGGCCCATCTCGAACAATTGCTCGCTGAATCCGATCCCGCCGCCCCCAAATTGATCGCCTTTGAAAGCGTCTATTCGATGGAGGGCGATATCGCCCCGATCGCGGCGATTTGTGATCTTGCCGACAAATATAATGCGATGACCTATCTCGATGAAGTGCACGCTGTCGGCATGTACGGTGCGCGCGGCGGCGGTATTTCAGACCGGGACGGCGTTGCCGATCGACTGACGATTATCGAGGGCACGCTCGGCAAGGCGTTTGGCGTGATGGGCGGCTATATTGCGGCGGATCGCATGATCGTCGATGTCATTCGCAGCTATGCACCCGGCTTTATCTTTACGACCAGCCTGTCGCCGGTGCTGGTTGCCGGCGCGCTAGCCAGCGTCCGCCATCTGAAGGCATCGAGCATCGAGCGCGAAGCCCAGCAGAGCGCCGCCGCCCAGCTCAAGGCGATGATGCGCGCCGCTGGCCTGCCGGTGATGATCGGCGACACCCATATCGTGCCGCTGATGGTCGGCGATCCGGTCGAGGCGAAGCGGATCGCTGATATCCTGCTCGCCGAATATGGCGTCTATGTGCAGCCAATCAATTACCCCACCGTACCGCGCGGCACCGAACGCCTGCGCTTCACCCCAGGCCCGGCGCATGATGAAGCGATGATGCGTACCTTGGTCAGCGCCCTGGTCGAAATTTGGGGACGGTTGGCGTTAAAGATGGCTGCCTGAGGCTTCCCAATTTTACCAGCATTCGGCATATTTAGGCGACAATGCCGATTAGGCGGGGGGCGAACAGGGCGACTTGGCAGCGCTGTAACGCTATTGCTTGGCTGGCGGGGTGTCTACCTTTGGGGGTTTGGCGGCGGCAAGGACCGCTTCGGTCGTAGCCCCCGAGTCGAGCAGCTTCAGCATTGCTGATGCTCGGTTTCCTCGCCCGCCATGTGGGTTCGAAGCGACCGGCGCCAGCGCCTGCCGGGCACCGATGCGATCGCCCTGCATGAGCAACTGAACCCCCACATTGAATCGCAGCCCGGTATCCTGTGGCACCAGGTCCATCGCCCGGATCAGCCCATCGATGGCGCTGGCATTGGGTGCCTCGCCCGCGCGGGCATAGGATTCGTGATAGAGCACGAACGGCAGCGCGAAATTCGGATCGATGGCGTTGGCTTTCAAAAACCAGCGCCGCGCTTCGCGCCACACCGCTGGGTCAGTCGATTTCGCTACCGCCGCCCGCCGCAACGCCACCCGCCCCTTGTAGATCAGGGCCATCAAGTTCTTGGGGTCGGCCGCCAGCGCGCGATCGGCAGCAGCCAACGCGGCATCGTCATTACCGGCATCATATTCGATTTCAGCGAGCGCGCGCTGCACCCAGCTGTTGGTCGGATAGGCGTTGGCAACGGGGCGCGCCTTGGCGGCGAGCAACGCTGCGGTCTTGGCATCGACACCCACTGCCGACTGGATACGAAACGGCATCATCGCCGCCTGCCCAGCATCAAGCGGGCGAATCGTAACTTCTCCGATCGGCAATTTGCCCGGCGGGATGGCCGCACCCATCAGGTAGCTGCGGCTGCGATAGGCGTTCAGTTCGCGGTCGAGCTTATCCAGATCGCCAAAAACCTTGCGGGCCGCGTCCAGGCTGGGGGTGCCACTGTTGACGAGCTTGATATAGTCACCGAGCTGACCGGGCCGGGTTTTACCGAGCATCAGATAATGGGTCAGCAACCAGCCTCGCGCATATTTCTGCGCAACCTGTTCTTCGTCGAAAACCTGGGTGTCACTCGTCAACAATGTTTCGGCGGCGATCGGATTGCTGACCTGCAGCGAATAGGTGCGCGCATTATTGGGGAGCCCGATGGCGACCGTTCCGTCGGCCTTGATTGCCGTCGTCGAAAAAAACTCCGCCAGCCCTTCGGTCACCCAACTCGGATAATAATTGGTGCTGTTGCTCAGCGTTACATGATGCGCATATTCATGGAACAGGACGAGCCTGTTGTTGAATTCCTTGACTTCGGACGATGTGTTGCGCGGCGTAATGATGATAGATCCGGACGCTGACGGCCGGTAAAATCCAGCCACATTCTCTGATCGCGCGAGTGTCTCCACCACGTCTTCGTTACTGACGACGAAGATGGTGACGCGATTGGCGCTGTCGATCTCGTCTTGCGGGTTGGGGAACAGGAAACGCATGGCGCTGTCAAAACGCTCGAGGTCGCTGGCGAATGCATTCAGCGCCTTTGGCGACATGTCAGCATAGATCACAAAGCGCTTGTGGCTCGCCTCAAGCCATTCCGCCTGCGCGCTTGCCGCTGGCAACGCAATCGCCGCGATCATTACCGCCCACCTACGCAAAACCCTGGTCATTATTGCCCCCGAATCAACAAACCAACGACGCTAAGGCAATTTGATTGTTGATGAAATGACTTATCTTGGCCGAAAGCACCTGCGCGCAGCGACCCATCGACGGCTGTGGTTGTGATGGCCGGGGTCGATCGGCCTAGGCCAGACCGATCGCCAGCGTGATGCCGCCAAGGCCGATCGACAGCGGGATGCGCAAGCCAAGCCACCAGCCAGGCGCGATGCCGGTGCGCTGGAGCTGCCAATCGACCGCCAATGATCCGATCAGCGCTACGCCCAGCACGATCATGGACGGTCCCGGCCAGGGCTGCCCGGTCGCCCAGGGCCAGGCACTGCCCAGCGCGATCAGCGAGGGCAGCACAGCCGCATACCAGAGCCAGGCGGGCGGTTTGCTTGCCGCCGCTGCCAGACCCCACCACAGCCCGCCCAGAAAGCTGAAAATCAGCGCCGCATAGGCATAGGCCATGGACAGCGCGGTGAAGCGCCAATCGCTATTGTTTTCGAGCAAAACATAGCCAGCGATCAGTTGCGGTAACAGGCCTGCAATGCCGAGGAGGCGGGGCACGGTGGGCGGCACCGAGTCAGGCCGCCGAGGTCGATATCGCGGTCGATATCGGGGTCGATAATTGCCCAGCCCAGGCATAGCCACGATAGAGCGGCGTAAACTGATCGACCAGGCCCTGCGCGCCGCCAATCTGCTGCAGCACCATCGGCAGCGCCTGGCGCGGCTCGACGTCGAAGCGCGCAAGCCAAGCGAACAGCAACCGCTTAAAGGCGCCGGGCAGTGCCTCTTGTTGGCCGAAATCGACGACATCCAGCCGCCCACCGGGGGCCAATTTGCTCGCCCCTTCCCGCAACGCGCCCTGCCAGTCGGGGATCATGGACAAGGTGTAGCTCTGGAAAATTCGGTCAAAGCGGCTGACGCCGAATAGCGCTTCAGCGTCAAATGCCGTGGCATCGCCCTGCGCGAGCGTGATCCGACCAGCAAGTCCTGCCGCCTGCACCTTGGCGCGCGCGGTTTCCAGCATCGCCTCTGAAATATCGATCCCGAAATAGCGTGCCTCGGGCCAGGCGCGGGCGGCGGCGATCAGATTGCGCCCGGTGCCGCAGCCGATTTCCAGCACCGTGCCGTCGCACGGCGGGGCAAGCTCGCGGATCAGCCGATCGCGGCCGAGCAGATAATATTTGCGCGTGAGATCATAGAAATGGCGCTGCGTTCGATAGATCGCATCCATGTGCCCGGCATGATTGCCAGCGTCATTGCCCTTTCCCATGGCGGTATTCAGGCCTTTTCCCCAAGCACATAGAGGTGCACGCCGCCATAGATGGAGGAGCGATCGCGCGCTGTATAATCAAGCGATTCCTTCGCCCAATAGGTCCAGCGCGACAGGATCGGCGCCGGCACGCGGCCCGGCAGGATCGTCTCGATGCCTGCGGTGCGGAACAGCACGCGCGCTTCGGGCTTGGCGGTGCGAGTGATTTCAGCCCACAGGTTGGTCAGGATCTCGTCGGTCATCCAATCCTGCGCATCGAGCAGTACATAGCGATCGAGCGAGGCATCCGGCATTTCGCGCAAATATTCGACGAAATTGGCGTGGCGCACCTCGACCCGGTCGACCCGGCCGACGATATCGGCATAGTTCGCTTCCTGCAGATAAGGCGGCAGCGACGCCGACGGGCTATCGCCATAGCCGCGGCCAAAGGCCTGCATCGCGAAATAATTGTCCTTCAGATCGAAATCGCAGGCCAGCTTTTCCAGCCGCTCCCGCAGCACCACCGCCATTTTGTTGTCACCCGCCAGCGCTTCATATTGCGAGGGCGGGATGCCGAGGCCGAACAGCGAGGCAGGCTGATCGGTTAGCCATTTGATGAACCCCTTGTCGAACACGGGCGCAATGTCGCGATCGAAAATCTCGCGCTGTTCCTGCATCGAATTGGCCGCCAGCATCACCTTGGGATCGACACCGTTCAGCTTGGCAATGAAATGCGCCGCGCCGATGAAATTGCCCAGCAGCCCGCGCTTGTACACGCCCTTGGCAAAGCCGCCGATCCGCCGCCGGCCGATCATGTCGCGCCCTTCCCAATAGCGCCGGGTAGGCTCGTCGAGGTGCGGGCGGACGTAGCGCTTATAGGCGGCGATATTTTCCTTGGAATTAGCGCGCGCGAAGAAGCGGTGAAAGGCAGCGTAATTGGGCAGTTCGCGCGCGGCAATCAGCTTTAGCTTGTTGAGCGCGATATGCGCGGTGTTGAGATCGACGGCGGTGATCGCGCGCGGGTTGGCGGTCAGATAGCTCAGCACGTTGCAGCCGCCTGAGGCGATCTGGACGATATGGCAATCGGGGGTGACGGCCAGCGCTTCAAGATCGACGGCGGGATCTTCCCAGATCTGCGCATAGACCAGCCCGCGAAAGGCAAAGGTGAAGGCGCGTTCGAGCAGGCCTTGCTTGCTGAGATGGTCGTGGCGGTGGACCGCACTGCGCACAGCTCGGTTTCGCGGGGCTTTCATCGTCGGTCTCCTGGGGCGGGTCGCGTCATGCCGATACCGCCGCAGCACCGTAAAAGCAAAGATGTTTGAATGAAGCGCCGGGGAAGCGCCGGGCAAGCGCGGGGTAGCCCGACCCAAAAATGGGGCCTGCCGCCGAGGGGCGACGGCAGGCCCTCAGCACGCTGTTCGGGAGCGGACAGCGTGTAGTGCCCATCTCTTCGGGGGAAGGGCTCTTAAATAAACGCCGCTGCTGCGGCTTTGGATGCAGCAGCGGCGAATTTATTCCGGTGTCGAAACTTACGGCAGCAAGACGCCGTCGATGACGTGGATCACGCCGTTCGACTGGTTCACATCAGCAATCGTGATGTGTGCGCTATGGCCCTTGGCATCGGTCACCATCCAGCCATGATCGCCCTTGCTGAAGGTCAGCGTGCCACCCTGAACGGTGGTATAGGTGGCCTTGCCCGCATGCGCAGCGGCGCTGGCGGCAATCGCTGCGGCGCTGATCTTGCCGGGGACGACATGATAGGTCAGCACGGCGGTGAGCGTTGCCTTGTTCTCTGGCTTCAGCAGCGTGTCGACGGTGCCGGCAGGCAGCTTGGCAAACGCATCATTGGTTGGCGCGAACACCGTGAACGGGCCAGCGCTCATCAGCGTGTCAACCAGGCCAGCTGCCTTGACGGCGGCGACCAGCGTGGTGTGATCCTTGGAATTAACAGCGTTTTCGACGATGTTCTTGGTGGGGTACATGGCTGCACCTCCGACCATCGGGTTGGTTTCGCTGGCGATAACAGCACCGCCGGCAAGCGCGATGGCAGCGGCAACAAGCGAAAGACGAATAGCTGACTTCATGATCGAATTCTCCTGCGAGCACCCTCTATGAGGTGCGGCAGCAACAACGAATTGGTGCCGGATTCGGATGCATGAATTTCTGATTCAGCAATCAAAAGTAACCAATGAACCCGCCAAGCCAGGACGCGCCCACCCGAGCGCGGGCGATCAAATCAGCGTCAGATCGCCCTTGGCCACCACCGCCCCGGTTGGTTTGCCGCTCGGCGACCCACCGATTGGCTCGATCGTTACGGCGAGCGTTGCACCAGCGGTAAAGCGGGCGCGATCGGCGGCGGCGATTGCAACCCCCGTCGCCTGACGATCATGCAGCACGCCGAGCGAGCGGGGCACCCCATCTGCCGCAATCACCCATAGTTCGGGGCTATGGCCTGCATCGACCAACGCAGCCGCGGCGACACGCAGTTGGCCAGTCGCCGGATCATAGATAGCCGGCACGGCTTTGCCATCGGCAACGGGCACGATCTGGGCGACCAGCACCATCCCAGCGACCTGGGCGATCTGCGTCGGCGGCGCGCCAGGCGCCGTGTTTGGCGGGCGCATCACCACCACCGCCAGCATGACCGCTGCGGCAAGGCCGCTCGTCAATGCCAGCCCGCGCCACAGCCGCACCGGCGCTGAATCATTGGCGGCGGGCGCCAACGCGCGTTCGATCCGGGAGAGCCCATTGGCGGGCGGCGCCATTTCAGGCGACCAATCGAACAATATCGCGAAATGGGCGCGCCAGCGATCGACTTCGGCGGCAAAATCCGGATCAGCCAGCACCCGGCGCAACGCCTCTGCACGGGCGTCGCCCTCCAGCAAGCCAAGTGCCAGTTCGGCGGCGGTCACTGATGCATCGGGCGTGCGATCATCCGTCATCGCTGACACACTCCTTCAGCCGCTGCAGCCCGCGGCGCACCCAGCTTTTCATCGTGCCGAGCGGCACGCCCTGGCGATCGGCCAGCTCAGCATAGGTCGCGCCTTCGAAAAAGGCGGTGCGGATCGCGACGCGCTGACGATCTTCGAGCGCATCGAGGCAAAGATGCAGCCGCCGCCCTTCATCATTGACGATCATTGCTTCACTGGCCAGCGGGCGATCATCGGCGATGTCGGGGGCGTCGTCGATCGGGGTGGCGGGGCGGGTGCGTTGCGCACGCCGCCAATCGATCGCGCGGTTGCGCGCAATCGTTGCAAGCCAGCTAATCGGGCTTGCCCGGCCGGGTTCATACCCCCCGGCGCGTTTCCAAATCGTCAGATACACTTCTTGCAACACATCTTCAGCCGCCTGCCTTTCGCCACAGATACGTAGGCAGATGCCAAAAAGTTTTGCAGCTGTGAGGTTATAGAGTTCGGCCATGGCCGATCGGTCTTCGCCACCGGTGCGCACCAGCACGTCGGTGAGATGGGCCCGGGCGGCAGCAGGATCGGCAGGAGCAGACATGTTACCCTCCCGACTAGCCGTCCCGGCCGCTGCCGACAACGCCCGATTAGGCCATCGTTGCGGGACAGGTGTCTGTCCGCGGCTGGTCGCAGCCGCCGATCGGGTGTGGCCTTCTGCTGGGGCATTGATTAAAGCCCGGTCCGTATCTTGTCCCTTTCATGGAGCTTCGCGCCGGTTATGCGCATTGCCATCGCGTCCGATCATGCTGCCTACGCCTTGAAACAGGCGCTGATCCCCTGGCTTGCGGGGCAGGGCCATGATGTCAGCGATCTGGGCACGCATGGCCCCGAAAGCGTTGATTATCCTGATTTCGGCGCGGCACTGGCTGCAGCGATTGCTGATGGCAGCGCAGAACGCGGCATTGCGCTGTGCGGATCGGGGATCGGTATTTCAATCGCAGCCAATCGCAACCCGGCCTGTCGCTGTGCCCTGGTGTCGGAACCCTTGTCGGCTGAACTGGCGCGCCGCCATAATGATGCCAATGCGATTGCGATCGGTGCCCGGCTGACCGGCGAAGATATGGCCCGCGCCTGCATCACCGCTTTTTTGACCACCGCATTTGAAGGGGGTCGCCATCAACATCGCGTCGACAAGCTTGGCGCAGCCCCCCTGGAAGGAATCCCAGCATGAGCACCAATCCCCAGAGCTATGGCTCGCGCACCCTGAGCGATGTCCAGCCCGATGGCTTTTTTACGCGCGGCCTGGCTGAAGCTGATCCGGCGATCTTTGCCGGCATTACGCAAGAGCTGACCCGCGAACAGACCCAGATCGAGCTGATCGCCAGCGAGAATATTGTCTCGAAAGCGGTGTTGCAGGCGCAGGGCTCGGTCTTCACCAACAAATATGCCGAGGGCTATCCCGGCAAGCGCTATTATCAGGGCTGCCACCCCTCCGACCTAGTCGAGCAGCTGGCGATTGACCGCGCCAAGCAATTATTCGGTTGCAGCTATGCCAATGTGCAGCCGCATTCGGGCGCGCAGGCCAATGGTGCGGTGATGCTCGCGCTGGTCAAGCCCGGAGAGACGATCCTGGGGATGAGCCTCGATGCCGGTGGCCATCTGACGCACGGTGCCAAGGCCGCGATGTCGGGCAAATGGTTCAACGCGGTGCAATATGGCGTCGATCCGGTCACGCATCTTATCGATTTCGATCAGGTCCGCGCCCTGGCGCTGGAGCACCAGCCAAAGCTGATCATCGCCGGTGGATCGGCCTATCCGCGCCAGATCGATTTCGCCAAATTCCGCGCCATCGCTGATGAAGTGGGTGCCTATTTTCTGGTCGATATGGCGCATTTCTCTGGCCTGGTGGCCGCTGGACTGCACCCTTCGCCCTTTCCGCATGCCCATATCGCCACGACCACGACGCACAAAACGCTGCGCGGTCCGCGCGGCGGCATGATCCTGGCCAATGACGAAGCGCTGGGCAAAAAGCTCAATTCGGCGGTATTCCCCGGGCTTCAGGGCGGCCCGTTGATGCACGTTATCGCGGCCAAGGCAGTGGCGTTTGGCGAAGCGCTGCAGCCTGATTATAAAAGCTATATCGCCGCCGTCATCGAAAACGCCAAAGTGCTGGCCGCGACGCTGAAGGAGCGCGGCGCTGAAATCGTATCGGGTGGCACAGATACGCATCTGGCGCTGATCGATCTGACGCCGCTGGGCGTGACCGGCAAGGATGCCGATGAGGCGTTGGAACGTGCCGGCATCACCTGCAACAAGAACGGCATCCCCAATGATCCGCTGCCGCCGACCAAGACCAGCGGCATCCGCGTCGGTTCGCCCGCGGGCACGACGCGCGGTTTTGGCCCGGCCGAATTCCGCGAGATTGGCCATATGATCGCCGATGTCCTCGAAGGGCTTCGGCAACAGGGCGAGGGCGGCGATCCGACCGCCGAAGCGCAGGTACGCGAGCGGGTGCTTGCGCTGTGCGCGCGCTTCCCCATCTATCCCGAAGGGATGTGATCCAAAGGAATGCGACAATGACCGAGGACGAAAAGGCGTTGAGCAAGAAAATGGCGGTGTCGGCGCTGATCGGCGCGGTGATCGCTATTCCGGTGCCGTTTGTCGGCCCGATTGTCGGCGCGATCGCCGGGGCAGGCTTTACCTATTTTCGCGCAAAGAAGCGGGGCTGAATGCGCTGCCCTTTTTGCGGCCATGAAGACAGCCAGGTAAAGGATAGCCGATCGACCGAGGATGGTGCCGCCATCCGCCGACGCCGCCAGTGCGAAGGTTGCGCGGCGCGCTTTACGACGTTCGAACGCATCCAGCTGCGCGATCTCTATGTGTTAAAGAGCGAGGACCGCCGCGAACCGTTCGAGCGCGAAAAGCTGATGCGATCAGTGTCGATTGCCTGCCGCAAGCGCCCGATCGACGCGGTGCGCATTGAAAAGCTGGTGACGAGCATCCAGCGCCAGCTCGAAACCTTGGGCGACAGCGACATTCCCTCCCAGCGGATTGGTGAATTGGTGATGGACGGGCTGAAAGAGCTCGATTCAGTCGCCTATATTCGCTTCGCCAGCGTCTATAAGGATTTCCGCGAGGCCCGCGATTTTGAAGAATTTGCGGGCAATGTGGCCGAGGTGGGCAAGGGGTGATCCCTCCCAGGGTTGTAATCAATTCCGTTCGTCCTGAGTAGCGGCTGAGCGAAGTCGAAGACGCGTATCGAAGGACCGCCACAAAGGATTGGCATGAGTTTCTACGCCTATATGCTGCGTTGTTCAGACGACAGTTTTTATGTCGGGCACACCGAAGATCTGGAGCATCGCATCGCCCAGCATCAGCATGGTGAGATTGAAGGCTATACGCAGCGCCGACGGCCGGTAGAATTGGTGTGGTCCGAATACTTCCAAACCCGGCTTGAGGCGCTTGAGGTTGAGCGCCAGATCAAGGGCTGGACACGGAGGAAGAAGCAAGCCTTGATCGATAACGACTGGCAGACCCTGCACGAGGCTTCAATTCCCCCGTCGGAGCGTGCCCTTCGACTTCGCTCAGGGCGAACGGAGGAAAGCTCTGATATTCCAGGCCGAGATGAGGATGGCAGTCACCTATCAACACCCGTTCGTGCTGAGCGAAGTCGAAGCACCGGCGCAACACCTGCCCCACCCCCTGTCATCGTCCTCGTCCGCCCGCAGCTTGGCGAGAATATCGGCAAGGCGGCGCGGGCAATGCTCAATTTCGGGTTGACCGAGCTGCGGCTCGTCGCGCCGCGGGACGGCTGGCCCAATCCGTCGGCCGGTCCAGCGGCATCGGGCGCTGATATCGTGCTCGAACAGGCGGCCGTGTTCGATAGCGTCGCCGCTGCTGTTGCCGATTGCGCACAGGTCTATGCCACCACGGTGCGCAAGCGCGGCGTGACCAAGCCGGTGGTGACCCCCGAACAGGCGGCGCACGACATTCATGCCGCACCAACCCGCGCCGCCATCCTGTTCGGGCCGGAACGCGCCGGGCTGGAGACCGATGATGTCGCGCTCGCCCGCACGATCATCACCGTGCCGATCAACCCCGCCTTCGGCTCGCTCAATCTCGCCCAGGCGGTGATTCTGGTCGCTTATGAATGGAGCAAAGGGGTGGCGCTGGCCAGCCCGCCCAGCGTCGACATACCGGTGCCCGCGACGCAGGAAGAGCTGGAAGGGATGCTGCAGCAACTCGACACGATGCTGGAGGATGCCGGCTATTTCTTCCCGCCCGATCGGACGGTGACGACCAAGCGCACCTTGCGCACGCTGCTCACCAAGCCTGGCTGGTCAACGCAGGAGGTGCGGACGGTGCGCGGCATTCTGTCGACGCTTGATCGGCCGCGCCCGAGCCGGGGCGGTTGAACAGCTGACAGCGGCGCTCAGCGTTTGTCGAACAAATCCAGTTCATAGGCGATCGATGCTTCGACCAGATCGTCCCACAAGGCCGCGATCGCGGCTTCGGGCAGGCCGAGCCTCGCGGCTTCGGCGCGGGCATTGGCAATCACCAACGCCTTGCGCGCTTCATCGCGGACCTTGTCGCGGGTCGGCTTGATCCGCGCGGCGGCGGCCATATAGGCAAAGCGCCGCGCCAACAGCGCGATCAGATCGCGATCGACCTGGTCGACGCCGGCGCGGACCTCGGCCATGGTCATGCAGTCGGGGCCGGCAAGGATGGTGTTGCTCATGCGCGGGGCTTTTGGCGAACCAGTGCGCGCCTGTCCAGCGTGACGCGCCCAGCTTGACGCGTCTAACTTGACTCAGGCACCCAGCGCCGCTAACCGCCCACCTTCGCAAATGGCCCCGCACCCCGGTGAAGCGGTGGCCCTGTTTCGGTCCTCAACAGATCAGCACAGAGCGATGACCGGGATATCGCGCGCCCAATCGGGCACGCGGTCGTTGTTGGCAATTGCAAAGGAATAGATATGTCGAAGCGCCAAAGCGCCAAGTATAAGCTCGATCGCCGGATGGGCGAGAATATTTGGGGTCGCCCCAAGAGCCCGGTTAACAAGCGTGAATATGGCCCCGGCCAGCACGGCCAGCGCCGCAAGGGCAAGGTTTCCGACTTCGGCCTGCAGCTGCGCGCCAAGCAGAAGCTGAAGGGCTATTATGGCGACGTGACCGAAAAGCAGTTCCGCGCTTGCTATCACGAAGCCAGCCGCATGAAGGGCGATACCAGCCAGAACCTGATTGGCTTGCTCGAACAGCGCCTGGACATGATCGTTTATCGCGCCAAGTTCGCGCCGACGGTGTTCGCCGCGCGTCAGCTCGTTTCGCACGGCCACATCAAGGTCAATGGCGTGAAGTGCAACATTGCTTCGCGCCGCGTGTTCCCTGGCGAAGAAATCACGCTGGGCAGCAAGGCGCAGGAAATGGCGCTGGTGATGGAAGCGCAGAGCCTGGCCGAGCGCGACATCCCCGAATATGTCGCCCCCGATGGCGCCGCCAAGGTTACCTTCACGCGCGTACCGACGCTGGATGAAGTGCCCTATCCGGTGAAGATGGAACCGAATCTGGTGGTCGAATTCTACTCGCGCTGATGGCGCGGATTAGCGCCAGCTAATCCGGACACACAACGCGAACGGCTAGCGAGGCCAAAGCCCCGTTCGACGACGCGGCCCTTCGACTGCCTGCCAAGGCAGGCGCTTAGGACATGCTTTGCCGCGGCGCTGCACCCGAGAAGCAAAAAGGCGGTCTTCACGGGCCGCCTTTTTTCGTGGCCGGGTTAATCTGGCAGCTTCATCGTTGCCCTTAGAAAGGCGTCGCTCCTGGCCAGCATGGTGGTCCGCGCATTGGCATCATCCAATTGGTGATCAAGGCCTTTAAACTCGACCAGCTCGACGGGCTTGCCCGCCGATTTCAAGCGCGACGCCATCAGCCGGGCTTCACCGATGCCGACATTCTGGTCGCCATCGCCATGAAACATCAGCACCGGCACTTTGAAGACGGCAGCGTTCCTTGCGGGTGAGCCTTCGCTGACATGCGGGCCCCTGCCGATAAACTGGTCGCGCAGCGAATATTGCTTGAACCCGCGGAGCTCCTCACGCCAGCTGTCCAGGTCAGTCACGGGGGCAATGGCGACGATTGCCTTGAACAAATTGGGGTCCAGCACCGATGACTGCAGCGCGGCATAGCCGCCATAAGACCAGCCCACGATCGCCAGATGATCGGGCGTGGTAATGCCCTGCGTGATCAGCCAGCGTCCGGCATCGTTGACATCGCCAATCGCGATCCGCCAGGATTTAAAGCCATTTTCGACGAACCAATTGTCGCCATAGCCCGTCGATCCGCGATAATTGGGTTGCAGCACGGCATAGCCCCGCGCGGCATAAAATTGCGCGAGCCAGTCAAATCCCCATTCGTCGCGTGCGCCCGGCCCGCCATGCGGCATGACAATGGCGGGGATGTTCTTGCCCGTGCTGCCGGGCGGCAGCGTCAGATAAGCGGGGATCTGCGCGCCGTCATTGGCTTTGATCGAGATGGTTTTGACGGTGGCGAGCTTGCGGTCGTCAAGGTCGGGCCGCACCGCCACCAAAGAATCGAGATGCCGGTTTTTCTTGTTAAACACCATATAGCGGCCCGGATCGACGTCGCTCCCAAGCCAAATCAGCAGCTTGCTTTCATCGCTGTTGGCATCGACAAAGCTGACGAGCGGTAGCTCCGGTACGGCCTTTTGTAGCGCCTGTTGCAGTTTTTTGAGTTCCGGATCGAAAAACTCCGTTTGGCGTCGATCAGTGACGAAGGAAACACCGACAACCCGGTTTTTGCGCCCGATACGGATCAGTCCGCCAAGATCGACATCGGGCCGGGCAAAGACCAGTTCCTGTTTCGCCGATCCGTCCAGTGCGACCTTGAAGAGCGCGCGTCGCCCATCGAGCGTGTCATAGCCATAAGCAACATTTTCGGTTGGATCGACGGCCCATGGATCAAAATTGCTCTCGCCTTTGCGGCCACCATTGACCGTGCTCAGTGGCAACCATTGTTTGCTGGCGGGCGAACGATAGAGATATTTGACCTGATCCTTCACCATGCCGTCCGAATCCTCGGGGCGCAGGCCCATGATGCGAACATTGCCCAGACCATCAGTGATATATTCCACCGCCAGCGCGTTAGCGCGTTCGATCACCGTGCGTTTCAGCGTCGTCGGATCGATACGTTCGACCCCCAGGCCCGGGCGGTTTGACCCGGTGCTAAAGGTTCCCGTGGACGAAGTTTCGACAAATTGTCGCGTCATCAGCAACGCAGTGCCTTCAGCATCGCCAAACCAGTCGATCACGCTGCCGCCATTCTGCATGACCTCCAATGCATCAGGTCCTTCGCGTGCGGTGACGATCTTCATCTCTTTGCCATCGCGGTTGATCGCGATGGTTCGGGTAAAGCCGAGCGCATCGACACCTTTTCCCGCCACCGTATAGATGGAGCAGATCAGCCGGTCGTCATTGGCCCAGTCGCATCCCGTCAGGCGCTCGGGATCGCCATCTGAACTGAGGATCGATACGGGCCTTTGGCTGCCATCGACCCAGCCTGTCGCGAGCACCACTGACTTGCCTTTGCCAGAGATTAACATCGCAAAATATTGGCCGTTGGGTGACAGGCTGATGCTGCGGACAAATTCGCGCGCGCCAAAAGCCTGCGCGGTCTGGACGGCGGTTGGTTGCTGCTGCGCGGCAACTGGTGCCCATCCCCATGCCGCTGTCGCGAAGACCAGCCAAACCCGTTTCATTACTCTTCCCCAGTTTTTCATATTGTTGCTCGATCAGCCTAACCATTCGCCGGGGGCTCGCAAGCGCCATCGTGGCGATTGCTTGCGCCCGCTCAAATCGGCTGCCAGAAGCGCTCGCATCCTACCGGGAGAGACGATGATGAGCCGCCTGCCTTTGCTGTTTGCCGTGCCATTGGCACTGTCCATGCCGGCTGCTGTCTGCGCGCAGGACGCGCCGACGATTTCGGTGGAGACGCTCAAGACCATCGACAAGGAGCTGTCGTCCGACGCCTATGAAGGCCGCGCGCCGACGACACCGGCCGAGGACAAAACGGTCGCCTATATCATCGCGCAGATGAAGGCGGCGGGGCTGAAGCCCGGCAATAAGGGCAGCTGGACGCAGGATGTACCGATGGTCGAATCGACCTTTGCCAACATCAGCCCCTTGGTGTTTGTCGGCGGCAGCGTACCAGTGAGCCTTGTGCCGAATACCGACATGGTCGTGCGCAGTTACCGCGTGCTGCCGCAGATCGCGGTCAAGGACAGCGAGGTTGTGTTCGTCGGCTATGGCATCAACGCGCCCGAGCGTGGCTGGAACGATTATGCCGGGGTCGATGTGCGCGGCAAGACGGTGATCATTCTGGTCAACGATCCCGACTGGCAGACGCCGGCGCGCGAAGGACTCTTCGAAGGCCGCGCGATGACCTATTATGGTCGTTGGACATATAAGTACGAAGAAGCGGCGCGGCAGGGTGCGGCGGCCGCGATCATCGTCCATGATACCGAACCGGCGGCTTATGGCTGGGGCGTGGTCGAATCGAGCAACACGCGGCCTTCGCTCGAGCTCGACGTGCCGGGCGATCATCTCGACCAGAGCGCGGCGATCGGCTGGATGCAACTCGATGCCGCCAAGCGCGTGTTCGCTAGTGCAGGCACGGATTTCGCAAGCCTGAGCGAGGCCGCAAAGGTCAAGGGCTTCAAGGCAGTCCCGCTTGGGCTGAAGGCATCCGTGTCGATGACTGCGACGATCAAGCGGCAGAAGTCGAAGAATGTGATCGGCGTGCTGCCGGGCAAGACCGCGCCAAAGGACTATGTCCTCTATACCGCGCATTGGGATCACCTCGGCCGCTGCACGCCAGTCAGGGGCGACAATATCTGCAATGGCGCGGTCGACAATGCCAGCGGCATCGCCGGGCTGGTCGCACTCGCGCAAGCCTATACCAAGGCTGGCCCTGCCGCGCGCTCGGTCGCGTTTCTGGCGGTGACGGCGGAGGAATCGGGGCTGCTCGGCTCGCAATATTATGCCGAACATCCGGTCTATCCGCTGGCCCGAACGGTTGGCGGGGTGAACATGGACAGCTTGAATGTCATTGGCCTCACCAAGGATTTCGTGGTGACGGGCGCGGGTAAATCTGAACTGGAAGACCTGATCGTGCCACTGGCGGCCGCGCAGGACCGGGTGATCAAGCCCGAGCCGAGCCCGGAGCGCGGCGGCTATTTCCGGTCGGATCATTTCAGCTTTGCCAAGCTGGGCGTGCCGATGCTCGATGCCGGATCAGGCCAGGATCTCGTCACGGGCGGGATAGCGGCGGGGCGCGCTGCGGCGGAGGATTATGTCACCAATCGCTATCACAAGCCGCAAGACGAATATAATGCGGATTGGGACTGGTCGGGTGCGGTCGCCGATCTGACGCTTTATTACCGGCTCGGGCGGCAGTTGGCGGACGGCAATAGCTGGCCAAACTGGTATAAGACGGCGGAGTTCCGCGCGATTCGCGACAAGTCGCGGGCCGGCCAATAAGGGCGTGAGCAGAAAATGACGAAGCTGATCCAGCCAGCCGAATGGGCGCACCACAAGGCGGTGTGGATCGGCTTTCCCAGCCATCCCGAATTATGGCTGGAGGATATCGATCCGGCGCGCGCCGAGGTGGTGGCGTTCGCGCGCGCAGTCCATGCCGATGGCGCGGGCGAAAAGGTGATCCTGGTCGCCGCCACTATCGAGGCAAGCGATACCGCGCGGAAAATGGCCCCCTTTGCCGAGGTGATTGTCGAGCCGTTCGGCGATATCTGGCTGCGCGATACCGCGCCGATTTTCGTGTCGAAATCGGCGGCGCGCGATTTTCGCTTTAACGGCTGGGGCGGCAAATATGATTTGCCCGGCGATGACGATATCGGCGCACGGCTGGCGCGCACGCGGCGGGTCGAGCTCGAGCAATGCGACTGGGTGCTGGAGGGCGGCGCGATTGATGGCGACGGCACGGGTCTGGTTGTCACTACCGAGCAATGCCTGCTCAATCCCAACCGTAACCCGGGTTTTTCCCGGCCGATGGTCGCTGAGTTCCTGAAGCGTGATCTGGGATTCAGCGATGTGCTGTGGCTGGGCAACGGGCTGCTCAACGACCATACTGACGGGCATGTCGATAACTTGGCGCGGTTCGTCGCACCGGGATTGCTGGCGATCCCCGAAGGGACCGATAATGACCCCAATTGGCGCGTCTATCAGGCCGCTGCCGAAAATGCGGCGGCGTTCGGGGTGGAGGTGGTCCGGGTGCCTTCGCCTGGGCGGATATTGCACGATGAGGAGATCGTCCCCGCCAGCTACATGAATTTTTATATCGGCAATGCCAGCGTGGTCGTGCCCCAATATGGATCGTCGAACGATAACGCGGCGGTGGCGGCCTTTGCCGCGCTTTTCCCCAATCACCACGTCGTCGGCCAGCGCGCCGATCATATCCTGACGGGCGGGGGCAGTTTCCACTGCATTAGCCAACAGATTCCGGGGTAGGAATCATTTAAAGGGATTCCTATTGTCCCGCATCCGTTCGCCCTGAGCGAAGTCGAAGGGCAAGCGCTGCGCCGGGGCTTCGACTTCGCTCAGCCCGAACGGAATGAGGACATCATTACGATACCGAGCGAGGACCAGAGATGACCGAGATCACCGTCGCCGCGCTGCAGCTTGCGTTCGGCCCCGATATCGATGTGAACATCGCTAATGTCGCGCGGCTGGTGCGCGAGGCGGCGGCGCGTGGCGCGCAGGTGATCCTGCCACCTGAATTGTTCGAGGGCGAATATTTCTGCCGGGTCGAGGATGAGGGCCTGTTCGCCACCGCCAAGCCTGTAGCCGAGCACCAGGCGGTGCTGGCGATGCAGGCCCTTGCGGCTGAGCTTCGCGTTGCCATCCCGACCAGCTTTTTCGAAGCCGATGGGCCGCACCACTATAATTCGCTGGCGATGATCGGCCCTGACGGCGCGGTGCAGGGCGTTTATCGCAAGAGCCATATCCCCGATGGGCCGGGCTATGAGGAGAAATTTTATTTCCGGCCCGGCAATACCGGCTTCAAGGTGTGGCCCGGGCCCAGTGGGACGGCTGATACCACGCTCGGCGTCGGCATCTGCTGGGATCAATGGTATCCCGAAACCGCGCGCGCGATGATGCTGATGGGCGCGCAGGTGCTGTTCTACCCGACCGCGATTGGCAGCGAACCGCATGATGAGGGGCTCGACACCGCCCGGCTGTGGCGCCGCGCCATGGTGGGGCATGCAGTGTCGAATGTGGTGCCGGTGGTGGCGGCCAACCGGATCGGTACCGAGCACGGCCAGACATTCTACGGCACCAGCTTCATCACCGACGAACGCGGCGACATCCTCGCCGAGCTTGGCCGCGAGGAAGAAGGCGTGATCACTGCGACGCTCGACATCGACCGGGTCAAGCGCCACCGCGCCGCCTTTGGCTTTTTCCGCGATCGTCGCCCCGACCTCTATGGGCGGCTGGTGCAGGATATCTAGAGTGGGATGACGGTAGGCCGCACCAACCTTACACCCGTTCGGGCTGAGCGAAGTCGAAGCCCACGCGCTCCGCCTGCCCTTCGACTTCGCTCAGGGCGAACGGNNTGGGTTGGTCCAAGCCAAAGTCCTCCTGCTCCAGCCCCGACATCGCCGCCGTCGGTGCGGCGATGTCCCTTTGCCCTCAGATCGCCGCCAGCGCCTGATCGAAATCGGCGATCAGATCATCGGCATCCTCAACCCCGATCGAGATGCGGACGAGATTGTCAGTAATCCCCAGCGCCGCCTTGCGTGCTTCGGGCACTGACAAATGAGTCATGCCGGCGGGGTGGCTGGCGAGCGTTTCGGTGCCCCCCAGGCTGACCGCGAGCTTGGCGATGCGCAGCGCATCAAGGAAAGCAAAACTCTCTTTCTCGCCACCCTTCAGGAATAGCGAAAAGGTGCTGCCCGCCCCCATGTCATGCCGCTTGTAGATATCGGCCTGGCGTTCGTCGCCTGGGGTGGTTTCAAGAAAGCCGAGATAGCCAACCCGCTCGACCTTGGGGTGATCGCGCAGAAAGGCGCAGACCTTGGCGGCATTTTCGCCCGCGCGCGTCATCCGTAACTCCAGCGTCTCCAGACTGCGCAGCAGCATCCAGGCGGTATTGGGATCAGTGATCGTACCGATCGTGTTCCGCATCAGCCGGATCACATCGATCTGCTTTTTTGATCCCAGAATCGCGCCGGCGACGAGATCGGAATGGCCGCCGACATACTTGGTCAGCGAATAGACGACGATATCCGCGCCATGCTGCAGCGGCTGGAACCAGAGCGGGCCCAGGAAGGTATTGTCGATCGCGATTGGCGGCTTGTCGGGGGAGTCGCCGAACACGGCATCGCGGGCAGCGGCGACCGCCTGGACATCAACCAGGGCATTGGTCGGGTTGGCGGGGCTTTCGAGATAGATCAGCGCAACACGGCCCATACCGTTTGCTCTGGCCATCACCGCATCGATTTCTGCGCGGGTGGCACCTGCCGGAAAGTCGACGAAATGCACGCCGAACCGGCCGAGAATGCGGGCGATCAGCGTTTCGGTGGCGGCATAAAGCGGGCCGCTATGGATGATCGTGTCGCCCGCGCGGACCATCGACAGGAACAGGGTGGCAATCGCCGACATGCCGCTCGAAAACGTCAGCGCATCCTCGGCATCTTCCCAGACGCCGAGCCGGTCTTCGAGGATTTCCTGGTTGGGGCCGTTGAAGCGCGAATAGACAAGACCGTCCGCCCCGCCCGGCCGCTTGCCGGTCACGCCTTCGAAATGGCGCTTGCCGGCGGCGGCGTTGGGGAAGACGAAGGTGGAGGTCAGGAAGATCGGCGGCTTCAGCGATCCTTCCGACAGCATCGGATCATAGCCATGCCCCATCATCAGCGTTGATGGTTTCAGCTTGCGTCCGCCGACCTTGTCGACCTTTGGCTTGGGGTGGCGGCGCGGGACGGCGCCGGGAAGGTCTGCTTCGGGCGTGTCGGTCATGGCGAGGGCTCCTGTACGGCCGCTTTGGATCGACTAGTCTCTATAGATACTATCGCGACGCGGCTAGCGCTGTCGGGATGATCAGGCGTCGATCGCTGGCAATCCGATCAGCGAAATCTGCCGACCATAATCGGGTTCGCTGCGGTGCGTTGCCCGGCGGAAGCTGAAGAAGCGCTCTTCATCGGCATAGGTATCGAGCCCCAGCATTTCGACGGTCCTGATGCCGGCAGCGGCGATACGGTGCGCGACATAGGCTTCGAGATCAAACTGGTGATGGCCGGGCTTGCCGGGGGAAAAGAAGCGCTCATTTGCCGGATCATCGGCGGCAAAGCGGGCGGCAAAACCGTCATCCACCTCATAGCTGGCGCGGGCGATGCACGGGCCGATCGCGGCAGCAATCCGATGACGGTCAGCGCCCAGCTGCTCCATCGCGGCGATGGTCGCCTCAGTGACGCCACCAATCGCCCCCTTCCAGCCAGCATGCGCGGCACCGATTACCCCGGCGGCGCTATCGACCAACAACACCGGTGCGCAATCGGCAGTGAGGATGCCGAGCAGCAGCCCAGGCCGATTGGTGACCATCGCATCGGCTTGCGGGCGCAGATGATCGCCATGCGGCTCGGTGATGATCACCGCGTCCGCCGAATGGACCTGATACAGCGTTACGATCACGCTGCCCGGGGCAACAGCGGCGATTGCCCGCCGCTGATTTTCGATCAGTTCGGCGGTCGGCGGCTGACCCCGCCGCCCCATGTCGAGCGAGGCCATCGCCCCGGTCGACACCCCGCCGCGCCGCGCCAGAAAGCCATGTGGGACCTCTCCAAGCGCCTTAGCGCGAATTGCCTCGACGGTGCTCACAGCACCAGCTGCATGATCAGATCGCGATCGATCTGGTTGCCGGTCGGGAAGGCGTAATCGCCGATATGAACAAAGCCGTAGCGATCGTAAAAGCGCTTGGCGCGGTCGTTATTCTCCCAGACGGTCAGCACCAACGCCGTTGCGCCACGGCTGCGTGCGGTGTCGATCGTCCAGGCCATCAGCGCCTGGGCAATGCCGCTGCCGTGAAACGGGGTGGCGACATAAAGCTGGCTGAGCTGCAGCGCGCCGGGCAACAGGGCCGGGGCTTCCAGCCAGACCGACGATAATTTGACATAGCCCGCGATTGCGTCGCCCGCGCAAGCGAGCCGAAAATGATGCGCTGGATCGGCCATCGCGGCGATCAGCTTGCCCGCCGGACCATAGGCTTCGCCGACATAGAGCGCGATGTCTTCGGCACTGGCCGAATGTTCGAAGGTCTCCAGCCAGATCTTGCGGGCCATCGCGTCGAGCGCTGGGCCATCCTCAAGCGTTGCGTCGCGATAGGTGATGCGGGTGTCAGTCATGCAAAGCCTGCGGGTTGGGGCCAATCGGGGGCGGTGATGGCGATCGCCTTGAACAGGCTGCCCATCTGATCGGGCGCCACCAGCCGGTCGCGATCGACGCGGACCGAATCGCCCAGCACAGCCGCGCGCGCGTCGATGCCGAGTGCGATCAGCAATGCACCCTGATCGACCGGACCAAAGCTGGTCGCGCCTTCTGCCTCGGCGGCGGCGCAGAGCGTGGCGAAATCGACATGCGCGGTCAGATCATGCTCGCCCGGCGCCTCAAACGGGTTGGCATAGGCACCCGCGCGCATGGCCTGCAGCGTGTCGCCAATCGCCGGACCCTGATAGCCATAATCGGTCGTCAGCATTGCGCCGCCTTGTCGCGCGATCCGGCCCGCGAGGTCGCGCATCACCGCGACACTCGCTGGCGAGGTTTCGATCACTGATCCGGGGGCTGCGTCGCGCAGGGCCGGCGGCAGGATTGCCGCCGGCACCTGTTTGCCCGCGATTGGCAGGAACAGCGTGTCCTGGCAGGCCACCAGCCGCTCATGCCACCCGTCCGCGCCACGCACGAGCTGACGGATCGGCAGCGCATCGAAAAATTCATTGGCGATTACCAGCAAGGCGATGTCGCCCGGCAGCGTGGTTGTGTCGTCATGCCAGATCGCGCCGGGCACGCGTTCGGCCTGGGCGCTGCGCAAGGTCGGGCTGGTTTCGACGAAGTGCACCGCTGGCCTCAGCCCGGCCTTGGCCATCGCTCGCAGCGCATCGGCGGCCAAGGTGCCGCGCCCCGGGCCCAGCTCGACATAAGCAGCCGGGGGGCGTCCGGCGCGATCCCAAAGATCGGCCAGCCATAGCCCGATCAGCTCGCCGAACATCTGGCTGATCTCTGGCGCGGTGGTGAAATCACGGCCGAGTGGATCGCGCGTGGCATAATAATGCGCGTTGGCAGCCGCCATATACTGGGCGAGCGAGATCGGCCCGGCCAGCGTGATCGCGCGGGCAAGGCGTTCAGGCAGGGGCGCATCGATCACCGCTGCATCCATCTCAGGCGACGCTTTCGCCCCCGGCGATCGGCTCGACGCGCTGCCGCCGCCGAGTCGATGTGGCGATCAAATAGGCGCCGCCCAGGATCATGGGGAGGCACAGCCATTGGCCCATATGCAGCCCGGTGCCTTCCGCAAAGGCGCGCAATTGTTCATCGGGTTCGCGGAAAAATTCGACGATGAACCGCCCCGTGCCAATGCCGGCCAGCGCAATCCCGGTCAGCCGACCCGGATCGTACCGCGCCTTGGTCCGCCAGAAAAAATACCAGAGCAGGGCAAACAGGGCGAGGCCTTCCAACCCCGCCTCATAAAGCTGGCTGGGATGGCGGGCGATATCATCGCCGGTGCGCGGAAAGATGATCGCCCAGGGGACGTCGCTGGGTTTGCCGTACAGCTCGCCATTCACGAAATTGGCGATTCGGCCAAAAAACATGCCGAAGGGCGAGGCGCACGCCACATAATCAAGGACGCGCAGCAGGTTTAGCTGTTGTGACCGCGCGAAGAGCATCATCCCAATCGTAGTGCCAATCACCCCGCCATGGAAAGACATGCCGCCTTCCCACAGCCTGAAAATCTGGAGCGGCGCGAGCAGCATGGCGGGCTGATAAAACAGCACATAGCCGATTCGTCCGCCCAGAATGATCCCCAAAGTCGCATAGAAAATCAGATCATCGACATGCCGCCGTGCCATCGGCGCACCGGGTTGCGCAACCAGCCGCAGCAGATACCACCAGCCGACGATGATGCCGGCAATATAGGCAACCGAATACCATTTCAGGCTGAACCACCCGATCCGGAAGATCGTGTCGTTCAATCCCAGATCGGTAAACCGGATATGTTCGGCGACGGTGGACAGGATCAAGGCTTTTCCCCAGGCTGCGGAGCTTCCATAAGGGGTGCAAGCGATAAGACCAAGTGGAGAGAAATATGCAGACTGAGCTCGACCGCCGAATCGATAATGGCCTCGCCGCGCTCACCGGGTTGGGTGGGCAAATGCCGGTGATCCCAATCGAGCTTCAGGGGCGCACCTATCCGACGATTGCCGTCGCACCGCCTGCCATGACCTATTATTTTGCGCATTTTTGCAACGAGCATGCCGACAAGACTTTTCTGGTTTCGGGCGATGAGCGGCTGACTTTTGCGGAAGTTTTCGCGCTGGCGCAGCAAACCGCGCGCGCGCTGGTCGATGGTTGCGGCGTCAAGCAGGGCGACAGGGTGGGCATTGCGATGCGCAATTCGCCGTCCTGGATCGCGCTGTATATGGGTATCTTGATGGCCGGCGGCGTGGCGACGCTGCTGAATGGCTGGTGGCAGACCGCCGAGCTTGCCGGCGCGATTCACGATGTCGATTGCCACATGGTTTTCGCCGATGCACCGCGCGCCCAGCGGCTCGATGAGGCCACCGGGTTGGGTGCTGAGGTAATGGCGATCGATGATCGGTTGCCATTGGCAGAGGCGCTGGCGCCGTTATTTGCCCGGGGTGGCAGTGCAACGACGATGCTGCCGATGCTGCGGGGCGACGACAATGCGACGATCCTGTTCACCAGTGGATCGACCGGCCAGTCCAAAGGGGCGCTCTCCGATCACCGCGCCGTGATGCAGGCGGTGTTCAATTATCTGGTCACGGCGCTGATGATGCTGGGTATCTCCAGCGAGGATGGCAAGCCGGTCACGACCCAGCACGCCACCCTGCTCAATGTCCCGCTCTTCCACGTCACGGCCGAGGTGCCGGTGTTCCTGCAAAGCTTCGCGATGGGGCGCAAATTGGTGCTGATGCCGAAATGGGATGCCGAAGAGGCGATGCGGCTCATTGAGCGCGAGACGGTTACCTATTTCGTCGGCGTGCCGCTGATGAGCTTTGAGATTTTGACCCACGCGAAGCGCGCCGACTATAATCTGTCGAGCGTCACTGATTTTGCCGCAGGCGGGGCGCCCCGGCCAGTTGAGCATGTCCGCCGCTTGAACGAGGAAATGGGCGGGGCCGCGCCGCTGCTCGGCTATGGCCTGACCGAGACCAACGGCATTGGCTGCGGTAACTTCCGCAGCAATTACCTCGCCAAGCCCAATTCGACCGGTCGCGCCTCGGCCCCGCTGGTTGATCTGGCGATCCTGGACGGTGCCGGGCGACCCGTGCCGCAGGGGGAGCGCGGCGAAGTGGGGATTCGGTCGATCTGCAACTTCAAGGAATATTGGGGCCGCCCCGAAGCCACCAGCGAAGCCTTTACCGCGGACCGATATTTCCTGACCGGCGATATCGGCTATCTTGATGAGGCGGGGTATTTGTTCATCGTCGATCGCAAGAAGGACATCATTATCCGGGGCGGGGAGAATATCTCGTGCCAGGAAGTCGAAGCCGCGCTTTACGAAAACCCGCATGTTGCCGAGGCGGCGGTATTTGGCCTGCCCGATGAGCGGTTCGGCGAGGTGCCGGGCGCAGTCGTGCATATCCGCGCTGGTGAGGTGATGGATGTGGAGGCGTTGTGCGAATTCCTGACCGCGCGGATCGCAGCGTTCAAGGTGCCCAAGCGCATCTGGATTGCTGAGGCACCGCTGCCGCGACTCGGGACTGAGAAGATCGACAAGGTATCGCTGCGCGCCACCTATCGATCGCTTTATGCCACCGAATCCGCTGCGGCTTGATCTGGCGTCTGCCGTCCACCCGCGATAGAGCGGGGCGATGGCCATTGGCGGGATCAGCGACAGGATTAATCGGCGGACGCTGCTGATCGGCGGCGGGGCCGGCGTTGGGCTGTTCGTTGCCTGGGCGATCTGGCCGCGTCGTTACCTGCCGAACCTGACGGTGGTGCCCGGCGAAACCGCGTTTGGCGCGTGGCTGAAGATCGGCGAGGATGGCCATGTTACGGTTGCTGTGCCGCAGGCCGAACATGGCCAGGGCGTCTACACCACGATGCCGCAGATCGTCGCCGATGAGCTTGGCGCGGATTGGCGCACGGTGGGAGTGGAGCCCGCGCCGCTCAACCCGCTTTACGCCAATGATCTGGGCGCGGGCGAGTTGTTCGAAGGCGTGTTTGCCGGTGTGCCGGAGGGGCTGAAGCGCAGCCATGCCGCGCGGACGGCGCTGGTGCTGACGGCGGGCTCAAGTTCAATCCGCAATTTCGAAGGCGATTTGCGCCAGGCCGGCGCGGCGGGCCGGGTGCTGTTGTGCAAGGCGGCGGCGCGGCGCTGGGGCGTGGCGTGGGAGGCGTGCTCGACCCAGGGCGGTTTCGTCATCCATGGCCAGCAAAAGCTGCGCTTCGGTGCCTTGGCCGCTGCGGCCGCGGACGAGCAGCTCCCCGAAACGCTGCCGCTGCGCGACGGTGCGGTCGGGCGCTTGTCGGGCCAGTCCCTGCCCCGCATCGATGTACCCTCCAAGGTTGATGGCTCGGCCAATTTTGCCGGCGATATCCGCCTGCCCGATATGGTTTTTGCCGCGATCCGGCAGGGCCCGGTGGGCGATAGCCGGCTGGTGAAGATCAATCGCAAGGCAGCGGAGCGGATTCGTGGCGTGCTGGCGGTGATCGAAGCGGAACGCTCGGTCGCGGTGGTTGCCAATAACTGGTGGGCAGCCAATCGCGCGCTCGATGCGCTGATCCCCCGCTTTGAAACGCGCGGGGCGTTGATCAACAGCGATAGCATCGATTCTGCGCTGAATGCGGCGCTCGCCGGGCCGGGCCAGCGCATGGCCGCGCAGGGTGATCTCGCTGCTGTGTTCAAGGGCGCGCAGGTTGTCACGGCCGATTACCGGGTGGGGCTTGCGGTGCATGCCCCGCTGGAGACGATGACGGCAACCGCGCGGCTCGACGCCGGGCGGCTCGAACTCTGGCTGCCGACCCAGGCACCGGGCCGGGCGCGGGCGGCCGCTGCCGCAGCGATCGGCATTTCGGAAGAGTCGGTGATCGTCCACCCGATGCTGATCGGCGGTTCCTTCGGCGCCAATCTTGAGCATCTGGTCGCTGAACAAGCAGCAGTGCTTGCCAAACAGATGAAACGGCCAGTGCAGCTCGTCTGGTCGCGCTATGAAGATTTGCTGCACGATCGCTTTCGCCCGCCCGCCGCCGCGCGGCTGACGGCGCGGCTGGGGCCGAATGGATCGATCATGGGTTGGTTGACCAAGATTGCTGCCCCCAACACGGGCCGCGCGCTTGCTGATCGACTGTCGGTCGGTGATCCGGCGGTTCGCGCCGCGCTCGCGCTGCAGGGGGAGGGTGATCCCTATGCCGTGGCCGGTGCGCTGCCTTTTTATCGCTTCCCCAATTATGCGATTGATCACCACCCCGCCGATATCGGCGTGCCGACCGGCCATTGGCGATCGGGTGCGCACAGCTATACCGCCTTTTTCACCGAATGTTTCCTTGACGAACTGGCCCATGTCGCCGGGACCGAACCCTTGTCGTTCCGCGTATCGATCACGGCTGAGCCGCGCCTGGTTCGCTGTCTGTCAACGGCGGCGGCACTTGGCGGCTGGGAAGGCGGCGTCCCGGGCAGCGCGCAAGGTATCGCCTGTCACAGTTTTCGCGGCAGCCATATTGCCGTGCTGGCCGAAGCACATTTTGAAGACGGCCAGCGCCCCGTGGTCGATCGGCTGGTTGCCGCGGTTGATTGCGGGCGGCAGATTAATCCCGATATTGTTCGCCAACAGATTGAAGGCGGGCTGGTTTTCGGCATGGCAGCGGCATTGGGGGGATCGACGGGTTTTACTGAAAATGTCGCTGATGCGCGCAGGCTTGGCGATTTGTCGCTGCCGCGGCTTGCCGATTGCCCCGACATCACGATCGAGATGATCCGCAGCGAGGCGGCCCCCGGCGGCGTCGCTGAACTGGCGGTGCCGCCCGTCGCGCCCGCCATTGCCAATGCGTTACAGGCAAGTGCGGGGTTTCGTTTGCGCCGCTTGCCGTTTACCGCAAACCCAGCATGATTCTCCCCCCCGATCATCCGCCAGTTGCGCGCGCCAGAATTGGCGTGCTGCTGACCAATTTGGGTACGCCCGATGGCCCTGATACCCGGTCGGTCAAACGCTATCTCGCCGAATTTCTGTCAGACAAGCGCGTGGTGGAGATTCCGCAATTGCTGTGGCAGCCGATTCTGCGCGGGATTATCCTCAACACCCGCCCGCAAAAATCGGCAGAGGCCTATGCCCAGGTCTGGGGGCCAGACGGCTCGCCGCTGGCCAGCATCACCAAGGCGCAGTCAGCCGCGCTGCAAGGTGCATTCGGGCCGAATGTGACGGTCGATTGGGCGATGCGTTATGGCAAACCCTCCATCCCTGACCGGCTGCGCGCGATGAAAGAGGCTGGCTGCGAGCGCATTTTGCTCGCGCCGCTTTACCCGCAATATTGCGGCGCGACGACCGCGACTGCCAATGATAAGGCGTTCGCAACGCTGGCGGCGATGCGCTGGCAGCCGGCGCTGCGCACCTTGCCGCCTTATTATGACGACCCACTCTATGTCGCAGCGCTGCAGCAATCGATCGAAGCGGGGCTAGCTGGTCTTGATTTCGAACCTGAGGCGGTGGTGGTGAGCTTTCACGGCATGCCGGTGCGCACGCTGGAGCTTGGCGATCCCTATCACTGCCATTGCCAGAAAACCGCAAGGCTGCTCGGCGAGGCGCTCGGGCGACCGGTGATCATCACCTTCCAGTCGCGCTTTGGCCGGGCAAAATGGCTCGAACCAGCCACCGACGACACGCTTGAGGCACTGCCCGGCAAGGGCATCACCAGGATTGCCATTGTCGCCCCGGGCTTTTCGGCAGACTGCCTGGAAACGCTGGAGGAATTGGCAATTCGAGGGCGCGAAAGCTTTGAGGAACATGGCGGCACCCATTTTGCCTATCTGCCCTGTCTGAACGATAGTGCGCACGGGATCGGCATGCTGCGCGCCTTGATTGCGCGTGAACTTGAAGGCTGGCCGGTCTAGCTTTAGAGTTAAGACAACAAAAAATCAGGAGAGAGCAATGGCACGCGTCGCGATCGTAACTGGGGGTACCCGTGGCATTGGCGAGGCGATCAGCCTGGCGCTCAAGGACATGGGGATGACGGTCGCCGCCAATTATTGCGGCAATGATGAACGCGCCCGCGAATTCACCGATCGCACCGGCATCGCAGCCTTCAAATGGGACGTGGCCGATTATGACGCGTGTCAGGCCGGAACGGCGGCGGTCGTCGAGGCGCTCGGCCCGGTTGACGTGCTGGTCAACAATGCCGGCATCACCCGCGATGGCACGATCATGAAGCTGACCTACCAAGCCTGGAAAGAGGTGATCGATACCAATTTGGGCGGTTGCTTCAACATGGCCAAAGCGGTGTTTCCGGGCATGCGCGACCGGAAATGGGGCCGGATTGTCAATATCGGTTCGATCAACGGCCAGGCCGGCCAATATGGCCAGGTCAATTACGCCGCCGCCAAATCGGGCATTCACGGCTTTACCAAGGCGCTGGCGCAGGAAGGCGCACGCGCTGGGGTAACCGTCAATGCGATCGCGCCGGGCTATATCGATACCGATATGGTCGCGGCCGTGCCCGCTGATGTGCTGGAAAAAATCGTCGCCAAGATTCCGGTCGGGCGGCTTGGCCAGGCGATGGAAATTGCGCGCGGCGTGGCGTTTTTGTGCTCCGACGATGGCGGCTTTGTCACTGGATCGACGCTGTCGATCAATGGCGGACAGCATATGTACTGACGGGCGCAGGCCCGCGCGCCCCAGGCCGCGGGCCAGTGCGCGTAGCGCAGCGCCCGGCACGGCCGACGGGTCGGCTCCGGCCGAACCCGGTCGACGGCGGCTTTGCCGCCGTGGCAATGTTTGCTAAAATCCAAACGACAACGGCAAAGCAGTTGTCTGGCAGGACGGACTGAGCCCGCCTGTCGTCCTAGAGTGTGATGCTTTGGATTGGACCAAACCATACCCCGTTCGCCCTGAGCGAAGTCGAAGGGCATGCAGATCGCGTGGGCTTCGACTTCCCCCGGACCTGATCCGGGGCCGAACGGGCATGAGGTTATAGCGACCTAACGTCATCCCGCTTTAGTCGTGGTAACCGGCGTCGCCCGACAGCGCGACCATCATCGCGCCTTTACCCCAAAACAAAGGGCCGGCCCCTTGCGGAAACCGGCCCTCGCCCTCGATACGCTACGCGAGGAAACAGAAATTAGCGGTAGTTGCGGCAGCCATTGCGGCCGTCGCGTTCGATCGCCCGGCCCGCGAGCGCGCCGCCAATGCCGCCGATCAAGGTGCCGGCGGTGCGATCACCACGGCCGGCGATCGAATTGCCGAGCAGCCCGCCGGCAATCGCGCCAAGCAGCGCGCCGCCGGTGCCGTCATTGCAGCGGCGATTGTCGCGAAAATTGCGGCGATACTGGCGGTCATCATAGCGGGCATTATAGCCCTGATTGTACCGGCCATCATTGTAACGCCCGTCATTATAGCGCCCATCGTTATAGCGCCCATCGTTGAACCGATCGTCAGCGTAGCGATCGTCATACTGACCGCCGCGATACTGATCCTGGGTATAGCCGCCACGATAGGACTGGGCTGATGCTGCGGTTACAGGCACAAGAGCGCTGGCGCTGATGGCGAGAGCGACGCTGGCGAGCGATAATTTCTTCAACATGATCATTCTCCTCATCGGGCGCGCCGCGAGGCGAGCAGTTCCTGTCCGATAAAGGGGTTATGGGACCAGCCGCTTGAGCCGTCCCTGAATGCATCTGTTATCGCCCGTTCAGGGACGGATAGGCCTTACGCTATTGGGTGACTGGGCTAAGAACAATTTCATGCAGCCGCCCCGCGCGCCCCTTTTCTGGTCTATCCTGTTGCTGTGGCTCGGTGTGCCAAGCTGGTCCACAGTGGCAAGACTGCCGCTGCTCGGGCCCCGGCCCGACTTCAGCGCCACGCCGGTGCGCCTCTATCCCGCGGCACCCGCCAATGCGCGACTGGGCGAGCTGGTGTTTGATCGCGGCTATCGCCTGACCAGTGCTGACCCGAGTTTTGGCGGGTTCTCGTCCTTGATCGTCATGGGCGATCGCTTTGTGTTGCTGAGTGATGGCGGCAATATCGTGCGCTTCCGGCTCGATTCGACCGGGCAGCTGCATGACCGCAATTTTGCCGAATTACCGGGAGGCCCCGGCACGGGTTGGGAGAAGAGCGATCGCGACAGCGAATCGATGACGCGCGATCCGGTGAGCGGGACGGTCTGGGTTGGCTTTGAAAATGCCAATGCGATCTGGGCGTACCGTCCGGGTCTGCGCAAGGCGCTGCGCCACGCGACCCCAAAATCAATGCAGGATTGGCCAACCAATGGCGGCGCTGAGGCCATGGTGCGCCTGCACGATGGCAGTTTTCTGGTGTTGAGCGAGACCGGCCATTGGGGGACCAACATATCCAGCAGGAATGATCGCGCGGCGATTCGCTTTTCTGGTGATCCCACCCGCAACCGCCGCCAGGGATTTCGCTTCAGCTATCGGCCGCCGTCGGGCTTCAACCCCACGGACATTGCTGAGCTACCCGACGGGCAGCTGCTGGTGCTCAATCGTCGCTTTGGTTTGCCCAGCGGCTTTACTGCGGTGCTGACCATGGTTGATCCGCGCGCGATTGCGCCGGGCAAGACGGTCCAAGCCAGGGTAGTCGCGCGATTCGCGCGCCCCGTGCTCAGCGATAATTATGAGGGAATCGCGGTGGTGCGCGAAGCCGATGGCGGAATCGGGCTCTGGATCGTCTCTGATGACAATCAGTCACGCCTGCAACAAAGCCTGTTGCTGCATTTTCGGCTTGATGTAGCGACATTTGGCGCACGCAACCGCGTGCGCCACCTGCCGTGATCAGGCGGCTGCCGTCGTCGGGGCCAGCTTTTTCTTGATATCGCGCTTCAGGCGACGTGCCTTCAGCGACAGCTGGTCATCGGCGGTCTTCACCAGCCAATTGTCCAACCCGCCGACATGTTCGACCGAGCGCAGACCGTTGGTCGACACCCGCAGCTTCACACCGGTGCCGAGCGCATCGGACAACAGCGTCACATTCTGCAGATTCGGCAGAAAGGTCCGCTTGGTCTTGTTGTTGGCGTGGGATACGTTGTTACCCACCTGCCGGCCCTTGCCGGTCAGTTCGCAAATACGCGACATTGCTTGAATTCCTGAATTCTGGTTGCCCGGAAAGAGGGCGCGGATAGCCAGTTCGGGCCGTGCAGTCAACCGATTCACGCTTTGGCATGAAACTAACTGCGCGTTGGTGGCGTTATTACGCAAACGGATCGATACCCCAAAGGAGACCTTATTCATGCGCGCGATTTTGATTCTTGTCGGGCTTGCTGCCCTTGCCGTGGTTGGTGCCTGGTCGATTGGGTTGATCAGCATCGATCAGAACAAGCTTGCCCAGGCGCCGCAACTCAAGCTTGAAGGGGGCCAGGCACCCGAATTCACCGTCAATATGGCCAAGATCGAAATCGGCACAGAGAATAAGACGATCGAGGTTCCCACCGTTGGCACCACGCAAAAAACCATTGCCGTGCCAACCATGTCGGTGGAAAAGCCAGCCAATAGCCAGGATGCCGAGTGATTAGGCCTGAGGTGGCCGGGCATGTCGGATTTGCGGCACAACGCCCGGCCTAGCCAACCCGGGCATGATTAGCGCATAAGCGCGCATGTTTCCGCTGCCAGAAGCGATGCGGGCCGCGTTGGCGGCGGCGCGTGCAGCCGCCTTGGCGGGTGAGGTGCCGGTGGGCGCGGTGATCGTTCAAGACGGGCAGATCATCGCCACCGCTGCCAACGCGCCGCGCGCGCTGCATGATCCCACCGCCCATGCCGAAATCTTGGCGATTCGCGCGGCGGCGGCGGCGCTTGGCCGCGATCGGCTTGATGGCTGCGATTTATGGGTGACGCTGGAGCCCTGTGCGATGTGCGCTGGCGCGATCAGCCATGCCCGGATCGACCGGCTTTATTATGCGGCGGATGATGCCAAGGGCGGCGCAATCGCGCACGGCCCGCGCTTCTTCACCCAGCCGACCTGCCACCACCGGCCAGAAGTCTATGCCGGCATCGGCGAGGGAGATGCAGCGGCGCTGCTCAAGGACTTTTTTGCGGCGCGGCGCTGAGCGCTTTTGATCTTAATTCATGCGGCATGTTGTTAAGCGCGCCGATTCGCTGCAAAGGGCGTGACAGCGCCATGGCACCGCTTCCCCCCTTTCCCTGGATAGACGTCGCAATCATTGCGGCCCTGGTCATCATCAACGGCGTCTTTGCGATGTCGGAACTAGCGATCGTCTCGTCGCGTCGCGCGCGGCTGGAGGCGATGGCCCGCGCCAATATTCGCGGCGCGCGCGCCGCTATCGCGCTGGCCGCCGATCCCGGCAAATTTCTGTCAACGACGCAAATCGGCATCACGCTGATTGGCATCATCGCTGGCGCTTATTCCGGGGCAAGCCTTGGCGAACCCGTTGGCGCCCGGCTGGCCTTGATGGGCATGGCGAACGATTTGGCGCAGACAGTTGGTTTTGTAACCGTGATCGGCATCACCACCTTTGCCTCGCTGGTGGTCGGCGAACTGGTGCCCAAGCAGATCGCGCTGCGTGCGCCTGAGGCGATTGCGGTGGTGATGGCGGCGCCGATGCAGTGGTTGGCAGTGGCAACAGCGCCGGTCGTCTGGCTGCTCGATTCAACCAGCGCGGGGCTGTTCTGGTTGATGCGGTTGCAGCGCGAATCGGAAGATCATGTCACCGCCGAAGAGCTGCACATGATTGTCGCTGAAGCGTCCAAATCTGGCGTGATCGAGGAGCATGAACGCTCGATCATTTCAGGCGTGGTGCGGCTTGCCGATCGGCCCGCGCGCGAAGTGATGACGCCGCGCACCGATATCGAATGGCTCGATGTTGATCTTGATGAGGCGGGCATCCGCGCTGCCCTGACCACCGCCACCCATACCCGCCTGCCGGTGGTGGAGGGCTCGGTCGATGCGGTGATCGGCGTCGTCCAGGCGCGTGATATCGTCGCGGCGGTGTTCGCGGGCGAGCCGCTGTCGCTGCGCAAGCTGATGCGGCATGCACCGGTGGTGCTTGATCAGGTTGATGCGATGGACGTGCTCAACGCGCTGCGCCGCGCCGAAGTGCCGATGGCGCTGCTGCATGATGAATATGGCCATTTCGAAGGGATTGTGACGCCAGCCGATCTGCTGTCGGCCATCGCGGGTGAATTTGCGTCGGATGCTGATCCTGACGACGAACCCAGTGTCGTGGTGCGCGACGATGGCAGCCTGTTGGTCGCGGGCCAGATGGCGGCCGACGCGCTGGCCGAACGGCTTGGCATCGACCTGCCCGAGGACCGCGATTACGCGACCGTCGCCGGGCTGGCGCTCGCGGTATTCCGGCATCTGCCCGGTGAGGGCGAAAGCTTTGTTGAACAAGGCTGGAAATTCGAAGTGGTCGATCTCGACGGGCGGCGGATCGACAAATTGCTGGTTAGTGCTGTGGTGCGCCCGGACTAGGCCGTACACTCATTAAAGCGGCCTGTCGGCTGTCGCCCCAATATCGGGCGTTGCACCTCTTGGTGTGTCGGCGGGTCGCTGCGTTAAGGTTAGCCGAGAAGAAACCGAGCAGCGTTCTCCGCCTCAACGCGCGCTACTTCTCGTCCCCATTCCGTAGATGTTGCAAACCATCGCTCCAACTCGTCCGCTTGCTGAAACGTGATTACCTTTTTGGTCGGGTCGAGCGGCTTTCGGTGAGTGACCGCCTTGCCGAACAAGTCGCCCAGCAACACATTCTGAAGCTCGACAAGAAAGTCTTCAGTATACATCACGGCATCATCGAGTGATGCGATAAAGCGTTCGCAAAGCTGCCTGATGACGGCGGCATTCTGCATTGAGGGTGGAGTGTATGGAAATATGCTCCCGTCTGGAAGCTGCGCGGGAATCGAGGCCATGACGTTGATCACAAACTCCGAATGCATCAGCTTTCTGATGTCGTGCAGCACGACGCTCATAGCAGTGCGAAATATCAAAATCTGCGGGTCAACAATCCGCCTGTTTTCCACTAAAAAAATGAACTTCAATATCGCGTTCGAAACTTGCCCATCCTTCTCAAGTAGCGTCGGGAAGCGAGCGGCTGGCAAATCATACGGCTGGCCGTTCTGGTGAGCTTGAGCAGCGTATTGCACCTGTAGCATCATCATGCGAAGCGTATTTGCTAGCTCGATTGACGTGTCCGCCACCTCGCGGCAGACTATCACCGCATCCTCATACATGGCGGCCTTCAACCGACGCCGCTCGTTCTCGGCAATAGATTCGCGTGATTGCCTGCCCTGCGACCACACTTGAAAAATGAGCCCGCCAAAACCGACAATGCCCACGCCGATGGTAGCGATTGCCCCAATCAGCGCGGCCTTGGTTTCAGGTCCGAAACCGCTCCATAGCAAATACAAGTCTGTCATAGCCCCTTCGCCCTCATGCTTGCCCTTGTAGCTGACCAAGGGGCTGAACCGAAGTATTTCGCGCGTGCGGGCAAATGCGTGTATTGATGACGTTGGAGCGCGAGCCTACTCGCCTCGTTCAATCTCACGTTGTCGAAAGGCCGAACAGGCGAAATTGGGGAACGACCGCTCCCCACCCAAAGTCGGCTATTCAGCCTTTGTGCCGATAGCGGTCGTTGATGGGCTGACGTCCTAACCCCCCAGCTTGCCAAAGGCGGCTTCAAACCCGGCCTTGTCGCCGGTCGCCAGCAACCGCGCCTGTTCGATCCAGCGGTCCCGCGCGATGCGCCCGACAAAGCTTTCCATCTGCGCATCCAGCGCGGTGATTTCGTCAGGCGAGAGGACCGCGAGCTGATCGATTGTCGTGATGCCCAGCGCCGCCAGTCGCGCCGCCGCTTTTGGCCCCAGCCCCTTCAGCAGCGTGACGGGTAATGGTTCACCCGATGCGGACTCCGCCGTTGGTGTCGCGGCAACCGGATCAGAGACAGCGGCGTCGGCGGGTCGGGAGTCCGGCTCGGTCGTCGGGCCAGCAGGCGCGACGGGGGTTTCGATCGGCGCATCCGGGGCAATCACCGTCGGGCTGTGGCCGGCGACCACGGCATGGCGCTTAGCTTCGGCGATTTCGCCTTTCTTGACGCGGCGGCGCATCGATCCCCACAGGATCATCGCAACGGCGAAGATGATACCCAGGGTAATCAGGACAAAGCTGACCGAGGTCATTGTTCCGGCGCCGGCTGTGGTACTGGTCAACATGGCGTCATTCTCCTCTGGCCGTGCGGCGTACCCTGGATAGGGGCCGTGGGGTCTTGGTCCAACCGCTGCGGCCAGGTATCATACCGATTCACGGGCAATTTCGCGCCAGCCGATATCGCGTCGGCAAAAGCCGCTCGGAAAATCAAGGGCGTCAACACCGCGATAGGCCAACGCCTGGGCGGTGCGGACATCGGCGGCGCGGGCCGTGACGGTCAGCACCCGGCCGCCGCTGGCGACCAGGGCGCCGTCGATGTCGCGCGTGCCCGCCTGGAATATCACGGCGCCAGTCGCCGCTGCTGCCGCCAGATCGCCAATCGCGCCGCCCGGTTCGGGCGTGCCGGGATAGCCGCGCGTGGCCATCACCACCGTCAACGCGACATCGTCCGAAAATACCGGCGCGGGGCAATCCGCCAGTGTCCCCTGCGCGGTCGCGAGCATCAGCGCGAGCAGATCGCTCTCCAGCCGCAGCATCAGCACCTGGCATTCGGGATCACCGAAACGCGCATTGTATTCGATCAGCTTGGGGCCGTCTGCGGTCAGCATCAGCCCGGCATAAAGCACGCCCGAAAAGGGCATCCCGGCATCGGCCATTGCCTTCACCGTCGGGGCGATGATCGTGTCGATCGCCTGAGCCTCAAGCGCCGGGGTCAGCACGCGCGCTGGGCTATAGGCCCCCATGCCGCCGGTATTGGGGCCAGTATCGCCATCGCCGACGCGCTTGTGATCTTGCGCCGATCCGAAGGGTATGATCGTCACGCCATCGGTCAGCACGAACAGGCTGGCTTCTTCGCCGGTCATAAATTCCTCAATCACCGCATCGCCGCCCGATTTGCCGAACATGCCCTCCAGCGCCGCTTCAGCTTCCTCGCGGGTGGCAGCGATCGTCACGCCTTTGCCGGCGGCAAGACCATCGGCCTTGATCACCACCGGCAGGCTGAAATCACCAAGCGCCGCCAGCGCGCCATCGCGCGACGTCACCCGGGCATAGCGCGCCGTCGGGATGCCGGCGCGCTTGCACAAATCCTTGGTGAAGCCTTTGGAGCCTTCAAGCTGCGCCGCTTTGGCGTCGGGGCCGAATACCGCGATCTTCATCGTCCGCAAATTATCCGCCAACCCGTCAACCAGCGGCGCTTCCGGCCCGATCACGACCAGCTGGATTGAATTGCGCAGGCAGAAATCGATGATGGCGCGGTGGTCCGCGGGATCAATCGGGGCGATCGTTGCATGCTGGGCTATGCCCGGATTGCCGGGTGCGGCATAGAGGGTGGACAGGCCCGGCGATTGTGCCAGTTTCCATGCCAGCGCATGCTCGCGGCCGCCCGATCCGATCAGCAGGACGTTCATGGTCAATAGCTTCTCCGATGATGACGACACTGGCGGCAGCGCCCGGCTGGTAGCCGAGACGCTCCCCGGCGACAATGCGGCCCCTTTGAGCGTCGGCGAATTGTCGCTGAAGTTGAAGCGCTTTGTTGAGGGCGAGTTCGGCCATGTTCGGCTGCGCGGCGAGATATCGGGCTATAAGCGTGCGGTGTCGGGCCATGTCTATCTGGCGCTGAAGGACGACAGCGCGGTGATCGACGGTGTGATCTGGAAAGGGGCAGCAAATGCCCTGGCCTTTACCCCGCAGGACGGGATCGAAGTGATCGCCACCGGCAAGCTCACGACCTACCCGGGCCGATCCAAATATCAGATCGTGATCGATCGGATGGAGCTGGCCGGCGAAGGCGCGTTGATGGCGCTGTTCGAAAAGCTGAAGGCGAAACTGGCAGGCGAGGGGCTGTTTGATCCCGCGCGCAAACAGCCCTTGCCCTTTCTGCCGCGCACAATTGGGGTGGTGACGTCGCCGACCGGGGCGGTGATTCGTGATATCCTGCACCGGCTCGCGGATCGCTTCCCCAGCCATGTCATCGTCTGGCCGGTGGCGGTGCAGGGCGAGGCGGCGGCGGGACAAATTGCCGCTGCCGTGCGCGGCTTTGATGCGATTGCGCCGGGCGGGCCGTTGCCGCGCCCCGACCTGGTGATTGTCGCGCGCGGTGGCGGCTCGATCGAGGATCTCTGGGCGTTTAATGAGGAAGTCGTTGTCCGCGCCATCGCTGATTGCCGGATTCCGATCATCTCCGCGGTTGGCCATGAAACCGATACCAGCCTGTCCGATTTCGCCGCCGATCTGCGCGCGCCGACGCCAACCGCCGCTGCCGAGATTGCGGTGCCGGTGCGCGCCGATCTGATCGCGACTGTGGCGGGCTATGGCTTGCGCGCTGAACGCTGTGCGCGGCGCTATCAGGAGCGTGGGCGCGAACGGCTGACGGCGCTGGCGCGGTTGCTGCCGAGGCGCGATGCTCTGCTTGGGCCACAACGGCAACGGGTCGACGATCTCGGCCAACGGCTCGATCGCGCGCTGGAAGCACGGGTGACCCGCGGTCGCCGTCAGCTTGATCGAGCCGGCGCCGTGTTGCGGCCAGCGATGCTCGTACGTCAACTGTCGGGCGCGCGCGATCGGTTGGCGCGGACCGGCAAGCTTATTGATGCGCTTAATCCCAAGGGCTTGCTCAAGCGCGGCTATGTCCTGGTTGAGGCGCGGAGCGGCGGGGTGGTCACCACGGCGGCAGAAGCGCGGGCAGCAGGCGCGCTGATGCTCCACTTTGGGGATGGGGCGGTTGCGGCGCGGGTTGAGCGCACGTCCGCAAAGCCCTATGAAAATCCCGTCGGCGCCCAGCCCAGCCTGCTATAACGGATCTGGAACGCAGCTGGGCAGATGCCCGTCGGCCCGTTGAGGAATACCCGCCATGTTGATGTCGAATACTGATCGCGCCGCCCGGCTGCATTATATGGCGAACAGCTTTCGCGTGCTGGCCCCGGGCGATCATGTCGATTGCGCGGTGACGGGTGAGCGCATTCCGCTTGACGCCTTGCGCTATTGGAGCGTGGCGCTGCAGCAGCCCTATGCCAGCGCAGCGGTGGCGATGGCGGCGATGACGCCGGCATGAAGCGGCCGGGGGGCATTCATCGCGTCAGACGCTTTGCCGCCGGGGTCGCCATCCTGATCATCCAGGGCAGCTGCATCGCGCCGGCCGCCGAACGTCCGGCAACCCTGCCTGCCAAATCGGCCACCAAACCAACGCCAACCGCGACGGCCCCGGCAAAGCCGACGGCACCTCCTGCCACCGCCGCCAATCAGCGTCTGCTCACGCAGACTGGCTTTCGACTGGCCGGGCCAATGATCCAGGGCGGCACGGTGATCGGCAGCGTTCCCGCCGGCACCACTTTGCTCAGCTTTAATGGAGCGCCGCTGCCGATGACGGCGGATGGCCGCTTCCTGATTGCTTTTGATCGTGACGCCCCGGCCAGCGCGACCCTGTCCGCCAAGCTGGAAGATGGTCGCCAGATCGATGAAATGCTGACCGTGGCCAAGCGGGCATGGAATATCGAACGGCTCAATTCATTGCCGCGCTTTGCCCAGCCCAGCGAAGAATTCGACCGGCTGCGCCCTGCCGAGCTTGAACAGATCAATGCCGCCCGGCAGATCAGCGTCAATTCGGCGGGCTGGCAGCAACAATTTCTCTGGCCAGTGGTCGGGCGGCTCTCCGGCATGTTCGGATCGCAGCGCATCTATAAAAATGGTGAGGCGGGCAGCTATCATTCGGGCAGCGATGTTGCGCAGCCGACCGGCACGCCCGTGATCGCGCCGGCCGATGGCGTGGTGATCCTCGCCGCTGATCATCCCTTCACGCTGGAGGGTAATTTGCTGATGATCGATCATGGCATGGGACTCAACAGCGCCTTTCTGCACCTTTCGCGGATCGACGTGCGGGTGGGCGAGACGATCAAGCGCGGCCAGCGGATCGGTGCCGTCGGCATGACCGGACGAGCGACCGGGCCGCATCTTCACTGGTCGCTCAAATGGCACAACAGCCGCATCGACCCGCTGCTGCTCGCCGGGCCGATGCCCGTCGTCCAATAGCGATTGCGATTGCAACCGTCCGGGCTGTGCAATTAGCGGACCCGGTTCACCTGGATATAGCGGCTGCCGGCGATGCTGGCGCGAAAACTGCCTAAGCTACCGCGGATAATGTTGACCTTATCACCCGGGACCGGTGGATATCGGCCGAGCGATTCGCCCATCCGCCAGATCGTGTCATCGTCCAGCGTCAGCGTGAAAAGCTGCTGACCAGCCAAACCAACCTTGACGATCTTAGCGGTGATCTCCTGAACGTCGCTATCGCTCGATTCCCCTGGCTTGCCGAATAAATTGATGTTGGGCAGGGCAAAGCCGAAGAGCGAGCGACGCGCTTTCTTTACCTCGGCGCGATCAACCACGACGATCGACTTGTTTTCCTGGGCCGTCACCAACGCAGCAGCGGTGCGATCAAAACAGGCCAAGCGCTGGGTCGCGTCGGTGATGCTGCGGCATGCGGTCAACTCCGCCACGACCCGGGAAGCGCCTTCATCGGTGGTTTGATCGATCGTCGCTGCGGCAGCCATCGTCGGCATTGTGATCGTAAGACTTGCCATCAGCAGAACAAAATTGCGCACGTCCCGTCTCCCAAGAATGACCGCTGGTATCGCGCGAGCGCTCCATGCTGACAAGGCAAAAGGCGGCCAGGTGTATTGCTGCTATAATACGACAACCATGTTGCAGTTTTGTCACGTCGAGGCCCAAAAAAGTGTTGTCCTGCGTTTTTCCATTGCTGCTATGAAGCGCCCGACTTTATACCGATGCTATCTGTAGGATACCCTTGCTGGGTTTCTTCGATAAAGTTCGGGCTGCGTTTAGCCTCTAGAAGGGGAAAAAAATGAAGAGCAATTTCCGCAACAGTTTGCTGGCATCGACGTTGTTGATCGGCGCTACCGCGTTCGCATCACCGGCGCTTGCCCAATCTGGTCCATCAGAGGCTGATTCGTCGGACGCCATTGTCGTCACCGGTTCGCGCATCGCGCGTCCGAGCCTTGATACGGCTGCGCCGCTCAGCGTCATTTCGGCTGAGGAATTCAAGCTCAGCGGTTCGGTCAACGTCGAGCAGGTCATCAACCTGCTGCCTTCGGTTATTCCTGGTACCACCGGTTTCTCGAACAACCCCGGCGGCGGTATCGCGACGCTCAACCTTCGCGGTCTGGGTTCGGCGCGTAACATCATTCTCGTCAACGGTCGTCGCTGGATGTTCTACGATACCGCACAGACGGTCGATTTGAACACGATCCCTGCGTTCCTTCTTGAAGGTGTCGACGTGGTGACCGGTGGTGCATCGGCAGTGTACGGTTCGGACGCCATTGCCGGCGTTGTGAACTTCCGTCTTCGCAACAACCTTTCCGGTTTTGAAGCTGGCGCGCAGTATTCGGTAACCGAGGCTGGCGACGGCACGCGTTTCAACGGCAACCTTGCCTTTGGTTCGGATTTCGCTGACGGTCGCGGTCACATCACGGCCTATGCCGACTATAATCGCCGCGATGCGGTGTTCCAGGGCGATCGCGATTTCTCGCGGTTTGCACTTGCCGATAATGGCGCCGGTGGCTTTGCTCCAGGCGGTTCGTCGACCATTCCAGCCGGTCGCTTCTCCGCGCCTGCGACGGCAACGGTTAACGGTGTCGCGCTGAACCGTGCCGCTGGCACGGTGTTCAATGGCTTTGGTGGTATTTCGCGCGATGGGACCTCTTCACTGAGCCCCTATGTCTCCGCGACGGACATTTATAACTATGCGCCGGTCAACTTTCTGCAGGTGCCGCAGGAGCGCTATCTGTTCGGTGCCTTTGCTGACTATGAAATCAACGATTATGTCACGGCATATTCGGAAGTTTCGTTCGTCAACAACCGTGTTGATAACGTCCTGGCGGCGACTCCTGTCACCGGTTCGTTCAACGTCAACATCAACGCGGTTTCGCCATTCCTGACGGCAACAGACGTCACGGCGCTGCGGCAATTGGATGCCAATGAAACGGCGATCAACGTAGCCCGCGCCGCCAACGGCCAGACTCCATTGTTCGCTGGTCTGGCAGCGGCTGCAAACGCTACGGGCGTTGTGCAGCTCGCCATCAACCGCCGCACGATTGAAAGCGGCGGTCGTGCCAATCTCGACGAGCGCAACGCTTTCCGCGTTCTGTTCGGCCTGAAGGGCAATATCGGCGAAACCGGCCTGAAATATGATGCCTATTACAGCTATGCACGGACGCGGAATGCGAACGTGCAGCAGGGCAACATCTCGCGTGCGGCATTCCAGCGTGGTCTTGATGGTACCGATGCCGCGATCGATATCTTCGGCCCGGATACGCTGAGTGCAGCATCGATCCGCCAGATTTCGATCGTTGCCCAAAACAACGACATCTCGACGCTTCAGGTTGCCAACGGCACGGTCAGCGGTAACCTGTATGACCTCGGCTGGGGCGGTGGCCCGATCGGCTTCGTGGTCGGCGGCGAATATCGTCGCGTTGCATCGCAGTTCATTCCTGATACCGCGCTGTCTTCGGGTGACGTCATCGGCTTCAACGCTGGTAACGCTACGTCGGGCAGCTATGATGTGAAGGAAGGCTTTGGCGAACTTCGTATTCCAATCGCCGCCAATCAGCCCTTCTTCTACAGCCTCGAACTGTCTGTTCAGGGTCGTTATTCGGATTATTCGCTGCGGTCGATTGGTGGCGTTGGCACCTATGCTTTCGGTCTGGAATGGGCACCCATTCGTGACATCAAGTTCCGCGGCCAATATTCACGCGCTGTTCGCGCACCGAACGTCGGCGAATTGTTCGGTGGCTTGCAGACCGGGTTCCCAACCGTAACCGATCCCTGCACCACCGCAGCGGCACTGGCTGCTGGTGGTTTGCGGAACACCTGTCTCGCGACTGGTGTGCCCGCTGCCAATATCGGCCTGGGTGTTCCTTCAGTCCTGCAGGCAAACACCCAGATCCAGGCACAGTTTGGTGGCAACCCCAATCTGAACGCCGAACAGTCGACCTCGTACACCTTTGGTGCGGTGTTGCGGCCTAGCTTCATCCCGCGCCTGTCGCTCACGGTCGATTACTTCAACATCGAAATCGGTAACTCGATCGCGACTGCGGGCGGCGGCGTCGCCAACATTCTGAACCTGTGCTACAATGTGTTCCAGGATCCGAACAACGGCTTCTGCCGGTTGATCAACCGTAACGTTGGTACGGGCTCGCTCGACGGTCAGATCAATCCGAATGGCACCGCTTCGGTGGTGTTCGGTGGTGCGGCAAACCTGTCGTCGCTGTCGACCTCCGGCATTGACTGGGAACTGAACTATCTTCAGCCGCTGGACTTCGGTCTCGTCTCCAGCTCGTCGAAGCTCAGCTTCAACTTCCAGGGCACCTGGACGGACAAGAACACGTTCGTCCCAGTGGTTGGCCAGAACACGTCGATTGAATGCGCTGGCTTCTTCGGCAACACCTGCGGCACGCCGCAGTCGAAGTGGAAGTTCAACTCGCGTCTCAGCTGGCTTGACGGCCCGCTGACCACCAGCCTGCGCTGGCGGCATCTGTCGGCAGTCAACGATGATGATGTGACGACGCTCTATTCGGTGGAACGTCTCGCCGCTTATGACGTGTTCGATCTGACCATGGCGTATGAAGTGACCAAGAACCTCACTTTGACGGCGGGTGTCAGCAACATCGGCGGTCGCACGCCACAGCTGATTGGCGACAATCAGGAACAGGCGAACACCTATCCTGGTGTGTATGACGTGCTTGGCCGTGACTTCTTCGTAGCGGCGCGCGTGCGCTTCTGATCGAAGGCAACATCTAAAGAAGGGGCGGTTCGCGCGAGCGAGCCGCCCTTTTTTTTGTGGTATCGGCTCCGCGCATGGCGGGATGACTTCAGTGTAGCGAAGAGCCCTGGCCACCAACATCATGACCATATCGACCCAGACTGCCCCTTCTGTCCGGCCTGGCGATTGAAAGCCATGCCCGGTGATTGGCCCTGAACGCGAATCGGTGCCCAATAGCGGACGCTTGGACAGTTCAAAGACGTGCCATTGCCGGGGAAACACGCATGGCGACGTGTTGCTGCCGCTCCGTCAGCCGATCAGGGAGCTGACCCGCTTATCAGCCAGGCAACGGGTTCATCCCCGCCGATTACGATGGGCCGCGCCGCGCAATCAGCCCCCAACTGGGTCAAATCGCCAACCATTCGCTCAACATCTTGGGCGTCGAGCGCCGCCTGCGCCATCGCCTGAAGTCGAGCGACCTCACCGCGTGCCTTCGTCGTTATCCGATCAACCATGGCGATAGGCTGCCGACTGCGCAGGGCTTGGCTAAGGGCAAGGGGCAATTCTTCGACGATCGACTGCTGCCGATATGCCTGACAGGCAGCGTCAATTGTCGCCACTGTCGTCTCGTCTTCCGGCGCGCCGTGCGCGACTCGGTGAGCGAGCGCAAACAGTCCCGCCTCGAACAGCGCCATCATCGCCGCGCAGCGATCGCGATTATGGCGCAAGGCCATGCTGTCAGCGTGGTGGCAGATGAAGCGAAGCTGGGCGCCAGGTGCGGCGACCCGAACAGCCTCAGCAATCGATCCGGTCGGGCAATATTCTATCCCAAATTGACTTGTAACCGCATCAAAGCAGCCATCGCCAAAGGGCAAAGCATCGGCTGCAATGCCGCCGAGCACGCCCAGCGCCCTGGCCTTGTCCCCAACCGCGGCCGAATCGACGCCCGTCACCGTCAGATCGGGGCGACCCTGGTGTATCGCCACACCGACCGCACCGCCGCCCGCTGCCACATCCAATATGCTGGCGCCGTTCGGCAAGACATTGGCCAGGTCGCGCCAGATCGCCAAAAGGCTATCCTTCAGTGCGACTGGCGCTCGCGTAAGGCAGCCGCCATCGACGCTTTCTGCCCAATAATCGCTCCAGGCGTCGACGGACTCGATCACATCACCACATCAAAAGCGACCGTGAGCCGCTCACCTTCATCAAAGGGGCGCGTGCCATGAAACATATAGCTCGGAAACAGCGCCAAGCGACCTGGGATTGGCTCGATCGTCGCCAGTGGGGCAAGGTCAAGGCCGAGCTCGGCTGGCGGCGCCCCGATCTCAAGCCAACCCGGCCGATCGCCCTTGTCGAGCTTGGGCAAAGCGACATAGCAGGCCGAACTCAACACCCCCTCCGGGTGAACATGGTGGACATGGAATCCGCCGCCGCTGAGCCGCACCGACCAGCTGCCAGCAAAGTCAAATGGCTCCCCGCGAAACCGCAGCAGGGGATGGCTCGGGTCTGCGGGTGGCAGCGCATCCAGATGCGCGCCGACTGCCGCCGCAAGCCGTTCTCTCAACCGCACAAGGAACGGGTCAGGTCGCGTCAGCAACCGTCCGCGCGTTTGCGTGCCGCCGCGCAACGATTGACCGATTGGATGGGCGCGCGTGCGATGCAGATCGCGCAGCGTTGCCGCCAGCATGTCGAGCTCGGTGTGGGAGAAACCGATATCCGATGTGCCGTAAAGCCCGGGCTGATCGCATAGCCAGCGATGCCGCGGATCGTCCGCCAGCCGCCAGGCAAGCGACAGATGCGCCCAGGCCGATACCATGCCGATATCGGCGCGGACCAAGGGCTCAATCAGCCTGGCGGCTAATCCCGGATCACGCCGCCTTAGGGCATGGCGACCGCGCGCGAAATCGACATCCTGCCCTGCCCCTGCCCGCGCAAATGCCGCGTCGGCTCGGTCGAGATCGCCTGACTCGCTCGCAAACACGGCCTCCAGCATGGCAAGTTCGGCATAATCGCCCAGATACGGCCTTGCTTGGTCGAGCGCACGCAGCGCATCCGCTTGCCGCCCGCCCAATGCCAGGCTGCGCCAATAGGCAAATTGCAGCCCACGATCGGCGGGCGTCAGCGCAACTGCCTTGGCAAAGCCTTCAGCGAAGTCTCCGTCAGTTCCCGATTCAGCGCGCATCCGGGCAAGGCTATTCTGCCCGTCAATCCACCCGGGGTTGCGTGCCACCTGATCCGCCAGCAGCGCGATGCCGCCGCCTTGCCCCGCTGCCTCAAGCGCCTCGGCGAGTCCCAGCACCAGGGCGGGATCTTGTGCCGAGTGGTCAAGCGCTCGCCGATAAGCAGGCACGGCCGCGTCGTCGCCGCGTTCCAGTGCAACCCGTGCGGCCCCGTGCAGCGCGATCGGTCGATCGGGCGCTAGGGCAAGCGCGCGATCATAATCAGCAGCTGCAGCGGCAAGATTACCGCCGTCACGGTTGACCGTGCCGCGCGCTTCCCACAGCCGCGGATCGCCGGGAACGGCCGCGATAAGCTGATCAAGATCAGCGCGTGCACCCGCCCAATCCCCCTGTCGCTGGCGCAGCAACGCGCGATTATAGCGCGGGTCGACCGCATTCGGGTTGCCCACCAGTGCGCGATCGAAATGCCGGAATGCCCCCGCCACATCGCCTTGCTGATTCAGCAAATTGGCATAATTATTATTGATTTGCGGATCATTGGCTGCAAGTTTCAGCGCACGACGAAACGCATTGGCCGCAGCATTTGCCCGGCCGAGATTGGTTTCGCAAAGCGCCAGCAAATGAAGGACCTGGGGATGATCCCCCATGATCCGCAGCACGGTTACCAGATCGGTGCGCGCGGCTTCAAACCGGCCCGATTGAAATCCTGTTTCGGCGCGGCGAAACAGGGCATTGACGTCGAGCTGAACCATGCTTCAACGATGCCGCGTCACTCCCGGCTTGTCTAGGCGCGCACAGGCGCCGGGTGCGCATCAGGTATATGGTTGTGCCGCATCCGTCCCGGCGCGTGTCCTTGCTTGGCGGCGTAAAATCTTAGCTGTCGCGGAACCAGCCCGTAATCGAATAACGACCGCCAGGGGCGAAGGGCGGCACATAGCTGACATGGTGATCCTGCGGCACGCGAAACAGGCTGAGCGCGTTGAAGCGCGGACGATAGCCCGCGACAATATCGCCGTCTGCGTCCAGGAAATTGAGATAGCCGCCCCAATCGGGTTTCCAGTCATCAGGGGCAAGGCTCAGGACATACGCCACCCGCCACCCTTCGCCGACATGGCTGTCATTATGCCGCGACAGGAAATGGGTCGGGGCGTAGAAAGTTGCCTGGGCATCGGCCTTCACCAGATCCGGGATGCTGGTAACCTGGCGAACAAGGTCCAGAAACGGCGCGTCGTTGATATGTTCAAACACGATGTCATGCGGAGAATCGGGCATCCAGCCCCCAAGATAGGCGTCGAGCATCGGGTAACGCGCATAGGCAAAGGCATAATCGCCGCGCTGCGCCGCCGTTTGTACCGATGTTCCAATGCGCTGGCGTTCAGCGGGCGCCAAAGCCCCGAATTCATTTGCCGTCAACGCCTTTGGGCTATCTGCACCGGCGCTCCAGGCCATGCCCCACGGGGTTTGGTTGGCCAGAATTGAACGCAGTTCGCGCGCTGACTCGAGCTTGAGCACATCCCTGATCTGGATCCGCCCATCCCGGGCAAAGCGATCGCGCAACGCTGCACGGTCAAGCGCCGGGTTGAGCGCCAACAGATGCAGCGCCTGATCGGCGGACGAGGGAGTCTGTGACATAGGGCAGCGACTTTCCGGCTCGGAGCCCAGCTGACCTAACGCTGACGATGGCCTGCCACAACCCTCACGCCAATCATTACCTCACCGTCAGGACCAGGGCACCATCGCCCTCATCAGCATGGATTGAGGCCCCATCCTTGACCGCACCTGACAGGATCAAATCAGCTAGCGGGTCCTGCAGATAACGCTGCACCGCGCGTTTTAGTGGCCGCGCGCCATAAACCGGATCATAGCCAACCCGCCCCAGCCACGCCCGCGCCCCGCTGGTCAACTCGATCGTCACCTTGCGCTCGGCGAGCAGTTTGCGGACGCGCTCGACCTGAATGTCGACGATCGGCGCCATCTCGCTTTGCCCCAGTCGGTGGAACAGCACGATCTCGTCCAATCGGTTGAGGAACTCGGGGCGAAAATGTGCGCGCACCATTTCCATCACCTGCGGCTCAACCGTTGAAACGTCCTGGCCATCCTCCAGCGCGGTCAGATATTGGCTGCCGAGGTTTGAGGTCAGCACAATGATCGTGTTGGTAAAATCGACGGTGCGGCCCTGCCCATCGGTCAGCCGCCCATCATCAAGTACCTGCAACAGTATGTTGAACACATCGCCATGCGCCTTCTCGACCTCGTCGAACAGGATAACCTGGTAAGGGCGGCGGCGAACGGCCTCGGTCAGTACGCCCCCTTCCTCATACCCGACATACCCCGGAGGCGCCCCGATCAGCCGCGCGACGGCGTGCTTCTCCATAAATTCGCTCATGTCGATGCGGACCATGGCGCTGGGGTCGTCGAACAGGAATTCGGCGAGCGCCTTGGTCAGTTCGGTCTTGCCGACGCCGGTTGGCCCCAGAAACAGGAAGCTGCCCAGCGGGCGATTGGGGTCCTGTAACCCAGCGCGCGCGCGCCGCACGGCCGTGGATACGGCCCGGATCGCCTCCTTCTGGCCGATCACGCGCTTGCCAATCGTCTCTTCCATCTGGAGCAGTTTGTCGCGTTCACCCTCCATCATCCGCTCGACCGGAATGCCGGTCCAGCGGGCGACGACACCGGCGATATCTTCCGCCGTCACTTCCTCGCGGAGCATCGCGCCTTCGCTCGCGCCTGCAGCGGCAGCGAGCTGTTTCTGCAGTGCCGGGATCGTGCCGTAATTGAGCTCGGCCATCTTGCCGAGGTCGCCCGCGCGCTGCGCCTGCTCGACTTCGAGCCGCGCCGCATCAAGCTGCTCCTTGATCCGCGCTTCGCCGGCAATCTTGTCCTTCTCCCCCTGCCAGCGCTGGGTAAGCTCGGCCGATTGCTGTTCCAGATTGGCAAGTTCGCCGTCGAGCGTCATCAGCCGATCCTTTGATGCAGCGTCGGTTTCGCGCTTCAGGGCTTCGCGCTCGATCTTCAGCTGGATGATCCGTCGGTCGAGCGTTTCGATCTCCTCCGGCTTGGACTCCACTTCCATGCGGATCCGGCTAGCCGCCTCGTCCATCAGGTCGATTGCCTTGTCGGGCAGGAAGCGATCAGTGATATAGCGGTTCGACAGCGTCGCCGCAGCAACGATCGCGCCATCGGTGATGCGCACCCCATGGTGCAGCTCATATTTCTCCTTCAGGCCGCGCAAGATGCTGACCGTGTCGGGCACAGTTGGCTCGCCGACGAACACCGGCTGGAAGCGGCGCTGGAGGGCGGCGTCCTTTTCGACATGCTTGCGATACTCATCGAGCGTGGTCGCCCCCACACAATGCAGTTCGCCCCGCGCAAGGGCGGGCTTCAACAGGTTCGACGCATCCATCGCGCCTTCCGATTTTCCTGCGCCAATCAGCTGGTGCATCTCGTCGATGAACAGCACGATATGGCCTTCGCCGGCCTTCACTTCGTCGAGCACGCCTTTCAGTCGCTCCTCGAACTCGCCGCGATATTTCGCACCGGCGATCAGCGAGCCGAGATCGAGCGACATCAGCGTACGGTCCTTCAGCGTATCGGGCACATCGCCATTGGCGATGCGGATTGCCAGGCCCTCGGCAATCGCAGTCTTGCCGACGCCGGGTTCGCCGATCAGCACGGGGTTGTTCTTGGTGCGGCGGGCGAGAATCTGGATGGTGCGGCGGATTTCCTCGTCGCGGCCAATGACGGGGTCGAGCTTGCCGTCGCGCGCCGCCTGGGTCAGGTCGCGTGCGAATTTCTTGAGGGCATCATAGCGATCCTCAGCACCCGCCGTGTCGGCGGTGCGACCTTTGCGGAGGTCGTTGATCGCCGTGTTGATCCGCTCTGGCGTTGCGCCGGATTCCTTGATCGCTTTGCCCGCCACGGTGTTGCGCGACAACGCAAGCGCGACCAGCAGCCGTTCCACCGTAACATAGGAATCACCCGCCTTTTGCGCGACCTGCTCGGCAGAATCGAGGATGCGGACGGCGTCATTGTCAATTCCGGGCGCTTGCTGCGCGCCGCTGCCCGACACCGCCGGCACCTTGGCGAGGGCAAGGTCGGTTTCGCTCAGCGCGCGCGCAGGATCACCGCCTGCCGCCTTGATCAGGCCAGAGGCAAGGCCCTGCTCATCCTCGAGCAGCGCCTTCAGGATATGTTCGGGCCCAATCCGCTGATGGCTCATGCGGATCGCCACGGTCTGCGCCGATTGGAGGAAACCCTTGGCACGATCGGTGAATTTTTCGAGGTTCATGGCCTGTCCCTGTCTGTTGAGAGCGATGTAATGTTGCCAATTTGCAACACAAGGGCAGTCGCGCGGAGCAGGGCCCAGAAAATGCTCCTCCGGTTCAAAATCGATCGGCCTTTCCCAAAGGGAAGTGGCGCTCCCGCCAGCCCGCAGCTAGAGGCGGAGGCGATAAAATGAAAATGGGGGCGGGCGGATGCGGTTTTTAGTGAAGGGCCTTGGCGTGCTGGTCGCGCTGCTGGTTGTCGTGGCAATCGCCCTTGCGGTCTGGGAACCGCTCACCGCCACCGCCGCTGCGCCACCGCCTGCGCATCGATATGATACCCGTATTGTCCGCGACACTTTCGGCGTCCCGCATGTGTTCGGCACCACCGATGCCGATGTCGGGTACGGCATTGCCTATGCGCATGCCGAGGATGATTTCGAGACGCTGCAAGAAGTGGTGGCGATGACGCGTGGCCGCGCGGGAGCGCTCACGGGGCAGCCGGGTGCGGGCGTCGATTTCGCGCTGCACCTGGTCCGCGCGCGCGAAACCGTGACGCGCGATTATATGAAGCAGCCTGCCGATGTGCGCGCGCTGCTCGATGCCTATGCCGCGGGCCTCAACCATTATGCTGACCAGCACCCGGGCGAGGTGCGGCTGCGCAACCTGTTCCCGGTCGACGGGCAGGATATTGCGGCAGGCTTCGTGCTGCGCTCGCCCTTTTTCTTCGGTCTCGATGCGGTGCTCGGCGCGCTGGTGGGGGAAAAGCCGCTGCCGGTCGAAAATGCCGGGCCGCATCCTGACTCGCCTAACATCGCGCCGATCCCGGCCGGGGCGGCCGATCCCAATGAGGGCAATCTCAACGGCTCCAATGCCTTTGTCGTTGCACCCAAGCGTTCGGCAGACGGTTTTACCCGGCTCGTCTCCAATGCGCACCAGCCCTATCGCGGCGGGGTCGCCTGGTATGAACTGGTCGTCCATTCGAAACAGGGCTGGGACTTTGCCGGCGCTACCTTCCCTGGCGCGCCTTATCCGCTGCTCGGGCACAACAAGACGCTTGGCTGGACCAATACCGTCAACCGGCCCGATTTGATCGATATCTATAAGCTCGTTCTCAACAAGGAACGCACGCAATACCGCTTCGATGGCAAATGGCTGCCGCTGGAAACGCAGCGGGTATGGCTGCATGTCAAACTGTGGGGACCGTTCGTGCTGCCCGTGCCGCGCACTGCCTATCGATCAGTCCATGGCCCAGTGATCATCAACAAGGACGGCGCGTTTGCGATTCATTATGCCGCGCCCGAACAGCTCGGCATGGTCGAGGAATATTACCGGCTCAACAAGGCGCGCGACTTTGCCGAATGGCAGGCGGCGCTCAGCAAACAGGCCGTGCCCGCAACCAATTTCCTTTATGGCGATGCAGCGGGCAACATCGCCTATTTCTATAATGCGGCGTTCCTGAACCGGAAGCCGGGCTTTGATTATGCCCATGTGTTGCCGGGCGATACCTCGGCTAATCTCGCCTCTGGCACGGTCCCCTGGGCCATGATTCCGCGCAACATCAATCCGGCGTCAGGCTTTTTGGCCAATGCCAACAACACCCCCTTCCAGGCGGCGGGCATCGGCTCTGACCTCAATCCGGCGGATTTCCCGAAATTGCTGGGCATTGAGACCGACACCACCAATCGCGGTACGCGGTCGATTGAGCTGCTGGGGGCAGATCCGTCGATCTCTGACGCAGATCTTCACCGCATCAAATTTGACAGCGCGATCAGCAAGTTCAGCTGGGCAGCGCGCTGGTTCGACGACATCAACAAGGTTGATCCCAAGGGCGACACGTTGATCGCCGATGCCAAGGCCGTGATGGCGAAATGGGATTGGAACTATGACGGCAAGGGCCCGGCCGATGCGTTGGCTGTCATGTTGCTGCGCAGTGGCAACCGCATCCATTATCCCCGCAAACCCTGGCCCGATGCGCGAGAGGAATTGCAAAAGGCGGCCAGCTATCTGATGCAGCATTTCGGCAAGCTCGATCCGCCGCTCGGCACTGTGCTGCGGTTGCGCCAGGGGACGGTGGACCTGCCGCTCGATGGCGGGCCCGACGCCCTGCGCGCCACCTCCAACTGGGACGAAGCGCCCGATGGCCGGCTGGTCGTGAAGCATGGCGACAGCTTCATCATGTTCATCGCTTGGGACAAGGCGGGCAAGGTTAGCTCAACCTCGATCCAGCCCTATGGCGCGGCGACGACGCGGCCAGAATCAAAGCATTATACCGATCAGATGCAGCTGTTCGTCGATCACAAGCTGAAGCCGGTCTGGTTCGACCCGGCCACGCTGGAAAAGCATAAGGAACGCGATTATCGGCCCTAGGCCGTTCTGCGCCCCCGCCGGAGGCCGGTTGTGCCGCGCGGCGGGGCTGCTATAGTTGGGCAATTACAATTTCTTGGTGAGGAAAACCTGCATGCATCTTCGATCGATCGCGCTTTCGGGCGTTGCTTTCTGCGCGCTTTTGACTCCGCTCGCCGCCACGGCACAGGCACCCGCCGCGACCGTCAAACCTGCCCCAGTCGCCGATCTGATCAAGAAGGTCGATATCGCCTATAACGAGTTTACGCTGCCCAATGGCTTGCGCGTGATCGTTCACACCGATCGCAAGGCCCCGGTTGTCGCGGTCAGCGTCTGGTACAACATCGGCTCCAAATTTGAGCCCAAGGGCCGAACCGGTTTTGCCCATTTGTTCGAACATCTGATGTTCAACGGCAGTGAAAATGCGCCAGGCGATTTCTTCGACCCGCTCAAGCAGGTCGGCGCCACCGATCTCAACGGCACCACCAATTATGATCGCACCAATTATTTCGAAACCGTGCCGACCCCGGCGCTGGAAAAGGCGCTGTTCCTGGAAAGCGACCGGATGGGGTATCTGCTCGGCGCGGTAACGCAGGAGGTTCTCGATGAGCAGCGCGGCGTCGTCCAGAATGAAAAGCGCCAAGGCGATAACCGTCCTTACGGCCTGATCCAGTATAAGCTGCTCGACGGGCTGTTTTCGAGCGATCACCCCTATGGTCATAGCGTGATCGGATCACTGGCCGATCTCGATGCTGCCAGTCTCGATGATGTGAAGGGCTGGTTCCGCAATCATTATGGCCCGAATAATGCCGTGCTGGTGCTGGCGGGCGATGTCGATCTGGCGACCGCGAAGCGGCTGGTGACGCAATATTTCGGCAAGATCGCCGCCGGGCCGAGCACGTCGCTGCCTAATGTGCCGATCCCGACGCTGGCGGCACCAAAGACCGATGTCATCCATGATCGTGTTGCGGCAACGCTGGTGCTGCGCGCATGGGCGGTGCCGGGGCTGAATGACAAGGATGCCGCCGCGCTCAATGCCGCTGCGTCTGCGCTTGGTGGTCTGTCGAGCTCGCGGCTCGATAACGTGCTGGTTCGTCAGGAAAAGCTGGCTGTTCAGGTCAGCGCCGGGGTACAATCGCTGGCCCAGATTGGCATTTTCCAGGTCACGATGGTGGTCCGTCCTGGCGTCGATGCCGCCGTCGCCAGCAAGCGGCTGGATGATTTGATCGCGGAGTTCATCAAGACCGGGCCAAATGCTGATGAGCTGCAGCGCGTCGTCACCACCAGCGTGTCGGGCCGGATCGCCGGGCTTGAATCGGTCGGCGGCTTTGGCGGCAAGGCCGTCGCGCTTGCGCAGGGCGAACTTTATTCAAATGATCCGGGCTTTTTCAAGAAGCAGCTCGCCGCGCTTGCGGCGCAAACGCCAACAACCGTCCAGGCGGCGGCGCAGAAATGGCTGACGCGGCCGGTCTATAGTCTGTCTGTGGTTGCAGGGCCGCGTGAAGCATCGGGCGACGTCGCTGCCGCCCCCAAACCATTGGTCTCGCCGCCTGCGCTCAAGCCGGCTAACTCGCGCGCTGAAACCGATCCAGCTGTCGGGCCGGTCGCCAATTTGGTCTTCCCCAAGGTGGAGCGCGCCAAGCTCTCCAATGGGATTGAGGTCGTTTATGCGCAGCGTACCGCGGTCCCGGTGACGCGCGCGTTGATCAGCTTCGATGCGGGGGCGGTCGCCAACCCCGCCGATAAGCTCGGCTTGCAGCAGCTCACGCTGTCCATGCTCGAAGAGGGCACGACCACGCGCGATTCAATCGCCCTCGCCGAAGCCGAAGAGCGGCTGGGTGCCAATGTCTCGACCGGGAATAGCGCAGACCGGACATTTTTGAGCATATCGGCCCCAAGCGCCAATGCGACCGGTGCCTTTGACTTGTTCGCAGATATTGTCCGCAATCCGGCCTTCAAGCCAGAGGAGGTTGCCCGGCTTCGGACGACTCAGCTGGCAGGGATCCAGCAGGAGCTGACCAATCCGGCCGGGCTGGCTGGGCGCGTGTTGCCGAAATTGCTGTTCGGTCCATCGCCTTATGCCAAGACGGCGGGGCAAAATGGCGATCCGGCGGCGGTCGCCAAGCTGACCCGTGATGATCTCATCGCCTTCCAGCAAGCCTGGCTGCGGCCGGAAAAGGCCAAGATCTTCGTCGTTTCCGATCTTGGCCTTGCGGCATTGGTGCCGCAACTCGAACGCGCTTTTGGCAATTGGCAGGGGGTTGGTGCCGCCGGTGTCAAGGACCTGAGCATCGCTCCGGTCCAGACCGCGCCCAAGATTGTGCTGATTGATCGCCCTGATTCGCCGCAATCGCTGATTACCGCCGGGCAGCTCACGCCGCTCAAGGGCAGCGACAATCTGCTCGACGAGCAGACCGCCAACGACGTGCTGGGTGGTGATTTCCTCTCGCGGATCAACCTCGATCTGCGCGAAACCAAGCATTGGTCTTACGGCGCGGGCGGCGGCTTTGGCCAGAATGAGCAGCTCGTCACCTATAGGATCAATGCGCCGGTACAGGCAGACAAAACCGGTGAGTCGATCAAGGCGCTCCAGATCGATCTCAAGGAATTTTTGAGCACCAAGGGCATCACTGATGCCGAGTTCACCCGCACCATCAACGGGGCGACTCGCGAACTGGCCGGTAACTTCGAAACCGCCGGCGCAGTGCTGTCAGCGATGCTCGATAATGATCAGTATAAGCGCCCCGATGATTATTACGCGACGATCACGCAAAAATATCGCGCGATGACCAGCGCCCAGCTTGACGCTGCGGCACGGGCAGCAATCAACCCTGATAAGTTCGTCTGGGTGGTGGTGGGCGACGCCAAGGTGGTGCGTCCGCAACTTGACTCGCTCGGCCTGTCGGTGGAGGTGGTGCCCGCCGCGTCCGTTACGGACGTGAAGTAATAACCGAAGCTACAGGAGAAGCGATCATGGCCGCAGTCGATGGCACCTGGAATACCGTTGTAAAGTCTCCGCTCGGCGATAACGCCGCTGTCGTTGTCATCAAGAGCGATGGCAACACCTGGACTGGTACCAGCTCGGGCCAGATGGGCTCGGTTGAGATCACCGATGGCACCGTCGATGGCAACACCGTCAAATGGACGATGGCGATGACGGTGCCGATGCCGATGACGCTGACCTGCGAAGCCACGATCGATGGCGACACGATCACTGGCACGGTCGGTGCGGGCGCATTCGGCAGCTTCCCGATGACGGGCAGCCGCGCCTGATCCTGCGGGACTGGTAACAATGCCCGACATGGCTCGCCTTTCCTTCGGGAAGGGCGGGCCATTGTCGTATGTGCTCAGCGCACCAGTCGCGTCACATGCCCCATCTTTCGCCCGGGGCGCACGCTCTTGCCGTACAGGTGCAGGTGGGCGTCGCGCTCAGCGAGATAGCCGGCCCAGCCATCAGCATCCTTGCCGATCAGGTTGAGCATCTCGACCCGGGTCGCGGTCAGCCCGGTATCGCCGAGCGGCAGGCCACAGATGGCGCGGATATGGTTTTCGAACTGGCTGGTGACCGCGCCCTCGATCGTCCAGTGGCCGCTATTATGGACGCGCGGGGCCATTTCATTGAACACCGGGCCGTCCGCGCCGACGAAATATTCGCAGGTCAGCACCCCGACATGGCCAAGCGTCTCCGCAATCCGCCCGGTCAGCGTCGCCGCTTCGCCCCATTGCTGGGCGATCTCAGCCGGTGCGGGCAGGGTGGAGCGGGCGAGGATGCCGTCCTTGTGCTCGTTCCATGGCGGCGGATAGCTGACCATCGCGCCATCGTTCCCCCGCGCCAGTACGATCGAGAATTCGTGGCTGAAGGGCACGAATGCCTCCAGAATCGCCGGTCGCGCGCCAATCGCTGCCCAAGCAGGCTCGACATCGTCCGGGCTCTGGAGGCGCACTTGTCCTTTGCCGTCATAGCCCAGCCTGAGCGTCTTCAGGATCGCCGGGGTGCCAATCGAGGCGATAGCGGCCTGCAACTCCTCCAGCGTCGTCACCTTGGCCCAGGCGGCAGTCCTGCCGCCCAGCGCATTGACGAAGCTCTTCTCGTCCGCCCGGTCCTGCGCAATAGCAAGCGAGGTTGGGCCTGGATGCACCGGTACCTTGCCGCTCAGATAATCGACGGGTTCGATATCGATATTCTCAAATTCATAAGTGACGACATCAGCGGCGCTCGCAAATTCGTCGAGCACGATGCGGCTGTGATAATCGGCGCGGGTGAAGCTCGCGGCGGTTTGCGCGGCGACGGCTTCCTCATCTGGGGCCAGTACGCGGGTGTTATAGCCCAGTTGCGCCGCCGCAATCGCGAGCATCCGGCCCAGCTGCCCGCCGCCCAGGATGCCGATGGTCGAACCGGGGGGGAGGGGCTTCACGCTGGATCGGTCGCGACGCTAGCGGTTTGCGCGGCGCGCCAAGCCTGCAATTGCTGTGATAGGACGGGATCGGCGAGCGCCAGGATCGCGATCGCCAGCAGCCCGGCATTTTTGGCCCCCGCCTTGCCGATCGCCAGCGTGCCCACCGGGATGCCGGCGGGCATCTGCACGATCGAGAGCAGGCTATCCATGCCGTCCAGCGCCTTGGACTGTACCGGCACGCCAAGCACCGGCAGATGCGTCATCGAAGCGGCCATACCGGGCAAATGCGCCGCGCCGCCCGCCCCCGCGATGATCACCTTCAAGCCCCGGTCGGCAGCCGTGGTGGCATAATCGACCAGTCGCTGTGGCGTGCGGTGCGCGGACACCACCTTGCTCTCATAGGCCACGCCCATCGCGTCCAGGATTTCCGCTGCCTGGCGCATTGTCTCCCAATCGGAAGTGCTGCCCATGATGATGCCGATTTGCGGTTCCATCACAAGCAACTAGCGGGCAGCGCGCGCAAGGGCAATCGCTGCTCGCACGCGTCGTTCAGCGCGCGGCATCATACCACGCGGCCAGATCCTGATGCATCTGCGTCAGCGCCTGGGGGTTCAGGTAGATCATGTGCCCGGCCTCATAATATTTGAAGCTGATGTTGCGGCGGCGACTTTCGTCGAGCTGCATGTGATTGGCGTCAAATTCCGCCCCGTAAAACGGCGTCGCCATGTCGTAATAGCCGTTCATGAACAGCACTTTGACGTAAGGGTTGGTGCGCATCATATGCGCCAGATCGACGGCGGTGTTGGGGGCCAGTTGCGGGCCGTTGCTGCCCGGCGCGCGGTGCCGCCAATCCCATTCAAAGCCGCTTTCGCGCGCCGACAGCTTATAGGGCATGTCGGTTTTATACCCCAAAGTGCGGGTCGCATACTCCATGAAGTTGGCGATATAGGCGCCGGTGATCGCGGTGGAGGCCGGATCATCGATCGGGCTGTCGGCATTGGCGTCGGCCACGGTGAGCAGATAGCGCGAATCAAGCCGTCCGGTCGAGACTCGGCGATCACGCAGCAGTTCGGTTTGGAAATGGCCCAGATCAATGCGCAGGTTGGCGCGCAGAATAAATGCCTCTGACAGCCCGGTATACGCCGCCATTTGCTTGGCCACCGCCTGGGCTTCCCCGGGCGAAATCGTGTCGCCCTTGGCAAGCGCGGCGGCATAGGCACCGCTCACGAAACCGCGTACTTCGGCCAAGAAACCGGCCAGATCAGCGGGGCGATTGGCGAGGCGCTGGTGATACCAGGCGGTTGCCGCATAGCCGGGGAACAACACCATATAATTCTGGTCATACCCCGGCTGGCGCACGCCATAGTTCATGATCGTGGAAAACAGCACAATCCCGCTCAGGCTTACCCCGCGATCTTCGAGCAGTGCGGCAACCGCACCCGACCGCAGCGTGCCATAGCTTTCGCCGAACAGGAATTTGGGCGACGTCCAGCGGCCGTTTTTGTCGAGATAGCGGGTGATGGCGCGGGCAAAGGCATCCGCATCCTGATCAACCCCCCAGAAATCCTTGCCAGTCTTGTCGCCCAGCGGCCGCGACCAGCCAGCGCCGATCGCATCGATGAACACCATATCGGTCTTGTCGATCAGCGATTCGGGGTTGGGGCCAAAGCTGTACGGTGCCGGGTGGACATAATCAGGCGTAGTGGTGTTGACGCGCACGGGCGCAAAACTGCCCATGTGCAGCCAGATCGTGGGCGAACCGGGGCCGCCATTATAGAAAAAGGTCACGGGCCGGTTGCCGCCGCCATCCTTGGTATAGGCGGTGTAGAACAGGCTGGCGGTGGGCTTGGCGTCATTGTCGCGGATCGTCAGCGTGCCGGCTGTCGCTGTATAAGCAATCCGTTCGCCCTTCACCGTCACCGTGCCGCGCGACACGGCGGCGGTTTCGTCGACCGGGGGCTTGGCCCAGCTCGCCTCCACCTCGGCGATCATCGCGTCCTTGTGGGTTTTGGCCGGGGCCTTGTCCTGCGCCATAGCAGGCGCAGCGATGGCAATCATCAAGATGACCGGCATCAGGATGGCGGGCAATAGGCGCATGTGGTGATTTCCCCCTGGTTCAGCGCCGAAATGTGGCGCGACCGGGACGATTGCGCAAGGCGGATCGCCCTTAGCGCTCGCTCAGATAATAGCGCTCTACCTCATTGAGACTGGCGTCGAGCTCATACACGATCGGCTGGCCCGTCGGGATCTCGAGGTGCGTAATCTCGTCATCGGGAATGCCCGACAGATGCTTGACCAGCGCGCGCAGCGAATTGCCATGGGCCGAGATCAGCACCCGCTGGCCATCCTTCAGCGCGGGTGCAATGGCACTTTCCCAATAGGGCAGGACGCGCGCGATCGTGTCCTTCAGGCTTTCGGTCGCCGGCACGGTGATGCCGGCATAGCGACGGTCGTGCGATAGATCATAAGCGGAGCCAGCCTCCATCGGTGGCGGCGGGATATCGAAGCTGCGGCGCCAGATCTTGACCTGATCCTCGCCAAATTCCGCTGCGGTCTCGGCCTTGTTGAGCCCCGTCAGCCCACCATAATGGCGCTCGTTCAGCTGCCAGTTCTTCTCCACCGGCAGCCATAGCCGTCCCATTTCCTCCAGCGCCAGGTTCAGCGTCTTGATCGCGCGGGTCTGCAGCGAGGTAAAGCACTGGTCGAAATCCAGGCCCTTGTCGCGCATCAGCTGCCCGGCCGCGCGCGCTTCTTCTACGCCCTTGGTCGTCACATCGACATCCCACCAGCCCGTGAACCGGTTTTCGAGGTTCCAGGCGGACTGGCCGTGGCGGATCAGGACGAGAGTGGGCATGCGCGGCTCCGAAACTGGGGTCAGGGCCTTGCGCCTAAATCCCGTCGATCTGTGCGGCAAGCACTTCCAGGCAGCTATGCGCCAGTTTTCGGCATCGATCAGGCGACCAGCCCTGCACAGGATCGGGATTGCTGTCATGATCCTTGAACGGCATTTCCAGCGTCATCGCGACCGCGCCGAAACGGTTGGCGAGCTGGTTGGTCGACATGGTGAGGTTCGCCTTGCCCGGCGCTGATCTGTGATAGCCAAGCTTGGTCTGGAAATCGGGGGTATGGGCCGCCAGCGCGTTCTGAAAGGCGTAGAATTTGTCGCCCTGCGCATCGGTCCAGTTGGGGATGCCTTCAAACCCGGCGATGAAATTGGCCGGGATGGCTTCATCGCCATGCACGTCCATGGCAAACACCACGCCGGTTTCGTCCATAGCATTGCGGATGGCGAGCACTTCGGGGCTTTTCTCTGGTGTTGGCGTCGCCCATTCGCGGTTGAGGTTCACGCCCACCGCATTGGTGCGCAAATGCCCGCGTGAATATCCATCGGGATTGGCGTTGGGCACGATGTGGAAGGTCGCCTTGGCCAGCAGCGCGGCGGTGATTGGATCGGCGGTGTCAGTCAGCCGCTCCAGCGCCCCCTCCATCCAATGTTCTGCCATCGTCTCGCCGGGATGCTGGCGGGCATAGAGCCAGACCGGTTTTGGGCCGCTGCCTAGCGTCAGGCAGTCGATCGGCTGGCCGTCAATCGATTGGCCAAGCGCATGATAGCTCACCCCCGGCATCGCCGCATAGCGCGCGATCAGCGCATTGTGCCGCTCGATCGGATAGGGCGCGAAATAGGCAAACCACAACAGGTCGCTGTCGCTTTGATGCGCGATCGTCAGGACGCCATTGGCATAATCGGTGGCGTCAGCGAGCGTCCAGGTCTCGCGGTCGCTGCTCACCCGCGCGCGATAGCCTGGCCAGCCCAGCGGATAGGCAGAGCCTGCCGCATTCATGATCCGCAAGGTAAGGGGGCGGCCCGCCGCGCCCGCCACCCTGAAATAAAACCATTGGTAGAATTCCGAATCGCGATCCTTGACGATTTCCAGATCGGCGCTTGCCTCGTCCTGGCGCAGGACATGAATATTGCCGCCGTCAAAGGCAGCCGTGATGGTGATGGTCATTTCACCGTGATAGTGCGCCCTGATTGCCCGGGGAACCCTAGGAACAGCGCGCGCGTCAATTTGTTGATCATCACATTGGGCTGGGCGTCCTTCGCTCTGGCGTTCACTTCCATCAACGCGCGCCCTTCCCAGATCGCCCCGCCATCGATCCGGCGGCGGATCTGAACGAACAATTCGGTCATGTAAAAGGTCCGCGTTGCCCGCTTGCCAACGCCAAAGCCAACGCCGATGCCGCCACCCACGCTGCCGCCAAAGCCGCCCCCGCCCAGGCCGATCTGCACCGGTTTGTTGGGCGCGGTTTCGTCGCGGCTTTCGCGCTTGACCGTGACGGTGGCGAGCAGAGGGGCGGCTGCATCGGTACTGGCGCCGTTGGCGTCCATGACCGGGCGCGCAAAGCCAAGCCGTTCCAGCTCGGCGGCGACGGCTGTCGCAAATTGCTGCTGCTCCAGGCTTTGCGGATCATTGCCGACGCCACTCTGGATCGCAATCGGGGCCGGGGTAATCGGCGTGCCCAGGTGAAATCGTGTTACCCTAACCGGCGTGCCTGCCGCCGCCGGCGCGATCGGCATGGCCAGCGCGACGGCCAGGAAGCCGGCCGTTACGGCTGTAGGCAGAGTCGCAAATGTCATCAGTCGCATATCAGGCTCCAGCATCCCCGTTTGATTGATGGTCAACGCCCCAGCGTGGATATGGGGTGCAATTGGGGCGGTAACGAGACCAGATCGCTTGACTTGGTGCCACCCGGCCTATAGGCGCAGCCGCTTTCCAGCATCCAAGCATTACGAGAAGCGAATCGATCATGAAGATCCGCAATAGCCTGAAGTCGCTCAAGGGCCGCCACCGCGACAACCGCGTTATTCGGCGCCGTGGCCGCACCTATGTGATCAACAAGACCAACCGCCGGTTCAAGGCCCGCCAGGGCTGAGGCAGCGGATTAGCAACGCTAATCCGCGATTGGCCGAAGCCCGGCCGACGGCGCTCAAGCGCCGGTCGACGACACGGGATTTAGTCCCGTGTCGGGCTCAGCCGCCGCAATGACCCAGCCAAGCGCCGTCATTTTCGATGTCGGCAACGTCCTGTTCGAATGGAACCTGCGGTTCCTCTATGAGCGCCTGATCGAGGACGATCGGGCGCTCGACGCGTTTTTGCGTGATGTGATGACGATGGAATGGCACCTGCAACATGATGCCGGGCGCCCCTTCGCGGAAACATCTGCCGAGCTGATTGCCCAACACCCCGACCATGCCGATCTCATCGCCGCCCTCGGCCCCCGCTTCAACGAAACGATTCGCGGGGAAGTCCCCGGCATGGCCGCGCTGGTTGCCGAGTTGCACGAAGCTGATGTGCCGCTCTTCGCGATCACCAACTTCTCCGGCGAATTCTGGCGCCCCTTCCGCGCTGCTCATGCCGCTTTTTTCGATCGGTTCCGTGATGTGGTGGTGTCGGGCGACGAAGGCCTGATGAAACCCGATCGCGCGATCTATGAACTGGCGTTGGCGCGGTTCGAGTTGCGGGCGGAGGAGGCGTTTTTCGTGGACGACAACATCGTCAATGTCGAAGCGGCAGCGGCGATGGGGATCGCGGCGCATCATTTCACCGGCGTCGGGCCTTTGCAGCAGGCGATGACAGACATGGGGCTACTGGCAGGATAAATGCCCATAGATTATTGGGTCGCCCCAGCCACCCGCCCGCCGGGCAACAGAAAAGCAATGGCGGCACCAATCGTGAGCACAACAATCCCATAGCCTGCATGGCCAAGCACCATGTCGATGCCCCGCGCGACCGGATTGGCGTAACCAACCAGGCGTTCAACAAGCCAGGCAATCGCTGCCAGGCCGGCAACCAAAGCGCCGATCGATCGGCATGCCGGGTAAAAGCGCGTTCGGGAGAGCATCAGCAGCGATGGTATGGCTGCGAGCACGACGAGCAGCTGCACCGCCTCAATGCCCAAATTGAAACCGAGGATCGACAGCGCCTTTTCCTGCATATCCAGACCAAATCGGGCGATGACGGTTGCAAAGGCCAACCCGTGAACCAGGCCGAATCCCGCCGCTACAATCGGCTCATGCCCTGGGAATAGCGGTCGCCATGCATGGATCGCCGAAATCAGAATCGATAGCGCAATGCCGATTTCGACGGGTTGTGGGGGCAAATGCCAATCGAAAAACGCTGCGCCGATCAGCGTCAAACTGTGCCCGGCGGTGAAGGCGCTGACGATCTTGGTGATGTGCCAAAGCGCCACGCGGATTGGTCGCGCGCCCCGCCAGACGCCGCCTGCCGCCAGCAGCGGTGCGGGCAGCAACAGAGCGAACAGGAATAGCAGATGATCATGGCCTTCCGCGATGTGGCGCATCCCCAGCGCAAAGGCTGCCTGAAAACCCTTGAAGCTGCTGGCTGTGCCGCGATCGATCACGAGCCGGTGCCGCGTACCTTGCAGCGCCCCGAGCACCTGTCGATCCTTGTCGAGTCTACCCCCGGCAAAATCACTGCGCACGACAAACAGAACGAAATGATTGGGCACGGTGTCGATGACCACTCGCCAGTCGATCGCCAGACGCCGCACCGTCACGCCCTGCGGTGGGATCAACCGGACGATCGCGTGCAGATCGGGTGGGCCGGCGATTTGCAAGAATTCAATCCGATCAATCACCAGCCGCCACGGTCGGCCCTGCGGTGTCGTCACCGATATATGGCCGATCAGATAGGCTTTCGCTTTGGCCAGAGAATTAGGAGAATTGCGAACCGGGTTGCCGGTGGCGAAGGCATATTCGCCTTGCGGGACGATGATGTCGGCAATGGCCTGTTGCTGGCCGAAATCTAGATTCACCTCTGAATTGGGCGTCAGATGCGCCTTCGCCTGGCCCGCGACGATGAATGGCGCCGTCGCCATCATGATCAGCCGCAGCCAGGGCATCAATGGTGGCCAAACCAGATGAGCGGGGCCGCCGGATCGAAGGCGCGCGGATTGATGGTCAGCGCGGCCTCGCGCGCGGTATCGCTGCGGTCGCCATCCCCCAGCATCGCATAGGCCTGCGACAGCGCGACATATTGCTGCGCCGTCCGCCACTCGGTCCGATTAAGCGCTTCGATCAGATCGCGGGCTTCGGCGGGGCGATTATTGGCCAGGAGCGCCCAACCGAGCATGGTAATCGAATCGCCATAGGGCCGCGCCGCCATGTTCTGCCGCGCAAGCGTCAAAGCTGTCGCGGGGTCGCCCAGCACCAGTTCGTGTTCCAAGGCATGGCCATAGGCTGCCTCTGGCAATTGCTGAAGCCGCTTTGCCCAGATTGCCTGGGATTGCGCCGCCCAATGCCGGGTAGCCGTACCATTGCCTTGCGCACGGTATAATGCGGCCAGGGCGTCGATCACATCGGGTTGCGGCGATCGTGCGATGATCCGGCGATAGCCCTGCGCGGCTTGCGCCAGATGCCCCCGCAGCGCCCACATTTGCACCAGATGCGCCTCGGTCAACCAATAGCCGGGAAACATCCGGTCCGCCTTACGGAACCAGGTTTCTGCCGCCGGCCAGTTGCCGCGCTCCAGGTCCACAATGCCGCTTTGCAGGTAAACATTGGCCATGAATTGCGGGGTCCGCCGGTCGTTGATCGCCGCCGCCCGGGCAAAGCTCGCCATGGCATCATCAAATCGCCCTGTCTTCTTTTGCCATTGGGCGATCCTGAACAGCGTGCCGGGGCCATTGCTGATCTGCGCTGACGCCCGATACAAGCCGATTGCCTTGGCATAGTCGCCCCTGAAAAAAGCAACATCGCCGTGCAGCGCCTTGGCTTCGGCAAGATCACCAGGGTCAGCAGGTACGGCGGCATGCTCCACGACGGCCAGATCGGCACTGATCGGGGCCAGTCGATGCACGGTTAGGTTATACACTGCATCGGTCAGCATCGGGCCGCTGCCGGCAATCGCCGCCGCCTTGCCTTTTGCCAGCGCCACCCCGGCGGTTGCGAGATCATCAAACGACGGCGCAAGCCGCGCCCGGCCCATCAGGGCGCGGGCATAAACTTCCTGATTGAGCCAATCCTGGCCGCGATAGGCAACGCGTTCTTCACCAAGAGCAACGGCATTATTGGCTAGCAGCAAGGCGGCGGGAAAGTCCTTTGGCCCATAGCGCAGATGCAGCCCATCGAGATTGATGGACGGCGCACGAACGATTGTCATGCTGCTCCAAAACCAGGTCGCGCTTGCGACGATCAGCCCCGCTGTAATGACGGACACAGGCAGGGCCCAGCCGCGAAATCCAGGCGCGCTCTTTGCTATCGGCATCTTGCCCCCTGCGATCGCCCAGATTCGCCCGCGCCCAGACTTGCACGCGCCCAGATTCGCCCGTGCAGGGATCGACCGTCCCGCGATTATGCCATTAATCGCCTATCGTCAGATGGGTGTTGCGCACGGCGTCAGTCCCAGTCGAACAAAATCATCAGCGAGCGTTTCGGTTAGGCGGCCCAGCTGCAGCGCCAATTCCGGGAAGTAGAGCAGCGCTGAATCATTTGAAGGATCGCCGTCATTATAGCTATTCTTGGCCGCTGATCCGACCAGGGCCGTTGCGACTGCCGGCATTCCCATCCGATCAACCCGCACAAAGGCGCTTTCGGGATCCGTCCGGAAATTGAAGTTAACGCCAGCCGTGCCGCTGACCGGCGGCGATCCCTGCGCTGCTGCCAGATAGGGGAAGCTGGTTCGGAAAGGCACATCATTGGCTGCTGGATTGACGGGTAAGGATGCCAGCGTGCCGGGCCCGTTGACCGAAAGCCTAAGGAAAATGACGTTCAGTGTCTGATCAATCACTGGATCGGTGAGCAGGCGACCATTGGGAAAGCCCGACGGCGTCGACAAATCCAGCGTTAGCGTGTCGGGGATGATCAGGTCCCCAACAGTGCGGGTAGATCCGGGCAATGTCTGCGACAGGCAGGGCATGACATTGAACGTGGCGGGTGATTGTGTCGTCGTCGTGGTTGTGGTCGCCGTTGGTGCCGACACGACGTTGATCGGTGAACTGCCCCCGCCTTTGCTGCATGCCGCAAGCGTCGCGAAAAGCGTTAAGCTGACGGCGGCGTTCAACAGGCTAATTTTTTTGGCCATCACAGCTGCCCTCCAAAGCGGGCCGTCGTTCCCCAGATCCCGATTGGATTGGTGCCATTGGCAATCCGATCCCTGGGGATTTCCATGACGATTGCCGTCAGATTCTGGTTGGCGAAGAAGTTGCGCGTTGGCGAAAAGCTGAGCGTTCCGGTGCTCCGCGACGATCTGAACCCCTGCAGGTCGAAGAAAAACGGATCGTCGAACAAGCCAGCGCGAAGGGTAACGCCGTCGCGCGTGAGGTTGGTTTCAACCGGCCCGGTGATCGTTCCGCCAGTGACACCGGGGAGCCCAGTCACCTGAACGCCAAATTGGTTGCTGCCTCTGGCACTGTCCTGGCCAAAGCGAATCTTGATCGGGATGGTTGGGACGAACTTGTTCGGCCCATTGGCGATGTTGATCGTGTAGAGAACATCGCGATCATAGAAGGCTGGCACGGATGTCGCTTGCGGCCCGGCAAAGGTCATCGCGACGATGACTGACGTGGGCGTGTGCCATGTATAAACATCGGCGATATCGGCAGGAATGTCAGGGGTAGCGTCCATTGCCGGATCTGTTCGCGGTGGCGGATCGAGATGATCTGCCGCAGGCGCGAACTGCTGGGCCATCAGCAATGCCAGGGGGATGGCGAGCAACGTCGCACCGCCTGACCACAATATTTCCCGTTTTCGTTTCATCGCGAAATCTTTCGATTGGGATTGATTCGAAAACAGCCCGAAAGGGCTTATTGTATCAAAACGTGTCGATCCCAATTTCTACAAGGAAGGTGTGATTGGCAAGTTGATTCTTGCCCAATTGGGGTGGCGCAGCATCGCAACGCGGGTCCGCAGAATCGCAGCAGGGCGGATCCTATCCTCCATAGCCCTTCAACTCATCGCCAATGATCCGCACCACGTGCAGCACATTGGTCGACCCCGGCGTCCTGAACGGCACGCCCGCGATAACGATCACGCGGTCGCCCGCCTTCGCCAGATGATGCCGCAGCGCCATCCGCTTGGCCTTGGCGACCATGGCTTCGAACGATTCGACGTCCTTGGTGAACACCGCATGCGCGCCCCAGAGCAGCCCCAGCCGCCGCGCGGTCTCCTGCCGGGGGGTCAGCACCAGCAGCGGGACCGATGGTCGCTCGCGCGCCACACGTCGCGCAGTTGAGCCCGATGTCGTGAAGCAGATGATCGCCGCCGCTGATACGGTATGCGCAATATTCTTCGCCGCCTCGGCCAGCGCGTCTGCTGTGGTAGGATCGGGCAGGGTGACGGTGAAATGGACGCGGTCGCCGTGCATCGGATCGCGCTCGACCGCTTCGGCGATCGAGTTCATCATCGCGACCGATTCGACCGGCCAGGCGCCCGCCGCGCTTTCCGCCGACAGCATGATCGCATCTGCGCCATCATACACCGCCGTCGCCACGTCAGACACTTCGGCGCGGGTGGGCGAGGGTGAGGTAATCATCGATTCGAGCATCTGCGTCGCCACGATCACTGGCCGCCCCAGCCGTCGCGATACCTCGACGATGCGTTTCTGCAGCGGCGGCACCGATTCGGGCGGGAGCTCGACGCCCAGATCGCCGCGTGCGACCATCACGCCATCGCACTGCTCGACAATTTCCTCGAGACGGTCGATCGCCGATGGCTTTTCGATCTTGGCGAGCAACGCCGCGCGCCCCTGGATGAGCAGCCGGGCCTCGGCCAGATCCTCGGGCCGCTGGACGAAGCTCAGCGCGATCCAGTCGACTTTCTGGTCAAGCGCGAAGGCCAGGTCGTTGCGGTCCTTATCGGTCAGCGCGGCCATCGGCACGACGACATCGGGCACGTTTAGCCCCTTGTTGTTCGACAGCATGCCGCCAACCTCGATCCGGGTTTCGATCCAGTCGTCGCCATGGTCGGTGACGCGCAGCACCAACTTGCCATCGTCAAGCAGCAGGCGCGCGCCCGTCTCGATCGCCACGAAAATCTCGCGGTGGGGCAGCTCGACCCGAGTCGCGTCGCCCGGTGTCTTGTCGCGGTCCAGGCGGAAGGCCTTGCCAGTGATGAGCTCGACCTTGCCATCGGCAAACTTGCCAACACGTAGTTTTGGCCCCTGCAGATCGGCGAGGATGGTCGAGGAACGGCCAGTGCGCTTTTCCAGGGCGCGTATCGCTTCGATCAGCGCGATCTTGGATGCCTGGTCGCCATGGCTCATGTTGATTCGGAAGGCATCGGCCCCGGCGCGGAACAGCTTTTCGATCATCTCGGGCGTGTTGCTGGCGGGACCCAACGTCGCGAGGATCCGCACCTTGCGCATGCGGGGACTGGTTGCCTTGCTCATCGCGCATTCCTTCCGGCGTTGCCGAGACGGCTCTAGTCGCTATCTGCAAAGGATCAACCGAGGAGAATGGAAATGGCTGCAATTGAGACTCTTGACGACGCCATTGCCGCGGCAGCGTTCCGGCGGCTGGTGATGCACCTGCGCCACCGCACCGATGCGCAGAATGTCGATTTGATGGGACTGGCCGGCTTCTGCCGCAATTGCCTGGGCGATTGGGTGGCGGACGCCAGCGCTGAGCTGAGTGACGGTGCGATCGACAAGGCGGCGGGGCGCGAGCTCGTCTACGGCATGCCCTATGCGCAGTGGAAGGCCGCGCATCAGGGGGAAGCGACCCCCGAACAACTCGCGCGGATGGCGGAGAGCGTGGCGAAAAATGCTTGAGCGTTGACGCGCGGGCGATCGGGTCTAGGTTCCCCGCAACAGTGAAACCCAGGGGATGGATGATGATCAGAACGACGATGACGGCCATGGCGCTGGCGATCGCAAGCACCACGGTCGCGCAGGCCCTAAGCGCACCGCCTGTTGTGAAAACGATCTACATCCAGGCTGGCACGCTGCTCGACCGACCAGGCCAAGCGCCGCGCGGCAACACGACGATCATCGTGCGCGGCGGCAAGATCGCCGAGCTTCGTGACGGTTTTGTCGCGCCTGAAGCTGGGGCGACGCTAATCGATCTGAAAGACAAATATGTCCTGCCCGGACTGATCGACCTGCATGTCCACCTGACGGGAATCGCCGGGGATCCGCTGCGCGCGCGGCTCGGTGAATTGACGCGCGACCGGGCCGATGATCTCATCGAAGCACAGAAAAATGCGCGTGCCGATCTTGAAGCCGGGTTCACCACGGTGCGTGATCTGGGCGGCGACGCGCGCAGCATTCGGGCACTGCGCGATGCCATTGACGCGGGTACCGTCGAAGGACCGACGATCGTCAACGCCGGGCAAATGGTGTCGGTCACCGGCGGCCATGGCGATGGCACCAACGGGCTGGCCGAAGAATTTGCTGATGTCGTCCATAGCCACCAGATCAACACCTGCGACGGCCCGGATGATTGCCGCCGTGCGGTCCGGTCGCAGATCGGGCTCGGCGCGCAGGTCATCAAGTTCGCGGCCACCGGCGGGGTGCTCTCCAATGTTGCGGGCGGGCTGGGGCGGCAGATGACGCCCGAGGAGATGAAGGCGATCATCGACACCGCGCATAGTTTTGGCCGTAAGGTCGCCGCGCACAGCCATGCCGCCGAAGGAACCAAGGCGGCGTTGGCGGCCGGGGTCGATTCGATCGAACATGGCAGCTTCCTTGATGACGAAGCGATTGCGCTGTTCAAGGCCAAGGGCGCCTATCTGGTGCCGACGATGCTCGCCCCCGTCGCAGCACTGGCCCAGGCGCGTGGTGGGCAGTTGCCGCCAGCGACGATCCCCAAGGCAGAGGCCGCAGCAGCCGCGATGCTCGCCAGCCACACGCGCGCGATCGCGGCAGGGGTGAAGGTGGCGTTCGGCACCGACACCGGCGTGTCCAAGCACGGCGACAATGCCCAGGAATTCGCGCTGATGGTAAAGGCGGGGATGACGCCGATGGCAGCGATTCGCGCCGCCACAGTCAGCGCTGCCGATCTGCTTGGTCGGTCGGACCAGCTCGGCACAATCGAGCCTGGCAAGATGGCGGACATCATCGCGGTGGCAGGCGATCCGGTTGCCGACGTGACGAGGCTGGAAAAGGTCGATTTCGTCATGCACGGCGGGGTGACCGTCAAGGCAGGTGGCCAGCGTCAGGCCTTTCCACCCAACTGAGCTGAATAACACCGCCTGATAACGATGGTTGAGCGCGCCCGCCCAATGGCCTAGACGACCGCGCTCACCCCAATTTTCGAAGAGTCCGATACCCATGACCGACAACATCTCCGCCGAGCAGCTGCGCCTTCTCATCGAACGGATCGAGCGGCTGGAGGAAGAGAAGAAGGCGATGGCCGACGACATCAAGGATGTCTACGCCGAGGCCAAGGCAACCGGATTCGACACCAAGACGATGCGGACGATCGTCCGGCTGCGGAAGATGGAAAAACATCACCGCGATGAGGCGGAAATGCTGCTCGACACCTATAAGGCGGCGCTCGGGCTGGCGTAATTCGCTCGCGCCCCAATCACTGACAGAGATCGATTATGGCAGGCCATTCCAAGTTCAAGAACATCATGCACCGCAAGGGTGCGCAGGATAAGAAGCGCTCGTCGCTGTTTTCCAAGCTCAGCCGCGAAATCACCGTCGCGGCGAAGATGGGCCTGCCCGATCCCGACATGAACCCGCGGCTGCGGATGGCGGTCAACGCGGCCAAGGCGGCCTCGCTCCCAAAGGACAATATCCAGCGTTCGATCGACAAGGCGACGCGCAGCGATGCCGAGACCTATGAGGAAATCCGCTATGAGGGTTTCGGCCCTGGCGGTGTCTCGCTGATCATTGAGGCGCTGACTGACAATCGCAACCGGACCGCGACCAATGTCCGCACCGCGGTTTCCAAGAATGGCGGTAATCTCGGCGCGTCCGGCTCGGTCAGTCACGCCTTCGACCGGATGGGGTTGATCAGCTATCCCGCCAGCGTCGGTGATGGCGACAAGGTGTTCGAAGCAGCGCTCGAAGCGGGGGCCGAGGATGTGTCGTCGAGCGAGGACGGCCATGAAATCTGGACCGCACAGGGTGACCTGCACGAGGTCGTCAAGGCGCTGACCCCTGTGCTCGGCGAGCCCGAGGGGGCGAAGCTCGCCTGGCGCCCGCAGACCATGGTCGAGGTGGGCGAAGAGGACGCAGGGCTGCTGTTCAAGCTGATCGACACGCTCGACGATGACGATGATGTGCAGACCGTTTGGGGCAATTACGAAGTGTCCGACGCGGTGATGGAGAAGCTTGGTTGAGCTTTTCATTGCGCGAAAAGATAGCAGGATTGTTCGCGCGGAGACGCGGCGACGCGGAGAAGGAAGTAGGGGAGTTCGCGCAGAGGCGCAGAGGACGCAGAGGCGTTGCCCTTGGGGCAATTGTCCCGCGCCAGCGAGGCCCTGATTCTGTTTATGGGTCGCTGTCGCGACCAACCATTCCACAAAACGACCTCCTCCGCGTTCTCTGCGCCTCTGCGCGAACCAAAACCTTCTCCGCGCCTCCGCGTCTCCGCGCGAACCCATCTACTTCAAACCCATGATCATCCTCGGCCTCGATCCCGGGCTCGGCACGACCGGCTGGGGCCTGATCCGGGCCGAGGGCAACCGGCTCTCCCATCTCGCCAATGGGCGGCTGAAGACCGACAGCGCAGCGGCGTTGCCCCGCCGGCTTGCCCATCTCGATGCGATGCTGGCCGCGCTGGTCGCCGATCATGCGCCCGATAGCGCAGCGGTGGAGGAAGTGTTCGTCAACGCCAATCCGCAATCGACACTGAAGCTGGGCCAGGCGCGCGGCGTTGTCATCTGTGCGGTTGCGCGCGGCGGCATCGATGTCGGCGAATATGCGGCGCGCTTGGTGAAAAAGGCGGTAGTCGGCACCGGCGCGGCGGAGAAGGCGCAGGTCCATGCGATGGTCGCGCGCCTGCTGCCGGGGGTGAAGATCGACGGGGCGGACGCCGCCGATGCGCTGGCGGTGGCGATCTGCCACGCGCACCATCTGGCGTCGGCGCGGCGTATCCCCTAGCACAAGGGGATGATTGCGCATCTGAAAGGCCGCCTCGACGCGACGGGCATCGACCATGCCGTGGTCGATGTTGGCGGCGTTGGGTATCTGGTGGGCGCGTCGAGCCGCACGCTCGCCGCGATTGGCCCGATCGGGGAAGCGGTGATGCTCCACACCGAAATGCTGGTGGGGGAGGATTTTCTGCGGCTGGTCGGCTTTGCCAGCGCCAGCGAGCGTGACTGGTTCCGCTTGCTTACCGGGGTGCAGGGCGTCGGCGCGCGCGTGGCGCTGGCGATCCTCTCCGCGCTCGAGCCCGGCGATCTCTCCCGCGCCATCGCGAGCCAAGACAAGGCGATGGTCGCGCGCGCCAACGGCGTCGGCCCCAAGCTCGCCGAGCGCATCGTGCGCGAACTGAAGGACAAGGTTGGCGGAATCGCGATTGGCGGGGCAAGCGTGTCCAGTGCGCCGACCGGATCGGGTGCCGACGCGGCATCCGCGCTGCTAAACCTGGGCTTCCGCCCTGCTGAGGCGGCAAGCGCCGTGGCGGCGGCGGAGGAAGAGCTCGGGGTGGGCGCCACGCTCGACGCGCTCGTTCGGCTGGCGCTTAGAAAGGCGGCGAAGTAGGATGGCGCGTAATGATTGGCGATCGGGGCGGTGACTGGAGAGGTGCGATGACCAAAATGGACTTTCTCGTCGGTACCGTGCGCCGGATTGGGCGCAACGGCCCACCCTATGAAGTGATGTGCAGCGTCGTGCCCGCCAGCAATGGCAAACATCAGATGCGAATCCACATGATCGAATCCGACGAAGACCTTGATTACCCGGTTGAGGATATTCTGCGCGATCCGCTGGACGACTGATGTTCGCGATCGGCTTTGATTTATTGTGGAACCAAACCAAGCTGACCCATCCCAAGGGCCTGTCGCAGGCCTATGCGGAAATCGGGGCCGTGTTGAACCGCTATGGCTTTCAGAGGGTTCAGGGCAGCGTTTATATCTCGACCAACGATAGTCTGGTCAATGTCACCCTCGCGATGAATGCTTTGCGGGCATTGCCGTGGTTCCCGACCTGCGTTCGCGACATCCGGGCGTTCAAGGTCGAGCATTGGAGCGACTTTACGGACTTTATGAAGTCGTGATGGCCACCGCAGATAAGCGCAAAGAGATAAAGGTCGGCATTTGCCTTGCCCTCGCAGGTATGGCTTTGGCGGTGCCTGCGATGGCGCGCTCGCAAGATAAGCCTCAGGAGGCGCTAGTGTCAAAACCATCCAACCCGATTGCCTATGTTGAACTGCCCGTCGTGGATCTTGATCGCGCCATGGCTTTTTACACCGCGATTTTCGGGTTCACGCTCGAACGCCAGACGCTCGATGGCTATGACATGGCGCTGTTTCCGGCTGCGGAGGGTGCGGCCGGCGCATCAGGCGCGCTGGTGAAGGGCGATGTCTATTTGCCGGGCAAGCGCGGGCCGATCGTCTATTTCGCCGTGGACGATATCGACAGCGTCCTAGCCCGAGCAAAGGCGCGTGGGGTGAAGATCCTCTATGATAAAAAGGATGTCGGCGCGTTTGGCTTCGTTGCGGAAATCGAGGACAGCGAGGGCAACCGCATTGCCCTAAGCCAGCCAAAATGACCGACGATCGCCTCCTCACCCCCGGTCGCAAGCCCGAGGATATTGACGCCGCGCTGCGCCCGAAATCGCTCGACGAATTTGTCGGACAAAAGGCGGCGCGCGAGAATTTGCGGGTGTTCATCAACGCCGCCAAGGCGCGGGGCGATGCGCTTGATCATGTGCTGTTCTTTGGGCCCCCGGGGCTGGGCAAGACGACGCTCGCGCAGATCATCGCGCGCGAACTCGGCGTGGGTTTTCGCGCGACATCGGGCCCTGTCATTGCCAAGTCGGGCGATCTCGCCGCGCTGCTGACCAATCTGGAAGACGGCGATGTCCTGTTCATCGACGAAATCCACCGGCTCGCGCCTGTGGTTGAGGAAATCCTCTATCCGGCGATGGAAGACCGGGCGCTTGATCTGATGATCGGCGAGGGGCCGTCGGCGCGGAGCGTGCGGATCGACTTGCCCAAGTTCACGCTGGTCGGCGCGACGACGCGGCAGGGATTGCTGACGACGCCGCTCCGGGACCGGTTCGGCATCCCGGTGCGGCTGCATTTCTACACCGTTGATGAGCTTGAAAAGGTTGTCGCGCGGGCGGCCGGGTTGCTCGATCTCGCTTTGTCGAGCGACGGCGCGACCGAAGTAGCGCGGCGCGCGCGCGGCACCCCGCGTATCGCTGGGCGGCTGCTCCGCCGGGTGCGCGATTTCGCGCATGCCGCTGGCCATGCAATCGTCGATGCACGGGCAGCGGACGCGGCGCTCAACCGGCTTGAAGTCGATTCGCTCGGGCTCGATGCGATGGACCGGCGCTATCTGATGATGATCGCCGATATTTATCGCGGTGGCCCGGTCGGGGTGGAAACGCTGGCGGCGGGACTCAGCGAGCCGCGCGACACGATTGAGGAAGTGATCGAGCCCTATCTGATCCAGCTCGGGCTGGTCGCGCGGACAGCGCGCGGGCGCTGCCTCAATGCCTTGGGGTGGAAACATCTCGGCCTCAATCCGCCGCCCGGTGTGCAGGACGGGCTGTTCGATCAGGCCTGACCGAGAAAGTAGACGCTCACCGCAGCAATGCCGCCGCAGATGATCGTCACAACGATACCCAGGATGCCGGCAATAACCCCGCTGCCGCGTCGCCGATTGAAGGATTTACGCGGCATCGGTTTGCCGAAGCTGAGTTCGATCACGCCAGCCAGCACGCCGGCGATGACAGTCATCACCAAGGTGACGATCCCGCCGAGCGGCGATTGCAGCGTCACCGCGATGGGCAGGACGATGCCGATCGGGGCGGCCATGGCGAGCGCAGCAACCAGCTTGGCGTGATTGACCTCGGCCTTGTCGATCGGGGCGACGGTCAGCAGATCGGGAGTGTCCTCTGCCGAAATGGTCAGCCAGGCAAAGCTGCCGACCAGCTGACCGACGACAAGCACGCTGGCAAAGGCGAGCGACGCGGCAAACGGCACGTTGCTGCCCCCGCGCCCACCCAGGCCCAGGAACATCAGTGGCGCGAGATAGACCAGCCGCAGGACGATCTGGAACGCAAGCGCCGGATCGCGCAGCAGCAGCCGGAATTCCTTGGCGAAGATGGTGGCGAACAGCCCCGATTTGAAATGCCGCCGAATGCCACGCCGTGAAGCCTTGGTGCGGGCCAGCCGCATCCCGGCTGCCTGATAGCTTGCCAGGAAGCGCGACTGGAATAATCGGCTCGCCACGGTGAACAAAATCAGCGTCGCGCCGAGCAGCAGGGCAATGGCAATCGGGTCGCCAAAGGCGGCACGGCCCGGCACCGATCCTAGCGGACTTTCCCCAATCCGGCTGTCGCGCAGCCGTTCGAATATCTCGATGCGCCCGCGCCCGGGGCGATCACGCGACAGCAGTTGCGAGACAATGAAGAAACCGCCGCCGAGCAAGGCGGCGGTGATTTGCCCCACCGTGCGTGCGGCACGCGGTCCGGCGATCCCGGCGATTACCAGCGTGATGCCGAGCCCGATACAGGCTGCGGTCAGCGCGAGCGCAACGAGCAGTGGGATCACTCCCCAGAATTGTGGATGACCGATCGCCGCCAACGGCACGACAATTGGCAGTGTGAGCACCGCATAAGTCAGCACGATAGTGGCCGCGATGCCGATCAGTTTGGCCTGGAGCACGGTGCGCTCGCCTGCCGGGGACGACAGCAGCAGATCGAGATCGCCAGCATCATAGAGCGTGCGATAGCTGGCCAATACCGCTTGGGTGGCCATCAGCGACAGGGCCAGCAAACTGACGGCGAGCAGACCGTCGAAGATGATCGGGCTTGGTGTCATGGCAACATCGCGCAGTCCAAGCGCGATGCTGATCCCGATCGCGACATAGCCGAACAACAACAACAGGCCCAACCAGGTTGAGAGTGCCCGCCGCCTGACGCCGCGCAGATTGAGCCGCAATTCATGCAGCACCAGCCAGCCAAAGGACCCGGCGGGCAAACCGCGCATCAGCCAGGTCATTCGGCGGAGGTCTCCGGTGCTTGGGTCAAGCGGATAAAGGCGTCTTCGAGCGTTGACTCATCCGATCCGACCTTTTCGCGCAATTCGGCCATCGTGCCTTCGACAAGCATCTTGCCGTGCGCGATGATGCCGATCCGGTCGGCAAGCCGTTCGGCGACTTCCAGGATATGGGTGGTGACGATCACCGTCGCGCCGCCATCCACCTGTGCGCGCAGGGCATCCTTCACGCTGCGCGCCATTTGCGCGTCGAGCCCGGTCAGCGGTTCATCAAGGATCAGCAGGCGTGGTTTGTGAATCAGCGCCCCGGCCAGCGCGACCTTTTGCTTCATGCCGCGGGAAAATCCCTCGCAGCGTGAGTCGCGGACATCCCATAGATCGAGCCACTGGAGCAATTCCTCGGCCGCCGGGGCTGCCTCGGCCGGCTTGATCCGCCACAGGCCAGCGACAAAGGCGAGATATTCAGCCGGGCTCAATTTATCATAGAGCATCGGTTCATCGGGCAACCAGGCGGTCATCGCTTTGGCCGCACCCGGCTGGCGCTGTGTATTCACGCCGTATATCTCGATCAGCCCGGCATCGGGCTTGGCCAGCCCAGTCACCATCCGCAGCGTTGTCGTCTTGCCCGCACCATTGGGGCCGAGCAGGGCATAAAGCTGCCCCGCCGGTACATCGAGATCCAGGCCGGTGATCACCGGTTTGTCAAAGGCCTTGGCAAGGCCGCGGATGCGCAAGGCGGGGGGTGTCATGCCGCTTATCCTATCGCCCGCCGGTGTCGCGTCCAGCGCGAACAGCGATCAGCGCGCCCGGGTCGGCGGTGGCTTGCTGCCCGGCGTCGATGACCGACCGAATTTCGGGATGCCGAACACGGCGGCGAGCCCGAGCGAGAGCAGCATGCCGATCACGATCCCCAAAAAGAAGGCGGCTGATAAGTTGATGCTGCCCGACATGACGAGGATGCCAAGGACAGAAAAGATGACCGCCAGGAGGGCGAGGGCAATGATCTTGCGGGTCGGCATGCCGTTGGCTCCGTTGTTCATAACGCGTCGTCCAGAAAGAAAATGGCTTCGACCGGTGTCCCAAGCGCGCGCGCGAGCTTCAGCGCGAGCAAAGTGGAGGGCACGAAGATCCCGTTTTCCACTGTGTTGATTGTCTTGCGGCTGACGCCGACCTGCTCCGCGAGGTCGGCCTGGGTAAGTCCGGCCTCGCTGCGCATGATCTTTAGCCGGTTGCCCAGCTGATCAACCACGCCAATGTGCCGCGCCTTCAAGCCAGGCGAAGTGGCACAATGCTGCCCCCTCACTGCCAAAAATGGCAATGGTCGCAAAGGTGCGCAGGTCGGTGGTGGCAACGCCGCCGAGACCAATGAAGGTCAGCAGATAGCCGATGGCCGTGATTGCCAGCATTGTCCAAAAGCCAGCCGCCAGGCTGCGTTGCCGGTGATCGCGCGTGACCTCGTCGTTGAGCAGCGCGCGGAGCTGGCTGGGCCTGGCCAGCCCGCCGCCTGTGGCCACCAGCACCGCGCCCACGCCCGCCAGGAACATAAAAAGGGTATAGACCGGCAGCCCAAAGGCGTCCTGCGCGTGCAGGTTTGTGCCCCAGGCGATTGTCATGGCGACCAGCCCGAACATCAGCAGCCCGATCATGCCGAGCAAGAGAATGCGCATGCGCCCCATCTCGTCTGCCTGATCAATGTCGGTTGCCATCATTGCCTCGCTCCGTCTGTAACCTTGAAGTTACATGTAACCGAAAGGTTACATTCGCGTCAATGGGTTTCATGCCCCGCCGTGCTGGGCTAGAGGGCGCGGCATGACTGAAGGCGCACAGCATCGACCGGTCGAGGGGTATTTCGCTGGGCGCGAACACCGGCTGGCCTTGCGGGTTTATTTTGAGGACACTGATCTTTCAGGGGTCGTCTATCACGCCAATTATCTGCGCTGGATGGAGCGTGGCCGGTCAGACATGCTGCGGCTGGCCGGCATTGATCAGCGCGCGGCGCATGAGGCGGGCGAGGGGGCCTATGCCGTCAGCGATGTTTCGATTCGGTACAAAGCACCGGCCCGGCTCGATGATTCGCTGGTTGTCGCGAGTCGATTAATCGCGATTCGGCCTGCTTCGTGCCGTATTCATCAACGAGTCATCAAAGACGGGCTGATATTGGCCGAGGCAGAGGTGACGGCCGTTTTTGTTTCGCCCGGTGGCCGGGCGCGGCGCCAGCCGGCTGGCTGGGTCGCGGCATTTGAACGCTTAGTGTGGCAAGACGTTGAGCCTGATGAGCATGGCGGACAAGATTAAGAAGGGCATGAGCGGATAATGAATTTCGTCCTGAACACTGATCCATCGACCCTGTCGCCGGTCGCCCTGTTTCTACAGGCCGATATCGTCGTGAAAATCGTGATGGTCGGGCTGTTGCTGGCCAGCATCTGGACTTGGGGCGTGATCATCGCGCTGGCGATCAAGCTTGGCCGCGCCAGAAAACGCGGCGAGCGGTTTGAGCGCGATTTCCTGAATGCGAGCGATATCGATGCGTTTCATCGCAGCGAAGGGGAGAGCGATGTGCCCGTCGCGCGCGTGTTTTCAGCGGGCGTCGCTGAATGGCGGCGATCGACCACTGGCAACACCATCGACCGGGAAGGCACGCGCGAGCGGCTCGCCACTGCCATGGGATCGTCGGTAGCGGCTGAAATCGACAAGCTGGCCGACCGGCTCAACATTTTGGCAACCGTCGGCTCGGTTGCGCCCTTTGTCGGGCTGTTCGGCACGGTGTGGGGAATCATGCGCAGCTTTAGCGGGATTGCTGCGGCGCAGAGCACCTCGCTCGCCGTCGTCGCGCCGGGTATTGCCGAGGCGTTGTTTGCAACGGCAATCGGTCTGTTCGCGGCAATTCCGGCGGTGATCGGCTATAATCGCTACAGCCATGCGGTGAACCGGATCGAGGCGCGCCTCAATCGCTTTGCCGATGGTTTCCACGCCACGCTCAGCCGCCAGCTCGAAGGCCCGGCGATGAAGGCCAAGGGCTGATGGCGATCAACCTGCCCTCGCAACGGTCGCGCGGTCGTCGTGCGCCGATGGCGGAAATCAACGTCACGCCGATGGTCGATGTGATGCTGGTGCTGTTGATCATTTTCATGGTCACAGCGCCGCTGCTTACGGCGGGGGTGCCGGTCAATTTGCCCGACAGCAATGCCAAGCCGCTCGATCAGGACCAAAAGCCAGTGCAGATCGCGCTTGACGAGCAGGGCCGGCTATTCGTCAATGATGACGAAGTGACTGAGGCGATCCTGCCCGACGTGCTGGGCCAGATCGCCGCCAATTCGCCCAGCGGGAAGCCGCCAGAGATTTATCTGCGCGCCGATCGTGGCCTTGCTTATGGCAAAGTGATGCGGGTGATGGGCGAACTCAACCGCGCCGGGCTGAACCGTGTCGCGCTGGTAACCGTGGGCAAGGAGAAGCCGTGACGCCGTGCACGCTTCTTCCTGGTATCGGGTGAGCGACCGGCGATGGACCGTTCCGATGCTGCTGGGCTCACCATTGCCGTTGTGCTGCACGTCGCGGCATTTGCGCTGCTGTCGGCGAGTTTGCTCAGTCCGCCCAAGCCGATGAAATCGCTTGAGGCGCCAATCGATGTGTCGCTGGTCGATGAGATCGGGCTGGTCGCTACCGCGCCGCAATCGACGGTGCCGCCTGCTGAATCGCGAGCGCCTGATGCCGGGCCGCCGGAAGATGCGCCGCCGCCCGAGCCCAAGCCGGCTGCACCCTTGCCGGTACCACCCGCGCCGCAACCCAAGCCTGCGCCGCCAACCAAGCCCAGCGAGCTGGCCAAGCCCAATCCCAAAAAGTCGACGCCAGAGGCACCGCAACAGGCCGCCAAGTCTCCGCCCAAGCGTGAAGCTGTCCCAGCGACGCCAGCCAAGCCAACGCGGACGGCCTCTACCGGCAGCGATCCATCATCGTCCAAACCGCGGCCGCGCGGTTCGCGATTGGGCGATGATTTTCTGAAAGGGCTGACCGACAAACCAAGCCCGAGCAAATCGATAACTCCGCGCGCGGCGGTGATCGATGCCAAGGCGCTTGCCAGCATTCAGGATGCGATTTCGCGCCAGATTCAGCCCTGTGCTGATCGCCAGGTCAATCCGGGCCCAGGGGCCAATGAGATCATCACCGTCCTGAATTTGCGCCTCAATCCCGATGGCACCCTTGCCGCGACGCCGACCATGGTGCGTCAAACTGGGACAGATGGGGAGGCGGGGCGCTATGCAAGGCGGGTTATCGATCTGGGAATCGCCGCTTTCAAGGGGTGTTCGCCGTTACGGCTGCCGCCCGAATTTTACAAAACACCGAGTGGTGGGTGGAACAATATCAACTACACATGGCAATTACGCTGAGGATGAGTCTGGCATGATGTTCCGCGTTTCGACTTTTCAGCCCCTGGCGGCCCTGCTTCTGTGCATGGCCGTGCCAGTGGCAGCGCAAACCGCCCCGGCATCGCCGCCTGCTAGTGCCGCAGGGCCGACGCAAGCCGATCCGCCGCCGCTTGATGTGTCTGTGACGGGCGGCATTTCCGCGCCACTGCCGATCGCCATCCCGGTGATGCCGACCACGGCGGTGGTCTCAACCCCCGCTGGCGCCACCGATGTGCTGGGCCGCCAGCTTGCCGCCGTGGTGACGGCCGATCTCAAAAATTCCGGACTGTTCAGCCCGCTTGGCCCCAATGCGCTAAAGCCGATCGACTTTCCGGAAGTGACGGCACCGCAATTTGAGTATTGGGGGGGCACTGGCGCGCAGGCGTTGGTTCAGGGCTTTGTCCGCGCCAATGGCGACGGGACGCTGACGGTTGGCTGTTATCTTTATGATGTGTTTTCAAAGATCGAACTGACCCGGCAGGGCTTTGTCGTCCAGCCCGCCGATTGGCGGCGCGCGGCGCATAAATGCGCGGATATGGTCTATACGCGGCTGACCGGCGAAGGGCCCTATTTTGACAGCCGGGTTATCTATGTCTCTGAAACCGGGCCGAAAGATCGCCGGATCAAGCGACTGGCGATCATGGATCAGGATGCGGCCAATCACCGCTTCCTCACCAATGGCCAGTCGATCGTGCTGACGCCGCGCTTTGCGCCCAATCAGCAATCGATCGTGTATATGAGCTATGTCGGTGATCGCCCGGCCATCTACATTTATGATATCGGCAGTGGTCGGCAGCGCCAGCTGGTGCCCCCGGGCAATCTGACCTTTGCACCGCGCTTCTCGCCCGATGGCCGTTATGTGCTGTTCTCAATGGCGGTTGGCGGCAATATCGACATTTACCGGGTGGCTACGGGCGGCGGACAGCCGCAGCGGCTGACCAATGCACCGGGGATCGACACCGGCGGCAGCTATTCGCCCGATGGGTCGCAAATCGTGTTCGAAAGCGATCGGTCAGGCGGGCAGCAGCTATATCTGATGAATGCCGATGGATCGGATCAGCGCCGGATCAGTTTTGGGGGCGGGCGATATGCCACCCCGGTGTGGAGCCCGCGCGGCGACCTGATCGCCTTTACCAAGCTGGCGGGCAATTTCCGGATCGGCATCATGAGTCCAAGCGGCGGCGGCGAGAAATTGCTGACCGATGACTGGCAGGACGAAGGGCCAAGCTGGGCCCCCAATGGCCGGGTGTTGATGTTCTTCCGTTCAGGGCAGGGCCGCAATGGGACGGCTGATCTCTGGTCGGTCGATCTTACCGGCGTCAATGAGCGTAAACTTGCAACACCTCTCGACGGATCGGACCCCGGCTGGGGCCCGCTGCGCCCTTAATGTTTGACTCCGCGTTAACCATTGCTTCAAACCCAGGCTCACGGACCGAGCCTAATCGAACGACCAAGGTCGAAGGAGGATGAAATGGCCAGACTGACGACGACGATCATCATCGCTGCCGCACTTGTAACGACAGCCGGGTGCACCACCAAGCGCAAGGAAGCATTGCCCCCGGGTCCCGTCGGGACGACAGCACCAGGCTATCAGCCGGTTGGCGATGGCATCATCCCCGGTTCGGCCGCAGACTTCCTGCGCTCGATCACCAGCGACACGATTCGCTTCGCCCTCGATCAATATGACATTGATTCCGAAGCGCGCGCGACGCTCGACAGCCAGGCTGCTTGGCTTGCGAAATATCCCAACGTGCCGGTGACGATCGAGGGGCATTGCGACGAGCGCGGCACCCGCGAATATAATCTTGCGCTGGGCGATCGCCGCTCCAACGCTGCCAAGAACTATCTCGCCGCACGCGGCATCTCGCCCACGCGGATCACCACGATCAGCTATGGCAAGGAACGTCCGATCGCGCTCGGTTCTGATGAGGGCAGCTGGGCGCAGAACCGCCGCGCTGTGACGATTGTCATCAGCTAAGCGTTTCATTTGATGCGCTCTTGAAGGGCGGCGGTGTTGGGGCACCGCCGCCCTTTTTGCGTGCGGATGATTTCGCTTGCCACTCCCATTGAGGCGATATAAATATGATATCATATTAATGGGAGGCAATGATGGTTGAGTCGTTTGGCGGCACCGACGCGATGGCACGGAGTAAGGACTATCCGGCGTCGGCATCGAGCGGGTATTTGATGCTGTTGGTGCTGCTGGTCACCATCGTGGTGATCGGTGCCGGGGGGGCGATGCTGCCGGTTAACAAGGTCGCAGCGATTGGCACGTTGATTGGCGGGCTGACCCTGTTCCTGTTCGTGGCTGCCGGCTTCTATATGCTGCAACCCAACCAGGCCGCCGCGATCACCTTGTTCGGTGCCTATAAAGGCAGCGACCGGGTGAATGGCCTGCGCTGGACCTGGCCCTGGATGGGCAAAAAAAATGTGTCGTTGCGTGCGAACAACCTGATTTCGGAGAAGATCAAGGTCAACGATCTGCGCGGCAACCCGATTGAGATGGCAGCACAGGTCGTGTGGCGCGTGACCGATACCGCACAGGCATTGTTCGATGTCGATGATTACAAGGCCTTTGTGCTCGCACAGATCGAGGCAGCGGTGCGCACGATCGGTTCGCGCTATCCCTATGATGATTTCGAGCATCAGGAGATCACGCTGCGGGGCAATCACGACCAGGTCGGCGCTGAACTGCGCAGCGAGTTGATGGAGCGGCTGTCGGTGGCGGGCATCACCGTTGACGAATGCGGCTTCACGCACCTGGCCTATGCGCAGGAAATTGCCGGCGCCATGCTGCGTCGTCAGCAGGCCGAAGCCGTGGTCGCGGCGCGCAAGACGCTGGTCGAAGGCGCGGTCGGCATGGTTGAAATGGCGCTCGACATGCTGTCGGAAAAGAACGTCGTCGAACTTGATGATGAGCGTCGCGCGGCGATGGTCTCCAACCTGATGGTGGTGTTGTGCGGTGAGCGGGAAACGCAGCCGATCGTTAACGCCGGCTCGCTCTACTGATTGGTTGAACGGTGACGGCGCCGCCCAAAAAAGCCTTTCCGCTCCGCCTCGATCCCGCGCTTTATGCGGCGATCGAGCGGAGCGCGGCGGGCGATTTGCGCAGCGTTAACGCTCAGGTCGAATATCTGCTGCGCGAGTCCCTCACGCGGCGCGGGGTCAAGGTTTCGGTCAGCCAGACGCCCAAACGGGGGCGCCCGGCCAAGCAGGAGGACGATAATGGATGATCCGTGGTTCACGACCTATCGAGGGCGGGGCAAGCTCCAGATCATGCCGCGCAATGCGGCTGGATGGATCGCCACCGCAATGATGGTGCTGCTGACGACCGGCGTCATGCTGGGCACGGTGCCGCTGGTCGCGACGCAGCCGGTGTTGATCATTTTGCCGCTGCTGGCGACGATGATGATCCTGTTCGTCTTCATCCGCTTCGCCATGGCGCGATCCGAAACGATCAATATCGATGAAATTGCCGAAGAGATCCGCGCCCGTCGCGCGCGCGGCGGCAAATAAGCCGGGAAGGGATTGGCGATGAGAAATTTTCGGTTCTCGATTGTCGGTGCATTTGTGCTCGCGGCAATGCCCGTGGCGACGATGGCACAACAGCCATCACCTACCGACTTGGCCGCGCCTGGTCCGGCAGGGGCGCTCCACGGCAGCTTGATCGATGCCGGCAAAGCCAGTCCTGTGGTGGTGATCGTCCCCGGTTCAGGCCCCACCGATCGCGACGGCAACAACCGGTATGGGGTGAAAGCAGCACCCTATCGCCTGCTCGCCGAGGCGCTGGCGGCGCGCGCGATCTCGACCGTCAGGATCGACAAGCGCGGGATGTTCGGCAGCAAGGCCGCCATCGCCGACGCCAACAAGGTGACGATCGCTGATTATGCCGCTGACGTGACCGCCTGGGTCAAGGCCGCGCGCGCCGCGACGGGCGCCCGCTGCGTCTGGCTGCTTGGCCATAGCGAAGGCGGGTTGGTGGTGCTGGCGACGCCTGACGCGCCCGACATTTGCGGGCGGATATTGGTGTCCGCTGCCGGACGGTCCTTCGGCGTGCTGATCAAGGACCAGATCCACGCCAACCCCGCCAATGCGATCATCTTCGACCAGGCCGATGCTGCGCTCGCCAAGCTGGCGGCGGGCGAACATGTCGATACGGCGGGGATGCATCCAGGGCTGCTGGGCCTGTTTGCGCCCGCCGTGCAGGATTACCTTATCGACTTGATGCGCTATCGTCCCGCTGAACTGGCGGCGAAAAGCAAAGGACCCCTGCTGATCGTCCAGGGAGAAAACGACATCCAGATCGGCGTCGAGGATGCCAGGATGCTGGCGGCGGGGCGCAAGGATGCCAAGCTGGTGCTGCTCCCCGGCGTCAACCATGTCCTGAAACAGGTCGGCAAGGCCGACCGCGCGGCCAACGCGGCGAGCTATGCCAATCCCGATTTGCCGATCGATGCCAGTGTTGTTGCGGCAATCGCCGGGTTTGTGCTGGCGACGCGCTAAGGCTTAGCGCAGCGCTTCATCAAGCAATCGCGCAAGCCGCAGCCCAGCGCGCTCGACTTGCAATCGGGCGATCGGGACAAGGCGCGTGATGGTCGCGGTGTCGAGTTTGGCGCGGGTTGGCGTGGGGGTGGTGCAGGGCTGATCGCCGACCGCGCTCGGATAAGCGACATCGCGGCTGACGGCCCAGGCTTCGCGGCTCCAGTCCTCGGTCGTTCCCGCCTGGGTCGCGGTCGTATCCGCAGCCGAATAGGGCCGGACCAGCGGGGGGCCATCGGTGATCGCGCGCTCAGCGAGCGCCCCGTCCCAGATGCTGTGCAGGTTAAGCCGGTCGGGGGCATAGATGCCATATGCAGCCTTCACCTGGTTGCCGCCCAGATCGCGATGATCGCCTGCGTGCAGCGGCATGTGCAGGTCGCCCGTGAAATGGACGAGGAACGCCAGCGCCTGCACCCGCTCGGCGGTCGGCACGGTCTTGTCCTTCAGCAGCTTCACCGCCCTGTCGATCTGCGCCGACACGCAATTGCCGTCGCGGCAGGCGTTTTTCAGGTCGAAGGGCTGGCAGATATCGACATTCTGGTAATGCCACGACGCGGTGTAGGAAAAACGCGGCCCCATGCCGCGTACGCAATCGGGCCAAACGCTGATTTGCTCGATCGTGCGCGCCTTGCAGCCCGGGGTCGCCAACGCTGATGACTGGGCGAGCAACGTCAAGACCTTTGCGCGGACCTGGGGAGAGACATTGGCCATCGCGATCCGGGCGATGGTTTCATGCCCGAACTGGCCATAGGCCTGGGCAGGGCTGTGGAGGCTGAGTGCGATCGCGGCGGCAAGGATGAGCAGGAGGTTCTTCATGGGGCTAGCCCCTAACCGGACAAGATGACGATTGTAAGCTACCCCTCGTCGCAGAAGATCGCGAGGGTCCGCGCGCCGCTAGAATCCGTCCGACCCCGAAACATGCCGGGGGTCGTGAAGTCCCAGACCGCGCTGTTATCCGATGCGACGACGATTACCCCGCCCGCGCCGCCGAGAGCGCTCACGTCGGCCATCACGGTCTGCGCCGCCGTCGCGACATCCTCGCCCAGCAACCGCATCCGTGCAGCGATTTCATGGCCCGCCCCGGCCCGGATGAAGAACTCGCCCGAGCCCGTCGCTGAGACGGCACAGCCGCGATCATCGGCATAGGTGCCCGCCCCGATCAACGGTGAATCGCCGATCCGGCCCCAGCGCTTACCAGTGACGCCTCCGGTCGAGGTAGCGGCGGCGACGTGACCATCTGTATCGCGGGCGACCGCGCCGACCGTGCCATATTTCATCGCCACGTCGAACCAGCCGTCCGGATCGGCAATCATCTCCGCCAGCTGCGCCTCCCGCTCCGGTGTCACGAACCAGTCGCGCCCCGCCTGGTCGAGACCGTGTTCGAGCGAAAACTGGTCGGCTCCCGCCCCGCTTAGCATCACGTGCGGGCTGCCGGTCATCACGCGCCGCGCCAAACTGACCGGGTTGCGGGTGGCGCTGACCCCTGCCACCGATCCCGCGCGACGATCGCGCCCGTCCATAATCGCCGCATCAAGCGACACCGCGCCGTCATAGCTCAGCACCGCGCCGCGCCCTGAATTGAAATGCGGATCATCCTCCAGAACTCTCACTGCCACTTCGACCGCGTCCAGCGCACTACCACCCCCCGCCAGCACGCCGCCCCCTGCATCAAGCGCGCGGCCCAGCGCTTCACGCGCGCCGGCCGATTGCGCTGGCGTCAACGTGGCGCGGGTCAGCATCCCGGCACCCCCATGGATCATCAGCGTCCATTGGCTATCGGACATCGGCAGGCTCCTGGTTCAAATGGTAACGCGGGGTCGGGAGGCGCGGATACGCAGGCCGATCAGCGGACGCATCCAGCCAATCTCCCGTCCGGCGCGGTAAAATACCCAGCACCCGGTAACCGTCGCCACCAGAATAATCCCGAACTCGGCAAGCGGCGGCAGGCCGAACTGCAGCAGCGCACCCGCCACGAACACGATGATTGACTGATGGACGAGATAGAAGGGGAAAACCGCCTCAGTCAGCATCTTGCGCTGTGGATGGTCATGGTTCCAGTACCGGTCCGCAATGCCGATCAAGGCAATGATCGCCCCCCAACTCTGCACGGCGCGAGCGATGCCGAAACAGAACCATGTGGTGCGGCTGGGGATAGGCGGTCCAAGATAGCTGATCTCGATGCTCGCCACGACGGCATAGCCGCAGAGCCCCAGCACGCCCGCCCAAGGCCACCAGCGTCGGATGGCCCGCCAGATGGGCTCGCTTTCGCGCAACAGAAAGCCGAACAGGAACATGCCGAAATAGACGCGGTTGACCGCCCAGTCGTCGAAAAACCCGTGGGTTTCGAGTGCACCGGGGAAAATCCACGCCCAGTTGCCGATCAGCAGTGCCATCGGCAAGAACAGGATCATCGGCCCCGACAGCAGCCAGCCTAGGCCGCGCTCGATTGCTGACATTGCACGGGCCGGCAGGACCGCCAGCAATAATGCGAGCGCCCCGGTATAGATCCAAAGATAACCAACGAACCAGAGATGCGCCCAAGTCGGCAGTACAATGCCGCTTATCTTGCCGAAGCGAAAATAATCGCCCACCCAAAAGCGCAGAAAATCGCGGCCATAATCATGTTGGGTGGTCAGTTCGATCCAGGGCTGCACGGGGACGATCACGATCACCCCGAACAGCAGCGGCGGAATCAGCCGTTTGGTCCGGCTCCAGATGAAGCGGCCAGGGCGCTTGTCGCCGGCAAAGATCGCCCGGCTGGCATAGCCCGACACCAGGAACAACAACGGCAACCGCCAAGCATTCACGGCCTGCAATGGCACCGCGATCCACTCGATCGGGTGCGCTGTCTTGGCGTGATAGCCCCAATGCACGAACACCAAGCCGATATGATAGAAGATTAACAGCCCGAATGCGCCGACCCGCAACCAATCCATGCCAAAATGTCGGCCCAACATGCTCTCCTGCCGACTGTGCCAGATTATTGGCGCCGGATCGTCCTTGCTCCGCGCTATCGTATCGACGGGCGGCGAAGGCAACGCTATATCGCGCTTGAACCGTTGAGGAACCTTGCCATGTCGCTTCGCCCCTGGCGCGATATCACCCGTCGCAAAAGCCGTCAGATCATGGTCGGCAACGTCCCCGTTGGCGGCGATGCACCCGTGACGGTGCAGACGATGACGAACACGCCAACCGAAGATGCCAAGGCGACGATCGACCAGATTCGCCGCTGCGAGGATGCCGGCGTCGATATCATCCGGGTATCCTGCCCCGATGTTGAAAGCACTGCCGCGCTCAAGCAGATCGTCCGCGCCAGCCGTGTGCCGATCGTGGCAGATATTCATTTCCACTATAAGCGGGCCTTGGAAGCAGCCGATGCCGGTGCTGCCTGCCTGCGGATCAACCCCGGCAATATCGGTTCGGCTGCACGCGTGAAGGAGGTCGTTAACGCGGCCAAGGCCAATGGCTGCGCGATCCGGATCGGCGTCAACGGCGGGAGCCTTGAGAAGGACTTGCTCGAAAAATATGGCGAGCCCTGCCCGGATGCGCTGGTTGAATCAGCGCTCGATCATATCAAGCTGCTGCAGGACCATGATTTTCATGAATTCAAGGTCGCGGTAAAGGCGTCCGATTTTTTCCTCGCGGTCGCGGCCTATCAGCAGCTCGCCGAGGCAGTCGATTGCCCGCTGCATCTGGGGATCACCGAAGCGGGCGGTTTCGTCGGCGGCACCGTCAAGTCGTCGATCGGGCTGGGTACGTTGCTCTGGTATGGCATCGGCGACACGATCCGCGTCTCGCTTTCGGCGGAGCCAGAGGATGAGGTCCGCGTTGGCTTCGAAATCCTGAAGGCGCTCGGCATCCGTAATCGCGGCGTCCGCGTCGTCAGCTGTCCCAGTTGCGCGCGGCAGGGGTTCGACGTCATCCGCACCGTGCAGGCGCTGGAAGAACGTCTGCAGCACATCCGCACGCCAATGTCGCTCAGCGTGCTCGGTTGCGTCGTCAACGGCCCCGGCGAAGCGCGCGAAACCGATATCGGGCTGACCGGCGGCGGCAATGGCAAGCACATGGTCTATCTGTCGGGCGTCACCGATCACACGGTGCAGAGCGAGGACATGATCGAGCATATCGTCAAGCTCGTCGAGGCCAAGGCTGAGGAAATCGAAGCATCGGACCAGGCCAAGCTCGTCGAGGCAGCGGAATAGCCCTTGGCCTGGATCATCTTGGTATCAGCAGGTTTGTTCGAGGTCGGTTTTACCACCTGCCTTCGCTATACGGATGGGTTCAAAAACGTCGGTTGGAACATCGCGTTCTTCATCTGCGCGAGCATCAGCTTCTCGCTGCTTGAAAAGGCATCGAAGACGATCCCCCTCGGCACGTCCTATGCTGTCTGGGTGGGCATTGGTGCACTTGGCACCGTGATAGTCGGGGTGATGACGGGCGAAGAATCGATCAGCGCGGTGCGCATCCTGCTGCTGCTTGGGCTGCTCGCCTGTATAGTCGGGCTGAAGCTGACGCATTAGGCTAAAGCGCCGCGCCCTTGGGACAATATTTGCCATTGCCGTTAGCTGCGACATAGCGTCCTGCGTCTACCGCGCCGGTTATGAAATTCGCGTCCGCCGCTGTTTTGATCATCGGCATTATGGTGGGCTTGGCGATGGCCCACCGTCTGATTCGGCGATGACGTTTAGTTTTGGCCGGGCGGTTGCCAGCCAATCAGGCGATGCAGCGCTATTGGGCGAAGCGATCGAAGCGGGGCACGGAAGAATCGTGCGGCTAGAGCTGGCGGTGGCAGCAGCGCTGGTGCGGCGTTATCCGGGATTGAAGCGTGGCCTTGGACTTTTCCAGCGCTGCGCGGTGCCACCTTTGCAAGGTTGAACCGGGATCAGCTCAATCGTTTGGGCACTTGGATGGCTCATGCTGATCGCCCCTTGGTCATCAAAGCGGCTTGAGCCAGCGCCGTGGCGCGCTGATAGCCCACGCGTACGGCCGCTGCCTTGCCTGCTTCAATCAAGGCGCGCCCTGACATTGGGTCACCGCGGCGAATCAAGATGCTGCCGATCAGGATGCGCAGCGTGATCTTACGCAGGCTGAGACCGTGTCGGGTAGCGACCGCCAGGGCATCCGTCGCGTGCTCCAACGCCATCTCAATGTCACCACTCGCCATTCTGATCTGGGCGAGATTGGCGCGAGCCTCCACCCTGACCCGATAGGTATCAGTGATATCAGAATAATTGAGCGCATCCATCATTTGATGATTGGCACGCGCCCATTCGTCGATGCTCTTGCCAGCGACGATTCGGTTGGCGCGGATGATTCGAGCATGGTGGATCAAATCCATCTGGCGCACCGATTCTGCCGCTGCGATGGCGAGGTCGAGTTCCAATTCCGCCTCGGCTGGCTGCAACATCTCGCGCGCCAGAGCCGCATAGTGGCGCTGAAACGTCGCGTACGCGCGTCGCTCATCAAGCCGCCGCAGAATCGCGATCGCCTTCCGAAAATATTCGTGCGCATCGATTGATTCACCGGCAATGTGAGCACAGATGCCCCGGTAGCCGGTGACCAATCCGATCGAGAGAATCTCCTCGTGCGAGATATCGGCGCGCGTCAATGGCGGGATCGGGCCAGATTCGGCAATCAGACTCTCGATTGCCTTTTGTTTTGCCTCGCCGATACCGTCTTCAATCTGCTTTATCCGGCGCTCCGCCGAGTTTAATCGAGCGCGCTCGATATCGACGATGATCTGATTGAGCGTAATCCGCCGCCAATTATGGCCATGATCGTCGAATTCGACATATTCCCGATTGATTCGGTCGGCTTCATCGAACGCAAACCGGGCGTCGTATAGGCTTCCTTGGGCCAGGCGGACCACGCCGATCTCATTATAGAGCCAAACAATTTCATCGGGATAAAAGGGGCCATCGATTGGCGGGGCGCCGTCATCGTGATCTTTATCCGCAACCGCCAAGCGGAACGCCAGCAAAAGCCGTTCTAGCCGCTCGGCATGTTCGGTGAGCGCACCGTCGCGTTCGGCGCCGATAATGCGATCCTTGCCCTCAAGCGTGAGCAAGGCCGTTGTCGAGTAAAAGCCGCGAATGATGGCATGTGCTGCCCGCAGCGCCGCAATCGCATCGGGGCGGCGACGTTGGCGTCCCGATTTCTCGCCTCTCGCGATCTGCATCGCGGGCTCCAGCGGTTCATCCCGATAGGCGCCGATCATCCAGTCGATTAATTGGCCGAGCTCATCGTGCAGGAAGGGTTCGGGTAGGGGGCCATCAGTCGGCTGTGCCGTGTAAAGCGACATGTTGAACGCGGTCGACAATACCGCCTCGGACAGCGGGACCCCGGATCGTTCCCGAAATTCCGCGAGCGTGGTCGCGTGCAGGCCATATCGCAGCATCGTCGGATGCTGCGATGCGTTGAACGGCTTGATCGGAATGATCAGGTTCTTCTGTGTCAGCCAATCGATCGTCTCTTCGAATATGACACGACTATCGCCGTCGAGTTGGCCCAGGCGATGTTTCACCCGCGGCGCAAGATAGAGCACCTGGCGTTCCACGGGCTGGCCGATCTGGGCCAAGACCGTCAGGATGTCGAGCACGAGGGGACCGCGCCCGGCCATGAGGCCCGCAGCTTCAAGATGGCGAGGTTCCAAATGGGCCGCGAAGAAAACGCGCCGATAGACCGACAGTTCGATATCTGGCTTGGACTTTTGCGCAAGCAGAAGGCCGGCGACCGGCGATGGCGTCGTTTCCAGTCGGGCCGCTACATCGCTCAGATATTTGGAAGGCTCATATTGCGCCTGGGGCGGCTCCCATTTGATATTCTGAACGCTTTTGGACCATGGCTCTGGGACTAGGCCGCGCCAATAGCTTTCGTTCCGCGAAGTCGCGAATGCCAACATCCTGACATTAGCGTTCACCGGCTCTTTCTGTCCAGGGGCTGGGTAATGAGCGGCGACAAAGCACCGCATCATATCGTCGAACTCCGCGCTCAACGGTTCGCCATTGGTACCGAAGAGGCGCTCGATTCCCGACAATATGATCAGCACGCATTGGTTCGTGCTGACATGAAATGCCTCCGGATGGCGAAAAAGCAGGTTTCGGCTGACACGCGTTAATTTGTCTCGATGCTCTTTAGGATAACGGGCGCGAAGGAAGCCCGCCATCAGGTTCAACAGGGTATCTGTGTCGAACGAGAATTCGGCGTTGATCAGCAGCACCGTGCGCTTCCCGGCGGGAGTGGCCTCCTTAAGCCAATCCTCTGCGACGCGCTTGGCTTCGAGGCCCTTGCCCGTTCCAGAGCGGCCATCCACTACCGTCAAGCCATCGCCAATCTTATGGGTCTGCAGCATTTGGCTGGGCGCGCTTGGGTGGGCAATTTGAACGTCCCAGGTGGTGATAAGCTGTGCGCGGCTCCGCGCACGTTTTTCAAGGCTGCGCCACTGGGTGATGGCCTTGAGACGCTGGTGCTCAGATTTTGCGAGTTCGGCGGCGAGATTCTCGATCGACCGACGTACGCGCAGCAACTTGCGTTCGTGCGGCTCGGCCTTCGTGGCAATTGGCGGCAATTCTGTCAGCTTGGTGCCGATCTCGTGGTCGAAAATCGTCAAGATGCCCAGGCGGTGCAGCATATCGATCCGCTTGATGTCGCACGCGTCCTGATCGGGCTCGTGCTTGTCGTTCAGCGGGCTGTTCCACAACAAAAAGGTGGGCGTGATGCGCCGATACGGGTGGTCGCCAACGAAATCCTGGAGCGTCGTATTTACTTCGTTTTCGTTCATACCAAGCCCGACAAACAGGATCGGATTGCCCGCGTAAAGCAGCCGGAGCGCATGTTCGAACGGTGCTTTTGACAAGCCGCTGCGGCGATACAGGCGATCATAATCGCGGTAGCTCACCACCATCGAATCAAACGCGTCAGCTCGACCATGCAGGTGCAGGACATGAAATTCATGATCAGCTGAGCCGACCGCGAACTCGATTAGCGTATCGGTGCGCTCGCGGTTGAAAATGTCACTGATCAGGCTCCGGGCGCCAGGCAGTCGTTTTACAATTTGGAGGGTAGTTGGATCGATATTGGATCGACCAAGAACGGCAAGCGCATTGCGATCGAACGATTTGCCTTCAGGTGCTGATCGCCTGCGGTGGGCATATTCGAGTTCCAACTCAAAATCGTAATTCAACGTGATGGCGCGATCTATACCCAAGCAACGAATGAGAGATTCGACGATATTATTTCTTTCAGGGATCTTCTCAGGAATCTTTAAAAACAGTTCCTTTGAGATATTTTTATTTGGATTGATCAGATTTAATTCGGTGTAATGATTAGCAAGGTCGAGAGTTTCTCCGATTATGCTGAAACCTACTCGCTTATCTAAAGCGATTATTTTCGATCTTAATTTCAGCTCGTCATTGGTAGGGTTCACGACGTCGCCAAATTTGTTAACGATTAACTCCAGATCGTGAATCGCGGCATCGTTTCTCTTTTTATAATGTTCTTGAAAACTCGCTTTTGCGGTTTCGAAGCATTTCCGAGCGAATTCGTCCCATCTGTCATACCCACGGTCTTCAGTCGTCATCGATCCTGTGAAAGCGATGAGCCGACCGGTCCGTATCGCGCGGACAAATTCGTCCATCGTACGACGCCGTAACTGGTCCGCGTCAAAATAATGGCGCTTGAGATAGCTGAAGGTCGTGGCATCGAAATTCTTTTGCCTTAACCGATCCTCCCGCATGCTGTCCGCATCCGCCATGACAGCTAACTCCCGTCCGTTGTGAACACAAAATCGTCACGCCGCATGAAATGGGTCACAGCACGCTCAATCTCCCCGTAGATTTCTCTAGAATTTTCTGGTTCTCTATCCGTTCGCGCATAAAGTTCGGCGATTTCGGGGGCATAGCTTTCATAATGACGACGACGAATAGTCGCATGGGTCGGCGCGGCATAATAAATATCGAGTGACGCAAGGTCTTCGAACCCGATGCCTAGAACGATCTTGCCGTCGTCCTTGTCTGTCTCGATCCGTCCGTGAAGGTTGCCATCGCGCACTGACCGACCGGTTCGAACCCCGATCACAATATGACCAAAGGCTAACGCTCCACAGGACCGGGCGGCAAGAAGCTCATCACGGAGCCGAACGATCGAGTCATAGCCGATCGCACTGTCAAACGTCACATAATGCCAGACGGGCAGATCCTTCAGCATGGCGCGCGGCTAGCGAGTCGGTAAATGCCGACACGCATCGCCAGATCGCACCGATCCCCCTCGCCGCCAGTGTGATGCGGCGACAAAAGCCTAGCTGACGACGATATCGACAATCGCACCTCCGGCGAGCTTGCGCGGCCCCCAAATGGCGGCACTGGGAAGCGCGGTGTTGGAATCCCCGACGGCGATCTGCAAATCGACTCCGATCGGTACCGCGCGACCGCCCGACGAAGGGAAGCGACCAGTGTCGCGGCGCAACCATTGGAATATGCCCCATTTCGGAGCCTGCCGCAGCACGCCGATTTGTTCCCAACCACTGCCCTGATCGAGAAAGATGGTGCGTGCACCAGCTTTGCCCGAGGTATCGATAATGGCAATCCATGCCTCGGTCGGCGCTGGCTTTTGGGCAGGCGCTTCGGTTTCGATCGCCCGAAAGCCAAGCGTGCGGAGCATCCGGTTCACGCCCGCGCTGCCGCCGGCGATCACGAGCGCGGTTGTGATGCTCGATGCCCAGGCATTATCGGCGGAAACAGTGCCGTTTGGCGCATTGCTGTAGCTTGCGACCAGTACGCCGACCTGGTCGAGCTGGAATAATCGCACCATGATCAGCGCGAAGAGGAACGCCAGTAACGGATTGACAGTGCGCGTTTCGATGTTGGCAACATAGGGGCGCCACCGAAAAACGGTTGCCAAGGCCGATTCAAGCACCACGGCGAGGACGAACAGCCGGATCAGAATAGCGACCGAGTCAGGCAATGTTTCATCAAGCTTGACGTCGCTCGACGGGTCCGCTGCCCCCGCATTCGGTGTTATCGGTGTTTCAGGTGGAATCGTTGGCGGGTCCGCTGTGTTGCTTGCGGCGTCCGACGCATTGGCGCTGGATTCACCCAATGGGAAAGCCGCAACGGCACTGGGCGCAGCAACCATCAACAGCGATATCACCACCATCAGCAATTTACGCATGAATAGCTCCCCGTTCAGTCCGATGAGATCCCATCAAGATTAGAAATCGATGACGACGAACTTGCCGGGCGACTGGGTCACCGTTGTGCCGGACGGCGGCGTTGACAGCACCGCGGTGAGTGCGTCCTTGGCCGGGTTCCAGGCGGGCAAATTGGGGTCCTTTTCCCGCTTCTTCTCCCAGTCCCTTTCGCGCTGCCGATCCAGGTCTTCGAGCTTGTAGGAAAGCACCATGGTCATCGGCGCACCGGGGCGCATGGCAAAAAGGAGGTCGAAAGTCTCGCGGTCGGGATTGCCGAATCTACCGTTCCCCGAGAACGCATACTGGCTGGCGGGCAAGCGCGCGATCGTATTGGCGTCGATGTTTCGGATGCTGCCATGATGCGGCATCTTCAAGATATCGACTGAAAAGGCCCCGCCCTTGTCAACGGCGCCGATCTTCTCGAGCCCTTCAAGGACCAAGTCGGCGCGCGCATCGCCGGTCAGCAGCAAGGTTTTGCCATTATGCCGGGCGAGCAGGACGATGCTCGACAGGTTTGCCACAGCCTCGTCATCGAGCGCCGCCAGCAGTTCGGTCGCGTCGGCCAGTCGTTCAGGATGGAGCCTCAGCCATTCATCATGCGCTCTCTGCAGCGCGACCAGTTCGTCCTGCAGCGGACCGACGACGATCAGCTCAACCCCGCCAACATTGATCGGCTTTGCAATGCCGCCCCCTTCGCCTTGAACAAGCCGCCCGCCAAAATCGGGGTTGAGCGGAATGTCCAATGCGCCGGCGAGGCGGCGGACGTCGTCGCCTTGTTTGATACTGGCGAAAATAAACTGCAGATCGCGGGGCGCACCTGCTTCATGGTTACGCAGCCCCGCTTCAATGTCACTGCCCAGCGAGGCCAGCCCGAACTGGCTGCGCGGCGCTTTGGTCGTTTCGTCATTGCCCAGGATATTATCGAAGCTGTTGTGCCAGATGCGCTTGATCCGAAACAGCGGCGGCTGCTTGTTGAGCTTGCGGTCATGGATGAATTCGAGCAGCCCGATAACGCCATTGATGTGATCATCATCGACATGGCTGATGACCAGCAGGTCAATCACCAACGCCTGACCATCGGTGAGCTTCTGTTCAGCCCTTATTTCCATCAATCGGGGCTTTAGGCTTTCTTTCCAGACGCCGGATGGACCACCATCGATCAGGATCAACGCTGGTTTTGCCGCTGTCCCGCACCGCAGGATCAGGCAATCGCCACTTTTTGCCGCCAGCATTTCGAGTGTCATACGGTCCTTCCCCCCTTCAAACTGACTGGATGGCCCGCAGCACGTCGAGCATGCCGTGGCCCTGAAAACTCCGTTCACGACCCAGATCGGTCGCGGTGTCGCACAGGATTTTCTTGATCCGCGCGGGTTGGCCCTTGAGTTCGGGGTGTCGCGCCATCAGCAGCGCTGCCGCGCCGCTGACGTGCGGGGCGGCCATGCTGGTACCGTCCATCGGCTCCGGTCCCCCATCGGGGACGACGCTTTGGATCCGCTCGCCCGGGGCCAGAATGTCTGGCTTGGCCCGGCCATCGCCCGTCGGCCCGCGTGATGAGAAAAAGCTGACACCATAAGTGTGCGGCCAATAGCGGTGAGTCGCCCCGACCGTGATCACCCCTTCGGCATTGCCGGGATCAGTGATCGTCGACGCAGCATAATTTTCGAACCGGCCGCCATCGGCGAGCTGGAAGTTTTGATGGCCCCGATTGCCCGCCGCAACGACCACCACTGTCCCTTCCGAGACACGGGCTTCGGCCTCGATGCAAACCGGCGTATGGCCACAAGCAAAATTGCGCACATTATGGGCGATCGACAGGCTCATATTGATGCCGTCAATCACTGGATAGGCGTTGCGGCGGTTCAGCCAGCCAATGAATTGAAGCGCGGCGATGACCGCAAATTCGGTCTGTTCGGCATCGGGGCCAAGCACGCGGAAATCATAGAGCCAAATGTCGAGGCAAACGCCTGCCTGCTTGACCACTTTTTCTTTCGTACCGTCGGACTTTTTCTCCTCAACTTCCCAATGACCGCCCAGAATGCCGGCGACGTGCGTGCCATGCGGGTGTTGGGGTGTCTGAAGCTGAGGTTGTGTGCGTCTGACGAGCGGTTCAACCAAGCTCCAATCGATTGGCCTTTCATTATCAAGAGCGTCGGCCAACAGATCAATCAATCTTTCAATCTCGCTCTTATCCGCAATTTTTGCGGTCGCGAGTTCGTTGATAAGCGTATTGCGCGCGTCGTGATCGAAGCTGTTTCCCGAATTAAGAATGCGACGGATGGCCCCAAAATCATACGTCTCTTTGATTCTACTGCCCTTTTTGTCCGCTGTTCTAAATGCCTCATGTTTTCCATCGATGCCGCTATCAATTACCGCCCAGCCAATTTCTTTGCAGCTGATTGTGAAAAGAAGCCGGGCCGCATCAGCCTTGATTGCAGGGACCGACCGCTGGGTCGCATATTCTGCAGGACGATTGGATGAAACGCCCCAGATCACACCGCAATGCCGCTTTTTTGACGCTTTTTCCTTTCGGGCTAAATAATTGTAATTATTGTAGGTTTCTTCTAATGCCTGTGCCCCGAGCTGGCCAACGTCATCGGCCAAAATTAGTTTTGAAAGATCTCCGAAGTTTTTGACGGCGCCGTCACTACCTTGATCTGCAGAAGTTGATTGCTTCGCATCGCTGTTCTCATGGCCAACGGTGGCGGCCCGCAGCACACCAATTAAAAGGCCCAGTCGAATCAGCTGTCGCGCTGCATTTGGCCGAATATCGAATTTTGTTTCGAGATCCTGCAGTCTACGCCGATCCTCATTCTTGATCGTGTCAGTCCCATAAATTTCGCGTAGACGCTCCACTTCAAATTCAGTCGCAATCTCCGACGCGAAATTATCGGCAGGCCATTTGGTTTTCGAGTCAGCCGCGAACGCCTTGACGATATTCTGCCACCAGTCAGTTGCTGGGATGACCACGGACCAAATATCTTCCAGCGTCAGCTGAGCGACGACAATCCCCGTCAAATAGGATATTTTTCTTGCGGCCTGACCAGTCAGTCGCCCCTTGATTGGCGCCCCGTCTGTCTCGCGATAAATAACACTGGCAACGCGCGCCGCCGGATAGTCATAATGCGGTGTAATCAACAGATCCTGCATCGCGTCCGGTTGCTTAGCGATATTTGCCCAGACATCGCCGCGCACGGGGAAATCCAGCAATTGACGACGGCGGCCGCCTTGGCCAAGCGATAGTGCATCGACGACGGCGGGGCCGATCGCGATCGTCATTCTATGTCAACCAACTTGAACTCTGAACGTTTCAACATCATGATTGCCCCCAATAGAATGGCCGGGTAATACAAGAAGATTGGTCAGTTGATTAATGCGTGCTTTTTGACAAGTGATTCGTCTTTTTGTCAATATCGCAAATGATGATTCTATCGCCGTACAATGATCATCGTCGTAATATTCTATTGAAATGATTATTGAAATATCGATACAAATTGATCATCTTGCGATCAAATAAATGGTGTGTAATCAAACATTTAATCGAAATTGACTGAGATCGCCAATTATAAATGTTGACATATTATTTCATGATTGGCCGCCCACCCGTAAGAGATTAGGCCAACATCTCAGGCGTCGTTATGAGATCTAGATCCTGTCTTCGGATGAACGCGTAAGGGATCGCGTTGGGATTGACGACGAGCAGTAACGCATCTGCCGCAAGCGGACGGCGTCTATGAGCGCTCTAAAGGGCGCTTGCGCATCGCGTGTCTGTTTCAGCCGCTCTTCCCGTCGCTGGCTGTGGCAACTCGGATCACCGAGTCGCAGCGGACGGCCGACATCGCGCGCGACCGTACATTGGCCCCGAGAGAGGGGCGCTCGTGGCGTTTGCGCACTGGCCCCGCCTGAGGGCGTCCTGGTGCCGAGGTTATGGCATTAGCGTGATGACGGTAGGTCGATTCAACCTCACACCCGTTCGGGCTGAGCCCTTCGACTGCCTGCCAAGGCAGGCGCTCAGGACTGGCTTCAGCCTGAAGGACTGAAGTCGAAGCGCACGGGCTTCGCATGCCCTTTGACTTCGTTCAGGGCGAATGGCGTATGGGTTGATCCAATCGAAAGTCATCACACTCTAGCGCCCTGAAAATAGCGCGCAGGACCCGATCCTCATTCGTCGAGCAGGCGCACATCGGCGATTTCGAGGCGGAAAGGACCGTCTTGCTGGATTGCGCCGATCAGCAGCATTTGGGTGTTGCTGGAATCAAAATTGGCCAGTTGCGCAAAGCGTAGCGTGACTTCAGCCCACCCCTTGCCGACGGTGATCGGGCTGATACTTGGCCGCTGACCGCCTCTGGGCGAAAACCCCATCACCGCAAAAGTCTTGCCTTCGCCGCGCGCCCAGAACCGCAACGCCTTTGCGCTGCCCAGATTGGCAGGTCGGAATTGCTGATCAGCCGGGTAAAAGGCGATGCCCGCCCAGGGCGCAAGATAGCCGGGCTTGATCTCGCCCGTCAGCACCAACGCGGTTTGGCCATTCGGTGCCTGGTCACCAATGCTGAGCGCCAGCGTAGAATTGCCGCCGACGATTGAATCGGTGGACACGTCCCAGCCTGCGCCGAAGGGCGATTTAGCGACCGCCTTGCCCTGCACGGTGCTGAATTGCGCGATGCGGCGATCAGCCGGCAGCGCGACCGGGGGCAGGGCGACCGCGACGGCTTGTTTGGCCAGCGCCGCGCGGCGCGCTGCGCGGAGCGGGCTGACGGTCGCGCCATCTTTCCAAATCTCGACAATGTTATGGACATCGGCGATCGTGCGGGTCGGATCACCCTCGACCAGCATCATGTCCGCCTTGAACCCGGTGGCGATTCGCCCGCGATCAGTCAGCCGAAATGCCTTGGCTGGCGCCGCCGTCGCCGCTGACAGCGCCTGCACCGGGGACAGGCCGCCCTTGACGAGCAAGTCCATTTCGCGGTGCAGGCTCAGCCCATACCATGTGCCCGGATTGCCAGCATCGGTGCCGGCAAGGATCGGCACACCTGCCATGACGAGGGCGGCAAGATTGGCAGCTTCGATCCCATCGAGCTTGGCCGACCGATCGGCACCAAAGCTTTGTCGCACCGTATCGACCGCTGGCTTGGGCAAGAGCCCGGACAGGGCGGGGTGATCGAGCAATGTTGCGGTGCCCGATCTGCCGCTGAACACTTCCAGCACAGCATAGGTTGGGACGATGAAGGCACCCTTGTTTTTGGCCAGCGTTGCAAATGCTGCCCCGCCATCCTTATCGGCAAACAAGTGCACCAGTCCGTCTGCGCCCGCTTCAATCGACTCGGTCGCCGTCGCCAGGGTTTGCGCATGCACCACCGCCAGCTTGCTGCGCTGATGCGCTGCCGCAACCAGGGCGCGGATCGTCGGCGCATCAAGCGTCGGCACCGCGCGGCCGATGATGGTGCCCGGTTCGTTGACGATCTTGATATAGTCGGATCCCTCGGCAAGCCGGGCCGCGACCCAGGCATCTGCCTCCTCAGGCTTGGTCAGCGTGGGAACGGGCAGGCCATATTCGGTGCCGTGGCCCTTGGGCACGGTAGCAAGAAAGCCTGAGGTGAAGATATCCGACATGGCCGTATTGTCGCCACGCGCCATCCGGGTGCGAACCGTGCGGGTTGATTCAGGGGGGCTGAACATGTCGAGCTGGGTGGTGACGCCGAACAACAGTGCATCGTCCTGGCCAGCATAGGCATGGACATGGCTGTCGATCAGGCCAGGCAGCAGCGTCTTGCCGCGGCCATCGACGATGCGCATCGATGCCAATATTTTACCGCGATAATTGACGTCGATAATTTTGCTGCCTTCGATCAGCACTGATCGATCGATCTGCTTCTGGACCCCGTCGAAAACCGTCACATTCTTGATCAGCGTTTGCGGGGGCGGGGCTGGTGTCGATTGGCCAAAAGCGGGGGCGGCAATGATGCATGACAGCAGGATGGCGGTGCGTTTCAGTTCCATCTTGGCGAACTCCCGGTTGCGTGTTTGGCCTTGGATTGCCGCAACGCTACGGGCCGGGATCGCGGTGGCGAAGTGACATCTGTCACCATTGGCGCGTGACACTCAACACTGATCAAGGACGGTCTCAGGCAGCGCGTCAGAGCCAGCCATTGGCGCGCGCGATCCGGCCCGCTTCGATCCGGTTGGCGGCACCCAGCTTGCCGGCCGCGTCCGACAGATAGTTGCGCACCGTGCCGGGCGACAAATCGAGCCGGCGGGCGATTTCCTTATTGGGTAGCCCTTCCTCCGCCAGCCGCAGCGCATCGCGCTCGCGCGGGGTGAGCGGGTCGGCGCCCGCTTGCCAAGCGGTCTCCGCCAGTTCAGCCGGGATGAAAGTGCCGCCGGCTGCGACGACCCGGATGGCGGCGGCGAGCTGTTCGGCAGGCGTGTCCTTGAGCAGATAGCCACGCACGCCAGCGGCGCGGGCGCGCGCGAGATAGCCGGGCCGCGCGAAGGTGGTGACGATCACGGTGCGCGTCGTCAGCCGCTGCTCGGCGATTGCCAGCGCAACGTCGAGGCCACTGAGCTGCGGCATCTCGATATCGGTCAGCAGAATGTCGGGGGTGAGCGTCCGCACCAGATCGATCGCGGCCGCGCCATCCGCTGCGCGCCCAATGATTGACAGGTCAGGCTCCATGTCGAGCAGCGCCGCAAGCGCGCCGAGCACCATCGCCTGATCTTCAGCCAGGACGATGCGGATCATGCCGGGACAGTCGCGATCAGGCGCATCCCGCTGGTGCCGGGCTGGATGGTCAGTGATCCGCCCGCCGCCTGCAACCGCTGGCGCATGCCCATCAGGCCGCGGCCTTCGACGAAGCTTCGGCCATGCCCATCGTCTGACACGGCGAGCCTGGCCTCCTGGCCCGTCATCGACAGATCAATCCGGCAGGATTGCGCCTGGGCGTGCCGGATGACGTTAGTCACCGCCTCGCGCAGCGTCATCGCCAGCACCGCGCCCGCATCAGACGGGATGGCGGCAAAGTCGCCGGTGATCTGGGCTGAAACAGCCGCAGCCTCAAGTGCGGCGGAGGAGGCGGCGGCTTCGTGCGCCAGGCTGCCGCCCATTTGCCCGGCCAGCGCGGCCCGCACCTCGCCCAGGCCTTCGCGGGCAAGCGTCGCGATCGTCTGGCATTCGATTGCCGCTGCGGCTGGATCGCCGGGCACGAGTCGCCGGGCGAGATCGGCCTTGAGCGCCACCAGCGTCAACGTGCGCCCAACGACATCGTGCAAATCACGCGTGATCCGTTCGCGCTCGGCGGTGCCGGCGAGGCGGCGGACCTCTTCCTGTGTCGCCAGCAGCGCCTGGGTGCGCGCGTAAAAGGCTTCGCGCGATATTGTCGCGCCGCCGGTCATCACCACCAGCAAAATGCCGGGCAGCACCCACAGCATCGGCTGGCGCCACGCGAACCCCACCGCCGCCGTCGCCAGCGCGAGGAGTGCGATCACGGCGATCGCGTGGCGGGCAGGGCGCAAGCGACCCGCTTCAGACCCCGCATAGACCGAAAACACCGTCCAGCTGCCGCCGAGCGGGGCGAGCAGCGCGCCGATCGCGAACATCGCCGTCACCGTCCCCAGCAGCCGCACCCCGTTCAATCGGTGGCTGATGAAATAGGTCGGCAGGAACACCGCGACGCCGATGATCGCCGCGATCAGCTGGAACGACGTCGGCGCGCGGAACAGCCAGGGCATCGCGTAGAAAGGGAGGTACACTAGCCACGGCCACGGTCCGTCCCACCAGCGCTCTGCTTTGGTTTGCATGACGCTGTCGTCGCGCGATGAAGGGGGCGCCGTCAAGCGGGACTACGCCGCCAGCCGGTCCAAGCCCATCCCGCCGCCACCACTGTCATCGCGGTCAGAATGAGTGCATGATCGGCCACCGTCCCGATCGTGTCCGCCCCAACGATCGCCCGGGCAATCTGCCCGAGATGGAAGGACGGCATGAACGCGCCGATCGTCTGCATCCACCCCGGCAGGATCGCCGACGGGATCCACAAGCCACCCAACACGGCCGATCCCAGGAACAAGGCATTGGCCATCGCCACCGCGCCCTTGCCGCCCATCCGCATGCCAATGCCAAAGCCGATCAGCGCAAACGGCACCGTCGATGCCAGGTGAACGATGACCAGGGCCGCCCACTGCGCCGCGGACAATTGCGCGCCACCAATGATGCCGAGCGCGTAGATCATCGCGATGGCCGCAGCGGTTGCGGCAATTGCGGCGGTCAGCTTGGCGGCCACATAGGCACCCGCTGGCATTGGCGAGACGCGCTTGAGTTCAATCAGGCCCTGTTCGCGTTCCATCGCCACGCCCGCGCCAAAGCCGAACAAGGCCGGGCCAATCGCCGCGAACACGCCGTATCCGGCAAGGCTCGCCGCCACGGCTTCGGGTGTCGGTGATTTGGCGATGGCCAGCGTGAACAGCCCGTAAAAGGCGGCAGGCGTGACGACCGACGGCAGGATGAACTGCGGCAGCCGCCAGGATCGTTTGAGCTCAGCGACACATTCGCGCCGCCAAACGCCAGCGGGGATAAGCGCGGCGGTCATGCGGCGATCCTTTCGTCTGATGTCAGCAATGATGCGATGGCATCTTCCAGCGCCGCATCGGCAACGCGCAGATCAGCGAGCCCGGCATCGGCATCACACAGCGCGCGCACCGTGGCGACGGCGTCAGTCGTCACCACCCGCAGCTCAGCTCCGTCCGCCGCAACATCGCGCACCCCCGGCAGCATCCTGACCCGAATAGGCGGCAGCGATGTCCGGCAGCGCACCACCGATCCGCCAGCGCGGGCGCGGAGCGCGGCCGGTGTGTCATCGGCGACGATCCGCCCGGCCTCCATCACCATCACCCGATCCGCCAGCGCATCAGCCTCGGCCAGATCATGGCTGGTCAGCAGCACGGCCGCGCCATCAGCCGCCGCATCGCGCACCGTTGCCCACAGCCCGCGCGCGGCGGCGCGATCCATCCCCGCCGTTGGCTCATCAAGCACCAGCAGATCAGGCCGCCCGCAAATCGCCATCGCATAATGCACCCGCCGCGCCTGCCCGCCCGACAGCGCGCCACAGCGCCGCGCCGCCAGATCAGCAATGTCGGCAATCGCCAGCGTCTCAGCAACCGACCGCGGATCGCGATAATAGCCCGACTGGAGCCTGACCATCTCAGCCACCGTCATCACATCGGGCAAGCCCGCCGCCTGCAACATCACCCCCATCCGCGCGCGTGCGGCAGGCCGTGTGGGGTTGAGCCCGAACAACCGCGCATTGCCCGCATCGGGCCGTAAGCGCCCGGTCAACAGGCTGATGCTGGTCGTCTTGCCCGCGCCGTTCGCCCCAAGCAGCGCGGTGACTTCCCCTGCCCGGATCGCAAGGTCGAGCCCGTCAAGAACGCGCACCCGCCCCAGCCTTTTCGATACGGCACTAAGCGTCGCCACTGCTGATAAATCCTGCACCACTTGCCCATCTCCTTCGATCCGGGGTGTGCGGTATTGGCGTGAAGCTGGGTATTGCCGGATGTCAGGCGATGGGGGTGACGTTTGTCATGGCGGGGGACGAGTGAGGACCGTCGGGGAGCGTAAACGGGAAGTGGTAGAATGGCCATGCCGGATTAGGCAGGAGAGTCATAAATGTGCCATTTTGCTCCCTCCACTGCGGCAGTCGGTTGCCGATCAGCAATCGTTGGTCCCAAGCGGTCGTTGCCTTTAGCCTCTCAACGACACCCTAAACGCATTGCGCCTGCGGCCGTCATTTGTCACAGAGCGCGCATGCCGCGCCGACTAAGCCAACCCAGTCGTCAAGCCGCGCTCGCGCTGATCGCGTGTGCCATGCTGCTGCGTGCGCTGATTCCGGCGGGCTGGATGCCCACGACCGACACCAATGGCATGATGCGCATTGCGATCTGCAGCGGCATGGGCCCGCAGACGGTGTGGATGGATCGCACCGGTAAAATCCACAAGGATGTGCCGGAAAGCGGCAATCATGACGCGCAACCATGCGGGTTCGCCGTGTTGGGGCACGGGCTTGATGATGTCCCTAGCCTCGAAATTGCGCTGATCCGGCCCGGCACCGATGCGATTGCGATGATCCCGCGCCAAACCGTTTCGGTCGGGCGTGGCCTCGCCGCGCCCCCGCCGCCATCGACCGGACCGCCCAGGCTGATCTGATACGCCGCCGCGTCTGTGCGCGGCTGTTCATTCTTCAGAGCTGGGATTTTTCAACCATGATGTATTTCTATCTGGCCGCGCTTGTCGCGCCGGCTGCTGCACCCTTGCCTGTATGGGCGCCCGCTTTTGTGCCTGACCTTGTCCCTGACCTTATCGACGCAGGGTCGTCGTCATCTGCCGATCAAAAAGACATTGTCGTCACCGCAGATACGCTGCGGAAGATCGAAAACGCCCCCAATACGACCGTAACCGTTGATGCCGCCCGCATTGCCACGACAATCAACGCGGTGAGTATCGAAGATACCCTCAAATACGCCCCGAGCCTGATCATCCGCAAACGGTCGATCGGTGATAATTTCGCGCCAATCGCCACGCGGACCTCCGGGCTGGGTGCCAGCGCGCGCAGCCTCATCTTTGCAGACGGTGTGCCGCTGTCAGCGCTCATCGCCAACAATAACGGCAATGGCAGCCCGAAATGGCAGCTCGTCAGCCCTGCGGAGATTGCAAAGATCGATGTGCTTTATGGCCCGTTTTCAGCGGCCTATGCGGGCAATTCAATTGGGACCGTGGTGAACATCACGACGCGCCTGCCAGACAAGCTAGACGCACAGGCAACATTGCTCTTCAATAACCAGTGGCACACACAATATGCCACCAGCCTGTCGC